>OIYT01000017.1_pt1 | contig 211174 bp, 172 predicted proteins | sample 1588201 | NCBI WGS metagenome assembly OIYT01 (sample SAMN03283260) | human gut metagenome | biome: human-associated habitat; material: feces | host: Homo sapiens | place: USA | collected 2013
TCCGGCATTACCCGCGGATAACAGGATGAATCCCCCTTTCGGGGATTTATGGCTCTTCTGCTTAAGTTAGTGACATTGAGTGGAAGGCAGCCCGCACCCACCGTGGTTACAGCATGGCGGGTATCCCGCAGGGATACATCCCGGATTTAGCCGTCGGTTGAGCGCGGCGATACCGACGGAAACCGGGCAAAAGGCGGATGTTTCCGCCAGGAATCATCTCGGATTGCGCCAGATGATTCCCTCCGGGAAACAATTACGGGTGCGCACTTTTCCGTGGGTATCGCTTCGCTCAACCCACGGCTAAACGCGGATGATTCCCCAAGGGGAATCGGTGTTTCCGCCGGGAATCATCACAAAGCACGATTTATTTAAAGAAAAATAATGGCTGCTTCCGACATGAACCGGATGCAGCCATTATTCTATATATGTAATGTAGTGTGTCTATTCTCTATTTCTGAGCAAGCAGTTTCCCTTCTGAGGTGATGAAAAGCTCATGAAGTGAGCTCCCATCGGTAAATTCGATGTCAAATCCTCTTTTTTCACGGTCAATTTTCTCAACCTTATCCTCTACCCCAAGCTCTGTCAGCTTCTTATATACTTTACTAGGGAGGATATTTTTTACAGCTTCCTTGCTGATTGCCGAATGATCGGGGGCATCAATCTCCATGACTTTTCCCTGATAGTCAAATTCGATTTCTGTACCATCGGTCATCGTCAATTCATAATTTTCGGTCATATAATCTTTTTCACAACTCTGTGCGTAGTGTGAGCCATAGTAATCGCGTAGAAAGTCGAGTGCCCGTTCAGGTAATTCATTAGGATTGTAGCTTCCAGCTATTGCCGGACCTACTCCCGTGTTCAAGCGCGGGACTTGTGCGGATGCGATGAAACAACTTGCTGCGATTGCGGTAAGGGTGACAGATAGACATTTTCTAATACTTTTCATAACAGCTAAATTTTAGTTATAATCTTATTAAGTGAATCATCAATATAACACTGTACGCTCAAAAAATGTTTTACAACATATTTTCATATAAAAAGGGGTTGTGCCTAATTTTTGACACAACCCCTCGGTATGGTTATAAGATGGATACTATCTGAAGCTGAAATATAAGTTGTTGTATGGCGCCGGAACAGGAGCCACCATGAAATTCCAGTAGTGTTTGTCGTCAAAATCATAGGGATAAGTTACTGCGTAACCGGTATATGTTGACTTGTCAGCGAGACGGGCTGCTTTTGCAACTCCTGTTTCACTTGCTCCGCCTATGAAATAATCATCTTCGACCAGCGAGAAATTACCGAACTGTGACATAGCATTTCCATGAGAGAAAGCACGTTGATTTGCCTTACCTACGGAAATTGTACGGTAAACCTTGATATCGTCAAACGGTGCTTCAGACTTGTCACTTACCCCGTAACCTGACGCTTCTCCTACCGACAGGCAATCTTGCAAACGCACATGGTCGCCGAGACGTGCCACGATACCGTAGCCATTGTCGCCCGCATTTATGTCTCCGAAATTGCAGCATTGGGATATCTCCACGCAGTTGTCAAACCGTTGTGTCAGTGTGCCGACTGTGGATACGGCTGCAGAGCACACCAGTACCGCCGCAGTTGCAGCTCCTCCCGATACCACCATACCAGCGACAGCAAGAACGCATGAGGTGGCGGCGATTAAAATTTCGCGCGCTTTCTCTACCTTTGCCACCTGTTCGTTAATTTCAGTAAGACGGTCATGGATGGCATCGGTAAGAAGATCGTCATCATCGCCTTGCAAGCTATTGTCAAAGTCGGTCATATTGCCATGCACCATTTCGGGTAGCCCGTCAAGTCCCTTAAGACCGAAGCTGAAGGCAGGCATTGATGCGGTCACCTCGGAGTGCATACGTGCCACAAGTTCCTCGTTACGTGCCGGAAGTTCCTTGTCGTAAAGCGTGTCCCAGTGACTGAGGTCCTGTAGCTGCAAGGGGGTTGCTATTGTCTCAAGGAGGTCTTTTGTGGAAGTAAATATTTTAAGCACTTTCTGACCTTTCTTGAACATAGCCTTGAATTCCGACACTTTTGCCGGCGGGGTCTTTAGAGCCTTAATAACCTTGTTGGTTGTCTTGCCGTAAGAAACAATCAAGGAGCTGACATCCTTGGCGTTGAGCGAATAGCTGTCGCCTGCCCTGGCAATAATGCCTGCCGTGATGTCGGAGCCGTAGACCGCTCCATAGTTTGTACAGAAATTTATCATGCCGGTGCTTCCGCCGAGCGCGAGTATGCCCGCAGCCATGCCGTTTGATGAATTTACCACACCTAAATTGGAGTTGGATGTAAGGATATAATAAGCGGATCTACCCACTATACCTCCGGCACATACGCTGGCATTGACAGGACTGTTGTTGTTGCATGAATGAATCACGGCGACAGGAGCAAAGCCCATCATGCCCCCGGCAAAAGTGCCGGAGCCGATTACCTGTCCTCTGTTGTAGCAGTCTGATAACATCGCCTGCGCCTCACCTACGATACCGCCGGTGTTGTCGGTACCGCGCACTGTGGCGTAATTATGTGCCGATGTCATGATGATGTCATTGAAACTTCCATCTTCGCGGTTCATCACAGTACTACCCAGAATACCTCCCGTTCCCATGCTTCCGGTTACTTCGCCTTCATTAACGACCGCTGCCATCGAGGATGTGCCGAGACCGCCCGCGATACCCCCTACACCCATACATGAGGGTGCATTCACTCCACCATAGTTGATACAGTTGGAGATATTTGCGGCTTCCACGCCACCGATTATACCGCCAGTGCAGCGCACACCGGCAGCGGATACTCTTGCATGGTTGACGCAGCTATCGAGCACGGCTGTGGCATTGATAGTACCGCCACCCACGAGTCCGCCAATGAAAGAGCCTTCTTTTTCGTTGCTCACGGGTAGATTCTCATTAACGCAAGCGGTCATCATCAGCAGTGCATTTGCATCCACTCCGCCCACGATGCCACCGACAAAGTTAGTGCCGTAGACCTCTGACGCTGTAGATGACTCTTGACGCACACGGATATTGCGTAGCACTGTAGGTGTCTGGTCGATTCCGGATATTCCCACTACGGCACCAATCAGCGTACCGGTCGAACCGGCACCTATGCTCACGGGGTCAACCATCGTGATGTTGCGGAATGTAGCGCCGGCAACATAACCGAACAGTCCGGTTGCAGGTACCACGCCGGTTGTGGGAGCGCCCTTGCCATCGAGTGTACGCACGGCGCAGTAGTATATTGAGTGACCGCCGCCATCGTAATTTCCTTCAAACGGGTATGCCGACTTGGGGGCAATCGGCTGGAAACCCTTGTTGTAGTCACGGGTCATGTCGATGTCGGCGAGCTGCAGGAAGCAGACGCCTTTTGACTGATGCTTCCCGTCGGCTAAAAGCTCGCGCATCACTTTCAGTCCCTTGGACGACGCGATACGATACGGGTCTTCCGCAGTACCGGAGCCGAACAATGCGGCGGCTCTGTCAAAGGTCGACGGGTAAATGCTATTTTGATTGGCGCTCACTCTCATCGTGCAACCTACGTGAGTATCCTGAGGTATGCCGTCGGCATCACGCTGTGTAGCGGATGCAATCACATAGCTGCCTGTGCGCAGGCTACGACCGAAGTCAAACACCGACTTGCCATTACTTACATAATGATTCACTTTCACCGATACCGGCGGTTTGCCGGTATCATAAATCAATGAAAGCGTGGTCTCTCCCTGAGGCAGTACGTCACTGAAATCAGCGGGAAGCTCCACAAACTGCTGAGAGCCGAAACTTTCGCTTTCCGGGTCGTCGATAATATCGTCATCGCTACAACCCGAGAGCAATAACGGCAATGCAATAAGTGCAGCGGCTATTGTCGAGTTGACATATTTATATATCTTATTCATAAGTCAATTATTTTTCAATCTGAAGTGGTAATTTCTCGTTAAACATAGGTACGCCTTTAAGGGTAGGAGCCGCCTCACCATAGTAGAAGTCCCACACTGAGAGGTAATTGAATCCGTAATATTGGGTGCTTCGCAGCTCGTCGGCTGTCACGTCGTGTGAGCCGCTACCTTTCATATCACCGTCACTTGCCGTGTCGAGATACAGGCAGTTCTGGCGATCGATTTTCGCCTTGTCCTCACCGCCGACTATGCCCCAGCCGGTTTGCCCGACATTGTAGCATGCCGAGATAGTCACCTTCTCGGAGTTGTGGTCCTCTTTCTGTCCAAGTATTCCGGCAAGCCATTTGCGACCTGATACCGATGGCACTTCGCCCATGTTGAAGCAGTTTGCGATGTATCCATACCCGTCAAGGCGTCCTACGAGACCGCCGACCGACATTACGGCATCGACGCGTCCGGCATTGTAGCACGATGTCACCCTGCAAGCTGCCGTGTATCCGAGAATACCTCCGGCGGCAGTCATGTTCGGACCGCTCAGGCTGCCATGGAATGAGCATTTCTCAATATGGATTTCATGTGTTATATCGCCTTTGGCGTTTTCAGTCCATCCGATGATACCTCCAAATCCCGACACCTCTCCGGTCGCTGTCGACTTGATGGTGGAAAAACTGTGGCAATCCCGGATGTAAGCATCTGTGGATGTCTCGCTTGTCACACGGCCGATGATACCTCCGGCTATGTTGCCCTTTGTCGTGATAGATGCCTGCAGATTGTCATCGAAACCGGAAATGACAGGAATCTTATTGGAGCTTTTATAGGTGAGACATCCGATAGCACCTCCGGCATTGTCTCCTCCATCGACCGTAATCGACACTCTCACCGGGTGATGGGTCTTAAACACTTGTTCATGAGTAGCGTCATTAAATATTTCCATGGATCCTATGATGCCGCCAGCCCTACCTCCCGTACTGATGATATTGGCATAGACCGGACAATAATTTACATTAAAAGAAATATGTGCCCCATATCTGAAAAAGCCGCAGACACCTCCGACATTTGACCTGCCCGTAATCTTCAATGAACCGTTCTCGCTGCTGACATGGCTGCCCTCGCGGAGTTCCATGTCGTCTTTAATACTGCCGAAAAGTCCTCCGACATAGTCGCCGGTTGCCTCTACGTTACCGTCATTTTGCAGAAGCGCATTACTTATATAACTCGAACAATATCCTGCAATTCCTCCTACATAATCCTTTCCACGGACGTTCCCGCTGTTGGTGCATGAGATGTCGCGTGCTCCGTCTGTGTAACCAATCACACCTCCGGTATAGCTCCCGCCACCCATTACATTTCCATAATTGACAAATGAGGGGCTAGAATTAAGGACAGCATTGCCAATAATGCCTCCTACATATCCTTCAGGAGCCTCAACATAGGCATAGGAAGTGAACTTGCCGCTTGAGCCTACATGGCAATTTCCTCCGAGCGCACCGGCATAGGAAGTAGCGGAGATGCTCGGCTTTGCCGGGCTGCTGTAGGCAAAACTGTTTTCGCCATTAAGATACACGCGTTCACTACTGCCGGCGAAACCGCCTGCATATTTCTCATTTGCTTTGATTTCAAGGGGAAGTGGTGTCATCCTGTTGTTGAGATTGAAAATATCCCACTTGGTAGAATAAGCATATGAGTCCTGGGGCAGAGTGGCTGCGGCATGACATTCGGTGAACTCGCAGTCAGAATTGCCCACAAAGCCACCGACATAATTCTTGCCGATGATGCTTCCGCTCACATAGCAACGGGTAAACTTCACGTCATCATTGCTGTACTTTTTAAGCACGCCTTTCCCGACATAGCCGCCTACGCAGTCGGCTGTCGGAGCGTCTATCCTGCCGGTACGTATGCAGTCATAGAAATCTATGTCGCTGCCGTTTCCTATCATTCCGCCTATCGCAGATGCTCCGGCTTCTTCCGGAACCGTTATATCTACTGATGAAATGCACTTTTTGATTCTCGCGTAGCCCGAACCGATGAGTCCGCCTACATTCACCTTTCCCTCGATAGTGCCGTTGACCTCTATGGAATCGAGGCGACAACCTTTCTTGGATGTACAGGCAAAGGCTCCGAGGTCGGAGTTGCCTATCAGCATCACGCGTCTCATCTCAAGGTTGTGGATGTAGGCTTTCTCGCCAAGGCTATAGAAAAGTCCGCCGCAACCGGCATCGGTGTAGCAGTATAGGTTCTCGATATAGTTGTCGCAGCCGTCGATGGTGCCGTTGAAGTCGGTGGAGCCGCCGTTGATGTTGTTATGTCCCGCCGGTTCCCAGCCTTTGCCGTATGCTACTGCTACGGTGTTGAGATTAAGGTTGCGGGTAATCTCGAAGAACTCTCCGTCATGAGTCTCGCCTCTTGTCATAGGGTCGGATATGCGCACCATGAAGTCGTCGCCGCTCGCTATAATCCACGGGTCCTCTTCAGTGCCTGAGCCGATGGAGTTGGCGCCGACATTGAACGAGCTGCGAAACTTGATGTCGTCAGGATTTTCTATGCTGAGGCGCGCGCCTACAAATATAGTGTCTTCCGCTACTTTCTTATCCTCACTTCTTGTCATGCTTCTGTCGGGGAAGGTGACATAATTGAGATGATACATCTGATGGGGAAGCTCGGCGAGTATGGGGTCGTCAGCCTCGATATATATCGAGTCCTTGTCAGCCGACAGAAATGTGTTTACCGGGAATGTCACCCGGTCTTTCTTTCCTTTCAGATGAATACGACAAGATACATGGTTGACAACTTTATCGAAGCGGGAAAGCCTTGGCAAACTCACCTTCAGGTTTCTGATGCCGACATCCTGACCCGGTATTGAATTTTCCGTTGGCTGCTCCGGAGCAATGATATCATCATCGCTGCATGCCGCCATGCCTGAAAGCATTATTGCCGCAGTAAGAGCGGGGAGCGCTTTGGTAATCTTAAAATTCGACATTGTTATTAGTTTAAAGTTATATGTTATTCAGTTAGTTATGTGATAATATTTAATTAAATTATATTAACCCGGTTATTCTCAACGGGGATTAAATGTAATAAATGTAAAATTAATAACAATAATCGAGAATGAAAATATAAAATTATTGATTTAACTAAAAAATCACGGCATAAAAGCATTTGTCTATGCATCTGTCTATTCTGTCGGGGTAGATAAAACGGCGGTCGCCCGGCTACCTGCTGACAGGTAACAGAGCGACCCCATGCTTATTTGTTGTCCGGACCTTTATCGGCGCATGACTTTAACCGATTTCACGGCATTGCGGATTACATACATTCCGGATGGCAAGGTGAAATTATTGTCGCCGTTCACGCAATCGCGTGACGCTACACGTACACCCGCCGTATTGTATATTTCGATGGTCTGCGGCGCGTCACATCTGATGAGCAGTCCGTCGGTGGTGCCTTCAACGAAGAAGTTGTAACCATTTTCCTCGGCAGTGTCGATACCCGACATGGGCGGACTCATGATAATCTCCCCTGCGGTGCTGACCACTTTCCATGCTATGATGAAAGGTGTATCGGTCTTGTCCATGATTTCGCGGCGGATAAGATCGTCATAATATTCTCTTGTCGCCCCGTTGTTCGGGTCATTCAGGCAATATGCCTGCAAGCCGTAGTAATATATGGGCCGATCACGCTCCATCATGCTGAAATAGTCGGTCGACACCGGATTGATGGATATGGTCACATCCTTGCCTACAGTCGAGCTGGTTGATGATGTCCATGTCATCGACCCTCCCGAGTGATTACGGTAGAAATGGGTGTTGATCATCAGTTCCCACGAAGATGTCTTTGTGGTAGTCGAACTATTGGTTACTGTCGACTGCAGGGTGTTGACATTGCCGGTTATGGCATTGATATACTCGTCATATATGGGTCGCCCGATATTGCCGTAGTTGTCAAACAGCTCCACGCCCCGCTCTTTCCAGGATTGCAGGTCGAGCGGCTTTTTCAGTCTGATTTTATCACCGATTTTTTCATCGTCGAGACGATAGCTGATGAATGCCATGTTTGCTCCGGTCTGCACGTAGGTAAGCAGGTCGCCGGCAGCGGTCAATTGCGACCTTCCGTCGGGGGTGTACACCTGTCCTACATACTGGTCGAGCTGTGGGATGATGTAGATGTAATATCCGGTCGAAGCCATGTCGGCATTGGTATTGAACAAGCTGGTGGTATGAGAGGTGGTGAATGTTTTTTCCTCTGCGGTGGTATTGGTCACTTCGTAACCTCCGCCGCCCATGATGCTGAAAGAGGAGAGTGAAGCACCGTAACCGTCAAATCCGCCTACATTGCTGTGTCCCCATGTGGTAGAGTTTTCCGACCTTACCGACTTGCTCTCCGACGTGCCGAAAGCTATCGAGGATACATTGCCCGTCGCGCCGCAAATTTCACGGTACATCGGACCGCTGTCGACCACGGTAGGAGGTGCCCCCTCGATTACACCAACAAGTGTGCAAGCCTTGCGTCCGGCGGCACTTCCGAGAAGGTCGGCTGTATTCGCCGCGAAGCGTTTCACTTTTATTCTATTTGATTTAATCATAGAGTAGTAGCTATGCTTGTTGAAGTGGTTGCCGCAGCCGCCACTTCGGAAAATGCTGATATACCTCTGGTAGGATTGCACTCTTACTCCTCCCGGTTCGTAAGTCTCATCGGGAATAGGTACGGATACCGAGCACGCTCCGAATTTACCGTAAGGAAGGTTTGTCGCGAAATTGTAAGTGACCGCAGGGGTGTTTTCCTTAAAATAATACTCAACCGGGTCATATTCATAGCATATTATTTGACGCTGGTGGATATTGCCCGTTACATATTGTTGATCAAATGCCGATATGAACTGAATAGGGTTGTTTATGTTTTCCGCGTTTTTCGCGAGTCCGATATTGGTAATCTGTCCCTCTACAAGCTTAAGCCCGAATCCGTCGGAGCCATGGGAATCGCCTGTCAATTTAAATCCCGATCGCCATCCGTTTCTCCATTTGCCCACTTGATCGCCGTCTTCGAGAAGGTCATCAAGTTCCCCATGGAAATGACTTGCAAGAAACGTGCCATCGCTTTTACGGAATTGACCTATAATCAGCTCCTCGACCATAACCGGTTTCATTCCGCCATTGACATATTCTTCCCTTACACCTATCCAGTTTGTCGCATCGAAATCATTTGTGCCATACGACATGTTTTCGACATATTCAAAATGTTTAGATGTAATTCCGGTCTTCCACACTGCCGAGGGGCTTCCGGGGTCATCATGGGTAAATGTAACTTCAAGAGCCATTTCGCTCCATGTCCACCACGGTTCTCTTATTTCTTTCCCGCCACAGATAATGGCAAGTGAGTTGCGGTATTTGGTCATACTGAAACAATATCGTCGATTGTTTTTTACCGGACAATTAAGTTTCGTAAGTGTCGCGTTGCCATGGTTGTCAGTCTGGAAAGAATAGAAATAGTTCTGGCTGTTACATTGTATGTATATAAACAGCCGTCCGTTGAATTCCTCCATTGCTGCATTGTAGTATCTGTTGTTCGGCTCTCTGTTTTTACCATCGTCGAGTACCCAGTAGCGGCTGTCCGAGAGCGTGACGTTATCGTTGATTTTGAGTTCGATGAGTCGCATCTCCCAGTGTTTTGTCTGATGGTCGTTTTGGTATAGTTGCACGACATATTGCTTGCCGTTATAAAATTCCGAGGCATATACCGTCCATGAGTCTGACCATATCTCCTTTTCCACATAATCCGGGAGGTCGGCGTAGGCGGATTGGTGAATACACGTGATTGCGGAGATAAATAGTAATAGTTGAAGTAGTTTTTTCATCGGGAAGGTTGTTAAAGTGTGAAATAAAATGATAGTTGGGCTGCGATGTTGCGGCTGAAACGCCCTTCGAGTTTTACTCCGAGATTATCGGCTATGGCAAAGCGGCATCCGGCGATGCCGTTTATCTTGCTACGCGAACGGTAAGTCTCTTCGATGGTGATGGGGAAGTCTTCCCCGACATAAGAAACCGTGCTGTCAAATCGGTCTTTTATACGGTAGTCGGTATAGGCGATGCCTACAAACGGGGTCCATTTCCCGAATGTGTGACCGGCATATAGCGGGATATCCCAGCGGAATACATCGCGGCTCAGTCCGTAGCCGTGATATATTGCTGTCCGGTCATCCTGGCTGAATGACAGCAGGTTGTTGTCAGATTTGTTCCATGCTACGGATGGGGCAAGTGTCAGGAACGTCCCGCCGGCAAATGTGTAGGTGTAATTCACGCCGCCTTTGAGAAGAAACGTAGGGTTTTCGCTTGCTGACTTGGTCTGCAACTCGTCGGTTTCCGAATATGAATTTCTCATCGACGTGGTGACTACACCGACACCAACCCATACACTCGCACCGGTTATAAAACTATACTCGGCGCGGAGGTCCATGAATTGTTGTTCAAGTTTATAGTCGTTGTTACGGTTAAGAGTCCTCAGGGCATCCTTGTCTGCGACAAGATCGCTCATCACCTCCCCGTCTTGGTCGGTGATTAGCGAGGATGATGCGTCAAGGGTGCTCACGGAGTAGTCAAATCCTCCGGTTATTGAAATCTTGAATCGTGCATCGGCATTTTCTCCGGCAGCAGCGGCTCCGGAGCCGATAAGAAAGGCGAGAATGGGTACTGCAATGTAATTGTGGCGCATGTTGATTGGTTTTTGTTGCCACGGACTTCTCCTCGTCGGCATTATAAAATACAAAAGCGTGAGAGTCTGTATCGGTTGCTCGACTCTCGGTATGAGGCTCTGGCTTGCCTGTTTTCGGGAAACGAGCAACGTAGAAGCCCACGCTTATATGTATTTCATAAAGGAATACATAACCATGAACATCTATCGTTGCTTAACTCCTGCCGAAAACATGTAATGAAACTGCCAGATTTCATACCGAACAAGAATCAAGCGCCGGATAAACGCTTTCCAAATGTCATAGCCGTGAATTGTCATGTGACACGGCTGTCGCAAATTTAATGCAAATCTTTTAAAAAACAATTTTGATTTGCAAAAATATTGCGCGGACTCAGTTTGGTCGGGGCGGGCTTCTACGTATCGTCATTAATCATATCATGATTTTTCCGCGAAAATAATATGTGTAGTTCAGTTTTTGCTAATTTTCGGGCGGACAGAATCATGGACAGAGTTAACAAGTTGATTAATAGCGGGGTATAAATGTGAATCGTTTTGTCCGGATAGGGCGATGCCGATTATGTGGAATTTTTAGTTAACTTTACTGGCATGAAACATATACTTATTATTTTTAGTCTTCTTCCTCTTCTGTGGGGATGCGGTGATTCTGCCGTGACATCTTCTGAAAGCTGGTCGGTGGCGATTGATTCAACCTCGGCACATCAGCGCGCATGGGTGCTATGTGACAATGATGCCCCTGCCGAGGAATATATAGCCATGCAGCGGCAGGCTGTAGAGGATCTTCGTGCCGGTTGTTCAAAAGATGACCCCGTAGAAGTGCTTGCCCAGATGGGGCTTTTTTATAATTATGTGGGTGATTACCGGCAGGGAATCTCTTATCTGCAGGAAGCCGAGACCTGGATTCATGATCATCCGGAGTATAAGCCGGGGGAAGGGGCGATACAGCTTTACGGTGACCTGGGCGACCTTTACCGGATACTTGGAATGATTCCTGAATCAAAGGAGGCGTTTCGCAAGGGTTTTGAATTGAGCGACCGTCTTGGCGGAAGGCTTTCAAGCGACCTCTATTGTTTTGCCGCAGCCGTATATGATGCCGTCGGTGATGCCGACTCCGTGATGTATTGCTACGACATGGCTTTGAAAGCTATTGACGAAGGCAAGACGCGCGCCGACAAAAATAAACTCAGGGAATCGGTAATGCTGCAGCGTGCCGACTACATGGTTGAGTCAGGGCTTTATCCCGACTCACTTGATGCGTGTGTTAAGACTCTTGAAAGTCTTAACCATCCCGATGCATGGTTTCCGGCTATGAAATCGGCGGCGCTCGGCAATGCCTATATAGCGCAAGGCAAGGTCAAGGAAGGGGTGGCTCTGCTTGAGGAGGCTGTTGCCGAATTGCGTGAAATAGGCGATATCGACACCGAGATGCTGTATATGAAGCCGTTAATGACCGCTTATGCCAAAAATGGCATGTCTCAATCTCTGCTAAATGAATTTCTGAGATATGATGAATTGAACGACACCATTCTGGATCATGAAAAGCTGGATGCGGTGACGGGCGCCGACCTGCGTTATCAGACATCGCGTGTGCGCGCTGAAAATGAAGTGCTTGAAATGAAAATGTCGATGATGCGTCAGCGGGTGGTTTACGGATTGATTATCGCTGTGCTCGTGATAATTGGTATTGTGGGGTTTTTCGTTATAAAACGTCGTAATGACCGCCGTGAAATCAATGAGAAGACCGCGCATATCAATAATCTTCTTGATGACCGCATCATGCTTAATACGCGCATCGAACAACTTAATACGGAGGTGGAGGAGCGTCATGCCGCTGAGGAGAAACTTCAGTTACAGCCCGTTTTGCTTGAAAAGAGGCATGAAGAGGATTTCAGGCGCACATTCTCGGAATTGCATCCCGGATTTATCGACGGGCTTCGGCGAGATTTTCCCGGCGTTACCTCGGGTCAGGAGATTATCTGTATGCTGATTTATCTGTATAAGACCAACGAAGAGATTGCCCTCGCTCTCGGTATATCGCGTGACAGTGTAGTCAAAAGCCGTTATCGCATACGTCAGCGTTTCAATATGGAATCAGATGCCGACCTCGATTCATTCATCCGCAGTAGGTGAGGGAGTTTTCCGGTTTTTAGTTTTCAGATTTCAAAGGCGATAAAAAAGAGGATGTATCAGAATTCTGATACATCCTCCGGTAAAAGGTATCGTGGATTTATTCCATCAGTTTGCGGTAACGCTTGCGCGGCAGTTCTTTGCCACCGTTGCGCGCTTTCTTGTACTCCTCGTAGTCAGAGTAGGAGCCTTCATAAAATACCACGTTGCCGTCACCCTCGAATGACAAGATGTGGGTACATATCCTGTCAAGGAACCATCGGTCATGGCTTACTACCACTGCACATCCGGCAAAGTCGTCAAGACCTTCTTCCAGGGCGCGGAGCGTGTTGACATCGATGTCGTTGGTCGGCTCGTCGAGCAGCAGCACATTGCCTTCCTCTTTTAGCGCCATGGCGAGATGGAGGCGGTTTCTTTCACCACCTGACAGCACACCGATTTTCTTTTCTTGGTCGGCACCGGTAAAGTTGAATTTCGACAGATAGGCGCGGGCGTTTATATCCTTGCCTCCCATACGGAAAGTCTCTGTGCCCTGCGATATCACTTCATATACCGTTTTTTCAGGCAGCAGGTCGTGATGGGTCTGGTCGACGTATGCGATTTTTACTGTCTCGCCGACATCGAATGTGCCGTTATCGGGCTTTTCCTGTCCCATGATGAGGCGGAACAGTGTGGTCTTTCCGGCACCGTTAGGTCCGATTACCCCGACTATGCCGTTTGGCGGCAGCGAGAAGTCGAGGTCCTTGAAGAGCTGTTTTTTGCCGAATGCTTTTGCGAGTCCCGTAGCCTCGATGACCTTGTTGCCGAGACGCGGGCCGTTGGGGATAAATATCTCAAGACGTTCCTCGCGCGCTTTCTGGTCTTCGTTGAGAAGCTTGTCGTAAGAGTTAAGACGCGCTTTCCCTTTTGCCTGACGTGCCTTGGGAGCCATGCGCACCCATTCCAGCTCTCGTTCAAGCGTCTTTCTTCGCTTGCTTGCCTGCTTCTCTTCCTGTGCCATGCGCTTTGTCTTCTGCTCAAGCCATGACGAGTAGTTGCCTTTCCAGGGTATACCCTCGCCACGGTCGAGTTCAAGGATCCATCCAGCCACATGGTCGAGGAAGTAGCGGTCGTGGGTGATGGCAATTACTGTTCCGGGATATTGCTGAAGGTGTTGTTCAAGCCAGTCGATAGACTCGGCGTCAAGGTGGTTGGTCGGCTCGTCGAGAAGTAGCACGTCGGGTTGCTGGAGCAGCAGACGGCACAGTGCCACACGGCGGCGTTCGCCTCCCGATAGGGTTGAAATCACCTGGTCGTCGGGCGGACATTGCAACGCGTCCATGGCGCGCTCGAGCTTGCTGTCGATGTTCCACGCGTCGGCGGCGTCGAGCTTGTCCTGCAGTTCTGCCTGACGTGCAATCAGCGCATCCATCTTGTTGGGGTCATCAAGCACGTCGGGGTCGCCAAATGCCTCGTTGACCTTGTCAAACTCGGCAAGGAGGTCCATTATCGGCTGCACACCTTCGCGCACGACCTCAATTACCGTCTTGTCGGGGTCAAGCTTGGGTTCCTGTTCGAGATAGCCGACCGAATAACCGGGTGAGAACACTACCTCGCCCTGATATTGTTTGTCAATACCGGCTATGATTTTAAGGAGCGATGACTTACCAGAGCCGTTAAGACCGATAATGCCTATTTTAGCTCCATAGAAGAATGAAAGATAGATGTCTTTCAGCACCTGCTTCTGGGGAGGATAGATTTTGCTTACCCCCACCATCGAGAATATTATTTTCTTGTCGTCAGCCATAAATATTGGTTATTTCTTTTTAGGGGCGTAGCGCACCGGGTAGTCGACACGCTTCTTGCCCGTGATTATATTGTTGAGCTTGCCGCGTATAAGCTGGCGGCGGATGGGCGATATGTGGTCGATGTAGAGTTTCGCCTCAAGGTGGTCGCACTCGTGCTGCACTATACGGGCAAGAAATCCGGTGATTTCTTCCTCATGTGGCTCGAAGTTCTCATCCACCCACTTAAGACGTATGTGCTCGACGCGGGGTACAGCCTCGCTAAGGTCGGGCAGGCTGAGGCAACCCTCGTCGCGTACTACGGTGTCACCGTCAAGCACTTCCACCACAGGATTTATCAGGGTGAATTTCTTCCCTTCACATTCCGGAAAGTGTTCGGCTACAGGCGACGCGTCAATCACCACGATGCGGTCGTTTCTGCCTATCTGGGGGGCGGCAAGCCCTACGCCTTCGGAATAATACATGGTCTCCCACATGTCGGATATGAGTGTCTTCAAATCGGTATAATCAGGCGTGATTTCCTTCGACTCTCGGCGAAGCACGGGATGTCCGTAAAGATATATAGGTAATTTCATCGGTTATATGATTTACTTTGTATATAGTCGTTAAGTATGATGGTCGCCGCCATTTCATCGACGATAGCCTTGTCCTGACGGCGGCTTTTGCGCATTCCGCCGTCAATCATCGCCTGATGGGCGATTGCCGAGGTGAAGCGTTCGTCAAAAAATTCGATGGCTATTTCCACGGGAAGCGCGGCGCGCAGTTTGCGTATGCCCGGCTCGATATATCTCATTGATTCCGAGGGCGCACCCTGCATTGTGGTGGGCTTCCCGACGATTATCATGTCGACCGGTTCACGCTTCACGTATGCCGTGACATACTCGGTCAGCTTATGGGTCGGCACCGTGTCGAGCCCCGTCGCCACGATACGTAATGTATCGGTCACGGCGATGCCGCAACGCTTCCTCCCGTAATCGATTGACATAAGTCTTCCCATACTACAAAGTTACACAATCTCCGTTTCTTGTGCAAATATCATTTGCGACGTGTGTTTTAAATAACATGAGTTTTTATCTATGGATTATATGATTTTCCCTAACTTTGCACCGTAATGAGTCCCTATAATACTCAACCTAAATGACACATCGTTATTTTAACAAGGTCCGGTTGCTTATAATTTTGCTGTTCTGTAACATAAGCTTGATTTCTGCTGCGCATGACATCCCGGTCATGGGAAATGACCCTGACACGTTGGCAGCCGGGCCCTATCGTCACCTTGTGACATGTCCCTCGGCGCCTGACAGCGCCGATGTGGTTCTTCACGGGAAAAAAGCTTTTTGGAGAGCAGGGGCAGAGACTGTCGGATTCAATATCGGGCTTTGGGCATTTGACCGCTATGTGCTGAAAGGTCACTATGCCTATATCTCATGGAATACCATAAAAGAGAATTTCCGGCATGGCTTTGAATGGGATGACGATCACCTCCATACCAATATGTTTGATCATCCTTATAACGGCTCTATTTTCTTCAATGCCGGTCGTAGCAACGGCTTCAATTTCTGGCAGTCGGAACTATTTGCCATAGGGGGCAGCGCTATGTGGGAGATGTTTATGGAGCGGGAATACCCTTCCACTAATGACATCATAGCCACTCCCATTGGCGGTGCGGCTTTAGGTGAGGTGTTTTATCGTACCTCCGACCTTATTCTCGATGACCGTGCAACTGGTGGTGAACGCTTTGGGCGTGAACTTGCAGCTTTCCTTGTCGATCCTATGAAAGGAATAAACCGTATCATCACCGGCGCGGCGTGGAAAAAACGCGTCACTTCGGGACGACGTTTCGGCATACCGCCTGTAAGCGTGGAGGTGTCGTTGGGTGCGCGCATGCTTACATTGTGGGAAAACGATGAGGGGTCGCGTGCCGGGGTGGCGACGGAAATTGACATTGAATATGGTGACAGATTTGCGGGTGTAACCAAAACGCCATATGATTATTTTTCTTTTCTTCTTGAACTGCAGGGCATAAAGTCGCAACCTCTACTTAGCCGTGTCGAGATTACCGGGCGGCTTTTGTCGAAAGAGATTGTTGAGCGCAAGAATCTCAATGTAAATATCGGTCTTTATCAACATTTCGATTATTTTGATTCCGATACCATACGCCCTGAGAGGAAGCCTGTCTTTTTCCCTTGTTCAGTCCCTTATAAATTGGGTACTCCGGCTTCGATAGGCGGTGGGGCTATGTTCCGTTTTTCGCCTCTTTCTACGATGTGTATTGACGGGTATGTGCATGTCAATGGTGTTGTCCTTGCCGGAATTTTGACTGATTTTTACCGTGACTATCATCGTAATTATAACTGGGGCTCGGGGTTTTCGGTCAAGGCGGGTATGGACTGGTCGCTTGTAAACGGCAGATTGTATGTGCGTCTCGCCAATCAATTTTACCGGATATATACCTGGAACGGCTATGACCCGAATTTTGACTGGTCGCTGACCCCGGAAGGGAAGCCCGTCAATATACAGGGCGATAATTCAACTTCTTCATTTAATCATTTTGAGGCATCGGTAAATTGCCGGATATGGAAACGCCTTTATCTTACAGGGGGTATAGACGTGTACTCGCGAAGTACGACGTATAACATGAATGTCGCTCTTGGAAATGCTTCTACGAGCAATCCTATTATAAACAGTAAACAGCTCGGCTTTCATCTGATGCTTACTTACCATATATAATAAATCTGCTAATTTGTGAAATGATTGTGATATAGCAGATTGACATATTTTAACGGAAAAACAGAGCGGAATATTTGGAAACATAAAATAAAGTCCATAACTTTGCACTCACAAAAATGACATCGCGGGATGGAGCAGTGGTAGCTCGTTGGGCTCATAACCCAAAGGTCGCAGGTTCGAGTCCTGCTCCCGCCACCAACAAGAGGATGTACCTGATATCAGATACATCCTCTTTTATTGTTTATTATTAACATTGTCATGCAAACATAATCAATAGGCTATTGTTGTTAGGGTAGAATATTTAAAATAAGATGATTATGATTAAGCGATTATTTATTGCCCTGATTGCGGTTGCTGGCATTTCTACCGCAGCAATAGCTCGTGATACTTATGCTCATGATGCATCAGTGCTGCCGCAGGCGGCGCAGATGACTTTGGCAAAAAATTTCAAGGCAGAGGTTAGCGTGGTCAAGATTGAGAAGGATTTTGGGCGTGTGTCGGAATACGAAGTCGTGCTGAGCGACGGTACAGAAATCACATTTGACCGTGACGGCAACTGGGATAATATTGAGGTGGGAAAGACGATGAAAATTCCGTCGGCGTTTATTCCTGCCGCAATCGCCAAATATGTCAAGGCCAACATGTCCGGTGAAAATATTGTCGGTATTGACAAAGAGCGTTCCGGCTATGATATCGAGTTGTCCAACGGAGTGGATATGAAATTTAATAAAAATGGTCAGTTTGTCCGTTACGACGATTGATAAAAAACTAAATTGATATGAAAAAGATATTTGGCTTTTTGCCATTACTCCTTATTTCAGTGATGTGTATCGCTGTCACTGCATGTAGCGACGACGATGATGATGCTGTTATCGGTAAAAATGAATTGCCGGCTGCTGTGACATCTTTTGTGTCAACTTATTTCCCGTCGCAGGAAATAAATGTATCGCAAAAGGATAACGACGGATATGAAGTGATGCTGTCCGATGGCACTATGATTGATTTTAATCTGTCGGGAGAATGGGTTGATGTGGATGCTCCTGTCGGCAAAACGATTCCTTCCGGCTTCTATCCTGCCGCGATTGACTCTTATATTGCCGCCAATATGAACGGCACGGGTATAAATGAGATTTCAAAAGAGCCGGTAGGTTATGATGTGGAACTTGTCAGCGGCGTTGAGCTGATTTTCGACACTGATGGCGGATTCATAGGCTACGACAGGGATTAAGTCCTGTTTCTCTTAAAAAGTACAGCGCCCGGTAGATTGTTTTCTGCCGGGCGCTATTTTTATATCTCGACATTGACACTCAGCATTATTTCAGTAAAATTTGTTACTTTCGGCTGTCAGGTATTTCAAATTCCACTTTTTTAGCTATCTTTGTGGAATAACATTACATTCAGTTAACCTAAATAATATTTGATAAAGATGAAACCATATGTGGTAGGTATCGATATAGGCGGTACCAATACAGTGTTCGGGATAGTTGATGCGAGAGGCAATGTTATCGGCAGCAATTCGATAAAGACAGGAAAGCATGCCGATGTCAACGACTATATAGCTGAACTTAAGGATGCGCTTAACGCCCTTATTGAGGCTCATGACGCTACCGACAAGATTGCAGGTATAGGTGTGGGCGCGCCTAACGCAAACTATTTTTCAGGTATGATTGAGGATGCCCCCAATCTTCCCTGGAAAGGAAAGATTCCATTTGCAAGTCTGTTGCATGAGGCATTCGGTGTGCCTGTGGCAATAACCAATGATGCCAATGCCGCCGCTATCGGAGAGATGACCTACGGTGTGGCACGTGGCATGAAAGATTTCATCATGATAACCCTGGGCACCGGTGTCGGCAGCGGTATAGTGGTAAACGGTCAGCTTGTATATGGACATGACGGATTTGCCGGTGAGCTTGGTCATGTGATTGTGAAGCCTTCCAACGGCAGAATGTGTGGATGCGGTAGAACCGGATGTCTTGAGGCATATTGCTCTGCTACAGGAGTAGCACGTACCGCCCGCGAGTTCCTTGAAATCCGTACTGAGCCGTCAAAGCTCCGCAATCTTCCCGTAGAGGAAATCACTTCCAAGGATGTATATGATGCAGCAATGGCAGGCGACAAGCTTGCCAAGGACGTATTTGAATATACCGGCGACATAATGGGTCGTGCATTTGCCAATTTCATCGCTTTCTCAAGCCCCGAGGCAATCGTGCTTTTCGGAGGATTGTCGCGCTCCGGCGATCTTTTGATGAAGCCCATCAAGGAGTCGCTTGACCGCAATATCCTTAATATCTTCAAGGGAAAGACCAAACTTCTGCTTTCAGAACTGAAGGAAAGCGATGCTGCCGTGCTTGGTGCGAGTGCGCTTGGATGGGAAGCCCGTCAGACACCGCCACCGGCTTCTACTCAACCTGTTCTTTGATGAATTAAGATAAAAGATATCATATCAGGAGGCGGGGCGTTTCACCCCGTCTCTTTCTTATTTTGGGTTACTATGGAAAATAAGGATAAGGACCGGCGTTTTCTGCCGGATACCCGTGTGTTATCGCGGTTTGATGACTGGTATTCGCGCACCAAGCTATTTGACAAGATAAGCCGTGTGGCGAAAAAGGCGGGAGTAAAGGGCGTGTATGCGGCGTTGTTGCTATATTATGCGCTTGCCGATGGCAACGTGCCGTTGCGTGACAAGGTGATAGTAGTAGGTGCGCTCGGCTATTTTATATGTCCTACCGATTTTATCCCCGACATTCTTGGTCCGTTGGGCTACACCGATGATATCAGCGCTCTCATGTGGGCGCTTTCGCGGATATGGCATAATATAACTCCGGCTGTACATGAAAAGTCACGTGCCAGGCTTAGGCAGTGGTTTCCGGGGGTTGAAGAGTCTGATCTGACTCTGTTTTAGACAATTTCTTGGAGTGTTAAAGTGTTAAATTAGAGCGTTCATAGCCGGTCATTTTCTCCTGGAGAGGACTATGAATCGCGGCTACGTAGATAAAACGCTATATTTCATCGACTTATACAAATAATAATGGGATGTCTCACGACATCCCATTACGTTTAAACCTTTATCTTAATCTAATACTATGAAAAACACACTCACAAATGTAGGCATTTTTTCTTGAATGGAACAAATATTTCTGATTACTTTAACATCTTTTTGATAAAAATCAGTCGTAAATATGTTATTAAATCCCAATTATTAACATTTGTAAACGATTTATTGTTGTTTATACAATAAGGTCTCGTCAATATTGGCTCATTGACCATGATTGATTATCTTTGTAAACCGGCTTTCGCAAATGCGGTTTCCGGAAATTATGGAGATATGAGGCGACATACTTAATACTTCATACTTAATGCTTATTTACTCCGATTTATGAAACAGTCAATAATTCTTGAAAATATTTCAGCGCGTCTTGGCATCTCGCAGCTGAATCCCATGCAGCAGGAAATGATGGCGACGCAGGCACATGATATAGTGCTGCTTTCGCCGACCGGTTCCGGCAAGACACTTGCGTTCACGATTGCCATGCTTCAGACATTGGGAAAACCGAAAGGCGAAGTACAGGCTGTGGTAATCGCGCCATCACGCGAACTGGTAATGCAGATATTCCGTGTCGTGCGTGAAATAGCCACGGGCTACAAGACTGTCGCCCTCTATGGCGGTCACTCCATGACCGATGAGAAAAACTCGCTCACTCCGGTTCCCGACATAGTGATAGCCACTCCCGGGCGATTGCTCGACCACCTTAACAGGAAATTGCTTGACCTGTATAATACGAAGGTGCTGGTGCTTGATGAATATGACAAGGCGCTCGAACTCGGATTCCACGACGATATGCGCAAGATATTGCGCGTGATGCCCAATCTTAGCCGCACGATACTCACCTCGGCTACACGAATGGAAGACAGGTTGCCGGAATTCATGAAAGTAAAGCAGCCGGTCATTCTCGATTTCCTGTCGGTCATCTCCAAGCCGCGTGAAAGGATGTCGGTAGTGCAGGTCGAGAGTCCGGCGCGCGACAAGGTAGACACTCTGATAGACCTGTTGCGCTCGCTTCCCAACGGCAGGGTGATTGTGTTTGTCAATCATCGTGAAAGTGCCACACGCCTTTATGAGCATCTGAAGAAAGCGGGCTTACCCGTCGGCATATACCATGGTGCACTTGAACAAGCCGACCGCGAGAAGGCGGTGGACCTGCTCAACAACGGCACTACACCGATACTTGTGTCAACCGACCTCGGGGCACGAGGTCTTGACATTGAGGAAGTGAAATCGATTGTCCATTACCATATTCCCCTTACTAAGGAGACCTGGACTCACCGCAACGGCCGCACGGCACGTGTCGATGCGTCGGGAACGATATATGTAATCACGTCGGAAGCTGATAATATACCGGAATATATGGTGTTTGACCGCTCGTACGTCCCCACCGGGAAGTCAAACGACCCGATACGCGCCGATAAGGCTACGCTCTATTTCAATGCCGGAAAAAAGGAGAAAATCTCGCGCGGTGACATAGCCGGTTTCCTGATGAAAACGGGAGGACTACAGTCCGATGAGGTAGGGCGCATAATCGTACGAGACCATTCGGCGATTGCCGCCGTCCCCGCCGACAAGGTCAAGGAGGTGCTACGCGCTGTCGCTCCGGAAAAAATCAAAGGTAAACGTGTAAAAATCTCGATATTGTAAATTCTTGCATCACGATATGATTTATATTCAACCGCTATGTGACAGCGACAGCCTTAGGAGTCTTGTCGGCTGCCTGAAAGATGATTATGTAGAAGTGTGTCTGTCTTTGCCGGGAGAGACAGTGACGCTGCTTCCCGACGCGTTGCGGCGCATGAGGCAGGTGGCACGGATGACTGGGGCGGCTATGGTTTATGCCGACTCTTATGATGAGGGTGCCGACGGCTCTTTGTCGCTTCACCCGCTTATCGACTGCCAGGCGGGGGCACTCCGCGATGATTTTGATTTCGGAAAGGTTGTGCTGATAGAGAGCAAGGCTCTTGTCAACGCGTTTGGCTCAATCGGGCGTGATTACCGCTTTGCCGCGTTTTATGCCTTGCGTCTTGCCCTGTCGCGTCAGGGCGCGGTGGTACATGTCAACGAGCCATTATATAAGGTGTCGGCTGCTGCTGCCGGTGCGTCACAGTTTGATTACGTGAATCCGCGAAACCGCGAGGTGCAGATAGAGATGGAACAGGCTTGTACGGAGCATCTGAAAGCCGTAAGCGCATGGCTCTCTCCGGAAGTGGCGGCAGAAACAGATTTTCCCGGTGATTATCCGGTGGAGGCATCTGTCGTGATACCCGTAAAGAACCGCCGCAACACGATTGCCGACGCGGTGGAGAGTGCGTTGTCGCAGTGTACGTCGTTTCCGTTTAACGTAATAGTGGTAGACAATCATTCCACCGACGGCACTACCGAAATTCTGCGTGAGATTTCCGTCCGTGACAGCCGACTGATTCATATTCTGCCTGAAGAAACCGGGCTCGGGATAGGCGGATGCTGGAACATGGCGTTGAAATGTGCAATGTGCGGGCGTTTTGCCGTGCAGCTTGACAGTGATGACCTGTATTCATCACCGGCTACGTTGCAGCGGATTGTGGATAAGTTTTACAGCGAGCGTTGTGCGATGGTCGTGGGATCATATACGCTTACCGATTTTGACCGTAACGTCATGGCTCCTGGATTGATATCCCACTCTGAGTGGAGTGATGACAACGGACGCAACAACGCGCTGCGTATAAATGGCTTCGGCGCGCCGCGCGCATTTTTTACCGGTGTGGCACGACAGATATTGTTTCCTGACACAAGCTACGGCGAGGATTATGCGATGTGTCTTGCCGTGTCACGCGGTCACAAAGTGGGCAGAATATACGATTCATTGTACCTGTGTCGCCGGTGGTCGGGCAATTCCGATGCTTCCCTCTCTCTTGAGGCACTTAACCGCAACAATTTATACAAAGACCGACTGCGCACATGGGAGCTTCATGAGCGCATACGCCTAAACTCTTTACGCGATGAAGAGAAGTGATATAGACTGTTTTGTGGCGCATCAGTTGTCGACATGGCATGAAGCGCGGTCTCGTCATGAGGCTCTTGCCGGTATAGAGACAAAAACGGTAAATGTAAACGGAGTGGATTGGCAAGTCACGTTTAACCCGGCGCGCAGTGTCAGCACCAAGGCAAAACTTGACGCTTTATCCTTAAAGTCACGTAAATGCTTCTTGTGTAAGGCAAACCGCCCTGTGGAACAGGTTCCGTTGAAGTGGGGCGAGTATGAAATTTTGGTAAATCCGTTTCCTGTGTTTCCCGGTCATCTCACAATCGTGCTGTGCAATCATGAAAATCAGTTGATTGTCAGCCGTGTCGACGAATTTATCGACCTCGCTTACGAACTGGAGGGATACACGGTATTCTATAATGGGGCGCAGTCCGGGGCGTCGGCACCCGATCATTGTCATTTTCAGGCTGTGCCGGAGGAGTGTCTGCCAATCGGACGCGACTATCCGTTCAGGAGGTATTATTTTACCGGTGATGCTGATAAAGTGAAATCGCAGATGCGTCATGTGCTTGCCACTCTTCCGGTAGAGGAAGGTAATGAGGAGCCGCGTATAAATGCTGCCGTTCACCGCCGTAGTGACGGCTCGTTTGAGGCGGTGATTGTGCCGCGTCGGGCTCACCGTCCATCTTGTTATGACGAGGTCGGGGTAAGCCCCGGCGCGATAGATATGCTTGGTACGATAATCACCACTTCACGCAGTGATTATGATGCTGTTGACTCCACGCTTCTTTCGCGGATATTTTCAGAAGTGGCGATAGTTGATGAAAATCCGCTGTTGCGTGTCGGTATCATGACCGCACCGGAGATAAGATACACTCTTCATGGGGACTACCGTCAGGAAGGTGACACATTTATACCTTTATCCTCCGATTGCAGCTTTGAACTGGAGGATGTCACTATCGGTGTCAATTTCCATTGGGAGAGGAAAGAGCGTCAGTGCTTCCGCGGGGCGTTGCAGCTTATGAAGGTGGAAAACGGTGTGACGGCTGTCAATATCATATCGGTCGAAGACTATCTCATGAGTGTCATATCTTCGGAAATGAGTGCAGAGGCTTCGCCCGCACTGTTGAGGGCGCATGCCGTGATTTCGCGTAGTTGGGTACTCGCCCAGTTGCGGCATAAAGGTAGGCTTTCATGTAGCGTGACATCGAGAGAGGGGGAGACCGTAAAATGGTATGACCATGACGACCATGTGGGATTTGATGTGTGTGCCGACGATCATTGCCAGCGTTATCAGGGTATCACGCGTGTCACGCGTCAGGAGGCTCGCGATGCCGTGATGGCTACCCGTGGCGAAGTGATGATGTCGGGCAGCAGGTTATGTGACACGCGTTTTTCAAAGTGTTGCGGCGGCGCGTTTGAGGAGTTTGAGAATTGTTGGGAACCGGTGCATCACAGCTATCTCACCGTGGCGCGTGACCTTATTCCGGCAGGCTCTCTTCCCGACTTGCGGATTGAGGCTGCCGCGTGTGACTGGATTATGGAGCGTCCTGATTCATTTTGTGCCCGTACCACTCCCGAAATTTTGCGTCAGGTGCTCAATGACTACGATCGTGACACAGTGGATTTTTACCGCTGGGAGGTCAATTACACCGCCGATGAGCTGTCGGCTATCGTGAAGGAGAGGTCGGGCATAGATTTCGGGGAAATACTGGAGCTTCGCCCTCTTGCGCGTGGCACTTCGGGCAGGATATACCGTCTTGAAATCGTGGGCAGCAAGTGCACACATATAGTAGGCAAAGAACTTGAAATAAGAAAATGGCTGTCGCGCACTCACTTGTACAGCTCGGCGTTTGTGCCGGTAAAGACCGATACAGGGTTTACCCTTTTTGGCGCAGGCTGGGGGCATGGGGTAGGACTGTGTCAGATTGGAGCTGCCGTCATGGGTGCTTCGGGTTACGATTATCGTGAAATTCTTCTACATTATTTTAAAGATGCTGAAATCAAAAAGCTGTACTGACCGCCGGGTGTCGCCCTGGTGGTGGGTGTCTACTCTCTATTTCGCCCAAGGGCTTCCCTATGTGGCGGTGATGACCATATCTGTCATAATGTATAAACGGCTCGGCATATCCAATACCGATATCGCCCTATATACCTCGTGGCTTTATCTTCCTTGGGTGATTAAGCCGTTCTGGAGTCCGGTGGTTGACCTTTTCCGTACAAAACGGTGGTGGATCGTGATGATGGAGCTGCTTATCGGAATAGGATTTGCAGGAGTTGCGTTCACTATACCTGCAACTTTCTTTTTTCAGGCTACACTCGCCGTGTTCTGGATAATAGCTTTTGTCAGCGCGACTCACGACATCGCCGCCGACGGATACTATATGCTTGCCCTGTCGGAGCATGACCAGTCATTTTATGTCGGCATACGAAGCACGTTTTACCGCATCTCGACCATCGTTGGTCAAGGTCTGCTTGTGATGCTTGCCGGATATATCGAGAATAAGAACGATACTCTTGCTCCGGGCGAAAGCATGGATTATACTCCGCTTGCATGGATGACGGTCATGGGGGTGTTGTCGGTGTTTTTTATCATCATCTCCGTATATCACCGGTTCATATTGCCTCGTCCCGTATCCGACCGTCCCGCAGAGGGTGTTACATTGCGTAATGTGGGCAAGGAATTTTTGTCGACATTCACGTCATTTTTCAAAAAGCCGGGAATCGGTATCGCCATAGCGTTTATGTTGCTCTACCGTTTCCCTGAGGCGCAGCTTGTAAAATTGATTAATCCTTTTTTGCTTGACGGCAGGGATGTCGGGGGGCTCGGGCTGTCAACGGCACAGGTTGGATTTGTCTACGGTACTATCGGTATACTTGGTCTTACCGTCGGAGGAATAATCGGTGGCATAGTCGCCGCAAAGGGCGGTCTGAAGAAATGGCTGATGCCGATGGCATGGAGCATATCGCTTACATGTGCCACATTTCTATATCTTGCCATAGTACAGCCGACCGACATGCTCTCGATTAATATATGCGTGTTTGTCGAGCAGTTTGGTTACGGTTTTGGATTCACGGCATATATGCTTTATCTCATTTATTTCAGCGAAGGAACTTTCCGCACGGCTCATTACGCCATCTGCACAGGATTCATGGCTCTTGGGATGATGCTTCCCGGAATGGCGGCAGGCTGGCTTCAGGAGATTATGGGTTATCAGGGATTTTTCTGGTGGATAATGGGATGCTGTATCGCTACAATCGCAGTTACGTCACTGATAAAAGTCCCCGCCTCATTCGGCAAAAAATAACGGTCGGGACTTAGTTAGCTCTATAATGTCAAATAAAAAGGAGATATGCCATGCTCGATTTGGCATATCCTCCTTTTTATTTTATCAATATCGATTGTTTATTGTCGGTCGACGTCGACTTTTTTCAGTACGAGCACCGGAGAGTTGTTCTTGTCAAGCATCACGACAGTCCCTGTCTTGCCTTTTTGTGCAAATTCAACGCTTTCAAGAGCTACAAGAAGGGCGGTCTCGCCTTTCATTATATCCTCCGGACATGCCATACGTGTCGTGCCGAGGTTTTGGAATTGTATTGAATTTGATTTGTCAGGGTCAATCATCAGCGAGCCGTTCACGATGTTGCATCCGGTGTTGCCATGCAGTTTTTGCTCCTGAATATCAATCACCATCTGCATGTCGGGATTGTCGTAAGCCACGCCGTTTATTTCCGACACTTCCCATGTGCCGTTGAGAAAGTCCATGTTGTGTTTGCGCAATGTCATAAGATTGTTGCCGCGGCTGTCACGGAGTTCAAGATAATATTCGTGACATTTTTTAGTTATGTCAAATGATTGAGTGGCTTCGAGCGCAAGATTGATTGCCTGTTCATAAGGAGCATCGGGGCAAGCCATCATGGTAGAAATGACATTGCCGATTTTAAGTTTGGAATTACCCGACAGGGTGAAGTCTCCATTGATGATATTGCAGCCGTTTGAACCGTACAAGCGATGATCCTCCATATTGAAATTGAAGTAAGGGCGTGTTTCTCCCGTCACTTTGTTTCCGCCGACAGTGTACACTGTCCATTCGCCTGCAAGGGCATCGGAAGATACCTTTGAATGATTTTGTTGTGATATCATTGCTGAAGAAGATGTATTTTGATTGACACCCTGCTTTTTTGTCACACCGCATGAAGATGCCATTATTGCAATTATTGCTGCTGTACCTATAAGTCTGATTGTGTTCATGTCAAATTCAAATTTGGTAAGTATTATAATATATTGACGCTTTAGCCACGATAAAGTTTAACCGCTCCTTAAAAATCATTCAGGTATTTCAATCGACAGGTTGTCGTAAGCCATGTGTATGCCCGGAGGAAGTGTCGGTTCTACCTCCGTCTGCTTCCCGATAGCATCGGCAAAGTGCGTGAGATAAGTAACGCGGGGTTCTATGCGGTTGATTGCTTCGATCGCCTCATCTACTGTCATGTGGGAAAGATGTTCTTTTTTACGCAGTGCATTTATCACGAGGGTGTCTATGCCGTGAAGTCGGTCGAAGGTTGAATCGGGAATGGTCTTGGCATCGGTGATATATGCAAAATTTTTTATGCGGAAACCTACGATAGGGAGTTTGTAGTGCATGACAGGCAGAGGGATTATCTCTATTCCTTCTACGGTAAACGGGCTGTCATCAATCTCCGTGATATCGAATGTGGGCACCCCGGGATAAAGATGCTTTCTGAAACAGTATGGCACACGGTTGCGGATATCTTCAGCCACATCATGACGGCAATACAGCGGGAACCCGTTTTCTTTTGCGTAGCAATAAGGGCGTAAGTCGTCGATTCCGCCTACATGGTCGTAATGGCTGTGGGTGAGCAGTGCCGCATCAAGAGAGGGTGCTCCGGCGTTTATAATCTGTTGCCTGAAATCCGGACCGCAGTCAATGAGCAGATTTTTGTCGCCGACACTGATGATGGCTGACGCGCGCAGGCGCTTGTCATGCAGGTCGGTTGAAATACATGTCGGGCATGTGCAGCCTATCTGCGGTACGCCCGTCGAGGTGCCGGTTCCGAGAAATCTCAGTCTCATCATAGCTTGCCTATTATGTTTACTTCCGGAGAAAGCGTTATGCCGAATCGTGCCGCTACCTTTTCCTTGATTTCTTCGTAAAGAGCCACTACGTCAGCTGCCGTGGCATTGCCGGTATTGACAATCACAAGACACTGGCGCGTATAGACCTGTGCGCCGCCGATGCTTTTTCCCTTCATGCCGGTATTTTCAATAAGCCATGCGGCAGGTATCTTTACTCCATCGGGAGCGGGATAAGAGGGGAGTTCAGGATAATCCGCTTTGAGCTGCCGGAACTTTTCAGGGGTGATGACCGGATTTTTGAAGAAAGACCCGGCACTTCCAAACTCTTCAGGTTCAGGTAGCTTGTTTCGGCGTATTTCTATTATACGGTCGCGCACCTTGCGGAGGTTCACGTCATTTTCAGCGGCAAGCTCTTTCAGAGGTCCATATTCAAGAGTAAAATGTTTTTCCGTCGAGAGACGGTACACAACATGGGTGATTATGTATCTTCCGCTAAAACCGGGGCTTTTAAATATGCTGTGTCGATATCCGTAGTCACAGTCTTCCCGTGAAAATATTTTTTCTTTTCCGGTCAAGCTGTCAATCGTGTGGACTTCGCTTATTATATCCTTTGCCTCTACACCGTAGGCTCCCACGTTTTGTACAGCTGACGCACCTGCTTCTCCGGGAATATAAGAGAGATTTTCAGCGCCATACAAATCGTTGTCTACACAATATTTTACGAAATCATCCCAGCATACGCCGGCTGACACTTTAAGATATACATTGTCACCGTCAGTTCTTACGGTTTCAATATGCTTTATCGCCGAGTGCATCACAACGCCATCGAAAGGGGAGGTGAAGAGCAGATTGCTGCCGCCCCCGATATGCAAATGCTCCATTTCGATATACATAGGGGAGAAAAGCAGTTCCCGCAACTCGTCGATGCTTTCGTATTCGGCATAGAGCCGTGCAGTGGTGGGTATATGGAAGGTTGTCACCTGTGACAGGTCAAAGTCGTGATGCAGTATCATAGAGGAAGTTTAATTTCTGAAACTTTGCAATATGCCGTCATCAAATATCAGGTATATGCCGTTTTCGTAGGTCCATAATTCGCGCATGGTGCTTATTCCCGGACGCCGGTCAATGGCGGTCGGAGAGCCGAGAGCAAGGCGGCATTCTTCACGTGTCATGTAAAGATCCACTTTTCCCCGGATTATGTTTGCCCAAGTATCATCGGTGATATTGGGATAGCGGTTACGTGGATTTTCAAAATAGAAAAGCGATGCAAAATCACGGGTACCTTTCGGGTCGCCTGCCGACATATAAAGATAAGCCTGTTGAGGCGTTTCCGATATCGTGGAAAACTGTATTTTGACAGGATAGACCGTGTTACCGGGTACAACATCGAGTATTTTTACCGGAATGAACTTCTCACCGCGGAGTGCCGCGCCATTGTCGTCAAACCACGTCGAAGTGCGTATATAATATGTATTTCCGAGCAAAGCCTTCCTTACATCATCAACGATAGATGTCTCGACTGTAAACGGTATCTCTATTTTTCGCCGTTTGTCAAGGTCATCAGCCGAAGCTGAGATGCGGTAGCGCACCTCGTCATTGTTACGGTCAAGAAATATGAGTTCAGTGTCGGGCTTACCGGTCATCGAAGGTATCTCATTAAATGACTGATAGATGATATATTCGCCTGCTTTCGGATAGCTTGTACTTCCGGGTTCGAGGGCGAGGCTTATCTTGTCGTCGGTCACGTAGAACTGTTTTCCACGTTCCCATTTCGACAGCTGTTGGGGTGTTATCAGGTTTAAAAAGCGTTCTTCCTCGCTTACCGTCACCTGCTGACGTTTTACCTCGTCAGCCGTGATTTTAGGAGTACTCTCGATGCCGGTAAAACATCCCGACATCGAGAGCATTAAAATTGTCGATACAAGAAGAGATATGCCTTTCATCATTCAGCCGTAGGGTCTATGCCCAGATTGTAGAAGATGAATGAATATATGTCGGCATACTCGTCGATTACCTTTGATATGGGTTTGCCCGCTCCATGACCTGCTTTGGAGTCAATACGAATGATTTTAGGTTGTGAACCGGTATCGTTCGCCTGGAGCGTGGCGGCATATTTGAACGAGTGGGCGGGTACCACACGGTCATCGTGGTCGGCTGTGGTGACCATGATTGCGGGGTAGGGTGTCCCGTCATTCTTTATGTTGTGCAGCGGTGAATATCCGAGAAGATATTTTGCCATCTCGGGAGAATCGGCGCTGGTGCCGTAGTCGGGAGCCCAGTTCCAGCCGATTGTGAACAGATGGTAACGCATCATGTCCATTACACCCACGCGCGGGATTGCCACCTTGAACAGGTCGGGGCGCATGTTGACTGTCGCTCCTACAAGGAGTCCGCCGTTGGAGCCGCCTTCGATTGTCAGCAGTCCGGGATTGGTCCAGCCCTCCTTTATCATGTATTCTGCTGCCGCGATAAAGTCGTTGAACACATTAAGCTTGTTTTGCTTTGTGCCGGCAAGATGCCACGGTTCGCCATACTCGCCGCCGCCGCGAAGATTAGCCTGAGCATAGATGCCGCCGTTTTCAAGCCAAAGGAGCCGCTGTGCTGAAAAGCCGGGATTGAGCGATATATTGAAGCCGCCGTATCCGTAAAGATACACGGGATTTTTGCCATCGCGCTTCAATCCTTTTTTATAGGTGATGAACATCGGTATCTTTGTGCCGTCGGCGGAAGGATAGAATACCTGTTCGGTCACATAGTCATCGCTCTTGAATCCTTCTATTTCTGTGGTCTTGTACACTGACGATTCACCGGTCGCCATGTCATAGCGGTAAATCACGGAAGGATAGATGAATGAAGTGAATGTATAGAACACCTCGTCATGCTTCTTGCTTGACGAGAATCCTGCCGACCCGACGCTCGGGAACTTGATTTCACTCAGCTGCTTTCCATCGCGTGAGTAGAGATAGGATTTGTTGGCGGCATCGATATCGTAAGTAAGGATAAGCTTGTCGCCGGCAAAGTCCACACCGGTGAGTACGCCCTTTTGTTCGGGTACAAGCTCTTTCCAGTTTTCACGTTGCGGCGCATTGACCGATGCGGTCATGAGGCGGTAGCGTGGTGCGCCGTAGTTGGTGTAGATATAGAGGGTATCGTTGATAACATCAAGCAGCGATATTTCATAGTCTTGCGACGGCTCGATGATTGTCCACACAGCATCGGGCTGTTTCAGGCTTTTCATCATCAAGGAATTGCCGAGACCTTCCCCGCTGCCGTAGATGAAGATGTAAGATTCCTCTTCCGGCACTGACGCAGTGTGGAAATGAAGCGGATTTGCCTTGTCCTCAAACACCAGTATGTCATCGCTCTGCGGGGTGCCGAGTTTGTGATAATATATCCGGTGATTTTCATTGGCATTGGAAAATTCCTTGCCACCGGTGGGACGGTCATAAGCACTGTAATAAAATCCGTCGTCTTTCCAATCGGCACCTGTGAATTTAGCCCATTCTATATGGTCGGGAAGAAGTTGACGGGTTTCTGTGTCCATCACATAAATTTCACTCCAGTCCGACCCGCTGCGCGAGATTGTGTAGGCGGTGTATTTTCCGTCGTTTGAGAAACTGATGCCGGTAAGTGCCACTGTGCCGTCCTCGCTTAGCTTGTTGGGGTCAAGAAATATCTCTGCATCGGTCCCCGGCTTGCGTGTGCGGTAGAGTAGCGACTGGTTTTGCAATCCGTCGTTTTCGTAGAAATAATACCAGCCGTGGTGTTTTGACGGCATCCCTGCCTTATGATAGTCGAAAAGCGATGTCAGGCGTTTACGCAGCGCATCGCGGAAGGGAATGCGTGAAAGATAATCTTCAGTCACTTTGCGTTCTGCATCCACCCATTTGAGGGTGGTTGCAGACGTGTCGTTTTCAAGGGGACGGTATGGGTCTTTTACTTCCACACCGAAATATGTGTCGGTCGTCGCCGAGCGGGGAGCTTCGGGATATTTAAGTTCCTGTGCGGTGACACCGGTTGCTATCAGAGCCATCAGGGGTATGATTATGGTTGGTTTCATGACAGTCAGTAGTTAATGTTGCTCATCAGGCATTTTTGCCGTGACAGTTTTTGAATTTCTTGCCTGACCCGCATGGACAAGGATCATTTCTGCCCACTCTCGGTGCATTTACGATAGGCTGTGTGCGGCGTTGTTCACCCTGGGGAGCCGATGCCGCACTACGTTGTGCGTCAGCTCCGGGATATTGCTCCTTGCTTGCACGGTAGCGGCTGTAATCGTTGGGACGTTCAGGCATAGCCTCTTTCATCTGGGGCTGCTGTTTGGGCTGTTCTTTTTCAGAGCTGAGCTGTGCGTCGCTTGCGCGGGGAGCCTGTGGCTGCGGGATAAATATCTGACCGCGCAGCAGTGATGATGCCGCCTTCACGTTAAGGGTGTTCATAGCTCCCTCAAAGAGGTGGAACGACTCTACCTTGTAGATTACAAGCGGGTCTTTCTGCTCGTATGACGCATTCTGTACCGACTGGCGCAGCTGGTCAAGCTCACGGAGATGCTCTTTCCATACTTCGTCGATCGTCACCAGAAGTATAGCCTTGTGCCATTCCTTCAGTATCGAACGGCATTCAGTGTTGTATGCCTCGTTTATATCGCAAGGGATGTTGAACACGCGTTTGCCGTCGGTGATAGGAACGAGTATGCGGCCGCCCTTTTGTCCTGCGCCCTTGTTTTCCACCCAGTCCTTTATGACGGGCAACGCAATCTCGATGATTCGTTCGCCCTTACGACGGAATGCCTCGTTTACGGCGGCAAACACACGGTCAAACGCCTCTTTCTTCGGCATTCCGCGATATTCATCCTCGGTAAACGGAGTCTCGATGGCAAATACCTTGAGCAACTCCATGGAGAGATCGGCGTAATCGGCGGGAGAATCGTAAGTGTTCAAGATATTTTCTACAGTATCGTAGAGCATATTGTTGATGTCGATACCTACACGCTCACCCATGAGTGCGTGATGACGGCGACCATATATGTATTGACGCTGCTTGTTCATCACGTCATCATATTCAAGGAGGCGTTTACGTATGCCGAAGTTGTTTTCTTCCACGCGTTTCTGTGCGTTCTCGATAGCGCGGTTCACCATCTTTGACTCAATCATCTCGCCCTCTTTCACACCAAGTGTGTCAAGCATCTTGGTGACACGGTCACCGGCAAACAGTCTCATCAACTGGTCTTCAAATGACAGATAGAATACAGACGAGCCGGGGTCTCCCTGACGACCGGCACGACCGCGGAGCTGGCGGTCGACGCGGCGTGACTCGTGACGCTCGGTACCGATGATGGCAAGACCGCCCGCATCTTTCACTTCGGCGGGAAGCTTGATATCGGTACCACGACCTGCCATGTTGGTGGCGATGGTCACAGTACCTTTCTTACCTGCCTGAGCCACAATGTCAGCTTCCTTCTGGTGAAGCTTGGCATTCAATACATTGTGGGGGATATGGCGTAGCGTGAGCATACGCGACAACAGTTCGGAAATCTCGACTGAAGTTGTGCCGACAAGCACCGGACGACCTTGCTTTACAAGTTCTACGATTTCCTCGATTACCGCCGCATATTTCTCTTTCTTAGTGCGGTACACGCGGTCGTTCATGTCGATACGTGCCACAGGCTTGTTGGTCGGGATGGTAACGACATCGAGTTTATAAATGTCCCAGAACTCACCGGCCTCGGTTTCTGCAGTACCGGTCATACCGGCAAGCTTATGATACATACGGAAGTAGTTCTGCAGCGTGATTGTCGCAAATGTCTGGGTGGCGGCTTCTACCTTTACTCCCTCCTTGGCTTCAATAGCCTGGTGCAGTCCGTCAGAGTAACGGCGACCTTCCATTATACGACCGGTCTGCTCGTCAACAATCTTGATTTTATTGTCATCAATCACATATTCCACATCTTTCTCAAACAGCGCGTAGGCTTTCAGGAGCTGATTGACGGTGTGTACACGCTCTGCCTTGACCGCATAGTTCTGCATAAGGTCATCTTTTTTCTGCTGACGGTCGGCGGGTGAAAGCGTCGCGTCGCCCTCGACTTCCGAAAGTTGTGCAGCAATGTCGGGGAGCACAAAAAATTGCGGATCCTGACTTCTGCCGGTCAGTTCGTCAATACCTTTGTCGGTAAGCTCTACAGAGCGGTTTTTCTCGTCAATCACGAAATAAAGCGGCTCGACAGCCTTTGGCATTTCGCGACCGTTGTCCTGGAGATAATATCCTTCCGTCTCGAGAAGAAGCGGTTTTATGCCTTCGGTAGAAAGATACTTGATCAATGCTCCATATTTGGGCAGACCTTTGTAAGCGCGGAAAAGCTGCAGGGCACCCTCTTTTCTGACTTCCTTGTCGGGACTTGCGATTTTTTCCTTAGCCTCTACCAGGAGTTTAGCCACTAGCTTGCGCTGAGCCTCAAATACCTTCTCTACATTATATTTATATTCATTAAACAGCTGGTCTTCGCCTTTCGGTACCGGACCGGAAATGATAAGCGGTGTACGGGCATCGTCGATAAGCACCGAGTCAACCTCGTCGACAATAGCGTAGTAATGCTTGCGCTGCACCATATCCTGAGGCGACATCGCCATGTTGTCGCGGAGGTAGTCGAAACCGAATTCATTATTTGTACCGAATGTGATGTCGCAGGCGTATGCCCTGCGGCGCGCCGCAGAGTTAGGCTGATGCTTGTCGATGCAGTCTACCGTCTGACCGTGGAACATGTACAGGGGGCCCATCCACTCCGAGTCACGTTTCGACAGATAATCGTTGACAGTCACTACATGAACGCCTCTTCCTGTAAGCGAGCGCAGGAACACCGGGAGGGTCGCCACGAGGGTTTTTCCTTCACCGGTTGCCATCTCCGCAATCTTGCCCTGATGTAGCACGATACCGCCTATGAGCTGTACATCGTAGTGTACCATGTCCCATTTTATTTCGTTGCCTCCGGCTACCCAGTGGTTTTTATATATCGCCTTGTCGCCCTCTATAGTCACGAAATCCTTGCCTGCGGCGGCAAGGTCACGGTCCATCTGGGTGGCGGTCACCTCTACGGTCTCATTGGCTGCAAAACGCGCAGCGGTCTCGCGCATGGCGGCAAACACGGTAGGAAGCGCACGGTCAAGTTCAGTCTCGTAGATATCGAGGATATTTTTCTCGCGGGCATCGATATCATCCCATAGGGGCTGACGCTCGTCAAAGGGCAGGTCGTCTATTTTTGACTTTATCTCTGCGATTGCGGTGGTATCTGCCTCGGTTGCCTTGGCAAATTCCTTTTTGATATTGGTTATGGTATCGCGCAGCTCGTCGTTGGTAAGCTCTTTCATTTTCGGACCGAGAGCGTTTATCTGGTCGACGATAGGCTGGATTTCCTTAAGGTCGCGCTGCGATTTGTTTCCAAACAGCTTGTTAAGAATTGATGTAAATGACATGTATTGTAATGTTTAAATTAGCAAAATAATTTGTGAGAAAAAATAAACAGGCTGTGCCCCTGTACGGAATCGGGTCCGTGGTTATTTCTTTTCAAGACGCAGGGGCGGAAATTCAGCCGCGTTGGGCGACCTTATGCGTAGCAATCGTGCTACGGTTGGTGCGATTGACCGGGCGTCGGTCTCTACGCTGATGTGTTGGGGTTTAAGGTCGGGAGACAAGAGGAATACCGGGGCGGTCATGGTGCCGGTACGCATGGTCGAACGGCGTTCTTTTTTGCTTACCGGGTCGGTTTCCACGATTTCCCATCCGGGGTTCACCTCTATCATGATGTCGCCGGCATAGTCGACATGGGTGTTGCGCTTGATGGCATCGGCGTTTACCCCGGCGCGACCGGCAAGTATGTCATCGATGGTCCATACACGGCTTACGGCACTCATCCTTACAAGGAAATCGGCTGCTTCGGCGCGCACGGTCTTCAGGTCGAGATCATGCTCTTTTATCAGCGCATGATTGAGAAACATCTGCCCGTTGTAGTAGCCTGACACCCACTCTCCGTTGCCATACTTCGCCATGAGATACACGTTGAGCAGCGAGATTGCCTGACACGGGGAGAATTCCCCGTCGGGAATGCCCCATTTTTCATCGTCACGCTTGTTGTTCTGCACAGGAGGGGTCCCGGCAATCATTATAAATGTTTTGTCAAGACCCACATTTGTGTCTATCTCCTTCAACAGGCGGGCAAGCTCCGAGTCGAGCCTGATGTAGCTGTCCATCGTCTCGATGCGGCTGTCGGCATCTTTCGCTGCAGCAAACGGGGCCAGCGTATAGCCGATGCTGAGCATGTCCATGGCATTGCCGTTGCCGAGGCGCAGACCCTTGAGGTAATCGGATGCTATGTCGGTCAGTTCCGTGTTGACGGGAGCCGATGTCTTATAGTTGCGGAAACGGTCTATGTCGTTGCGCTGAAACAGGTGGCGGAACGGGTAATACTTCTTATAGGCAGGCAGGTCGGGATATTTCTCCGGAGCCATGAGCGGTCGCCACGTAAGGGTATCGAGCCTCGTGGAAAGCGGTCGGGAATAGTTGCGCGACTGCATCACGGGCGGCACATCCTTATAGTAGGTCGTGGTAGCCCATTTGCCGGTCACGTCATTAATCCAGAATGCACTGTTGCCGGCGTGTCCGGCAAGTATGATAGACTGTGGAGCCGATGTCGCGACTGAGTACACATTTCCGAGACCGCCCCCGTCGATGCGCACTTCGTCAGATAAGGTGCTTACCTTTATAGCTTTCGGGGAATAGGTCTCGTCGGTATAGTTGCCTATCTTAGTGGGGTCAAGGACAATAGGATAACTTATGCGTTTCTCCGTGTCATATACCATCGCAGCGGGAATACCGTTGATTGCAGGCGAGCTGCCGGTGTATATCATCGCTGTGGCAGCTGCCACGTCGACCGCCGTGCCGTAGTTGACATCTTCAAACATCACTCCGTCACGTATTATGCGCTTGAAGCCGTCTTCACCGAAATAACCTTTCAGCAAGTCGAGGTAATCTTCGCGCAGTCCGTCGATCATTATGCCCACGACAAGACGCGGACGAGGCGACGGAGCCTGGGCGACAACGGTGAAGGTGACCATCGACGCTACCAGTGCCGTGATAAGACGTGTTGTTATACAGAAATCGTTTTTTCGACGCATAGTGTAATGTATAAATATCGTATTGTCAACAAGATATCAGCTATAATAAACGGGATAAAGGCGGGATTGCCTGCCTGACCCAACCAACTCCACATGACAATTAACAATATTAACGCTGCAAAGTTAATAATTCCGTATAATTTTACCAACGTGTCGCACTTTTTTATATAAATACATATCGGCACGATAAGACAAAAAGGATTGAGCCACACAAGAAGCCAGTTGGGGGATGTCGCTTCATGAACCGACACGAATACCAGGAAGGTGAGCAACAATCCGCATAGCCCGTAGACCAGGAATAGCACGGCATCGACCCAACGGGTCACTTTTTTCCGTCGTATGTCGCGTATCGCAATTAATGCGGTAAATGCAAGGACAAGACATCCGGCGGCAATGGGGGTGAGATACCACGGTGTCTCAGGTAGAGGGCCCCCGTCCTCCCGGGCATCCAGTATCACCTGCGTGTCTTTTACCACAGGATGACCCTTGACGGTGGCGGTTTCCATCATTTCCTTCAGTATCAGGGGCGCAAACGCTTTTTCACGGTCGGTGACAGGATAGTCTATCCCGCTGCCGAGAGCGAGGTCTATGCCAAATTGATACCACGGGTAGTTGATATGATAGTGACGCATTATCCGGCGAAACGATGTCAATGAGTCATATCCGGCGGGGGCGTCGAGGGCTATCGTGTCGCCTATGGCTTTCTCAATCATGGAGAGTGGGCGTGTAGAGCAGTTGTCTTTGACGTAATTGTAACGGTATGTGCGGTTTTCGGGCAATGTGTTGGTCTGCAGCATCGCAAGCAGTTTCCAAGCCTCGTCGGGCGACAGGTTGAGCGGCTGTTCGGTTATGCTTCTGCCCGTGCGCCGGTATTCCTCGATAAAATATCGGAAAGGGTAAGCGGTCACCATGTAATCAGTCTCGCCTTTTACGAAACGGTAGACGAAATTGGGCGCATTAAAGTCAAATGTGCCGTAGTTAACCGCAAGGTCCATAGGTGGCAATTTCACGCGGAGTGCCGTGTGTCCGCATAATTCGTAGATGTCGGCTCCCGGCGAACAGGTGATGAGGCTGATTTCCGGTGTCCCGAGAGAGTCAGGATGCTCCTCTCCAAGGAGTTCTGCGGGCATATATAGCAAACTGACAAGAAACAGCAGTGTCGCAATAAATTTCTTCATGTAATAATCCTAAAACGCTTACAAGGTTACAAAGATAGCTAAACTATGACGATTTTTGCTGCCACAGGCAGTTAATTTTTGTAGTTAAGATTATAATGTGTAAATTTGAACTTGTTTTTGATGTATTTTTGCTAATACGATATATTTTGCCTTTATGAGGAATAAAAGTTTGAAATCATATTTTTCCGCCATATTGCTGTCATCGGTGTTTACCGCATCGGCAGTCACGCTTGAAGAAGCCAGGGAGATGTACCGCGCCGGTGATTTTGCGGGTGCGCTTCCGGTGTTTCTTGATACATATAAGTCAAAGCCGAAAGATGCGGCGCTCAATCAGTGGATAGGGGTCTGTCTTATTCAGGAAGGCCGTCCCGATGAGGCTGTGAAATATCTAAAGTTCGCTCATGAGAAAGGTGTGGCGGAGGCTCCCCGATACCTTGCCGAACTCGCTTTTTATGATTACGATTTTGACAAGGCTGAAGATTATATAGCGCGCTATGAGAAAAGTCTTAAGAAGTCGCGCAAGCCTCTTCCGGAGGACATGAAGGCGTTGCAGGCTCGTGTCGACCTTGCGCGCAATATGCTTGACCGCGTGGAGAAAATCGTGATTATCGACAGTATCGCTGTCGACCGCGATGAATTTTTCAAGGCTTACAGGCTTTCGCCCGAAAGCGGCTCGGTCAATGATGCCGGTGTATTGCCTCCGGGGTTTGAAGCAGCTGTGCCCGCTACTGTGTACATGCCCGAGACACGCTCGTTCATGGCATGGGCGGCTCCTGACTCGATGGAAAATTATGTGCTTGTGGGCGCCAATCAGCTATTTGACGGTTCTTGGGAAACCCCTCGTCCTCTTGGAGACGCGCTTTCTTTGAATGGCGACAGCAATTACCCGTTCATGATGTCTGACGGCATCACGCTTTATTATGCCAATGACGGCGAGGAGTCGCTTGGCGGATACGACATCTTCATAAGTCGCAAGGATGAGACCGATTTCCTTCAACCTCAGAACATCGGCATGCCGTATAATTCGCCTTACGACGATTATCTTCTTGCGATTGATGAAGTGACCGGCGTAGGATGGTGGGCAACCGACCGTAATCAGCTTGGCGACTATATCACCATATATAAGTTTATCCCTTCCGACTTGCGCAACAATTATCCTGCCGACACTCCGGGGCTTGCCGATAAAGCGCGTATCACAAGCTATCGCTCGACGTGGGAGGAGGGTGCCGACTACAGCGAGCTTCTTGAGACGATAAGAAATATCGACCCTGACCGAAAGGTAAAGAAAGAGGATTTCCGCTTCGCGATGCCGGGTGGACGCGTGTACACCACCTGGGATGATTTCAAGTTGCCTCGTGCGCGCCGCCTCATGGAAGATTATATGCGCTACAAGGCGACTCTTGACAATGATATTGCCGAGCTTGCATCGTTGCGCGCCCGTTACCGCAAGGGCGACAAGGGACTTAAGGATGCGATTCTTAAACTTGAGAAACGCATCCTCACAGAGCGTGACGACCTCAAGAGCAAAGCAAATGAAATTGTGAAAGCTGAACGATGATAAACCGGTATATCACATATAGATTTAACCTTATAATTAAAAGATACGTATGAGTTTGTTTCTTATCGCCATAGCAGTGCTGATAGGCGGGTATTTTATTTACGGCATGCTGATGGAGCGTGTCATCGGCTGTGACCCGAAACGTCAGATGCCGTGTTATACTAAGCAGGACGGGGTTGACTATCTACCTCTTCCGACATGGAAAGTGTTTCTGATACAATTTCTTAATATCGCCGGTCTTGGACCTATCTTCGGTGCTATCATGGGCATCATGTTTGGTCCGGCGGCATTCCTGTGGATTGTGTTCGGCACTATATTCGCCGGGGCGGTTCATGATTTCATGTCGGGCGTTATTTCGATACGCCGCGACGGTGCATCGCTTCCGGAGATTGTCGGCAATGAACTTGGTGTCGGTATAAAGCAGGTGATGAGAGGATTCTCCCTCCTGCTGATGATGCTTGTAGGTGCCGTGTTCGTGCTTACTCCCGCCGACCTTATAGCGAGCATGACGCCCGATTGGATGAATACGCGTTTCTGGATTCTCGCTATATTTGTGTACTATATGCTTGCGACAGTGCTTCCGATTGACAAGCTTATCGGCAATATTTATCCTTTGTTTGGCTTCGCGCTGCTTTTCATGGCGGCAGGCATCATGGGGGTGATGATATTTGGCGATGTCACTATTCCTACCGGTATCAGTGAAGGGTTCTTCAACCGTAATGCCGATGCCGAAGCGATGCCGTTGTTCCCGATGATGTTTGTGTCGATTGCCTGTGGTGCTATTTCCGGTTTCCATGCCACCCAGTCGCCCATGATGGCGCGCTGTCTGAAAAATGAGAAGCTTGCGCGACCCGTGTTTTACGGTGCCATGGTAGCTGAGGGACTTGTGGCTTTGATATGGGCGGCTGCGGCTATCGCCTTCACGGGCGGATATGACCGTCTTGCCGAATATCTTGCCGCTAACGGCGGTGCCGGAGGACTCGTTCACGACATTTCTATAAGCTGGCTCGGTACTTTTGGCGGCATACTTGCTATACTCGGAGTAATTGCCGCCCCGATTACCACCGGCGACACCGCTCTCCGCAGCGCGCGACTCATTGCTTCTGATTTCATGCGCTACGACCAGCGCACTATCATGCACCGCCTCGTTGTGTCGATACCTATTTTTGCGGTGACATTTTTTATCATGCAGATTGATTTCAATGTGCTGTGGCGTTACTTTGCGTGGTGCAACCAGACTCTTGCCGTGTTTACTCTTTGGGCGATTTCAGTGTATCTCGCCCGTCACGGAAAGACTTACTGGATTACAGTGCTTCCGGCAATGTTCATGACTTGTGTATGCACCACTTATATATTGTTTGCACCGGAGGGACTGCGGCTCGATTATTATGTTTCGCTCGGGGTGGGTCTTCTTGTGGCGTTATGTGCCGGTGTGCTGTTTATGCGTAAAATGGTTTTCGCCAAGTCATATAATATTGTTGAGGAGTGATTTATGACTGCTGATGACATTATAGATATTACAGAGTCGACCGATTGCTATAACTTCCATAGCCACACCCAGTTTTGCGACGGGCGTGTGTCTATGGAAGTGATGGTTGTCGCCGCCATAAATGCCGGAATGAAGCATTGGGGATTCTCTCCTCATTCACCGGTTCCCTTTGAATCGCCGTGCAATATGCTGGAGACCGATGTCAAGCCTTATCTTGATGAGGTGGAGCGCCTAAGAGGAGTGTACGGCGACCGTATAAATCTGTATTCGTCGATGGAAATTGACTATCTTGGCGATCAATGGTGTGCGTCGATGCCTTATTTTCAGTCTATGCCTCTCGATTATCGCATTGGCTCCGTGCATTTTGTTCCGTCGAATGAAGGATATGTGGATGTCGACGGCAGTTTTGAGTCGTTCAAGGGAAAGATGGCGCGATATTTCGATAATGATATCCGTCATGTGGTGGAACTCTTTTACCGGCAGTCGATTGCCATGGTAGAGGCGGGAGGTTTTGATATCATCGGTCATCTTGACAAGATTGGTCATAACGCATCGCTGTTCAGTCCCGGAATCGAGGACGAGAAATGGTATCGTGAACTTGCTTATGCCCTTATCGACCTCGTGATAGAGAAAGGGCTTCTTGTCGAGATAAATACCAAAACCTTTGAGTCGGCCCACCGGTTTTTCCCGGAGTTGCGTTACTGGGACCGCATTGTCGGGTCGGCGCGGGGCATCGTGGTCAATAGTGACGCCCATTATCCCGACAGGGTTAATCTTGGCAGGGATGCCGCCTTGTCGCGTCTTGAATCATGTAAATTGCAATATCAATTCTAAAGAGTTACTATGCCGGTAAGAGTGCCTGTGTCTCTCCCTGCGGTTGAGACACTTAGAGAAGAAAATATATTTGTAATCGATGAGCAGCGCGCCTCGTCGCAGGATATACGCCCCCTGCGTATAGGCATATTGAATCTTATGCCGCTTAAAATCATGACCGAAACCGACCTGCTGCGGCTTATCTCCAACACGCCGCTGCAGATTGAGCTTGATCTCATTGATACGGCATCGCATGTGTCACGCAACACTCCCCGCGAGCATGTCGAAGAGTTTTATAAGACATTTGAAGATATACGTCAACAAAATTACGACGGGTTCATAATCACGGGCGCTCCCGTGGAAAAGGTCGATTTTGAGGAGGTTGACTATTGGCAGGAACTTTGCGAGATATTTGACTGGGCGCGCACCCATGTCACTTCCACATTATATATATGTTGGGCGGCGTTTGCCGGATTGTATCATCATTACGGTGTGCCGAAGCATGTCATTGACCGGAAGATTTCCGGGGTGTTCCCTCATCATATCAGCGACCCGAAAAATCCTATATTCCGTGGATTTGACGACGAGTTTTATGTGCCCCACAGCCGTTTCAGCGAAGTGCGACGCGAGGAGATTGAGCGTGTCGACGGGCTTGACATAATTGCTGAAAGCGATGAAAGCGGTGTGTATATGGTGATGGCTCGCAACGGCAGGGAATTTTTCATCACGGGACACTCGGAATATTCACCCGGCACACTCGACTTTGAATATCGCCGCGACCTTGAAAAGGGCATGAATCCACATGTACCCGTTCATTATTACGTCGACGATGACCCTGCAAAAGGTCCCATCGTGCGTTGGCGCTCCCACGCCAACCTCCTCTTCAGCAACTGGCTCAACTACTTCGTCTACCAGGAAACGCCCTACGACATCCGCGACATCCATGTATGATGGAGTTGTCAGTCGTCAGAGTTCAGTTTTCAGATGTAGCGCGTAGCAGTAGGGGCGCCTGGGAGGGCGCCCGTCCCGGTCGTCTGTTGTTTTCAGTGCTCTCGGAGTACTCAGAGAGGTCGCTAAAGTCCTTAGAGACCTTAGAGCCCCTAACGACCTTAACGCCACCTCTCCCAAGTCTGGCGCATTCCCTGGAAGCCGGCCCGCATGCTCGTAAGTTGTTGCCCGCCAGGGCATCATCAAAATTTAGCCGTGGGTTGAGCGCAGCGATACCCACGGAAAGCGAGCAAAAAGAGAATGTTTCCCGCCAGGGAATCATCTCGGAGCCATTATTTTTTCATTCCGGACAATATGAGATAATCAACTTGACCGCTTATATATGTGAAATAAAGAAAGGGAGCATCGTGCATGATGCTCCCCGTGACTTACTATTGCAACTCGATAAAGGTTTAACGTATCGCAATTTTCATGTCGCCAACGAGATAGATGCCCGGAGCAAGAGTGTTGAGGTCGTCGCGGGTAGCCGAGCGCATGATGAGTTTGCCGTCAACCGTGTATACATCCTTCTTGTCGGCTGGAGAGGTGTACATCACGTCGTCGAGGCTTGAAAGCCCGCTTATCAGACACACGCCCTTGACACCGCTTCCGTCATTTGCAGTCGCGGTGATTACCGCAGTGCCGGGAGCCACGATGTCGACCACGCCGTCGGTGCTGACGGTCGCCACGCTTTCATTGCTGCTGCTCCATGTCACTGTCTTGTCGTTAGCATTTTCCGGCAATACGGTAGCCGTGAGATTAATTCTGTCGCCTGTCTTCGCATTGTCGACAATCATTGGGTCGATGGTGATCGAGCTTACCGCAACGGGTGTAGGCTCGGCATCATGAACATAGACAGGAATAGAGCTTCCCCATTCCGCAATTTCCGATTTTACGCTGATAGAAGTGAGACCTTTCGAGATGCCGGTCACAGATCCATGTTCGTTGACTGTCGCTATCTCTTCATTGGCTGATGTCCATACAAGTGGCGCATCTGCGGCAGTTTCGGGTTGTATTACAGCGGCTATCTGTTGTGTGGCTCCAATTTCAATGGGGATGGCTGGCGTAACTACCGCAGGTATACGCGTGAGATCTACAGTGGGGATTTCCGGCAGATTAGGATTGTCGAGCGCATCGTAGATAAATATGTTTGTAATATATACTAAACCTTCGCTTGCGCCGAATAATAAATCGATTTCCTGAATAGTTTGAGATTCACCGGTGGTTATCTCTTTTGTAACGCGTTGCCATTTATCAGTGATGTTAAATGGAATGGTCGTGTTGACTCCATCGCTTCCGATGGTAAAGATGTATTGTTTGTGTTCCGACGGTGTTCCCATTACATCAAAGGTCATATAATAGGTTTTATTCGGTCTTAGTTGTGTCTGTTGCCATGTTAGAAACAGAGGGACACGTGCGTCATAAGCTGCATTCTCTGCGGCTCTGGGTTTCATTGCCAGGTAGACCTGACCATCTATGGTTAATTGTGTCGAATATTCAAACTGCCCGTTAGGATATGCAATGTTTCTACTTGTGCCAAAGAATGTTGCTATAATGCCTTCATTTATTTCCTCCGGCGTTGTGATTTCCCATTCTATATCCTTGAACCAGATGGTAGCTGCTTCCGGTAATGTGCCGAAATTAATACAAATCACGTCACAGTCATCGGCTTCGGCAGGAACAGTCCCTGTCCATTCATACTCTATCCATTCGTTAGCTTTAGTTGTGAACTGATACCCTAAATAGTTCCAATGTACATAGTTGCCGAGTGCATCGCGGTGCGCCTGAATGTCGCATTCGCGCGAGTCGGTGCACTTTACCATAGTTTTAAATCTAACAAATGTTCCTGCCGGAATTTTCTGTAATGCTTTTATGCCGAACTGTGCATCCCACATATTTTCCGACCCGGCACTAATATCTACTTTGAATGTATTGCCATCCATCTGGGCGTGTGTTATTTCACCGCCCATACCGCTAAAGAAACATGATACGTCATCGGTCGAGCCATCGCCATTGGTAATCAGCGAAATTCCCTCTGCACGTGTGTGCTGCGCCATGATGCAAGAAAATAGCATCACAAACGCCATAAGTGTAAGTTTTTTCATGTGAATTAATAATTGATTATTTATAAAATTAATTATATCCTTATAAGATTAGGCAAAAATAAGCAAAACAGCAATAAATTACCCCCCCCAATGTTAATAATGCTTAAATCGAGCAAAAATGCAGTATAAGGTGTCTCAATCGTGGATGAAAAGCAAAAGAATCCCCGGCAGTGTGCGGACAGCTGGAATGCCGCCCGCGGTGTGGCGGCATGTTGCCCGACAGGGCATCATCCGCGTTTAGCCGGGTGGTTGAGCGCAGCGAAACCCCCGGAAAGGAATAAACAGCGCCGATGTTTCCGCAAGGAATCATCTCGGAGCCACTTAATGATTCCTGAATGTGGAAACTTGGATATACGGTTTTGTGGATTAACGAAAATTTGCTAACTTTGCGCTTTCTTTTTTCAATCTATAAAAACTGTTAAACTTTATCATCGTTTGAGATGAATCTTTCAGGTACAATTGACTTTCGTCCGAAATTGATTTCGGCGTTGCGTCACTATTCAATGAGTCGTTTTAAAGACGACCTTATTGCGGGTATTGTAGTCGGTATTGTAGCGCTTCCGCTTGCCATTGCATTTGGTATCGCGTCGGGCGTGAGTCCGACAGTGGGGTTGATTACTGCGATAATCGGTGGTTTCCTTGTCTCGGCATGCGGAGGTAATTCCGTGCAGATTGGCGGTCCTACCGGTGCTTTCATCGTGATTGTGTACAGTATCATCCAGAATTACGGATTGCAGGGGTTGGCGATAGCCACATTGATGGCGGGATTGATACTTATACTTTTGGGACTGTTTCATCTTGGCACGGTCATCAAGTTTATACCATATCCTATCGTGGTGGGATTCACAAGCGGTATCGCCCTCACGATTTTCTCCACACAGATAAATGATTTCTTTGGACTCGGACTTAAAGATGTGCCGAGTGACTTCCTTTCCAAATGGGGCGTCTTTATCTCTAATTTCGGTAACATCGACCTTCCGACCCTTGGTGTAGGCGTGGTGTCGTTGCTGATTATCATCCTTACTCCGAAAATCTCCAAGAAACTTCCCGGCTCACTTATCGCCATCATAATAGTCACGGCACTCGTGTATTTCTTGAAAGAAGCGATACCGGGCATGAACGTGGAGACTATCGGTGACCGCTTCGGCAATCTTCCTACCGATATTCCTCAGCCCCAGGGCTTTGAGTTGTCAATGAACACGATTAATATCCTCCTTCCTTCGGCATTTACAATCGCGATACTTTGTGCCATCGAGTCGTTGCTGTCGGCGACGGTCGCAGATGGTGTCACAGGGTCGCACACCAACAGCAACACCGAGCTGATAGGGCAGGGAATAGCTAATGTCGTGGTTCCGTTTTTCGGCGGAATACCGGTCACAGGTGCTATCGCGCGTACGATGACTAATATTACCAACGGCGGTCGTACACCGGTTGCCGGTATCATCCACACAGTTGTGCTGCTGATGATATTCCTGTTTCTGATGCCGCTTATCAACCTTGTCCCCATGAGCTGCCTTGCCGCGGTGCTGATTGTGGTGTCATATAATATGAGCGGATGGCGTACGGTCGTAGGCATATTCAAGGCGCCGAAGAGCGATGTGTCGGTACTCATAGTAACATTCCTCCTCACCGTAATCTTCGACCTGACAATCGCCATCGAGATAGGATTGCTGCTTGCCGTGATACTTTTCTTGCGCCGTGTCATGGAGAATACCGAAATCAAGGTATATTCCGAGCAGCTTGATGTGGCTGAAGGCACTGAGGCTACCCAACATGAGGTGCTTGATGTGGCTCCAGGCGTAAGTGTGTATGAGATTGACGGTCCGTTTTTCTTCGGTGTAGCCACTAAGTTTGACGAGATGATGAGGTCCACGCTCGGAGCGAAGCCGGTTGTGCGCATCATCCGTATGCGCAAAGTGCCGTTTATTGACGCTACGGCTGTACATAATCTCGAACTGCTGATAAAATCATCGCAAAGCGAGGGCATACATATAGTATTGTCAGGAGTCAACCCGCAGGTGCGTCAGACCTTGATCAAGGCAGGTGTCGACCGGCTTGTCGGAAATGACCATATATGCGACCATATAACCCGTGCGGTGGTGATGGCTAACAAGATAGCCGACTCTTATCGTGCGGAAGTCAACCATCGGACAAATATGTAAAGTGTTAAAAGTCAGGTTAAAATAGTATAACATATAAATTACTGTTATCCAGGGCTTGACAATCTGACCGTAACACATGGATATGCAGACGGTTGCTGAGATAGCGATATAGCTATACGGCATCCGTCTGCTTTTTTTGCCTTACTGTAATACTTTCGCGCGAGGGGCTTTTCCGTCAGAGAAAACATTAAATATCTTATCTGATGTAGAATAATCTGCTCACAAAGAGCGTCTAATCCAAAATTTATTTATACATTTGCCGTATCCGATGGAAGAGACATGCCGTTGGATAAGAAAAGTGTCAAGCTTTCTTTCTCAGTAGCACGAATCGCCAATTCAATAACAACCTGAGATAGAGTGAGATTAGACGCTCTTTCTGTTTTGTAGTATCTACCCGGTGCGACAACTGCTGTCGTATCTTAGCATACTCAATTCAGAGGGGCAGTTTATTCTACCCTCAAATATCATTCAGGTTGTTGGCTTTGGCGAGCCAGTGCTACTATGATAGAGGTGCGATGAATTCCCCTCTTTTCTTGTACCCAAACTTAACCGCCAAATTAGGGAGTCAGGAGGCATCTGTTAAAGATGAAGAAGAAATACTTATTTTTCTGCTTGGCTTCTTTCATTGTACTTCTCGCCAGTTGCAATGGGAATAATGCTAAGAATAATGCTACTCAGTCAGATTCCATTGAAGAAGCTGTTGTGGAGGAAGTTTATATTCCCGCTTCTGATGACGAAACTTATACTCCCGGCGTTGATTATTCTGAAGGAGTAATAGGGAATGGCGATGACAGAACTTCTCAAGGTGCAGCAATTGACTACCTAGAATCTGTCGGTCAGGAAAACGGAACTGACAACAACGCTTATAATCACTCTGATTATTATGGGGACTGATATGGGGATTAAAAATATCATTATATCTGCCACAGTTTTATGTTCTGTAGCGTTCACTCAATCTATAAGCGGACAAGCACGGGCAAAGGCGGCTTATCTTTCGTCTAATATAGGTGAACTGGTAAACATTGCTTGCTGCGATACGGGCGAAGATTCAAAACTCGCTACAGAATTCATTGCTATTTCAGACATTGGCTCTCTTGATCTCGCTACATTACAAAAGTTGGCACAAACAGCATCTACATCTTCTAATAAAGGTGTATCTGATTTGCTAAATACATTGGTGAAGGAACGTAAGCTTGATATAGTAACGCAATTTGAGGATATGACTGCAGAGCAACTTTATACTAGTACGCTAACTTCACCTGCTTATCGTTCAATAGCCGATGATTTTGTAAGAAATCTATCTGAAGGTTTGGACTCCCTAACATTCCATGAACTGAGATACCTACGCTTAAATTGTCCATTGTTCAATAAGGGCGATATCGCAAAAGCATCAGCTAATCATCGCCATGAGATTGCAGAATCTTTGGAGTCTCAAATGAAATCTTATCGAGATTTTGAAGTCAAATCAATGGAACGCTTTACGGCTGCTTTGCAATACGAAGTAATGGAAGGACTCCTAAAGCAAATGAAACAGTTTGCGATAGCGTATAGTATGGATCAAGATATGGAGGAATCTTTGCCCTCATACATCTACAATTCATACATGGAACTGCTTCGTAAATATTGGAATGAAGGCATTATTTATGATTATGTTTTAGCACAGACAAAGAATTACAATGAAGGTCTCGACAAGGCGCGTGCTGAATTATTAAAAAACCTTGGAATATCTGGAAAGAAACAAAATGTAATTCAAATTCCAAGGATGGACACAAACATAACTATAGGAATGGGTGGGTTCAATAAAATTGGAAATATTCGAAGTGATCTGAACGGAACAGCCTTTGGTGCAGGTGTTGTTGCCGGGCTTGCCTCATTCTTAACAGGTGGCTTCCTAGCCAATGTGGGGGAATCGTTGTATATGAGTGAGAAAAAAGTAGAAGCGGCAAGAGCCGAATTGCCACATCGCCGGGCTTATCTAAATGCAACTTATGATAAACTTCAGTTGCAGACGGAAAAGGAACTGAAAAGTATGGCAGGAGAGATGAAGAAACAACAGGAAAAACAATCTCAAGCATTTTATGATTATGTTATCCAAAACTATTAAACTGATCATTGTCATTACATTGAACTGTATGGTAGGAACACTCCCTGCTGTCGCTCAATTTGATATTGATTGGACTGGATTGGCAACTAGTGCCATTAACGAAAGTGCCAGATCTGATGTCCAAAAGGTGTTTCAATCACTCTCTACAATAAACTTCTCGGACTCAAAACTGAATAGTTTTAGAAAGGAGGGTGAAAGAGTAGGATTAAAGAGTCCGACAACAGTTGAAGCACTGATGCTCTTTGAGCATGGCATTCGTCCTCTTGAAGTATCTCCGTTCCCCTTGTTGACCAATCAGAAAATCTCTATGATTGGCAATGGTGTATTCCAGAAACTTGGCAATAATATGTTTGAAAGTATCAGAAATGATCTTGCTAAAAATGAACTTTCAGATTATTTGCTAGAATCTACTTTAAATGATTTGAGAGCGATCGATGCGGATGGATCTTTGGAAATGCAACTTAAGGATTCTATGACTCCACACTTAGCCTTACTACTCAATAATAGGCCGGAGTGTTTACTAACTTTAAAGCAACATCCTGTATTGCTTAAGTATGGCAATTTTTCTTTACTCCCGTATTTCACTTATAGAGCGACACCTCACACAGATAAATTCAAAAAAAGTGCAATCCCAAATATTTCTGACTGGGACTTCTCAATTCAGAATAACGAAGTGCTTTTGATATCTTCTCAATCCGGAGAGATTGGACGTATTAGGGGAAGTAATGATACCAACCCTATTCTTGTTGATAAAGCAGCCACCACAGACTCTAAATGGATCGATAAACTATCATTCTTATCTCAAATTAATTTGGAATCATTACCCCAAAACCTTGGTCAGTCAAAAGGAGCTGGAGATGTCCGTTTAACTCCACAAAAGGTGCAATTTCTTATTGAGATTGCTGAGGATCTTCAGTGGCTCAATTGTTTTCTACCGTTATCTGCTATAATTAATTTTGGTTCTTCTTCACTGTTAACAGACCAGCTAGGAAGAGTGGTAGAAGTAAATTTCACACCATTAAAAACCAAGTTTAAGGATACAAGAAAACGGCAACTAAAAAGCAAGGATATTCTAAATGCGAAAGGGGAATCAGGACGTAAAGCATTTATGCTCATTCCAAAGAAATATGGAGGTACGGAGACATGGAATAATGTATTCGCATTCTCTGATACAAAAGAAAACAAGCAGAATCTGAAAGCATTAGATAAACGACTCTCAGAATTATCTAAAGTCGGAGATAATATCGTCTCAGTAAAACTATCATATAATTCAACTTCAGACATTCCTTCTACCATACAATATTATTGTGGTGAAGAATTAATCTGCACTCTAAAATAATAAAACAAAATAGTATGAAAAAGCTTCTATTTTTACTATGCCTGATAATTTCAGGTTTCAGCATGGCAAATGCCCAAGCTCCCTCTATCACCTCTCTGATAAAAGCCATTCAACAGACAACAGCGACAAACGCCAAACCAGTTGCTGACATGCTGGAGGCTAACGGCTACACCTATCGGTTTAGGATAGATGAACCTGACTACGGGTACGGGAAATCAACAATCTTTGTTTACTCCAAAAACTGCAAAGTAGTTCATGAGGAGTACAGCAATGGCCTCGAATACACGCCAGCCCCGGAGTCCGCAAATGCAAGCATAATCGTTCTGCGAGCAATTGGAAACAATATCAAATACATTGATGTTCAAGTGTATTCCAATGCGGCTTTTAAAACATGGGTATCTCAATTAAAAGCACTCGGGTATCAAACGACGTCAGATGGAGGCTCTGGTAATCGTGGTAGAGATTGGCAATATGTGTCAAGAGGAAAGCCGAGTATCGGAATTTGGAATGATTATTCAACTACCTACGTTCTTACCATTTCAAAGTAAAAGCGAATCCAAGAATTTGTTGAGATACATAGCAGCTCATTCATAATCGGGTGGGCTGCTTTGATTTTGGAGCATAAAAGAAAAATGAAGAGCAGTTATCAGTCCGCCTTGGATTAACTTAGCAATTTGCTCTTGACCGTCGAACGTCCCGTAAAGTGTTAAAAGTCAGGTTAAAATAATACATAATTTTGCTATTATTAATAAAAATGCAAGTTGATGCAAAAAAATATTCTAAAAAATGTTGTAGTATTCCGATTTTGTATTAACTTTGCATCGTTTTTGAAGCTAAAAATTGTTTTATTATTAATTCACAAAGAAATGAAAAAGTTAGTTTTATTACTTGCTGTTATGTTCAGCGTATCAATGTTCGCTTGCAAGTCATCTGAGGCTACTGACGCTGCCGCTGATTCTGCAGTTGTTGTAGAGGAAGAAGTTGTAGCTGTAGAAGAAGTTGCTCCTGCTGATTCAGTAGTTGCTGACTCTGCTGCTGTTGTAGCTGACTCTGCTGCTGTTGTAGCTGAATAATTGATTATTCATACAGCATGAAATAAGCTGACCACTTAGTGATCAGCTTTTTTTGTGTCCATACATTTCCGTTTCGGCAAAGTGCCCGAAGCCGCCGGTAATGTTACATAAGGACAGATTGTCAAGAGTGGATGGATTTCCCGTCAGGGAAAATCTCTCTATAGCCGGTGGTTGAGCGAAGCGATACCACCGGAAATGATTGAAAAATAAAATGTTTCCGTCAGGAATTGTCAATTCTACTCCCTGAGGATTCCCTGTCGGAAAACAATGATGGGGGCGCCGGTTGTCCGTGGGTTTCGCTGCGCTCAACGCCACGGCTACAATGGATTATTCCTACGGGAAAATCATGATTTTTTGCCCTCATGCACCTGGCAAACTTCCACTCAAAGCTACTAACTTAAGGTGCATGGTGCCATAAATCCCCGCAAGGGGATTCATTCTGGTAACTGCGGGTAATGCCGAAGGCATACCCGTGGCTCAATCGCCTCTCTACTCGGCTCAACCCCGGAGCCGGTTGCATAGGCATCTCATTAGCACATATTTATGTACCCCGTTTCAGGGTTGTGTTGTTCTGGTGGAACCTATATTCCACGGGTGCCCCATTGGGGCTACCCGCGTACCCCTATCTTGCGGCACCCTCTCACGCACTATTTTTACGAAACTATTAAGTAATATAGTTTGTTTTATACAAAAGTATGTTTACTTTTGTGTAAAAACAATATCATGGATCAAATTCAAGGCTCATCGTGTGGCAATATATTTGTCAGGATTTACCGTTTCTATCGTGACGGTTTCCGGTCGATGACCGTAGGCCGCTATCTGTGGCTGATGATTATAATAAAGCTTTTTATCTTGTTTTTTATCTTCAGGCTGTTTTTCTTCCCTGACTTGTTGAAGCGTGACTACGACAATGATGCTGACCGGGCACAGGCTGTCAGAAGCGCGCTGATTGACAATAACCGAAATCAATAATCAACAATAATAAAATCGCTTATGGATGACTTAATTAGTGTAGTAGACTGGTCGCGGTGGCAATTTGCGCTTACCGCGATGTACCACTGGCTGTTTGTCCCGCTCACAATCGGTCTGGCTCTCATCGTGGCAATCATGGAGAGCATTTACGTGAAGACAAAGGCGGTCAAGTGGCTTGCAATGACAAAATTCTGGATGCTGCTTTTCGGTATCAACTTCGCGATAGGCGTGGCTACCGGAATTATCCTGGAATTTGAGTTCGGAACAAACTGGTCAAATTACAGCTGGTTTGTCGGCGACATATTCGGCGCGCCACTTGCCATCGAGGGAATCGTGGCATTCTTTATGGAGTCGACATTTATCGCCGTGATGTTTTTCGGATGGAAGAGGGTCAGCCCTGCATTTCATCTCACCGCGACATGGCTTACCGCTATCGGCACCGCGCTGTCGGCGATGTGGATTCTGATTGCTAACGCGTGGATGCAGCAGCCCGCAGGTATGGAGTTTGACCCGGCACAGATGAGAAATGTGATGGATGATTTCTGGGCGCTGGTGTTCTCCGATACGGCTGTAGCCAAATTTACCCACACTGTGTCGAGCGCATGGGTAGTTGCCGGAGTCTTCGTAATCGGCGTCAGCTGCTGGTTCCTGCTCAAAAAGCGTAATGTCGAGATGGCGATGGACTCTATCAAGATTGCCGGCTGGGTAGGCGGTGCCGGTATCCTCATCACACTTGCCACCGGCGACATGTCGGCTGTCAATGTGGCAAAACATCAGCCCATGAAGCTTGCTGCAATGGAAGGTCTTTATGACGGTAGCCGCGGTCAGGAGCTTGTGGCTGTGGGATTGCTCAATCCTTCAAAAAATGTTGACAACAATGAAGATCCGTATCTATTTCATATAAGTATACCTTACGGACTGTCGTTCCTCGCCACGCATGACCCCCATGCGTTTGTACCCGGTATCAACGACCTTATCAACGGCATTGAAATCAATGAGGCGGGAGACACAGTGAAGACAGTCGGTTACAACGAGCGCATCGCGATAGGCAAGGAGGCTCACGAAGCTCTCCGCGCTTACGATAAGGCGATGGCTGCAGGCGATAATGCCGCCATGGCAGAAGCTGAAAAGGAGCTGCGTTCAAAATATGAATATTTCGGCTACGGTTACTTTGACTCGGCAAGCGAGGCGATACCTCCCGTGGCGATGACTTTCTACGCCTTCCGTATCATGGTCATTGCCGGCGGATATCTCCTCCTTTTCTTCGCTATTGCCCTTTTCGCCGCCTATAAGAAACCCTCATGGCTAAAGAATAAGGTGGTCAACTGGATAGGAATGCTGTCGATTGTCGTGGTATGGGTCTGCTCGCAGAGCGGATGGATTACCGCCGAGGTAGGCCGTCAGCCCTGGGTGATTCAGAACCTTATGCCGACACGTGCCGCCATCAGCCACATCAGCGAATCATCGGTGATTGTGACCTTCTGGATGTTTGCGGCTGTATTTACAATACTCCTTGCAGCTGAAATCAGCATCATGCTCACTCAGATACGCAAGCACTCAAAGGAGGATTTATCAACAATATCTAAAGAATAACAGTTATGGCACTTGAACATTTACAGATATATTGGTGGCTGCTCATCTCGGTATTGGGCGCACTGCTTGTGTTCCTCCTGTTTGTCCAGGGCGGTCAATCGATGATACTCTGCACACGCAATCCGCTGGAACGCAATCTTATTATTAATTCGATAGGCAAGAAATGGGAATTGACCTTCACGACTCTTGTTGTGTTTGGCGGCGCGTTTTTCGCGTCATTCCCTCTGTTTTACAGTACAAGTTTTGGAGGTGCCTACTGGTTATGGATGCTTATATTATTTACCTTCGTGGGGCAGGCAGTGAGCTTCCAGTATCGCCGCAAGGCGGGCAACCTATATGGCACCTCCTTCTACGACTGGCTGTTGATGATCAACGGTGTGCTTGGCTGTTTCTTGCTCGGTGTTGCCGTATCGATGTTTTTCTTCGGTGCCGAGTTTAGCGTAAGGATGGGTAACATACTTGACGCCGGTGCGCCTGTGATATCACAATGGGCGCCCACTCACGGATTTGAGGCGATATTCTGCTGGAAAAACTGGATTCTCGGAATTGCCGTGGTATTCCTTGCACGGATGCAGGCAGCGCTTTATTTCATGAACAATGTGGGCGACGACGAGCATTTCTTCAATCTCAACAAGCGGCGTGTGCTTGTCAACGGTGTCATCTTCGTGGTGTTCTTCCTCATTTTCGTGGGAATGCTCCTGATGACTGACGGCTACCGCACCACAGGACCTCACAGCTTCCTGCTTGAGCCCAACCGCTATCTTGTCAACTTCATAGAGATGTGGTGGTGTCTTGTCATCTTCCTTGTGGGTGTGGTGATGGTGCTTTATGCCGTGTTCCGTTCAAGTGTGTCGGAGCATTATACCAAAGGTATATGGTGGTCGGGTATAGGCACGGTGCTTGTAGTGCTTGCGCTATTCTTTGTCGCCGGCTATAATGACACTCCATATTATCCGTCGCTTACCGACCCGTCAAGCTCATTAACCATCCAGAACAGTTCTTCGACCTATTTCACCCTGAAGGTGATGAGCTTCGTGTCGATATTGATACCTGTCGTGGTCGGCTATATCGCGTATGTGTGGTACAAGATGGACCGTGGACAGTTTACCCCTAAAGAGATGGAAAACGACAGTCACTCCTACTGATAGGACACGTAGGATAAAATAGTATTTCAGATTGTCACCCATAATCCTTACCTTTGTGGAAAATAAAAGGATTATGGGTGATACTTTTTATACGCTTGAGGCTCCTGCGGAGGGATGGTACAAGGAGAAGATGAGTAAATTTCTCGCTTTTGCCGTGCCGGTCGACACTGTCGCTGCCGCCAAGGAGGTGATTGCTTCTTATCAGAAAAAGTATCATGACGCGCGTCATGTGTGCTGGGCATACATGCTCGGGGCTGCGCGCACAGAATTTCAGTCCAACGACAACGGGGAGCCCTCGGGAACCGCCGGTAAGCCTATTTTAGGGCAAATAAACTCATTTAACCTCACCAATATAGTAATAGTGGTGGTGCGTTATTTCGGAGGCATAAAGCTTGGCACGAGCGGCTTGATCGTGGCTTACCGCGAGGCGGCGCGCGAGGCGATTACGGCAGGCACTATTATCGAATGTCACGAGCAGAGGGTAATTGATTTCTCGTTTCCTTATCTTGCCATGAACGATGTGATGAAGGCGGTCAAAGACCCAGAGGTGAGAATCGTGAGCCAGACATTTGACAATGCCTGCGCGATGACTATAAAAATACGCGCTGACCTTGCCGGGGCAATGACAGCGCGTCTATGTGATATCGACGGTGTAAGTCTCTGCGATTAGTCGATGATGAGCATTGCGTCACCGTAGGCACCGAAACGGTATTTCTCTTTTACAGCGACTTCGTATGCCTTCATTATGAGGTCGTAGCCTCCGAATGCGGCTACCATCATAAGCATGGTCGAGTAGGGCATGTGGAAACCGCTCACCATTGCCGTTGCGACAGTGAAATCGTAGGGTGGGAAGATGAATTTGTTGGTCCAGCCGGAGAAGGTCTTCATGTGGCCTCCCATGCTTACCGCGCTTTCGATGCCGCGAAGCACGGAGGTGCCGACAGCACATACCTGCTTGCCTGCATCTTTTGTCGCGTTGACACGCTCTACCAAAGCCTCGCTCACTTCCATTTCCTCGGAGTCCATGCGATGTTTGGTGAGGTCTTCCACATCAATTTCACGGTAGTTGCCGAGACCTGAATGTACGGTCAGGAATCCCGATTCGATGCCCTTTATTTCCATGCGCTTGAGCAATTCGCGGCTGAAGTGCATACCTGCCGACGGAGCCACCACCGCGCCTTCCTTCTGGGCAAAGATACACTGGTAACGCTCCGCATCCTCCGGCACAGGCTCGCGCTTTATATAAGGTGGCAGCGGTGTCTGCCCGAGCTTGTAAAGCGCGTCTTTAAACTCTTCGTGGCTTCCGTCGTAGAGGAAGCGGAGTGTTCTGCCGCGCGAGGTAGTGTTGTCGATGACTTCCGCTACCATCGACTCGTCGTCGCCGAAATAAAGCTTGTTGCCGATACGTATTTTACGAGCAGGCTCCACAAGCACATCCCACAATTTGTTTTCTTCGTTTAGTTCGCGCAGCAGAAATACCTCTATCTTTGCGCCGGTCTTTTCCTTATTGCCGTAGAGAAGCGCGGGAAATACTTTTGTGTCGTTGAAGATGAACATGTCACCTTCGTCAAAGTAGTTGATTATTTCCTTGAACTGGCGATGTTCAATCTCGCCTGTAGAGCGGTGCACCACCATTAGGCGTGACTCGTCGCGCACGGGGCAAGGCTCGGTCGCGATCAGCTCTTCGGGAAGTTTGAATTTAAATTGTGAAAGTTTCATAAACGTATATACGGTAATGTTGTTATTGTCAGTTATTGTTGCTACCGGTCTCTTCCGGCATTTCTATCGGTGTCTCTCCGATGAGTTTTATCGCATTGTCAACCGACAGGCAGTCGTTGACATGAATGTCGCCGACGCGTGTACGCCGCAGTGATGTCAGGTGACCTCCCGAGCCGAGGGCATTGCCGATGTCGCGGGCAAGGGCGCGGATATATGTGCCTTTGCTGCACACGACCCTGATAGTGATGCTTTCCTGCGAGAAGTCGAGCAGTTCGATGGTATCGATAACAAGCAGTTTCGGCTTTATTACGACTTCCTTGCCTTTTCTGGCATGTTCGTAGGCACGCACCCCGTCGACTTTACACGCCGAGAATGAGGGGGGTATCTGAGAGATAGGACCGGTAAATTTTTTCAGGGTCTCTTCGACCAGCTCTTTTGTGATATGACCGGTAGGATAAGTGGCATCAATCTCGGTCTCAAGGTCAAAAGAAGGTGTGGTGGCTCCAAGTGCGATAGTCGCCACATACTCCTTGACATGAGCCTGCAGGGAGTCAATCTGCTTTGTCGCCTTACCTGTGCATATCATCATAACCCCCGAAGCAAGAGGGTCGAGCGTTCCCGCATGACCTACCTTGAGCTTTTTGATTTTCATGCGTCGCAACAGTGCGCCCCTGATGCGCTTCACTGCATCAAACGAGGTCCATCCGAGCGGTTTGTCGATATATAATATTTCTCCGTCAATAAAATTCATATCCCGCAGTTTACCATACAAGACAGAGGATACCTGCAAGGACGCAGTAAAGGGCAAACCATACGAGCTTGCCTTGCTTCACGATGTTGAGCATCCATTTGCAGGCAATGCAGCCTACGATAAAGGAAGCAAGGAATCCGATGACAAGCGGCAGGGTGTCGACGGCAGGAGCGGCTGCGGCGACTTCATCGGGAAACAGCATGTCTTTAAGGTCGAGCAGCCCCTTGCCGAGGATGGGGATAATGACCATAAGGAATGAGAACTGCGCCACTTTCTCGCGGTTGTCGCCAAGTATTATACCGGTGGCTATAGTTGTGCCGGAGCGTGACAGACCGGGGAGTACCGCAACAGCCTGGGCACAACCGATTATGAAAGCGTCGAGCCATGAGATATCGCGTCCCTGCGGACGGTTGGGGTTCATGATTGCTGCGCGAGTACGGCTGAAATAGGCAAAGCACAGCAGCGCGGCAGTGATTATGAGGCACACACCGACAACGGTAAGGTTGCCTTCAAAAAATTCCTCTACATTTTTCTGGAAAAATACACCTACGATAGCGACGGGAATACAAGAAAGCAAAATCTTGCACACTGTATAGAAGCGGTTATCGCGCTTTATTGTGAAAAATGACACGAGAAGCGGGTAAAATTCATGCCAGAGTATCACGATTGTGCTGAGCACTGTAGCCACATGAAGCATTATGCTGAATTCGAGTGAAGCGTCGGGGTCAAGCTGTACACCGAGTATCTGCTTGAAAATTTCAAGATGTCCGCTGCTGCTTATCGGAAGATATTCCGACAAACCTTGAATTATGCCGAGAATAAGGGCGTCAATCCAGTCCATGATGTAAATAATTCGATTGTAGATTAATTAGATATTGTTATTTGCGCGGGCGATATACGATAGCGGCGCCCATGAATATGAACCCGAGAAAAGCGATTGTAGGTCCTACGACAATACGCCGGGTAGAGAATATGTCGGGGTTAAATGCCTCCGTGGTGCTGCTGCCTCCGAGCATAAGCAGAAAACCGATGAGTATCGTAAGCCCGGCGATCGCCATCAGTATAAAGTTGATTTTGGTCAGGGCGAAGCGGCTGCGCGGCTCTGTCTCAATTATGTCCCCGGCATTTTTGTCGGTACGTGCATTATTGTTTGGTGCCATATTTGTGTATGATAAAATTTCGGTTATTTAAACATGTCGTCATAGTCGGAACGGAGATATTTGTTTGTTGCAAATAGGGAGGCGATGCTACAGATAGCTATGCCTATCACTATTATCCCGGCAAATACCCACGCCGCTTCTTCCCATGGCAGGGCGGCTGCTATCACCTTGTCGGCGGAATGAAGGTAAAATAGTGCGCCGGCAAGCAGGAGGTCGGCGATTATTGCCGCCACAAGACCACTCAGCATGTTGCTGTTGATTATAGGCCGGCGTATAAATCCTCCGGTCGCGCCTACGAGTTTCATTGTATGAATGAGGAAGCGCCGTGAATATACCGTGAGCCTTACCGTATTGTTAATCAGCGCAAAAGAGATAAACAACAATGCTGCTGCCACGATAGTCAAAATGAGCGCTATTGACTTTATATTGTGGTTTATAGAGTCAACCATGTCGGAGTGTACGCTTATTTCACTTACATAGGGCAACTTTTTCAAGGGTGCAATCATGCTGTTGATGGAGTCGGTCGAAGCATAACGCGCTTTTACCTTTACCTCCAGTTCGCCCGGGAGCGGATTTATGCCTAATACCTTGACGAGGTCTTCCCCCGTTTCTTCCTGCCATTTTTGGAGGGCGTCTTCCGGGGAGAAATATATGATTCCTGACACACCCGGCGATGTAGAGAAATGCTTTTTGAGCGAATTTACATTGTTGACAGTTGCCGTGTCGGAAAAAATCACACTGAATCCCATGTTTTCGCGTATCTCCGTCGTGATTGACCGGGCGGCAATGCCGAGCATCGAGATTATGCCGAGCAACAGGAGCACCAGGGCGACGCTTACGGTCGATGTTATCTGTGCGGAAAATGTGGATATGCCTTTTTTACCTTTTTTCTCCATATATGGTGTCAATGAGGCGATAGTTACCTAATGACGTGCAAATTTACAACATAAAAGCCCGCTTGTCAAGAGTTTGGCTATAAAAAATAATTGCGACGAAATGACGGATGCCTTTTCGTCGCAATTACAGTATTATTAATCAGTCGATTATGCAAATTTTGCCCAATCGGTCTTTCTCATATCACCTTCGGCAGCAAATGTGGTATGGAAAGCGAGCGCGGCATTGAGCGAGTGGGGTGTGTGACCTCCCTTCGTCATGCGCAGGTAATCCCAAAGAAGTTCCTTATATTCGGGATTGACACAGTTTTCAATGACTGTCTGTGCTTTTTGGATAGGCGACTTGCCTCGGAGGTCGGCGATGCCTTGATCGGTTATGAGCACATCGACAGAGTGTTCGCTGTGGTCGAGGTGCGACACCATCGGCACGATTGTTGAGATGAGACCGCCTTTTGCCACCGACGGGCAGCTGAATATTGAGATGTATGCGTTGCGGGTGAAATCGCCGGAACCGCCGATGCCGTTCATCATCTTCGTGCCGGTGACGTGGGTCGAGTTGATATTGCCGAATATGTCAGCCTCGAGAGCGGTGTTCATTGTAATCACACCGAGTCGGCGAACGATTTCCGGGCTGTTGGAGATTTCTCCGGGGCGTATTAGTATTTTGTCACGGAAGAAATCTATGTTGCTGAATACTTCATCCATTTTTGCATCGGAGAATGTCATCGAACAGGTTGATGCGAATTTGCATTTTCCATGTTCCATCAGGTCAACCACTGCGTCCTGGATAACTTCGGTGTACATCTCGAATGCGGGGATTTCGGGGGAGTCGCCAAGCCCGAACAATACTGCGTTTGCCACATTTCCCACTCCGCTCTGAAGCGGCAGGAATGTAGAGGGGATAGCGCCGCGACGCAATTCGTTGATGAGGAAATTGCACACATTGGCGCCTATTTGTTCGGTTACGGAATCAAGCGGGGAGAATCCGTGAACGCCGTCTTTGCTATTGGTGCGGACAATTCCGACGATTTTTGACGGGTCGACTTTAAGCAGTGTTTCGCCGATACGGTCGCTCGGTTTGTAGATGGGTATCTCGCGGCGGTAAGGGGGATCCAGAGGAAGATACAGGTCATGAAGCCCTTCTACCGACTCCGGAATTGCTTCATTAAGCTCGATGATGATTTTTTTTGCCATCTTGGCGACTGTCGGGCTCATGCCTACACCGGTGCCGAGCAATATCTCTCCGTTGTCGCTAACACGGGCAGCCTCGATTATTGCCACGTCAATGTCACCGAATGTCCCGTAACGCAGCTTCTGGGCAAGCTCAGAAAGATGGAGGTCAAAATAGTTTGCCTCATGGGCGTTGATGCGTTTGCGGAGATCGGGTGAACTCTGATACGGGGTGCGCTTGTCAATGGCGTTGGCACGGGCAAGTGCTCCGTCAATATGGTCGTTGGTCGAAGCGCCTGAAAATATATTCACTTTAAAAGGCCTGCCTTCGGCATGCTCTTTTTCTGCTTTTTGAGCCAAAGCCTCGGTTACTACTTTCGGAGTACCGGCAGCGGTAAATCCAGAGATGCCGAGATTGTCACCGTTTTTGATGATGTCGGCTGCCTCTTGAGCTGTAAGGATCGGGAATGCCATTGTCGTGATAATGTTTCGTTATAAAGTCGTTTTGAAGAAAAATTCGTAATTTTGCACAAAAGTAAATAAAACTGCGCAACAATCAAAATTTTTCAACCTGCGGTTGAGTTAATTTGATGAGTAAATATCAAAGAAATATGACTGATAAGATAAATGATGCCGCCCTGACCGGACGGCTGTACATAGAGACTTACGGGTGTCAGATGAATGTGGCAGACAGCGAGGTGGTGGCAGCCGTGATGGCAACTGCCGGATATGACATGACTGATGACATTGAGGATGCTGACGCGGTGTTGCTTAACACCTGTTCGATACGTGACAACGCGGAGCAGAAGATTCACTCGCGCCTGCAATATCTCGCGTCGCTCCGGCGCAAGCGTCACGGCGCTCTTATCGTAGGGGTGATAGGCTGTATGGCTGAGCGCGTAAAAGATGATCTTATCACCAACTACGGTGTAGACCTGGTTGCGGGTCCTGACTCTTATCTGGATTTGCCGGCTCTAATCGGTGCAGTGGAGGCGGGAGAAAAAGCTATCAACGTGGAACTGTCAACCACGGAGACTTACCGGGATATCATACCGATGAAAATAACTGGCAACCGAGTGTCGGGATTTATAAGCATCATGCGCGGGTGTAATAATTTTTGTTCTTACTGTATCGTGCCGTATACCAGGGGGCGTGAACGCAGCAGGGAGGCGGAAAGCATCCTGCGTGAACTTGCCGACCTCAGAGAACGTGGATTTAAAGAGGTGACTCTGCTCGGGCAGAATGTAAACTCATATAATTATATAGCTCCCGATGGAGAGAGGGTAGACTTTGCGCGGCTGCTTGCGATGGTGGCGGAAGCGGCTCCCGATATGCGTGTGCGTTTCACTACAAGTCATCCTAAGGATATGAGCGATGACATAATCGCTACCATTGCGGCTCACGACAATATATGCAATCATATACATCTGCCGGTGCAGTCCGGGTCTGATGCAGTGCTTAAGGCAATGAATCGCAAATATACCCGCGAATGGTATCTTGACCGCATTGCCGCCATACGACGGGCGATACCCGATTGTGGTATTTCTACCGACATGTTTACCGGATTTCATGGTGAGACGGAAGCTGATTTCGAAGAGACGCTCAGCCTTATGCGTGAAGTGGGGTTTGACTCTGCATTTATGTTTAAATATTCTGAACGTCCGGGTACTCTTGCCGCGCGCACAATGCCTGACAATGTGCCGGAAGATGTGAAGATTGACCGGTTGAACCGCATGATTGCACTTCAGAATGAATTGTCGGCTGAATCCAACCGGAGAGATATCGGGAAAGTTTTCGATGTGCTTGTCGAGGGGGTGTCTAAGCGCTCAAAGGAGCAGATGGTGGGAAGAAACCAACAAAACAAGACCTGTGTGTTTCCACGGGGCTCATTCAAGATTGGCGACATGGCGCGTGTACGCGTCACCGGCTCTTCTTCGGCGACACTAATCTGCGAGATTGCTGACTGAATCCGGCGGTAATCAGTCGGCTGTCGTGTGGAGGATGTCGAGTAACGCCTTTCTTGAGTTGATGCGTATCTCGTTGGCGTCATACTCGATTATTCCGCGCTCTTTTAAAGAGTCGAGTGTGGCGATGAATGATGTGCGTTGTACACCGAATAGCGAATACAGGTCGCGTTGCTTGCATGTGAGGGCGATGTCGGTGCCACCGGGCTGGGTCAGCGAGATTATCCAGAACGCGATACGCTCTTCGAGGCTGCCTGTCGTGATGGCGAGGATGCCGTCGACGGCTTTTTGTGCATTGCGCGACAGAATATTCAAGAAATTGAAAAGGAATATTTCATCGGCGTTGAGAATCTTGGTATAATCGGCTTTTGATATCTGTAGTATGCTTGTCGGCTCAAGAGCCACTGCTGAGCAGGGATAGAACGGTGCCCTGCCGAACAGAAATTCAGGTGACAGCACATTGGGCGCTTCAAGAGTCTGGGATACCTTGAACCGGTTGTTGGAGTTGGCGATGGTCACTCTCAGTTTGCCGGAAATGATGAACACTATATGGGTACATGGGTCACCGGCGTTCACTACGGTTTCATCGGCAAGATATTTCAAAAAATGAAATTTAGTTGTGCCGACGATTTCCGATAGTTTGTAGCGGCTTACTCCCTTGAATAGCGGAAGTTCCATCAATATTTCATACATACTGTTCATGACTTTGGTATTATATTGTATAATAGTAACACTGCTGTTTAATAAAAGTTTTGAAAATTAACTAAACAACGGTTAATGCGATTGTTTTTTGTCTCGTTTTGTTTTGTAAAACAGTTGAAGCGAGTTGATGGTGTTCTGCCAAGCCACGTAAGCTGCCGGTCCTACTGACGCTATGGGGTTGAGATATGTAAGTGCCATCCATATCGCAAGCACGGTGTTCTTTTGTCCCAGACCTTGCGCTCCGGAAATTTTATCGCCGAGCCGTGCTCCTATTTTCCTGCCGATTAAGAATTGCAGACAGCATGCAATAAGGGCGGCAAACGCTATCAGCAGCATTTCAGGAATCCTGTCGGCGGGTTCCTTCATTATAAAGCTTACAGCATTTCCTACCACTATAATCAATGCTACCGCCCAGATGTAGAATGACAGAGACTGACGGTTGGCTATCTCGTGGTGGACGCGGGGTGCAAATGCCTGGAACAGCAGGGCAAGAGCCAGGGGAGCGAGTATCAGCGGAAATACCTTGGTGCATATCGTCATCACCGAGTCAAGAAACCGGATGTCGCCACCTGTCCCCATGATTGTGAATAAAGCCGGAGCAAGGAGGGCTACCGCTACATTGCTGAAAATAGAGTAGGTCACAAGGCGCGGTACCGATCCGCCGAGCATTCCGGTGATTACGGGCGCAGCGGTTGCCGTCGGGCAGAATATGCAGATAAACGCGCCTTGGGCTATGTCGGGGCTGAACGGGTATATCGCGAGATAGGCGGCGATAGCTCCGAATATCTGGACTGCGAGAAGAGCCCATATAAATTTTGTAATCTTGAAATCATTTGCCGAGACTCGGCAAAAAGTAATCAAGAGCATTATGAAGATCAGGCACGGGGATAAAAATGCCACCATGCCTATGTAGTCATGGAATATTATTCCTATAACCATTGCGATTGGTAATATCCATGGCTTTAATTGCTGCCTGAATTCTGATGCTTTCATGCTGCAAAGGTAATCCCAAATATTAAAATTAGCAAATCATTGTGAATAGAGTCCCGAAGGCGTGAATTTTGTCGTGGCTTGCGTGGATTTTTTGTTTGAAATCGTAAGTACACTGACAGATATCGTACAAATTATAGTTAAATTGGGGTTTATATAAAATTGCATTGATTTACTGATTATCAGTATTTAAAATTTATATTTCTCTCTAAAATTTTTGTATCGTAATCGTATTCTTTGTGAGGATTGTGAACAAATGATTAATTTTGTATTGCTGAAAGTGCGATATAAATCGTTCTGTCAGTTTTTCCAACAAAATGACGAATGTAAATAGTGCATAATAGTAAATGTGTTTTATGTTAGGTTTGAAAGCCTTTTTGAGAAAAGGCACAAAAATGGCCACTTCGTGAGAAGCGGCCGTTTTTGTATGTTTACTTGCCGCTTTTCCATATCCGGCTAAGTTAGGCATTGCGCTTGGTATTATTGATTTTATATGTGCGAAAAAGTGTTAAATACTCATGGTGTTTAAATATTTTATCCTATCTTTGTAATATAGGGATACATAATACCAATTTATTATCAAAAGCCTGATGCAATACCATTTAAATTTTATGCGCGCCATATTGGTGATGTTGATATATATGACCGCCTCTTCATGTTTCGCCGGACCTCAGTTTGCTCCGTCGCTTGACCGTGCCTTGAAGTCTCTTGACAAGGCTTTGGAACACAGGCAGGAAAAGTTTGATGAAGCACATCATCGGATTGACTCCTTGCGCAGTGAGCTTTCGTCTCCCGGGTTGCGTTATGATGACGAGATTGTGCTGCTGGAGCAGATGATGCAGTCATATCGCCATCTGCAGGTTGATTCGGCATGGTATTATTCGGAACGTGCAATACAGCTTGCCAGTGAAAACGGAGATTCGGTCAAGGCGATGAGGTTCTTTTTAAACCAGATTGACATAATGCCTCTGCGCGGCTATGTGCATGAGGCAATTGTCAGAATTGATTCAGTTGATAAAATGGAGCTGGATGAAGACCTTAGGCGTACATTTTTCAGGAATGCAAGGAGTGCCTTCCTGTGTATCACTTCGTTGTATTCTCCACACGCATTGAATACCGATTATTTTAAAAAGTATGCGGCATATAATGACTCATTGCTATCCCTTACACCTCAGGACTCTCAGGAATATCGCCTTTATCTTGGATGTCACTATCTGGGTGCTGACCAGCTGTCGCTTGCGATGGCTACCTTGAGCGATTATCTGGAAACAATTAATATGGATAACGCTCATTTCGGTGATGCGGCAGGTAATTTATCGATTGCACAGTTTGGGCGCGGGCGTATGGAACTATGGCTTTATTTTATGACTCTTAATGCTCATTTTGATGTTAACAATGCTTATACCGATGGGGAGGCGTTAAGGCAGATTAGCGCCGGATTGTACGAGCGCGGAGATGTCAAGCGGGCCTATAACTATCTTTTTCTGTCGCAAGAAGATATAGCGAGGAGCGGGGCTTTAATCAGGAGCATGCACGTTGCCGGTACTTTCCCGATGGTGGAGGGTGCCTATCGCCTTCAGCAGCAGAGATACACTCATATCCTGTGGGCGGTGTTGGGCTGCCTACTGCTGATATGCTTTCTTGTATTCATGATTATGCGTAACAAGACCCGCGACTTGAAACGCCTGAGCGACCTCAGGGCGAAACTTGCAAAGGCTAATGCTGTGAAAGAAACCTATATCGCTGAATTTCTGTCGCTATGCTCTGTGTATATGGATAAACTTGAAGAGTTTAACCGTACCGTTAGTCGTAAAATTACCGCAGGACAGATTGAAGATCTTTACGGGATGGTCAAGTCGGGTCGTTTCATAGAGGAGCAAAGCAAACTTTTTTATGACGTGTTTGACAATGCCTTTATAAATATATATCCTGATTTTATCTCTGATGTCAACCGTCTGTTGCTGGATGATAAGAAATTTGTACTTGCTGATTCAAAGAAGCTTACACCGGAGTTGCGTATACTTGCCTTTATGCGCCTGGGGCTTGAGGACAGTGCTCAGATGGCTCGTTTCCTCGGACTTTCATTGAATACGGTGTACACTTATCGCAACCGTCTGAAGAGTAGGGCGAAAAACAGGGATACTTTTGAACGGGATATACTCAATATAGGTGGTGTCGAATAAACGGCACCTTTGAAATACCTTATATGATATTGTGGCATGAGGTTGCTACTGTCCCTCATTACCAGCGATTTGTCTTCCTATGGTTTTTGAATGTATTTATATCGGCCTATGATTAGGTTGACATGCCGTCGTTTCTTTGATTATCTTTGCGCAATGATTACTGACTGTTGTTACGGTAGATCATACGTTGTGTAGTGTTTGCGGGTAGTCTCAGATGTAGAACCGACTCCCGTAATTAAGTAAAAAAGCGAATGGTGTTTTTGATATAGTAGAAATGACATATATATTTTGAAAGAGTAGATCAATAGGTATTGTTTTTGAGTAGAAAAAGATTGATGTTAGTTAGTAAAGGTTGAACGCCTGTGATACAGGAAATTCGGGGGTGACATCGTGAGGATGCCGCCCCCGCTTCTTGTGACCGGATGCCTTAGATTCGCTTAAAGAAGACGATTTTCCCATTGGCACCGCAATGGTTAGATAGGGTAAAAATTATCAAAATTCATAAAAAGTAATATTTTTTGACTAAAAATACATTATGTAGATTATTTATGGACATGATGGTAATGAGCGGTATATTAGTGATATATAAAATGCATAAACTTATTACATTTTATATCGGATTGTGATAATATAGGTTGGTGTTGATTCTTGATATATCTTTGCAACGTGTAAAATAAATTACTCAGTCTAAGATTTGAAAAGTTATAAAAAAGGGTTAGTATTTTTGATGTGAAGAATTAGGATAGTTAGTTTATACAATGATGAAAAGTGTTTTTGATTAATTAATGTTTTAGGTTGATTATTGGCGGAAAGCCAAAACGAATAAAGCCACTCGGGAGAGTGGCTTTTTTGTTTGCACTTATTCGGCAGAGATTATCCCATGGCTTCATAAATCTGGCAGTAGGAGGAAGCCGGATTTACAGGGTCGATATAATAACCCGGATGAAAGGCTGAGATTTCGTGGTCGGCGCAAATTTTTTCTCTAAATGCGAGATGCAACAGGTCCCATGAGGCAAATGTGCCGGTAAATATATTGCGGTTATGTGATGTCCTTTTGATGAGTGCCCTTTTGTTACGGTATATGTTGTCAGGGTTGCCGAGTGTGATGAGGGTCGGTATTTTATATTGGGTCAGCACATAGGCGAGCAATGGTAAGTTGAGATAAGGCTCCTCTACATTATATATATGTATGATGTCTGGGTTAATGGTGACTATACGGTTTAGGAGTGCAGAGGTCGGACGTGTGGAATGAAGATTGTAGGAGTCACTCAGATACCCGATAAACCGATGCATAGCCCTGTCGATACTATTGCCTATGTGGATATCAGTATGTAGGCGTGTATCGGTACTGTCTTCTGCGGCTGCCACTATTATTTGGTGACCGGAGGCTGTTGCAGCAGTGTATATATCGGCGAGCCCTTTTCCGGGTTTATAGTCTATGATAAGAATTTTCACGATGGTATGATTTCTGTTTTTACAAATATAACTAACTTTACCGTGATGATGAAATTATATCTGTTTAATCCTGAAAATGACATTGCGCTTGTTCACGGCAGGCGCAGATTCATGATGTCGCCGCATGTCGCAAGGTTGCATCGTGACGGAGCATTGTTGCCGATGTGGTATGCCGGGGAAGAAGATGCAGTGCTTGGCGCATGTGAAGATAATGCATGGCTCGATTCTGTTCGCCGCTCCTTCGGGTTGCGTGTTCGCACAGTATCGTCGGTTGAAAAAGTTGCATATATGGGGGTGCCTTGGGGATGGTCGTATGACGCCGCCAGGATTCTATCCGATGCGGGGGCGCTTGTAATTAGTGATGACAGTGTTGAGCGTATCGCGCGGCTGAGTCATCGCCGGATATCAGTCAGGGTTATGGAACGCTTACATGCTATGTTGCCATTCAGGTTGCCTCGCGTGCCCGTTGAGGTAAATGATGTAGATATACTTCGACGGATTGTGGCAGAATATCCGGTTTATGTGAAGGCTCCCTGGTCGAGTAGCGGAAGAGGGGTGTTTCGTGTCGCTTCATTTGATGAAAAGGTGGTTGCGCGTGTCAACGGTATATTGCGCCGACAAGGCAGCATACTTGTGGAGGAGTCACTTGATAAAAAGCGTGACTTTGCAATGCTGTTTCATTCGGCGCACGGTTGTGTGCAATGGATAGGGTATTCACTCTTTTTTAATGCGGTTGGAGATGCATACGGCGGAAATATCCTTGCTGCTGATGATGAAATTGAAGATATGCTTGTCTGCGATGGTGCTTCACGGGCACATCTTCATGCGATACGTAAGGTGCTTCCTTCGGTTCTTGCTGAAATTATTGGGGATGCCTATGAGGGATATTTCGGCGTTGACATGCTTATAGCCTCTGACGGTATGATTGACCCGTGCGTGGAAGTTAATCTGCGCATGACAATGGGTGTAGTGGCTCACGCCCTGATGTCACGGTACATGTCAAGAGAGAGTAGAGGCGTATTTCGTGTCGTGCGCGGTTTGCCCGATTGCGGAGATGTGCCGGTGGTCGATGATTGCCGTTTTGTTAGCGGAAGGGTGCATCTTACGCCTCCATCTGTCGACGGGTTTAATTTTGTAATGGAGGCATCCGGTCAGTCTAAAGTTGACAGACATTTGTAAAGCCGGTGAACCGGTAATCCCATTACATTATAATAACTTCCCTCGATGCCTTCAATGCCGACCGCACCAATCCATTCCTGGATGCCGTAAGCACCTGCCTTGTCAAAAGGATGGTATCTTTTGATGTAATATTCAATTTCATCATCAGTAAGAGAGTCGAAGGTTACATTTGTCACGGCGGAAAAGGAATGTCTCTTTTCTGTTGTGGATATTGTGACGCCGGTAATGACCTTGTGCTTTTTCCCTGATAATTTTTTCAGCATCTCCCGGGCATTTTTTTCCGTGTGCGGCTTCCCAAGGATTTCTCCGTTAACAATGACTATAGTGTCAGCGGTTATCAGCACAGTGTCAGGCTTCAAAGTCAGGGAGTAGGCTTCAGCTTTCTTTAGGGAAAGATACTCGGCTACGGTATCTACGGGGATATCGGCGGGATAGCTCTCGTCGACATCAATTGAGTCGGCGACACTGAAGTCGATACCGAGCATCCCGAGCAGTTCGTGCCGGCGAGGGGAGTGACTTGCAAGGAGTATCCGCTTCCCTTGGAGATTTTGAAGTGGCGCGTAATTCTTCATAAATTTTGATTTAGCGAATATTACCACCCGAATGCTTTTGCCGATGACATCCAGTTATCCTGAGCTTTCATTATCTCTTCAAGAAGGTCGCGCGCTACTCCGTAACCGCCGTTGACCGGCGATATATATTTGGCGATATTTTTGATTTCCGGAGCGGCATCTGCGGGAGCTACCGGCAATCCTACGTGACACATTGGCTCATAATCGGGGATATCATCACCTGCGAATGCGACCTCTTCCGGTGACAGATTATGACGATCCATCCATTCCTTAAGTATGGTTATCTTGACGCCGGCTTTCATATATATGTCCTTGATGCCAAGTGCTGCAAATCTTGTCATGACTGCTTCACTGTCAGCCCCGGTTATTATGGATATTATGTATCCGTGTTTTACCGCAAGTTGCAGTGCGTATCCATCTTTTATATTGACCATACGCGACGGTACGCCCGACTCTCCGAGAGGAATTGTTGAGGGCGACAGCACGCCGTCAACATCGAAGGCTACGGCGCGTATTTTGGTCAAATCATAATTTATCTTGCTCATCGGGATAATATTGCTTTATGATGCTGTCGGAAAGGATGGAGTAGAGTTCCTTGTCTTCCCCTTCAAGCATTTCGAGATGTTTTTTTATTATTTTCATGTCTTTGCGCCGCGCCGGACCGGTCTGTCCTTCATGCGGGGTGACGGCACATGCCTTTGTTAGCATTGCCTCCATGAGGGGCTGCATCGTGTCAAATTCCAGACCGATTTCCTTTAGCAGATTTGCTGAAATATCCCACAGGCGGTTTGTGAAATTGCATGCAAATACAGCTGCGATATGGAGTCTTGCGCGTCGCTCGCTGTCGGCTTCATAGACTTTGGATGAAATCAAGGAAGCGTATTCCTTCAAGTGTTCCGTCACATTCTCCGAACTGCCTTCAATAAAGATCGGCACTTTTGCCATGTCGACACTTACATCCTTTGAAAATGTCTGCATGGGATAAAACACACCGTATGTATCAGAGATGGGAGACAAAGCACTCATAGGCACTGACCCTGATGTGTGTGCCCACAAGCCCCCGATTCCCTTCATATATTCTGCAATAGTTGCGATTGCGTCGTCTTTTACTGAGATTATGTAAAGACCGGCATGTGGGTCAAGAGCTCTTAGATTGTCGATTGCTTCTGCTCCGACTTGCGTGGCAAGTTCTTGCGCTCCTTTGATGTTGTGATTGTATATCTGCGAGATATGTGCCTGTCGTGAGAGGTTTATGGCAAGATGGGTTGCCACATTACCAGCTCCGAGGATTACAATATCTTTTTCATTTCCGGTCAGCGTTCTTTCCATGTGCCTATATGCACTTTTTCCCATAAGAGTTTGTCGGTAGCTTGCGGTTTGCGCTCTTCATTCTTGTGCCCGAGAGTGATTATGCACACCGGAAGAATGGTATCGGGCATTTCGAGCAGATTCTGCACGTATGTTTCTGATTCCATATCATTGGCGGTGTATCTGCCGCGAACCTGTATCCAGCAGCTTCCGAGTCCGAGGTCTTGTGCCTGCAGCTGTATATATGTTGCTGCTATTGAGGCATCCTCAATCCAGGGGTCGGTGGCTTCTACATCGACAGCAACGACAATGGCGAGCGCACATCCTGCTATCGGACCGGCACCACTCTCCTTACATTTGCTCAGAGCCTCAAGCATAGCCGAGTCTTCCACAACCACAAATTGCCATGGACGTGTGCTTTTTGATGACGGAGCCATGAGTGCTGCCTCAAGGATAGTTTTTACATCTTCGGGAGAAATTTCTTCTTCTGTATATCGACGTATACTGCGTCGATTGACAATGAGGTTATGAAAATCGCTCATAGTATATGGTGCTATGTGTGAATATTAAAGGGGATTAGTAAATTAACGGCGGCATACCCATGCATTAGGATAGCGCAGTGCATATTTGTCAACAGTGATGGGGCTGCGTGCCATGTCAATGGTGTTGCCGGTGGCTACAAATACTCGGTATCTTCCGTCAGCTTCTATGATTTCCATCTTGTCGCCGTGATTTTGTGCAGCTATATATTCTTCCGCTTTCTCACGGGTGGGGAGTGATGCCACAATAAGATAATATCTGTCTGACGGATCAAGATGCAGGGCGGTGATGGCGCCCCCGACGATAGCCGGAGTCGGTAGGTCGACAGGTGCACTTTCCTGCTCTTCTTTCTCCGGCAACGCTATGCGGAGGTCGATGTCGGGCTGCACGACCGGTTCAAACACCGGTTCTTGTGCCACCTGTGACGATGTGATACTGCCGCCGATTCCGGCAAATGCCGCTCTGTTCTCGATGACCGGCGTTGTCAGTGTGATACCGATACATACGAGCAATGCCAAGGATGCTGCAATATTTATCACGCGTCGGTGAAGCGGCATTGTCCTGCGGTTGTCTGCACGCTCTGTTTCATCCTCCGCAGCGGTATGTAGTGTTTCTGTGACAGGTATCATCGCTACAGCCTGTAACCCGGCATAACGGGGAGAGATGGATGTTGCAGAAAATGGCTCGAATATTATCGGACCGTCATCGTGACGGCTCAATACTCCCAGACGTCCCAAGGCATATTCACCAGAATTATCAAGCTGTAATTTGAGGGCTGCAACTTCTTTTGCCAGGATTGCGGAGGCATTGTCGAATGTGGTCTCCATTCCACGTGCTATTGACGATGTCAGAAGACCATCGTTGTGCGATATGTCGGGATTGAATCCAAGTGTACGTGACGGAGGAAACATGCAGCCGAGTTCCTTGTCGATATATGCCGGGCGATAATGCGCTATAATCGCGCCAAGACCGGGGATTACTACACAGTCATGCCGGAGCATCAGGTATTCAATATGACGTATCATGAGATTCACAACACAAAGTTACGGAGTTACGTGCATATTTCAAAATGTTAATTAGTTTTATTTGTTCAACAGTTATCAACAAAGTTATCAACAAAGTTATTTACAGGCATTTCGTTTTTAATCTCGATAAAAAAGGAAAAGGCCGTCATGTATTTGACGACCTTTTGTATAAATCCTATTGAGAAGAATGTATTGAAGCGTATTGTTTTATCTCACTTTGAGCGGTTTACCTGCTGTAAGCACTGTGGTGCGGCTTATGCCGTTAAGTTTGCATAGCTTGTCGACAGTGGTGCCGTTTGCCTTTGCAATTTTTGAAAGGGTGTCGCCTTTTCTTATTCTTACGGTTGATGACCCTGACTTGCTTGCGGATGCAACTGCTTTATTGCGTTTCTTCGGGGAGTAGTCTCGTGAATTTTTGTATGTGTTCTTGTTGAACGTAAATTCATCGGTATGGGTTGTCTGGTTGGCAAAGTCGAATATCGCTGCCGGATTTATCGCATAGCCCATGTAGCGGGTCTCAAAATGGAGGTGCGGACCGGTAGAACGACCGGTATTGCCGCCAAGGGCTATCGGGTCACCGGCTTTTACATATTCATCAGGTTTTACGAGAAATTTTGAAAGGTGACCATATACCGTCTCCAACCCGTTTTCATGGCGGACGATTACATAGTATCCATAGCCTTTACGCTCATATTTTGTAAGTCTGACTTTGCCGTCAAATGCTGCGCGGATAGTATCTCCGATCTGTACTTTAAGGTCGATGCCCTTGTGCATACGACGGAATCTCGGACGATATCCGTAGGGTGATGTTACATAACCCGGAGTAGGCATTGCATAATTGCTTACATCGATTTTCTTTGTTTCAGGTACATCTGCGCTACGATAAGGATTGACAGTGCCGCTGTCCCAGCCTTCGGTGTAGATATCCATTTCAGGCTCTTCCTCTTCGTTAAAGATGTTGTCCATATAATCCAGCGTCTCTTTCAGCTTGATTTGCTCGTCGATGTTTGTCTGGTAGGCAAGTAAATCCTGATGTTCGGCGTTATGCTGTGCGGGGCGGCGGTTGAAGGTAGTCTGAGCCGTCACCGCAAATGTTGTGGCTAAAGTTATTGCGGTTGCTACGGTTATTCTTTTGATATTAAATTGCATCGGTTTTTAATTTTTCCAGTTAGTTTTCGTCAGGCGAGTAGTAAAATCTTAAATCTGATGGAACATAGCTAAAGATTTCTTCCGGCTTGAAGAATCTTGCCAATTCGATTTTCCCGTTTTCGACGCTGTCTGATGCGTGAATGATATTTTCTTGTCCGCTCATGGAGAAATCTCCTCTTATAGTGCCCGGTAATGCCTTGCGACCGTTAGTAGCTCCGGTCATCAGTCTTACCACCTCAACAGCATCTTTCCCTTCAAGACACATCACGATGACAGGTGTAGCCATCATTGACTGGAGGAGTGAGGGGAAGAAAGGCTTCTCTACCAAGTGTGCATAGTGCTCGCGAAGTATTGTTTCATCAAGCTGCATCATCTTCAAGCCGGTGATGATGAGTCCCTTTTCCTGAAACCGGTTGATAATTTTACCGATTAGTCCGCGATGTATGGCAGAAGGCTTGAGTATTACTAAAGTTTGCTCCATGTCAGTTTTAATATTTTAACCTTTTCTTACGTCTGTACTTCAAATATAAGAAATTTTCCGCTTGGGTTGAATAACTTGTCAAGACAAAAAGTGTAAAAAATATCATCTAAAATTGAAATCTATTGATAATTTGCTCACAATCAATGAATTATATAAAATATGTTTTACAACATATTTCCAAACTTAGGCAGACTTTTGTATGTTGTTTGGGTTGAATGAGTGTTAAAATATGTTGTAACACTCTGATTAGCTTATACGTGACCAATCTATAATATTGCTGTTCGCCATGGCAAGCTCGGTTCGCAATATAGCGTTTTCATGGCTGCTTATTTCCGGATCATGGTCAAGTATCTCTATGGCTGTATCACGTGCGAGCTGCACAATCTGACCGTCGGTAGCGAGGTTTGCGATATGCAGTTCAAGCGGCATTCCGCTCTGCATGGTTCCCTCTATGTCGCCCGGTCCACGCATTTTCAAATCTGCCTCGGCGATGACAAACCCGTCGGTTGTGGATGTCATTATTTCGAGTCTGCGGCGTGTCTCCTTGGTGATTTTATGATGTGACATCAGGATACAATAGCTTTGGTCGGCGCCACGACCTACGCGTCCCCGCAGCTGATGCAGCTGGGACAGTCCGAATCTTTCTGCATTTTCAATCAGCATCACCGAGGCATTAGGCACATTAACTCCTACTTCGATTACAGTCGTAGCCACCAATATCTGTGCCTGTCCCGAGGCGAAAAGATTCATCTGGTAATCTTTTTCCGACGGTTTCATTTTGCCGTGGACATAGCAAACTTTGTATTGTGGAAATGTCTCCTTTATGAGTTCATATCCCTCTTCAAGGCATCTAAGGTCGAGCTTTTCATTTTCCTTTATGAGCGGATATACTATATACGCCTGCCGACCTTCTTTCAACTGACGCCCGATAGCCTGATACACCTTCATGCGGTTGTCATCGTATCTGAGCAGAGTGGTTACAGGCTTTCTGCCCGGAGGAAGTTCGTCAATTACCGATACACTCAGGTCGCCGTAGATAGTCATGGCAAGTGTGCGCGGAATCGGGGTTGCCGTCATTACAAGCACGTGGGGCGCGATACGGTTTTTTGCCCACAGCCGGGCGCGTTGAGCCACTCCGAAACGGTGTTGCTCGTCAATTACTACGAAACCAAGGTTACGGAACTGCACATTGTCCTCAATCACGGCATGTGTGCCTATGAGTATGTGTAGCGAGCCGTCGCGCAACTGGCGATGGATGATATCGCGTTCCGCTTTTCCCGTGGAGCCGGTAAGCAGTTTTATGTTGATGCCGAGCGGGGAGGCAAGTTTGTAGATGGTCTCGAAATGCTGGGTGGCAAGAATCTCGGTCGGTGCCATAAGACATGCCTGGGTATCGTTGTCAAGAGCGATGAGCATACAGAGTAACGCCACGAGGGTCTTGCCACTGCCCACGTCACCCTGTAAAAGACGGTTCATCTGTCGGCCGGTGGCGATGTCGGCGCGTATCTCCTTTATCACGCGCTTCTGTGCACCGGTAAGTTCAAACGGCAGCTGCTCGAAATAGAAGCGGTTGAAATAGTCGCCTATCCGTGAGAAACGGAAACCTGCGAGCGCCATGTTGCGTTGGCGGGAATAACGCTGAATATTAAGCTGGAGATAAAACAGTTCCTCAAATTTCAACCTCAGTTTTGCCGCGTTGAGTGCTTCGAGTGACTGCGGGTTATGTATGTTGACCAGTGCGTCACGGAGCGGCATGAGCCTGAGTTTACGTATTATATAGTCAGGCAGCGTCTCCGAGATATGTGGCGCGGCGTTGAGGGCTGTCTGGATCCAGGTGAAAATCTGTCGGGTAGCGATACCTTGGTTGCGCAGGGTGTCGGTGAGCGGATAGATGCCACGTAGTCCTTGCGATGCACCGGCTGAGTCGGGCAGGTCTACTTCGGGATGTACCATGCTCCATTTTCCGTTAAACACCTCCGGTTTCCCAAAGAGTATATACTCGTTGCCGGTGTGATAGCTTTCGCGTATCTGCTTCACTTTTCTGAACCAAACTACCTCCATGGTAGTGATGCCGTCGGTAAATACTCCCACAAGGCGCGTCTTGGCTCCTTCACCGTGGAGAGCCATTGCAAGAAACCTTCCTTTGACCTGAACAGCCGGCATGTCGCCTTCAAACTGCGAAATCTTATAGAAAGTCGAACGGTCGACATAGCGATGGGGAAAGTGGTAGAGCAGGTCGCGGTACGATGATATGCCGAGCTGCTTGTTGAGCAGTTCGGCGCGCTTCGGACCTATGCCGCGTAAAAATTTTATGTCGAGGCTGCGCAGGCGGTTCATCGGTCAATATACAGTGATGCTATTTTGAGGTCGTAAGGGAGGGTGATTTTAATGTTGCAGGGGTCGCCGTCTACAAGCTTTATGTCGGGGTAGCCTGCTGCAGCCATTACAGAGGCGTCGTCGGTGAATGTGTCACGGTAAGGTAGCTTGTAGGCATCAAGCAGAAGCTGCCCGTCAAATGCCTGCGGGGTCTGAACGGCACGAAACAGCCCCCGGTCGACCGGCACGGAGTTTCCATCATCCGATATCATTCTCAGCGAGTCGCTTACGGGTATCACGGGTATTACTCCCGTTGCATCGGCAGCGGCTTCGATAATTCTGTGAAGCAATTCCGGTTTTACAATCGGGCGCGCGCCGTCATGTACCATGACTATGCTTTTGCGGTTTTGGGGTAGATTAATGTCGGAAAGAGCATTTTTGACTGATTCCCAACGTGTAGCTCCGCCAAATCTGACATCGGGCGACATGAAGTTATGGCGTGAACACAAATCATGCCATAAATCCTGATGTTTGCGATTGAGGACTAATACTATTTTAACATCGGGGCAACCGTTGCGTATCTCGGCAATCGTGTGCATCAACACCGGTTGCCCGTTCAGTTCACAGAACTGTTTCGGAAGTTCCGAGCCGAAGCGTGAGCCGCTTCCTGCAGCGACAATTATGCAATATATAGATGATTCAGTCATGTTTACAAAGTTACTCAAAGCTCGCGATTTTAACAAAAATAAAAAGGAGCTTAATCACTTAAGCTCCTTTTTATGGGTTTCCAATAGGTACAATTTCTAAGGTAAAAAAGATTGTTTTAGGTTTGTGCTACAAAGGTCATCCTTTTTTTTGAGTTGACCAAGCAAAAAAACATGTTTAGCAACATGCTTTTTGTGTGGCTTTATCGTGATATATAGCTTTTTATGGTCGCAAGCCGTTGATATACAAGTTTGTGCTGCTATTGTTAACAAATATGTATTTCTTTGAAATTTTCCTAAATAGACACTATTTTATTAAATTCTTGTACATATTTGTACATTTCCATCGATTCACCGTCAAATCTCGCAAACGAGAAATGGTGAATCCAGTCGCCTAATATGATAACGTGACAATGATTGGAAATATTGTGGTCGAGTATCACATGACGGTGACCGAACACAAAATAATCAATGTCAGGGTGAGTCGCGCTGTATTCGCGGGCAAATTGCACGAGCGGCTCGTCATCGGGATTATCCACCACCGGAATCTCCTCTGAAAAGTTGCGGCTTGAGCATGACCAGCTCAGGGCGAAGGGGATGGTCCAGCGCGGATGTATGCCGCTGTAAAGTTTCTGGCATATCTTGTTGCGGAATATCGCGCGCATCATCTTGAACGACGGTTTCAACCGCCCCACACCGTCACCGTGGGAGAGAAAAAACCTTTTACCCTTGATATCCTTGACAAGATATCCATCGATTACGGTAACGCCTATCTCGTCGCGCAGGTAGTCAAATAGCCAGATGTCATGATTCCCGATAAACCAGTAGATTTTTACTCCGGCATCGGCAAGCGACGCAAGCGCCCCGAAGAAACGGATGTAGCCTCGCGGGACCACCGTTTTGTATTCATACCAGTAGTCGAGCACATCGCCGAGCATGTACAGCTCTTTCGCGTCATCCTTAATTATGCCGAGCCAGTCGACCACCCGCTGTTCATAGTCGCGTGGATTTTTCAGGTACCTGGCTCCAAGATGCAGGTCGGAGATGAAGTAGATGTAGCGTCGTTGGCTCATTGGTCGCGTTTAAAGGAATCCAAGGTCGAGTTTCGCTTCTTCACTCATCATGTCCTTGTTCCATTCCGGCTCAAACACGATGTTGATGTTGACGCTCTTCACGCCCTCTATGCTTTCGAGCTTTATGCGCGAGTCTTCTACGAGAAAGTCGGCGGCGGGACAGTTGGGTGCTGTCAGTGTCATGTCGACAGTAAGATTGCCGTCGTCGTCAAGGTCAATCTTGTATATAAGACCGAGATTGTATATATCGACAGGAATTTCCGGGTCATATACTGTCTTGAGCAGCGTCACCGCGCGCTCTTCTATCTTAAGTCGTTCTTCGGGAGTCATTATCTATGTATATTATATAATATAATGTAATGTGTGATTTATTCTTGCGGATTAATCATGGCAAGAAACTCGTCCTCGCTTATGATGGGTATGCCGAGAGTCCGTGCCTTTTCGAGTTTTGCGGGACCCATGTTTTCCCCGGCGAATACGAAGTCGGTCTTTTTCGATATTCCGCTTACATTTTTGCCGCCGTTGCGCTCAATCATTTCCTTGTACTCGTCGCGCGAGTGGTGGGAGAAGGTGCCGCTTATCACGATTGATTTCCCTTTCAGGATATCGGTCCGCGACGATTCATCCTCTGCGGGAAGCGACATCTGCAGTCCGGCGGCGCGCAGACGCTCGACCATCTCACGGTTGACAGGATTGTTGAAATATTGTTTCACACTTTCGGCGATGCGCGGGCCTATATCGTCGATGGCGGTAAGAAATTCGATGTCGGCATTCATGAGGGTGTCGATGTCGCGTACGGCACGGGCAAGTTTCTTTGCAACCGTCTCTCCAACATAGGGGATGGAGAGCGCATAGACGACGCGCTCAAACGGCACTGCCTTAGATGCCTCGATCCCGTCAAGTATGCGCTCGACCGTGCGTGGACCCATGCCGGGTAGACGCAGCATCTCCTGCGCGTATTTTCCGAGCGAGTAAAGGTCGGCGGGAGTGATTACCCATCCGTTGCGGTAGAGTATCACTACAATCTCTTCCCCGATACCTTCGATATTCATCATGCGGCGTCCCACGAAATGTTCGAGTCTTCCGCATATCTGCGGTGCGCAACCCTCTTTGTTAGGGCACATCCAAGCCGCCTCGCCCTCTATCTTTACGAGCGGAGTGCCGCATACGGGGCAATCGGTCACAAACTCTATCGGCTTGGCATCGGGCTGCCGGGCGTCGACATCGACCCCGGTGACCTTCGGTATGATTTCGCCTCCTTTCTCCACATACAGCATGTCGTGGTCGTGGATGTTGAGCGACTTGATTATGCCTTCGTTGTGAAGCGACGCGCGCTTCACGATTGTGCCCGACAGCAACACCGGGTCAAGATTGGCGACAGGAGTTACGATACCCATCCTGCCTACTTCAAACGATACCGACTGCAGTTGTGTCAGCGCGCGTTCAGCCTGAAATTTGTAGGCTATCGCCCAGCGGGGCGACTTTGCCGTGTAGCCGAGATTGAGCTGCTGGCGAAGGTCGTTGACCTTGAACACGAGTCCGTCGGTAGCCATCGGCAGCTCCTTGCGCGCCGTGTCCCAGTGGGCGATAAACTTGTCAACCTCGTCGATGCCGTTGAGCAGCTGCATCACCGGCGCTACCTTGAATCCCCACTGTTTAGCCGCCATCATGTTATCATAATGGTTGTCAGCGGGGAGATTGTCGCCGAGAAGGTAATAAAACACAGCGTCGAGCCCTCGGCGCGCAACTTCGGCGGAGTTCTGCATCTTCAGAGTGCCGGAGGCTGCGTTTCGCGGATTGGCAAAGAGCGGCTCCTCGTTAAATTCACGCTCAGCGTTGAGGCGGTCAAACTCTTTCCACGGAAGCACTATCTCGCCGCGTATCTCAAACTCATCGGGCCAGCCTGTGCCCTGAAGTTTCAGCGGCACACTCTTGATGGTCTTCACATTGTCGGTCACCACGTCGCCGCGCTCTCCGTCGCCGCGCGTCACGGCTCTTACAAGATTGCCATGCTCGTAGGTGAGCGATATGGATGTACCGTCATATTTCATTTCGCCGACAATGGTGAAGTTCTCGCCCATGAGCGCGTCGCGGGTGCGGTTGACAAACTCGTCGACCTCCTCGATGGAATATGTGTTGCCGAGCGACAGCATGGGACGCTGGTGCACATGCTGGGTAAAAGCCTTGTTGATGTCGCTTCCCACACGCTGCGTGGGCGACAGCGGGTCGGCATACTCCGGATGCTCCTGTTCGAGTTTTTCAAGCTCCTTCATCATCATGTCGAAATCGCGGTCGGATATTTCCGGCGCGTTAAGCACATAATAATTGTAGTTGTGACGGTTAAGCTCGTCGCGTAGCCGCTCGATATGCTGTTTAATCTGTTCGCTCATTGTCGTGAAATCTATTTCCTACAAATTTACGCATAAATCACGACTAATGCCAAATTTATTTGTGCATTACTGAACGACCGGAATCGACTAAATATGGTATGCCTGGGATTTTCTATGTAAATGCATTGTGAAGTCGACCTATTTCTCGGTTTTAATCAGTTGGAGAGTCCTTTCCAAGGCTTCTTGAGCCGGGACTTCAATGTCGGGCAGAGTGCCGTGGATATCGTTTTCATCGGCGTTGAACTGCCAGAACCTCTTGTACGATATGCTGCATCTCAATCCCGAAAGCGGCATTTCGTATATAGTAATGTCTCCGAAACATACGTTCATTCCGCCTGTCTCTTCACCAATGACTGTACCCGCTCCGATTTCTTTAAATACCCAGGAAAAATCGGCGGCAGAAGAAAATGTAAAATTTGAGATCAAGAGGTAGGTTTTTCCATTGTAATGTTTTTCTTCTTTTGTGCGAGGCGCAGTCGAATCATCCGTATTCTCGAAAAAATAAACTCCGGGGAGTTCGTCGGCATCCTCTATTTTATTGAGCAGATTGGATGTCTTTATTATGACCCTGTCAAATTGCCTGAAGGGAACCGGAGCGATATAGCGTAAAAGCGTATCCCCTACAGCTGAATTGCCTCCTCCGTTATTGCGGATGTCGATTATGAGATTGCCGATGTTTTTCTCTCTCAGTTCGGTAAACATGGAATCGGCAAATGCCGACATCTTTTCTGTATCGGTGAATGAGCGGAAGTCCATTATCGCGACATTGTTGATGCTGTCAACTGTATAGGAATAGTCATCTGAAACAACTTGATTTTTAGTCTCATGAGATATCCAACTGTTACATAGGTCTCCCCATTGCATAGCTTTTATCATCGTAGCAGTCACTTGGTTTGTGATAGGGTCAATATACTCGATTTCATAGCTGTCGGCACCATAGAGTAGTTGGAATAGGGCAGGGAAGTCTGTCTGGATTCTTATTATTCTGAAATGCTTTCGTTCGCCACTTTCATAAGGAAGCATGGAATTAATTATATCTTCCGGCTTGTGACCGTTGATACTTAGAATTCTTGATTTATATGGGATAATGTCATTGGGTGACATCCTGCATTGTAATGTGCCGTCTTGTTGCACATAGAATAACACCGGCATCCGGTATAATTCTTCAGTGAGTAAATCATTATACGGGAACGAGAGATGGGTGTGACCGTCACCGATCATTGCCACAAGCGGGGCGGCTGCGTTATAGATATCAATTCTTGATACCGAATCAGGGAGATTGTCGAGGGCTGCCTTGGTGGCGGTGACGAGCTTTATTTGGGGGCATGCATAGTAAATGTCGGGATGTATCTGTGATATTGCATGCATTAACGCTGATATGTCGAATATCGCCTGGTCTTTTCCAAATTTGCCATTAGGATTTTTCTTCCGCATTTCTTGTGATGGATATTCATAAGAATTTGCATCGTCACGGAAAATTTCCACAAGTGTTGTGTCGCCTTGTGCAGTGATAAAATTAAATTTTTGACTTTCAAGCTCTTTTAATGTCAAATTTAAGGTGTCGCAATCCGACATTAATTTGATGTTGTGAGCATGGGTGTTATACAGCTGATAGCGTGGCTCGTTAATGATAGATAGATTTTCCGGAGCATTCCCGTCTTCGCAATATTCAATGTCGACTGATGATGATTTAAGTACAGGTATTGATGGATAAGCATAAATGGCAGCTATTGTTGCCAGACCGAATGTAAAAATCTTTATGAATGACATATAGTATATGGTTTTATGAGATTAAAATAGATTAGATGAGGTAGATATGTAACCGTACAACTGCCACTGAGTGTTGAGTGGTGACACTCAGTGGCTGTTGTGTTGGGTCAAGCAGACAAGCAGATTGTAATTCTCATTATTAAGTGATTGATTATAAGTATGGGGTGTCGTAGTTGTTTTGCCGCAGGTCAGAATCCGTATATAAGTCCGATGAACAGGATAAGACCGGTGGACTGTTCTTCGATTAAGAAGGCAAACGGGCGGTCAATCTTGATATTGTATTCCGGCGGTAAGTATGTATCTACTTCCGTGACTGTGCCGGCTGCGGCTTTTGTACCTCCCTCGTCGACAATTATGCGACATTTTTGCATGATGCCATCTACCGGGCAATTATTTTCCATTATGCCCGAAAGGTTGGCGTCTGCACCAAATATATTGCTTATACCGAGTGAGGCGAGCGGGGAGTTAAGTATGTTTTCGTCAGTGATGTCAAATTTCGGAATTTCAACTTTCACCCTTTCTGTCTTCATTGCTCCATTTGAGGTGATTGAGCGATATTGACTTTCGGTCAGCAATCCGGTCACATCAGAGCCTTCCGCCGGTAATATCATTACCATTGAGTATGCGCCATTGCCATAAGGGAGACGGATTAATTTAGCTCCCTCATGCTCGCCATATTCAATAGTGAGGTCCTCCCTCATCATCTGCACTGTCGACTTTGAATTGTCGGCGTTGTGAAATGTATGTGCCCGTGTCGCATTTTCGTTGAATTTATGACTCCATTTACCCTCAAAATGCAGGGTGTTGACAAGCAGAATGTCACCTTTCGGTGCCTCGCTTAACAGGTCGGTGATGAGATTGTCAGTCCGGTCGGCACACCAACGGTTGATTTTTTCAGCCGTTGCAGCCTCGTGCATGTGGAGGGTGAATAGATTGTCGCCGTAGCAGTAGTTGAACAGGTCACGATACGATTCCTTGACCGTGACGCTGTTGTCAATCCACATGGAGTTGGCAAGCGTGGCGGTTGTCGTACGGTCAAGTCCGGGCAATGATTCAAGAATCGTACGGTGAAAGCCATTGATGTCCGTGGCGTCGATGCCTCCGAGCCTGTCGGTGATTTGAGTCAAAGTCGCGCCCTCGGCGCCCGTGGCAAGCATTCCAAGACAGTACGATGCGCTCAGCGGTGAAATGATTACATTTTCCTTACTCCCATCAGGAGTAAGACCCTTTAGCTCCTTGAGCAGGTCAAAAGCAAATGTGTTTTGGCAGGATGTCAACTGCTGTTGGTTGGGCGATAGAGTGATTTCCCCGCGTATATTTTCCGGTTCGGGACTGTCATTGCTACATGCGCCCAGCACCATCATGACACCCCCTAATCCGATAGAAAGATATCGGCTGTGAATTTTTAGCATAATGAAATGTTAAAATTTTAATTAAAAGCAAAATAACCAATTTAAATTAATAAATACAAATATAGTGCACATTTTCTCACAATTCGATGCATATTTGATAATCGTGATCCATTATGGGGCTAATTTATTTCACCATAGTAGGTGTTGCCTTCTTCAGTGGTAAGGGTGATGACGGCTGACTGTGGTGTGCCTATATATATGGTATAGGGTAGTGCCGAGTCAAAAGTATCGGTCACGGTAAAGCCAGTTGAAGTATCAGTTACAGTGACATCACACTCGCCTTCCGGGTTACGGAACTCGATGCTTAGTTCTCCGTTTCCATACCAACAGTCAACTGTTATCATAGCGGGCATACGAGGTCTTTCCGATGTTTTTGACGGACGTTTTTTAATCGGGATTTGTCCTTTTTGATTATCGGAATGATGTTGTGCAATGAGAGGTATAGGTTGAGCACATAGTAATAAAATTAGTGATAACACAGTTGACTGATATTTCATATTTTTGTTAGATTTGATTTGTTGCAAATATAGCGTAATAATTGTGGGTTTAACAAAATTTCCACATTCAAAATTTTCTTCAATGTCAGTTGTAATATGCTGAATATTAGATAGATATACCTTGAAGAAAAACTAAATTTTCTTCAAGGTATAATGGGTTGACTATCAAATGATTATAAAACGATTGACGAAAAGCGGTATAATGCTTTGCTGTTTAGCGTGTTATGATAGATAATCGATGAAATCCTGCTTGTAAGCCGTGTCTGATTTCATAATTCGCTCTTTTAGACGCGCTCTTTTTGTATATAGTGATTTTAGCTTTATGCCTGTCAGGAGGCTGATGGCTTTTTGTGACAACCCGGCGGCATTAAGCATAAAAATGGTTGCGTCTTCTTTGGTTGCGTCGGGAAATTCATTGCGGAAACGCGTCATGATACCGTCAAGAGCATCATTTACCATTTCCTCTATCTCGCCCATGCTTTTTGAAGAGGCGAGATTTTCCAGCTCTTTTTCAACCCGGTTATATATGGCTGTTTTAGCGGTCGGAGTGTCGGTGTTTTCGTAATACTCATCAAGAATTTTATTAATAGAGCTGAAGCGCCCTGCAAGCAACCGGTTGACAAGTTGCCGTAGTTTTGCTTCTTGTGGAGAGACTTTCGGTTGTGCATCCGCTTTTTCTGTGATATCAGTAAGCTGTGATTTCAAAAGGTGGCATTCGTTTTCCCGTTTATCTATTTCAGCAGATAGAAGAGCAACTTCGTTTATTTTTAGTTCGATGGCATTGTTTTTCAGCGTCATTCTTGTTTTGAAGAAGGCTATAATGGCTGCTATGATAGCCACAGCGATAATTATACCTACGATGACATATTCCCGCATCTTACTCTCTTTCACGACGGCAACTTCAACTTGGTGGTTATAGAAATCGCGTTGCGCGCCTAATGCTGATTGTTTGATAGTGTTTTTGACAATATCGTTTTGTAGATTTAAAATCTTTCTTGTTAATTCTGCATCTTTTACGTGATTTTTAGTGATACGTGCATATTCTAAAGAAGCCATATCTACAGATAGGATGTCTTGTATATCATCAGAACACAACGAATGAGCTGAATCAATATATATTTTGGCTTGGTCAAGATTGCCTAAAAAAGCTTCGGTTATTCCTATTTCCCCGTAGTTTGCAGCTGTAAGAGGTCGATAATTATATTCTTTGAATTTATTGAAATGTATTTTGGCACTATCAAATTTTTCTTTTTCAAAAAAGTAATTAAAAACCATGTAAAGGCAATGTCGAATTAATGCTGAATCTTCATGCGAAAAATCTGGCTGAGATAGGAGTTTTTTTATTATAATATATGAACTATCGTATTGTTCAATATTGGAATAATCGGTGGCGAGATCAAGCAATCCCCATTGATGAAAATTTTGTTTTCCCGTTTTGGCATAAGAAGCGACTGCTATATTACGGTAATTGATACATTCATCGTAATTGTAAGTGGAGTTAAATATGTCGGCGATGAGTTCAGCTGTTTTGCCGGTCCAGAACGGGTCGTCGAGTTTGACGGCAATCTCGTAGGCGTGGGTACCGTCGGCAGCCGCTCGGTCAAATCGGCGGTCATTATAATATGTTCGCGCCTGGTAGAAGAGCGATTTCATGAATTCCGGAGAGTCGGGGCGGTCGGCGTAGTAGCGGGTCGCCGTCGCGATAAGGGAGTCGGAGGTGACGTCGATATAGTTTTTGTCGAGAGCCTGCGACATCAGCAGGGCGTAGCGCGCCTTTGTCGCGTCGGAGGTAATGCTGTCGCGGTTAATTGATTCCAGGATGCGGAGTGCCGAGTCGGGGCGGCTTTCCATCAGAGAGTCGGCGCGGTCAAGACGTGCTACCGCCGCCTTGTCGCGTGAGCAGGCGACACAGCCGGCAATGATAAATGTGACTATATATAGTATAAGATGTCTCATAGATTGAAATTATTCTGCAAAGATAGGGAAAAGTTGTCAGATTTCAGTTTTCAGTTTTCAGAGGGTCGTTAAGGTCTTTAATGACCCTAACGACCTTAAGGACTCATCGTACTCGCCTGAAAATGCGTCGCGTAGCTGTGGGGGCTGCCTTCCTGCAGCCCGCGCGGGGAAGGGGTGGTATTGCCCGCGCTGCGAAGGGGTGGTGTTGCCCGCGCGGGCATCATCTGTGTTTAGCCGTAGTGTTGAGCGAAGCGAAACCTACGGGCTGCAGGCATCTCTATCTGTCGTTTCCCGCCAGGGAATCATCCATCTTGCTCCGAGATGATTCCTCCGGAAACCTCGGCTTAGGCTCGCTTTCCGGGGGTATCGCTACGCTCAACCGCCCGGCTAAATTTGGATTATCCCCTGTCGGGGAAAGAGTTGTCAGATTTTAGTTGCCAGTTGTCAGATTTCAGTTTTCAGAGGGGATACAGAGAGACAAAGGGTCGGAAGGGACAGAGTTTTTTTCGGCTTATGAAAAAATAGGTTTCTTTTGACTTTCTGTCTATCTGTATCTGAAGAAGGGGAGAAGGGGAGTTATCCCGCAGGGATACATCTGTGTTTAGCCGTAGTGTTGAGCGAAGCGAAACCTACGGGCTGCAGGCTTCTCCATCTGTCGTTTCCCGCCAGGGAATCATCCATCTTGCTCCGAGAAGATTCCTCCGGAAACCTCGGCTTAGGCTCGCTTTCCGGGGGTATCGCTACGCTCAACCGCCCGGCTAAATTTGGATTATCCCCTGTCGGGGAAAGAGTTGTCAGATTTTAGTTGCCAGTTGTCAGATTTCAGATTTCAGTTTTCAGAGGGGGATACAGATAGACAAAGGGTCGGAAGGAACAGAGGTTTTATATATTCCATATCGGTTTAGGAAAAAATTGTTTCCTATGACTTTCTGTCCATCTGTATCCGGATGTCTGAAAACTGAAGACTGAAAACTGACAACTATTTTGCGGATTGCGAAAAAAATGGTAATTTCGGTGTATTGAATTATGGATAGAAATATTGAATTGATGAACTGGGACAGGCTGATATGCGACAAGCGTTTCGGGCTTGAGGATTTCCACCAGTCGAAGCCGGGCACACGCAGTGACTTTCAGCGCGACTTTGACAGGCTCGTGTTTTCATCGCCTTTCAGACGTCTGCAAAACAAGACCCAGGTGTTCCCGCTCCCCGGAAGCATATTTGTGCATAACCGCCTCACTCACTCGATGGAGGTTGCCTCGGTGGGACGGTCGCTTGCCAACGAGGTCAGCTCGGCACTGAAGGTGAAATATGCCGCCGAGCCGTGGGTCGACCGCCTCGATGCGCTCGACGAGATTGTCGGCGCGGCGTGTCTCGCCCATGATTTAGGCAACCCTCCTTTCGGACATTCGGGCGAAAAGGCTATCTCGACCTTTTTCAGCGAGGGACCGGGGGCAGTGTTGAAAGATGAACTTACCGATGAACAATGGTGTGACCTCACCCATTTCGAGGGCAATGCCAACTCGCTGCGTCTCCTGACCCATCAGTTTAAGGGGCGTCGACCGGGCGGCTTCGCCATGACCTACTCTATGCTTGCTTCGATAGTGAAATATCCCTACGAATCGCGTCTTGCCGGACGGAAAAGCAAATTCGGCTTTTTCACCTCGGAGCGTGATACCTTCAAGCGCATAGCCGACGAGCTCGGACTTCTCCCGCGACCGGGTGAAGATGGGGAGATGTGCTATTCGCGCCACCCGCTCGTGTACATTGTCGAGGCAGCCGACGACATTTGCTATCAGGTGATGGATATAGAGGACGCCCACAAGCTGCGGGTGCTCACGACAGTAGAGGTAATCGACCTTTTCCTCGCCTATTTCAATCAGGAGCAACAGGAGCGCATGAAGCGCGCCATGAGCCATGTCGAAGACCCCAACGAGAAAATCGCCTATCTGCGCAGCTGTGTCATCGGCACACTCGTAAAGCAGTGTGCCAAGGCTTTTGTCGCGCATGAAGAGGAGATACTCGCAGGCGAGTTTTCCGGTTGCCTGCTCGATCATGTCGACACCCTGGAGCGCGATGCCTATCGCGGATGTTCGGCTCTCGCCTGGGAGAAGATATACCGTGCGAGCGACGTGGTGGATGTAGAGCTTGCCGGTAGCCGCATCATATCGTTTCTGATGGAGAAGCTGATACATGCCGTGCGGTTTCCGGAACTTAATTATTCCTCTCTTCTGCTGAGCAAGGTGCCGAAGCAGTATGACATCCATGCCGATACGCTCTACGGGAAGGTGCAGGCTGTGCTCGACCATATTTCAGGCATGACCGACGTGTATGCGCTTGACCTTTACCGCAAGCTTCACGGCATGAGTCTGCCTGCCGTATAATTTAATGTTATGATTAGAGTTATGACAAGACGATTATTAGTGTTTTTCACGGTTCTGATGATTGCCGCCGTGACAGCGTATAGCGCTACATACGGTGTAAAGGATATACCAAACGTGCATGTCGCCAACCGCACACGCTATGTGAGCAATCCCGACGGCATACTCAGCCCTGCTGTGCAGTCTAGCCTCGACGCGCAGCTCGCCGGACTTTGGGACAAGACTTCAGCTGAAGTGGTGGTTGTGGTAGTCGATGCTATCGACAGTGACGATATCGACGACTTCGCAACCCGGCTCTTTTCGGAGTGGGAGATAGGAAAGAAAGATAAGGACAACGGACTTCTGCTGCTTGTCAGTAAGGATGACCGGCGTATGACCATACGCACCGGTTACGGGATGGAGGGTGTCGTGCCCGATATTATTGCGGGTCGCATAATCCGCAACTTCGCTGCTCCGCGCTTCAAGGAAGGTGACTATGACGGAGGCGTGGTTGATGCTGTCGGTGAGATTGTGCGTCTTGCCACTACTCCGGGGGCTACGGAGGAACTGATGTCGCAATATGAGAATGACCGCCGCCGGGGTGAATCGCATGGCGACGAGATATTCAGGTACTGGCTCATATTCGGGGGTGTGCTTACTGTGATTATGTTTGTAATCTTTCTCCTTGTCATGGCACATACCCGCAAGGATGACCGCTATAGCCGGTATCTTGCTCTGCGTCGGATACTTACACCGGCATTGTTTATCGGTTTTATCGGACTGGGACTGCCTTTTATCGCTTTAGCCGTGATATGGCTCACGATGCGTTACATGAGAGTGCGCAAGCGCATCTGTCCTAACTGCCACCATAAGATGCACCGCTTGCCTGAGGATAAAGATAATGCCTATCTCACCCCGCAGCAGGACGTTGAGGAGCGTCTTAATTCGGTCGACTACGATGTATGGCTCTGCGACAACTGCGGGGAGACCGACATACTGCCTTTTGTAAACCAGGCATCGCAGTATCAGGTGTGTCCGCGATGTCATGCCCGCGCCGCGTCGCTGCGTACCGACCGCATACTGGTGCGCCCTACTGAACACAGCGAGGGCAAAGGTGTGAAAATCTACGGATGCCGCAACTGCGGATATGAGGACAACCGTTATTACAACATACCGAAAGTGGTAGTGCCTCCGGTTGTGATTCTGCCTCCGGGCGGAGGCAGAGGGGGCGGCTTCGGCGGAGGCGGTTTTTCCGGCGGGTCATTCGGCGGTGGCATGACCGGCGGCGGTGGTGCTTCCGGCGGATGGTGACCTCACTGCCGACAGATGAGAGATATTAATCCCAGGGGTAGGTGCGTCGCGGATTGCGCGGGAACCACCCCTTTTTTACGCGCTCCTCTTGCTCGAATATCTCCTTGATGGTCCAGAAAGAGGAAAATCCTACCACACCGAGAAGCGATGACCAGAATATGTCGCTTACGATAATTGATGCTATTAAAGCTACGCATCCGAGAAGCAGAAACCACCACCAGCAGCGTGTGCCGAAATGGTATTCACATTTTATCACGACGGGATGAAACAGTCCGATGACAAGAAAGGTGCATACGCCGATTGTCAATCCGAGTAAATGCCATGATTGCAGTATTTCGCTCATTTATCTGTTAATTAATCATTTGAAAAAGTAAAGGCATGGTGCAAATGAATGCGCCATGCCTTTTTATTATCTGTTACAGTCAATAGTAACCGGTGATTACTTCTTGCCTGAAAGCTTCTCCTTGAGGGCTGCAAGTTCTTCGAGGTCACCGAGAGTAGTGCGCTCGATAGGAGTGCTTACTGCCGGCTGCTCTTCCTTCTTGCTCTGACGGCGAGCCTTGCGAGCCTCGTTTTTCTCAGCCTTAGCCTCATCCTCGAAGATACGGCTGTGAGAAAGGAATATGCGCTTGTTGTCCTTGTTGAACTCGATTACCTTGAAGTCAAGCTGCTCGTTGACCTGAGCCTGAGAGCCGTCTTCCTTTACAAGGTGCTTGGGAGTTGCGAAGCCTTCAACACCGTAGGGAAGTGCTACGACACCGCCCTTGTCTTGCATCTCGATGATGGTTCCCGGATGGATGCTGCCCACAGTGAATACTGATTCAAGCTCATCCCAGGGATTGTCTTCGAGCTGCTTGTGACCGAGGCTGAGACGACGGTTGTCTTTGTCGATTTCAAGTACCTGAACATCGATGTCGGCACCGACATGAGTAAACTCTGAGGGGTGCTTGATCTTCTTGGTCCAAGAGAGGTCGCTGATGTGGATAAGACCGTCAACGCCTTCCTCGATTTCAACAAATACACCGAAGTTGGTGAAGTTGCGTACCTTTGCAGTGTGCTTGCTGCCGATAGGATACTTGGTCTCGATATTCTCCCAGGGGTCGTTCTTAAGCTGCTTGATGCCGAGTGACATCTTGCGCTCGTCGCGGTCGAGGGTAAGGATGACTGCCTCTACCTCGTCGCCCACCTTCATGAAGTCCTGAGCCGAGCGGAGGTGCTGTGACCAAGACATTTCAGATACGTGGATAAGACCTTCAACGCCCGGAGCGATTTCAACAAATGCACCGTAGTCGGTCATGACAACAACTTTACCCTTAACCTTGTCGCCTACCTTGAGGTTAGCGTCGATTGCATCCCAGGGATGGGGCTGCAGCTGCTTCAAGCCGAGGGCGATACGCTTGCGCTCGTCGTCGAAGTCGATGATAACTACATCAAGCTCCTGGTCGAGTTTAACCACTTCTTCGGGGTGGTTTACGCGGCCCCAAGAGAGGTCGGTGATGTGGATAAGACCGTCAACACCGCCGAGGTCGATGAATACACCGTAAGTGGTGATGTTCTTGACCACACCCTTGAGCACCTGACCGCGCTCAAGCTTGGATATGATTTCTTTCTTCTGCTGTTCAAGCTCGGCTTCGATAAGAGCCTTGTGTGAAACAACAACATTCTTGAATTCCTGATTGATTTTAACGACCTTGAATTCCATGGTCTTGCCTACGAAGAGATCGTAGTCACGGATGGGCTTGACATCAATCTGAGAGCCGGGGAGGAATGCCTCGATGCCGAATACATCGACAATCATACCGCCCTTGGTGCGGCACTTGATGTAACCCTTGATGATTTCATCGTTTTCAAGAGCCTGATTGACGCGCTCCCAAGAGCGTGACATGCGGGCTTTGCGGTGAGAAAGGATGAGCTGACCTTTCTTGTCTTCCTGATTCTCGATGAAAACTTCCACAACGTCACCGACCTTGATGTCGGGATTGTAGCGGAATTCGTTGACGGGGATGATACCGTCGCTTTTGTAGCCGATGTTAACCACCGCTTCGCGCTTGTTGAGGGCGATGATGGTACCTTCGATTACTTCTTTGTCTTTAACGGTGTTGAGCGACTCATCATAAGTCTTGGTGAGTTCTTCGCGGCTCTTTTCACCTGCGGTTTCGCCTTTTTCATAGGCATCCCAATCGAAGTCTTCGATAGGAGAATTGTTCAATTCTTTGTTCATTTAATGGTTAATAAATATGTTAATTAATTGCAGAACGGACACTAACCGCTCTTAGGTTGCAAAGTTAAGACATAATTTTAACTCTCACAACTATTTGTGAAATTTTCCGCGCATAATTTCCGAATTTCTGTATGAGGTCATTTGCGGAAGCGCGTGGCTACAGTGTCGTAGACCGGTGTCGGAATGCCGAGGGTGCGGGCGCGATCTATGATGTCAAAGAGCTGTCCCTGGATTTCGCTTTCGTGACCCGCCTTGAGGTCTTTCTGGAGCGATGCGGTGCTGTGTGGGTCAAGGCTGTCCATCACGGCAAGGTGATGCTCGACAAGATCGCAGCCGAAATCGATTCCGAGTTTTTCGCCGATAGCCTTGCTTTCGCGAGTAAGCCCTATGAACAGGTCGCGTTCCTTTCCCGGATGCTGTATCGGTCCCATAGGAATGTCGAAGTATGCACCTGTAAGAGCCATCGCGGAGATGTAAGACCATTTTATGAAGGTGTCGCGGTCTATGTCATCGCTCAGCGTGACCTTTATGCCGGCGGCGGTGAGGTCGCGGTTTATGCGGTCGAGTGTGCCTGCAGCGACTGTCCTGCCGCGGGGAACACCGTAGACAAGGTGGAAGATATCGCCCATCTGGGTTATCTCTCCTATGCCTGACTTGAAGCCGACGATATAGATACACCCGTCAAGCACATTAACTCCGGGCGCATTTGCCGCTATGCGCGCGCCCGTGCCGTAGACATTGAGTACAGGTATCACGACCGTGTCCTTGTGGGCGCAATTTATGATTGACGGACCTATTGAGTCGATGGAATATCCTTTTACGGTGACAAATATCACATCGGCTTTATGAGGATAGCTGTCGGCTCCGTATGCCTTGATTGGAAGGGTGTGCTCGCCTTTTACATCGGAATGGAACACGAGTCCGCGCCGGTTGATAGCCTCCAGTGCCTCTCCGCGCGCGATACAGTCGACATCACATCCCGATAAATGAAGGAAGGCGGCAATGCTGCCGCCTACGCCTCCTGTCCCGAAGACAAGATATTTCATCAGTCGATATATTTTGTGATTTTCTCTTTGATTTCAACCATCTCAGCCGGGTCGAGTGTCATCTTGGGCTTGGAGAAGTTCATGTCGCTCTCCTTGGTTATGGGCACAAGGTGGATATGGGCATGGGGTACTTCAAGTCCGATGACTGTAACGCCTATGCGCTCACAGGGTAGGGCTTTTTTCATGGCAAGTGCCACTTTCTTGGCAAAAAGCTGAAGGGCGGTGTATTCTTCGTCGCTCAAGTCAAAAAGGTAGCTGACTTCCTTTTTCGGAATCACGAGAGTGTGACCGGGAGCTACCGGGTTTATGTCAAGAAAAGCATAGTGCTTGTCATCTTCGGCGATTTTATATGAAGGAATCTCGCCGGCGACTATTTTGCTGAAAATTGTAGCCATAATGTGAACTTGTGATGATTTAGAATGATATTTCAAGAATCTCAAATTTTGCGAGACCGGCGGGAATCTTCACTTCCACGATATCGCCGAGCTTATGACCGAGAAGAGCTTGTGCCACAGGGGTACTCGATGCGAGTTTCTTCTCTTTCAGGTTTGCCTCGCTGTCGGCAACGATTGTGTATTCGACAATCATTCCGTTGGCGACATTCTTGATTTTTACTTTATTCAGAATCTGTACGATTTCAGTGTTGAGCTGGCTTTCGTCGAGTATGCGGGCGTTTGCCACAAGGTCTTTCAGCTGCGAAATCTTCATTTCCAGCAGTCCCTGTGCCTCTTTGGCGGCATCGTATTCGGCGTTTTCCGACAAGTCACCCTTGTCGCGTGCCTCAGCGATTGCACGTGATATTTCCGGACGCTTAACTGTTTCAAGATAAGCGATTTCATCCATTTTCTTTTTGTACCCCTCGCGGGTCATGTAAGTAATCGCCATGATTATTGGTTTTGTTTTGTGGTTTAGTAAATGAGTAAAAAAGAAAGAATCTCGACCATTGGGCGAGACCCCTTAAATAAAATTCCTTGTAATGTTTACGGTGCAAAGATAATGAATATTTTTGTGACAACACGTTATTACCTTATGTTTTTAAACATCTTTAAAAAATTTCATAAACGGTCTGAGTAATATGTGTATGCCTCTTCCTCCTTTTCGGGTATAGTGATAGGCAACGCTGTAGAGCGCTCTCCGCGATGCACTTTTCTGCCGAGCGATGACCTCGCCAAGCAGACGCTTCCCTTCCGGAGAACCCTCGCGGGAATATATTGCCGCAAGCACGACGCGACGCAGTTCGATTGCGTCGTCAGGGTAACCGGCGTTGGAAAGGGTATCTGCCACGAGATCGAGAGAATGTTCCCATTTCAGTGGAGTGTCAGAATATGATGTACCGGTTATCGACTCTGAAAGACGGCGCATCGTCACGGAAACTGTATCGTCTATTTTTTTGCATTTCGGATGCTTGACAAGCAAGCGGAAACCGAGTTCAAAGTCGTTCCATGCGAGAGCGCCGGGATTCCAGCTGCCTGCTTCACGGAGGAACGATGATTTCACGGCATAGCGCTGGGTTGACAAGATGGCGTTGAACGCGTGGCGGAACATCATGTCGCGGTCAGCGAAACGGTGGATTTTCTTTGTCCCGTCAAGTTCGATGGAAACGATGTCGCGTCCCGCAATGTCAAGCTGCGGGTCGGCGCGGAAGGTATCGGCAAAATCTTTTACATGATTAGGTGACATGATGTCGTCGGAATCAAAAAACATCACGTAAGGAGTGGTGACCGATTCAAACCCTTTGTTACGTGCCGCAGGGGCGCCGGGTGTCGTTTCGCTTAATACCGTGACGGAAAAATCGGGTGATTCATGACGCACAGCCCATTTGGTAACCACCGCAAGGCTGTCGTCGGTAGAATTGTTGTCGACGATAATCAGGGCAAGTGGTCGCTCGGTCTGTGCAGCTATGGAATCGAGCGTGTCAGTGACTATTGTGCTACGGTTGAATACCGGCACGATTATAGATATGTCGGGTCGTGTGCTATTCATGGTGCGCAGGGTTAAAAAAATTCAACATCTTTAATGAGAGTTTCCATGCATAGTCATTGATTGACAATAGCTGCAAAACGCGTGTTTTGACCATGAGGTGAGTATCGGTCCTTTTATACCATTCCATGACTTCTTCTCTCATCTCGCGGTTGCGGAGTCGGAATGCCTGGGTCATGATAAAGTGGAGACGGTCGGAATACTGTGTGGCAAGTGACGCGTTGGGTATGTCGTTCTGTTCCTGTATATAGTGCAGTAGTTTGATGGTCGACATGTAAAAACGGAAAGTCTTCTCCATGTTGCCGCGCGACATCACCGACGGCTTACCGACACTGTAGGATAGCGTGACATCAGGAATATATGCTACTTTCCCGTCGCGTGACAGGGAAGACGTAATCTGTAAATCCTCACACATAAATTGCTTGTCGCGGAACAGCCGGGTGTCGGCGTTGTAGCATCGCATGAGTGCGTCGCGGCGGAACATGGCGGTGCAGAGATGGATGAGCGGTCCGTGGGTATCATTGAGTATCGGCAGAAATAATTCCCCTTTTTCCGACACCGGCTTGAGATGCTTGCCATGGTACGCTTCTGACCGAGAGGGTCGGGTCATGCCGGTCGGCTCATCATAATATTGCCATGCAGTGTGTACGATTGTTATATCCGTGTCAGAGTCGAGAATTTCGGCTTCTTTCTGAAGTTTACACGGGTCAATCCAAAAATCATCGCCTCCGCAGTCGGCAAGATACTCGCCACGTGCCTGCAGAATGCAGTCATAATAATTGTCAAGCAATCCCTTGTTTGGATTATTTGCAAAAAGGCGTATTTTATCAGGGTAACGTGCCTCATAGTCATGGCAAACAGCAAGAGTGCCATCGGTAGAACAGTCTTCGCCTATGATTATCTCAAATGGAAAATCACACTTCTGCGCAAGGATGGAGTCGAGTGTGCGCCCTATCAGTTTTTCCTGATTATATGTAAGGACTATGACCGATACTTTCGGGGTTGTTTGAGTCATGACCGGGAATCTATTAATGCGGCAAGTTCTTTTGCAAATTTTTGTCGCAGCTCCGAACTGTTGAATTTATCCTCCCATCGCCCGTGGGCTGCCGCTTTCATCTGTAAGAAGGTATTGTAATCATTTATATGCGGATTCACCGCTTTTACAATCTCCTCTGAAGATGCATCCGGGGCGATAAGTACGCCGGTGCCGGGAGTAAACATGTCAGGCACTCCTCCTACCATTGTTGCAATCACAGGGACACCGTAAGAAAAAGACTCGCAGATGGCGATAGGTGTGCCTTCCGACTCGCTTAATAGCAATGTCCAGTCTATAATCTCTTCGTGGTAAATACGGTGAATTTCATCATTGGGAAGATTACCGAGTAGCTCAATTTTAAGATTGGAGGGTAACGAACCGGTAGTACTTTGTCGGCGGAGCTCCTCCATCTGAGGCCCGTCGCCCACGTGTATCCATTTTACCGCGATGTCCTTACGGGCTGACGCGAGATTTTTCACGAAATCAAGATTTTTAAGCACTCTTTTTTCCGGCGATACCCGCGCTGTCGAAAGTATTGTGATTGCTTTGTCTTGCGCCTTGTGGCAACGTGTTATGAAATCCTTATCTTTTTTCTCTGAGCCGAGTAGTCGCAAGTGCATTTTTTCGCGATGTCCGGGATATAGATTGTCAAGGTATTCCAGTCCGGCACGGGATACCGGATAAAGAGCCTTGATGTGGGACAATGTATAATCCCTGACAGGACCGAGACGATACTTGCCGTATCTGGTATCGTAGACATCATATCCATGTGCACGGCTTACGTACATGCATGATGGCATGAGCGAAAGGGCTGCCGTGGCGTAATCAAACCAGAAAGTATAGTAGACCGTTGATTTCTGGTCAAGATTGTGGCGACGTGTTATCTGCTCAAGCATTTTGCGGTGAGTGGCAACATTCAGGCAGTAGATGCTTTTATCTAAGAATTGCTTGAATGACCGGCTCTCTTTAGCAATCTTCCGATATTTGCTAATTACATACGGAGAGAGCAAATAAGGAAGTTTACTTGGTTTAAAGCGGGTAAAGAGATGACGGGCAATTGTATAGTCGACCGTTACGTTAGGGATATTTATTTTTTTTGCATTCCCTTTTAATAATAACGGCGCGATTATAACGCGGTCAAACTCACGACTCAGAGCTTCCACATCAGGCGTCACGAATACTTCTTCAGTGACTGATTCCGAAGGGAAAGCAGTGGTTATGAGCAAGACGTTGCGTGGCATGTCGGCGTTTAGAGATGGGCTGCGATGTCGCTGCTTATTGCCGTTACATCGGTCACGCGCTTGGCGAGTTCACCGTTGGCGATGATGAATGTGGCGGGTAATGCCTGCACATTGTATTTCATCAACAGGTCGGCTCCTGTTGTTGACGGATTGTAGACGGTAATCCACGGGAGATTTTTTGCCGACTGTTTCCATTGGAACTCATCTTCATCGAGCCCTACCTGATATATCTCAAGACCGCTGTTATGATATTTCTCGTAAGCCTTGGCGAGTTCAAGGTTGTATGCCGGCGACCAGTCGGCGAGATATGCCGTGAAGTTGAGCACGACAACCTTGTTGCGGTCAACGACATCGGAGAGGGTGTGGGTCGCACCGGTATTATCGGTAAGGGCGATGTCGAAGAATCCTATCTCAGTAGCATGAACTGTGTCCAGGGTCTCGGTGCTGCGCATCGACGGACGATGTGCGAGATACAGCGCGCGCAGGTAACGTGTGCGCGGGTCAGTGGGACGATACTGGTCAAAAGCGTTTGCCACGGCACCTATCACCTTGTTGTCACGGCGGTTGTCGGGATTGAATATGCGTCTGCCGTTTATCTGCTTGTTGATAATATAGTATGACACTATTCCGGCGGGGTCGCCGATAATCATCCCTCCCAGTTCACGTTTGAGCAGAGAGTCGCCCGGTAGAGCCGCATAGCCTTTTTCTGAAGCAGCCTCGCGGATGCGTCTGTCTACAGCCATCAGCATGTCGGCAGCTGTTGAGCCGGAGATGGTATAATCTGTGTCAAAGTTATCGGCATTGGCTGTCACGGATACTGTCTCCGTGCTGTCAATGGGGAAATATATGCTTTTCTCTCCAAGAGTAAGGCGGTATATGTCAGGATAACCTGCAGCAATACGGCTGTAATTGAAATCGCCGTTATCGTTGGTCATTATGGTATCAAGAGTGTACCATCTTCCGTTGTCGGATGCCTGAACGAATAGCGTCGTCTTAGAGGCGTTCTCAATGTTTCCGTCAAGATTCCATTTTTTTTCAGAATTGCAGGAGAAAAACATTAATCCGGCAGAAGCAAGTGATATGATAAGTAAATTCCTCATAATAATTAGTAGCCTTTTTGTTGTGTGTGCAAATATAATATTAAAATATCATTTATCGGGATAAATGTATTTAACTTTTTGTTTCCTGAGTTAATTTAATTAGTTTCTCCAGACGGCGTACAGCGGCAAATCCGTTTTGAATAGCCTCGGCGTAATGGGTGTGTATCGCTTGTACCGGGGCAGAATCGTCAGCCTCGCCATGTACCGCGTCAAAGTCGGCACGTTGGCATTCCCTGTCGCCGTCAATGCCATATCCTGTCATTGCTTTGGCGCTGAAATCTTTTAAAGCATCGGCTTTTCTCATGCGGTCGAGAGCTGACACTGTTTCAGTCCAACGCTGTATGATTGCCTCAAGATCCTGTGCCGACACATCCTCTATTGGCTGGCTGTAGCAGTTATTAAAGTTGTCAACGACAAAATTCCAAGTCAGTTTGTAATATCGGCTGCTGACTTCGGAAAGAGCTTCCGCAAGCTTGTCAAGTGACGTTATGCCACCGTCAATGACCAAGCCACATATACGCTCGACTTCCGATTTCGGTACAATCATTCCTGCCATGTCTATCCACTCCGATACGTCGGCAGTCACTTCCGGCTTGAGCTGTTGGGACAACGGGATATTTTTGTCAAGTTTCAGTGAGAGCACTTTCTTCACTACCGCCGTGCCCATGAAATAATCCACTCCGAGAGCGTACATTTGTCGTCCTCTGCCTACAGCTGAGTCTTTGAGCGTGATATTGCGTGTAGCCGCGATTTCAGGAGTGCGCTCATATTCGTTAAGAAAATTGATGGCATTGTACATGAGAGAAGTAGTGACGGGATTGAGTGCATTGTAGTTGATGATGTCGAGTCGAGGCAAATCCTTGCTTCGGGCATCGCGATCTTCCCATTTCATTATATCGCGTATGGTGCCTGCGGTCGGAAGGTTGGCTCCCGGTATGACAAGTGTGTCTTTGCCATCGGCAACTACATACGAATAAGGAAGGTCTGATGTGTCGGGATGACTGTAATGGCTGCCCGTAATCAGTGAGAAGTAGCCGAACCGTGCGGGCCACATCACGTAGGTGTTGCTTCCGGTCTTGCTACCGCGCGCCATTATGCCCTGATGTACCGGGCCTGTCTTATATAGATGATTGCTTTGGTTTGTGCCCGAGCCGGCATTGAAAAATGAAAACATTCCGCCGATAAGGAGCGTGGATTTGTGCATGGATACTGTATGGGGGCCTGCAAATATAGCCGCAGCCTCTCCACATTCAAGTGTACAGTTACTGAATATCAGGGAGTCATGAGCGACAAAACCGTTGCTAACGGTACTTGCTTGTCCGATAAATACATTTTTTACAATAGCACTCTTATCCAGTCTTGCTTCGGAGGCGAGAATAAAATGTTCGGCAATGACATCGGGACCTACAAAGGCTTTTTGCCTGACCGTGCCATCCCATAGCAGGGAGGTACCGTTAGCGTATGACTCTCTTTCAAAATTCACATCGGTCACCGAACCTACATTTGTCAGTTTTGCGTATTTACCGATGAAGCCTGTCGCCTTTTTCTTTGTTGCTGCATACGCTGTCACCATCTCTTTAAGACGTTCTACAAGAGGGAGATTGTGGCGGTACATTGCTATGAGGTAAGCTATCTGGGCGGTGAGCCCGTCATATATCGGCACACTTCTTCCTCCGGTCTCGTCAAGTACGTTGACCACGGTGCCGTTGCCAAATGAGCGCGATCCCGTACATATCAAAGAACCGACATTTGATATATAAGCATGATTGCCGATGCTATAGTTCATGATACACTCTGCTACATGCGAGATATGTACATTATCGCCGACTGAACAGTTTTGCAGAGTGGCGTCGAAGATGCCCGACTGTGCGATGAATCCCGCTGTACCGATGACCGGTTCGTCAGTCACACCGAGATATATGTCGCCGGAAAAATTCACCCTTACATAGCATTCGGGGTTGAATCCGTCCTTTACTTTCACGTTATTCCAGTCAGAAGCCCGACAGCCGTTGCGTTGCATCGTGGCTATTTCTTCAGGAGTTATTGCCCGGTAGTTCATAGTGATTGGTTGCATGAAGGTTATTTTGTATTGTCAGGAGTCGCACTGTCTTCCTCATCGTATTTCTGGAATAGGAAATCGTTGTAGGGGAATCGTGTGATGTGGACTTCTTTAGCTTTCTCATAAATGAGAGCCTTGAGCTCATCGATGTTAATCTGTTCCTTTGCCGATATAAACACGCAGTCATCGTTCATTTTCGCCATCCATGTCGCTTTCAGTTCATCGAGCGATATGTTTTCTTTTGTCGCCGGAGTCAGGTCATCGGCATCCTTTGGCTTGTATGTGAATGCGTCAATCTTGTTGAACACGACGATATGTTTCTGCTCCTTATTGTCACCGCAAATCTCATTAAGGGTCTTCTCGACAATCTCGATCTGCTCTTCAAACTGGGGATGGCTTATGTCGACCACATGTACAAGTATGTCGGCATCTCTTACCTCGTCAAGGGTCGATTTGAAGGAATTGACGAGATGGGTGGGAAGTTTGCGTATGAAACCTACCGTATCGGTCAGGAGAAATGGCAGGTTGTCGATTATCACCTTGCGGACAGTAGTGTCGAGAGTGGCGAAGAGCTTGTTTTCGGCAAACACGTCGCTTTTGCTCAGAAGGTTCATCAATGTGGATTTTCCCACATTGGTGTAGCCTACAAGTGCCACGCGGGTAAGCTTGCCACGGTTTTTGCGCTGTATCGATTTTTGTTTGTCAATACTCTCAAGCTCGGCTTTGAGGCGTGATATCTTGTCAAGGATGATACGTCGGTCGGTCTCTATCTGTGTCTCACCGGGACCACGCATACCTATACCTCCGCGCTGTCGTTCAAGGTGAGTCCACATGCGGGTAAGCCGAGGAAGGAGATACTGGTATTGCGCAAGTTCGACCTGGGTCTTCGCATTGGCGGTCTGTGCGCGTTTTGCGAAGATGTCAAGGATGAGGCTTGTGCGGTCAAGGATTTTTACCTGAAGCTCGCGTTCAAGGTTTGCCACCTGTTTCGTGGAGAGGTCGTCATCAAATATTACAAGCCCAATGTCGTTGTTTTCGACATATTCCTTTATTTCATCGAGTTTCCCTTTCCCGACAAAAGTGCGTGGATTGGGGTAGTCGACACGTTGCAGGAATTTCTTCTCGGTGACGGCACCGGCGGTGTCTGCAAGAAATTCAAGCTCGTCAAGATATTCATTGGCTTTGGCTTCATTCTGCTGTGGAGTGATAAGACCAACCAGTACGGTCTTTTCCGATGTCTCCTTGCTTATGATGTTTTCTTTCATCGATTCAGTAGTTCGTTGTATTCTTTCGGTTGGTTGATAAGACGCAATCCTTCATTATATATGGGATTGAGTTTATTCATTATACGGAAATAAGAACCGTTTTCATATAAATCGCGGGCGAGTAACGCTTTCAGCAGTGACCGCATATATTCGCCGCTTTTGGCATATTGCTCTTCATTAAACTCTATCTCCGCCTTGGTGGCGCGGTCGATGACCTGTTGCATCATTTCGGGTGACACTTCAAACTTTTCAGCAAATCGCTCTTCAGTAGGATACTCTTTTTTCAGTTCCTTGCGATGTGCGTCGAGATATTGCAATACCCACTGGTAGATAACTCCCTTTGCAAGAACGTCGCGGTAATAAGGGGTGTACCATGTGGTATCGAGCGGCACGAAGCGGTCGGGCATGATTCCTCCCCCGCCATAAACCGGGCGATGGGTTTTCAATGTCTGATATTTCAGAGAGTCGGGGAAGTGGATTGAATCGGAGTGCATGAACTCACCTGATTCAAAGCGGTGTTTCATGTCGCTCTGATAGTCGTCGAGATTGCCCTTTACGTATGGCTTCTGGATGCATCTGCCTGACGGTGTGTAATACTTCGACACGGTAAGGCGTATCATGGAACCATCGGGAAATGGGAAGGGGCGTTGCACGAGACCTTTTCCGAAGGTGCGTCTTCCTACGATGGCGCCACGGTCATGGTCCTGGAGGGCACCGGAGAGAATCTCGCTTGCCGAAGCCGAGTAATTGTTTACAAGCACCACAACCCTGCCATCGGTGAAGTCGCCGTCTTTCTCGGCGATATATTTGAAACTTGGTGAGCGCGGTGCTTCGGTATAAACTATCAGGTCACCTTTTTTCAGAAAATGATTGGCGAGTTCCTGTGCCGCATTAAGATAGCCTCCACCATTGTCCTGAAGGTCGATGATGAGATTCTTCATGCCTTGACGGCGTAGTTTCTCGATCGCCTCACCAAATTCCTTGGGGGTCTTTTCGGCAAATTGCGAAATTCTGATATATCCTGTATGTGGGTCAGCCATATACGCAGCGTCGATACTATAGATGGGTATGTCGTCGCGTGTTATGCAAAAGTCAATGAGATTGTCCACGCCATTACGGAGTACCTTTACATTGACCGTCGACCCTTTCGGCCCGCGGAGACGTTTCATCACATCTGTGTTTTTCATCTTTACGCCGGCTATGAGAGTATCGTTAACCTCCATGATTCTGTCTCCCGGCAGTATGCCTACTTTCTCCGACGGACCTCCGGCAACGGTCTGTATCACATACAGGGTGTCGGTAGTCATGTTGAACTGTATGCCTACGCCGCTGAAGTTGCCGAGCAGCGGTTCGTTAAGTTCGCGTGTCTCTTCGGGGGTTGAGTAGACAGAGTGTGGGTCGAGTGTCTTGAGCATCGCTTTTATCGCTTCGTCTACAATGGTGTCACGGTCGACAGGCTCGACATAGTATGTGGAGATTATGCCTTCGGCATATTGCAGCTTTCGGTCAGGGGTGAGTTCAAATCCTGCCGCACGGAAGGCAATAATTGCCATTAGGACAAAAGTTAACGTATATATAAATCGTTTCATGTGGTTTCAGTTAGTGGGATTATATTGAGTCGGAATCAGGTACAAACTGGCTTATGTCATATCCGCAACGGTCGAGATCGCGTACCATGGTCGAACTTACATACTGCAGTTCGGGGAGAGTGTAGAGCAGCACAGTCTCTATGCCGGAGATACGGCGGTTGGCGTAGGCGAGATTACGCTCATATTCATAGTCGGCAACAGTTCTGACACCGCGCAGTATGAATCCGGCATTGTGAGTGCGGGCGATGTCGACGGTGAGTCCGTCATAACTTACTACCTCCACGCGTGGTTCATCCGCCATCACTTTCTTTATGTGGCGCACACGGTCTTCCGTGGGTTTGTAGCAGCGTTTGGCATCATTTATGCCGACTGCGATTATTATTTTGTCGAATATCTTCAACCCGCGTTCCACGATTGACTTATGCCCGATTGTGAACGGGTCAAATGTTCCGGGATAGACGGCTATACGTTCAAGAGATTTCTGAGTCATCTTCTACTACGAGATTATCAATAATAAAGTTCTGGCGTTCGACCGTGTTTTTGCCCATATAAAATTCCAGCAGCTCGCCTACTGCATCTTCTTTTCTGAGTGTCACCCGGTCAAGCCTTATATTAGGTCCTATGAACTCGCGAAATTCTTCAGGCGATATTTCGCCAAGTCCCTTGAACCTGGTGATTTCGGCATTTGCCCCGAGCTTTTCAATTGCGGCAAAACGCTCTTCATCATTATAACAATAATAAGTCTCATCAGTTGCTCCTTTCCCTCCTTTTTTCCCTATGCGACGGGTGGTTTTGCCGTTTCTTACACGGAAAAGCGGAGTCTGGAGCACATAGACATGCCCTTTTTTTATCAAGTCAGGGAAAAATTGCAGGAAATAAGTGAGCAGCAGCAATCTGATGTGCATTCCGTCGACATCGGCATCTGTGGCGATTATGACTTTGTTATAGCGCAAGTCGTCGATACTTTCCTCGATATTTAGAGCCGCGCGGAGCAGAGCAAATTCATCATTCTTGTAGACGTCGACCAGCGGCATCCCGTAAGTGTTCAGCGGTTTGCCTCGGAGCGAGAATACCGCCTGGGTGTCCACGTCACGGATTTTAGTTATTGAACCCGCTGCGGAATCACCCTCGGTGATAAATATGGAGGAAGCAAGCTTTTTATCTTCATCGCCTTTTACATCCGACAAATGAGTGCGGCAGTCAAGAAGCTTCTTATTGTGGATGGCAAATTTTTTCGCTTTCTCGCGCACAGCTTTTGTGACACCGGCCATCGCCTTGCGTTCGCGCTCGTTTTCTTGGATTTTCTTCAACAGTATGTCGGCGGTCGTAAGGTCGATGTGCAGATAGTTGTCAAGCTCTTTCTTTATAAAGTCACCGATGAATTTTGCAACCGTTGGACCGTTGGGACCCATGTCACGTGACCCGAGTTTTGTCTTGGTCTGTGACTCGAATACCGGCTCCTCCACTTTGATGGAGATGGCAGCGACCATACCTCCGCGGATGTCGGAATACTCGAAGTTTTTACCGAAATACTCTTTTATGGTTCGTGACACTGATTCCCTGAACGCGGTGAGGTGAGTACCACCCTGGGTGGTGTGCTGACCGTTGACAAATGAATAATATTCTTCGCCAAATTGCTTGGTATGAGTAATCACCGCCTCGATATCGTCGCCTTTCAGGTGGATGATAGGGTAGAGCGGTTCTGTTGTCAGGTTTTCTTTAAGTAAATCGAGCAATCCGTTGCGCGAGTAATATCGCTTTCCGTTGAGGTATATCGACAGTCCGGTATTCAGGAAGGTATAGTTTTTTACAAGCTGTACGATATACTCTTCATGATAGCGGTAGTCGCGGAATATAGTGTTGTCGGGGGTGAAGCACACGCGTGTCCCGTTAGGCTCGTCGCTATCGACTATTCCGCCGTCGCTTATTATGTTTCCACAACTGTACTCGATTGTGCGCGCCTGTCCGTCACGTGCGCTGGTAATGGTGAAGTCGGTCGACAGGGCGTTGACTGCCTTGATACCCACGCCGTTGAGTCCCACCGACTTTTTGAAAGCCTTGGAATCATATTTCGCTCCCGTGTTCATCTTAGATGACACGTCAATCACCTTGTCAAGCGGAATGCCTCGACCGTAGTCACGTACAGTGACCGTAGTCTCGGTGACGGTGACATCAATCTGCTTGCCAAACCCCATCATGAACTCATCGATGGCGTTGTCAAGTACTTCTTTTACAAGCACGTAGATGCCGTCATCGTTTTGTGAGCCGTCGCCGAGTTTTCCGATATACATACCTGGGCGCAGGCGTATGTGTTCCTTCCAGTCGAGGGTCTTTATATCATCGCCGGAATAATTAGCGGGTTTATTATCGTTTTCTTCCTGTAATGGGAGGTCAGTGATGTCACTCATGTTGCGTAATCAAGGCTTTTTAAGATTATTCTTACAAAGTTACAAAAAAGTGACAAATAATGCAAATTTAAAGATTTAGACCGTTGAGCAGGTGGATGTAAGTGGCGATTGCCTCGCGTATCTCGTCGGCGAAAATATATTCATCGGCTGTATGGGAGCGCGATGACTGTCCGGGACCCACTTTTACCGATTGCCATGGCATCAATGCCTGGTCGCTGAGGGTGGGCGAGCCGAAAGGCGTGAACCCGAGTATTTCAAGACGCTTTACAATGGGGTGACCGGGGTCAATGTGAGAGGGGTTTAGGCGCGTGGAGCGCGGGATAAACCGGCAGTCCGGCGCAGCGCGGCGTATCAGTTCGAGAGTCTCCTCATTGGAGTATGCATCGGTGGTGCGCACATCCACGACCATTTTGCACAGGTCGGGCACGACATTATGCTGTGTGCCTGCATTAATCTGTGTGACACTGATCTTAACCGGTCCGAGCATGTCGGAAACTACCGGCAGGCAAAGATTTTTTAGCGTGGCAATGGTGTCAACCGCGTGATAGATGGCGTTGTCTCCCTCATCGCGTGCCGCATGACCGGCAACTCCTGTGATTTCGGCATCGAGTACCATCAGACCTTTTTCAGCAATAGCGGGATTCATCCCCGTGGGTTCGCCTACGATTGCAACCGTGATTTCCGGCAACAGTGGTATCACTGATTCGATTCCGTTTTTTCCGCTTACTTCTTCTTCGGCTGAGGCAAGCATTATGAGGTTGTAGTTGCGAGGCTGTCGTGACATATACAGGAAGGCTGCTATGAGCGATACGAGCGATGCTCCCGCATCGTTGCTGCCGAGACCGTAGATTCGCCCTTCGTCATCCTCTTCCGGTGTAAACGGGTCACGGCTCCACCCGGCTGCAGGTTTTACAGTGTCAATATGAGAGTTGAGAAGCAGGGTGGGAAGTCCGGGGTCATAACCGGGGGCGATTGCCCATACATTATTCCCATGACGGTGAGTGTCATGATTGTGCGATTTTAAATGCCGTTCGATTATGTCGGCGGCGGCGTTTTCATCGCGGCTGGTGGAAGGGGTGGAAATAAGTTCTTTCAGCAGGTCTATCGCTTGATAATATAACTCGTCCATAATATTCAACGTATATAATAGCCATTGAGACTTATGCAAATATACGACAATTATTTTTGTTTGAGTGAACGAAATGGAATTTTGTACAGTGTCAGCGAGTCTGCATAGCGGTCATGCCGGCGAGGATGAAGGTCGTTGCCAAGCAATATGGTGTCAGGTGCATATTCCTTATGGATGTCAAGTACATTACCTCGAAATCCGCGACACACAATAGCATAATCGAGATGATCGCAATGGTCAGGCGGCGGCAGCGGTTGTCCCGTGACGGTTATATACCTTTTGTCTTTTATGGTAGTGAGACATCCGGCTTTTACGATTGAACCTATGGTGACAGTATCGCTGACGAGTCTTATCGAGTCGGCGCCATGCCTGCCGAGATAATCGCTGTATGTGCGTTGATATTTGTTGATGAGGTCTCTTGCGTTGACCGGTCTTGCAGTCGTGAGCATATATACTTTGTCACGGTTGCGGTACAGGCAGGTGGTGGAGTATGTGTCGCGGGTGAGGAAAATCTCCTCGTCGGCATATACCGGCTGTGATGCAGAAAAGCAGAAGGTCGTGATACAGACGAGAGTGACACATACGATTCTCATGCTGCGTCGGCGAAGGTATATCGCTGCGATAAGTGTCACGACAGTCAGATAATATGGAATCGCAAGCCACGCGGGAAAATAGAGGTTGTCAATCGTTGCTCCGGGGAGTGTAGCAATCAATCCGGCATAGGCATGTATGGCATGATAAAGGGTATCAATTATTATGCATAGCCACACCGGGTCAAGTCCGGCAGCTTCAAGCAGCATGAGAAGAATGCCTCCACCCATCAGAAACGGCAATATCATCAGCACCGGTATATTGGCAATCAGGAAGTAGAGCGGAAATGTGTGGAAGTAATATGCTGACACGATGCCGGTGCCGATGGTGGCGGCTACACTTACTCCTGCCATAGAGGCAAGGTAGAATGTCACGCGGTTTTTCCGGTTTAAGCGGTTTATAAGCGGAGCTATTGCAAGAATAGATGCCACGGAAAGAAACGACATCTGGAATCCGGGCTGATAAAGTTGTCGCGGCGAGGCTATGACAATCACGCACAGAGCGAGGAGCAATCCGTTGAAGCCGAAGTAACGGCGCTGGAGGATGAGCCCTCCGCTGACAGCTGTAGCCATCACTACGGCGCGTGTCACTGATGGCGACAGTCCGGTGAATACGGCATATAACCATAGTGCCCCAATGGTCAGCAACAGCCTCATGCGCCGCAGACGGAAAATATATAAGGGACAAAGAATGACGGTGATTACTATAATAAGTATGCCTACATGCAGACCGCTCAGCGCAAGTACATGTGCTATTCCCGACGAAGAGAATAGCTGACGGGTGTCTTCCGTAAGGGTAGATGTGTCGCCGATTAGAGTTGCGGTAAGAAATTCACATGCTGGAGCGGAGAGGGAGCTGCGCTTTAGAAGCTCTCCGGCGAGGGGACGCAGGCGCCTTATGCGCCAGTAAAGATTGTCAGATTGTCCGGTTATGATGATGCTGTCGGGAGGTACAAATCCGGTATATATGATGCCTTGCGCTCGCAATGCGGCGGTATAGTCGTTTTCGTAAAGTGTGCGTCGCTCAGGTTTCTTCAGCTTGCAGAAAAAAGTCACGCTGTCACCGATGTGATATTCCGTGTATGTCGAAGGCACCGTGAGTCGTGCTTTCACATCGCCATATCCGCGCGTGTTGAATGACACGAGAAGATGTTGCCCCGTGTTATTGGCGTTGCAGCTTTCAACAATACCTCTCAGACCGTCGGCGCGTAGCGAGTCGGGATACTTCTTGCCTATGGGGTTGATTATAAGCGTGACCGCGATAACGAGCAACGCTACCGGAAGAAGCGGCATATAGGAGAGGGGAGGTCGCAAAGAGGGATGGTTTAATGTTATTCGTTCCAGATTTTCCAGGCGGCGAATGCCTGTAGAAGGAGCATTTCGAGACCGTTTTTGGTCTCGGCACCATGCTCCGCAGCCTTTTTCATGAACAGGGTCACTTCGGGATTGTAAATCACGTCATAACATAGATGGTCGGGCGTCAGTAGATCGTAGGGGATGTCGGGACACTCATCGACATGAGGATACATGCCGAGGGGAGTGGTATTGACGATGACTTGATGTGACGACATGATTTCCGGCGACAGTTCTGAGTAGGTTAGAACGCCTTCACGCGCCTTGCGTGACACATACACAGGTTCAAGTCCAAGGTTGATGAGTCCTTGGAACACTGCTTTTGCAGCTCCGCCGGTGCCAAGTACGAGTGCTTTCTTACGCTCGGGCGTCAGCAGCGGGTGTATTGAATCCATGAAGCCGATTATGTCGGAGTTGTAACCTTTGAATTTCAGGTTGCCGTTTTCACGTATAAACTTGATTACATTGACCGCCCCTATCTTTTTGGCATCGCTGTCCATAGAGTCGAGATAGGGAATGACCTGTTCTTTGTAGGGTATGGTGACGTTAAGTCCGCATAGATTGGGATATTCCGCGACAACCTCCATCAGGTCGCCTATGTCAGGCAGTTCGAAGTTTAGATAGCGGGCGTTTATTCCCTCCGACTTGAATTTCTGATTGAAATAATTCTGTGAAAAGGAGTGGGAGAGGGGAAAGCCTATCAGACCAAATATGCGTTCGTTCTTGTCTGCCATAACCGTTTAAGTTTCATATTATACGGCAAAATTAATCATATTGTCAGAAATATTTATTAAAAGGGTCATATTTTTTTGTGTGTTGACAAAATTGTGTAACTTTGCTCTGTGTTTTAAAACATAGTTACACGGCACTGGAAATGATTAAAAAAAGCACATTAGAAAAAGTAATTCAAGAAGACCTGTCAGAAATATGGTCGATTCTTGACGGCGACGAGAAACGTCGTATCGTTGAGAATTTCACTACCCATGCATTTAAGAAGAATCAGATTATATATGCTGAAGGTGAAGAGCCTGAGTACTTATGGTGTCTGCTCAAAGGCAAGGTCAAGCTTTACAAGGACGGCATAGGAGGCAGGCAGCAGATATTGCGCCTGATTCGTCCCGTACAATACTTTGGCTATCGTGCTTATTTTGCTGAAGAACCCTATGTGTCGACTGCGGCGGCGTTTGAGCCGTCTATCCTCGGGTCATTGCCCATGGCAGTAGTTAAAGAACTTATCCAGAACAATATCAAGCTTGCGTGGTTCTTCATTCACGAGCTTTCCTGCAATCTTGGCGGCTCTGACACAAAGATTGTCAATCTTACCCAGAAACATATACGCGGGCGTCTTGCTGAAGCCCTGATTGCTCTCCGTGAAAGCTATGGATTTGAAGATGACAATGCTACATTAAAGATATACATGGCGCGTGAGGATCTTGCCAATCTGTCAAACATGACCACCTCCAACGCCATACGCACACTTTCAGGCTTTGTTAACGAGAAAATACTTATTGTCGACGGTCGCCGTATTAAAATAATCAACGAGGCTGCTCTGCGTAAAATAAGCAAATTCGGCTGACACAGGACATTGGTAGAGATTAATAAGACAGGGTGAGACGTTGCGGCGTCTCACCCTGTCTTATCATATTATTAATGCATCAAAATATTTTGAGCGCGATGTCGGTAAGCCATATCCACAATGGACAGAAACCGATGAAAAGAATCATGCTTAACGTCAGCGATGATGTCCCGGTCGCAACGTATGTGTTGTACTCATCGGCTATGATGATTCCGGAGAATGCCGGTGGAAGTGCCGCTGAAATAACCAGCATTTTAAGATTGAAGACGTCCATCCCGACAAAAAGTCCTAATATAAGTACGACCAACGGCATAAGTACCATTTTCATCAGAGAGCCGAGCACGACCTGCCGGTTGATTGTGAATTTTATTGCCGAGAGGGTGATGCCTGCTGAAAATACCGCCAGTGAGGCATTGGCTTTTGCTATCAAATCGAAAGACGGGCTGAGCCAGTCAGGCCAGTGAAGTCCGCATACCACTAAAATCACGGCAAGGATAGGTGCCCATGCCACAGGCTGCTCCAATGCGTACACGACCGGTTTCCACGCGCTTTCCTTTTTTGTAGAGCCGGGTTGCTGCTTTTCAAGGGAGGCATTCATTAATGAAAGTCCTACCGGAATACCCACGGCATTCACGACAATACCCACGATTGCCACTACAAGTGCCACAGCCGGAGTTGTGCCGAAAATCGGCTCAAGCACGGCAAAGCCAAGGAATCCGATGGTCGGCGAGCCACTGATTAATGCCGACACGGCGGCATCGGCACCGGTATTTTTCTTAAAACAATATTTAAATACAAAATATACCAGCATGAAGCATCCCATGATACCTGCAAGTGAAACCAGTGTCAACTTCAGGTCTTTGGCAAGGTCCTCACGGCTTGCTTGCACGATAGACACAAACAATGCCGCCGGCAATGCGTAATCAAGCACTACCTTATTGAATTTCTTTGCATCGGCTCCCGTGAAAATCCCACGTTTACCGGAAATGAATCCGGCTAACATCACTACCACAATAGGGACAATCGCGTATAATATCACATGTAACATAAATAGCGGCATTTATTAAACAGAACTTTAAGCCCTGCCTGTTATGAAACGCTTTTGAAAATTGAACACGTGGCTAATCTTTTGGTTCATCACGTGATGTCATGCTCTATTCCTGTAGTTTGTATTTTCTTGTTTTCAGGGATGCTTTCGGGCGCAGGAGGGGCAGGTGCCTTTGATTATGTATTCGGCATGACGGGCGATGAAGCCGGGAGGTGTGGTTACGGGCGGTATGTGTGCGTCGTCGAGGCAGAATGTCTTTTTGCATGATTCGCAGTAAAAGTGGCAGTGCAGCTCGTCGACACGGCACTCGTGGTCATTGTGGCACAGACAATATTTCTTTGACCCGCTGCCATCTTCGATTTCATGAAGAAGGTGGTGTTCGGCAAAGAGAGTGAGAGTGCGGAATATTGTGGATTTGTCTAGAGTGTCGGTGGCAGTATCCACGTCAGTCATGCTGAACGTATCGTGAAACTGCATGAGTGCCTTGTAAATCAATATCCTGACCGCTGTCGGTCGTACGTCATGACTGGCGAGTATGTTTTCAATCTCTTCCATAAATTGAATGTTTTCAGAATCTTAACACCAGTTCGATGAGCGCCTTGTCGCCGGTGCCCGGCATTGTTGTCACATCGTGATGATAGAAGTATTTCTCGTAATTGGCACGGATGTCGAGGAAAAGATTCTTACTCTTTATATAACTGATGGTTGCTCCCACGGTGATTCGGTTGCGCGCCGGGTCGTTGGTGGTGAGTAATCCCTCGCTGTTGCGGATGGCATTGCTGTGGTCGGTCATGCCGTCGAAGCGCCCTTGAAATGAAAGACGGTTAAACACGCCGGCTTTTATCGGCAGATGGTAATCGGCATAAAGATTGTAGGCATGGCATGCCTTGTGCCGCCCGGCGGTATAATGCTTATACATATATTCGCCTTCGACGAGCCATCGTCCCGCTTTCCATGTTATAGCTCCGTCGATGAGGTTGGTGCGCACGGAGTCGGGTATTGTCGACTGAAATCCTGTGGCGAGTTTTACATTGCCTATAGAGTAGGTGACTTTGCCGGCAAACGCGAGGCTGCTGTTCCAACCCGAATGGTCACCGATTGTCGTGGGGTTGAACGCACCGGCTTCAGCCGTGAGAGGAATTGACGGGAAAGTGTACATGACCTTTACTCCGACCGCCCGCACGTTGCATACCTGTTTCCCGATAAAGGAGCGGTTGGCAAAAATATAAGTATTGGGACCACGGAACGGGTCGACACCGAATGGCATACGGAATTGTCCCGCCTGGAATCCCAAATCTTTTGTGGCATAGATACGCGCCCACACATCGAGTATCTTCATCGACCCCCTGTCGCAAAGGTCGGTATTGATGTAGTAATCAATGTTGGGGGCGATTTTCCCGTCGAGACTCACGCGGGCGTTGCGTACCTGAAAGCGGTATTTCCCTGATTCGGTCGCGACTTCAAAGCGTGTCCTGACGGTGCCGTGGATATGAGGGGTATAGTCTATGTTTTCTTTAGCTGTCATGCGAGGAGATAAGGATGTGGCAGCGAGCAATAAGACTGTAAATATCTGAATTCTAGCAAACCTCATAATTAATATGCGTTGAATTGGATTAAGTAATTCTTAAAAATTAGTTTATAAGTTCTATTTCAGTAACCCTACGGGCAGACATATCCTTATTCGTAAATACTTCATAATTATATATCATCTAATTTTCGCGAGTTACTTAGTTGTAAGAAATTTTTGCGCAAAAGTAGCAACAAATATTAAATCGGTCGTTCAGTCTGTTGTTAAAAAATTGATAAATTTTTATATAACTTCACCATGGATATTGTCAAAGTCAACAAAAACTCGTAACTTTGCGCTCTCAATAAGGTAGGTCCGGTAGCTCAGCTGGATAGAGCATCTGCCTTCTAAGCAGACGGTCATGCGTTCGAGTCGCATCCGGATCACACAAGGGTCACTAATGTGGTGACCCTTTCTTGTATTTTAATCTTGATTCTTGAATAGGTCGCTATTCATGTTTTGGCTATGTTTTTCAAGTATGATATACTGCATATTGCGCGGGCAATGGCAAACCGGATTTTTGTGCTTTCGAAAAAATACATTGAAGAAAAATTCACAAAATGTTTGCAGGATTAAATATTATTGCATAACTTTGCACTCGCAAAACGGTAATGGCGGGATAGCTCAGTTGGTTAGAGCGTCGGATTCATAACCCGGAGGTCTCGAGTTCAATTCTCGATCCCGCTACCAACAAAAGATGCGACAGTAATTCATTGTCGCATCTTTTGTTTTTGGGTGTGTTCAAAAATATTTTCAACAAAATCCTTGACCACCTCCAAAACAATTATTAATTTTGCACCTGACAATCGACTGGAAAGATGCCGGAGTGGTCGATCGGGACGGTCTCGAAAACCGTTGTACCCTTACGGGTACCCAGGGTTCGAATCCCTGTCTTTCCGCAAATTAGCTTGATTATAAAGCATTTGCAAAGTCTACACCCAATATTACACCCAGAAATGGCAGTAATATTGGGTCTTTTATTATCGTTAAATGATACATAATTCTGTTGGTGGAAGTTGGACATGGTATTTAATATCTTTTAACATCGTTCCCTGCATTCTTCATTGACCATGCATTCTCTGACATCGTTCCCGTTACTATTTGAACTGCCTGTGATGTCAGAACAGGTCTCTATGCAGCGTTCCACAACAGATAAAGTTAAATCCCACTGCTACATGGCACTTATTGGTAAGACTCAGGAGTTCTAAGATATCGCCCGCTCCAAAACATTATTCGTCAAGAGCGGACAACTAACCGCTGGTGAGTGCTGTAAGATACACAACTATTTTATCATTAGTGGCAATAACCTCGAAGTATTTTTGTAGTCCGTTGTTATCCAACGATACATAAGCCGTTATATGCTGTAAAAGACGAAAAAAATCATCTATAGATTTTTATTGCTTTTCCATTAGTCACTTTAATATAAATTCCTCTCCGAGGATCTAAAACTCTATGACCATTGACATCGTAATATATTTCATTTTCAGAAGGAAAATCAATTAAAACATTATTAATGCCTGCGAATTCTTGAGTATCCCAAAAATTTGACCAATATTGTGCATTCTTATAAGATTCAAGTGTTCCTGTAGGAATATAAAGCTTTGAATCCATATAGACTGAATTTGAGAACCCGCTTGTAAGTTTTGGGGGGATAATTGCGTAACAAGTTATAGTTTCAGCCGTAGAATAGCCATGATTATAGTCAATATTAGTAACATGCTTTCCAAAAGAGATATTTTTGATTTTATTGCAGTCAACAAATGGTTTCAAATAGCCAGACCAACCATAATAATAACTAAAATTACGTCCAATATAGAGATTTTCTATAGGTAAATTATGGAATACACCATAACCTTCATATGTGTTATTAAGGTCATAACCCAATCTAAGTATTTCTTCAGAATCTTCAAATTTAACGGATGATAAATTATTGCAGTACTCAAAAGCGCTATTACCTATGCTTGTTACAGAGCCAGGAATATTGATAGATTTTAAATTTTCACACCACAGGAAGGCATATTCTCCAATATATTTTAATGAAGATGAAAGCGTAATTTCATTAAAACGAGCATTTCGAAAGCAGTATGAACCTATAGTTTGGACAGAATTGGGTAATATGAAATGTTCAATGTTGCAACCGTTAAAAGAATAAATGGATTCGATAGTCTCAGGCAGGTGTAGCTCAGTGAGTGTAAGACCAGCTTCCGCTTTTGCCATAATTACAGTAAACTGGTGGTCTTTATATGTTACTTTTTCAGGGATTGTCAGTATCCCAGTTTTCTTAGCCGAGATAGTGACAGAACAAGTCATATCGTCTAAGGAAATGACATTATAACTGTTGTCATCTATAACAAAGTCAGCTGCGCTAGAAATCAACGTAGTAAACAGTGCTATAAGTAAAAATAAGTGTTTCACGATTATAAAATTATATATAAGAAATTCTTTGGATACAAAATTACTAAAAAATTCTCTCATCATCTTCAATATCCCCCCAAATATTTATTTATCATCTTCCATATACAATAAATTGCTATGGTGTTCTCAATAGCGAGCGGCGAGACGGCCTGTGAAAGCATCTTTTCCCGAGAATGAAACTTGGTCCTGCCGGCGGCTTTGCCACGACGGTAAGCGTTGCTTACGTCGGTGCCTCGGTCGGCGATGTCCGAGCGTAGCACCTCAGCCGGAATACCAAGTGTTCCGGTACTATTCAAGAGAGTATGACATATTATCGCCGACCTTTGGATTTCTGTCTTTGAAACTTGTTCTTGTCGTTATCGTTCCACGGCAAATCGGAAGAAGAACCGCCTGCGCCGGTGCCGACATGCGGTGTCGGGATTCCTCCGGCGGCGGTCTGAAGTGCTATGGCGAGAAGGCTGTGTTGTGATTCATCGACCTGCTCCCATGGATCAAACAGTTCATTGACCAATTCATGAAGAGTAATCGCGCCGCTGTCGTACTTGTCAAGAAGATTCTGTGGAAGATTATAAGAGATGTTCTTGAACTCGTTGCCATGAAACAGCGTAGTGATTGACAGGCTGGGATACATGCGGTTGGGAATCCAGCCGCTTACGAGTTCCGCTCCTGATGACAGACGGTATCGTTCAGGGTATGCCAAGCGATGCAATTCCTTCGTCCTGTTGTGTTCGGCTTTGTAGCGTGTCTCCCAATCGGCAGCTCGTTTGGTTGCCACGTCGATTTCCTTCTGGTAGGAGTTATGCTCAAGAAGCGAGTTGGCTTTCAGATCATCGTACCGCTTCTGCATATTGGTCAGTTGTTTTTGTAATGCGGCAATCTGTCTATCCTTGTCGGCAACTTCCTTCTCCAGTTTCGGTAATTCCCCGGTCCCGAGCCACGACAGGATACGGCTCTTGCCGTCCTTCGCTCCTTTCTCAACCTTCTCCTTTTCGGCTGCGAGTTTCTCAATTTCGGCTGTCAGTCTTTCAATGTCAGCTTGCAATTCGAGTGCTTGCTGACGGTTGTATTGCTGTTGGGTCTGATGTCTGGCACCACTCGCAACGACACCACGTTTCAATCCGAATCTTGCCATTGCCTGAGCGTATGTGTCCTGATATTGCCGGAGCTTGCCGCGTGTCATCAACTCATTGGCACATAGTCTCGGTGCCGGGGTCTTATCCTTGTACTTCTGCTCACCCTCGCGCTTACGGCGTGTGCGTGTTGCCGTTACAATGGGGACAACCGTTGCATGAAGGTGGGGTGTCTTCTCATCCATGTGGAGCACGCATGACACAAGATTATCCTTGCCGAAGGTGTCGTGCAGCCATTTGATATTGGATCGACACCAGTCATCAAGGCGACCGGAGTTTACAAGAGCCATCATCTGCTCATGTGTACCTGTCAGAAGTACACGGACGGCACGGGTCTGGTTCTTGCCGACTTTTCTTTGAAGTCCGGCGGTCTCAATACGGTGTTGAATCGCCTGGGTGCGGTTTAGAACACCGTCAGGAAAGGCGATAAGCTCACGGTTGAGGGGTGTTCTCGTCTCGTCGGCGTTGTCGGGGATGTGCGGTTTGCCGTCGGCTGTCTTGCGCTCGATGTGGCAGGACATGCTCGAATCGTTACTAGCGCCACGCTCCATGTGGCACACTGCATATTGTGTAGTCATATAGTCTTGAATTAAATTGGTTATGATGAAATTCCGTATCAATCGCAAAGAAGAGCCGGGAGGAGGCTCGATGCCTGATGGCTTTTTCGGGAGAGGTCGTAGACATCGGATGAAAATGCCATAATAAGCTACGGAATTTTATTACTAAAATCCTCCCTTCATTCAGCAAGCTGACCGGCACTTTCGGCAGCTCCTGCAACGGGTTTATTCCGGCTTGTCGCATCCAAAAGGAAGTCGGCGATGTCGAGTTTGGCGGCTCTCTGCTCCGGTGTTGCCATATTGGATATGGCAGTCACAATCCCGACAGTCGGAGTAATCGCGCGAAGCATGGATAATTTGTCACGCCAACGGTCTTCGGCGTCAAGGTCAGGCACTAGCCACACTTCCCTTCCTTTCAAAACCTGCGAAGCCGTGTGATTGAGGCATCCGCAACATCCGCCGCTCGCCAGCCACAGGTACTGCGGATAATAGTGAGAGGCGATAATCGCTGACTTCTCGGACTCCACTATCATGACCTTTGAATCGGGATAGGCAGAAAGCAGATGTTCTCCGAAGAAGCACTGCACAAGATTGAAGTCATCTGGATTGTCAATCATTGATTTCAAACGGTGCACCCACATGAAGTTTACCAATCCATCTTCCTTTATGCGGTGTCCGTCGTTGCCGTATCGCATTATCTTTCCTGTGCGGACACCACCGTTGACATCCACTTGCCAGAAGACTGCCGCATCGTTCATCCAGGTGGTTGCACCGACATTAAATAATCGGAACAGTCGCATGGTTTCGTCATTACCCCATAGTGAGCTGAGAAATCGGAACAGAGCCGAAGACTGACAGCGATTCATGGATTCAACCAACTGGCTGCGCTCTACGAATGACGGCTTAGGGGGCTGCACATTGATGCGTAAACACATCGGGCGATGGTATGAAATATCATTCAGCCAGGGATGGTCCCGGAAATAGTCGGACGGCGTGTAGTGGTATCCGCATTTGAATATCCGGTCACATTTGCCGACATGATCGGCAAGAAACCGCCCCGTCTGTGTGTCAACATAGCGCACAAGTTTCTTCTGCCGTCCGCAGGCAGGGCATGTCACTTTGATGCGTGGACGGGTGTTATCAAGCCGGTATCGGTAATCATTGGTCATAGCCCTTTGAATTTTGGTTGGGTGTGGTGTCGTGTATATATAGGCCCGCTTCATCCAACTAACTTTTTCAATAGTAAAAATCCTGAAGGTAGCGGTAAGGATTGCCTTTCTTCTTGCCCTTGTCCACCTGCTCGATCATCCGCTTGTTCTTCAGAAAGGTTATCAGAATCTTGAGCTTGTAGTCGCTGAGTTCGATGTCCTCGTCGGCGTATGCGTCCCGGAGCGCGTCCATGAGCTCGCCATGCCGAAGCAGTGTGTCCGGATTGGAGAACGCCGAATCAAGTGCGCTTCGGTGAGTGTCTTCGGATATGTCGTGGTACGGGTCCCATGCCTCGTTACCTTTGGCTTCTGGCGTCGGCACATAGTCCTTGATAAGTTCCGGCAAAGCCTCGGTATTAATCCGAAAGGCAAACGAAGGGAAAGTGATATCCCGGATATAGACCGCCTCGACGGTACTGATGGCATCATCGTTCTTGTCCTTCTCGACACGGAGAACGGTTTCAGACTTGTTGTTGATTTCGGTCCCGATGTGTCCGCGTGCATTCTCGTCGCTCTTGTTCTGGTGAATGATTGTATGGATGTGGAGATTATATTCTTCCGTCCACTTCATCAGATAGTTGACTATAAGGGTCGCTTCGCGGGGACTGTTGATGTCAAGCATAAGGTCACGGATGCCGTCAATGATAACCAGTCCGACCGCCGGTGTATTGCGTATCTTATGGTCAATCATCCCAATGCGGTCTTCCACGGAATATTTACGGAGAGCGTAATACTTTATGCGCTGTTTGATTTCCGCGTTGCTCCTGTGGGTCAGTCGAGCGATACGCTTGAACACACGGAAGGCGTGATATTTGCTCTGCTCGGTGTCGAAGTATAGGATACCGTTCTGGTTCGACGGCATGTTGCCACGATAATTCAGAATCGTGGAATTGGTCATGGCAGCTGCTGTCATCGCCGACACATTAAAGGTCTTCTTACCTTTGGGCTTACCAATCGAGGCACTGAAATTACCGAAGGTGCATGCAGGAGAATCGCCGATATAAATGGCAACCGGCGGCGGTGGTACCTCCTTGTCGATGTCAAGTTGCGCCTCATTGCACAACTTCTCGTAACGCATAGCCGCTATGTCAAGTGTCTGCAGCCCTGCTCCGTTCTCTACTTCGGCGATGAAACCGCCGAGCGGGTCAGTCGAGCCGAAACGCTCCCGATTGTCAGAATCGTATGATTTACAGATTTGTTCTTGCTCCATAATTTTACTTCCTCCCACCGGTTTTGCGTCCAAACAGCTCAAGAGCCATTTCCGCATCAACGACTATTTTTCTTCCTTGCTGCTTGATTGCCGGGGCGAGTTTGCCTTCGTTCTTGATGCGGAGTGCTGTTGTCTTGCAGCATCCAAGGAGGTCTGCCAGACCCTTGAGCCCGAAAACATATTTTTTGTTTGTGGTGTCGATAACGACATCAGGTTGTGGTGCCCCCGGTTTGGAAGCAGCCTGTACGATGGTGAAGAGTTCTTCACCGGTCATTTGCCATAAAGGTTTATCGAATAATTTTTCTATCATTGTTTTAATCGTATATTATTTGCAGCCTGACATGAGTGGATCCATGCCCATGTTTCGGTTTTATGACTGCAAAGGAAATACGATTCATCACAAGATACAATTATCCTCTGATTTACAGTCGATTATTTAACTTGATTTTCCCAAATCAAAGTATCGGCACCTAAAAACGGCACTTACAATGACATTAGTAACTGTTCTCTAATCTCGTTTATTACTACATGGAGAGCATGTTCAAGTATATAAAATAATATGCGAGAACAATCATAAACGGCCCTCGCATATTAACTATAACAAAATGCGTTATATGTCATTCATCATCGAAGCGACTCATGTTGGAAGCCCGGATGTTGTCAGCAACAGCTATGTAAGGTTTCATTGCTTTATAATCGGAATGACCAGTCCATTCCATTACGACATTGACAGGTATTCCAAGTGCAAGAGCTTTACAAATGAAAGTCTTGCGCCCGGTATGGGTGGAAAGGAGCTGATACTTCTTATATATAGTGTCAACGCGGTCATTCCCACGATACTGTGTTATCCTTACAGGTGTGTCGATACCTGCGAGTTCTCCAAGCTCCTTGATATAATCGTTCATCTTCTGATTGCTAATTACAGGAAGTACACGACCGTTCTTAAACTCACAGTCTTTGTATTTCTCAAGTATGGCCCGGCTATGCTTGTTCAGTTCAACTGTGATGGTATCAGCGGTCTTCACGGTCGTAAACTCAATATGATTCTCTCGAACATCGCTCTTGCAGAGATTGGCTACATCAGAATATCGCAGACCGGTGTAACAGCAGAAGATTAGCACATCGCGCACCCTTTCAAGATAGGTCTTGTTTGGTGGGATGTGAAACGAAGTAAGTTTTTCAAGGTCTTCATCTGTCAGGAAGATAACTTTGGTCTGAGTGGATTTGAGTTTGGGGCTAAAAGTCAGAAATGCCCGGTTATCATGGTATCCTTTGTCATAAGCCCATCGCAAAATCCACTTTATGAGACTGATTTTGTGTCCGATAGTGCTGTTAAGCATGTCGCACTTATAGCGAAAATAATCTACAAGGTCATTTAACCCTCTCTCTGTAAAGGTTTCGAAAGAAATTTTGCCTCTTTTGAATTTCAAAAGATGATTTTTCAATGCCGAGAATTTTTCATAAGTGGCAGTAGTCCAATCATTCTTTCTGCCAACCTCCGAGGTAAATTCATCGTACATATCCCAAAAGGTCCTCTGCGGCTCTGCCTCCTGAGTCGGCGTCTCAGGACGTGCGACGGCAATACGAGCATTGAATTGTTCTTTTACCTGTTCTGGGAGAGGCATGATTTCACGCAACTCAAATTCCTTGAAGATATTCTGGATTTCACCTTCGTAACGATTGAGATCTGCATTAATTTCGGATGATGTCTGCTTTAGCTTATTGGTGCAACCGTTTTTGACACGTTGTTTGCCAGCGTCCCATTTGGGTGCATCAATACGGTAGCCTGTGGTGAACTCAATGCGCTTGCCATCGAAGACGACGCGCATCCTGATTGGCACGTTTTCAGTTACCAATACCCCGTCCTTTTTGCGAGATTCAAGTTGGAAGGTGATATTCCGTTTGAGATTCATATTTGGAGAGTTTAAAAGTTACACCCAAAATTACACCCAATTTTTGACATATCCAAATGATATTTATTAAAGCCTATTCATTTATACATTTTTATAATGCTATAAATCAGTGTATTTTAGATATTCGTTAATACAAGCTGATATTAGGGTGAGATTTCCTGTCTTTCCGCGAATACTTAAATTAAATCCGCTGTAAGTCAATAACTTGCGGCGGATTTGATTTGATATACATACAAGAATACATATAAATTGACGGAACTGCGGCAACTCCGGGAGCAGAAGGCCGGGGACCGGCACCGCATCAGCATGGCGGTGAGCCGGACAACGGCGGAGAAGGACAAGACCATAGGTTGCAGGGTGCGCTGAAATCAAGCCGGGATATTCTTAACATCATCGCCGATATTCTCTACAAGGCAAGCGAGGTGTTCAGGCGAGCCATTGAAGCGATTATCCATTTCGCCACGGAGCGGCACAAGTCAATTTTTTCTCCTGCCGAAGCCGCCGACATCAAGAGCGTGATGCAGAGCTACGGAGAGACCACGGAGCAGCAGAAAGCGGTCGGCGCATGGCTCTGTGACTATGCGGAACACTGACAGCCCTTTGATGAAATAAAACATCGCCATGCCCTCAACAAGGTTGGCGATGTCGCGGAAGGTCGGTATGATTGGAGGATTGATAGAGGACGAGGTAGTGTGATTTTAATATAACTTAGTGTCGTTTTTCTTTAGATAAATCATGTCGCGAAGGAGCACTCCCTCTTCGATGATAGGATTGCTATAGTTATTTGTGAAAAAGTTGGGTACTCGGTGAGAATAACGGTAACCGCACTTTTCATAAAAACTAAGAGTCGATGGTGTTTCTCCTGTGCCAAGGATAATGGATTTGTTGGGATTCACTTTTTCTACGTGTTCTAACATTAGGCGACCGAAACCGCGACGTTGAAAACACGGACTAACTGCAAGGTTCTTAATCTCAACCGTTGTGTCATCAATAGTCAAAACCACACACACTGTAATTGGGATGCCGTTTAATATACCTGCGTATAGATTGCCTTGCTGAAGATAGCGGTCAATCATCGTTTCCGATTCATCGCCGATGAGTAAAAGCTGTAGAAATCTTTTTTTGTCGTTTTTGATTTCTACTATTTTAAAGTTTTCAGACATAAACGTGCTTTATTTTTATTAATACGAGTATTGCAGCGCATCCCGTAAATATACAGTTGCTCCTATTCATCTACAAAGATAGACAATATCCTCTAACAAGCTCTCACTGATAGGTGAAAACCAGCGTTTCAAGGCTCATTTTCCCTTTTTTTTGTACCGCTATTGGTTCTTCAAACATCCAAAAAACTGTTTTATAGCAGTAAAAAGCAATTCCTTGACAACTATCTACGACACAAACCATCGAGACATCTGCTGACGGGTAAAACACAATAATCAGAGAATATTCATTGTTATGCAATAACCCCCTTCTATAATCTATCATCCAATAATTGCTTTCCCCATTCGGCTATATCTCTTACGATAGGCAATATTGATTGTCCTATTGGAGTGAGTGAATATTCTACGCGAGGAGGAACAACTGGATATACTTCTCGTTTTATTATACCGTCATATTCCAATTCTCGTGCAGTTTGGGTAAACATCTTATTTGACACCCCCGACATTTTACGTTGTAAATCTGATGAACGTAAAGCTCCATTTTGCAACATATAAATCATTATGATTTTCCACTTGCCGCCTATTTTGTCAAGAGCAAGGTCAAGCGTACAAAAATATTCTTTTCCATGAAAAAATATTTTATCCGTATTGTTTTGTTTTTCCATAATTTACTCTTTTTAGTTACTATATGACTTATTGGTGCGTACTTGCAAAGATAAGAATAATGTACTTACTTTGCAAGCAAATTCGACAATATATGAGTTCAGTAATCATCATCAACGGAAGCCCTCGCAAGGACGGGAACACGGCAAAAATGTGTCGTGCTTTTGCTGAGGGTGTTAAATCACAGTTACAAGACGCAACTGTTGAGACCGTCAATCTGTATGACTTCGATTTCAAAGGCTGCCGCAGTTGCTTCGCCTGTAAACTCAAAGGCTCAAAGAGTTACGGTCATTGTTCTGTCAAAGACCCAATAATGCCAGTTCTTGAAAAGGCAGCTCAGGCGGATATTCTGGTACTCGGCTCTCCAATTTTCCTGATGGATGTATCGGCACAGATGAAAGCCTTTCTCGAAAGACTTATCTTCCCGTTTGCCACCTATGAAGCTGGCTATAAAACGATTGCGCCAAAACGATGTGATGTGGCAACCATATATACCATGAATGTTCCAGAAGAAATGTTCCCCGAGGCAGTCATTGCAAACATAGAATCTTTCATCGGACACGTTTTCAATCAACCTAACCGAATCTGTGCGTTCAATACATATCAGTTCTCGGACTATTCCAAGTATGCTGTGGAGGTATTTGACGAAGAAAGTAAGAGAAAATATCGGGATGATATGTTCCCTGTTGAGTTAGAATCAGCCTTTAGTTTAGGCATGAAAATTGCTAAGAACATCGGATAAGCGTCTCTTCGCTTCGCATACTTGCTCCATAATTTTGTGGCACACTCCACAAGATTATGGGGCATTTCTTTTCTATTCAAGGATTGTTTCGGTTATATTCTCATTCCGAGTTGTCATCTTTAATTAATAAAAAATCTTGTCAACTGTTAATATTTGGTTAAATGGCTCATTCAAAATACTTACCTTTTCTAATCCTTTCACTCCACGAAAGCAACTTTTTCGCTCCCTCTTTCCCTTAACGGATAGTTGTACCGTTATTTTCTTATATGGTTGATTTCCAACGATAAAAGTCATTGAAAATCAATCCCACATGAACAGTAAAACTAAATGCCTTTCACGATGGTTTCGAAGACTTCGTTGAGTTTGTCGGCGGGGAGGCGTTTGATATACTCAGTGCGAGCATCGAAGTTGCCCCGCATGTGGGCGAGGATGGGTATTCCTTGACGACTCATGACGTCCGTTGAAAACAAATTCAGGCGTACCCCTCAAAAATGACTTAAGGGGGACCGGGATTCGCAGTTTACGCAGATGTGGTGTCCTATTATTGACTTTGTAGATATTTCTTTATTTCAATTTTTGCCTCGGCGATATCAGGATTTGAGAGTATAGGAATCAATTTATCAATCTCTTCAATGGGACGGTTCCACCATTGTAGGCGCTCCAGCAAGTCTATCATTTCATTGTCAAATCTGCGGCGTATGACTTTTGCCGGATTGCCCACGGCTATCGAAAAAGGCGGAATGTCGGAGGCAACCGTGGCATTTGTGCCAATTATGGCTCCGTCGCCTATATGTACGCCGGGCATGATTGTCACGTTTTGCCCGATCCATACATCGTTGCCGATAACAGTATCACCTTTGAGCGGCAATTCATCCATTACAGGAGCAATTGCACCACCCCAATCTCCTCCCATTATGTAGAAAGGATAGGTCGTGGCGCAGTCCATCCGATGATTGGCGCCGTTCATGACGAAGGTAATACCCTTGGCAATAGCGCAGAAGTTTCCGATTATCAGTCTATCACCGATGAATTCATAGAAATGTGTGACGTGCTCCTCAAACCTGTCGGCTCCGTCGATATCATCGTAATAAGTATAATCGCCAATGATTATTCTCGGATTCTTCACCACATTCTTTATGTAGCAAAGGCTCGGAATCGCAGGGTTTGGAAAAGCCTTGTCTTTGTCAGGATATATTTTCATGATTATTGAAGTCTTTGCGAAGAAGGATGTATTATATAGAGAGTTTTAAATTCGGCATAATGGCATCTATCATGGGCTGGGGAACTTCACATTCCCTTGCCAAGAGAGGCCAGCGTGAAGACACTTCGGTAATACGGTCGATTATTTCAGTAGCTTCCTTTATATTGTTGCGTTTCGCAAATTCCAAAAGGTCTTGGCGGGTGATGTCGTCAAACTTTCCGTTGATTGACATCTGGTGCTGTGCTGTCCATCCGCCCTTTGGGTTGTATGCAAATCCCATGTCGTATGCCGGCGAAAGGGTCCATTTACCTTTTCTGTCCATAAGGAAGGATATGTTTTTGGTGTGGTCATCCTGATTGCGAATTACCACATTAAATACCAAGCGACGAAACATTTCCTGCGCCTGGGAGTATGGCAGTCTCAATGCCCTCATCACGTTGAACGCCTGCTCGTATGAGTAAGAACGTGGATTGCGGTAGTCATAATGCGCTATTCCGCAAAGAGTCTGCATGTGAATTTTCTCGCCATTCTGACGGTCAAAACGCTTGGTGAGAAAATGGGCGCGTCCATTCTCTTTTATCAGACTGCAATCCGACATTTCTATGCCACATTCCTTAACAAGTCGATAGAAAGAGTATTCCAATCTGCCGAAATTCTGTGTTTCCCTGAATCCGGCTTCAGCGGTTACACCATCGAGCTTTATCAGGTAATAGTCAAAGCCTTCCGGAGCTTCAATCTGTCCCGAACGAACTTCCCCGGTCAATGGATTGTAGGCTATTATGGCTTTCGCCCTCTGTCCTCCGGCAGAGGTGCCAAGTCGCACTATTTCAGCTATCGCCGCCTTCTTGTCCTCTTCAAGATTGGCTCCGAACTCTTCCTTTTCAGACAATGCCTCGTTTGCCACTTCAACAAGGGAATCAAGTTCTATTCTGACATCCGGACTATAGGGCGCATCCATGGCCGGTTCGAATTCCAACGCTCCCATGCAGCGCTTGCCGAGGTAACATAGCGTCTCCACAGCGTTTCCGCTGCTACGCCCGGTGAGCGCGAGCCAACGATCAAACAGTGCTCGCCCGTAAGTATCTGGCAATGAATCGGCGAGCATACCGGGAAGCCCTTTGAAAGTCTCACGGCCTATATCAGAGAATGAATAGACCCTTCCATGACGCACAGGCATTAGAATCGGCGAGGGTTCAAGACCTTTGCCGATGAAACTGTCGGCATACTCGAAATGTGCCAGCTGGCGGTTATTGTCCCATCGGAATGTCCCGACGGGTTGGCCATACAGGTTTACTCTCGCTATATCTACCATTCTGATTCCTCGGTATTAGGTTGTACGTTGGGCTTGTTGTTACCACTTGCGCGTTTGCGCTGCTTCTTCTTGCTTGCCTCGACAAACTCAAAGTATTCGTTGGGACTCATCTCATCTTCCTTAATGAGTGGCGAGAACACATCCAGTTCGCCAAGTATGCGAAGCACGCGCATGAGGGAATCAAAATAGCTTATATCGCCTTTCTCGATTCTCTTTAATGTCGTTAATGAGACTTGCGCCTGTTCCGCGAGCGACACCTGAGTGAAGTTCTGTCGGAGTCGCAGATGCCTTATTTTTTGTCCCAGCCGACGGCGGATTTCACTGTCAGGCAACATGTATATGGTCTCTTCCATAGTCGTACTTGCGTCTATTAAGCTGCAAATATAACAATAATAGTTCAAACTACGCCTATTTTGCGCTCGTAATTTTCAGCTTAACTAAAGTTTATTGTCTGATTCGCAGTTTAATCCGATATTGGCAAATCTATAAAAAACGTATAACTGTTAATATTTAGTTAAATATTTCATTCAAAATACTTACCTTTTCTAATCCTTTCATTCCCTAAAAGCAACTTTTTCATTCCCTCTTTTTCATAATGGATAGTTGTACCGTTATTTTCTTATACAGTTGATTTTCAGTGATAAAAGTCATTGAAAATCAATTCCACATGAACAGTAAAACTAAATGCCTTTCATGATGGTTTCGAGGACTTCGTTGAGTTTGTCGGCGGGGAGGCGTTTGATATACTCGGCGCGAATATCGAGGTTGCCCCGGATGTGGGCGAGGATGGGTATTATATGACAAATGAGATATCCGTTTACCTTTTGCTTTCAAACCTCTCTATCACCGGACGCAACGGCGTTGTATATTCCGGTCCGAGATTGATTTCAACGATGTTGAGCAATGCCGATAATTGATCGGGTGTAAGTCCCTGGTGCAGGCAGATGCCCATGTGTGCGGCTGCCATAGGCTCCACACCTCCAACCCCTGTGATTACAGAAACTGTTGCAAGTTCGCGATCTTGCCACGAAAGTATGTCGCGGTCGAAAATATCGGCAAAAAGATGTTCTTTCAGGAATTTGTCTATAACCGGAGCGAATACGGCGTATCCGCTTGCCGGTGTATCGGCGGGGATACCGGATAGTTCGGCAAGGTTTTTCTTTCCGAGCGCATACTTGGTCTTGTCATCCATATCCGGCACTGGAGTCGTTTCCTTGCCTATTGTGTCATTGATTCCGTCGCCTTTACGCTTGTCGAGCAGAGCCATGAATGTCTGCAAAGCGCGTAATGAGCGGGGAAATCCGGCGTATGCATAAGCCTGAACCAGAATCTCCTTGATTTCATTGACGGTCATACCTGCATCAAGACCTTCGACAAGTGCTTCATCAAGGTGTTCAAGGTCGCCCCGACCCGTATATGCTCCGATAGCGACAATCGCCTGCTGCCGTGGGGAAAGTACTTTATTTGCCTCGGCATACTTTTGGACGGCATCGGTTGTGGCAGGCAGATATTCGTCATCATTTACCGGTGACAGCCATGTGACTTTGTTGTTGTCAGGGTTGCACCCTATTGCCAGATGAGCAAACCAACTGTCGGGTGCCGCTCCATGCCAATGTTCGACATTCGGTGCGATTTCCACTATGTCGCCGGGGAAAAGCCTTCGTGCGGGCTTACCCTTTTCCTGATAGTAACCGATTCCGGCTGTCGCTATGAGCAACTGCCCTCCGCTATGACTGTGCCAACTGTTGCGGCATCCCGGTTCAAATGTTACATTAAACATGGGCACATTTAATTCTTTTACCTCAGACATGGGGTAAAGGTATGCCGTTCCAATAAAATTGGGATTGCCTTTTATGGCTTCTCCAATCGGATAAGGTTGCTGAAAGTCTTGGGCGTTAACTGAAAAAGATGTTATAATTGCCATTACTAACAATTTTATAAGTTTAATATTCATATTGCACTAATTTTACTGTCGTTTATCACTTCAGCAAAATTACATAACTTATAACAATCGTGGATTCATAAAAATTCGGCAAATATTGCTTGAATTTCTGAAAATCATAGCGTCTAAATGATGGAGTTGGCTGTAAATTAAAAGATTGGCAAAAATCAAGCAAGTCCTTTTCGGTAATTATGGTAACGATTGCCGAAAAATTTACATGTAATTCTGACCTCTGTTTTTGTTATTATCGCAAAACATATACAAATGAAAACAACCGCTTTAATAATTCTCTCGTTTATGAGCCTTACAAGTTTTGCATCAAAGCCTCTTATGATAGAGCGTCAGGGACAATTCCCCGTCGGAGGTATGACCATAGAGCGCCCCGGCACATTCAATCCTGATACATTTGTCGGCTGGACTGACCCCGTACAGGATGGTCAGACTTATCGTTGCGACCACGCTTTCGCAAGATACCAGATTCCGGTGGATGCAAAGAAATTACCGCTGGTTTTCGTGCATGGCTTCGGAAGTGACGGAGTGAGTTGGGAGACGACGCCTGACGGTCGCGACGGTTTCGCCACTCTTCTTCTCCGCGAAGGTTATCCGACCTACGTTCTCGACTTACCCGGCCGTGGACACGCTTCTCGCACGAGCAACGAAGTAACGGTCAAGCCTGTAGCAGATGAGGAATTCTGGTTCGATATATGGCGCATGGGGCTGTGGCCGGAGTGGAATGAAGGGATTCAGTTCCCGAAAGACTCACTGAGTGTGTCGAATTTCTTCCGACAGATGGTCCCGGATCTGAGTGACCATAAACTTGATGTTGCAGCACTCGATGCCATGGCGCAAAAGATAGGGGACCATATACTTGTGACCCACTAGGCTGGAGGGTTTCCCGGATGGATGGCTGCGATGAACAACACTGAGGTCAAGGGTGTAGTCGCTCACGAACCCGGAGGATTTGTATTCCCTGAAGGAGAGGTACCACCGGCATTGCCCGGTCTTACCGGTGGACTTGCCGGCGTGCCTGTGCCCGTGGATAAGTTCATGGAACTCACGCGTAAGCCGGTTGTCATTTATTTCGGTGACTTTATTCCTGAGTCAGGTGCTACGACTTTGGACGGCAGCAACTGGGAGGTACGTCTGAAGATGGCTCGTGAATTTGTCGATGACATAAACCGTCATGGCGGTAACGCGACACTTGTCGAACTCCCGAAAATCGGCATCAAAGGAAATTCCCATTTTCTGATGCAGGAACTTAACAACGATGTCATCGCCGCTCATGTTGCCGAATGGCTAAAAAATATGGGATTATCCTACTGAACTGCCAAACAAATATAATTACGAAACCACGATAATCTGCTCGACTTTTGAGTCTTGATTATCGTGGCTTTATACTTAAATCCCACTATATCAGTAGATGTTTATTCTGATAGTTTCCCCGAGGTTATATGTTACATAGTCTCTTTCGGCACATCAAACAATTCCTCGTGTGTGATGCGTTTACAGCATCCGGCTTGCTGCTTTTTCGGTCTTTGATACAAAAAACAGATATAGAGGTAATAAAGGTATTAAAGTCCGATTTTTTGATAATGATGTTTTTTCGGATAAATCCCAAATTTGCAAACAAAAAACAATGATACGCAAAGCATTATCAACATTGGCGCTTTCCCTGACATTGACCGCGGGCATGGCGCAGACCTCACAGGAACCGGCAAAGGTCTATTTCACTTCAGACATTTCACCCGAATCACTTGTAAGCATATTCAAGTCGTTGGGAGTCGCTCCCGAAGGGAATGTCGCCGTTAAAATCAGCACCGGGGAATCGGACCGGAGCAATCACCTCCGGCCCGAACTGATAGGGAATCTTGTCAAGGAGGTTAAAGGCACTATCGTGGAGTGCAACACGGCATACGGTGGCAGCCGTTCAAATACAGTCTCTCATCGCCGTGCTATCGAGCAGCGAGGGTATGGAGATATCGCCATTGTGGATATAATGGATGAAGAGGGTGGCATGAGCCTTCCCATGCAGGATACAAAATGGTTTTCGGAGAATTTGGTCGGAAGCCATCTTGCAAATTATGACTTCATGATTAACCTCGCTCACTTCAAAGGACATGCAATGGGCGGCTTTGGCGGTGTGCTGAAAAATCAGAGTATCGGCATCGCTACCCCCGATGGCAAGACCCGTATTCACACAGCCGGCGCATACTCCGACCCACGTTATGTGTTTCAGCAGCCCCACGGGCAGGATGCCTTTCTGGAGTCTATGGCGGCCGCCGCACAGTCGGTACATAATTATTTCAAGGGGAAAAAAGGAATTGTCTATATAAATGTGATGAACAATCTTTCAGTGGATTGCGACTGCGACGGACATCCGTCGGTTCCGCAGATGAAAGATATTGGCATACTTGCCTCGCTCGACCCAGTCGCACTTGATAAAGCCTGTCTTGACCTGGTGTTCAACCATGAGTCTTCAGTCGGCGACAACAGCCAGCCTCTCGTACAGCGCATCGACAGCCGTCACGGGACACATACCGTTGACTATGCCGAACAGATTGGTCTCGGCACCAAGAGTTACGACCTGATAGATGTCACTACAAACGGAATAGGCGAAGTGGCTGTTGACGGAGTGAAGAAATACAATGTATATGATCTTAAAGGTGTCAGAGTTCTCTCTAATGCGAGCAATCTTTCTGGTCTTGCCCCCGGCATATATATCATAAACGGTCAGAAACGTAAGATTGAATGATCAAAAGAAATGGAGCAGATATATACCATCGACGGCTGACGGGTGACAAAAGCGGGGAAAGGTTTATATATTGTGAATGGCAAAAAAACTAAACTACATGTATATGAATAGAAAAGTAATGAAATTAATAACGCTTTTTGTACTGGTTATCCTGTCTGCCAATCTCGGTTTTGCAGAGGATACTTATAAAAATGGCGTACCGTATGTCACGCTCAACAACGGGCAACAGATGCCTCGTTTCGGAATAGGTACTTTCAATGTACCATGTGATTCCGTGGCTACCGATGCTGTGTCGTTCGCACTGAAAAATGGCTACCGCCATATCGATACGGCACATGCCTATCGTGTCGAGCGCGGAGTGGGGCAGGGCATAAAGGAAAGCGGTGTGCCACGTGTGGAAATATGGGTGACGAGCAAACTCTGGCCCAGTGAATATAATGATGCCGATGCTGCTATCGACCGTATGCTTGAGCGCCTCGGTCTTGACTATATCGACCTGCTCTATGTGCATCAGCCTATGGGTGATTGGCGCGGGGCATGGCGCGCTATGGAACGGGCTGTTGCCTCCGGTAAGGTTAGAAGCCTTGGACTGAGCAATTTCGATGCTGCCGATTCGCTCTACATCGCAGCAATGGAATGGGCGAAAATCAAGCCGGCTGTGATGCAGATTGAATGCCATCCATACGCGCAGAGAAAAATGTGGATGGAGAAACTTGCAAATGATTCCATTGTTCTTGAAGCATGGTTCCCTCTCGGCGGAGCGATGAGTAACGGCGCCTTGTTCAAAGACCCGGTGATACGGGAAATTGCGGCAGCTCACGGCAAAACTCCGGCACAGATTATCCTGCGGTGGCATATTCAGGAGGGTCATTCGGCCATCCCGGGTGCTACATATCATCCTTATATAAGTGAAAACATCGATATTTTTGACTTTGAACTTACCACTGTGGAAATGGATGAGATTCGCAATATCGATAAGGAACAGCGCTTTTTTAATATGGATTACAAAGAGGCTGAACAGTTCATGCTTAACTGGAAAATAGATGATTGATGTATGAACCCTGGGGTGATATGCGACTCTACGGGAGTGACATCAAAAATGCCGGTGCACTCAACAGGGCTTATTTTGATGTAGAGACTATCGGATAACCGGTAAATTTCATGACGGATGGCGGGAAATACGATTAAATGTGCTAACTTAGAGGTGGTAAATGTGTTTCATCTCAAAGTAAAGACCATGTTTAATACAAGCAAATGCCTGCCGGGTATGACTCTTGCTGCGGTTTTGGCAGCTGGTTCTCAGCAATATGCGGTGCCTTCCCCGACTGCTATAGAGGCGGTTGAATACGTCACTGCCTTGACCGCCACACAATCCGTGGCGCGATGTGAAGCCGACAATGTCGCTGTTATGACGCGTTACGACGTGACTAACCGCCCTAAACCTGAGCAAAGACTCTTCAAGTCAAAGGCTGTGGATAACCGTATCGCTAAAATTAAAGCCATGCTTGTCAATCCTAAATTAGCATGGATGTTTGAAAACTGTTATCCCAATACCCTTGATACCACCGTACATTATCGCGTAGGGGATGATGGAAAGCACGATACGTTTGTATATACAGGCGATATTCATGCCATGTGGCTGAGGGACTCCGGCGCGCAGGTGTGGCCCTATGTGCAGCTTGCCAACGAGGACAAGGCTCTCAAAGATATGCTTGAAGGGGTGATACGTCGTCAGTTCAAGTGCATAATCCTCGATCCGTATGCCAATGCGTTTAATGACGGGCCTACGGGAGGCGAATGGATGACCGATATCACCGACATGATTCCCGAAGTGCATGAGCGCAAGTGGGAGATCGACTCTCTGTGTTATCCCTTGCGCCTTGCTTATGAATACTGGAAGGTCACCGGCGATGATTCAATCTTTGACGAGGAATGGCTTGATGCCATGTCTAAGATACTTGCCACGTTTCGTGAACAGCAACGGTTTAATGGTACGGGTAAATACAAATTCCGGCGGAAGACCGAACGCGCTCTTGATACTCTTAACAATGGCGGTCTCGGTGCCCCTGTCAAGCCATGCGGACTGATTGTATCCAGTTTTCGTCCTTCCGATGATGCGACCACGTTGCAATTTCTCGTGCCATCAAATTTCTTCGCGGTGTCGGTGCTGAGAAAAGCGGCTGAAATTCTGGACACGGTGAATCACGACAGGAAAATGGCAGATGAATGCCGTGCGCTCGCCAACGAGGTTGATGCGGCTCTTAAAATCCACGCCACATTCAATCATCCCGAATTTGGAGAAATATATGCTTTTGAAGTTGACGGCTTCGGCAATCATCTGCTCATGGATGATTCAAATGCGCCGAGTCTTCTTTCGCTGCCTTACCTGTCGGATATAGATATAGATGACCCTGTGTATCAGAACACACGCAGATTTGTATGGAGCGACAGCAATCCATATTTTTTCCGCGGCAAGGCAGGTGAGGGTATCGGCGGTCCGCACATAGGCTACGACATGGTTTGGCCCATGAGTATAATGATGAAAGCATTTACCAGCACTGATGACGAGGAAATTGCTGATTGTATAAGAATGATAATGAACACCGATGCCTCAACCGGTTTTATCCATGAGTCATTCCATAAGGATGATGCCTCTGAATTTACACGCGCGTGGTTTGCATGGCAGAACACGCTTTTCGGCGAGTTGATTGTAAAACTCATCGATGAAGGTAAGATTGACCTGCTCAACTCAATATGATTGTGATATTTTTCAATAGTCATCGATTGTGCATGGCTTATTGGAGTTGTCGGAATTTTGGTGTATCTTTGTAGGTGTATCAAATGATTGGATATGATTGATAAGAAGATAATAATAGCCATTGACGGATATTCATCGTCGGGTAAAAGTTCGATGGCACGTGCGCTTGCATCGCGCATCGGTTACCGTTATATTGATTCGGGTGCGATGTATCGTGCCGTCACTCTTTGGGCGATGCGTCACGGACTTGTTGCGGCAGGAGTGGTCGATGCCGACAATCTTGTAGCGTCGCTCGGGGAGATTGCCGTTGATTTCATGCCGATGCCCGACGGAAGGCAGCATACCCTGCTTAACCTGGAGGATGTAGAGGAAGAGATACGTCGCCTTGAAGTGTCGAACAATGTATCGCAGGTGTCAGTTATCCCAGCCGTCCGTCATCGTCTTGTGGCTTTGCAACAGTCGATGGGCAAGTCAAAAGGCATCGTCATGGATGGCCGCGATATAGGCACGACAGTATTTCCCGATGCCGAGATGAAGGTGTTTGTAACGGCATCGCCCGAGACACGTGCGCAGCGACGCTATGAGGAGCTGAAGGCAAAAGGCGTGGAGTCGACTTATGATGAGGTGCTTGAAAATGTGGTGACCCGTGACCATATCGATGAGACGCGTGAAGAAAGTCCGCTACGTAAGGCTGATGATGCCGTAGTGCTTGACAATTCCTATATGACGGTCGAAGAACAGGATAAATGGCTCCTTGACCTCTATGAAAAGATAATCGCCGCTTATGAGGATTGAGATTGACAACGGCTCGGGGTTTTGCAACGGTGTCGTGTCGGCAATCTGCAAGGCGGAGGCTGAGCTTGACAGCAGCGGTCTTTTGTACTGTCTCGGGGATATAGTCCACAACAGCGATGAGGTGGAGCGACTTCGCGAGCGAGGTCTTGTCACAATCACTCACGACGAGCTGTCACGGCTTAAAGGTGTCAAGGTGCTTTTGCGCGCCCACGGAGAGCCCCCATCGACTTATAAGAGAGCGGCGGAAAACGAGATTGAAATCATCGATGCCACATGCCCTGTGGTGCTGCATCTTCAGAAACGGATAAAAGAGGCATACGTATCGCGTCGTCCCGACCAGCAGATTGTAATCTATGGCAAACTCGGTCATGCCGAGGTAAACGGGCTTGTCGGTCAGACCGAAGGCACCGCAATCGTGGTGGAGGATATCGACGGGCTGTCGCAGCTCGATTATTCACGCGACATAATCCTTTATTCTCAGACCACCAAGTCAATCAACGGACTTCAGGAAATGATTGCGGAGATAAAACGCCGCAAGTCGCCCGACACAGAGTTCCGGTATTATGATACGATATGTCGTCAGGTAGCCAACCGCGTGCCTCGTCTGAGGGAATTTGCCGCAGAGCATGACCTGATACTTTTTGTCAGCGGCAAAAAGAGCAGCAACGGCAAGATACTTTATGCTGAATGTAAGGATGTAAACGAGCGCACACATCTTATATCCAATCCGGGAGAGATAGACCCCGCATGGCTTGACGGGATAGCAAGCGTCGGCATCTGCGGCGCCACTTCGACACCGCGCTGGCTGATGGATAATGTGAGGGATTATGTGACACATTTATGCGAGAACAATGGATAATTTTATCGCAATAGATGTAGAGACAGCCAACAATGAGCCGACGAGCATCTGTGCTATCGGTGCGGTAAAAGTGCATGACGGGGCGATTGTCGACCGCTTCTATTCACTTGTAAAGCCTGAGCCAAACTGGTATATACGTTATTTTTCGGAAAGCATACACGGTATATGCCGCAGTGATACTGATTCTGCCGGTACGTTTGACCGCGTATGGGAAGAGATGTGCGGTCAGTTCGGTTTTAATGCCGACAATATAGACGATGTGGTGTTTGTAGCACATAACAAGATGTTTGACGAGCGATGTCTTCGTGCCGCTCACCGCACTTACGGCATGACTTGGCCCGACAATCCTTTTTATTGTACCCTTACCGCTGCACGGCGCAGGATTCCAAAGCAGCTTGTGGGAAGTTATTCGCTCCCCTATGTATGTGACTTCATGGGAATCCCGTTTTATAATCATCACAATGCGCTTGCCGATGCCGAGGCATGTGCGAAAATAGCCATGACATTATTATGAGACGACTGTTATTTATCGCCTTTATAGCTGCGACTCTCTCCGGTTGTTCCGGTGATGGTAAAATCAATAAGGCGGCAGCCGATTACGGGCGTGCCGATGCACAGACTCTGTTGGAAAGCGTATCGTCAATGACCCCTTTGGAGCTTGAAGGCTATATCCTTGGTGTCCGTGCGACTGAATATGAATACCGGGAGGACGGTCATGAAAAAGCCGCCGATCTTTATATAAAAGGATTTGAGGAATATATCAGAGAAAATTCTGATTCACTCGCCAATATAATTTTCTAAGTAACATGAATACAGAAAAAGAATACATTGCCTATATCAACAAGGCTCTCTCCGAGATTCATTATCCGGCTCAGCCGAAGGGACTTTATGAGCCGATAGCCTATACACTGGACTGTGGGGGAAAACGCATACGCCCCATGCTCATGCTTGCCGCCGCCGAGGCGCTTGGTGCCGACAAAAGTGTCGCTGTCAACCAGGCGGTAGGCCTGGAAATGTTTCATAACTTTACTTTGTTGCATGACGATGTGATGGATCGTGCCGATGTGCGTCGCGGCCGACCGACGGTTCATGTAAAGTGGAATGAGGCGACGGCGATACTCTCGGGCGATGCCATGCTTACGATGGCGTCGCAATTCATGGGGCGCGGATGTCCCGGTCGACTTGCCGAAGTGCTTGACCTGTTTAACCGCACGGCAATGGAAATATATGAGGGGCAGCAGTACGACATGGATTTTGAGAACCGTGAAGATGTCACTGTCGCAGAGTACATCGAGATGATACGCTTGAAGACCTCCGTATTGCTTGGATGTGCCTGCCGAATGGGAGCGCTCATGGCGGGTGCTGACGAAGCGGTGCAGAAGGCTTTCTATGACTATGGTACTTACCTTGGACTCGCATTTCAGCTTCAGGATGACTGGCTTGACACTTATGGTGACCCGGCGGTGTTCGGCAAAAAGATAGGCGGGGATATTCTTAATGACAAGAAGACTATTTTGCTTATAACGGCGCTCAATCGTGCCGATGGCAAGCAAAAAGCCCGTCTTACCTCTTTGTTCGGTACACGTTCTGAAGAGAAGATTGCGGAGGTGATGGCGATTTATGACGCACTCGATGTAGAGAGCGAGTGCCGCGCGATGATAAACGATTATTCCGAAAAAGCGATAGCCTGTCTTGAAAAGGCGGGGTTGTCTTCTGATGCCTTCCGCTACTTTGTTGATATAGCCGAGCGGTCACTTAATAGGAAATCATGATAATAGATACTCATACCCATCTCTATCTTCCCGAATTTGAATCGCCGGAGGCGGCGGTTGAAAGAGCTGTCGATGCAGGGGTAGGTCACATGGTGTTTCCTAATGTCGATGTCGGCACAATCGCGCCGATGCTTGCCCTTTATGAGCGGTTTCCCGTAAATACATCAGTGGCGATGGGGCTACATCCTACAGAGGTAGGTGACGAATGGGCGGCTGATTTGGCACGTATAGAGAGTGTGCTTGATTCCCGCAACGATTTTGTCGCGATAGGGGAGATTGGAATCGATTTGTACTGGGACAAGACCTATCGCAAACAGCAGCGGGAGGTGTTTGCCCGTCAGGTAGAGTGGGCGACTGCACGTGATTTACCTGTCATAATTCATTGCCGAGACGGACTCGATGACGTGCTTGATATATTGTCATCGGCGGGTCGTGTGCCACGCGGGGTCTTCCATAGCTTTGGAGGAAATGCGGAAGATGTCGGGCGCATACGTCGCATAGGTGATTTCTATTTCGGCATAAACGGAATAGTCACTTTTAAAAATTCCCGGCTCCGGGAAGTACTTCCGGTTATTGGAGCCGACCGCCTGCTCCTGGAAACTGACGCGCCTTATCTTGCGCCCGTGCCTCACCGGGGTAAACGCAATGAATCGGCATTCATAGTACATACTGCGGCGTACGTTGCCGATACTCTCGGAGTCAGCATTGACGAGATTGCCGATATAACTACCGCTAATGCATGCGTCTTATTTAATTTGAATCAGATTGAAACCGCGTGATTTTGTGGGTGTACGGGTTATTCAATTTTGATTTTTCTGCCATTCAGGATATAGATACCTTCGCGAAGGCTGGAGAAGGCTTCGGCTTCATTCTTGAACTCTCCGATTAGGATGCCTTGTAGATTGAAGGCACGTACAGTGGTATTGTTGTATGCCGTCGCAAAGGATGGCACGGATGCCATGGGTGCTACAGGAAGGTGGTTGTTGAACCACTCTATATTGCCGTAGAGCGATTTTTTAATACGCTCTGCCCTGAATGGTGCCGACAGTGAAGGGTCATCGTCCCATCGGGCGCAATTATGTTCCCATGCTTCAGCAAGCGGTAGCATTACATCATCGATATGCTCATATATCTGCGCGATTCTATCGGGGTACACCTCTTCCCATATCATTTTTACCGCCGTGCAGAAGCTATCGTACCGGAGTAGTTCGCCAATCCAGTGGGGCGTAAAGCCATAATGCACTTTCATGCGGAATGTGTAGTCGGTCTTGTCCCGATGATAGCATGATAAATCCCACACGGGTCCGGCGACCCATTTGGCATTGTCCGCTAAATCTTTATGGAGATAAAAACTCCCGTGGAATCCATCGGGATTGTCCATGATTTCCTGAAGTATGAAGAAACGTGCCATGCTTTCCACATCAATGAATCTTTCCCAGTCGGTTGACGTTTTGTCGCTGGAATATATCGATGTGTTTATTGCCTTAAATTCATCAGTGAGCCACTGCATCTGGGCGGCAGAGAGAAGTTCCGGAGAATGGTAACGCAGTGTAAGGTTCCATTGGCTGTTCTCGGGAATTGTGATTTGACATTCATCGTGATAGTTGTCTACTTCAACAAGCCAGCCGCCTTTGATGAGATCCGGGTCGGTTTCCTGGTCTTTCTGTTCATAGATATTAACGCGGTTTTCATCAATACGGATGGTTTCTGTGAGAAAATATAGTCCGATGTAGTCATTGTTCAGCACTACTTCTATCGGTTGCAGACTTGGAGCCCAGCCCAGATTCAGCAGTCGGCTCAGTTGATAGCCTGCAACATTTCCTTCATCGGGTTTAAGGAGCGCCCAGTGTTTATTTTTGGGCATCCCCAATATAGCGGTCTTTTTGTCAAGTTTGATTTTGTAAGGCTTCTTTTTCCCTTTCCATGATGAGTGTCCCCTGCCGCGTATCTGCATCGGCAGCGGCTCCGTTTCGCTACCGAGAGCCTCTATGCCTTCTATCCCCATCGGGTCAATCCGGTAAAATGCATTGAGATACTCTTCCTTGGAAACAATCGGCTTATGATTTTCAGTATCAATATACAATACAGGCAGCGTACCGGAGATGGTTGCCGGTGCTGAGCATGGTGGCACTGTCGCTTCCACTTCATCCATGCAGGAAAGAAATGATATTGTAATTAAGAAATAGCTGATTACTTTGATTGCATTTGTCATCATAGTTATTCTAACGGTAGTTTTACATGTATAGATATGTCATGGCATGAAAAAAGGGTTGTGCCGATATATTTTTTGACACAACCCTTTATCTTTTGTCAGAAATGATTATTCAAATATGTGGCGCAGACGGCTGAATATGCGTTTCTTGACCGATTCAGTCGGCTGGGTGTTTGTTGACCCACGAAGCGATTCTATAGCCTCTTTCTCTTTGTCACTCAGGTTTTCGGGAATATATACCATGATATTTACAAGCTCATCGCCGGTACCGTAACCTTCGGTCGATGGCAGACCCTTGCCACGGAGTCGCAGCACTTTGCCGGGCTGTGTTCCTGCCGGAATCTTGACACGTGCCTTGCCGTTTACAGTCGGGATTTCTACCGAGCCACCTAACGCTGCCGTAGGGATGTCAAGCATTAGGTTATATATCAAGTCGTTTCCGTCACGGATAAGTTCCTGGTCGGGCAATTCTTCCACCACGATAAGAAGGTCGCCGTTCACACCGCCGTGACGGGCGGCGTTGCCTTTGCCTTTAAGAGTAAGCACCATACCGTCGCTTACTCCTGCCGGAATAGTGAACTCAACCACTTCTTCCTGACGCACGATGCCCTCGCCGTTACAGTAAGTACATTTTTCTGTAATGGTCTTTCCCTCGCCGTTACATTCGGGACATGTCGCGGTTGACGACATCGCTCCGAGGAATGTCTGCTGTACATGTTCTACAACGCCTGAACCGTGACAACGGTTACACGTATGGAACGCTGTGCCGTTCTTTGCTCCTGTCCCTGCGCAATGCTGGCATTGGACAAAGCGCGGGATTTTGAGCTTTTTCGTCACACCCTCGGAAATTTCTTTCAAGGTAAGTTTTACCTTTATGCGGAGATCACTTCCCTTGGGCTGACGGCGACGCCGAGCAGAGCCGCCAGCAGCCGAGCCGAAACCGCCAAAACCGCCGAAGCTGCCGCCGCCGAATATATCGCCGAATTGTGAGAAAATATCTTCCATAGACATCCCGCTCGCGTGGAAGCCGCCGCCTCCGCCACCGAATCCGGATGGTCCCATGTTGTGACCCCACTGGTCGTATTTTGCTCGTTTATCGGGGTCGCTAAGAACATCGTATGCTTCAGCCGCCTCTTTGAATTTTTCTTCAGCCGCCTTGTCGCCCGGATTTTTATCGGGGTGATATTTCAAGGCGAGCTTACGATAAGCTTTTTTAAGCTCATCGGCGGTAGCCGTCTTGGCAACACCCAACACTTCGTAGTAATCTCTTTTATTATCCATCGGTTAAGTCTTTGGGATATTAACGGTTTACTGACCAACAACCACTTTTGCGTGGCGAATCACTTTGTCATGAAGCTTGTAGCCCTTCTGCACGGTGTCTATAATCTTGCCTTTGAGGGAATCATCGCCGGCGGGGAACAATGTCACCGCTTCGTGAAGTTCTGTGTCGAAATCCGTGCCTTTTTCGGTAGGAATTGCTGTGACACCGTTCTGTTCCAGATATTTTACAAACTTGTTGTAGATAAGCTCGACCCCTTCCTTTATGGAAGATGCGTCGGAACTTTCATTGATGGCTTGTATCGAACGCTCAAAATCATCGATGATAGGCAGAAGTCCTTTCATGGCGCTTTCGCCGCCATTCTTTATGAGCTCGCTCTTTTCCTTGAGTGTACGTTTACGGAAATTATCAAATTCAGCCATCAGGAAAAGATACTCTTTCTTCTCCTTCTCAAGCTGGGCTTTCGTGTCGTCAAGTTCTTTGCGGAGCTTTTCAACCTCGTCAAGCTCTTCCTGAGCTATTTCCTTTGCCGCTTCGACATCAGCACTTTCCTCGTCAGCCACGTCGTTAATCTCTATATCGTCATTGTCGACCGCCTTAGGCTCATTGTCGACTCTGTTTTTGTGATTATGCTTGTTGCTCATATCAGGTTATAATTATTTTGTCATTTCAATAGAAGCAAAAATGCTGCCAAAATTCATCTTTCAGCCTCATTATTTCAATAATAATAACAACCCTTGGAATATATCGTTCACTTATTGCATTATAAAGTAAGCGGTGACACTAATGTGTCACATCCCGGAAACGTCTCCCGGATAGTGTCTGCCAATATGTCACCTCCATCGGTGAACAGTCCGAACACCGAGGCTCCTGACCCGCTCATCGCTGCATACGACGCACCAATATTGTATAATTTTTCCTTGACTTCTGCAATCTGAGGATGGAGGGGGAAAATAGAATCTTCAAAATCGTTTTTCAGTGCATCCTGCCAGCATTCCACCGGGTCGAGAAGCGTCGACCGCAGATCGATTGCAGGCTGCGCCGGAGTTATGCCCGAATATGCCTCTTTTGTAGAGACCGATACCGGGGGTTTCACGATGGCAACGGTCATTGATGAGAGATCAAGGTCAAGCGGGGTGAACACATTCCCAATGCCTGTGGCAATCATCGGGATATTATAGATGAAAAACGGGCAGTCGGCACCGATAGTGGTGGCAACTGCGGCAAGTTCTTCATCGTTATAACCCAGACTGAACATGCGGTTCAAACCACGTAGCGTGAATGATGCGTCGGCACTCCCGCCACCGAGTCCCGCTCCGTCAGGGATTATTTTCTGAAGATAGATATCCACAGGGGGAAGAGGCGATAGTGCATTTAGAGCATTGTATGCCTTCATCACGAGATTCTTTTCGGGCGGGCAGTCCACTTCTCTTCCGGTAACTGTAAGTGTCGTGGTCTCCCCTTTTGCCGGTACAATCTCCAGCACATCACGCCAGGGCACCGGGTAAAAGAGAGTCTCAATGTCGTGATAACCGTCGGGACGGCGTCTCACGACATTGAGACCAAGGTTTATTTTTGCGTTAGGAAACAGTATCATTGAGGGGTAAGTTGGATGGCATGACGGTGAAGCACCACGTCGCAATCGGGAAATCCGTTGCGAATGATTGTATTGCATCGCGTGGTGTCGTTTATAGCTTCGGTGAGGGTCATCGGGAGTCTTACGATTTCCACGATTTCGGCACCGCGTATGATTGACTCATTCAGCAGTTTCAATGACGGCGCCTGCTTCAATGCCGAGTAAGATTCATAAGTATATTGGGTGAAAGCCGTATTTTCACCGATACCTCTCCGGTCAAGCAGATATCCTTCCGCAAGTTGGATGGGTGCCGACGAGACTGAGATGTCACTCGGTGCCGGGAAGGATATTATTTCCTTGCGGTCGGCACTCAGGGTAATCGGTACATTGTTGTTAAAGTTACCGTTGGTTTTGTAGACGATTGCCATCGGTCGCACTGCGGCTTCCTGACCACCAAGAGTCTTCTTGCCGGGCATCGGCATTACGCCGGTCTCCGTGCGCGCCGATGCGGAAGTATTTGCATCGACGGTCTTTTTTGATGTGGCACATCCGGCAATCGTCAGGCATGACAATGTAATCATTGCCGTTATTATCATCGTTTTCATTTCTTTATGAATCGAAGGGTTGTGATTTCATCGTTGCCTTTCACCGTAATGATATAATTGCCCGATGCGAGACCTGAGACATCAATACCAAGAGAATCGGTATCATTTCCGTTGACACTGAGTACGTGCAGACCGGTAATCGAGTAGATGTCAACCGTATTGATTGACGGGGCTGTCACGGTGATGTAGCTGTCGGCGGGATTGGGGGTGACAGCTGTCTGCCCTTCAGTCACGTCTTCTATTCCGCTTGTCGCTTTCTTAAGGCGGAAGCGGGCGTATGGCGTAAGCTGTTCGTTGTTGAATGCTATTACGGCAGTATAGGTTTTGAGCACGCCGACAGGCCCGTCAAGATACTCACCTTCTACGGAGAAGTCGGTCGACTCGCCTTCCGACAGCCATATCGGTTCGGTCTGCCATAATGCGACTGAGTAGTTACTGTCGGGAGAGAAAAGATATATCGACAATGGCTCGGCAAGCTGTCCGGAGGTGCATTTTATAGTTCCGTTGAGCTTGATGTGGTTCTGTGGCATCGAGTTGGATTCGGGTGAAAATTTCACTACTTCAAGTGTGGTCGTGCCTTGCAATGTGCCGAGGAAATTCACTGTCACGGGATCGCTCAGCCGATTGTTGTTCTCATCGATAAACACCAGTTCATATTCACCTGCTGTAGCTGTGCGCGTAAACTGGCTTATCATGTCGATTTCAAGCGGCTGCCCCGGCTCTACATCGATTTGCATTTTGGAACTTCTGTTTGCGATTCCCGTAGACCCTTTCTTGAAGAGTGCCACCAATACGGAACCGTAAAACTCCTGGTTTTCGACTGTTGCCGTTGCAGTGATGTGGAAATTGACTTTATTGTAAAGAGGTGTGAGTACCTGTACGTTGCTTATTTTCAATTCCGGAGCATAGACCAGCGGGGTGAATGTGAGATTATCGCCTTCAATCACGAGGTTGAATCCCCGGCTGTAATTTATAGGTATGAGAATGTCATGCCATTCTTCAGTCTCAGTGTTATAAAACGCAGGAGTAGCGATATAATTGCCGCTCTGCGGGAAATTGCCGCCATACATAGGATAGGCAGTTACCACAGTCGACATTCCTGTAAGAGTTACCGCACCGTCGGAGCTGTATATGTATCGTTCCTTTCCTTCGCTGTCGGTAAGTTTAAGACCTAATCTTACATTTATTTGTCCTTTAGCCGGTAAATATACATACTCGCGGTTACGAATCTGGAAAGTCTCGTTGCGGCGATAAGTCTCTTTATCGGTGTAAAATGCGCGTGTAGCTGCAAGCATGGCTCCATCCTTTGATCCGTTGACCGGTCTTTGGATACCTATTGTTGCGCCCTGCTGGAAATTGAAGCCGGAAGTTGCTCCTCCTGTACCTTGTACCCCCGGGTCAAGTGCGGAGAGCAGGAAATATCCGTCGCTCATGCCTCCCCAGCCCCAGTTGATATGGAAATATCCGTCACGGTATCCGTCGCATACAAATTCATGACCTTCACGATTGTCGGTTACGCCGTCATACATGATAGGGCGACGTGCCGCAAGTTCGTTATACATCATCTCTTCCCACTCCGAGCCGCTGAAATAATCACGCAAGTAATAAGTCGTGCCTTTGTCGTAGTCAAAATTGTTGACAAACGCCCATGCCGGTTCGGTAGACTGCGCGCCGCTTGACGGACCGTAACCCATATTCACGGATATGCCGCAGGCATACATCAGTGTAGCTACCGCATCCTTCTGCTCCTGGGTGGATGAGCTGTTGTATCGGTCGGTCATGTTTGCCCAGTCAAATGTGGTGTCTCCGAAATTCATCGACAATGTACCGAAATCTATTCCATATGTGTAGTTATAGCAGCGGTAACTGTTGGACCCTTTTCCTTTTACAGGCCATTCGTGAAATTTCATTATCTGTGCCATTGCCGTGGCGACACAACCTGTGGCACACCTGGTGTGCTCGCTCTCATTGTAGACCGGGCAAAGGTCATTGTAAGGTGATCCCTGGTCCCAGCGTGTCTGAATCAACGGTGTGATATTGTCCCGTTTTACCGCAGACTTTACCGGAGTGGCGTCAATGCCGTTGGCTATAGCCCATTCAATCTGATTTTGGTAGCTTTCAAGCCACGCTTTCATATTGTCAGGCATGGAGTCGTAGTCAAACGTGGATTCTTCGGAAAATCCCAATAACGGCGTCACGCAATCATCGGCGGCGACGATGGTGAATCCCTGCCGGTTCGGATTGTTGAACACGTAAAACTGATTCACGTTGCCTGTCGATGCGGTGTAGGCGAGTTGCGGCTTCCCTGTTGCTGCAATTTTATGCACAATTCCGCCGGCACTATCAAGACGACCGAGCGCTTCCTCGGGGGTGAGCTGTGACGCGGCTGCGACAAGGCTGCATAACCCGAGGGCAATAAGTGATGTAAGATGTCTATTCATGAATAGGATAAGTTATAATTCACAAAGTTAGTCAGCTTGCAGCGATTATGCAAATGATGGTGGAAATTTTGATGATATCACCGACATATTGTCGGGAAATTAGAGTGTAGCCACGTGATACGCTATATGCTGCAACAAAGTTTTTAATAATTATTTGCAGTTATGATGTCAAAGGTGTAACTTTGTATTGTGCCAAAGAATCATCCTGAGGCATCATGCAATGTGAAATAGATATTTAACATAGAACAACAATGAAGCAGTTTTTTACTTATGTTTTAGCCACTATAGTCGGTATAATTGTAACCTCCGTGATTGCAACAATCGGCATGTTCCTGATGTCGGTCATGATGCTGTTTGCTGGCATGGCGACACCTACACCGAAAATATCATCCCATTCGATACTGCACATAGCTCTTGACGGTCCGGTCGAAGAACGTGTCCAGGGCAGGAGCCTGTTTGATGAGCTTCAGGGCATGAGCGACAACGCGATTGCTCTCAATGACTTGATAAGGTCTATCGACCACGCTGCAACCGACCCGAAGATCGAGGGCATATATCTTGATTGCCAGGGGGGTGGTAGCGGAGCTGCCACTACGGCGTATATACGCGAGGCGCTTCAGCGTTTCAAGGAATCGGGGAAGTGGGTGGTCGCATACGCTGATGCATATACTCAGTCCAATTATATTATTGCTTCTGTAGCTGACTCGATATGGCTCAATCCGCAGGGTCTGGTGGATATACACGGACTGGGAGGCACGTTGCCCTTCTTCAAGGGCTTGCTCGACAAGCTCGGTGTTGAGATGCAGGTTATAAAGGTCGGTACGTACAAAAGTGCTGTAGAACCATATATATTGACAGAGCCGAGCGAGGCTAACCGCGAACAGATTAAGGCTTATGTCACTCCGATATGGAAATATTTCTGCGACGGCATGGCGGAGTCGCTTGGCGTTGCTCCGGAAACTGTCAACCAATGGGCCGACAGCATAATAATGACCCGCAGCCAGGAGCGCTTGCTCGTTGACGGCGTGGTGACATCTCTTCTGTATCGTCACGAGGCGGAGGAATGGATGAAAGAACAGACGGGAAAGACCGATAAGGATGACGATCTCGAACTGGTGTCGGTGGCAAGATACGCTCAGACAATAAAGGAAAAGAAGTCGTCAAACAATATAGCTGTGCTTTACGCTGTAGGTGATATCGTCGATACCGGTGATGAAGGTATCGTCGGCGACAAAATGGCTCCTCTTATTCTTGACCTCGCCGAGGATGATGATGTGGATGCACTTGTGTTGCGTGTCAATTCAGGTGGCGGAAGTGCTTTTGCCTCCGAACAGATATGGGAGGCGCTTGAGCAGTTCAAGTCAACAGGTAAGAAGTTTTATGTATCGATGGGCGATGTAGCTGCTTCCGGAGGCTATTATATCTCATGCGGTGCCGACCGTATATATTGCCAGCCTGTCACTATAACCGGCTCGATAGGTATATTCGGTCTTATTCCGAGTATAAAGGGGCTGCTTAACGAGAAGCTTGGGGTTAATGTCGCTACTATAGCAACTAATCCGGAGGCTAATATTGGTATTGTCGACCCCATGACTCCGTTCCAGCGGGCATCCATGCAGGCTATGATTGATCGCGGTTACGAGACATTTGTAGGGCGTTGTGCCGCCGGTCGTGACATGCCTGTCGACTCAATAAAGGCAATCGCCGAGGGTCGTGTATGGGATGGTGCTACGGCACTCCGCATAGGTCTTGTGGATCAGCTTGGCGACCTTGACCGCTGTATCGCCGATCTTGCCGAGGAGTGTGGATACGATGATTATAAGGTGACTGAATATCCCGAGCCCAGAGGCGAGTGGTGGGAAGAAATGTTGTTGTCGTCAGGCAGCGTGAAGGAGCGCATTCTCAAGTCGGAACTTGGAGAGGCATATCCTTATTATATGATGATGCGCAAGATGCAGCGTCTGGAGCATGTGCAGTGCCGCATGGAGGAAGTTGTGATTGAATAACCGTCTATAATCAGTTAAAGCGATGCGCCACAATAAATTTGTAGACACAGCACTGTTGCGCCCTATGTCATGGATATACGGGGCGGTGGTGAAGGTGCGCAATCGCTTCTTTGACTGGGGGGTGCTGAAACAGCGAAAGTTTGATGTGCCGGTGGTTGTCATCGGTAATATCGCTGTGGGCGGCACAGGGAAGACACCTCATACCGAATATGTGATAGAGATGTTGAAAAACGGGTATCATATCGGTGTATTAAGCCGTGGATATAAGCGCCATACCAAAGGCTTCGTGCTTGCCAACAGGCGGTCGTCGCCCTGGGATATCGGCGATGAGCCGTATCAGATATTTCAGAAATATGGCAATGAGGTGAGGGTCGCCGTGTGCGAGAGTCGATGCAAGGGTATCGAAGAACTGTTGCGAATTGACCCTATGATTGACCTCATTTTGCTTGACGATGCGTTTCAACACCGCTATGTTGCGCCTAAGGCTGCCATAGTGCTGACAGAATGGAGCCGCCCGGTATATAACGACGACCTTATGCCCTTAGGGCGTCTCCGCGAACCTCAGAGCGCATTGCTGCGGAGCGATATTGTTGTGGTGACGAAATGTCCAAGGGAAATACGTTCACTGGATGTGCGGCTCATTTATGAGCATCTCGGTCTTTTTGCCTATCAGAAGGTGTATTTCTCAAATTATGTGTATGGCGGACTGGTAAGCGTGTTCCCCGATGATGTGAGATATATGCCTGACCTTGCCATGCTGGGCGAAGATGACTCGATTCTTATTGTGTCAGGCATCGCCAATCCTAAACCGTTGGTAAGATATTTGCGTAATTTCGGCGCAAAGGTCGCCGTGAAGCGTTATCCCGACCATCATAATTTCTCGCGAAGGGATTTTGAGGATATCAGAAAAGCTTACGGACAGATGAACGGCAGAAACAAATATATTGTCACGACAGAAAAAGATGCCGTGCGCATAGCCAACAGCCCGTATTATCCTCATGAGCTTAAGGCGTCGACATTCTATCTGCCGATAAAAGTGGAATTCCTCCCTCATAAGATGCCGCTTGGCTGTGACTCGTTTGAGAAGGAACTGCGTAGCCTCATAAATCGTCAGACTGACAACGGATAGGGCAACTTAACCGCTTTTGAAAGTGTTATATAGGAATATTCTAACTTTTTAAAAATTCAAGTAAATATGTTGGACAAAATAAATCAGACGGCTGAATATATACGTTCACGTGTAAGTGACATGCCTAAGACGGCTATAATACTTGGTACCGGACTCGGGGCACTTGTCGACCATATCGAGGATAAACAGTACATACCTTATAAAGAGATTCCTAATTTCCCCGTGTCGACAGTAGAGGGACATTCAGGCAATCTCATATTCGGAAAGCTCGGTAACAAGCGTGTGATGGCTATGCAGGGTCGTTTCCATTATTACGAGGGTTACGACATGAAGCAGGTGACATTTCCGATACGCGTGATGAAGGCTCTCGGCATAAAGACTCTTTTTGTAAGCAACGCCGCAGGTGGCATGAACCCGGAATTTGAAATCGGTGATATAATGATAATCACCGACCACATAAATCTGTTCCCCGAACATCCGCTTCATGGCAAGAATTACGATGAGCTGGGACCGCGTTTCCCTGATATGAGTGAGGCATATTCTCGCCGTCTTGTCAAGCAGGCTATGGAGATTGCTGCCGAGAAAGGTATCCGTGTGATGCACGGTGTTTATGTCGGCACTCAGGGCCCGACATTCGAGACTCCGGCGGAGTATCGTTATTTCCATATAATAGGCGGTGATGCCGTGGGCATGTCTACCGTCCCGGAGGTGATTGTGGCGCGTCATGCCGGCATAGAAGTATTTGGTGTCTCGGTAATCACCGACCTCGGCGTAGAGGGTGTCGTGGAGGAAGTGTCGCATGAAGAGGTGCAGAAAGCTGCACAGGCGGCTCAGCCGAAGATGATGGAGATAATGACAGAACTCGTAAACCGCTTTGAGGAATAATAATGGAAGAGGGCAAACAGAGGGAGATAGCCGAACTTGGTGAATTTGGTCTTATAGACCATCTGACTGAAGGGCTGCCGCTCACTAATGAAGCATCGCTGAAAGGAGTGGGGGATGATGCCGCCGTGATGAGATACAAGGATACTGATGTGCTTGTGACCACCGACCTGCTTCTTGAAGGAGTACACTTCGACCTGACCTACGTGCCGCTTAAGCATCTCGGCTATAAGTCGGCGATAGTCAATTTCAGCGACATATATGCGATGAACGGTACACCGCGTCAGATCACGGTGTCGCTCGGCATTTCGCGCCGGTTTACGGTAGAGCATATCGAGCAACTGTATGCCGGCATCCGCAAGGCATGTGAAATCTACGGGGTCGACCTTGTGGGCGGTGACACCACTTCGTCGCGTCAGGGACTGGTTATCTCGATAACATGCGTGGGCGATGCTCCGGCTGACAGGATTGTGTATCGTGACGGAGCTAAAGACACCGACCTTATATGTGTCAGCGGCGACCTCGGGGCTGCATACATGGGGCTGCAGTTGCTTGAACGCGAAAAAGTGGCTTCAGCCGGTCAGAAGGATTTCGTGCCTCGTTTCGAGGGGAAGGAATATCTTGTTGAACGGCAGCTGAAGCCTGAAGCACGTCGCGACATCGTGAACGAACTGGCTGAAGCGGGCATAAAGCCTACTGCTATGATGGATATTTCCGACGGACTCTCGAGTGAACTGATACACATATGCAAGCAGAGCCACACGGGATGCCGGATATATGAAGACCGTATTCCGATTGATTACCAGACGGCGGTAATGGCTGAGGAACTCGGTATGAACCTGGTTACTGCAGCGCTTAACGGCGGTGAGGATTATGAATTGCTTTTCACGGTGCCTCTTACCGATCATGAGAAGGTGTCGAAGTTGCCCGGTGTAAAAGTGATAGGCCACATTACGAAGCCTGAACTTGGCTGCGCCATGATTACACGCGATGACGTGGAGATCCCTCTCCGCGCACAGGGCTGGAATCATCTTGCGTAATGACGATATGAGTAAAATATAAGCGGGACACCTTTGCCGGGTGCCCCGCTTGTTGTTAGATATGATTTGGATGTTTTACTTGGTGAAAACGATGGTTTCGGAATATCCGTCGCCGTTACTTCCTGTAATGGAGAGTGTGTTGCCGTCAACTGAGTAGGGCACATCTATTGACCCGAAAAGAGCCACTGCGTTGCCTTCGCCATCATGACAGGTGAATTTCCCGTCATTTACCGAATATGCGAAAAAGAGCGGGACGGTATCATATCCCTCGCCTGTCTGCAAATATTGGGCAAGTCCATTTGAAAGGAATGTAAAACGATGACACTTTTCCGAATCATACCAGACTCCTACCAACGCGTCATCGACGGGCGCGGGCTCATAGCCTGTTTCCGAAGATACTTTTGTTAAGGTAAGCTCCATTGTGTAGGACCCTGATTCTTCTATGTCGGTTGCGGTTGCTTTGAATATTAGCTTGTCTCCCGATATGGAATACGGTCCTTCGTAAATCATGCTCCCCAGATCAACAGTGAGCCTGTTGCCGCTTACCTTGCATGAGCCAAGGATTGCAACCTCGTCATCGTAATCGAAAGTGCAGATGCCCCTGTGTTTGAACTGGAATGATATTGAGCCTGCGTCACCTTCGTCATCTACATAAGAATATGTCCACTTGCCAAGAAGCGCGTCAGGAGTGTTGCCGACAGTAGGCACCCCGAGCAGCTCGGTGGCAGGAGGTGTTACTGTGCTGCCACCCGGCTCGTCTTCATCATCGTCATCTCCACATGCCGTAAACCCGCAGCACACAGCCACAGCAAGCATTGTCATGAATAGATACTTAAATTTTCTCATAGCTTTCTCAATCGCTTTCTTCGCCCCTCCCGAAGAAAGCTCTTTTTCTCATTATACATAATTATATAGGAGCGGAAGGGGAAAACGCTCCCGAAAAACATTTAAAATCTATCGGTTTTTCAAGGTGCAAAATTAATAAAAGTACACAAGTTTTCAATACATTAAATCTAATGTGGATGGTGTCTGCATTATGTATGTGGCTGTAGGTTAGGTGTGTAATTTTTATAGGGTGGCACATCCTGCTCAAAATAGTGCTTAAGAAGTCGTAAATAAAGGTTGAATCTTTTTCTTACAACTGCCTAAGCAGTCCCGGACGTGACTGCAGAACCAGTCTCCCTATTAAATCAAATAAGTCGACTGATACATCAGCCGACTTACTTGTGACTCCTACAGGATTCAAACCTGTAACCTTCTGATCCGTAGTCAGATGCTCTATTCAGTTGAGCTAAGGAGCCGATAAAAACTCTCTATTTCATAAAATCTGTGACTCCTACAGGATTCAAACCTGTAACCTTCTGATCCGTAGTCAGATGCTCTATTCAGTTGAGCTAAGGAGCCGTCTTTTGCTCTTTGCGGTTGCAAAGGTAGGCAATATATTTTATATATGCAAGAAAAATGTCGAAAATTTGAGAAAATAAATTTTTTTGAAATTTTTCTTCCAAAAGTTTTGCCGGCTAAAAAATAATGCCTACCTTTGCATCGCAAACGAGAAAACACGGTTGCCCAACGCGAAAATAGCTCAGTTGGTAGAGCACAACCTTGCCAAGGTTGGGGTCGCGGGTTCGAGTCCCGTTTTTCGCTCTAATTCAGTTAGTTTGAACTTTCGTCCGGGTGGTGGAATTGGTAGACACGCTACTTTGAGGGGGTAGTGGCCGTAAGGCTGTGTGAGTTCGAATCTCATCTCGGACACCTCGAAAAATCGCAGTTAACTTCATGTTAGTTGCGATTTTTCTTTTTTTTCTACGCTTTCGGTTGTTAATCGATGTCGCTGCCATCTTTGAGCGCCTGACCTAACCATGCAAATATGCAGAGTATCATAATGAGGAATGCCATAATTAATTAATTTAGATGTTTAGTGGGGATCTGCCGATTCTTTGGCGCGAAATTAATCGCATGATGGGCGGTATCTCTGTATGCCTAAGTTAAAAAGTGTTGTAATAGATTTATTGCCATGCGCCCCTTTGTTACCATTCGCCCAAAAGTGGCGCGGCTCTTCCGTGCCGGATATAAAAAGAAAGAGCCGAATCTTGATGATTCAGCTCTTTCCTTGTGTTGCCTTGGAAGGATTCGAACCCTCACAGGCGGAACCAGAATCCGACGTGCTACCATTACACCACAAGGCAATTATTATCGGTTTGCGTGTGCAAAGTTATAAGGTTTGTCGCGATTCTCCAAATGTTTTGGCGACTTTTTTTCAAGTATTTTTGCGCTTATTTCTTAATCCTCATTAGACCAGACTGTTTTGCTGACACAAATGTGACCGTATTACCTTGTGGCAATTATAGACGTCCTTGAATAATTAATGTTATTTGTTTGAAAATAATATTGTGAATCCAAAAATTATTCGTATCTTAGAGCGAGAGAAAATTGTGCCTATGAAAAAACTCGAAAGTATTCTTTTTAATATCAACCTGCCTGATCGCAAGGCTTACCAGGGTTCGCTGCTCATTGCAGAGCCGTTTCTCAGGGAATGTTATTTCAATCATGCCGTTATATCTCTGATTGAGTATAATCCCTCCGGGACTTCCATGGGGCTTGTCCTTAATAAACAGACCAACTACAATCTATCCGATCTTATAAGCAATGTTTCGCGTCCCGATGCCATCCCTGTGTATTGTGGCGGTCCAATGTCTTGCGACAGGATGTATGTGGTCCATCGGCTTGGCGACATTGTCCCGGGTTCACGTCTCATCGCTAACGGGCTCTATGTCGGCGGCGATTTTGAGATGTTGATTGATTATGTCAACTCCGACATGCCTTTGGAGGGCTATGTCAGATTTTGTCTTGGATACAGTGGATGGGGTGCAGGTCAGCTTGACGAAGAATTGCGCAAAAAAGTGTGGGCTGTTGCGTCTGTTTCTAATACCGAGAATCTGCTTGCCGGTTCTGAAGACGCTTATTGGCATCGTCAGGTGAAACAAATGGGGCGCGATTACCGGGGATGGCTTTATCATCCTCAGAATCCAAGAATGAACTGATTATTCATATTCATGCAGATACGCCTTGCGCGTTGAATTGTGTCATTGCGTTTCACGGTATTGCACAATGCCGTGCCTGTTTCTATTGAGTGCTATATAATAAAAAAATTGATTGTCATCCCGACAACCAATCTTAGTTAACCTTAAATCTAATACCATGAAAAACACGTTACAAAGGTAAGACATTTTTGGAATATACCAAAATATTTTGTGACAAAATGCCGCATTATTAACATTATTTTAATATTTGTGCTATTTTAATCGCGGTTATGGTAGAATTTAGCCATTTTATCTCTCCTTCCCGGATAAAAAGAAAGATGGTACCGGTCAAAAGTCCGATACCATCTCTCACGTTTCAACTATTTATTTATGAGAACCTCAGTGCCCGGTATCACTACCCGATAAAGAGGACGAGGGATGTGAAAAAGCGGGTAATATCACTGTTTTCATTACTTATAACAATCTAAAACCATTTGTGGAAGCCGGTTTGTGCGATTTTATAGCCTAAAAACGCTTAAAAAAAGCAAATCAAATAACAAATTAATGCTAATATTATCAAATTAACTTAATCCTTTAACATTCAGAGGCTTTTTAGTCAATTCCGGAAGACTTTGAAAATGTCACTTCATGCTGTCGTTAAACTTTGCATAAGCGTCTTTAAGAGTGCGGAGCGGTCCGCGCACCCGCTGTGTCAAGGCAAGCAGGTCGTCAATGCGACGACGGTATTCCTCCAGGATGTCATTGGCAAAAAGATAGTTCAATGTGTCGGCAAACATGGTTAAGGCGGTGCCTTCCTGCGACTCTTTTATCCATCCTCTTGACGAAACGGCATGGCGGCAGATAGCCTCTACGAGCCACAGGCGGAGGTCGGCTATCAGCCTTGGACTCGGGTGCAGGGTCGTGAATTCCTTGATTGCTTTCTTGCAAACCGACGTGCGTCCCTTCGCCCTTCCTTTCTGCGGGAAAAATTCCTTGGTGATTACAGCCTTGTATTTCTCATGCATTTTCTTTTCATCGGGATTCACGTAATATTCCAGATATTCCCTGGCATCCTTGCGCGCGTCATACAGTTCCAGCATCACCTCTATCAGCTGCTCGCGCGTAAGCTCCTTCAATTGCTTCTTCAATGTAGTCTTTGACATATCCTCCAGATTGTTAGTATTGACATATAAAAAAGTCTCTACGGAGTACGCAGAGACGTAGGATTTCACCTTCGGCATATAGCCTTATTGTGATAAGATGTAGAATTGTTGCAAATTTAAAGAATAATTTTCAATAATCCAAAAAATAGTTATATATTTATGCCCATAAAAATAATTTTAACTTTATATCTTTTACGATGGACGATAAAGTATTGGGCATAGATTTAGGTACTAACTCTATAGGCTGGGCGATAATCACCCGTGATAATGACTCTTGCAGGCTTTTGCATAATGGTGTGCATATATTCAAGGAAGGTGTCGCAAGAGAAAAAGGGAATGAAAAGCCGGCAACGGAAGATCGAACTGCTCACCGTGGCTTGCGGCGACATTATGATCGTCGTAGGCTTCACAAGATTCAGCTACTTACCGTGCTTGTTGATGTAGATATGTGTCCTTTTCTAAGCAAAGAGGAGCTTGATGATTGGAGATATGCGGGTAAATACCCGTTGAAAGAGGATTTCCTGGATTGGCAGAAGACAAACGATGTTTCCGGGCAGAATCCTTATTCTGCCAGATATGAGGCACTTACCCGTACTCTTGATTTGTCGCTTCAGCAAGACCGTTATCTATTAGGGAGGGCGTTATACCATCTTGCGCAGCGTAGAGGCTTTTTAAGTAATAGAAAAGATACGTCAAAGAGTGCCGATGGAGTAGTAAAAAGCGGGATAGATGATTTGACAGTGAGTATGACCGAGGCGGGATGCACGTATCTTGGTGAATATTTCTACAAACTATATGAAAGGGGCGAAAAGATTCGGTCAAGGTTTACAGATAGAATTGCACATGTCGAAAAGGAATTTTATGCAATATGTGAAAAGCAGAGTCTGCCAAAATCGCTTGTGGATAAATTACACAAGGCTATTTTTTATCAACGACCTTTAAAATCACAAAAATGGGCGGTTGGTAAATGCGTTTTTGAGACCTCTAAAAGCCGTTGTCCGGTATCTCATCCTTTATTTGAGGAGTTCCGGATGTTGTCGTTCATTAATAATATAAAGATAAAAACATTCGTTGATGCTGACTACCGGTCATTGACTGATGAAGAGCGGGAAAGCATAATACCATTGTTTTTACGTAAGTCAAAATCTTCATTTGACTTTGTGGATATAGCCAAGAAGATAGCTGGTAAAGGCAATTACGGATTCCGTGACGATTATGGCGATATTGCTTACAGATTCAATTATCGTATGTCAACGGCTGTAAGTGGCTGTCCCGTGACGGCATCATTAATAAGCCTGTTCGGTAAGGATTGGAAACAGGGCATCGGCGAGTGTTATACCGGCGCAAATGGTAAGACGGTTGAGCAATGCGCTGACGATGTTTGGCATGTGTTATATTCATTTGACCGCGAGGATTATCTGAAAGATTGGGCGAAGAAGCGGTTGCAGATGTCTGCGGAGGATTCGGCTGCGTTTGCGTCGCTCCAGTTGCCTCAGGGCTATGCTGCTTTAAGTAAATGTGCTATTCGCAAGATTTTACCCTATCTTCGCAGTGGGATGCGTTATGATGAGGCTGTGTTCCTTGCAAATTTGAAGAAGGTATTGCCTGAGCGGATATTGAATGACGAGACTGAAAAACATCGCATTGAGATTGCCGTAGTAAATGCTGTGGTTGATTTTGAATCGAGTCCGCTCAGAAAGACTATGACCAAAGAGAAAGCGGTAAAAGAGGTACTGGAGGATATCTCGGATGTCAATCTTGGAAAACTGTCAAGGCTATATCACCCGTCCAAGATAGATATTTACCCTGAAGCAGAGTTGTCTCATGACGGAAAGTTGAGGCTCGGGTCTCCACGTATAGCGTCAGTTCGCAATCCGATGGCGATGCGCGCACTTTTCCGTTTGCGTCATCTTATTAATCAACTATTGGATGAGGGTAAGATTGACAGGACCACACGTATTAATATCGAGTTGGCGAGAGAACTTAATGATGCCAATATGCGTAAGGCTATTGATCGCGTTCGACGTGAGAATGAAGCTGAACGCTTAAAAATCATTGAAAAGATTTCCCGATTATATAAGGAAGCCACAGGCAGTGCTATCGTTCCTACAGAAACTGAGATTCTTAAATTCTCTTTATGGGAAGAGCAGAAGCATCGCTGCTTGTACACAGGTGAGCAGATTGCTTTGACCGATTTCATCGGCGTATCGCCTAAATATGACTTGGAACACACTATTCCCCGCTCGCTTGGCGGTGATAGTGCCAAGGCTAATCTGACACTATGTAATTCGGAGTATAATCGAAAGGTTAAGCAAGCGGTTCTCCCGGCATTGCTGCCCAAACATGACATGATAATCGAACGAATCAAGACATTGGGGTGGCAGGAAGAAATTGACAATCTATCCAATCAGATAGCGAGAATTAAGCCGTCGATGGCATCGACCAAGGAAATTAAAGATGCGTTGATTCAGAAGCGCCACTATCTTAAAATGCGTCTCGATTATTTACGTGATAAATATAACCGGTTTACAATGACTGAAGTCCCTGAGGGATTTGCACGTCGTCAAGGAGTCGGCATCGGAGTAATTGGTAAATATGCAAAGGAATATTTGAAATCTCTATTCCGTAGCGAGCCTCATCAGGTTTATCTCGTAAAAGGTTCGACAACCGCTGATTTTAGAATTGCATGGGGATTGCAGGAGGAATATACTAAAAAGGCGCGAATAAATCATTGCCATCATGCCGTTGACGCTATCGTTATTGCATGTATAGGGAGAGGAGAATATCAGCGTTGGGCTGAATATAACCGTGACATGGAGGCGTATGAGTTTGGAAAAGGAGGTCGTCCGCAATTTCAAAAGCCGTGGGAAACCTTTACAGAAGATGTAAAGAAGATTCAAGATTCCACGCTTATTCTGCATGATGCACCACAGAAAACATTTAAGCAGACCAAACGTAAGAAAAGGATAAGAGGAAAAATCATAAATGGAGCTGATGGCACTCCTCTTTACGAAAAAGGCATTACCGTAAGAGGACGTCTCCATGAAGAAACATATTATGGGGCAATTGATAAAGATGGCTCGACACGCTATGTATTGCGTAAGTCTCTTGACAAACTTTCGGAAAAGGAGATTGACAATATTGTGGATTCCGTAGTTCGCAATAAAGTGGCGGAAGCTGTGGCGAGTCGCGGATTCAAGAATCTTTGTTCTGCTCCGGTATGGATGAATGAGGCAAAGGGTATCGCCATAAAAAAGGTGCGCGTCTATGTCCAGCGCGTAACCAATCCGATAAAACTTAAAAAACATCGTGATGTGTCACACCATGCTTACAAGCAATACTATCATGTTGCAAATGACACTAATTACGGCATGGCTATATATGTCGGGGATAATGGAGGTAAAAAGGAAAAGCGTTCATTCCGTCTGATGAATATGCTTCAGGCGGTTGATTCATATCGCAATGGTAATGATTTCTTCCCATTGGAAGATGATAAAGGTTTGCCGTTAAAGTGGGTGCTTTACACTGGCAAGATGGTGCTGTTTTATGAACGGTCGCCTAAGGAGCTTCTTGACTGCGAAACAAAGGAATTGACAAAAAGGCTGTATGTGATTAGTGGACTTAGCATAAATCCTACAGGTAACGGATATGGTAAGATTTCACTTCGCCATCACCAGGAAGCGAGACCCTCTACTGATAGTGCTGTAAAAGAAAAGGGAGGTATCTGGAAGGCAGGCGAGGATTTTCGTCCCGGTGTAAAGGTGTACCACACACAGTTCAACGCACTAGTGGAAGGCGTTGATTTTGAACTGACGATTACGGGTGAAATCAAATTTCTACGCGCATTATGCTGAAACGAACGATTGTAATTTCATCGCCATGTAGAGTATCTGTCAAAAATCGACAGATGACAATGACCGATTCATCATCGGGTATCGTAAAGACGGTGCCGATAGAAGATCTCTCGATGCTGATTATTGAAAATCAGCTGGTCGATGTGTCTGCTTCTCTTTTGAATACCCTTATGGAAGAAAATGTGAGCCTGTTGGTATGTGATAATTCTCACATGCCGTCAGGCTTACTGTTTCCGATAGAAGGCAATACCGTTCAAGGTGAGCGTTACCGCACTCAACTGGATGCCTCGCTTCCGGTAAAAAAATCACTTTGGCGTCAAATAATCATGGCTAAAATAAAAAATCAAAGTTCACTGCTTGACCGTCTCGGAAAAGATGGGGATATTTTACGACCGTTATATCAGAATGTAAAAAGCGACGATTCTGATAATAGGGAGGGAATAGCTGCACGCTTATATTGGCGTGAACTGTTTGGCGATGGTTTTGTCCGTGTCCGCACAGGACAGTTTCCAAATAATCTGCTTAATTATGGATATATAATTTTGCGGTCGGCAATGTCTCGTTCAATTATTGCATCGGGAATGCTTCCTTCTATTGGTATTCATCATAAAAGCAGATATAATGCGTTTCCTTTTGCCGATGACCTTATGGAGCCTTTTCGACCCTACGTTGATAAGGTCGTGTATGAATTGTATTCATCCGGCTGTACCATTCTGGATAAATCATCGAAAGCGGCACTTATAAATATAATGTATTGCGATGTGAGAATGAAGGGAAATCTTCATCCGCTTTATGTTGCTGTAGGGAATTTCTGCACATCGGTGCTTAAGATGATGTCGGGTAGTTCCAGGGTATTGTCAGTGCCTGAATTATGTTAGCTTATGGATTTTTCACGGTTGAATGCCTACCGCATCATGTGGCTTTTCGTTTTCTTTGATTTACCGGTTGTGACAAAAAAGCAAAGAAAAATTGCTGCACAGTTTAGGAAGTCTTTGGAGCGTGACGGTTTCTCGATGATGCAGTTTTCGGTATATACACGTTTCTGTGGTTCAAAGGAAAGTAGTGATGTTCATATAAAACGGGTGAAAGCATTTATCCCGGCAGAAGGAAAGACTTCGATTTTGCGTATAACTGACAAACAATATGGTGAAATAATTAATTTTTGGGGTAAAGAAAAGAAATCTTTGCCTGAAACGCCATTGCAACTGGAATTTTTTTAATAATTTTGCAAAAGAAGTTCTACAGACATACCAACTTCCGTTGTGATTAGCTTTTTTATAGAGTGAAAGTATCAATAAATTATTGATACATAGGCTAAAATCCAACATCAGTTGTGGTTTGATGTAGAATCTATTAACTTTACAACCTCGTATTTTTGCGAATACTACTCCGACTGTTGTGGTTTGATGTAGAATCTATTAACTTTACAACCTTGAGCTACAAAAGATAATCGTTCCGTGTGTTGTGGTTTGATGTAGAATCTATTAACTTTACAACGAATAGTAAAATCACGAAGTTGTGTACGAAGTTGTGGTTTGATGTAGAATCTATTAACTTTACAACCTTGCCGAGATATTCATGTCGAAGACGCGTGTTGTGGTTTGATGTAGAATCTATTAACTTTACAACATCTAGAAGTTTTATATCATCAGCAATAGGTTGTGGTTTGATGTAGAATCTATTAACTTTACAACAGAATCATTAAAATAATCAAGAGGCAAAGAGTTGTGGTTTGATGTAGAATCTATTAACTTTACAACGGACACTTCCAACAATCGACCTCAATATAGGTTGTGGTTTGATGTAGAATCTATTAACTTTACAACGTGAAGAAATAGTGCTTAACTGACCTGCATGTTGTGGTTTGATGTAGAATCTATTAACTTTACAACGGTCAGAAAATTTCTGTTTCTTCGATGAAGGTTGTGGTTTGATGTAGAATCTATTAACTTTACAACTAATAGAACGATAACAACGGAAATTAAAGGGTTGTGGTTTGATGTAGAATCTATTAACTTTACAACGTCTTCCTGTTTCATCTCGACAACCGCCTGTTGTGGTTTGATGTAGAATCTATTAACTTTACAACCTCGTATTTTCGCTAATACCACTCCGACTGTTGTGGTTTGATGTAGAATCTATTAACTTTACAACCGTGACCGTCGAACAGGACGGCGAAGTGTGTTGTGGTTTGATGTAGAATCTATTAACTTTACAACTATTAATACATTCATCCAAAAGAACCTGGGGTTGTGGTTTGATGTAGAATCTATTAACTTTACAACCAATAGCTGAAAATTATAAAATAAAAGTAGGTTGTGGTTTGATGTAGAATCTATTAACTTTACAACGCTTAAAAAAATCTTGACAATCCTTAACAGGTTGTGGTTTGATGTAGAATCTATTAACTTTACAACTCATTTTCCCAATTACGGCAACGCATACCAGTTGTGGTTTGATGTAGAATCTATTAACTTTACAACTTCTCCTTTTTTTGGAGAATATATGTCTGGTTGTGGTTTGATGTAGAATCTATTAACTTTACAACAGTTAAGACTACCTGCGAAATCACCACCGAGTTGTGGTTTGATGTAGAATCTATTAACTTTACAACTTTGTGGAGTTCCGCAGCCGTAAGCGGCGGGTTGTGGTTTGATGTAGAATCTATTAACTTTACAACTCCCGCAGCCGTCAGCGAGTCGCTGCCACCGTTGTGGTTTGATGTAGAATCTATTAACTTTACAACTGGCACTGCGAACCATGCCCGCACGGCACAGTTGTGGTTTGATGTAGAATCTATTAACTTTACAACACCACGCTTCTCATGCGCTGCGTAAGCGGTTGTGGTTTGATGTAGAATCTATTGGTTGTCAGCAGATGCAATTTGTTGAATCGGCTCTGATGGCAATTGCTCGATTTTTAGTATTTTTGCATTCACGCTGACTTAGTCGGCTAAAAAACATTGGTGTAGTGAAAAATTTTACTGACATGTTGCGAAAAACCAGGCGCACAATATTTTTGATTGTAATGACGATGTGTATCATGCATGCCGCAGGCTGCAACAGTAACGAAAAAGTCATTTCTGTCTCAGCATCTGAATTTGAGAAAGAAATCAATGTCGGCTCCGTACAATTAGTTGACGTCCGCACACCGGAGGAGTTTGCCGACGGACATATCGCAGGAGCCTTAAATATCAATGTCAAGTCTGATGATTTCCGACAGAAGGCTGAGAAAGCGCTGTCGAAAGACTCTGTCGTGCTCGTCTACTGCCGCAGTGGCAGGCGTTCGCTGGATGCAGCGAAGATTCTGATCGAACTCGGATACAAGGTGATAAATCTCAAAGGTGGAATCATTGAATGGAGTGAAGCCGGACTTCCGGTAGACGATGGACAAAATTGAGCTGGAGAAACAGGTGGTCGCTCAGATGATTGCTATATATTGCCATCGCCATCATCATGCCGACGGGCAGCAGCTGTGCGATGACTGCCGCGCATTGCTGAGTTATGCGCATCAGCGGCTCGACCATTGCCCGAAAGGTGAGCATAAGACAAGTTGCCGGAAGTGTGAGATACATTGTTATGCACCGGAGAAGCGCAGTCGCATACGTGAAGTGATGAAGTATGTAGGTCCGCGCATGATATTCATTCATCCCCGGTCAGCCATACGGCATCTGATTTCGGAACTGACTTGAATTCATTGTTACGAGAATTTCCCGGGTTCCCGATTTTTTGTATATTTGCGTGTAAGATTGCATAATGCAAGTATTAGAATCCAAATTACTGATAATTATGAAAACGATAACCTTCTCTCTTATAGCCATGATGTGCTGGGTTGGAGTGTCAGCCCGGACCAATGTTTCTTCAGGGTTTCAGGAACTTGACGAATGGACTGAGCAGTGTATGACCGATAGACCATATGCTCTGGGTTACCCCGGCAATTATGACGGCAACCTCGAAGGGTTTTATAAATGGTACACGGCGAATAATCTGGGGAATGTGTTGATTAACAACGCCGGTGACCCCTTTGAAAAGAGCGGCGCACTGTCGTCGGCGAAATTTGAACGCGATGTAATAGAGTTTTTTGCCCCTCTTTATGGCTTCGACACAAGCGATCTTTGGGGAATAGTGACAATGAGCGGAACCGATGGTAATAACCACGGCATATATTTCGGGGTGAACTATCTGAAGGGGATGACCGGGAAAATGCCTGTCGTCTATGTCTCCGACGAGGCTCATTATAGCAACTACCGCCTTTGCGATGTTCAGAATCTTGATGTAAGGCTTGTAAAGAGCAACGACATGGGTCAAATGGTGCCTGAAGAACTCGAAAAATCGCTCGACCCCACGCGCCCTGCGCTCATCATCTATGCCATGGGATCTACCTTCAAAGGAGCGATTGATGACCAGAAGGCTCTTCAGGAGGTATTGGACCGTCATCCCGAAATACCGGTATATCGGCATGTCGATGCGGCTCTTTTCGGCGGATACTTGCCATTTACCGAATATCGCGATCTGGTAAGCCGCAAAGTGATGGAGTTTGAATCGATTTCCATTAGCGGCCATAAGTTTTTCGGCATTGACAGCCCCTGCGGACTGTTTATTACCACCAGGAATATCTATGATAATCAGAATCCCTTTGACGTACCCTACTTGAATGCCAATATGCGGATGATTAGCTGCTCGCGTTCCGGCACTGACCCGCTTAAATTCTGGTGGCTGACAAAGACCATCGGCATCGACGGTTGGAAGGATCAGGCTCGGAGGATGATGGACAATACAAAATATCTCATGTCGGAACTCCGGCGTATTGACTGGGATTGCTGGAACAACACTTACAGCAATACTGTGTTTTTCCGACGCCCGTCAGACGAGATTGTTGTCAAGTATAATCTCGCCAATAGTTTTGACGATCGCTTCGGTGGGAATCTGTCGCATGTGGTAGTAATGCAACATGTCACACGGGAAATGATAGATCTATTTATCTCCGATCTGGAAAAAAGCGAAAGCGCTTCGCGATGACACCCCGGGTTCTCATCCCGTCATTCTTTAGTAATCGGGACCGGCGCGATTAGTATTGCAGATAGATGAAGGGGACGATGTCGCTTTGCCGTACCTGAATGATGACGAGGAGCACTATGGCGAGGATTATTGCCTGCAGAAGGAGTGGGAGAGCGATGTAGCCGCGTTGGAGGGCGTTACTCCAGCGGTCAGGCATGAAATGGAGTATATAGGCTGCCGCCATGATGATGACTATAAGAAGATAGCCCTCGACAAATTGCGGGGCGATTTCAGGATGGAAATTGGTGAAAATCTGGGTTAGCATATCCCTGACATTTTCCATCGAGCGTGAACGGAAAAACATCATTCCGAAAGCCATGAGATTGAATGTCAGAAACACATTGGCGGCAACCCGCCACCATTTTCCCCGGTTCTCTTCCTTGACACGCGGCAGTACGCGCCGTGCCGTCTTGTGTGCCACAAGCAGGAAGCCGTTCCATGCGCCCCAGATTATATACATCCATGATGCGCCGTGCCACAAGCCGCCTATAAGCATGGTGTTAAACAGATTGGCGTGGTTGCGCGTCTTTGAGCAGCGGTTGCCCCCCATCGGTATGTATAGGTAGTCGCGAAGCCATGTGGAGAGCGATATATGCCAGCGGCGCCACCATTCCGAGGGATTCTGCGACTTGAACGGGGCGTTGAAATTGTCTTTGAACTGATAGCCGAGCAACAGTGCTATGCCGATAGCCATATCGGAATAACCGGAAAAGTCGCAATAGAGCTGCAGCGTGAAGCCATAAGTGGCGATAAGGTTCTCAAAACCGGAATACATAAGAGGGTTGTCAAACACCCGGTCGACAAAATTGCCGCTGATATAGTCGGCTACGATTACTTTTTTTATCAGTCCGGCTATTATCAGAAACAGTCCCGCGCCGGTCATCGACCGTGTGGCAACGGGATTTGCCTCAATCTGTCCCAGCATATCCTTGGCTCGTACGACGGGTCCCGCGAGGAGAGGCGGGAAGAAGGTCAGAAAAAATGTGTAATGAAGAAAGTTGGTCGCCGGTCGTATGTCACCACGGTAGATGTCGACTATATAGCTTATCGAGCGGAATGTGAAAAACGAAATTCCCGCCGGCAGGATTATGTCAAACGCGTCAAAAGGCTTGTCGGCAAACTCTGCAATCGTGGAAAATATAAGATTCGTGTATTTGAAGTAGACAAGCATACCGATATTGATGATGACGTTCAATGCCACGATACACTTGCGCACGACCATGTTTTTAGTCCATCCGAGCCATCGTCCGAGCAGATAGTCACACACACACACTCCCAGCAATATAAAACAGCACTCCGCGCTTGACTTGTAATAGAAATAGAGCGAAAACGCTATGACCATCACTAATTTTGCACCCCGCCATCTTCTCAATAATCGGTATAGAAGGAGAAAGGCAAGAAACAGCAGCAGAAACAACCCTGTATTGAACAGCAACGGGCTTGCCGGGTCGTATAGCAGCAACGACTTAAGCTTGTCCGCGTCAATCACAGGTAATAGTGAACGGAAATTTTCTATGTCAAATGTCGGCAGCTTCATCTGAGTGAATTTTTTAAAGCGTCGTAAAACAGTGCGCCGTGCAGACGGTATCCCTTATAAGAATGGTGTATGTGGTCTTTCGCCATAAGCCCCTCATTGACCCATTGACGTGACGCCCCCGTGCCTCCGGCTATCTCATACCAGTCATATACCGGGATTCCGTGTTCATCACCATATCGGGCGATGATATTGCGCACGGTAAGTATTCGTTCATTTACCGTGTAGGTTCGCCGGGAACGCCTTTTCCCCTTTCTGCGCACACGAGTGCTTTTCTGACACTCCATAGGTGTGGTCAGCAATATGTCGCTTGCCGGATATGATTGGCGTATGTTTGTGACAAAAGTGTCGATACTGCGGTATATCTCATCGTCGGTCTGCTTGCCGAATGCTTCATTGGCTCCGAGACTTACGATTATAAGGTCGGGATTTATGTCGCCCATTTTCCGGGCGGCGGGAAGCATATTGTAGCAGTGGTACGTAGCGCCGTTGTTGCCGATGGCATGATAAAGCACACCGCTGCTTTTGCCGTTGGAAAGGACGATTCCGCTGATTGAAGTGCCGCAGCCGGTGGTTAAAGCAAGAGAGACCTCGGTCAACAGTTGCGGCAATGTCACTGTGGTCACTGAATCGGTGTAAGTCGTCGAGAACGCTATCGGGCTATCCTGTGAACTTACCGAGTCGATGAGCAGTGTCCCGCTATGATATATCTTTAATCTGTTAAACGGGTCGGCATTGCCTGTGCGCGACAGTGTGGCTATGGTGAGACTTGTGCTGTCACACACCGGTGATATCCCGACTCCCGTAAATCCCGGTGCAGCATTTTCATTCTGCTTCAAAAGTTTGGATCCATGCCATTTCGATGTACTTTTTATTATGTAATCGCGTGGCTCGTTGGTGCCTGCAAGTTTCAACGGTACAATCAACCCTCTTCCCGCGTTACCATATTCCGCTTGCATAAGGGCGCGGGTTTTGCCGGTAGAGAAATCAGCCTGGATGTGGGAATCGCCGATATGCACTATCGTCAGGGTCGCGGAGTCGGTATGTGCCGCTTTGTGGCGGAGATTGCTCCAGTCGGCACCGTTAAGTTCAATCCTGTTCTCATTTTGTTTGATAAACGGAGGGATTACATCAAGTTCCTCGTCGGAAAACTCCAGCTGAGGCGTTTCTCTTACCGCGCAGTCAGTAGTGTCGGCTGCCTCTTGTGCCGCGGCAGTGCGGATTGCCGCGATACAAAGTATGGATGCTATTATATTTTTAATTTTCAATCGCATTTACAAATGATTTTACAAATTCTTCGGCAAGCCGTGCGCCGCCTGCGTGTGAGAGATGCACGTAATCTTTGTTGGCAAGCGGAGGCTGTGCCGATGCCCACTTTATTATGGCACCCTCGCCACCCATAGCCTCCCGGGTATCCCAGAACACGCATCCTGCAGTTCGCGCTGCCGTGCGCTGTGCGTTGACCATCGCTGCGGTCACTGGCATTGACTTGACTTCGGAGCCTGTCTTTTGTCCGCGGTCACCGACTCCCATCATAACTATGTCGGCATTTGGGTAGCATTGCCGTATATGATTGATCACTTTGACCATCAGGCGCGAGTAAGCCGAGTAGTCGCGCTGTGATGCCGACATGGCGTTTATTCCGAATTCAAGGATAATAAGGTCATAGTCGATGTAGCGGCGCATTTCCCCGCTCAATTTCTCATTGACGCGAGTCAATGTCACCCCGGAGAAGCCGCGCGACGACATGCAGTCGACCGAGACACCGCAGTGCTCGTCGAGCCACACTCCTATAGCCGCTACCGAGGAGTCGCTGAGCGACACCGAGAATGAAGGGGCGGCTCCCGATACCTCGATGCATTGAGCCTCCGGTGAGCCTGTTATTTCGTGGGTCTCCCATCCGTCATCCGTACATTTTGTGCGTATGACCGTGTTTTGGGGGCTGACAAACACGAAACGCGACACTCCCCATGAACTTAGATTGTGGTATTTGTTGACTCCTTTGTAGGTTGCCGTCGCTGTAGTGGCATCGGCACTTTTTACCGAATATTGTTCGGTTATTGACATGTAGGCATTCCGTTTTCCCGAAGAACCGGCGTTGAAGACGGTCCATCCGCTGCCCGACTGTCTTACAGACCGTCTGAAACCCGGAAATTCTGAATACATGTTGACATATCCTACACCTCCGCCGCCATAGCGGTCCTGAAGTTTTTCCCTTACATTCTGCGTGAATATGTCGCCTTCGATATAGGAGTCGCCTATCACGGCAATCCGTGCGAGACGGTTGCCGCTCTCGGCAAGTGCCGCCTTGATGCGTGCCAGTCCTTTGCCGTCGGGCGAATAATCCTCCATCTTTATAATGTCGCCTGACCGCGGGTTTATCGCTTCCGGAAGCGGCTTTTCTTCCTCTATGGAATCCTGCGGTACTGCTGCCGTCTCCTGAGGTCGGGCGACAACGGTTTTTGCGCTGTCTTTCTGCTCTTCAATCGCGGCGATCAGTTCCTTGTCGATATGCAGGTTGTCATTGTCGGCTACGGCTACCGTGGTGTCGCTGCCCGGCAATATATCTCCGATAAGGTTGAAGTCGTTGAGCTTGCCTCCGCTTATTCTTGACAGCGGAAGCTGCGATACTGCCGCCACAATGATTACCGCGATGAAAAGTATCAGGAACGGTTTTCCCTTCGGCTCGTCACTCATGGCTTTCCGATTGAATTATTGACATGAGCCGGGCTACCTTTGCCTCCGTTTCCGCCCACTCGTTTTCAGGTGATGATGCAGCCGTGATGCCGCCCCCGGCATACACGCAGTAATTATCCCTGTCAAATCTTACACTGCGCAGGTTGACAAAGGTGTGTAGACCGCTCTCATCGTTTACTCCCACATAACCTCCGTAGCATCCACGGTCATGACTCTCGTATCGGGCGATATTGTCCAGCGCGGCGGTCAACGGCACACCGGCGAGCGCAGGTGTCGGACTGAGCCGGTGGAGCAGGGGAAGTATCGCCCCGTCATATCGGGCGGTGATGCGGTGACACAGATGTTCGATTTCGCCATAGCCTACATTTTCTGCTTCGTGGACTTCCGGGATAATTCCTTCCGCACGGAATAGATTTACGATATAGTCGGTCACGAAATTGTGTTCCGCGATGTTTTTGCTGTCCCACGGCAGGTTGCTGCGTACTCTTGTACCGGCAAGCGACATTGTCGTGATGACCGATGTCGCTGTGTCGCGTGACAGGATTGTTTCAGGTGTCGCGCCGAGCCAGCCGCCGGTCTGCCCGGTATAATACATGAAACGGAAAGTGGAGGGATATGCCGCGAAATAACGGTCGGCAATCTTCACCCAGTCGATGTCAGACGCACTCCCGCATATTACGCGTGATATTACCGTCTTGCCGCCGTCACGCTTCAATGTCGCTGTAAGATTCCTGATGTCACGCAGATATTTTTCGCGAGGCGTAGACTTTTCTTTCCACGCTGATTTCACAGGTATCTCACCATTCTGACCCATGACGCTCCGGCAATCCCATTGCGGGCGTATCAATACCGGCACGGGATAACGGTTCATGAAGCTGTTAATGAAAAATCCTTTCATATCGCTTTCATCGCCGCTCCAAGGCGTTCCGTCGTCGGCAATGAAAGTCACGTCCGGTCTTCCCGGCATCGCGTACACTGCGAAATTTATCCCGTTGGCGAGGCAATATCGTGCCCCCTCTGCAATCTCAGTAGATAACATCATATCTCCGCTATGAGATCGAAAAACTGGGAGTCGACGATGCGCACATCGTAAAATTCCCCTTTTTCAAGCTTCCGGCTCTTTTTTATCAGCACTTCCTGGTCAACTTCCGGCGAATCCCACTCGGTCCTGCCCACATAGTAGTCATCTTCCTCGCGGTCGACAATCACGCGTACTGTAGTGCCAATCTTCGCTTCATTCAGTTGGGCGGCTATCTCAGCCTGCATGTCCATTATCTCAGAAAGACGCTGCTGCTTCACTTCATCGGGTATGTCGTCGGTGAAATGCGTTGCACCGTATGTGTCTTCTTCCTCACAGTAGGCAAATGCGCCCATGCGCTCGAAGCGTTGTTCGCGTACAAATTCTTTCAGCTCCTCAAACTCTTTCTCTCCTTCGCCTGGAAAACCGGTCATCAGGGTTGTGCGGATATGTATGCCGGGCACACGCCGACGTATTTCGGCAAGAAGCTCGCGGGTCTGTTCGCCGTTGATATGCCTGCGCATGTTTGTGAGCACGTTGTCGCTGATATGCTGCAGGGCGATGTCGAGATATTTGCACACATTGTCATGTTTCGCCATCACGTCGAGTATATCCATCGGGAAGTCGGCGGGGTAGGCGTAGTGCAGACGTATCCATTTCACGCCGGGTATCCCGGCGATGCGGTCGATAAGCTCGGCGAGACGGTGATCTCCGTAAAGGTCGGTGCCGTAGCTTGACAGGTCCTGGGCTATGATGTTGAACTCTTTTACACCGCGCGAGGTGAGGTCGGCGACTTCTTTTAGTATTTCCTCGATGGGGCGTGACTTGAACCTGCCGGTGATAAGGGGTATGGCGCAGAACGAGCAGAAACGGTTGCATCCCTCCGCGATTTTGATGTAGGCATAATGACGCGGGGTGGTTATCACCCTGTCATATTCCGATGTCGCCGGATTTTGGCGCGACAGCATAGTCACAAGTTCGTGCCAGTCAAACTTGCCGTACCACCCGTCGACTTCCGGCATTTCAGCCTTCAGCTCGTCAAGGTAACGCTGCGACAGGCAGCCCATCACGTACAGGGATTTTATTTTACCCTTGTTTTTAGCGTCGATATATCGGAGTATCATGTCGATAGACTCCTCTTTGGCATCGCCGATAAATCCGCAGGTGTTTATCACGGTGATGTCACCGCGTGAATGTTCGGGCTCGTGGCAGGCATCAAACCCGTTTCTTGCAAACATACTTAGCAGCCGCTCGCTGTCGACAAGATTTTTGGAGCAGCCTAAGGTTATGACATCGACTTTTTTTCGAGCCATAGTGAATATAGTTTTTTAGTTTCGCAAGCTCATTTAAATGTTTAGGGTTTAAGGTTTAGAGCCTAAGATGACCGATGTTGGCAGAAAACGTCAGATTACAATTGGCTTTATAACCTTTTAACCTTCTAACCTTCAACTTTCGCTTGCGAAAGTTGAGTATATTACTTATTGTCGCCGAACAGTGACTCTACAAACTCTTTTTTATGGAATACCTGAAGGTCATCGATACCTTCTCCAAGACCGATATATTTGACCGGAATCTTGAACTGGTCGCTGATGCCTATCACGACGCCACCTTTCGCCGTACCGTCAAGCTTGGTTATGGCAAGCTCGTTGACCTTTGTGGCGGCGACAAACTGGCGCGCCTGCTCGAAGGCATTCTGTCCCGTGGAACCGTCAAGCACCAGAAGCACTTCATGAGGCGCATCGGGCACAACCTTCTGCATCACGTTCTTTATTTTGGTCAGCTCGTCCATCAGACCCTTCTTGTTATGAAGACGGCCTGCGGTGTCGATGATTACCACGTCGATATCGTTTGCCTTTGCCGACTGGAGGGTGTCAAACGCCACCGATGCCGGGTCGGCACCTAATTTCTGTTTGATGACGGGTACACCGGCGCGTTCGCCCCACACGTCGAGCTGCTCTACGGCGGCTGCGCGGAATGTATCGGCGGCTCCGAGCATTACCTTGTTGCCCGCTTTCTTAAACTGATGGGCAAGTTTGCCTATGGTGGTGGTCTTGCCTACACCGTTGACTCCGACTACCATTATTACGTGGGGCTTGTGGGATGCCGGCACGGTAAAGTCATCAAGCGACGACTCATTGTTGTTTTCGGCAAGAAGCTCGGTTATTTCCTCGCAGAGCAGATTGTTGAGTTCCGATGAATTGACATATTTGTCGCGAGCCACACGCTTTTCTATGCGCTCAATTATTTTCAGCGTCGTCTCCACACCTACATCGGAGGTGATGAATACTTCCTCCAGATTGTCGAGTATCTCGTCGTCAATCTTAGACTTGCCGGCGACGGCACGAGCCAATTTTGAGAACACACCCTGCTTGGTGCGTTCCAACCCTTTGTCAAGAGTCTCTTTTTTCTCCTTGGAAAAGAAACTGAATATACCCATCGGAATATAAAATAATGAATTACGCTGCAAAGATACTAATTTTTTGTCTTTACAGCGTAATCCGTGATGACTTTAATATGGTTTGTGCACACGTTTTACGGTGCCGAGTTGTACACCGTCGACAGCGTGTATGCCGGGTCGTCGGAGGTGGCGGCTTTTACCATCAGATCGATTATCTCCTTGCCGTTGTTGAGATAATTGCCGGTGGCATGGTCGAGCAGTCCCGAACACTCTCTGCCTGCATCGCGGCTGCCGTTGTCCCAGTATATTGCAGGCATTCCGTATTCGCGGGCGGCTTTGCAAACATATTCGAGGTAATACTTGCGGAACTTCTCGGCGCGGTCGCTGCTGCGGTGTACACATCCGGTCTCGCCGATATATACGGGGATGCCTTTGCTGACAAATCGGTCTCGGAGTTTACCGAAAGTGTCTTTTATTGCGTCTTCATCGCCGTATGTGGCTTTCTTCCCTGCGGCTCCTGTGTGTCCCCATTCGCTGAATTTGTCCTCAAGTGAAAATTCGGTGGGCGCATAGTAGTGTACCGATACCATCAGGCGACCGGGTGTCGGGTCGGAGGGAAGTACGAAGCTGCCGGTTAAGGCAAGGTCGGGATTGGTACAGTAGCTCGGCACGGCGAGATAGCGCGTGGAGTTGTTGCCGCCGGTTGCGCGCACTGCATCGACAAATGTCTGGTTCCAGTCGTTGAGGGTGCGGTATTGCTTGCCGCCATCCTTGCGGTTGTCGCCCCAGCCCCAGCCACCGTCATGGATTTCGTTGAGGCTTTCGAAGATAAGAAATTCGCCCTTGTCGCTGAATTTAGACGCAATCTGTGTCCACATCGCCTTTAGCTGTGCTTTCACGCGCTCGTTTATCGCCGGGTCATTGGCTGCTCCCTTGATGTCAAGCCAGTGTTTGCCGTCGGCTCCGTCATGGTGTATGTTTATGATTGCCTTCAGTCCTGCTTTTTCGGCGTAATTCACCAGTTCGGCAACGCGGTTGAGCCATGCGCTGTCGATTGTGTAGTCGGGTGCCTCGCCGAAATGTCCGAGCCAGGTGACCGGTATGCGCACAGTCTGTATGCCTGCCGATGCGAGGCGGTCAAATAGTGCCTGGGTGGCTTTGCCGTTGCCCCATGCGGTCTCTGAGGCGACATTATTGTTGTAGGCGTCCATCTGGTTGCCGAGGTTCCATCCCATGCCCATGCTCTGAGCAAACTTTACAGCCTCGCTCACCGGTACTTCCGGGGTATCCGGCTTGATTGGCTCTTCGGGCTGCTCTTCGGCTTTTGCCGCCTGGGTCACGCTTATCTGTCGGGTGATGTCGGCAGCCGTCACGGTGACGGTTGCCTTGCGCTCCACGGTTGATTCGTTTTTCTTGACCTCGACCGTAAGGGTCGCCTGTTCGGAATTGTTTATCGGCTCTATGGTCGCGATACACCATTCGGGCTGACTTGATGTCACGGTAAGCTCACGGTTGGATTTTACCAGAAAACTTTTGGTGTCGGCGGCGTCGGTATAGTTGATACCGTCGTTGAGCAGATTCTCGTTGATTGTCAGAAACGCCTCCTGTTCGGAAGGTGCGGGATTGTTTTCATCGCCACATGATGTCAGTATCATTGCAAAGATTGCCGTGATAAATGACAGGATTGGTTGGTAGTGCATTGGTTTAAAAAAAGTTAGTTGGTATATATGATAGTGCAAAGATAAGATGTTTTTTTGTAATGTGCCTCACGGCAGTAGTTATAAAATGTTAGTAAAAACAGGTGTGCATCGGAAATTTCCGATGCACACCTGTTTTCAATATTGTCGGTAATCGGGTTTAGTCGACCTGGATTACGAGATAGTTGGAAAGGCTCCAGAACTTCTCCGGATTGGTGATGGTTATCACTACCTGGTCGTTTTCCTTTTCAAGGGTGTAAGAGTCGGCAGGCATGTTGGTGACGATCTTAGCCTTCTTTGAATGGGTCGGGATCACGGTGAGTGAACGCTTGTCAGCCTTGGTGAAGTAGCTCTGCTGGAAATCGGCCTGCAGCAGCTTGGTCTTGCGGAGGAAGCCGGTCTCGATGATTTTTGCCTCTTTCAGCTCCTTCTTGGTGCCTATGGCGTAGTAGCAGGTGTTAAGCTCGTTGGTAAGAGCCTGTGACTCCTCCTGTGCGCGGGTCTTCTCTTCGGTCACGTTTGCCACGGTCGTATTAAGTGAATCCACTTTCGTTCCGAGGTCGGCTATCTGTATCTTTGCCGATGCGAGGTCGTTGCGCAGGGTGGAGATGGTTGCCTCCTGGTTGGCGATCTCTGCCTTGAGGTTGTCGACAGTCTTCTTCAGGGTGGCGTTGTAGCTCTGTGAGTTCTGCAGTTTGTTCTCAAGTTCGGTAAGACGTTCGCGACGTTCTTTCAATGCCTGCTGGATTGCCATCATGTCGTTGCGGATCTGGTCTTTGCGCGATTGTGATTCGGCGGTAAGGTCGTTGGTGTTGCTCAGGATTTTTTCAAGATCCTTGATTTGGTTCATACCGTCGGTGATGTCGTTTAATAGCACAAGTAAGCTGTCCTGATTGGCGAGTGCGACACGCAGTGAATCGTCAAGTACGGCGTTTTCGCTTTCTGCCTGCTTAAGTTTCCCGCCATCACATGCTGTCAGAAACACCAGTCCTGCAGCAATAATTGAAACGAATTTTTTCATATCCAATATAATGTTTGAATGATTTATGTTCTAATTTATTTCTGAGTCGGTATTGTCGTTATCGCGGTATTTGTTTCGGTGTACTTTACGTTCCTGCGAATCCTTATAACCGCTTACAATAATAACGATTTCTCCCTTAGGAATGTTCACTTTAAAATGTTCCGCGAGTTCGGAGAGTGTGCCGGTTACCGTAGTGTCATGAAGTTTGGAAATCTCTCGCGACACTGACGCCTCCCTGTCGGCGCCGCAATATTGGGCAAGCTGTTCGAGCGTTTTTACAAGTCTGAGAGGCGACTCATATATTATAAATGTGCGCGGCTCGCGTGACAGTTCTTCAAGGCGTGTGTTCCTCCCTTTTTTCTGTGGCAGGAAGCCTTCGAAGGTGAATCGTTCACATGGCAGCCCGGAGTTGATGAGTGCGGGTATAAGTGCCGTGGCTCCGGGAAGGGTCTCGACGGTTATGCCGTGGCGCCGGCACTCTCTTACGAGCATGAAGCCCGGGTCGGAGATGCCGGGGGTGCCGGCGTCGCTTATGAGCGATATCGTTTCTCCTGCCTCAAGACGCTCTACTACCGGGGCGGTCGCCGTGTGCTCATTGAACTTGTGATGGCTTGCCGTAGGCACATTGATGTCGAAATGGCGCAGAAGCACTGCACTTGTGCGCGTATCCTCGCAGAGTATAAGGTCGCTCGACTTTAGGGTCTCGATTGCTCTCGGGGTCATGTCGCCGAGATTGCCCACAGGGGTAGGCACTATATACAGTTTGCCGCTCATTTTGCCGAGATATGATGTTCGATTACAGCGATGAAGTCAGCCACGTCGGTCGATGTCTTGTCAAGGCCGAGGGAGTTGTAGAAATAGTCGTGAGCCTCGTCGATTGTCGCCATCGACTCTACGGCATGTAACGCCTCGTTCATCCTTTCATCGGAATTTCCGAAAAGCTCGCGGCGAAACCGGAATCGGTCGTTCAGTGAAAACGCTTTCCGCAAGTCGCGTGAGTTCTGTCGCGCGAGTTTCTCGTCAAGACGCAGTTCCGCGACGGGAGCAGCTTCGGTCACCGGCTCCTCTGCAGGGGCAGGTTGCTCCACGCTTGTTGCCGGCTCCGATGCCAAAGTGACCTCTTCAGCCGGCACCGTTTCTTCTAAAGCTACCAATTCTTCTTCCCCTGTTTCTTCTTCCGGAGTCTCCTGCTCAAATATCACCGGTTCCTCTTTTTCAACGATGATTTCGGTCATTACCGCAGGCTCTTCGCCGGTTTCCTCCGCGACGGGGGCGGCTTCACTCTCCCTGATGTCGATACCGGCTTTCAGGGAGTCGATTTTCTCCGAAATCATCTCCCACACCTTCTCCGGGGTGTCGTCGCCCCTGTGAAGGGCGAGATAGAGAAGTCCTTCAAGCTCATAATTTAAAGTTATTAGCTCTTCGATGTTAGGTGTCATAGGCCATACACTTGAATTATTGCGCAAAGATACGAGTAAGCGAGCGTAATGCCAAATTTATTTGAGCATTACCGAGCGGAAGTATCTAAGGCATAGCCAACGATACGAGTAAGCGAGCGTAATGCCAAATTTATTTGAGCACATGTTTGAGAATCACCGCGTAGCTGTGGGGCGCCTGGAAGTTCAATGTCACTAACTTAAGTATTTTGCCCGGAATGGGCAAGATAAAGTTAACCGCGGGTAGCCCCGAAGTGGGCACCGTGGAAAGCGATACCACCACAACAACGCAACCCTGAAACGGGTTGCATAAATATATGCTAATCAAGCGGCTATGCAACCCGTTTCGGGGTAGAGTCTATGTAGAGAGAAGCTTGAGCCACGGGTATGCCTCCGGCATTACCCGCGTATAACAGGATGAATCCCCTTGCGGGGATTTATGGCTTCCTGCGCCTTAAGTCAGGACATTGAATGGAAGTTCGCCCGCCACACAAAATCCCGAAAAAAGAGTTAAAATGTACCCCCGAAATCATTTCAAATGTTAAACAAATGTTAAAATGGGGGGGGTATTTTCTCTTATTAAAATGTATGTATTTTTGCAAAAAACATCATATTTAATACTTAAATATACCGTAAATTTTTAAACACACACATCTTAAGTTGAGGCAGCCGATTCCGCTGCCTCAACTTTCCTTTTCCATATCGCCAAACCAAATGAAAGATGATTCCCTGCGGGAAACCACCAAAATGTCGCATCTCTCCGTGGGTATCACTTCGTTCAACCCACGGCTAAACGCAGATGATTCCCTTGCGGGAATCCCCATTCGCTCATGGATTTATCCCCTGGCAAATGAGATCGAATGGCGTTTATCCCCGTAAAGGAATTTGTATGTCTTTTATCCCTTGGCGAAGGAAATTGAATGGCGTTTATCCCCGTTCAGGGGATAATCCAAATTTGCCGTTGGTTGAGCGCAGCGAAACCAACGGAAAGCGGAGTTAAAGAATCTGTTTCCCGTAGGGAATCATCAAATGTGCTCCAAGATGATTCCCATCGGGAAACAATAAAATTGGGCGCATCTCTCCGTGGGTATCACTTCGTTCAACCCACGGCTAAATGCAGAAGATTCCCTTGCGGGAATCCCCAATCGCTCATTGATTTATCCCTTGGCAAATGAGATCGGATGGCTTTTATCCCCGCAAAGGAATTTGGATGGCTTTTATCCCTTGGCGAAGGAAATCGAATGGCTTTTATCCCCGCTCAGGGGATAATCCAAATTTAGCCGTTGGTTGAGCGTAGCGAAACCAACGGAAAGCAGGCGAAGGCAGAATGTTTCCCTTTAGGGAATCATCTTTAAAAATCGCATGAATCATTAAATGTTTATTCCATTTTCCTGCATCCATTGTTTAAACTCTTCCATGAACGAGACCTTTTTATGGTGTTCTTTCTGATTTTTTATATAATTTACAATTTTCTCTCCCTCATGCCGGGAGTAGGTAAATGCGCTATATCCATCTTGCCATCCTCGCCAGTCGGGAAGAATGGCATCTTTGCCAATGGCGAGACTCGACTCACGTTTGAGCCTTTGTATAAATTCTGCAACGCTGATAGTCGGTGGGAGTATAGCAAGGATGTGTACATGGTCGGGCATTCCGCCTATTCTCAGTGTCGTTGCCCCGTACTTGCTTAATATAGTGTGGAGCAGCGCGTAGACTCTCCGTTCATTTTGAATCAGTATTGATTGCCGACGCTCTTTTGTGGCGAATACAATGTGATAAAGGAGATTGGTATAACTCATGGCAAGCACTTTTTGCGAATTAAGTCAAATAAAATCAAATTCGCAAATATTAAGCTGATAAATTGAAAATATTTTATCCCCGCAAAGGAATTTGTATGGCTTTTATCGCTTGGTAAATGAAATCGAATGGCGATGATCCCCGCAAATGAAATCAGATGGCTTTTATCCCCGTTGAGGGGATAATCCAAATTTAGCCGTTGGTTGAGCGTAGCGAAACCAACGAAAAGCTGAGTTAAAGAATATGTTTCCCGTCAGGGAATCATCTTAATGCTCCAATAAAAGAGAGGCTATGACTTCGCGTCATAGCCTCCTTTCGGGTTTGTCTAAAAATGAAAAAGCTCTCGATGCTTATTTGCCGATAAATACTTTTTTATGATTGATAATGTATATGCCGGGCGCGAGATTGCTGGTGCTGTTTGTGTCGCCGACCTTCACGCCTAACATATTATATACGTCATATACGCTCTTTTCGGCGGTCACGGAGTCTATGCCGGCTTCGGGAGGCAGGTTTTCAAGATAAGTCTTGTACTCATCCTCGGTCATGGTCTGCAGTGTCTCGGCGCAGCCCTGCGGCACGGTCAGATACGACTTGTTTCTCGGAAGCAGCTCGATGTCGGAAGTCACAAATCCGAGCTTGCCGTCGGCAAGTATCGCCGGTATGCGCATCGTGGCAGCGTCGTAGGCTACCGCACTGTAATGCTTGTGAGCCGTATTCTCGAAATATACACCTTTAAGGCAGTTGCCGGAAAGGGTAGCCGAAGCGGTACCACCTATGTCAAGGCGGTTGTTGGCGGCGTTAACCCCGTTACACTTGATGATGAGCGGAGTGCCTGCGGGTATTGTCCCTGAGGTCTCTTTCACCACGGCGATACCATGCTTGGCGTCGACATGCGACACATAGAGAGCCGTCATGCCGGGCGATGAGAAAGAGTAGGGGAACGCTGCATAAAACGGTTCATACCATCCGTCGGCTCCTTCGAGGCTCGGGGTGATGCCGAAATGGTTGTCGCCCGAGGTTTCGATTTTTTCAAGATGCCAGTAGCGCCATTTACCCTCTCCGCTGTCGCCGAGCACACCCCTGTCCTGGGTCTCGCTGCGCTCTCCGTCACAGAGATATTTGGTCATGCCGCTCTTGGAGGCATAAAGCATATATGTGTCAGGCTCTGACTTTATTTCGTAGAGCTTTACGTAATAGTCGATAATTTGGTGGATGCCTGTGCCTTGTGCGGTGACATCATACTGGCTATCTTCAATATGGTTGAAATATAGCACTGAGGCGGGGTCAGAGATAGTGTTTTCGTGACCTTTCCAAAGCTCTATGGCATTGAGGTCGGCGGAAGTCGCGCCCCAGTCGAGATAGCCGTGATTGTCGATTACATAGACGTAGCGGCCGCTCATTACATTTTTTACGCGGTAATATCCGTCGGCGGGAAGTGCGGCTGATGCCGCGGTTGCAGATGTGAGTAGCAGGAGAGTGATGATTGGTGTTATTTTCATCAGACCGGATAATTGTGGTTTATTATTAATAAATAGTCAAGACAGCCGGTCGCGGTAGGCCGGCTGTCTTGTAGTTTATGATTAGTCTTCCGTGATACATACTGCGACACGGTTGAGTACCGGGTCGGTAAACGGAGGAGTTGCAGTCTCCGACATACCTGCTGCCTTGATGCGGTCGGCGGCGATACCGAACTTGTCGGTGAGTGCCTTTGCCACTGCGTTGGCGCGCTTCTCGGCAAGCTGCATGTTGAGGCGGAGTGAGCCGGTGCCCTTGTCGGCATAGCCGGTGATGTTCACCTTTGCATTCGGGTTTGCCTTGAGATACTCGGCGATAGCCTTCACTTTCTCCATCTCATATACGGAGATGTTGGTGTGAGAGATGGTGAAGAAGATGTCGCGGGTAATCGGTTCCTGTACCTCCTTGACTACTTCAACCTTAGTCGGTACCTCTACGATCTTCTCGACAATCTTTTCCTCTACTACCACTGCGGGAGCTACGACTGCTTTCTTACGCTTGCTGTGGCTCTTGCCGAAGGTATACTTAACGCCTACAAGACCGTTGAAATACCAGTCGCTGTTGCCGGCGCGCTTAGAGTTGTAGCCGTCGGGGAGGGTGTTTGCCTGAAGTTCAAGACCTACCTTCCATGCCTCGGCAACGCGGAAGTCGATGCTGGCGCCCATGCGGAACACGAAGCGAGCCTTTGTGCCGGTCCAGTTGTTGCGGAGCACCTGGAAGCCTGCTGCCTTGCTCAGTTCATCATTGATGCGGTTAGCCTCTTTGTTCTTGTAGCCGATGTTCACACCGATACCGGCGAGCACATTGACGTCAACAAGACGGTTGGGGTTGAAGCCGCCGATAAGATTGGTGAGGTTGAATGTACCGTCAATCATAGGGGCGATATAGTTCCATTTCCAGTTGTGGCGACCCTGGAAGTCGATTGATGCCTTGCTCTGCCAGCTGTTGAGCGACAGACGTGCACCAAACAGGTCGGTAAACTGATAGCCTGCGGCAAGCTGTGCGTTGGGCGCGAGAAGGTCACCGAATTTGTTTTCACCGAGAGTCTCCTGTATGCCGAACTGCACCTGCCCGTACCAATGGGGGTTGAATACATATTCGTATTCTTCCACCGGTTCCTGGGCTGTGGCGGCGAGTCCTGAAAGGACCAGCGCCGCCGTCAGCAATGTTTTCTTTATAGTCATTGTATTTGAAATTCTTTAATGAGTCGGTTTATTCTGCTGCGATATAGAACTTACGGGTAGATGTCACACCGTGGTAGTCAAGTGATGAGTACACGATTTCGTAGGTGTAATCTTTTTCAAGTTGGAGGGCAACATCAGTGTAGTTACCGGGGAATACGGTGTTGAGGAGACCTGCCTTGTTGTTGGCTGCCTGAGTGCGTGCCTTGTCGATATTTTCAGGTTCACCGTTTTTGTAAACCTTGGTGACTGCTACATACTTCTTGAACGAAGGTGCGATCATGTCGTAGGTGTAGCTGGTCGGGTGCAGGGTGATGGCGTTACCACCATTGAGCTTGACGAAGGTAGGTAATGCCTCAGAGTTGCTGAGCTGATGGAATGCTCCGTCATTTGCGCTGTAAAGCATGGTCACCTGGAGATAGTGGTTAGGATCCTCGATAAAGCGGTTGATGCGGTTAAGGAAGCTGTTAGCCTTGTCGATATAGTTGTTGACAGTGCCGAGGTAGCCGTTGACCTTATTCTGGATTTCAGTTACGATGTTGTTAAACTGGGTTTCGATATTGGTCTTCAGCTTAGCCATCTCTTTGTTGATCTCTCCGTTAATCTGAGTAGCAATATTATTGATAGCCTTCTTGAATGCCTCCTGCAGTTTTGTATCCTGAGCTGCAAGCGATGTAGCCAAAGAGTTGTTAATTGCTCCTTCAAGGTCAGCAAAGTTGTCTACAATTACGGGGTCGGGTTGGATATAACCAATAGGATTACCATCATTATCGTAAACCGGAGTCTTGGGAATGTTAACTACGATTTCAGATCCGGCAAGTGACACGGTAATGCCCTCAAATTTGAAATCGAGAGTAACATTGTTGAAATTGAAGTTGAATGACGGCATGGTGATAGTCAGCTTGCTGTCGAGTGTGAAGTCCTCAATCGGGGAGATTGTGGGCAGCGGCTTGAAGTGACGACCATAGAGGAACTTGTAGCTCAACGGCTTGAAGGTAGTAGCTGCAAGACCGAACTCAGAGAAGGTAGCGTCCTTGATAGTCTCGGTGGTTGCATTGCCTTCTTCGTCATAGGTAGTCTGCTCATATTCCCAGCCTGCCTTTACGCCGGTAGCTTCAATCTTGTTGTTGAACTGACCATAAATCAGTTTAGCTACTTGTGCAAGGTCACTCAGAGTGTGGTTTTTGAGAAGATCCTCAACCTCGCTTTCAAAGTTACCGCCAAGTGTAAGTTTTATCTTGTCGATGTCGGCAACGGGGAGGGTAGCATCAGCTACGTAAAGTGAGGGAAGAGTCGGGTCAGCAGCACGTCCGCCGAAGCCAAACTTCAACACTTCGTCGCTCTTTACAAGCTCTGACAGTTTTACGGAAGAAGCTACGCCCTGGCTGTTGACCATCTCAAATTTTGCGCCTTCAAGATCAACACCTGCGGGATTGACTGTCATGTAGACAGAACCGAGCTTGAGGTTGCCGTCTTCTGCTCCAAGATATCCGTTAAAATTCTCAGTGCTTATGCCAAGAAGGTTCTGGTCGGCAGCGCTGATTACGAGGTTATTATTGTATTCAGTAGCTGAGCTGTTGACGGGAGGGAAGTTTACGTTGGAAGCTTCACCGAAGTAAGATACAAGCATCTTTGAGTTGACATCAAGCGGAAGGTTCATTTTTCCGAATACGGGGTTTTTGACCTGCTGAATCTCGATGCTGGTGATAAGATGGTTGAGCTTGCCTGTCATTGCGTCAAGCTGTGCAGTAAGTTCCTTTACACTCTTCTCAACGGCTGCTACACGTGTAGTAAGGTTGGTAACTGCTGTTTTCGCTTCGTTTGCAACAGTTTCAGCTGTAGTTGCTTTAGTTACAGCATTGTTTGCCGCTGTTTTTGCCTCATTGGCAGCGGTCTTTGCTGCGTCTGCATCTTCAACAGCTTTTTTCAAGAGACCCTTGATTTTGGTGACATCCTGTTCGGAATATTCATATCCCTCAAGGAGGGCTTTAAGTATCGCCTCGTTCTCGTTTGCCTGCTGCTCGGCGTTGATTGCTGATTGAAGCACGTCGGGAAGAGTAGTGTTGTTCTCCTTAAGGAACTCCTGGAGCTCGGTAAGGTCAGTGGCATTCTGAAGAGCAGCGATTGCTGATTCAAGAGCCAAGAACTGCTGACCGATAGTTTCGTATGGATTGCCGTCGGCATCTTTCAATACGAGTGCGCCGTCAATCTGATCGAGATACCATTTAAGGGTAGCGTGCTGACCCTGTAACTTAACATAATCGTTCAGCGTCTTTTCGAAGTCTTTTTTCAAAAGACATTCTTTCCATTTTGCATCGCAATCCTGCTGGCATTTTTTCTGGGCATCTTCAAGAGCCTTTTGTGCTGTTTTGAGAGCCTCGATGTCAGCTTTTACGCGTTGGTCGAGGGTCGCGTTTTCGTCTCTCAGTTGTGCATAAAGATCCTCGTCAGTGTCCTTACATGAGGTCACCGACATGGCACTACCGATGGCAAGTGATGCCACCAATAATCCATTGAGTAATTTTCGGTTCATTTACGTTTGTTAATTATTTGGTTGGTTAATACTTTTTCAATATTTCCCTATTAAATAGTTGTGTGTGTGATATTCCCTCAGACCGAGTTACTCATGCAGGAGCGTTTGATGACCTTTAGGAAAAATCCGCTGCAAATTTAACAAAAAATCATATCCATCAATTATTTTTTACTTAATTTTGCGATAAAATAATTTTTAAGAGAAAAATTCTATGAAAAGAAGCATTATCACATTGTTATTTGCATGTTGCTTGTCACTATCCGCAATAAAGGCGGATGACCTGAAAAACTATCCCACTGCAGCCTCCCGCCTCGCCGACACTTTTGATCTCGGAATCACTCTCGGCTCGACAGGAGTCGGGGTGGAGCTGTCGGCTATGCCCACATCTTTTATGCGCGTAAGGACCGGCGTGGATTTCATGCCGAGGTTTAATGTCCCTCTTAATTTTAATGTGGACAACTATCGCGACGGAGCTGTCGCCGGCACCGACTTTTCAAAGCTGCAGGAAATGATGAAAGAGATTTCGGGCTTTGACGTCGACAAGACCGTCAAGATGGACTGCAAGGCGAAGATGGTCAATTTCAAACTCCTTGTCGACTTCTTCCCCCTGCGTAACAAACACTGGTATCTGACCGCCGGTTTCTACTGGGGCTCATCGAAGATAGGCTCCGCTGTCAATGCGATGGAGGAGATGCCCTCGCTTGTGGCGATAGGCATGTATAATAAGATGTATGACTACGTGATGAACACCGACTTCATCGAAGAGCCGATATACAATGATTTCTACCTTGACCCCGAGGTGGCTGACGCATTGAAAGACCGCATGGAGGAATACGGCATGATTGGCATACATGTGGGCGACCGTCCCGACGGCACACCTTATATGATGAAGCCCGGTTCCGACGCCACCGTGAAAGCCGACCTTATCGTCAACAGCTTCAAGCCATATCTCGGCGCGGGCTACGTCACCACATTCGGTCGTCACATCAATTTCGGTGTTGACGGAGGTGTGCTCTTCTGGGGAGGCACTCCCAAGGTTGTGACCCATGAAGGTGTCGACCTGGCAAAAGATGTCGACAACATCGCCGGGAAGGTGGGCAGCTACGTCAAGGTCGCAAAGGCAATGAAGGTATATCCCGTGCTCAACCTCCGCATCGCCTACCGCTTCCGCCTCTAAGCCTCTGGGCACGGTCATAACGCGTAGCTGTAGGGGCGAGTGGAAGCTCGCCCGCGCCGCCACGTTGCCCGCAGGGGCGGGGCTTTTATCCCCGTTTCAGGGGATAATCCAAATTTAGCCGTTGGTTGAGCGTAGCGAAACCTACGGACAGCATTGCCAAATAGTATGTTTCCGATAGGAATCATCTCGGAGCAAACAGATGATTCCCTGCCGGGAAACAATAAAATATGCGCATCTTTCCCGGGGGTATCGCTACGCTCAACGCCCCGGCTAAACGCGGATGATGCCCTTCGGGCAACGATTTCTCTCCATGACGCATCGCGGGCGCCCTTCCAGGCGCCTCTATAGCTACGCGCCACAACGCTTTATGCCCTGATTCCCAAGACGATATAGGGGCGAGTGGAAGCTCGCCCGCGCTGTCCGATGAGTTGCTAACTAAAAAGGTGCTGGCCCGAATCCGGGACAGCACCTTTTTGTTTAAGCTTATAATCTTTAGATTATACCTTGCTCCATCATGGCATTAGCAACCTTCATGAAACCGGCGATATTGGCGCCCTTCATGTAGTTGATGTAGCCGTCGGGCTCGGTGCCGTATTTCACACACTGCTCATGGATGGCATCCATGATGCCGTGAAGCTTCTCGTCGACCTCCTCGGCGCTCCAGGTGAGGTGCATGGCGTTCTGGCTCATTTCCAGACCGGATGTCGCCACACCGCCTGCGTTGACAGCCTTTCCGGGCGCATAGTTGGTGCGCGTCTCGATGAAATGGTCGATAGCTTCGGGTGTGCAACCCATGTTTGACACTTCAGCCACGAGCTGCACCTTGTTGTCGACAAGCTGCTTGGCATCGTCGCCGTCAAGCTCGTTCTGTGTGGCACAAGGCAGGGCGATGTCCACTTTCTGCTCCCAGGGCTTCCTGCCGGGGAAGAAGGTGGCGTTGGGGTATTTCTCCGCGTATGGCTCCACGATGTCATTGCCCGATGCGCGAAGCTCGAGCATATAGCTGATTTTGTCGCCGGAGATACCGTCGGGGTCATATACATAGCCGTCGGGACCCGAGATGGTCACTACCTTTGCCCCAAGCTCGGTGGCTTTCAGGGCTGCACCCCACGCCACATTGCCGAAGCCGGAGATAGCAACGGTCTTGCCCTTTATCGACTCGCCTTTGCGGGCAAGCATGTTGTTGACAAAGTAGATGGCGCCGTAGCCTGTAGCCTCGGGGCGGATGCGTGAACCGCCGAAGTCAAGTCCCTTGCCGGTGAATGTGCCGGTGTGCTCGTCGACGAGTTTCTTATACATGCCATACATATATCCTACCTCTCTGCCGCCTACGCCGATGTCGCCGGCGGGCACGTCGCGGTCGGGACCCAGATTTTTCCACAATCCGAGGATGAATGCCTGGCAGAATCTCATTATCTCGCGGTCGCTCTTTCCGCGCGGAGAGAAGTCGCTGCCTCCTTTTGCTCCTCCCATCGGAAGGGTGGTAAGAGCGTTTTTGAATGTCTGTTCAAATCCGAGGAACTTAAGTATCGAAAGGTTGACCGATGCATGGAAGCGTATGCCCCCCTTATACGGGCCTATGGCGTTGTTGAATTGTACGCGATAGCCGAGATTGGTCTGCACCTCTCCCTTATCGTCGGTCCAGGTGACGCGGAATGTCACGATACGGTCAGGCTCGACCATACGCTCGATGATACGCGCCTTCTCAAATTCGGGATGCTTGTTGTAGACATCGCCTACTGATAGTAACACTTCCCTGACTGCCTGAAGATACTCTTTCTCTCCCGGGTGTTTCGCCTCAAGGGCGTTCATGATATTATTGATATCCATATCTAATGTGTATTAAGTTATGAATGATTCATACACAAATATAAACAAAAAATTTTAACAAAGTGTCATAAAAATGTCAAAAAAATAACGGCTCCCCGTGAGGGAAGCCGTTAACTGCTGATATCGAATGTATTTATTTCTGCGCGGGGTTTTTATCGGCGCGCTTCATGTCGAGCTTTTTGTCGCCTTTCCTGTCGGCGCGCTTCATGTCGAGCTTTTTGTCGCCCTTTTTCATCGCATGCATCTTGTGGGGAGCGGGACCGCGGTCATGACCGGGATTTGCCACTACCATGTTTTCAAGAAATACCACGTACTGCTCAGGGGTAAGAATTGCCTTTACCTCCTCGAGACGCTGCTTCTTGTTGGCGCGCACCATCGAGTCGCGCTGCTGGAAGCGGTCCTTACGAGCCTTGTCGGCAGCTGCACGGTTGGTCTTGCACTTTTCGCGGAGAGCGGTGAGTTTGGTCTGCTGCTCCTGGGTGAGGTTGATGCCTGCAAACGGGTCGGCACATGGTCTCTGAACGGGACACGCCTGGGGATTTCCGGGGCAAGCCTGCGGATTACCCGGGCAAGCCTGGGGATTTCCGGGACAAGCCTGGGGATTTGCAGGGCAAGCCTGGGCGTTGACGCATTGTGCCGGTGTATTACAGCAGTCGGGGGTTGCTGACTTGTCCTGCGCGAAAGCGTTGAAAGAGAAAAGCGATGCAGCTACGACTGCGATTGATAAGATTCCTTTTTTCATAAGTTAAAGTTTTATTTGATTGTTAAGTTGTTTTCGTCGTTTACTGATACTTTGACGTTAATAACAATCGTGCGTTTAAAACGGCACTATGCTTTAACTCCGATTTAACACTTCTCAACCGATTGCAACACTTCCCGCCTCCCCATCTGACGACAACTGATTACCGCGTAGCTGTAGGGGCGGCTGGGAGGCCGCCCGCACACACGCGGAAACATCCGGGTAACACCGCAGCCTTGCGCGGGCTTGCTTCCACAAGCCCCTACTGCTACGCGCCTCCCCTACAATCTGACAACTCCCAACTGACAACTGACAACTGACAACTCTCACCTTATCCTGTCGTAGCTCTTCAGCAGACGCTCATCGGCAGCCATGCGCTGACGCGCCAGGATAGTAAACACGAGTGCAACCGGGGGCAGTGTAGCCGTCCACGACATATCTTGAATATATTCCAGCGGCGGCAGCATAAGCAATCCTAAGATTACAATCGAAACTATTTCAAGCAAGATGCTGACTAACGCCACCTTTTTCTGCAGTTTCAGATTCTTGAACAGGAAAATGTCAATCACAAGAAGCACCGTCACAAGGATATTGACGATGAACAGCGGCTGGAAGGTAAGGGGACTTAGGTCGCCGGTGTCGCCGCAGGGTAATGTGCCCGTGCCAAGTGACAGGGATGATACGAGAGCCATGCAGATGGCGGCGAGGAGGAGGAATACTGTTTGCCAGCGTTGGATTACCATAACAATTTAGATTAGAATGAGTTGATTATATAGGCAAAATTACTAAATTTCGGCAAATATTTTGTACCTTTGCAGTCTTAATTTGAATACGAGTATATTTCAACATATATAATATGATAGCGGTCAATAATTTAACACAGCAATTCGGTAAACGCGTACTTTTTCAGGATGTCAATCTCAAGTTCACTCCCGGCAACTGTTACGGTATAATCGGTGCCAACGGTGCGGGAAAATCCACATTGATGCGTATTCTCAGCGATCAGCTTTCACCTACACACGGCTCGGTGTCGCAGGGTCCCGGCGAACGCATGTCGGTGCTTGAGCAGGATCACTTCAAGTTTGACGAGTGTACGGTGCTCGACACCGTGCTTCAGGGTCACACCGTGCTCTGGGATATAATAAAGGAGAAAGACGCTATCTACGCCAAGCCTGATTTCTCGGATGAGGATGGTGTACGTGCCGCCGAGCTGGAGGAAAAATTTGCGGAGCTCGAAGGCTGGAACGCCGAGAGCGATGCTGCCGCGTTGCTCAGCGGTCTCGGAATAAAGGAGGAAAAACATCACATGCTGATGAAGGACATGAGCGGTAACGAAAAGGTGCGTGTGCTTCTCGCAAAGGCGCTTTTCGGCAACCCCGACAATCTTCTCCTCGACGAGCCTACCAACGACCTCGACCTCGACACCGTCGCCTGGCTTGAGGATTATCTCTCGAAGTTTGAAAATACGGTGCTCGTCGTGTCCCACGACCGTCACTTCCTTGACTCCGTGTGTACCCATACGCTCGACATCGACTATAATAAGATGACCCTCTTTGCCGGAAACTACAGCTTCTGGTACGAGTCGTCGCAGCTTGCATTGCGTCAGCAGCAGCAACAGAATAAGAAAGCCGAGGAAAAGCGCAAGGAGCTCCTTGAGTTCATTCAGCGGTTCTCGGCAAATGTGGCTAAGTCGAAGCAGACCACCTCGCGCAAGAAGATGCTTGAAAAACTTAATGTGGAGGAGATTCAGCCGTCGTCGCGCCGCTATCCCGGCATAATCTTCACCCCTGCGCGTGAACCGGGCAACAAGATACTTGAGGTACACGGGCTTACTGCTTCCGTGGATGGCGAAACCCTGTTTAAGGATGTCAACTTCACCATCGAGAAGGGCGACAAGGTGGCTTTCCTGAGTCATGACCCGAGAGCGATGACCGCGCTCTTTGAAATCGTGACCGGCAACCGCAAGGCGGATGAAGGCACCTACGACTGGGGACAGACCATCACCACCGCATATCTGCCGCTTGACAACAGCAAATTTTTCAACACTGACATGAACCTTGTCGACTGGCTTTGTCAATGGAGCGACGATTCAAGCGAGATATACCTGAAAGGATTTCTCGGAAAGATGCTTTTCTCAGGTGAGGAGGTGTTGAAGAAAGCCTCGGTGCTTTCCGGAGGCGAGAAGATGAGATGTATGATCGCGCGCATGATGATGAAGGATGCCAACACGCTCATACTTGACTCGCCGACCAACCATCTCGACCTTGAGTCAATCCAGGCGTTCAACAACACCCTGCAGACATTCAAGGGCAACCTGCTTTTTGCGTCACATGACCACGAGTTCATCCAGACCGTCGCCAACCGTATCATCGAGCTTACGCCCAACGGCATAATCGACAAGATGATGGACTACGACGACTATATCACCGACGAGCGTGTAGCCGCCGCCCGCGAACGCCTCTATAATCAATAACGGCAAGCCCTCCTGCTTGCCGGGGTTATGAGGTTATAGGGTTTAAGGTTTATAGTTTATGGTTTATGGTTTAGATTTTTCCATTAAACCCTCAACTCTAAACTCTAAACCCTCAACCCTAAACTTTAAACCAAAAACCGACAATGGTAAAGCATATCGTAACATTCAAACTCACAGGCACCTCCGAGGAACGTGCCCGCGTTGCCGCCGCATTCCGCGACGCTCTTCTCGCTCTCCCCTCACAGATTGACGTGCTTCAGTCTATGGAAGTAGGTATCAACGCAAACCCCGCCGAAAGCTGGGACGTAGTGTTGACAGCCGTTGTGCCGACTCTTGCCGATGTGGCTATCTACGCCAACCATCCCGCTCACGTGGCTGCTGCCGGACTGCTTGCCGGGCATAAGGCTGACCGTGCATGTGTCGACTACGAGTTCTGATGCCGCCGGCTCAGCCGCCAATATGGTGAAAGAGGTCTCGGAATCCGTTCTGGGTGCCTATGACTGTGAGTATGTCACCCTCCTCAAGTCGGGTGTCCGGCGACGGATTTTCTAATTTCAGCAATTCGTTGCTGGTGATGCCAAGGAAGTTTTTCTTGGGGGTAGGACGTGACACCGCCACCACCTTGATGTTGAAATCCTTTTCAAAATCAAGCTCGCTGAGCGGAGTGCCGACATAATATTCCGGTACGGCAAACTTTATCACATAGCGGTCGGTGTCGATACGCATCGAATCGACGTTGCATCCCAGTTCAAGCTCACGCGTAAGCTCGCGCGCGGCTCGCTGTTCGGGGGTGAGGATGCGGTTGACCTTGAATCCCTGCAATATGGTCTCGTGGATTTCATCGACTGCGCGCGCATAGATGTTTTTCACTCCTAATTTGCGCAGCAAAGCCACAGTCTTCACGCTTGCGCCGAAATTCTCGCCAATCGCCACAATCACCAGGTCGACTGTCTTCAGGGGTAGCACCGACAAAGCCGCTTCGTCGGTGGAGTCGATGATGTAAGCGGTCGATATTTTGTCTTTCAGCGCTTCCACAAGGGTAGAGTCGCTGTCAGCGCCGATTACTTCATGCCCCATTGCCGTGAGGTCGACGGCGAGGTTGGCGCCATAGATGCCGAGTCCGATTATCAGGTAACGCATATTCTGTAAATGTCAGTTGATTATTATGTTGTCTGTTGGATATTGCACGGGATAGTCATGCCTGTTGCCCGTCACGCCTATGAGCAGCGAGATGATGCCTACACGACCCAGGAACATCGCCGATATCAGTACCGCTTTCGACGCAGTTGACAGCATAGGCGTTACACCGAGCGACGAGCCTACGGTGAACAGTGCCGACGAGGTCTCAAACAGGAGGCTTCTTGCCGGCAGATGCGGTTCAAGGAGCAGGATGATGAGCGAGAGCAGCGTATAGGAGAGTATCGAGAGTGTGACGACTGCGTTGGCACGGCGTATCGACGCTGTGGCGATGGTGCGGTTGAATGCCGTCACCTTCTTGTGTCCGAGCACTATTGCCTTCAGGTTGATGAGGATTGCCGCAAAGGTGTTAACTTTTATTCCGCCTGCGGTTGACTGTGAGGCGCCCCCTATCCACATCAGAAACAGCACGAACACAAGCGTCACATTAAGGAAATTGGCGGGGTTGACCGACACAAATCCAGAGCTGCGCGGGGTGGTGGAGTTGAATATCGACTGCACGATCTGGTCGTAGAGGCTGAATCCGGCAAGCGTGTTGTTACGCTCAAGGATGAAAAATACCACGATGCTCACGGCAAATATGATGAGCGTGGCGTAAAGCGCTATCTTCGTGTTGAGATTATAGATGTGTACCGGTCGTCCTGTCATTGACCGGTTTCTGAGACGTCGCCACATCCGGCGCAGGTGCTCGAAGAAGGCGTTGCGGAAGTTTACGAGTATGGGAAATCCTATTGACCCGGCAAACACAAGCGCGCTGATGACAAGATATACCGACTGGTTGCTGTTCATCAGTGCGGGATTTGACATTCCTCCCGGCAGATTGGAAAATCCCGCGTTGGAGAATGCCGACACGGCGTGAAACACCGAAAACTCAATCTGCTCCTTGACCGGCATGTCAAGCACATCATATATCGACCACCATATACCAAGTGCGCCTATCGCTTCCACCACTACCGTGAACATGAATATGTAGAGCAGGGTGGGGAGAAGGGAGTTGACCGACTCGGTGTAGATCATGTCCTTTACCATCAACTGACTGTAAATCGACGTGCCGCCGCTGAAAAACAGTGCGAAGAAGCTCGTGAAGGTCATCACGCCGAGCGCGCCTATCTGGATGAGCATCCCGAGCACGAAGAGCCCGAGCGGGGTGAAGGTGGTCGCCACGTCGATTGTGGTCAGCCCGGTTATGCACACCGCGCTTGTCGCCACAAACAGCGAGTCGATATACGATATGCCCTCGTAGGTACATTTGGGCATCATCAGCAGGTAAGACCCCAGAAATATGAAAAAGAGAAAGCTGCACGACAGCATCAGCGACGGGTTGGTGCGCTTCCCCATGATATGAATTATGCCGTAGCTTATGTCGACTACTGCGTAGCAGAACATCGTGATCAGAAAATACTTGTTGCCGTAAAGCAGTGTCGCGAGCCACTTTATCCACGGGTTTTCCGGCTCCGGATACATTAGCGGCAACAGCGTGGATAGTATCGCGATATCCACAATCCATTTTATAGCCTTGGTGTCGCGGAATGTCTTGCGGGTATTGAATACGAGGTTAAATATTACGTTGAATGCGAATATGCCCTGGATTACGTGCAGAAAGTGAAATATGGTCCTTATCCTTTCCGGCTCGTGGTCGTAACCCGCATACGTAATCAGAAACAGCACACAGGCGACACCGGCGGCAAACGTGATCACGGCAAGCACATTGGTTATCGCCCTGATAGCGTTTATCGAGTGACGCAGTTGCTTTTCCCAGTAGATGCCGGCATGATGAGCGCGGTTGCGTAGACGATGGATGAAGTGTTTGGCACTATTCATGACTTTTAAACGAAATAGCCGGGGCTAATGTTATGCAATATTAAAAATAATGAGTAATTTTGTAACTTTGAAATTGTAAAACTAATCATAATCATTGTATGTCGGAAATAATCGAAGAAATAAATGAGGAGAAAGGCGGCTTGAACTTTGTCGAGCAGATTGTGAGCGACGACCTTGCCGCAGGTAAGAACGGCGGACGTCTCAACACCCGTTTCCCGCCCGAGCCCAACGGCTATCTTCACATCGGTCACGCCAAGGCTATATGCATGGATTTCGGCATCGCTGAAAAATTTGGCGGCACCTGCAACTTGCGTTTCGACGACACTAACCCTACCAAGGAGGATGTCGAATATGTCGACTCTATCCGCGACGATATCCACTGGCTCGGGTTTGACTGGGGCGACCGTGAATATTATGCAAGCGATTATTTCCCGCAGCTTTATGATCTTGCAGTGCGCATGATTAAGGAGGGCAAGGCGTATGTCGACCATCAGACCTCGGAGCAGATTGCCGAGCAGAAGGGCACTCCCACCCAGCCCGGTGTCAACAGTCCTTACCGTGACCGTCCTGTCGAGGAAAATCTTGACCTTTTCCGCCGCATGAACGAAGGTGAGTTTGACGAAGGTACCTATGTGCTCCGTGCAAAGATTGACATGGCGTCGCCCAACATGCACTTCCGCGACCCGATTATGTACCGCATAATCAAGCATCCCCATCATCGCACAGGTACTACATGGAAAGTATATCCCATGTATGACTTCGCCCATGGGCAGAGCGACTATTTTGAAGGCGTGACCCACTCGATATGCACTCTTGAGTTTGTGCCTCACCGCCCCCTGTACGAGTATTTCGTGAAGGAGCTTGCCGACGAGAGCTACTGCCCGCGTCAGATTGAGTTTAACCGTCTCAACCTCACCTATACGGTCATGAGCAAGCGCAAACTTCTGCAGCTTGTCAAGGAAGGTCTTGTTGCCGGATGGGATGACCCGCGTATGCCGACTATCTCAGGTATGCGCCGTCGTGGATTCACTCCACGCTCTATCAAGAATTTCATCAACATGATAGGCTATACTAAGGTTGAGGCGCTTAACAGCATCTCCCTTCTGGAATATGCCGTGCGTGAGGACCTTAACAAGGTGGCTACGCGTGTCATGGCTGTGATGAATCCCGTGAAGGTAGTGATTACAAACTATCCGGAAGGTCAGGATGAGATTGTTGAGATGGAAAATAATCCCGAGGATGCTGCGTCAGGTACTCATAAGATGCCTTTCTCTCGCGAAATTTACATCGAGCGCGATGACTTTATGGAAAATCCTCCAAAGAAGTTCTTCCGTCTCGCTCCCGACAGTGAGGTGCGTCTTAAAGGTGCCTATATTATTAAATGTACCGGCGTGAAGAAAGATGCCGATGGCAACATCGAGGAAATTTACTGTACCTACGACCCCGAGTCAAAGAGCGGGATGCCCGGAAGTATGCGCAAGGTCAAAGGTACGCTCCACTGGGTGTCGGCGGCTCATGCCGTGGATGCCACCGCACGGCTCTACGACCGTCTTTTCTCTGTGGAGAATCCTGCTGAGGAGAAAGACAAGGATTTCCGCGAGATGCTTAATCCCGATTCACTTAAAGTGGTCGAGGGCATAAAGATTGAGCCGTATCTGGCTGAAAATGCAAAGCCCGGCGATCATTTCCAGTTCCAGCGCATCGGCTATTTTACGCTTGACCCCGACACCAAGCCCGGGAAGCTGATATTTAACCGCACTATGCAGCTGAAAGATACCTGGGAAAAGCTACAAAAGAAATAAGGAGAAAAATCTATGGATCGCGAACAGCGACGGAGAGAAAAATTATATAGAAACTTCAAGGAGAGTCTGACCGGCGGGGATACCCCGCCGGTCTACGATGAAAACGACCTTGTGGATATATTCGACTATGCTAATGACATGTACGACGAATATGTTCAGTTTGAGGTCATATTGCTTGCGGCGCGTCTTTATCCGGAGAGCGAGGAGATGATGCAGCGCCGTGCTTTTTACATGTATGGCAATCTTTCCATGACCGATGGCGCGGCAAATCTTGCGGCTGCCCACCGTCAGGAATCGGCACTTTGGACCTTGCTCGACCTTATGGTGCGTCACCCGTCGGAAAGCGAGTGTAAGAGTGTAATGCAGTCGGTCATTGACCGATACTCCGAATTTGACGACGAGACCGCCATACAGCTGGTCGATGTATGCTCTGATTTGGGCATCTTTGACTGGCTCACCGAACATAAGGAGGAAATTCAGAAGCGTTGTGCCTATCCCGAGACATTTCTCTATGAATTGGCAATGGAGGCTGATTCCCGTGGCGAGTACAAGCTTGCTGCAAAGTTTATGGAGGAGCTTACCGACCGTGAGCCTTTCAATGCTATGTTCTGGCACATGCTTGCACAGTTGCAGGTGAGGCTCGACAATTATACCGATGCGCTCGCATCTATTGACTATGCTCTTGCCATCGATGCCGATGCTACTGCCTACCGCCTGACAAAGGCGCAGATCATGTTTGACATGAAGACTGACAAGGCGAAAGCTGTTGAAATCGTGGAAGATGTGTTGAAGACCGAGCCTGATAATAAGCTTGCTGTACATACTCTGGCGGTGATGTACACCATCGAAAACCGCAGCAAAGATGCGGTTGCTCTTGTTAAAAACTATCTTGTCGCAAACCCATCCGATCAGGTGGCGTTGGAGCATCTCCTCATGTTCGGTGACCGTGACAGTGCCGTCGAGGCAGTCAAACGGTATTTCAGCGAGTCAACAGGCAATGCCGAGGAATGGACTGCATGGGCGAAATCGCTTTATAATCGCGGACAATACCGCGAGTGCGCCGACATATTGCTTGCGCTTCTTGCATGGGCCGGTGAAATTCCCGAATGGACTCCGATGCTTGAAGGGCTCTATCGCTCAGGCGAGTATCAGGCTATTGTCACGTTGTATCGTGATATCGTGCTGGCTGTCGAGGATATCTCCCGCCTGGGTCTCTCCATGACCGATGCACTTATATTTGTATTGGCTCTCGTAAGATGCGGTCAATACATGGCGGCAAAAAAACTCGCTGACATTGTCACCGGCGTTGAGTTTCATGACATATATCCATTTGAAAAGCGTCTGTCTACCATGAAAGTGTGCGATGTGATGAAAACTGTCGGGGCTGCTATTATGTCAGGTCGCGACTTCGACCTGAATTCCCTCGACCCTTTCTCAGAACCGCACTCATGACATATCCCGATTTTACACATTGCCGAATATCCTCTTTAAGGGGATTTATATCCGCAACCCAAGGGTATTGCAATACCGCTATGATTTCGTGTCTTTGGCATAATGTCTCAGCCTTAGGATTTTGCCCGGAACGGGCAAGATAGTGTTAACCGGGGGCAGCGCCGTAGGTGCGCCCCCGGTAGGCATGAATCCCCAATACGCTGCAACCCTGAAACGGGTTGCATAGTCTGTCATCTCATGTCTTGTTTCTCATCTCAACCACGAATGGATGTTAAAAATAGTGATGACAAATAAATTTCGGGAGAAATTTGTTACTTTTGCATATTTTGGTGTAATTAGGCTATGTGAATCCGACAAATATTGTAAATATAGTAATAATTAAAAATTTTAAGATGAAAAGATTCTCTCAAGTAATCTTGGCTGTCGCCTTGTGCTTGTTTGTGGCAGGTAATCTTCCGTTGTCTGCTAAACAAGCCATGGATAATGACCGTCTGATTAATGTTGTAAAGTCGATGTATGAATCTCGTCAGGAAAAGTTGAAAAATCCGTTCCATAATAAAAAGGCGGATGCTCTGACTGACTTGATGAACCCGTCTAAAGTGAAAAAGGCTCCTGAGATTGACAGGCAGTTTTCCGATATGGATGATTTCTTCTGTCTTGAGGCTCCCGACGGCTCTATATGGTACGGTGTCGGCGAGTTTGGCTATGAAGAAATCAAGCATGATGCGTGGACCGAAAGGATTCTGCGTTCATTCCACTACACTATCTACGACTCTTCATTTAAAGTGATTGGTGAGATTAAGGATGAGATAGAGTATAAGGATGATGAGATTAAAGCGGCTCTCAGTGAGCTTGCGCCTATTGTGACTCAGAAGTTTTTTAACTTCGATTCCAATTATGAGGTGATTTTTGCTTTGGGTGTCAATACCGCAAATTACACTAACCGGAATTATTCGATTGTTTATTCAATCGGTGGTAAAAAAGATGCTGCAGGTAACGATGAGCCTATTGCTGTATATGACGGTCTTTATTGTGATGGGGTCAATTCCGCAACCGATAGCTGGTCGGAAAATTATTTCCTTACATTTATAACCGAAGAAAGCGACGAGTCACTCCTTGATAGTGATAATTATCTTGATTATCTTAACTCGTATAAGGATGTGATGAAGACCTATAAAAAGGCGACATACTCCGGCGAACCGCAGCTTATCTCCGAGAAGAAGATATGTAAGATGAATCTTCCCGGCGACCAGATGAATGCTGCTCCTATTCTCACTTTCGCACAGGGCGGAAAGGCATATTTTGTATTCCAGCAATATGAAAAGAGCTTCTTTGTAGACCCTGTCGGTGAGGATGAGTCGGTGACCGAAGACAACAACTTGATTATAGAAGTAAGTTCTATAGGTAGCTACGACAGCGCGCTGAAGGAGGAATGTAGCGTGGTGATTCCCGCTGAACAGACTGTCGGCGACGACCGCCTGCTCTGCACATATTACGGTATCGGAAATCTTGGTTATGAAGATGACATAATCAAAGATGGCGACGATTATAAGTTTGTGCTTACGACTCAGAAATATTATGCCGGCAACGATGATGCTACTGTAGACTCATATTTTATATGTGACGGCGATGGTAAGGTCGAGAAAACACTCGCAGAGGATGTGACGGGTTACGTGATGATGTCTGATGTTCCCGGATTTGAGCGTCAGTATATGTTTATCACTGTCTCTAACATGGGCTACATGCTTTCATTTGTCAATGTTCCTTCCGGCGAGGTTGCCGCGATGTTTAACAGTGTCGTTGACGGTTATAGCCTTAGCTCCTATGTTGACCGTGTGCCTTCGGGTCTTGGCTATAAATATGCTTTCAAGGCAATGAATCCTGTAGTGGAGGAAGGCGATGCGATTGAGCAGGTGGTTTGGCTTGATTCCGAAGGTCGTGTGATTGATGTTGACAAGATTAACCTTGGCGAGGATGTGGCGATGGCTCAGATGTTCATGTCGCAGGTGGCATTGTCGCCCTACTTCTTCAATACCGATGACGAGCATGAGTACATGTTCCTTTTGAAGCGTTATCGCACACCCGGTGGTGATGGCGGTACCGAAGAGCGTCTATTGATTACTGCGGCAAACACTTACGATGTTCTCCTCGAGCTTGCTCCCGATGAAAACAAAGGTGCGCTATCTACTGTAATGCCCATAAATTCAAAAGGCAATTCTTCTTTGGTGGTAGTGTATTATGATAACAAGGTGCTTAATGCCGACATATATGACCTGCCGTTTACCCGCTTTGCCGGTGGCGATGGCTCGGCTGAAAATCCTTACCTGATTTCAACTGCCGGTGATTTCGGACAGATTTCAAAGGCGTTGGCGGCTCATTATCGTATCGTTAATGATATCGATTTCTCTGATTATACGCTTTCTACTGTGGCTGGTACGTTTACCGGTTCGATTGATGGTGACGGCAACACTCTTTATAATCTTAGAATGAAGGGTATGCCCGGTCTGTTTGAAAACCTGTCTCAAGGTTCGGTTGTGAAAAATCTGAATATTCATAATGTCGACTTTGATTGTTCAGGTCGCTCTACTGCGGGTGTGCTTACCGGTACTGCTCTTGGTGTAAATATTGACAATGTTCACATCTATGCCCTTAACGCTTATGCCGATGAAGATTCATATCCTGATTTCGGTGGTATTGCCGGACAGGCTACTGTGTTCTCTACTATTTCCAATTCTTCCGTAAATGGCGTGATTAATCTGCCTGAAAGTGTGGTAGGCGGTATCGTGGGTGATACCCGTACGACCACTGCCGTTAAGGCTTGCTCGTTTGTCGGTACGATTAACGGTGGTTCAGGTGTCGGAGGTATTGTCGGAACTGCTTCCAATGTTGCCGATTCATTCATCGACTGCCACGTGGATGCTGCGCTTACAGCAAAAAATACTGTCGGCGGTATTGCCGGATCTTCTGCACGCGCCACTATCATGCGTTGCTATGTGGAAGGTTCTGTAAAAGCTGTCGGCACAGAGGCGCGTTGGTATGACCACGGTCCTTGTGCAGGAGGTATTGTCGGTACTCTCGGTGCTGATTACAAAAACTCCTCGCTTCCGGAAGGTGATGATGCTTCCGGTGAAAAGACTTCTCCGGTGACCTACTGTTTTGTTAATATCTCCTCTTTGGAAGGATATACTCCGACAATGGAGCCCGATTATCCTACTCAGCAGTCTACCATCCACCGTATCATAGGTAAGTCAAATGTCAATTACGAGCCTGAGGTTGTCGGTGAAGATGAAGAGTGGAATCCGATTTACGGTGACCCGATGCCTGCCGAGACCGCTATCAGCAACAATTATTGTGTGTCAACACTGGCGCTTGGCGAGGCTGACGCTGTAGCTGACCATAATACGGTAGAAGGTAAGTCGGTTGATGCTTCTGAACTCTCCGCCGATTGGTTCAAGTCTACGCTCAAGTTTGTTTACGGCAATTCCGTTGATGCTCCGTGGAACGAAGCTGCCGATTCTGATCCCGCGCTGTACTTTGAGGTTGCATCTATTATTAATCCTGTCGAGATTACGGTAATGGAAGGCAACACATTTGATGTGAAGCTGATGCTTGTGCGCGCTGTGCCTTTCACCGAGGAAGAGTTCCTTGGCAACTTCTCGTTTGAATGTAGCGACGAGACTGTTGTTGAAATGACCGGTGAATTTACTTACGATAACGGTATTGCTACCATTGGCTTCAGCGCCTTGAAGCCCGGTAATGCGACTATAACGATGTTTGGTTCGAAGTGTGAGGTGACTGTCATTCATGACCCCGCTCTCGGTGTTGACAACATCGGCGCTGCTTCTGCTGTGGTGGTTATTTCCCACGCTTCCGGAATCACTGTCAAGAATGTCGCTGAAGGCACACCCGTGGAGGTTTATAACCTTGCCGGCGTGAAGATGTTCTCTACCATCGCTGATGGCTCTGACATCAATGTTGCCCTTGCAGGAGGTCTTTACATTGTGAAGGCTGGTGACTCGGCTGTTAAATGCCTTGTGCGTTAAGCCGCTCATTTAGCTTATATGTCATAAGGGGTTGTACCATGACGGTGCAACCCCTTTTTTGTTTTACGAAACTTGCATAACCCGTCAGATTGCACTAATTTTGCAAATTATTAAGAAATAGCGGGCTATGCGGATATAACCGAATCACATTTCTGATAATCTGCGCGTAGCTGTAGGGGCGAGTGGAAGCTCGCCCGCGATAAAAATATGTAAAATATAAATATTTATATAAAATGCTGACTGCAAAAGAAATACGTGAGTCGTTCAAAGACTTTTTCCGTAGCAAGGGACACCAGATTGTGCCTTCTGCTCCGATGGTGATTAAGGATGACCCGACATTGATGTTTACCAATGCCGGAATGAACCAGTTTAAGGATATTATTCTTGGCAATGCCGCGGCGAAATATCAGCGTGTGGCGGATTCTCAGAAATGTCTGCGTGTGAGCGGTAAGCACAATGACCTTGAAGAGGTGGGTATGGACACATACCATCACACAATGTTTGAGATGCTTGGCAACTGGTCATTTGGCGATTATTTCAAGAAAGAGGCTATCGACTGGGCATGGGAGTATCTTGTGGATGTACTCGGGCTCGACCCGGCAAATCTTTATGCCACCGTGTTTGAAGGCTCTCCTTCCGAAGGTCTCGGTCGCGATGACGAGGCGGCTTCCTATTGGGAAAAACATCTTCCTGCCGACCATATAATAAACGGAAACAAGCATGATAATTTCTGGGAAATGGGTGATACCGGTCCTTGCGGTCCCTGCTCGGAAATTCATATTGACCTGCGTAGCGATGAGGAGAAAGCTGCTGTGCCCGGTCGCGACCTTGTGAACCACGACCATCCGCAGGTAATCGAGATTTGGAATCTTGTGTTCATGCAGTACAACCGTAAGGCTGACGGCTCTCTTGAACCGCTCCCTGCAAAGGTGATTGATACCGGTATGGGTTTCGAGCGTCTTTGCATGGCTCTTCAGGGAAAGAAGTCAAATTACGATACCGATGTATTCACTCCGCTTATCACCAAGATTGGAGAGCTTTCCGGAAAGCGTTATGGTGACGACCCCAAGGTTGATATCGCCATGCGTGTCATTGCCGACCATGTGCGCACAATCGCGTTCTCGATTGCCGATTCGCAGCTCCCCGGCAACGCCAAGGCTGGTTATGTCATCCGCCGTATCCTTCGTCGCGCCGTACGTTATGCCTACACATTCCTCGACCAGAAGCAGGCATTCATGTATCGCCTGCTCGACACTCTTATCGAGAGCATGGGTGAGGCTTATCCCGAGTTGCCGAAGCAGCGTGAACTTATCATGCGTGTGATAAAGGAAGAGGAAGACGCCTTCCTCCGCACTCTTGACAATGGTATCCGCCTGCTTGATAATGCTATCGAGGCGGCAAAGGCGAAAGGTAAGAATGAGATATCCGGTAAAGAGGCATTTGTACTTTACGACACTTACGGGTTCCCGCTCGACCTTACTGAGCTTATTCTTAAAGAACATGGCATGACGCTTGACCATAAGGAGTTTGACGAGGAGATGGCTGCCCAGAAGGCGCGCGCCCGTAATGCTGCTGCTGTGGAGACCGGCGACTGGGTTGTATTGCGCGATGGTGAACAGGAATTTGTCGGCTATGACATGACCTCGACTCCGACTCAAATACTCCGTTACCGCAAGGTAAAGCAGAAAAGCAACGAATATTACCAGATAGTGCTTTCGGCGACTCCTTTCTATGCCGAGATGGGTGGTCAGGTCGGTGACCGCGGTCAGTTGATAAACGGCGACGATGTTATCGACATCTACGATACAAAGCGTGAAAACGGTATGGGTGTGCATCTTTCCAAGAAGCTCCCCAAAGACCCGTCAGCTACTTTTGAAGCTGTGATTGACGAGAAAGCTCGTCAGGCTATATCATGTAATCATACCGCCACTCACCTGCTTCATGAGGCGTTGCGTGAGGTGCTCGGTACCCATGTCGAGCAGCGTGGTTCGTTTGTGTCACCTGATGTACTCCGATTTGACTTCTCTCATTTCCAGAAGGTGACGTGCGATGAATTGCGTAAGGTAGAGCGCATAGCAAATGAGCGTGTCCGCAAGGCTATCGCGCGTGACGAGCACCGCAATGTGCCTATTGAGCAGGCGCGTGAGATGGGTGCTATGGCGCTATTCGGTGAAAAATACGGCGATGAGGTGCGCGTGATTCGTTATGGCTCTTCTGTGGAACTTTGTGGTGGTACTCACGTTGACAATACCGGAAATATCGGTATGATAAAGATTATCTCCGAGAGCAGTATCGCGGCAGGTATCCGTCGTATCGAGGCTATCACCGGTCAGCGTGTCGAGACGGCAATAGAAGAGATGGAGAATACTTTGCATGAAATCGGATCGATGTTTAATAATACTCCTAATCTGGTTGCCGCTCTCCGCAAGTCGCTTGACGAGAATACGGAGCTTAAGCATCAGGCTGAGGAATATTTTGCAGAGCGTGTTAACAATCTAACCAATGAACTGATTGGCAAGGCTTACGAGACCAACGGTATAAAGGTAGTGGAGATGACCGGTCTGCGCTTACCCGAGGTGGTGAAGAATGTGGCGTTTGGTGTGCGCTCGAAATCCCCGGAGCATACCGTCTTTATCGGAGCGACATACGATCCCAGTGGAAAACCTCTTCTTACCGTCATGGTGACAGAAGATTTGGTTAAGGATGGTATGATGAATGCTTCGGTCACAGTGCGCGAGGCTGCAAAACTTATTCAAGGCGGCGGTGGCGGTCAGCCCGGCTTTGCACAGGCAGGCGGAAAGAACCGCGACGGACTTGCCAAGGCATACGAGAAGATGAAAGATCTACTCGGTGTGTAACGCTGCTCCGATGAACTTTTTTATAAATTGGATTATTATAAGGGCACGGGTGATTCCGTGCCCTGCTTTGTTTTATTTGATGTGATATGAAAAAGACCGTATTGTTGTATCTTTTGCTCGTGGCTGTCCTCCCTGCGATGGCACAATGGATGCCCGACCGCCTCGGTGACGGTTATGAGATGCGTTATGTAAATCAGCCTGACGATTACAGCGGGAAGGTGCGCTCGACCGTTATCCGCAAACTTTCTAAGTGCGGCGGTCATCGCGGAGTGCTCTATGTCCACGGATTCAACGATTATTTTTTCCAGAAGGAGATGGGCGACCGTTTCGTTGACTCTTGCTATAATTTCTATGCTGTGGACTTGCGGAAATACGGCAGGTCGCTTATGGAGGGACAGAAGGCATTTCAGGTAAGGGATATGAAGGAGTATTTCGCCGATATCGACTCTGCCGTGAATTGCATGAAGCGCGACGGCATTGATGAGATTGTATTGATGGGTCACTCTACGGGCGGTCTCACAACATCGCTATATATGAATGACAACCCGCCTTCGGAAATCAAGGCGTTGATACTCAACAGCCCGTTTCTTGACTGGAATCAGAGCAAATTTCAGGAACGTGTGCTCATACCGGCGGTCGATTGCATCGGCAATCTTTTCCCCGGCATAGCCATTTCTCAGGGTGACAGCCGTGCTTACAGCGAAAGTCTGCTGAAGCGGTACGGCGGGGAATGGGAATATGATACTTCCCTCAAACTTGAGGTGTCGCCTGATGTCGATACCGGATGGATAAGGGCGATTGACATGGCGCAGGCTGTCATACAGAACGACCCGTTTATAAAAGTGCCCGTGCTTCTTATGCACTCCGACCGTTCGGCGAAAGCGGGCGACTCTGCGGATGTCTATTCCGAGAGCGATGCGGTGCTTGATGTTGAGGATATTTCGCGTTACGGTAAACGTCTCGGTCCGCTTGTCACCGAGATTACAGTAAGAGGCGGACTCCATGACCTTGTCCTTTCAAAGCCTGAAGTCCGCAATGCCTTGTACGATTATATGTTCCGCTGGATTAGCAATCTTAATCTTTAGCCTGTCTATGGGGTTCTTAGTCTTTAGCCGTACGTGCCGCCTGGTCGCGGGCAAGCAACAGCTGCTTGTCAAGAAGTTCGCGGCGCGAGCTTAATTTACGCGATGTCTGCATGGCGTTACTGAGCTGATAGGCGAGGGCTATCGAACGGTTGTCGTTGACTTGAAGCGGGGTGGTGTAGCTTGACGTCCCCTTGAAGATAAGCATAGTCTTGCTGTCGGGATTGTCGAGCAGGAAACTGCATAATGTGTCACATTCCGCGCCGATAAAGGTGACCATCTCTGTCCCTCCCGAACGGTAGTTGCGGTCGCCGTCGTAGGCAACTTCGGCTGTCGACACCTCTCCGGCTCTGTTTTTAAGCGTCACGGCGGTATGTTTAACCGGTTTGGCGGTGAGCGAGCTTATCATGTAAAATTCGCCGTCGGGCGATACGCGCCCCTCAACGCCCGTGCGGTTGAACAGCGATGACTTTTCATATTCTTTGATTACGTAATAGCCTTCTACAAGCTCCGGGTTGTTGACAAATGCGAAATAGCTCATAAGCGAGTCCTGGAGATGGGCGTAATATGCCTGGAGGCTGTCGGTCATCTGCATTTCAGCCATAGTCATTTTCTCCATCGAGAGAGGGCGTATATGCATTCCCTTGCGTTGTGCCTCAATCTGGTCGGGGTATTTTGCCTGAAGCGTGTCGAGCAGTTCGATGGCGAGGGCATAGTTGCCTGCCGTTACAGCCGAGTCAGCCGAGTTTACAAGCCCTTCGGCAATCTGTTTTCCGCTGTTGCTCCCTCCGCAGGCTGCCATTACAAGCGGCAATGCCGCGGCTATTGCCGCTTTAATTACTACGTTGCACATTTTTTACTCCTTTTACGGTTTTCAGTTTTTTTATAAGGTTGTTGAGGGCTACCGTGTCGTTTATGCCGACTATCAGATAACCCTGGAATATTGAATCGTCGGAATTGATGGATATGCTGCGCAAGGTCACGTCTTTCTCCTTGTTGATTATAGAGGTGATGTTGGTGACGATGCCTATGTCATCGTTGCCGATTATACGCAGTGTGGCTCCGAACTGCTGTCCGAGTTTGCCCGACCACCGCGTAGTGATGAGGCGGTAGGGATATTTCTGACGTATGTTTGCGGCGTTGGGACAGTCGTGACGGTGAATCTTTATGACTCCCTCCGCCGAGATGAAGCCGAACACGTCGTCGCCGTATATCGGGTTGCAGCATTTAGCCAGCTTGTAATTGATGCCTTTGATGTTGTCGCCGATCACGAGCACATCACCCTGACGCTCATCTTCCTCTATCTTAGACAGCTGAAATTCTTCGGCGGAGCGTATCTCCCCGATAGCCGCATCTTTTCGTTCGATGTTCTCGTATTCGGCGATGATGTCGTTGATATCTATCGACTCGGCGGCGACGGCATCGTAAAAGTCGGTCACGGTCTTGTAGCCCATCTTTTTGATGACGCGCATTATGGTCGATTCCTGCAGGTCGATTTTGCGGTTCTTGAATCGGCGTTCTACAAGCTCCTTGCCAAGTGTCGCCGCGCCGCTGCGCATTTCATGTACCGACTGGCGTATCTTGTTGCGCGCCTTTGAGGTTACCACGAAGTTGAGCCAGTCGAGTTTCGGTATCTGGGCGGTTGAGGTGAATATCTCGACTGTGTCGCCGCTTTTAAGCTTATAGTTGAGCTTCTGGTTTTTGCCGTTGACCTTACCTCCCGTACATTTCATGCCGAGATTGGTATGGATGTTGAAGGCGAAGTCGAGAAGCGAGGCACCGTAAGGCAGTTTATACAGGTCACCTTTAGGCGTGAAGACAAACACTTCTTTGTCGTAGATGTCCATCTTCATGTTTTTCATCAGCTCCATGGGTCCGGTTTCAGCCGTCTCAAGGATATCGCGCACATTGTTCATCCACGCATCGAGGTTGCCCTCGCTCTTTATGCCCTTGTAGCGCCAGTGTGCGGCAAGACCCTTTTCTGCTATGAGGTCCATGCGCTTGGTGCGTATCTGTACCTCTACCCAGCGGTTGTCGGGTCCGTAGACGGTGATGTGCAGCGATTCGTAACCGTTGCTTTTCGGTATGCTGAGCCAGTCTTTCATCCTTGACGGATTGGGCTGATACAGGTCGGTGATTATGGAGTAGGCGAGCCAGCAGTCGCTTTTTTCCGACTCCTGTTCGCTGTCGATGATGATTCTTATGGCAAATAGGTCGTATATATGCTCGATGTCGTTTTTTTGCTTCTTGAGCTTGTTCCATATCGAGTATATCGACTTTGTGCGACCCTTTATCTCATATTTCAGCGGTGTCTTGTCGAGTTTTTCTTTAATCGGCTTGATAAACTCCGCGATGTATGCGTCGCGGCTCTTTTTGGTCTCGTTGAGCTTGTGGGCTATTTCCGTATAGGTTTCGCGGTTGGTGTATTTGAGCGACATATCCTCAAGCTCCGACTTTATGGCGTAGAGTCCGAGGCGGTGGGCGAGTGGCGCATATAGATAGTTTGACTCGTAGGCTACGTCATGGACCATCTTTTCATTGGGGTGATGGTTGATGGTGCGCATCAGCTCCAGTCGGTCGATAATCATTATGATTATTACGCGTATGTCTTCGGCAAATGTAAGCAGGAGTTTCCTGAAATTGTCACTCTCCACAGCAGCCTGTTTGCTGTAGAGCGTCGACACTTTCAGCAGTCCGCGTATGAGCTTGGCGATGTCATCGCCCCACTCGTTGACAAGCTCTTCTTCCGGTATGAACTCGCTTTTGCAGAGGTTATACAGCAGTATGGCGATTATCATGTTGCGGTCGGGGCTCACCTTCTCGCAGAGTGACAATGCCGTCTTTATGTTATGTAACGCCGGGTTTATGCCATATTTGTCACGGCGGTAATGGTTCTGACTGATACCTTCGTTGATTATGCGTTTTACACGCTTGATGTCGTCAGGCTCGGTTATCTCACGGGTATGCTCAAGTAATCGGCGGAACGAGGTTATCATCTCCTCCCTTTCCGTCGGGGTAAGATACTTTTCGTTCATGACAGTCGGTTTAATATCAGTATTGACAGTTACGTTTATTCCTCACAGATTATGGGCAGCTTGTTAAGTTCCTCGATGTAGTCGAGCAGCTCTTTTCTGCCTCTGCCGTCGGAGCTGGATGTGTAAAACACCGGCGGAAGTTCTTCCCACTGTTCGCGGAGGGTATCGAGATATTTTTTTGTCTGGATTTTGCCCGCTGTCGACGACAGCTTGTCAAGCTTCGTGAACACGATTGCAAACGGCACCTCGTTTTCTCCCAGCCATTCCAGAAACTGCATGTCGATTTTCTGCGGGTCGTGACGCGAGTCGATGAGCACAAACAGGCAGGTCATCTGTCCGCGTTGGAGTATATAGTCTTCGATGATACGTTTTATCTGTGCCTGCATCTGTTTGCCGCGCTGTGCGTAGCCGTAGCCCGGAAGGTCGACTATATACCACTCGTCATTTATCAGGAAATGGTTGATGAGCGTGGTCTTACCGGGTGTCGAAGAGGTCATTGCGAGACCCTTGCGCCCTGTAAGCATGTTTATGAGAGACGATTTCCCGACATTCGATCGCCCGATGAAGGCATATTCGTGCCGTGTAGTGGCGGGACATTTATTGACATCGGAGTTGCTTATCTCAAATTTTGCAGAGTTGATATTCATTATTCCATCGATTAGTTAGCGTAAAGATACGAATTTTTATGTTAATAAAAACATCCGTGGCACCTTAATGTTTTACTTATAGAAAATTTACGAGAGATAATGGCTGACGGTTTAAGCAAATGGACAGGAAAAGCGGTGCGCTACATTATACCTCTCGCCGTGTCGGCGGGGCTGGTGGTATGGCTCTTTCATAAAGTCGACATAAGGGAGATGATGAGGGTGATTCGCGACGGCTGTGACTTCCGCTGGATAATCCTCATGATGGTGATTACCACCGTGTCACATATAATACGTGGCATACGGTGGGGTATACAGTTGCGTGGGGTGGGTGTGCCGCGTATGCCGGTTGTAGCCGAGAGTGTGTCGATTTTCGGTGCCTACGCGCTTAATCTCGTATTTTCCGGGGTGGGGGAGGCGTGGCGTTGTATATTTGTGTCACGCAGGGAGAAGACTCCCCTTGCCACAGTCATCGGCACTGATATCGGCGACCGTATATCCGATGCGATAGTGGTGGTCCTGTTGCTTGGCGTTGCCATGATTGTGGCAAAAGGGCCTATTGACACGTTCATGACCCATTATGCGCTCGGAAAAGATTTGGGGCGTCTTTCCGACAATCCCTGGCTATGGTGTGGACTCGCTTTGGTGGCGGTGGTGATGTGGACGCTTTTCCGTGTTTTCCGGAAATACCGTTACATCAATAAGATTGATGCTGATTTGAAAAATGTGTGGAATGGCTTCAAGGTGCTTTTCACGATGAAGGGAATCGGGGCTTATGTCGTGCTCACACTGGGTATATGGACATGCTATTTTCTGGAGACTTACGTGTGTTTTTACGCTTTTCCGTTTACACGTGCGCTTATTGATGACCCCGGCACGGCATACGGACTGATTCCCGGTCTGGTGGTGTTTGTGTTCGGCTCGTTCAGTATGGCTGTGCCTTCCAACGGCGGTCTCGGTCCATGGAATATAGCCGTGATGTTTGCCCTCTCGATTTATGGCATCGGCAATACCGAGGGTGCGGCGTTTTCGATGGTTATGTGGAGTTTTCAGGCTGCTATGCTGGTCATGCTCGGCATATTCAGCGCCGTATATATTTCTGTCACGAAGCGTAAAAATGCCGTGACGCAGTGATATATTACAGTATTATTGTAACTTTGTCCCTGAAATGGGCACTAACCGTAATAGAGAGCAGGTATTCCGCTTCAAGCAATTCTCCGTGGCAAACCGTCTGGCGGCTATGAAGGTCGGCACCGATGGAGTGTTGCTCGGCGCGTGGTGTGGCGTGGAAGGATGTCGCACTGTGCTTGATGTCGGCACCGGTTCCGGGTTGATTGCGCTTATGATTGCTCAGCGGTGTCCCGAAGCTCATGTAACGGCACTGGATATTGTGCCCGAGGCTGTTGCCGAGGCTGCGGAAAATGCTGCCGCTTCGCCGTGGGGCGACCGCATTACGGTCATGGAGGCTGATTTTAACCGTGCAGTTGCCGACCGGCTTCTTCCGCGCTACGACCTTATCGTGAGCAATCCTCCTTACTTCACTACGGCGATAAAGTCGCCTGAGTCGGCGCGCGCCGTGGCGCGTCACGGCGCAGGACTCGGCTATGCCGACATTCTGCGTAATGCTTCTGCTCTTCTCAATCCGGGAGGACGCGTCGCCCTTGTTTCGCCTGCCGACCGTGAGAACGACATAACGCTTGACTGTTCGCTCGCCGGATTGAGCGTTGCCCGTATGACTCGTGTCTACACCAAGCCCTCCGCCCAATTACCCTCCCGCCTCTTATGGGAAATTTCCGTTGTCCCGTCACCCCTTGTCGCCGAAACCCTCGTCATCGGCTCTCCCGCCTACAACTCCCTCCTCCGCGACTTCTACCTCGCCCTCTAAATACTTATCAACCCCGTCCCTGCATCTTATCGGCTGCTCCTCATCTGCAATCCCGGCAAAAGGGTTTCTTCATTTTAGAAGGATTGTCAAATTGAATATCATGTCTTATGGACTATAGGGGAGGAATTTAACTTTTTCCCGATAATTCTGTTAAATCGCGTGAGATTTTTTTCAACAAATTAACGGATGCTTTGTTATAGTATTAAAAGTATCAACTAAAATTTATTAGTGTTATGAATCTCACAAAATTTAACTTCTTGGGCTTCTCAAAGAGCTGGTGGCTCGTTCTGATAGCCGGTATCGTGATGATAATATGCGGGTTTGCGTATTGGTTCTGGCCGGATGCTGGATATGCGATTGCATCACAGATTTTCGGATGGGTATTGATTCTTGTCGGCGTGGTTCAATTGATTGTGGCTGCCGGACCTCGATACCCGAAAGGATGGGGATGGTGGATTGCCGGTGGCATGATTGACATGTTTGTCGGATTCCTTTTGGTAAGAAGCATTATCCTTTCAGAATTTGTATTCCCTTACTTCCTTGCATTGATTTTCCTGTATTGGGGTATCTCGATGATTATAGGTTCATGCAGCGGGCATAAAGGTAAATACTGGTGGTTGTATCTTGTCAATGGTATCCTGTTGATGCTCATCGGTTTCTTCTTCCTTGAGGCAGGTTGGGTACAGAATATGATGATGGTCAGCTTCCTTACTTCTCTTGCTTTCATTTACTGGGGCTTCTCAATCTGTATGGTCGCTTACGACATCAAGCCCAATGGAGAAATAGATGAATAACACACGATTGGTTATCCAATATTAGTTATGGAGGGCGTGCCACGCGGCGCGCCCTCCATTTTGTCATGTCATCACTTACTCCAACCTTATAACCTTATAACCTCCTGACCTGATGGTGTTGCAAAACCGTCATGATGTAGCCACGTGCCTTAATGCTATTAACTTAGAGATTTGAATCATAAATCCCCGAAAGGGATTCCTCCTGTTAACCGCGGGCAGCGCCGTAGGTGCGCCCGTGGTACAAGCGTTTCCTTTATTGATTCAACCCCGGTAGCGGGTTGCGTTATTGTGGTGAGGCTTGCTTTCCACGGGTGCCCTATCAGGGGCTACCCGCGGATAACACTATCTTGCCCATTCCGGGCAAAATCCTTAGATCAGCGACATTGTCCCAAAGAGCTGTCCCTGAGACCCCTAATCATGTTTTCGCTTCAGCTGAAGCGAAAATTTTCCCATTTGTACATTGGCTCGGTGATTTCCGGCAGTATCTTTACGCAATAATTCTAAACCTTACCGCTATGAAAACTACCGCCACATCCCGTCCTCCGCGCTTCGACAAGCAATGGACAGAGAATATCACCGCCA
>OIYT01000018.1_pt1 | contig 209999 bp, 174 predicted proteins | sample 1588201 | NCBI WGS metagenome assembly OIYT01 (sample SAMN03283260) | human gut metagenome | biome: human-associated habitat; material: feces | host: Homo sapiens | place: USA | collected 2013
GAGCATCTGACTGTTAATCAGAGGGTCGTTGGTTCGAGTCCATCTTGAAGCGCAAAAGGGGGAAGGAAATATATAAAAAGCTTCAATAGCTCAGTCGGTTAGAGCATCTGACTGTTAATCAGAGGGTCGTTGGTTCGAGTCCATCTTGAAGCGCAATCCCTTCCCTAAGGCAGCCTCACCAATCGGTGAGGCTGTTTTTATTTAATCCCTGAGACATCCGAGCAGTATAATTTGACCCGTTATTCTCATTTGTACATTGGAGGGGATGGCAGCGGTATTATGGCTTCCTGCGCCTTAAGTTAGTGACATTGAGTGGAAGCTCGCCCGCACACTTCCTACAGCTGCGCGATAGCATCTGAAATCCGTGGACTGTCGTTCTTTCCCCGTCAGGGGATAATCCAAATTTAGCCGTGGCGTTGAGCGTAGCGAAACCCACGGAAAGTAAGCAAAATCAGAATGTTTCCCGTCAGGGAATCATCAAAAATGCTCCAAGATGATTCCTGCGGAAACAATAGCTAATGCAATGCTGTCCGGGGGTTTCGCTACGCTCAACCGCCCGGCTAAACACTGATTATCCCTACGGGAAACCATCATTGCAATGTGGGCGCCCTCCCAGGCGCCCCTACAGCTACGCGATGGCATCTGAAAACTGACAACTTCGCGTATCGGGTGGGGAGCTTTATTTTCCGTCGTCGGCAATGGAGGCAAGCTGTTCCGGTGTGACAGGCGTGCTGTTGCCTCCGAAGTGAATCTTGTTCATGTCGGCAGGTTTAAGCTTGATGGCGGTTATATTTTCAGGTTCCGGTATTTTTTTCATGATTCGGCAAGTTTTTAAATATCCTCAATGTGTAGTTGATAAACAGCACCGCAAACACATAGACAGCTATCAACGTGAGAAAATCGATATGGAGAGGGAAAGCGTGACGCAGCCATCCTCCGCCGAGATAGCAGAAAAACAGTGCCCATAGGGTGCTTTGCACTCCCACACACAATGTACACCAGTGATGCGCCCTGAAGCGCTGGTACCAGATGCTCCATACTGTATATGGCAGGCAACACACGTTGCAAAGCGCAAGCTGCGGCAGCAGATGTGGGAATATAAGCAGCGTGACAAGGGAGATACCGAAATATCCGAAGCCCACCTCGCTCCATGAGAATACACCGAAAAGTTTCGACACCTTCAGTTGCATTATAGAGTCGCATCCCCCTTGTTCGAGGATGCCACACACGCGCTCTGAGGCGGCTGTATGTATATTCAGTGATTTCTGCAATAACAGGAACGAGAAATAAAGACCTATGCAGTCAAATGCCGTAAGAAGCACGGTTGACAGATGGGCGTAAATATGTCGCGTGACAAAAAAATAGGCAAACACAAACAAAGCTGCAAGCGCGAGGGCATATTTAGTCAGCGAGTAGATAATTTCCGTAAGCCTGTGGGAAGCATATCCGGGTTCTCGGGAATCTTTGTCGGGAAAAGCAAGAAGTGCAATACCGTTCCATGCCTTTATGAAATTGTCGTAGCTTGTGGACAGATTCTCTCCGCGCGAGTCATATCTCACTGTGCCTGCCGACGGGTCAATCTCGTTGATTATCACGAATACCCCTGATTTCGTCTGGGCAAGAAAGGGCGTGGCAAGTTGCTTGACTTCGTTCTTGTCGGTGAAATTCAATCCCTCGTTCTTTATTCCATACGTGGTTAGGAGATGCGATAATCCGTACAGTGACTTAAACGTCATTGTATAGAATTCCCGGTCGGAATAGGTGTTGGTGTGGGGTACACCCATTCCGCCGAGAAATCGTGAGAAAATGGTAGGAACGGACATGGCGGCTTACTGATATGACTGGATTTTGGCAAGGAGCGCGTTTCCGTCAATCTCGCCGCTATGACGCCACTGTTCTTCCCCGTTGCTGTAGATGATGAATGTAGGTATGCCCTCGACTTCTTCCTGTTGGGCAAGTTCCTTGTTTTCATCAATGTCAAGCTGTATCACGGCTGCGCTGCCGTCGAGCAGCTCTTTTACCTGATCAACTACAGGCATCATTTTCCTGCAGTGAGGACACCAGCTTGCGAAAAACTCGACAAGTACTACCGGAGTTTGTTTTATTGCTTCATCGTAAGTCATAATAAGTTATTTTAAGTTGAGATTTTCAATAATAACAATTATGACTCTCCGATGAAATGTTAATACAATCTAAAAAAAGAAAAATGAAAACCGCAAAAGCATCTAATCGGTCAATTCCTTAGGCAATACCGGCATAGCTCCTTTCTGGGTGCATACGAAAGCCGATGTCTGTACGGCACATGCGTGTGCTTCTGCAACCGGTTTCCCTTTCAGGATGCTTGCTATGAAAGCGGCGGTAAACGAGTCACCTGCACCTACTGTGTCGGCTACCTCCACTTTCGGTGTCGGTTGGAATGACACATTGCCGGGGGTGAACACATAGCTGCCGTTGATGCCGCAGGTGAGTATGAGCATTTTCAGATTGTATTTTCCGAGCAGAATCCAGCATTTGTCCTGTAGGTCGATACCCGGATAGCCGAACATACGGCTCACGGTTACTAATTCCTCATCGTTTATCTTCAGGATGTTGCAGCGGGTCATCGAATTGCACAGAATCTCCTTGTCATAGAAGCCTTGACGGAGATTCACGTCAAACACCACAAGATTGTCGTTGTCATGGGGCATCGCGTCAAGAAAACGGTTGATGGTGGTGCGTGAGACAATGTTACGTTGGGCGAGGGAGCCGAAACATACCGCCTTTGTACGTTCTGCAAGCGCCTCAAGATGTGCGGTATAAGGGATGTTGTCCCATGCTACATTCTCCTTGATATCGTATTGCGGCACACCGGCAGGGTCGATTTCCACCTGTACGGTGCCGGTGGGATAAGGCACTTCGGCTATAAGCTGGTTGAGACCTTTTGATGTGAAGTTTTCCACAATCTCCTTGCCGAGGGCATCGTCACCGACCGCGCTGACAACGCAGCTCGGTAAGCCGAATTGTGATACATGGTATGCGAAGTTGGCGGGAGCGCCTCCTATTTTCTTTCCCTCGGGGAGCACATCCCACAGGGCTTCTCCCATTCCTACTACAATGTCGTTCATGATGTTATGAGTTTTTGATTATTTTGTTGATTTTATCTTAACGGTATAATAGAGAAGATAGATTACTCCTGCCGTCATTACGGCGACTGCTCCGCCCTGACCTATGGCATCGGCGGCATATCCCATTGCGAGCGGGAACACTGTTCCGCCGAACAATCCCATTATCATAAGTCCCGACACTTCGTTTTTCTCCGAGGGCGATGCGGTGAGTGCCTGGGCGAAGATTACGGAGAATACGTTGGAATTGCCGAACCCGATCATTCCGATACCAACATAGAGCAGTGTGAGTGATTGTCCGATGAAAAGTATCACCATCGCCGCCAGCATCAGCACTACACTGAAACCGAAAAACAATCGTGGCGATACGGAGCGGAGTATGAACGCGCCCAGGAAACATCCTGCCGTGCGGAAGATGAAATATACGCTTGTGGCGTAGCCTGCTTCTTCAAGCGGCAGTCCGAGACGTTCCATGATGATTTTCGGGGCGGTGGTGTTGGTGCCTACGTCGATGCCTACATGACACATTATGCCGAGGAAGCAGAGCAGGATGAAAGGTCGTCCGAGCAGTTTGATACATTCACCTACGCCCGATGCCTTGTCGGGTCGTTCCTCCTCGATTGGTGTTGCGCCCAACACTGCTATCGAAAGGAAGCTGATGGCGGCATAGATGAGGAAGAGCATACGCCAGCCGAGTCCGAATGTAGGCATGAGGGTGGTTGCCCCCCATGCGGCGAGGATTGGGGCGAGGAAAGATGCGATAGCTTTCACAAACTGTCCGAAAGTGAGCGTAGACGCGAGTTTGTCGCCGCTGATAAGGTTGGTCACGAGCGGGTTGAGTGATGTCTGCATTATGGCGTTGCCTATGCCGAGCAGAGAGAACGCCGCGAGCATAATCCAGTAGTTGTCGCCTGTAACGGGGAGTATCAGCGACACGGCGGTGACTGCAAGACTTATCAACACGGTCTTTTTACGACCTATCTTGTTCATCAACATTCCGGTGGGTACCGAAAAGATGAGAAACCAGAAAAATACGAGCGACGGAAACAGGTTGGCTTGTGAGTCGGTGAGTCCGAGGTCTTTCTGCACATAGTTGGATGCCGTGCCCACGAGGTCAACAAAGCCCATGGCGAAGAAGCAGAGCATCACGGGCACAATCTGCATGAGCGAGCTTTTGCGCGGTGTTGTGAATGTGGTGGTATTGTCCATTGGTGTTATATCGTTTAAAATTAATGCAATAGAACTATTTTGCGGCGATTGAATATATTGCTACTCTGTCAATACGTGCCTTGCCGCCGTCGGCACTTATGGAAAGGGTTGAGTAGGGGATGGTGGGGAATACGAGGTTGGTCATGGCAAACTTGCCGTTGGCTTCAAATACCTCGATACTTGAGCGGTCGATGAATATGCGCAGGCTCAGCTTGCCGTCAGTGTCAAATGTGGGCGCGGCGGTTACGGCAGGGAAATCCTGGCTGAAATCGGTGATGCCGCTTTCGCGACGGTCAAATGAGAGGCTCTTGCTTTCCGTATTGTAGGTCAAGGTCACGTGCTCGCCATTCGCGTTTCCCAGTACAAGGTTTATGCTGTCGGCTTTTCCGGCGCTGAGATTGACAAGTATTTCACAGATGCCGTCGTTGGCCGAGGGAAGATTTATCTGGCGTGGCTTGGTACCGATGTTGAATCCATCTTTCTTGGCGACGAGACGGTCGCGCAGCGCGATAAGCTCAGGTGAAGGGGTAGAGGAAGCGTATATCTGCCCGTCGGCAGCCTTGAACAGCCCTATCTCGCGGGGAAGCGTGTTGGCACTCCGGAACTGCATCGTCGGCACCTCGGCGGCATACTGCCAGTTGCTCATCCAGCCGATAGCGGTGCGGCGGTTGTCGGGCGCGTCGCTCCAGCTCACGGTCGCATAGTGGTCTTTTCCGAAATCAAGCCATTTAGTAGGTATGTTGCCGTCGCTGTCGGTGTCGGCGGTGAATTTCTTGCCGTCAAAATCGCCGACAAAATATTGTGTGGCGCTTCCGCCGAATATGCCGCCCGGGTTGAGATTGCAGAGAAGCACCCATTTCTTTTCGCCCGTGCCGTCTACGGTAAGCTCAAACAAGTCGGGGCATTCCCATACGCCGCCCTGTGCGCCGATGCCTTTGCCGAAAGAGCTTTCGAGGGTCCACTCCTTCATGTCGGGCGACGTGAAAAACAGCATTTCATGCTCAAGTGCATGGGCGAGCGTCAACACCCAACGGTTGTTTGCCGCATCCCAAAACATGTTGGGGTCACGCGCCTCGGAATCGAGTGTAAGCACCGGATTGCCGGGATATATGTGGTAGGTCATGCCGTTGTCATCGCTCCACGCGAGGCTCTGCTGCTGGGTCTCGCCTGCCGAGGTGTACATCGCCACTATCGCGTCTTTTCCGAAGCCGGCGCTTCCTGTCGGGTCTACGGCGCTGCTCCCGCTGAACACCGACCCGAGTCCGTTAGGCTCGATAGTAGCGGGATGGTGCTCCCAGTGTACGAGGTCGGTCGAGGTGGAGTGACCCCATGTCATGTTCTGCCACTTCGACCCGTATGGGTTATACTGATAGTTGAGGTGCCACACGCCATCCTTGTACACCATGCCGTTAGGGTCGTTCATCCACCCGTAAAGCGGGGTGTGGTGATATGCCGGGCGATATTTTTCTCGGTTTGTGGTGTCAAATGTGTTGCCTGTCTTGATATTGGTCCAGCATGCGTCATCTTTCGCTTCTCTTACCGATGCGCGGTCCTGCGATGTAGTCACAATCATTGAAAGATTGCAGTCTTTGTAAGGCGCGAGGTCGAAAGGTACATAATAATCCACTTTTGTCTTGGCGAGACGCACATATATCGTACGGGTGACATTTCCGTCGACCAGTACATTGATGCGGGCATCGTCGTTTGACTCCTGGACGGGCAGGAGCAGATAACGGCTGTCGGGGGTAACGCGTACGAGAGTGTTGTTGATGCCGAGATGCTCGATTTTCACTCCTTCCGTTGCGCTTGCCGCTGCAAAAAATGCCACTGTAATGGCGATGGTTGAAATTCCTGTCTTAATCAGTTTTTTCATGTCGTTGTTATGAAAACATTAATAATTGGTTAACATTAAAATAAGCCTTAAACAATCTTTTTTACCCTATGGGGAAATATGTACACCGGTTCATCCGGTTTGGTATTGCAAAACTAATATATTGAAAAATCAGTAATTATCAAAAATCGCTCATTCTGTATTAAAATTGTTGCATTGACCGATTTTTATAATGAAATGCAGTGTTTTTCATGATATTATGAATAACTTTACGGAACAAAATCAATGCCGAATAGAGTAATGAAAAATTTTTGGTTGTGGGTGTTGCCTGTTATTTTGGCAGTTGTAACCTGTGGATGCCATGAAGAGAAGACATATAAGATAGGTGTCTCACAGTGCAGTCAGGATGACTGGCGCAACAAGATGAACGACGAGATAAACCGCGAAGTGATGTTTCATGAAAATGTCACTGTCGAGATACGCTCTGCCGACGATGACAATGAAAAGCAGATTGACGACATTCGCTATTTTGCCGACAACGGATTTGACATAATAATTGCGGCGCCGCTCGTCGCCGATGCAATCACTCCGGTGATAAAGGAAGTGTATGAGTCGGGTACGCCGGTCATCGTGTTTGACCGTAACATCAACGGCGACTATTTCACTGCTTTTCAGGGCGCCGACAACGAGGCTATCGGAAAAGCCGCCGCTCACTATGCACGTCATATCGCCGGCGACGGGGCGAAGATAATCGAGATACGCGGGCTGAAAGGGTCGACACCTGCTACCGGCCGTCATGAGGGATTTGTCAAAGGGCTGCGAGAGGCAGGTGCCTCCGGTATCATCGCTGAGGGGTACGGCGACTGGAACTATGACGACGCGGCACGTATCGCCGATTCTCTGTTTACAATTTATCCCGATGTGGATGTAGTGTATGCCCACAACGACCGTATGGCTATCGGCGCTTCAGAGATGGCTCGCCGTCACGGTATCAACCCGAAAATAATCGGTATAGACGCAGCCCCTGAAATAGGCATAAAGGCTGTCGCCGACACGGTGATTGACGCGACATTTCTTTACCCTACCGAGGGACACAAGCTTATACGTACCGCGCTTGCCATACTCAACGGTGAGCCTTATGAGCGCATCACCTCACTTCCTGTGTCATCGCCTGTCGATGTGACCAATGCCGACATACTTCTGCTGCAGAATGAATCGCTGAAAGAGGAGACCAACAAGATCAAGATTCTGAAATCGCAAGTCGACGATTATTGGTCGAAGCACTCGGCACAGACATCGCTTTTTTATGCCGCCGGAGTGATACTTCTGCTCCTCTTCGGCTGGATATTCCTTCTGCTCCGCTCATTCTGGCAGAATCGCAATCACCAGAGGCAGCTCGTGGAGCAAAACCGGCTGCTTGAAGAGCAACGCGACATGCAGAAGTCGCTCAATGAGCAGCTCCGTGAGGCAACGCAGTCCAAACTTGTGTTTTTTACCAATGTGTCACACGACCTGCGCACACCGCTCACTCTCATTGCCGAGCCTGTCGAGCAGATGGTCAACGCTGCCAATCTCACACCTCAGCAGCACACCCTTATGCAGATAGCCAATAAAAATGTTAAGATATTGCGTCGTCTTATCAACCAGATACTTGACTTCCGTAAATATGAAAACGGCAAACTCGACCTGCGCCTTGAAGAGGTCGATTTCGGCAGGATGGTCACCGAATGGGCGGAGTCGTTCCGCTCGATAGCGCGTAAGCATGACATACATCTTGAGGTCGATGTACCCGGCGACACACCCATGATCCTGGCGATTGACCCGGAGAAAATCGAGCGGGTGTTTTTCAACCTCATGTCCAATGCATTCAAACACACTCCCGACAACGGTACTATCCGCTTTTCATGTGCCGTGAGCGGTGACACGCTCACCTTCTCTGTCGCTGACAACGGTCAGGGCATCAGCAAGGAAGACCTCGACCGCATATTCGAGCGATTCTATCAGGTCGACAAGGTGCATCCCAAAGGCTCCGGTATCGGGCTGTCGCTTGCCCGTGCCTTTGTTGAGCTGCACGGAGGCTCCATTTCAGTAGAGAGTGAATTGGGAAAAGGCTCTGTGTTTATCGTCACGCTTCCCGTGCGTCATCTCGATGCCGCGCCGGTGGTGCCCGATTGTCTGATTGACGCTACGGAAGTAAGTGCCGAGCTTGATGTGATAGATACAGAGGCAATCGCTCCGGAATCCGACAAGCCCTTGCTGCTTATAATCGATGACAACAGCGACATACGCAAGCTGGTAAGCGAACTTATGAAAGATGAATACAACATCATCACCGCCCCCGATGGAAAGGAAGGAGTGCGTCTCGCCGCCAAGTACGTGCCCGACCTTATTGTGTGCGACGTCATGATGCCGGTGCTTGACGGACTCGAATGTTGCCGTATGATAAAGGAGGAAGTGTCGACATCCCATATCCCAGTGCTTATGCTTACCGCTTGCTCTATGGACGAGCAGCGTGTGGAGGGCTACGACAGCGGTGCCGACGGGTATATCGCCAAGCCGTTCAGCAGTGCGGTGCTTAAGTCGCGCTGCAGAAGCCTGATTGCCAACCGCAAGCGTATCAAGGAGCTTTGGGCGGGAAATTCCGCTACGATGCCGGCACCGCAGGCTGCCACTGTCCAGGCTACCGGAGTCGCCGGAACGGCAAACGATATCGACAACGAGTTTTACAATCGCTTCCTTGAACTTTTCAAGACGGAGATGGGCAACGCCGACCTGAGTGTCGACACGATTGCCGCCGATATGGGACTCGGCAGGTCGCAGTTCTACCGCAAGATAAAGGCGCTCACCAATTATTCACCTGTCGAGCTGTTCCGCAGCCTGCGCCTCAAGCAGGCGCGCAGCCTTCTCACGACTACCGGCAAGTCGATAAGTGAAATCGCCTACGAAGTGGGATTTTCCACACCGGCGTACTTCACCAAATGCTACCGCGACGCATTCGGCGAGACACCTACCGAACTTCGCGACCGCCTCTCCCGCTGAGATTGACCATCGCCCGATTTAATACCATATCTGTCGCAAAGCTTTTGCGAATGTTGACTGTGCCGCTATAACTTTTATCGCTTTTTATATCAAAAATCGTTCATCGAATCATTTTTGATAGCCGATGCAACAACCCTGATACCTGATTTACAGTGGCAACCTTAAATTTGCGACAGAAATTTTTAACTAAATCAATCGAAACAAACATGAAAAAATCACTCCTTGGCGTAATGTTGCTGTTCTTTACAGCAATTATAACGCAGGCACAAAACATCACAGTGCATGGGACAGTCATTTCAAAATCGGATGATGAGCCGCTGATTGGTGCATCGATTCTGTCTTTGGCAACCAAAGCAGGCGTATCAACCGATTTTGACGGCAGGTTTGAACTTACAGTTCCTGAAGGTTCGGAAATCTCTGTTACCTATGTCGGATACAATGCCGTGAAAGTAAAAGCACAACCTGAATTGACCGTGTACCTTGAAGAAAATTCCGAAATACTTGACGAAGTTGTCGTCGTCGGTTATCAGACAGTTCGCAAAGCCGATCTCACCGGTTCCGTTGCGGTAATGAACATGAAAGAGCCACTCAGTGAAAATTCGGGAAATATAATGAATTCGATGGCGGGCAAGTTGCCGGGTGTAAACGTAGTCCCCGATGCTGCTCCGGGTGGTACGGGCTCGATACGTGTACGCGGTATGTCGACCGCCAATTCAAGCAATGATCCGTTATATATAATTGATGGAGTCCCTACCGACAATATCAACTGCATTAATCCATCGGATATCGAGACAATGCAGGTGCTTAAGGATGCTGCATCCGCATCAATATATGGCAGCCGTGCCGCCAATGGAGTGGTGGTGATAACTACCAAACATGGTAAAGGTGACCGCATGACAATTAATGTCAATTATGCGGCAAGTGCCCAGACAATCGCCAAGCGTTATGACATGTTGAACGCTACCCAGTGGGGTGAGGCATACTGGAAAGCCGCTGCCAATTCTAATGTGGCTCCCGCGTTCCCTCTTTACGGCAACGGCTCTACGCCGCAACTGCAACCTACAGTGCCCGGATTTGCAAACTATCCTACTACCGATACCGACTGGCAGGATGAAGTGTATCGCACGGCATGGACCAATAACCTTACCGCATCGATTACAAACAACACTGAGAAAGGGTCGGTGATGTTGTCACTCAACTATATTAATCAGAACGGAAATATCAAGGAGACATTCTATGAGCGTTATTCGGCACGTATCAATTCGCAGTATAATTTCAACAAGTATATTACCGTAGGTGAAAATCTTGTTGTGGCACGCTGGAGCAACCGAGGTGTCGATGTCGCCGGTGACCGAGGTATCCCCTTTACGGCAATGAGCCAGCATCCGGCACTCCCTGTAAAAGGTATTGACGGAGCATGGGCGCGCCCGATGGAACTTGTTGGCTCAGACCTTGCCAACCCTCTCCAACTGATAGAAAATCAAAGCGAAAACACTTCTACCTCATGGCGCATCCTCGGAAATGCCTATCTTGAAGTGAAGCCGATTGAAGGACTTGCCATCAAGACCAATATCGGTATCGAACACAGCCAGTATTTCAATCTCAACCTTAACCGGACAGTTAATCCGGGCGATGTCAACAGTGTTAGCAATGACTACGGACAGGGTGACACATGGACTTGGACAAACACCGCGACTTACAACAAGATATTTGCTAAAAAACATCATCTTACCGTGTTGCTAGGTACCGAGGCTATCGGCTATACATTCCGTGACCTGGGTGCCTCACGTGAAGGATACGCTTTTGAAGACTCTGATTTCATGCAGATAGGTGCCGGTACAGGTACGCAGAAAAACAGTGGTGGCAAGAGCCAGTGGGCGGTATTCTCGCTCTTCGGTAAAGCCGACTATAATTACGCCGACCGTTACCTTGCCTCATTTACCATACGCCGCGATGAAAATTCCCGTTTCACCAAGAAACACCGCGCAGGGGTGTTTCCCGCATTCTCTCTTGCATGGCGTCCTACACAGGAAGCTTTCTTCCCCAAAAACAATGTGCTTACCGATCTTAAGATACGCTATTCATGGGGTGAGAACGGTAATGCCAATATTCCACCGCTTTATCCCGCTTATTCAACATATCGTTTCAATACCGGTAATGGCGGATATGACATGTCAGGCACAGGTAACACAATTACTCCCGGCGTGACACTTGCCTCGACCGGAAATCCCGACCTAAAATGGGAGACAACATATCAGAACAACATCGGTCTTGACTTGCAGCTGTTCGGCGGTGCGGTAAATCTTAGCGCCGATTACTATATCAAGAAGACAAGGGACATGCTCACCATTCCCCCGGCTTTGAGTGTCGCCGGAGAGAACGCAGACAAGTGGCTTAATACCGGAGATATGAAAAATACCGGTTGGGAAGTTTCTTTAAGCTACTATAGTCCGAATTACGGAGATTTCTCATGGAATGGTTCAGTAAATGTGTCACAGTATAAAAACAAACTTGTCAACCTGAACTCTCAGCAGGAATTTATTGGAGGCGACCAGCGACTCATCCCGGGACAACCGATGGGTGTCTACTACGGGTATGTATGTGACGGAATTTTCCAGAACGACATTGAGGTAGCTAATCACGCCACTCAGCACGGAGCTGCTCCCGGCCGGTTGATTTACCGTGACCTTGACGGCAACGGTGTAATCGATGACAATGACCGCTGCATAATAGGCGACCCCAATCCGGATCTGTCGTTAGGCGTAAATCTCGCTTTCAAATATAAGGCATTTACTCTTGACATGTTCTTTGCCGGTGATTTCGGTTTTGATATCCAGAACCATATGAAACGCCAGCTCTATTCGATGGCTTACGGAAATCTTGCGACAAACCGTGGTGCGGATATACTTAATGCCTGGAGTAAGGATAATCCCGGCAGTGACATTCCCGCCCTCTCGCTTACCGATGATAATAACGAAAGTCGTTTCTCAAGCTATTATGTTGAGAACGGGTCTTACATGAAGATGAAATATTTGAAACTGTCATATTCATTGCCGAAACATATCATCGGAAAAATCGGGGCGACAAATCTTGATGTCTATGGTCAGGTGGAGAATGTATTCACGATGACCAAATACAAGGGACTTGACCCGGAACTGCTTCCCGGCGAATACGGCGCACGTATTGATAACGGTGCTTATCCGCGTCCGAGAACATTCACAATAGGTCTTAACCTTCAGTTTTAAATCCTTATAATTTCCAGAAAATGAAAAATATAAAAAATATTATAAACAGAGCCCTTTGTGTGGCAACAGTGCTTGTGCCGACATTTGTGATGACCTCATGTGACGACATGCTTGACACCAAGCCGCAGGGTGTATTTACTTCTGAACAAATCAGCGATGAGCAGGCTCTTGAGCTCATGACCGCTGCCTATGGTACTCTCACCTGTCATTATTTCGGAAACAACGAGTCTTTCGCCGGTCCGATTAACAACTGGGTATTTGACCTCCGTTCCGATGATGCCTTGAAAGGTGGTGACGGTGTGACTATGGAAGGATACATGCATCAGCTTGAGATAGGCAACGTACAGAGCGATAATCCTATAGGTGACTTTAAGTGGCGTAACAACTATTATTCCATAAGCCGATGCAATACGGCAATACGCGGCATTCTTGATGCGGGAAATATCAGTGACGAAAATAAGGCGGTGTTTGTCGCAGAGATGAAGACTTTGCGCGCATACTACTATTTCGACCTTCTGAGAATATTTGCGAAGTTCCCCTATATTGATGAGAATGCCGACCCGAGCACCTGCCGTGCCGACCAATATTCGCGAGATGAAATCGCCGGATTTATCAAGGATGATTTGCGTGACGGATACGATATTCTTCCCGACGCTCAACCTGAGGTCGGTCGTTTCAACCGGTATGTTGCCGCTGCTTTGCTTGCGCGTGTTGATCTCTTTACCCATGACTATGCTGAAGCGGAAAAATATGCCGGATATGTGATAAGTGACGGTGGTTATGAGCTTTATCCGAATTTCCTTGATATGTCTAAGCCGGAGTTCAATAATCAGTATGAGGCGGTACTTGCCGTACAGTTCTCTTCGTTTAACTCTCCTGACAATTATAACTACAATAACTGCCTCAACTGTACTTGGAGCGAGGGCAATCTCTACGGTAACGGTGATGATTTTTATCTTGCTTCACAAAATCTTGTTAATGCTTTCCGTACCGATGCCAACGGACTTCCCTATCTTGACGGCACTACTGACGGGAAAAATGTTGACCGTGCTGATTTTGACGGTAATGTAGACCCGCGACTTGACTTCACTCTCGGCAGAATAGGAATGCCCTGGCGCTCTCATAATTATAATGAGAAGTGGTGTCGAAATCTGGAACTTTACGGTCAGTATTCAAGCAAGAAGCCTTATCCGTCACCCGAATCTCCGTATGTAAAAACCGGTATCGTCCCCTGGGGCGCCTCTTCCCTTAACATGCTCCTTATCCGATATGCCGATGTCATGCTGATGAAAGCCGAGGCTCTCATCGAGCAGAATAAGAATCTTGACGAGGCACGTAGTCTGATTAATGATATACGTTCAAGGGCATCACGCTCTGTCGATGCTTCTTATACCCCGGTTGACTGCAACCCCGTGCTTGCAAGTTATGCGGTAAGTGAATATCCCGCTACCGGATGGAATCAGGATTATGCCCGCAAGGCTGTGCGCATGGAGCGTCGTCTGGAACTTGCGATGGAGGGTTTGCGTTGGTTTGACCTTGTACGTTGGGGAAATGCTGTGGAGACGGTAAACGCCTACTACGCATCGGAAGTCGCCGTACACTCCTATTATGCCGGAGCAAGCCTTACACAAGATGAACTCTATCTTCCAATTCCTGTGGGACAGGTTGATAACGCAGGTGATTTGTATAAATAAAAACTCTTTCCAAAACTTTAAAATAATCTCACAATGAAAAAGATAATATCATTTGGACTTGCATTGGTACTGTGCATGGCAAGCGGAATATTCTATGGTTGCTCCGATTTTGAGCCGACGGGTCTACCTGATGTGCCCGCTTTGCCGACAGCTACCGACGTGCATGCTACTGTAAGTGGTCGCACAGTCACTCTTAACTGGACACTCCCGGCTTCTGAAGATATAGAGGGTGTAAAGCTCATCCCTAATGGCAATGCCGATGCCGCTGTGACTGTTCCCGGTCGTGTCACAAGCTACTCGTTTAAAGGACAGCCCTCTGATGCGGAATGCTTTTATACGGTTAAGGTGTTGTATAAGGATAATCACGTGTCGGAAGGTGCAACGGTGACAATCAGGATTCCCTTTGTGGCATCGAAAATGGCATACGTGCTGACTGCTCCCACTATACAGCAACTGCCCGATGATGACGAAATTGCGGCAGCCACATGGTTTGAAAAACAAGAAAATGCAGAGTTCATTGCTCCCGGTCAAATCTCGACTCTTGACCCTGATATCTATGCTGTGGTGTGGATTGAAATTGATCGTGAGGGATTGCCTTACGGCTGGGAAAATCTTCCCGGCGGGATTGCTGATACCTCCACTATTGATGCCTTGAAGGATTACTCTAAAAACGGTGGCAGCATCTATCTCTCAAATATGGCGACACAGCTTACCGTACCCCTCGGAATGGTACCCTCCGACATGGGACCCACTATCTTCGGAAACGGAGCTGGTGGCAGTGGCGATGATGTATGGGTGATTAACGCATATCTCGGATGGGATTTCAAGGATAAGGAAGGAGAAACCCAGGGATTTTATGACCGTACAGGTCATGAAATATTCAAGGGTCTTACTTTCGAGGATCCCAATAATTACGGCTATGACAATCTTCCACTCATAGGTCCGGGTCAGCGTGAAGACCATAACTGCATGTGGGATTGCAATATTTACGGTAAAGGCTCACAGCCCGATGTCATAAAGAATTTTGAGGTCACGACCAACTCTCTTGTTCTCGCTACCTGGGGACATGTCCGTGACCATTGCGTAGCCGGTCTCGTTGATTTCTTCTCTACTCCCGAGCATGGTCGTTGCGTTGCAAATGGATTTGCCGCTTATGAGTGGAACCAGAACTCAGGTGCCAATCCCTATCAGCACAATGTTGAGCAGCTGACACTTAATATACTCGATTATCTCAAATAAGATTATCTTATATCCACGGCGACAGTCATAGTTGCCGCCGTGGATATCCTTAACTCTATTCAATGACGGCATGAAAATAATCAATCTTATTCCCTGCTTATTTATTGCAGTAGCCACTTCTTTGCCGGTAAAGGCAAATCTTGTCGCACATTTTCCGATGGATGTAAAATCGGGTGAGATTATTGAACAGATAAGCGGCGACCGCTTTACTGTACAGGGTAATTTTACACCGGAGAATCTTCCGGGAGCGGAAGGAATGGCATTGCGTTTTGATGGTTATACCTCGCATATCGATGCGGCATTGGGTGATATAATCCCCGCCGGTTCAAAATCCATGACGGTATCATTCTGGACTGCAATAGAATCATATCCGATTATTCAACTTGATGTCAATACACAGGAGAAATCTCCGATAATAAGCTGTCTTGATGAAGAAAAAAAGACTGGCTTCGGATTTTTTGTCGGCTTTGACGGTAAATATTCATTCAAAACTTATGTAAGCGGATGGCCTGTGTCGATTGAAGTGTCGGAGCCGCTTCCTACTTATCAGTGGAATAATCTTACTGCTGTCATTGACGGGGAAAGCCGTTCTTTGAGGCTTTATAATAATGGAGTGGAAGTTGGAGTCACACGTTTTAACGGAAACATCTGCATGACACCCGGCTCTTTTACATTCGGACAGGGGCTTGAATCCAGATATTTGGGTCCGTTTGAACTGATTTCTTTTAATGGGTTAATTGATGATGTCAAGATATGGGATGAGGTTATAAGTGAGTCGGTTATCGCTGGTTGGGAACCGGAAAATCCGGCAAACCTGAATATCCCGGCATCGCGTTTTGCCAATCAACTGCTTAGACCGCGATTTCATGGTATGCCTGCAGGCGCCTGGACTAACGAATGCCACGGCATGTACTACTCAGAAGGGCGATATCATCTCTTTTTTCAGAAAAATGCCGATGGCCCTTACATGGCGCGGTTACACTGGGGACATATCTCGAGTGCAAATCTTTATGACTGGAGGGAGGAGAAGATAGCTCTCGCCCCGGGCGAACCCTATGATATAAAAGGTTGCTGGAGCGGTTGCGTGTTTTCTGATGAAAAGCTGACCTCAGGGAAACCGGAAATCTTATATACAGCAGTGGATTATGAAAAAGCTACTATTGCAAAGGCAACGACTACCGACCCGGCTCTTGTAAGTTGGATAAAGTCGGATGATAATCCAATTATTAACGGTCATCCTGTTGGCTTGTCCGATGATTTCCGTGACCCGTATTTCTTCCGCAACGGTGATAATGCTTACATAATTGTAGGTACTTCGAAGGATGGCAAAGGTGCTGTTACATTGCATCGATATAATGAAGCCTCCTCTTCCTGGAGTAATGACGGCGATATTTTCTTTTCGGCACAGTCAAAATCACGTGACGGGCGCTTTTGGGAAATGCCTTCAATAACACCTATGGGCGACAAATGGCTTTTTGCTGTGACACCGCTTGAGACATCGACGGGTGTAAAGACGCTCTATTGGACTGGTGGCATTGATAATGACGGTCATTTAAAACCGATGTCTGGCTTCGATAATCCGCGACAGATTGAACTGATTTCGAGGGAGGGATTTGGATTGCTCTCGCCTACGGTATATAATCATGACGGGCGTACTATCGCCTTAGGTATAGTGCCTGATAAACTCTCCGCAAATGATAATTGGGAACTTGGATGGGCTCACTGCTATTCACTTCCGCGAGAGTGGTCGCTTGATGCTAATGGCGCATTGTTACAAAAGCCGTGCAGAGAACTTGCCGGAATGCGCTCGGAGATATCTTATTCTCAGTCAGGTATAACTCTTGATGGAGTGAGGTCGTTGGCTCCCGTGAATGGCAGGAGTGTAGAGATAGAAGCTGTTTTTGAAGTTGGTGATGTCCCGTTTGGGTTCAATTTATTTAAAAATTCAACTGGTGAGGCTAAAATTATCTATAATCCGTCCACGGCAGAATTGGTAGCTGATTTTTCATCGCTCAACCGTCTTGTCAACGACAATGGCGTATTTGACGGGGTTTACCGGGGAGTATTACCAGAAACCCCGTCACGTGGCAGCGAGTTGAAACTCAATATATTCGTTGACCATTCGATTATAGATATATTTGTTAACGATAAGTGGGCTACATCAATACGTGTTTTCCCGACTGATGCGGATGCTGATGAAATAGAAGTGGTGTCAAACGGGATGACAATAGTGAAAAATTTGAAGGCATGGAATCTCTCTCCAGAGGGAAGTGCGTCACTTTGGAACATTGAAGATGTTGTAAATGGTAAATTTCAAGATACAGGTGTCTATAATATTCAGGGCATGAGAATAGCCGAGATAGAAAACAACACTGAGGAAGTGTGTGATGGATTATCCAAGGGTATTTATATTATTAACGGTAAAAAAATGTATGTAGGAAGATAAGGTTGAAGTTTAGTTAGAGTGAAGGTTAATTTAGATTGTTGATTTGTAAGTGAGGGCGCATCGCTGATGATGTGCCCTCCGGTTTTTTTTGCGGGGGAGTGAGGAAAATTGTAACTTTGCAGTGCGATTTATAAAGAGTCGCGATATGAATGACCTGTAAATTATCACTTGAAATCTATTCATCGCCGGTTGTGAATAACTGGGGGTATCTGGAAAATTGGAAGAGTACGGCTCCGAACTGTAATCAACAGTAATTTAGGAGTTTGTCCGGTCGCATAATATATTGACCGGCGTTAGAATTCATTGTTTTTATTTCCAAATAATTATTTTATGAACAATCACCGATTGCTCACAGGGTTGCTTGCAGCTGCCTTGTTGAGCGAGGGGGTGTGTGCTGCCGCACAGTCGCGGCAGGTCATGACGATTGAAGAGCTTTTTGAAATCGCCGAGACCGCCAGTGTGCAGCTACGCCCTTCATTCAGTGGCGAAGAGGAAGCGCAACGTGAAATATCCGTTGCGCGGAGCGCGATGCTCCCCGACATCACCGCCGACCTGTCGCTAAGTTATATAGGCGACGGATTTACCACCAAAAGAGATTTTTCCGACTATCAGAAAGCCCCGATACCGCACCTCGGCACAGGGTTTTCACTCAATGTCACGCAACCGGTCTATACCGGAGGTGCCATCACGGAGGGCATAAAGCTTGCCGGGCTGAAGCTGACGGCGGCGCGCTACGCCACGGAGCTGCAACGCGACAATATACGCTTCACCCTTGCAGGATATTATCTCGACATCTACAAGTACACCAATCTCTTGACAGTCACTGAAAACAATATCGCGCAGGCAAGGATGGTGCTTGACGAGATGAGGGCGCGCCATGAGCAGGGTGTGGCTCTTAAAAATGACATCACCCGCTATGAACTGCTTGTCGCAAACCTTGAATTGCAGCTTGTAAAAATCAACAATACCCTTGCGATACTTAACCGGAACCTGTCGGTGACAGCCGGATTGCCTGACTCGATAGAGGTGGTGCCCGATGCCGCTATTCTCGACCGTTCCCTTCCTGTAGCGGGCGAAGAGTGGTGGCAACTCGAAGCCTCACTTAACGCGCCGTCGCTGAAACTCGCCCGCACCGGTGTGGACATAAGCCGTAACGCCGAGTCAATCGTTAAGAGCGACAGGCTGCCGAAAGTAGGCTTGCAGGCAGGATGGTCGGTTGACGGTCCGATACTTGTGGAAATACCTCCTATCGACCGCAATCTTAGCTACTGGTATGTGGGCGTGGGGGTAAGCTACAATATCTCGTCGCTATACAAGACTAATAAGTCGCTTGCCAAGAGCCGTGTCGCCACACGCAAGGCTATCGAGAGCCTCGATGCTGCGGCTGAGAATGTGCGCCTGGGGGTGAATGCCGACTATGTGCGCTATCTTGAGGCATATCAGGAACTGAAGACTCAGGAGAAGAGTGTGGAGCTTGCCGAACAGAACTATGCCACCACCTCCACCCGCTATTCTGCCGACATGGCGCTTATCACCGACATGCTCGATGCCGCCAACTCCAAGCTTGATGCCGAGCAGCGTCTTGTCAACGCCCGCATCAATATCATCTACTATTATTATAAACTTCTATTCACAACAGGAAAGATATGAATCACCGCAGTAAAAAAATCATCTCATATATCGTGACTCTCGTGGTCATTGTAGCCGCAGCCGTATGGGTCGGCGGAAAGTTTGTGCATTTCGGCGATGTCGAGTTTACCGACAATGCCCAGGTGCAGCAGCAGATTGTGCCGGTCAACAGCCGTGTGCAGGGTTATATCAAGGAGATACGTTTCAACGAGTATCAGCCCGTAAAGAAGGGTGACACTCTCGTGATTATCGATGACGCTGATATGCGCCTTAATGTGGCACGGGCGAGAGCCGATTATCAGAATGCGCTTGCCGGCAGGGATGTCGCCGACCGCAGTGTTGGGGTAGCCTCTGCGAATGTCGCGGTTACGGAGGCTTCCATCGCCGAGGCAAAGGTAGTGATGGAGTTGGCGGCGACCGACCTTGGACGATACACAAAGCTGCTGGAGCAGGATGCCGTGACAAAGCGACAGTATGACGCGGCAAAGACCGACTATGAGGCGAAGAAGGCTCGTTACGAGATGCTTGCGCGTCAGCGTTCCGCATCATCATCGGTGATGGCGGAGACACGCCAGCGCATAGCACAGAACGATGCGGGGATAGAGCTTGCCAAGGCGTTGCTTGAGACGGCTGAGCTAAATCTGTCGTATTGCGTCATCACGGCTCCATGTGACGGATACGCTTCGCGCAAGGAGATACAGGAAGGACAGCTTGTACAGCCGGGACAGACCCTGCTCGACGTGGTTGACTCTTCCGATGTGTGGGTCACCGCCAACTACAAGGAGACGCAGCTACGGCATATAGAGCCGGGAAGCGCGGTCAGGATAAAAGTCGACGCTATCCCCGACGTGACTTTCAGCGGTACAGTACAGTCGATATCAAAGGCTACAGGCGCGTCACTGTCGATATTGCCGCAAGACAATTCGGCGGGAAATTTCGTGAAGGTGCGTCAGCGTGTACCGGTGAGGATTGTGTTTTCGGAGTCAAACAATGCCGCCGACATGGAGCGTTTGCGCGCCGGCATGAATGTGGAGTGTGAGGTAGAGTACTGATATGGCTGACGCTCATTTGCCACAGGGACCGTTTGATATCCCTGATGTGCCCGATTTCGTTCCCCGGAGGCTGAAACCGTGGATTTTCATATTTTTTGTGCTGATTATCCAGTTTTCGGGCGGTGTGTATCTTGCGGCGGCATCCAACATGGTAGGCACGACCGCGCTCATGCAGGAAGATATACTCATGGCGGGATATGCCTCGCTGATAGGCATGGCGATAAACTTCGCGGTGATGTTCCGCATCAAGTTCCGATTTTCCAACCGCACACAACTGCTTGCGGCGTGTATCGTGCTGATTGCCGCCAATTTCATATGCGCCTCGACCGATTCGGTGCCGGTGCTTGTAATCACCTGTTTCGTGGCGGGATGGTTCAGGATGCAGGCTACGTTTGCCTGTAACTCCACCATACAGCTCTGGCTGACACCTGTACGCGACATGGCTATATTTTTCTGCTATGTCTATATCGTGGTCGACAGTGTGATTCAGCTGAGCGGCATCGCCACGATTTACACCGCGTTTTTCTCGCAATGGGAATATATGCAGTGGATTATGTCGGGATTGCTGGCGTTGATGATGATTCTTGTGCTGATACTTTTAAAGCCTGTGAGGACGCCTATGTTTATTCCGCTACTCGGCATCGACTGGATTGGCGCGGGGCTGTGGGCGGTATTCATGACCGGTTTTACATTTATCTGCGTGTATGGTAATTTCTATGACTGGTGGGACTCGGTTGAAATCCGTGTCGCGGCACTTGTCACTGTCATCACGCTTGGCATAAACCTGTATCGCGCCTCCTTCCTGCATCATCCTTACATATCATTCATGGCGATGAAAAACCGTAACGTAGTGCGCGCCACGGTCATCTATACGGTGTTTTTCACTCTTTTGGCGACCGAGCATGTATTTGAACACACTTATGCGGCGCAGGTACTCGGCTTTGACGAGACCAATCTGATTGACCTGAACTGGTATGTGTTTGCCGGTATTGTCACCGGTTGCGGATTTACCTATTTCACGTTTGCGTTGCGGAAATGGCGTTACAAGACCATGACCGCTATAGGCTTCGCGCTTGCGATAGTGTATCTTGCCTATTTTTATTTCTTTCTGGACTACGGGGTGGAAAAGGAGATGCTGTTTATGCCGCTGTTTTTCCGCGGGGCGGCAGCGGTGATAATATCTATAATATTCCTGACCTCGATAGTGCAGAGCGGACTGCCGTTTCAGGTGTTTCCTCAGGCACTTACCATAAATGGTTTCACAGGTGCGGTGATGAGCGCGACCTTCGGTCCTGCCGTAGTGGGTGAATTTCTGCGTCACGTGATGGCAAAAAACGCCTCGCTCATAGGGTCGTTGATGACCGCCTCAAATCCTGATGCTATACGTGTCCCTGTGGGTGAACTTTACGGGATGGTACAGTTGCAGGCACTCGTGGTGTCGATGAAAGAGATTTACGGATGGCTGCTGATGATGGCGCTCGTGGCGCTGCTTGTGATTCTGGTAAGCTATGCCCCGCTTCGCCCGTGGGCTATATTTCCAAAATGGAAGACCATACGCCGCACTATCCGCCGTATGGTCAGGTTTGATGCCCGCTACGAGGAATCCATGACAGATTGATGCAGCAGATAGCGACGAAATGCTTATATTTGCGGAATGAATATTGAATCAATCCGTGAATATTGCCTGTCGCTTCCGATGACGAGCGAGGATATGGCTTTTGGTGAAGACTGCCTGCTTCTGAGAGTGTGCGGCAAGATATTTGCCTGCTGTATGCTGACAGGCGCCGATTATCTCACCGTGAAGTGTGATGCCGGTTATGCCGTTGAGTTGCGCGAGGAACACCCTGAAATAGAGCCCGCGTGGCACTGGAATAAAAAATACTGGAATCAGCTTCGTCTTGACGGCGCGCTTGGCGATGAATTCATAAAGTCGCTTATACGTCATAGTTATGCGGAAGTAACAAGGAAACTGCCGCGCAGTATAAAGACCGAACACCCGGAAATACTCTCGATTGAATGAGCGGTATTTCCGGGCGTTCTTATGTCAGCGAGAGGGATGTTACCATCCTTCGTTTTGCTTCAGATTGGTGTTTCGTTCCATCTCTACGAGCGGAATCGGCCACATCTCATGTCGCGGCTGATAGGAGCGTGTGTACATGAGGTCGCCGAAGATGTCGGTGGCATTTTTGACAGAAGCCTCCAGGAGTCCCCAGCGCCGAAGATCCCAATAGCGTTGTCCCTCGCCCGCAAGCTCAAACGCACGTTCGCGGCGTATGCGTTCAGCCATCTCCTCCTTGCCGGTTACAGCAAGCCACGCCGCGCCGCTGTTAAGTTCCGGCATCCCTGCGCGGGCACGTATCTTGTTTAACTCGGGGACTGCTTTGTCGGTCTCGCCTGCTTCGTTGTATGCCTCGGCAAGCATCAATATCACATCGCCGAGACGGATTAGCGGAAACTCGTAAGGGGTGCGGTTGTACTCGCCCCAGTATCCGTCGAGATTGCCTGTGGGAATCCATTTTCGCCAGAAGTAGGAGTTCCATCCCTCGGAATTCCTGATGAATGCCATTGCCTCCATAGGTGCGCCTCCTTTTGTCGGGTCGGCAAGCACAAACTGCTTGTCCATCGGCGATGAACCGGCATCAGTGCCGAGATAGTGGGAATAAGGGGTGATTACATTCAGGCATAGACGCGGGTCGCGCAGCCGGTAGGCATCCATGACCTTTGTCGTGTCGCAGTCGAGGGTGCTTGTCACGGTAGTGCTTCCCTGGTCGATTGCCACACAGAGATATTTTTTCCTTGTCTCGGCTCCGCCGTCATTGAATCCAGGAAACATGTCGTCCCAGTCAAATTGCGAGCCGTCAAGATTTTCATACATGTCGACAAGTGTGACTGAAGGGACTATGCGGTTGCCCGCAATAAGACGCATGGTCGATTTATTGCCGAAATACGACACTATGTCGAGAGCGTAGCCTGCCGTGTTGCCGTCGATTGACTGTATGGAAAATATCATTTCCGGACTGTGACTGCCGTTGTAGAGGCGGAACAGACTGTTATAGTCGGGATGGAGCGAATAACCGTAATTGTGGCTCTTGTTGTAGACAATTTCCTCGAAGTCGGCGATAGCCTTGTCCCATTGACGGTTAAACAGATATACTTTTCCACGTAGTGCGTATGCCGCTCCTTTGGTCGCACGTCCGAGATCGGCGGCTTCCCAACTGACGGGGAGCTTCTCGATTGCCTCGGTGAGATCATCAATGATGTGACCGCGTATCTCTTCGGCTGAACTTCGCGGTGATTTCAGGTTGGAAAACTCCCGGTTTATATCGCAGGTCTCGTCGTAATACGGTACGCCTCCCCAGCAGTTAAGCATACGGAAATATGCCATCGCGCGAAGAAATTTTGCCTCGCCGGTCACGCGGTCGATTGTCACGCGGCTTATCGGCATGTTTTCCACGTTACGTATCACTGTATTGGAGCGGTGTACGAGTTCATACAGATACTGCCAGTGGTTTTGCACCCCACCGCTGTTTGATGCAAACGAGGTGCCGCGTGAGATGTCAGCCCACGGCGATGTCCCGTCGGCAAGGTCGCTGCACATGTCAAATGTAAATTCCAGTCCGAAGCACCAAGGCTCTTTCATGGCGGCATACATTCCTACCGCCGCTTGCCGGGCATGATCCTCGGTCTGCCAGAAGGTCTGTCCCGACATCTGGTCGCCGGGGATGTAGTCAAGGCTTTCACAGCCTCCTATGGCTGTGGCGAGGGCAAATAGTGCCGCTATACGGTTAAGTTTCATGTCTGTTGTCGTTTAAAAAGAGATGTTCAATCCTATCGAGTACTGGCGAACGGAAGGATACCCTACGTTGGCGCCTACCTCCGGGTCGAGTCCCGGAAAATCGGTTATTGTGAAAAGATTGTCGATGCTTGCGTAAACTTTCAGGTTCTCGACAAAAAATTTCCTCGTCACGTCGCGTGGAATCGTGTAGCCGAGCTGTATGTTCTTGCACCTGAAATAAGCGGCGTTGTGGACAAAAGCATCACTTGCAATATTGTTTTTGCCGTTGGCGTTGTTGCGCAGTAGGGGGTATTTCGAGTTATAGGGATTTTCCGGAGTCCATGAGTTGTCGGTGATATCTTTTATCAGCGATTGTCCCATGACGGTAACGAAGCGGAACGCCTGATTGTTGTAATATACCTTATAATCGGCTACTCCTTGAAACAGCACACTGAAATCGAAGTTATTCCAGCTTGCTCCGAGATTCGCCCCGTAAGTTATGCGCGGCACATTTCCGTGACCTATCTCCACCCGGTCGTTGGTGTCGAGCTTGCCGTCGCCGTTTGCATCACGGTAGAGGAAGTCGCCGAGTTCGGGCCGCTGATAGGTAGCGAAATAGTCGGGATTCCTGTCGACAAGCGACTGCACGTAATCAAGGTCTGACTGGTCGCGCACTATACGGTCGACAGTGATTACATAGAGCTGATTGATGGGTTTGCCTTCCTGTGTCTTGTAGACGCCGTTGATTGATGACACGTCGCCCTGGAACCGCGTCACCTTGTTGTTGACAAATCCCATATTTACCCCGACATTATAGCTTACTTTACCGATACGGTCGTTCCAGCGAAGGTCAAACTCAAAGCCCTTGTTGTTGACTTCTCCCGCGTTCTGGTTTGGCACGGTGCTTGTGCCGTGTTCAAGAGGTGCCGGCAGGGATATGAGTATACCTTTGGTATTCTTATTGTAGATATCGATTGTCCCGCTGAAGCGGCTGTTAAACATGGCGAAGTCGAGTCCGATGTTGGTCATGTAGGTCTTTTCCCATGTAAGCTCGGGATTAGCCAGTACAGTCTGTGCAAGTCCGCCTGCAATATTGCCGTTCAGGATATAGTTGGCTGTTGCGAAAAGACTCTGATACATATAGTAGCTTGTGGTGGCATTATTGCCAAGGGAGCCATAGGAAGCGCGCAACTTAAGCTGATTGAGCCATGAAGAGCTTGCCGCCATGAATTTTTCCTGCGATATTCGCCACGCCGCCGACACGGATGGGAAATATCCCCATCGTTTTCCGGGTGCGAATTTAGATGAGCCGTCGGCGCGCAGATTTGCCTCGATGAGATAGCGGTCGTCCCAGTTGAGATTGATACGCCCGAAATATGACCGCATCGCCCATTCGTTGTAGTTGCCGGTTATGCTGCCGTTGGTCATTCCGGCATTTATAGCACCCAGCGAGGGGTCGACAAGGTCGTATTTTATATAATAGTCGGTGTCATACTTGTTGTATTCCTGGCTCATGCCCGCAAATACGGAAGTACGGAGGCGGCTGATGTCAAAATCATATTTCGCGGTTATTTCCGATGAACGGTAGGTGTTTTTGTAATTGTACCGTCTGATATATGTGCGCACTGTGCCTTCGCGTATCAGTACCGGACCGTCGAGAGTGAACCGGTACAAGTCGCGGTCGGTGAGATGATGCTCGATGTTGCGTTCCCAGTAGTTGTAGGCAAACGAGCCTTGTATCGTCAATCCTTTCAGAGGGGTAAGACACGCGTTGAGTTTTACTACCGAGCGTTTTGTCTTTGTGGGATATTCCGGCTTGTAGAACCACTGACGACGGTATGGGTTGAAATTGCTGACATTTTCCTCCTCCGGATTCTGAATGCCGCCGTAAAGTCCTGTCGCGGGATCATAAAGGGTCATGCCAGGCACGGTATTGAACGCGCCTGACCCGAAAATCACGTCACCTCCCGCTGCCGCGTTTTCCGATGATGGGTTGTTTTTATCGATATATCCGAATATGTTGGCACCTACACTTAGCCATGGCTTTATGTTGACATCAAGGTTTGAGCGGAGCTGATAACGCTCGTAATCGGTGTAATATATCATTCCCGGGTTATTGATATATCCGAATGTGAGATTGTATCTCACTCTTTTCGAGCCTCCTGTCACGGAGAGATTGTGGTTTTGTACCACTGACGGATTGCGGTAGATATGATCCTGCCAGTCGGTGTTGGGATACACTGTCGGATTGCGTCCTGCATCGTTGCGCCAATCGTCAATTTTGCCTTGAGAAAATCTCGGTGCCTGCCCGTTGGCGATGAGTCCGGCATTTTGGATTTCCATGAAGTCGGCATAGTCGGTCACAAGGTTCAATCGCTTGGCTACGGTCTCAAATGACACGTTGCCGCTGTAGGTGATGCGTGGCGCGCGCTCCGCTCCTTGTCTGGTTGTCACAAGTATTACACCGTTTGCGGCGCGTGAGCCGTATATTGCCGATGACGCGGCGTCTTTCAGAACAGAGATGCTTTCGATATCCTGCGGATTGATATCGCTGAGAGCTATCCCGGTCATGCCGTCAATCACGACAAGAGGCGCGGAATTATTCAATGTGCCTTGTCCTCTCACTAATATGCTCTGCGATTCATATCCGGGTGTATTACCGCCTGAATTTGTGACGGTCAGTCCCGACGCGAGTCCTGCGAGAGCGTTTGTCGCATTAGTCAGCGGGCGATCGGAAAGTGCGCGGCTGCTTATCGATGATACCGCCCCGGTCAGGTCTGCTTTTTTCTGAGTGGCATATCCCACCACTACCACTTCGTCAAGTTGCGATGCATCGGTCTTCATGACGATGCGATAAGTCTGCTTGCCCTTGGTGAGACGCACCGTTTCGGGTTCGTAACCTAAAAATGCGACCTTTATGGTTTCGTCGCCGTGAATTTTTTTCAGAGAGAAAAAACCGTTGGTGTCACTGACGGCGATAATTTCGGGATTTTTTCCAATGGATATGTTTGCCCCGATTACCGGTTCCCCTGCTTCATCGACTACCGTACCTGCGATCACGACTGTCTGCTGTGTCGCTGTTATGGTATCGGTCATTTCATTAGTAGTGCCGGAAGAGGCGTTCTGCACCCCGGCAATCAACATGAATGGTAGAAGTAGATACTGCTTCATTTAAGTTTATTGTCAAATTTTGGCTAAAATTAGTGATGAACGTACTTAATTCAAACTAAATGTAAATAGACACCATAAATCTAACAATAAACGTGAATAAATGTTGCCGCCGGAGGTTGGGCTATGTCATTAAACGCAGATTTTCTGCATTTAAAATCAAAATGTATAAAAATATTGCTCCCGGAAGACGATTCCGTTGGTGACCGAGCTTAGTATATAATATATTGAGAAGAAAATTATGTGAAAGAATTGCACAATTCACAAAAGTGTATTATATTTGTATTGTTATACCGGAAGAGCATAAACAATGGATAAAAACGCAATGTTACAGTATTGGGCAGGCGAGCTGCTCGCGGTAAAAATGGAGCTTGAAAAAATCTCTTTTCTGCTTCAATCAGGAGTTGAGCCCACGAGTGACATAAGGCGACACCTTGACAACATGCTTGACCGGAAACGTCAACTTGAAATGTTGATAGAAGAAGTAAGGAAACAGAAGTGACAAACCTATGGAGGGAATGCTCCTCTTTAAAGCAATAGTATATGAAAGAGCGTATAGCACTATGGAAACAGATGGATGCCGAAGGTAATCCGGAGGCTATGAAATTTCTTGAAGAGATAACAGCTCAGGCGCGAGCTGAGGGCAAGATTCAGGAGATGAACGAGGCATTGGCATATCTGATAAATGAGGCAGACAAACATCTCGACAATGTAGAGGAGAGTTTTAATGCCTATACGATGCATGAACGCATGGGGTCTTTGACAGAGGTGATAAACATTGCCTATATAGCGCGCAATTATTTCGGTAAGACCCGTCAATGGCTTTATCAGCGGCTTAAATGTCAGGTCGTAAATGGTAAACCTGCATCGTTCACTCCCGAGGAGGAAGCGACATTTATGTACGCGCTCAATGACATAGGATTAAAAATATCATCATTTACCCATAGTGCATAGAGGGGTATAAAATATTTTCTCCGAAACACGACATGTTTATGACGCTGCATGGATGCGCACCGTGCGTAGAGGTCAGTCGGTTTGGATTACGAGGTAGTTGGTGAGGCTCCAGAAGAGGTCGGGGTCGAGTATGCGAAGCGTCTTTTCTCCTTTTTCATCAATAAGCTCGTAGGATTGTTCGGGATGGTTGGTGAGAATCCTCGGTTTGCGTGAGTTGAGCGGCAGGAGGTCGAGAGTGCGTTTATCTGCGGTGACAAATACATTTTTGTCAAAATTGCCTTTCAGTAGCTTTGTCTTGCGGAGGAAGCCCGACTCGATAATGTTGTGATTTTTAAGCACTCCTTTTGAGCCTATGATATAATAACATATATTCAGCTCGTTTTCAAGCTGAAGCGATGTTTCCTGTGCGGCATCGCGCTCGCCGGTGACAGTTGTCACGGTAGAACTGAGAGAATCAACCGTGTCGCTCAATGTCCCGATATATTCGTTGGCAGATGAAAGCTGACGGCGCAGTGACTCGATTTCTTCAAACTGTGAGTCAATCTGCATTCTCAGTGCGTCGATAGTCTCTGTCAGCTCTTTGTTATTGATAGTGGAGTTCTGTAGTTTTGCTTCCAGGTCGAGTAATTGCTGGCGGCGTTGCTGTATCTTGTGGCGTATGCTTGCCATGTCGGCAAGTATTTTCTTTCGTTGACCGGCACTTTCCTGAGGATTTGATGCAGCTATGGTCATGATTTTTTCCAGTTGTTTTATCTGCTCCATCCCTTCCGATATTTCTTTGACAAGGGCGAGAAGGCTGTCGCGTTCGGCAAGCGCGGTCGCGAGTTCCTGTTTTGACACTTCCATCAATGACTGCTGTTCCTTTTCTTGTGGCGCATTGCATGCCACAAGCTGTGATGATATGAGGGCTGCTGTTATGATATGTCTTGCTGTCATAGCTGTTTGTCGGTTAATCGTAAAGCAAATTTCGCGAATAGATTTTTATTCCGGTCGTTTATGTAAATAAACGGAGGTAATGTGTCAATTAGTGTATGTGACTGAATTTGCCGATATTATAAAGATATAGTAAATTTGCGTCATGAAGTCGTTGGAACATAGGACCGGGCTTATATTTGACCTGTTTTTCTGCATAATATTTATGCCGCTGCTTGCCGTTTTCGGCCCGGAGCGATACTGGTGGAGCAGTTTCCCGTTATTTGCCACCTTGGCTACCGTTTACCTGTATGCCACTTATTTCGTTACCAAATATCTTCATCTGCCTAAACTGATTCTTTCCCGTTCATACTATAAAATCGCAGTAATCACACTGATATTTCTTGTGCTTACATACCTGCTTACCCTTTATCCGTTGCCGGAAGTCGATTTTGTGATTCCATCCATGAGCGAATATCAGACCAGGGTGAGAAACTATAATGTGGCAATCAGTCTGTGGTTTATGTTTACGGTGGTGCTATGCTATTCATTGACGGTGTCGTTTGTGAAGGAACTGTATGAGCGTCTACTGCTGCAGAATATAGCGGAGAATCAGCGTAACAAGGCGCAACTTGCCGTGTTTAAGGCGCAGATAAGCCCTCATTTCCTCTTTAATACGCTTAATTCGCTATACAGTCTTGTCATTGGCACATCACAGAAGGCGGAAGATGCATTTATAAAGTTTACCGAGATACTCAAGTATTCCTATACGACTATCGACAATGAGTATGTGGCACTGTCGGAAGAGATTGCCTACATACAAAACTATATCGACCTGCAGTTGATACGGCTTGATAGCCATACGAAGGTAGGGTGGAATTATTCGGTTGATGATGACACGAGATTGATTCCGCCGATGATATTTCTTACATTTGTGGAAAATGCGTTCAAATACGGCACTTCTACAAGTCGAGATTGCACCATAGATATTAATCTTGAGTTGAAGGATGGCTTGCTGAGGTTTGAGACTGAAAATATGGTGCTCCGTCATCGCGACGAGTTCCGACAGGCTGTCCCCGTGGGATTGGAAAACTGCCGAAGCCGACTTTCAGCGCTTTTCCCCCAGAAGCATCAGCTGTTGACCACGGAAAAGGATTCGGTTTTTAAAGTGACTCTTAAAATAGATTTGAATTAGGATGGCAGATATAATAAGATGTGTGGCTATTGACGACGAGCCGCTGGCACTTGATGTGATAAGACAATTTTGTCATCGGCTGGGCGGAATTGAACTGACAACTTTTTCCGACCCCGAGGAAGGAATGGAATATATCAACGGTAACAAGACCGACATTGTGTTTCTTGACATAGAGATGGGTGAGGTCAATGGACTGTCGGTAGCGGCAAAGCTGCCTGAAGACACGTGTTTCATATTTACTACCGCTTACCTGCATTATGCCATTGACGGTTACGACCTTGATGCGGTCGACTATCTCCACAAGCCGTTTTCCTACGCTCGTTTCCAGGCGGCATTCGGAAAAGCATTGCGCCGTCTCGGTAGAAAGCCGGTAAAGAGTTCGGTGCAGTGCATAGTAGTGAAGCAGGATTATAGCAACATCAACATCCCGCTTGACGATATACTTTATGTAGAGGCGATGGAAGGATATTCAAAAATATTCCGGGCATCGGGTTCATGTGTCATCACCCGTATGATATTAAAAAATCTGTCGGCTATGCTTTCGCCTGATGATTTCATACGCATACATCGCTCTTTTATCGTATCGCGCTCGAAGGTCAAGAGTTTCAACAAACAGGAGGTGTATCTTAACAATGGCACCACTCTCCCTATCGGGCGTCAATATGCTGCCGACATAGTAGGAATACTGATGAAGTGACCGCTGTCATGGGCAGGTGGCGGCTGTATAATCTACCTGGACCGGTTCAAAAGTCTTTCCCGGTCAATCGGTAGCTCAGGTCGGCTCAACAGGTCGTTTCACCGGGTCGCACCTTCACATCACCCTAAAAAGAAATGGCCGAGTCATCGACCCAATAATCTTGTTTGATTTATCCATCTGACAAAGTATTAAAGTTTTCCCAATTTACTAATCAGATATACAAATTACATTTCAATATGGCAGTAGCAGAGAACTTAAGAATGTGAATAAGTTAAACCTCTATGAGGTTCAATAATAGGTAATTGCTCTTCAAGCATTTTAGCAAGTTGTTCCTTCGTTACTACTGCTCCCACATCATTTGCAATAATAAGGTTCGCAATAATCATTTTCTCTTGCTCCTCTTCTGTAAGTTCATCCCATCGTTTACTCTTCTTTCTTTCCCAATACTCCCACGCGGATGCCTCAGTTTCATTCTTATAACCTATTCCCAGCGCAACTGAGTACCCCACGATAAAAATATACCCGATGAAAATAGCTAAGGCAACAACAATTCCAAGAATTATCAATGTGATTATTATTAACCAATTCATTATCTACAATATCTGAGGTTGTTTATTCTATAATTGGTACGCATCGCCAAAGTGATTACTTCTCCAACCAAAGCGATGTCGCCGAGTAGGTAATGCCGCTTATTGTTCCACTTAACTGTATGTCCTGCAATTTCAGCTGTTTTCAAAAGAGAATTGCGAAATTTTATATCATTGAAGTAGGTAGCCGCGCCTATGGCAAAAGCCGTTCCACTGGGGCTAAGATTCAGAATTATCGGACCGGCATCTATATCCATACCAAGCCAACACGAATGGTCATGATATTCTCTGATACCGGTAGCCGGAAAGGACTGCCTGAAATGTATCTTTAATTTGTCGTATTGTTCATTGGCAAATTCTGCATCGATCTTGGTTAGATAATAACAGTTGAGTGCTGCATAAGAGCCTTTTACCGGAGTATCCCTCATCCCATTGTCATCAAGAAAGGATACAAGTAGTCCGGTTTTGTTATCAAGCCATTCCGTTTTTGATCGACATATCCAGGCTTTTACTGTTGAAGAATACTTGCAATCGTTGAGCCTCGCGTAATCTGACAAAGCGACTATGGCGACCATCATATCCGGAACATAAATAGGTTCATCAGGATATGTCGGTATATTCAGAAGTGGGGATTGCTGGATGCGGCGATTCATCGCCTCACAAACTGAATCATGAAGCTGTTTATATTTATTATCTCCTCCAATTCTCCGATAGTTACCAATCATCCAAGCAAGATGGCTGAGATAGGAAACGTGACTTTTATCCCCCTCCAATGATTCGAGAGGGTCTTCATCCCAGCGCAATTTATCATATAGTCGAAGCTCCGGTGACTTGACAATCTGAATAAGACTGTCAATGGTAGCGACAGCATCATCCTTAGTTTCCGGATATAGTTCAGCCATATTACTTAAAGATTCTGCAAGCATAGAGCAAGAATACAATGCCCACTCACCTTGAAACTGCAAGCCGATACCGCCTGGCATCTCATTAAGTAGTTGCAGCGGTTCTACCATAATCTTATCAACAAGATAATTCCTTCGCTGAAGCAAATCATCCTTTTCATCATCAAGAGAGCCGTTGCCCCAACACGAACACGTTACCCAGATTACTTTTATGAGTAACAGAATAAGAATTGTGAGTATTGTTATTCTATGTCTTAAAGCAAAGTTCCACATTTCATCAAAGAGATTGCTTCGCAGATTCTACCTGCAAGTGCAAAATTAGGCAATAAATTTGAAGAACTCGGAGAGCGGGGTTGAAAAACCAAGTTTCAACCTCGGGAAAGATTCCAATAGGAAATGCCAGTTGCACTTCCTATTGGAATCTTTCCATCTTTACAAAATTTTTTATTTGCATAGAAATTTTGAGGTATGGGGAAATTGGCTTAATTTTGCACATTGGAATTACCATAATTCTTTTAAATTTGTTATATAAGAAAAATTTGACATAAAATGGCAGACAAAGACCAAAACAATCAGTCGACCGAGCTCGAAGAGCTTGCTAAAGACAATCAGAAACTGAAAAATGACGTGACCCTCGGTCAGAAGTATCTCATGTGGATCATCATCGCCCTGTCGGTGGTGGCAGTCATTGTGCTCATATATATCTTTGCTGTAAGACAGCCCGGTGTAAAGGCATCAAATGAGGCTATCTCACAGGCTGATATCACTCTTTCCCAAGGCAATGACTCGCTTGCTCTCGCTCAGTACCAACAGGTAGCTGACGAGTATGGCTATGAGGCAGGCAGCCGCGCCGCCCTCATGGCTGCGACTCTCAATTATAAGAAGGGCGACTATGAGGCTGCTCTTTCCGATCTCAAGAATTTCGATGCCAAAGAGGCTGTAGTAGGTGCTGCCGCCATGTCGCTTGAAGGTGACTGTTATGTCAATCTTAAAAAATATGACGAGGCGCTTTCTTCCTACGACAAGGCAATCAAGGCTTCCGGCGACAACGCTCTCTATACACCGCTTTTCATGATGAAGAAAGCGACTGTGCTCCGCGAGCAGAAAGATTATGCAGGGGAGCTTAAGGTGCTTCAGGCAGTGAAGACCGATTATCCGCAGTATGCAGCTACTTATCGTATAGATATTGACAAATACATTGCCCGCGCTGAATATCAGGCAGGGGAGAAGAAATAAAAATCTGATCTGTATATTGACATTTGCACCCCGGTTCCGCATCATGGAAACCGGGGTGCAAATGTTATTCAGGTGTATAAAAAACGAAAGTGCACTTCTTCACAGAAGCACACTCCCTCATAACCAAAATTCAAGTATATATATTTCTTGTCGTCTAACGCTTAGGAACGGCAGCCGAAGAGGTAGATGTAGAATGAAGAGTGATTTGTAGAAGTTTTTATTCGACTGTGTTTTCCTAAGTAATGTGGCTTTCATCAAGCTAATGCAAAGTTACTGCTTATTAGCGACATAGCAATGACCCGCATCTGAAATAAATCTAAAATAATCAAAATGCGGGAACAATCGGCTAACTTGTTTGTTGTCATAAGGATTATCGTAAAAATGATGTCAAAATCATATTTACGATGTCCGTTTTTTAAGCAGAATTTAAGTTAAAGTGCCGGATTTGATGTTTTTTAAGCATTTAGTCAAATAAAACCGGTGCTATTTTTCTTCCTCGGGATGGGGAAGAGTGACACGTATTAGTTCAAGGCGTGTAGCTGATTTCTTGACTATGGTGAAGGTCATCCCTTCAAGCTCAAATGTCGCTCCTTGTGCCGGAATTTCTCCCAGATTGTTCAGGATGAAGCCGGCAAGGGTCTGGTATTCATCTGACTCTGGAAGAGGCAGATTGAAATTGTCGCGGAGATCACTTATTTCGTATCGTCCGGAAAATTCATATACGCCCGGCTCGATTTCACGAGCGGTAAGGCGGCGGTTGTCATGCTCATCCTGAATGTCGCCGAATATCTCTTCCACGAGGTCTTCAAGCGATACAAGCCCCGAAGTGCCACCAAACTCATCGACCACTACTGCCATCGACCGCTTTTCGGCGAGCAGTCTACGCATCATTTTGTTGGCAAGGAGTGCTTCAGGCGCGAAAAGCACAGGCTTTATCGCCTCTTTCCAGTCAGAATCGGGCTTGAACAGCTCACTCACATGTATATAACCGAGCACATTGTCAATATCCTCACGATAAACCAATATCTTGGAACGTCCGGAGGATGTGAACAGTTGCGACAGCTCCTCGCGCGATGTCTCGTCAATATTGACCGATACTATCTCGTTGCGTGGCGTCATGCAGTCGCGTATGTGAGTCGATGAAAAATCAATGGCGTTGTGGAATATCTTTACTTCGTTCTCGACCTTTGTCTGTGTAGCGGTCTCGTCAATGGATGTCTCTATATACTGGTTGAGCTCTCCGATGGTGAGAAGACCGAGCGGATGGTTAGCGTTTTTGATGCCGACCATCTTCATGAGAGTCTTGGAAAGCCAGCTTGTAAACTTGGATATGGGATAGAGTATCACCCAGAAGAAGAATATCGGCAGGGCAAAATAGCGCAGCGATGAATTGGGATTGATACGGAAAATGGTCTTGGGGAAAAATTCGCCCGTGATTAGTATCACTCCTGTCGATATGAGGGTCTGCATGAGCAGGATAAATACTTCGTTGTCGTAGACGCTTTTCAGCCACGGGTCAAGAAGTGCCGCCGCTCCCATGCCGTAAATTACAAGCATTATGTTGTTACCCACAAGGATGGTGGATATAAACAAGTCCTGATGCTTGTAATACAGGTTGACGATGTGCCCTATGAAACCTCCGCGTTTCACATCTATCTCAACCTTGACGCGGTTGGATGATATATATGCGATTTCAACTCCGGAAAAGAGAGCGGAGAATATCAATGATACAAGGGCTATGATGAGCCATTGGGTAGTGGGGTCCATATTGTCAGACTGATTTGTTGGCTTTTATATCTTGTTGTTGTGTAACGGCGGTAGAGTCGCCGGTCACGGTAGTGGAGTCGGTTGTGGCGTTACCTTTGAAGTCTGATACCGGGAATATGCCCGACGGCTTGTGTATGGTGTAGGTGGTCATACGTTCGTTGGAAGTGAATCCGTAGCCTTCGATTACACGGTCGTTACGCTCGATATGTATGAACGAGTCGGAATACACATTGCGGTCGCGCTGGCTCCAGAAGAGTTGTTGGGTAAGAAATTTCTCGCCTCGTGTGTTCAGGATGTTGACATTGCCGTCAAGCCGCCAAAGCGATTTGTTTTTAAAATATGTGGCGGAGTCACATACGATGGTGGCATCGGTGGTGTAATCTGTGTCAAATTTTTCCATGAACAACCCGTCGGGGAATCTCCATACCGGTTCTTTTGCCTCGTCAAATACGAGCCAGAGGGGGGTGGTGATGCGGTAACGCGTGATTCCTGAGTCGGAGATGAGCGTGGTTACGTCGCGCGTCATCATCGTAGGTACGCTGTCGCCGTCGGTGGCGCGGTGTACTACATCGGTCTTTTCATCGGAGCATGCTCCGGCGACAAGCATCAATGCCCATACGACGGGTAGTGCCTTCATGCCTCCTGACCGTGTTATGTGACTGCGAAATGACATGTAAGTCCTGTGCCGGTTTAGCGTATCTTGCTCTGGAAGAACCAAAGCTCGTTGACATTGATGCCGAGGGTGATGTTGAGGTAATCCTCCTTAATTAAGGCATTGGGCGTGCCCTGGCGGTGTTTCCACTCCAGTCCGATATTAACCACGGTCTTTGAACCTGGAGCCGGCAGCCCGAATCCGAGCGACACGCCGTATTCCTTCACATCGTTGGTACCGATTTTGATATAGTCGTTGCTGTAATAGCCACCGATGCGGTAGCTTATACGCTGGGCGTAATTTCCACGGTGGTAGGGGGTGTACTGTGCGCCCAGACCGAAGCGGAGGCGGTTGTTGAATTCCATCATTCCGTTTTCACGGTCAAGTTCGGCGTATTTTACATCTTTCCAGTTCTGATAGGTCACGTCGGCTTCAACCATTAGTCGTTCGCGCCATTGGTAATTAAGACCGAAACCCCAGGTATCGGGAAGAGTGTATTTGTCACGAAGCGACGTATAGGCGACCGTGTCGGCATGTACGTCAGATGAGCCGATATTATAGTAATTCACACGCCACGCATGTCCGAGCAGCGATTTTGACGGTGAATATGTCACACCGGCGGTTAGCTTGTTGTCGCGGTTGATATCAAGTGAGTATTGCACACCGAATTGCAGGTGATAGTCCCTGACCTGTACTACGCGCTCAAACAGGGCGGTGTTGGCGGCTTCCGGCACTGCGTAGATGTCATTGATGGTGGTGCCGAACAGATAACCGATATTGGCTCCGACCGTGAATCCTTTGAAAGGACGGCCGCCGATACCGACATACAGTTGGTTAAGTCCGCCGGAGCCGCTACGGGAGTCTGCGCCGTTGTCCATCTTGGAGCCGAATGAATATCCTACCGATGAATAAGGCAACAGTCCGATGCTGGCGCCAAGATAGCGGGTGATGGGAAACTGCATGGTGATGTAATCCAGTCCGCCTCCGAAATCTTTACCTGAAGCGCCGTTTTCCTTGCTCCACATCGCCGAGGCTGTGAGACCCATGTCAAAAAGGAATGTGAGCGAGTCGATAGCCGCGTAACTTGCGGGATTCATTACATTGATTTGCCTTCCCGACTGCATGGCATAGCCGACACCTCCCATGGCGCGTTGTGACGAAGTGGCGTTATCGTTAAGGATACCGTAGCCATACATTGAGTAGGGTGTCTGTGCCGTCGCTGTCAGACAGCTGACAATCAGCAGTGCTATAGCCGATATTTTTTTAGTGATGTTCATTATATTTCAGTATACTGTTTAATCCTTTACATACAAGCATCGGTTCAACCTCCGCCTCACATTCAAGCAATGGGGCGAGTCGCGGCGCGTCACCTCCGGTGAGTACCACAATGGCATCGTCGGGCAGCAGCGACCTGTAATATGTGATTTCGCCGATAGCTCCCCTTACTACTCCTGCCTTGATGGCATTGACTGTGTCGGTGCCCCATAAAGGCACATCTCCGCCGGTCTCCACGTCTACGTAGGGTAGCCGGCTTGTCATGGAGTGCAATGCCTCGGCGCGCATCCACAGTCCCGGGGCTATGTTTCCGCCGGCAAATTCACCGTCGGCAGTGAGCCTGTCGTAGGTTATTGCTGTGCCGGCATCGACCACAAGTACCGACTTGCCCGGGTAGAGCGCCTGCGCGCCTGCCACAGCGGCTATGCGGTCGCGCCCGAGAGTGGTCGGGGTCGTGTAGCCTATGCTTACCGGCAGCGGCAGCATTGATGTCAGCTCATACACCCTGTCGGCAATCGTGCGAAGCGACACCACTATATCTTCTCCATGATGTGTGACGGAGCAATATATTGCCGCATCAATGTGGCGGTCGCCGACGATTTCTTCCAGATGACCCGGCAGCAGATGCTCGTGGCGTTGATAATCGACAAGCGTGTCACCCTCAAAAAGAGCGACTTTAGCTGTCGAATTTCCCTGGTCGATTACAAGATTGTAGCCCATTGTGCGACAAAATTACTAATTCCGTATGAATTAACGACCCGCATCGGTCTATTTTTTAGACTGTTTATGCTCTTTTGCCAGAGTGCGCGGAATCATTATTGAGGTGTAGACGAGTATGAGTCCGCCCGCGAGGATGAAAGCAAACCAGTCGCGCCCTGCGCCGTAAGGGTAAAACATGAAAAATGCCGCCACACAGAAAAATATCGAAGACCATACCTCGATGCGGTAAAGACGCTTCACACGAAGCACGTCGCCGTCATAGCGGTTCATGATCCTTCCTATGAGGGTAATCAGCGCGCCTGCCGAGAAAATCCAGCGGTACACCTCTATGCTGTAGCCGAGCAACGGCATCAGCACACCCGCTGCAATCAGTATCATTCCTGCCGTTATAATCCAGGAGAGTATCTTTTTATTTTTTTGACTCATGATGTTGCGTTATTCTATTATGTACACATCCTCGTTTTCGCGTTGCATGTGGTATTGTTCCCTTACGATACGCTCCATGGTCTCACGGTCGGTGTCGAGATTGTGATTTTGCTTGCGGTAATACTCCATCGTGTCACGGTTTGCCTTGATTTCGCGTTTCAGCTCCTTGATACGCTCGTCATATTCCATTGACTTAATTATGGAGTTGTCGTTGAAAAACAGTACCAAGAGCGTAAATGCGACAACAAAAATAAATGTCACCGAAAAGTATCGGCGGCACCATGCCCAGCTCTTTTGTACCCAGTTGCTCATAATGGGTGCAAATTTAACGAAATCCCCCGTCACTGCCAACGATTTAACAATCTATTGCATTACGACGCCATTTATTCGGTTATTGTGTGAGTGGCAACGAATAGTTGAAGTCGGGTTTGACCGTGAAAGTCAGCGACGCGCTCCTGCTTGAAGCAGAGGCATTGTAACGGAAGTGGATGCGTGTGTTGGGGGGCAGGCAATCGATGAAAAATAGTGCGCTTTCAGGTTTGTTTTCTTCCGGCGACAATATCCTGCCGGGAGTTATGCGTTCTTCGACATATATGTCGGTGCCGGTCACCGTGACCGCGATGCTTACCGCCCCGTCAACGCCTGTTATGCCGGCAAGTCCATGTCTAACGAGTGTGACACGGTAGTCTTCGTTGACTGTGATGGTGAGTCCGGCGACGGTCTCTTCCCCCGATATAAGTTCTCCGGCATAAAAGTAGGTTTCGGCAGGCGACTTTCCGCCGGGGCGTACAGCCATGGCGATAACTGCCGCTGCCACGATAAACAGCAGCACACACACTTCAACAGTGCCGATTGCAATCCATAGAGATATCATGATTCTTCAAAGTTAACCATTATTTGTCAAAACCAATATATAAAATAGAGTGTTAATACTTATGATATTGTATAATTCACGTTCAATCCATTTATTTTGATGTCACACGATTTATTGATGTCTCACAGCCTGATTCCTACCCATAAGGTAGCTACGTGGCTGCTTACACAGATTGACCGCTTTCTCACCCGGCTGGGTCTTGAGCAGTCAGGCTCGGCAGAGGAGATAATCTATACTGTTCTGGCACTTGGCATGGCATTGCTCGTAGGCTGGGTTGTGAGAAAGGTTGTAGTGGCGATTGTGCAGAAGCTGGTGTATTCCCTTCACACTATATTTGTTGACGAGCTTCAGCATGAAAATATCGTGAACAAGATGAGCCATATCATACCGCCGCTTGTGTTTCTCGGGCTTATACCGTTTGCCTTCCAGACCGATAATCACACGCTGATTGTCATCGAACGTATCGTGCTCGTATATTTTGTCGTGGTGCTCGGATGGACAATCTGTTCGCTTTTCAATATCATCTGGGCGAATTATGACCGTAGAGAAAACACCAAGAATCTTCCGCTCAAGGGCATACTGAATGTTGCAAAAGGACTTGTGTGGATTATAATTTCCATCATCGCCGTGTCGATACTTGTCGACCGCTCTCCTGCAGTGCTGCTCACCGGATTGGGAGCGTTTGCCGCCGCCTTGATGCTGATATTCAAGGATTCAATACTCGGGTTTGTAGCAGGATTACAGCTGTCACTCAATGACATGCTGAGAGTAGGCGACTGGATAGCGGTGCCTGGCACGATTGCCAATGGTATTGTCACCGATGTTTCGCTTACCGCAGTAAAAGTGAGAAACTGGGATAACACCACCGTGACGCTTCCTCCTTATACGCTTGTCTCGACATCATTCCAGAACTGGAACAAAATGAAAGAGCGGGGACGACGTCAGATTGAGCGGTCGGTGTGGATTGACATATCGACTGTCCGCCCTACCACGCCCGACATGCTGGAGGCGTTTAAGAAGCAGCCGTTCATGAAGGAATATATAGAGCAGATGCAAGCTGATGCAGCCAAGGGGCAGGCAACATGCCTGATGCACGACAATATAAAGGTCAATGGCTCGATTGATACCAATCTCGGCTGTTATCGTGCCTACGTAGGGCTGTATCTGCATCATCACCCGTACGTTGCAATGGGAGGGCCGACGTGTATGGTAAGGCTTATGCAGCAGACGGCGACGGGAGTGCCGTTGCAGATATTCTGCTATCTCAACACTACGGAATGGGTGTCGTTTGAAGGCATACAAAGTGACATTTTCGAGCATATAATGGCTGCGGCTCCCGCTTTCGGGCTGTCGGCGTTCTCGTCGCCTACAGGCAGGGATATGGTGAATATAGCCAATCCGAAGCCGGAGGCGATGCCTTACAATGGCGATTCTCCCGTGGCGATGGCAACCTACGACCCCATAACCAATTATATGGTGCCACCGAATGTATCGGGCGACCACGGGTTTGCCTACAATACCCAGCCGGTTTATCCCGATTCGATAGCCGAGGCGGTCGCTGCCGCAAAGGCTGCGGGCATACCTGTGATGCCTGTGACAGGAAGTCCCGTACCTCCGCTTGTGTCCGGCGCTCCTGCCGTCACTCCGGCATCATCTTCATCACCCGCAACTCCTTCAGCGTCCGGAGGTATTTCCCCTACACCGGCTGATTGAGGTGCTGATGACTCACGACAATTATATTAATCAACCGATTATAATTTAGATTCTGATGAGAAAGATAATGTTTTTAGCAATCGCCGCGCTTGTATTTTGTTCGTTTGATTCGGCACGGTATCTTGGTGACATGAACGAGTTTGTTGCACGTTACAGCAACGGTTATCTCCTTGACTCCGACTGGGAAGTGATAGGTTATGCCCGTAACGGCTATATCATGAATGAACGTAACGAGATAATGGGTACGTATCATAATGGGCGAGTGTATGACTGTCTTGACAGTGTGATTGCAGTCTATGGCAACGGTTGTGTCTATTCCGACCGCCCATTGTGGGATATCTATGACCGTATCGACATGTCGAATTATATAAGGGATCAGAAAGGCAGGCAATAGTCATGCTTCAGCTCCGACATCACGAATGTCGATTCGACGGAGCCGAGCCCTTCAAAAGCTCCGAGCTTGTTTAATAGAAATTCCTGATACGCGCCCATTGATGGGGCATATATCTTCAGGAGGTAATCGTAGCCTCCCGATACATTGTAACATTCGGTCACTTCGGGAAGTCCGCTGATGTAGCGGGTAAACTCCGTGGCGATTGATCGGTTGATATGCTGCAGTTTTACCTGACAGAACACCATGAATCCCTGACCGACTTTGTCGGCATCGATTATTGCCACGTAGCGGCGTATATATCCTTGTGTCTCCAGTCGTCTCAGACGCTCGAACACAGGGGTGGTAGAGCGGTGTACCTTCGCTGCGAGTTCTTTCACGGTCAGTCGTGCGTCATCTTGCAGCGCGCGCAATATGGCAAGGTCTATGTCATCAAGCTGTTCGGTGGTCATTTATTCTGTTTGAATGTCATTAAACGGATTGTTTTGGAACGTATGTTCTATTTGATAGTACAAATATAGATATATTTTCTGTTGTGCCGGGATTTAATTGCCGATATTTTCTGCTATTTCTAAATTTGCGATATGAAATTGAAAATATCTACAAAAATATAAGATTATGACACTTGACAGAAACCGACTCCATTTTGAGACACTTCAGCTTCATGTAGGGCAGGAACAGCCCGATCCCGCAACCGACTCACGCGCAGTGCCGATTTATCAGACGGCATCTTACGTGTTCCGTGACTCCGCGCATGCGGCGGCTCGTTTCGGACTGCAGGATGCGGGCAACATTTACGGCAGACTCACCAACAGTACACAGAGCGTATTTGAGGAGCGAGTGGCGGCTCTTGAAGGTGGTGTTGCCGGGCTCGCCGTGGCATCGGGCGCGGCGGCGATTACCTATGCGCTGCTCAATATAACCCGCGCCGGCGACCATATCGTAGCAGCAAAGACCATATACGGAGGCTCCTACAATCTTCTTGACCATACATTGCCTGCGTATGGCGTGACGGCTACGTTTGTCGACCCTTCCGACATCAATAATTTCGAGAAGGCAATCAAGCCTGAGACAAAAGCCTTGTTTATCGAGACGCTCGGAAATCCCAACTCAAATGTCATCGATATAAAGGCTGTGGCTGAAATCGCTCATCAGCACCGCATTCCCCTTATCGTCGACAATACTTTCGCCACTCCGTTTCTGGTGCGCCCTATTGACTCCGGTGCTGACATAGTGGTACATTCCGCTACCAAATTTATCGGCGGTCACGGCACATCGCTCGGAGGAGTGATTGTGGACAGTGGCAACTTTGACTGGAAGGCGTCGGGGAAATTCCCTCAGTTGACCGAGCCTGACCCGAGCTATCACGGTGCGGTATTTGCCGATGTCGCCGGACGTGCTGCATTCGTGACACGTATCCGAGCCGTCCTTCTCCGTGATACCGGTGCCACCATAAGCCCGTTCAACGCGTTCATTCTATTGCAGGGGCTTGAGACATTGTCGCTGCGTGTCGAGCGCCATAGCTATAATGCCGCGCGGGTGGTGGAATTTCTGGCAAAACATCCTAAGGTGAAACGAGTGAATCACCCCCTCCTGCCGGAACATCCCGACCATCCGCTATACAAACATTATTTCCCGAAGGGGGGCGGCTCGATATTTACATTTGAGATTGACGGCGGCGAGAAAGAGGCTCACCGGTTTATTGACGCGCTGGAGATATTTTCGCTTCTTGCCAATGTCGCCGATGTGAAGAGTCTCGTCATCCATCCCGCCACGACTACCCATTCGCAGCTGTCCGACACCCAGAAGGCTGAGCAGCAGATTTTTCCCGGCACAGTGCGTCTCTCCATCGGCACCGAGCATATCGACGACCTACTCGCCGACCTCTCCCAGGCACTTGACAAAGTGTGATCCGATGGCACTTAATGGTTTTGTCTGGAACGGTCAAGATGGCGGTAACCTACCTGATACATATGGATAATATTGCAGAATAGGGTAAAAATCCCTTGTATTCACACCCTTAATCTTGCAAAAAATGTTTAAATTTGTAATTGGAGATACAGCTTGATATTCATAAACGCCCTCAAAACCATTAGTTATGACGCCGGATAAGATTGACAAAGTATTAGATTCGACCATAGATGTGCTTTACTCCCGTGCATCATCGGTCATTGAGCACGCTCGTGAAACTGCTTACCGGCAGGTCAACGAAGCATTGGTTAAACGAAACTGGGAACTTGGAAAATTGATTGCCGAGGAAGAACTCAATGGTCAGGACAGGGCAATTTACGGAGCGTCAATTATCAAGGGACTCTCGAAACGGCTTACGGTAACTTATGGAAAAGGCTTTACCAAAAGTTACCTGTATAGCTTCCTGACTTTCTATAAAAACAATGAAGGTGAGATTTTCCAAACAGTGTTTGGAAAATCCCGTCCTCTCCTGTCATGGTCTCATTATTTTGTACTGACTCAGGAACTTAATGCAGATGCCCGCAACTGGTACGAACGAGAGGCAATGCAGCAAAACTGGGGTGTCCGCACTCTTCAGCGTAATGTGAGCTCGCAATACTATTATCGCATAGTCGCCTCCCAACGCAAAGGTCTTGTGGAAAAGGAGATGCTTGAATTGACGGCTCCCCTGCAGAATCCGGACCCGACGGAATTTATCAAAAATCCTGTAATCGGAGAATTTTTAGGCTTCACAGCCGATTCAGCTTACCGCGAGTCAGAACTTGAACAGGCTATAATCGACAATCTTGAGAAGTTCCTGCTTGAAATGGGCAAAGGTTTCGCCTTTGTAGCTCGTCAGCAGCATATACATACGGAAAAGAAAGATTATTTCATAGACCTTGTATTCTATAATTATATTCTTAAATGCTTCGTACTCATAGACCTGAAGACTTCGGCAATCGAGCATCAAGATGTCGGTCAGATGGATATGTATGTCAGAATGTATGATGAGCGGCAGAGGGGTAAGGACGATAATCCTACAATAGGCATCCTGTTATGTGATGATACCGACGAGGATATAGCTCGCTATTCGGTGCTTCATGACAATGACCATCTCTTTATGGCGAAATATATGCTCTATCTGCCGTCACCCGAACAACTTCGCGCAGAGATTGAGCGTCAGAAGACCATCTTTTTTCTTAAAGAACAATCACACCGCGATGACGAAGTGTGACCCTGACGCAGACAGCCAATGATGACGTGACTACTTGGATTCCTTCAGACCATTTTCGACAGATTTTCGTATATTTGTATGCTTTTCCCTCACTTTTTTCAAAGTGGGGGTTTAGTTTTTTCAAAGTTCCGTGTCTTAATGGATGTATGACGAACAAAGATGAAATAGAAAAGCTTTTCAAGGCTCATTATGAACCGATGTACCGGCTTGCCCGATCGCTTCTTCATGACGGGGAGCTTGCGCGCGATGTGGTGCATGATGTGTTTGCGGCAATGCTTTACACTCCGCCCGACACATCCGTTTCTGCAGGGTATCTTCTTGCTTCGGTACGCAACCGGTGTCTTAATATCATCCGTGATGATGACCTTCATGACCGTATAGTCAATGCGTATTTTCTTGACATGGAGGATTATGATGAAAGGGATGAATCTTACGAAGATACTTTGTCAGAGATTGACTCCATCATAGGCAATGACCTGTCGGAACAAGGCAGGAGAGTGATTGAGTTAAGATTTTCTTCAGAGATGAAGTTTGCCGATATCGCTGAAGAGATGAATGTGAGTCAGAATGCCGTGTTCAAAGATCTTCGTCATGCACTTGAATTAATACGTAAAAAATTAAGACAGAATGGAAATGGATAAATACCGACTCGTGTTTGATGTAATCGAACATCCTGAAAAATATCCCCCTGAAAAAGTGGAAGAGCTGCTTTCCGATCCGGAGGTGGCGGAGATATATCGTCTGTTGTGTCTGACAACCTCAAGTGTGGAATACCGTGCTGATGTCAAGGAGATTGATGTTGAGGAGGAATGGCATAGATTTTCTGCAAATCATTTCTCATCGCGCCGCAATATTTTTACCATGCATCGTGCCGCCTCGATTGCCGTTATCGTCGTGTCATCGCTTGTTGCCGTGGCACTTGGCGTAGCCATGAAAATCAGCTATCCTTCCGGAGATTCCCAAAGTCATGATAATGATACCGCTGTATCGGTAATCGTGACAGAGGCATCGGTCATTGAATCAGGCGTATCGCCTGATTCAATGACGGTAGACAAATCCCCGGTATTGTTTGACAATGAACCGATTGATTCCATATTGGCGGTGATTGGTGAGCATTACGGGGTAGATGTGGTGTTTGAAAGTGACCGTTCAAAGAGTCTGCGACTTTATTATCGGTTAGATATGACACAGCCTCTTGAGTCGCTTGTGGATGAACTTAACACATTTGAACAGATAAATATCCGTAACAACGGAAATTCCCTAATCGTTGAATAACTATGAAATACATTATCGCGCTTGTTGCGTTCATGCTGACAGTTGTGTCGGTATGTGCTGCTGAATTTTCTTATAGATTTGATTCCATTCCTGTTTCGCAGGCTTTATCTCAGATTGGAAGTGATCATCAGTCATTGAAAATAAGTTTTATCTACAATGAGCTTGAAACCTACCGGACATCGGCACGCATAGATACAGATGATGCCTATGAGGCGATACGTCAGACGATAGGGTTTAATCCTATATCGGTAGTCAGGAAAGGTGATGATTTTTATGTGGAAGCATTGCAGCACGGCAAATATTGTTATACCGGGCGATTGTCGGGTCCCGATGGCGAGACTGTTGCCGGTGCCTCGGTGTTGTTGCTCGCTCCTAAAGATTCCACTGTGATTACCTATGGTATAGCTGATGACAGGGGACGGTTTGCTATCCCATGCGATAAGAAGGAAGTTATCGCCAAATTTACCTGTCTCGGTTATATGCCGACATATCATAAATGTGACGATTTCACTCTCGGTACTGTGATAATGCAGCCGTTGCCGGTGCAGTTAAAGGCAGTGAGCGTGGAGGCGGCAAACGCTCTCGCTTATTCCGACCGCACGGTGTATCTTCCCACCGGCAATCAGCGTCGTGCCGCCCAGAATGCCATTGATTTGCTCTGTCACATGGCTATTCCGCAGATAAAAATCGACCGCGTTACCGGGAGTGTGTCCGATAATCTCGGGAAGACCGTGGAGATATTTATAAATTATGTGGCTGCCACGTCGGAGGATATCACTGGGCTTCGCACTACCGATGTGCGCAGGGTGGAATATCTTGAATTTCCGATTGACCCGCGTTTTCGCGGGGCGCAAAGAGTTATTAATATCATCGTGCAGGAATATGTATATGGCGGATATACCAAAGCTTCGGCGTATGAAAGTTTCCTGACGGGGCTGTCGAATGAGGCAAATATCTACTCCAAGTTTGTCTATAAAAAGATGACCTACGATTTTTATGCAGGGACGTCAAATTATAAGCGACGTGATGAGGGAAATTCGATTGAATCGGTCTATACTCTTGCTGATGAGAATGGAGATAAATATAAGGTCGACAGAAATCTGACTCTTGGAAATTCCAAATCAAAGAATAATTCCTATCCGGTCTCTTTCCGTGCTCTATATGTCGCTGATAAAACCCAGATTAGCAATACGGTGGGTTTCTTCCATAATGATTATAAAGGAGATGAAACCGGCTCATTGACATATTCCTCTTTGCCAAAAGAAACCGGTGAATATTATACAGGCGGTAAATTCCGATATAATGGAGTTGTGTATAACGGATCCTATTTCTTTGCCATGCGGTCAGGATGGTCGTTTGATGTAAGCTCGAGTTTTAGCTATACTCACCGTAATCGCAATACAGATAAAATCGAGAGAGTCCCTATCAATAGGTATGCGAAAGAAAATGCAATCGATTATCGAGTAAATGTCAGTCTTAATAAGCAGTTTAGTAGAAGCAATTCAATGTTGTTTCGGTTCAAAAAGGGTGCTCGGATGAATTGGATTAGATATAGCGGTAATTATGCTTATTATGATAAGTTTAGCCAGGATTTTTATACCTGGATGGCGGGTTATAATTTCAATAACGGCAAGTGGGGAGTAAACGCTGATGGTGGTTTAGTTTGGGAACACACTAATATAAGCGGATTAAAGAATGATGATGTGTATCCGTTTGCGCATCTGAATCTTACATATACATTCAATCCCAAAAACCGCTTAGGTGTATTTTGGCAGTACGCGACTTTTTCAGCCGGAGTATCGGAAATGACCACCACTGTCCTGAGAGAAAACGAACTGATGTATATTACCGGAAATCCTAACTTGAAGAATTCCCGGTCGGTTGACGCTGATTTCTCCTATTCATTTTTCCCGTCAAATAAGTTTGCATTGAATGCGTTCAGTCAGTTTAATGTGAGATTCACGCCACAAGTCATCGATTATCGGTTGTATGATGGCGGGAAGGCGCTGTTAAGGAGTTGGAATAACGGGGTTGATTATTATATCAACGGTTGCGTGGGCGCTTCGTCAAGGCTTACATTATTAGATGGCAATCTTCAGCTATCAATTTCTCCTGTATGGTATTTTATGCGAGTAAAAGGTCTCTATAATGTGACGCATAATCCTTTACATGCGTGGATCGATGTTACATATTATTGGTGTAATCTTTATTGTCAGGCTCAGTATAGCTCTCCGGGAGTAGGTTTCTTGTCTACGGTCGGCGCGAAATATAAGGGTCATGATTATTATAACGTGGCTTTCGGATGGGCAAACAATAATTGGAATATACGTGTTGTGGCAAACAACTTTTTCAATAATAAATCCTCGGTTATTAGCTGGCGGTATTCGACACCGCTATATTCAGAAAAACTTATTGAACATACTTCGAGTTATCGTCCGTGCATTCGGGTCAGTTTGATTTATACGTTTGGCTATGGAAAGAAAGTGCGTCGCGACAATGAAATCGGAGCGCAGGAAGGTGCAGGTTCCGCCATCCTAAAATAATCCTAAAATAATCCTTACATATCGCTCTTTTATGGGTATTGATAATTTGCAAATTATCAAATAATTCATTAATTTTGAAAGATGACTTTACCCATAGACATAAATCGTAGTACAGGTGTCTTCGCCGATGATTTCTTAGAAGCTATTTGATTAATGAGCAAGCAAGTTCCTTGAACAGTTCACTTACCGCGACAAAATCAACGACCGCGAGACGTTTATGAAAGGTATCGACTACTCATATTACTATGAGGAAGAATAAGTAATGATTATGGATAACGGACAGATTATATTATTTCAGACACAGGGCGGGGAGACGAAGATTGAGGTCCGTCTCTCAAATGAGACTGTGTGGCTCACGGCAGACCAGATGGCGGAACTGTTTCAACGCAATAAATCAACTATTTCAAGACATATCAAGAATGTTTTTGAGTCAGGAGAACTTGACCCCAAAGAGGTAGTTGCAAAATATGCAACTACCACTCAACATGGTGCTATTGAAGGTAAAACTCAGACCCATCAGGTCGATTTCTATAACCTTGACATGATTATCAGCGTGGGGTATCGTGTCAACTCGCATCGCGGTGTGCAGTTCCGGCAGTGGGCTACGCAAGTGCTGAAAGAGTATATGATCAAGGGTTTTGTGCTTAATGACGATTTGCTAAAAAATGCCGGACAGGGCAACTATTTCGATGAACTGTTGGCTCGTATCCGCGATATCCGCAGCTCGGAGAAAGTGTTCTACCGCAAGGTGCTGGAGATTTATGCCCTCAGTATTGACTATGATCCCCGCACATCCGTTACTCAACAATTCTTTAAGACTGTGCAAAACAAGATGCATTTTGCAGCCCACGGACATACTGCCGCAGAAGTGATTTATGACCGAGCCAATGCTGAAAAAGATTTCATGGGCATGACGACGTGGTGCGGTGCCATGCCTACACGACATGAGGTCGAGATTGCAAAGAATTACCTGTCGGAAGAGGAGGTTGACATGCTAAACCGCATTGTCAATCTATATCTCGATTTTGCCGAGTTGCAGGCAAAAAGCCATGTGCCGATGTATATGAAAGACTGGATTCAGAAGCTCGACGACTTTCTGAAGTTATCGGGTAAGGAATTACTGAACCATGCCGGAAGCATATCTGCCGAAGTGGCAAAACTGAAAGCCAATGAGGAATACGACAAATTCAGTGAGCGCACTCAATATCAGCTATCGCCGGTAGAAATCCATTTCCTTGAAGCCTTTGAAGCTGAGCAAAAGCGACTTCGTGCCAAGAAGTGAACCCTGCAATATTCCAGGGAGTGTCTTATTGCTATTGCTAAAGCGAATGGGGAGGGGCGATTTGCATAGTGTCAACTTTTTGGGTAACTTTGCGGATGGTAAAATAAATACATTTCATGGATAAGCAATTTAAACCGGAGACACTTTGCGTACAAGCGGGTTGGACTCCGAAGAAAGGCGAGCCGCGTGTGCTCCCCGTATATCAGAGCACCACTTTCAAATATGACACCAGCGAACAGATGGCACGTCTGTTTGACCTGGAGGACAGCGGATATTTCTATACGCGGTTGCAGAACCCCACCAACGATGCCGTGGCGGCAAAGATTGCCGCCCTTGAAGGCGGAGTTGCCGCTATGCTCACGTCAAGCGGTCAGGCGGCAAATTTCTATGCCATATTCAATGTTTGTGAGGCGGGCGATCACTTTGTGAGCTCATCGGCTATCTATGGCGGTACATTCAATCTGTTTGCCGTGACTATGAAAAAGCTTGGCATAGAGGTGACATTTGTCAGTCCCGATGCTTCAGAAGAGGAGATTTCAGCGGCTTTCCGCCCCAATACCAAGGCTCTTTTCGGAGAGACGATATCCAATCCCTCGCTTGATGTGCTTGATATCGAGAAGTTTGCCCGTGTGGCACATAAGCATGGGGTACCGCTGATTGTCGACAACACATTCCCGACACCTATCAACTGTCGTCCCTTTGAATGGGGCGCTGACATCGTGGTACATTCCACCACGAAATATATGGACGGTCACGCTACGAGCGTGGGGGGTGCGATAGTCGATAGCGGTAACTTTGACTGGGATGCCTATCCCGACAAGTTCCCCGGGCTGTGTGCCCCTGACGAGTCATATCACGGACTCACCTATACCAAGGCATTCGGCAAAGGCGCTTATATCACCAAGGCTACGGCGCAGCTGATGCGCGACCTCGGCAGCATACAGTCGCCGCAAAATGCGTTTCTGCTCAATCTTGGTCTGGAGACATTACATCTGCGCATGGAGCGTCATTGTAAAAATGCCCAGGCAGTTGCTGAGTATCTTGCCGCCAACGACAAAGTGGCGTGGGTAAACTATTGCGGGCTTCCCGACAATCCTTACCACGCACTTGCCGAAAAATACATGCCAAACGGTTCCTGCGGTGTGATTTCATTCGGACTGAAGGGCGGACGCGATGTATCAATCCGTTTCATGGACAATCTTAAACTGGCGGCTATCGTGACCCATGTCGCTGATGCGCGCACAAGTGTGCTGCATCCCGCAAGCCACACCCACCGTCAGCTCTCCGACGAGCAGCTGCTTGAAGCGGGTGTTCGTCCCGACCTTATACGTTTCTCTGTCGGCATCGAAAATGTAGGCGACATCATCGCCGATATAGAGCAGGCTCTTGAAGCAGCTTACAAATGATTTTTTAATAAAAACAAAAACGAATTGTCATGTTCTCCGGAATAGTTGAGGAAGCTGCCAAGGTGGTAGCGATAGTGCGTGACGGCGGTAATGTGCATCTCACGCTCACATGCTCTTTTGTCGATGAGCTTAAAATCGACCAGTCGGTATCACACAACGGTGTGTGCCTTACCGTAGTGTCGCTCCCCGGTGATAACACTTACACCGTGACCGCGATACAGGAGACGCTCGACCGCAGCAATCTCGGCGACCTGAAACCGGGCGACCTTGTGAATGTGGAGCGGAGCATGGTCATGAACGGTCGTCTTGACGGGCATATCGTGCAAGGTCATGTCGACTGCACTGCCGTGTGTGACAATATCGAGACTGTGGACGGAAGTACATATTTCCGATTTCGTTACTCTGTTGACCCGGCAATGGCGAAACGCGGTTATGTGACAGTGGAGAAAGGCTCGGTCACTGTCAACGGTGTGAGTCTTACCGTGTGTGACTCGGAACTTGACTCTTTCCGGGTGGCTATTATACCCTATACTTTCGAGCATACCAATTTCTGCCGTATAGCCGAGGGGTCCCGCGTCAATCTCGAATTTGATATCATAGGCAAGTATCTTGCCCGGCTGATGGAGGTGGGCGACTGATATGGAGCGACCTTCAGGTATAGTCGTGTACGGTGCGTCAAGCTCCGACATTGACAGCCGTTATTATGACTTTGCCCGCGAAGTGGGCCGGGAGATTGCCTTGCACGGCTACCGTCTTGTCAATGGCGGCGGCAGGGCGGGGCTTATGGGTGCGTCGATAGAGGGCGCTCTTGAAGCCGGGGGAGAAGTGACGGGGGTATTACCCGATTTCATGATAGAGCGCGGCTGGAATCATCCGCAGCTCACCGAGATGCTTTCGACCTCTTCGATGCACGACCGCAAGTCCACGATGGCGCAGCTGTCGGTGGGCGCAATCGCGCTTCCGGGCAGTGTGGGTACCCTTGACGAGCTATTTGAAATCATCACCTGGCGTCAGCTTGGACTGTACAAGGGGAATGTAGTGATTGCCAACGCATACGGCTTCTACGACCTTCTGCTCGCTCATCTGCGTCACGTCGATGCCGAGCATTTCATGCGCGCAGGCAATTTATGGCAGGTGGCATCGACTCCCGCAGAGGCTGTGGCAATGGCAATCAATCGCTGTGAATACCAAAGTCAGGGCGAAAAGTATTGAAAAATATTGGCAGATAAGAGATGTCGTGGTTGGTCGATTCGCTAAGTCATGTTACCGATGCCCCGCTTGAGGTCGGTCGGGAAGTGTTCAGCACTGTCGTGACGCCTTACATGCAGGGTATGCCGGTGGAGGCGCGCCCGGAGTTGCTTGGCTATAATTCCGGCATTCTGTGTGTGGTCATGGCGATGCTGCTGCTCGTGGCATTCAATATCAGGCAATACCCGAAATTTTTCAGTGTCATGCTTCATGATTTGTGGAGCCTGAGGGAACGCAACCATCTTTTTGACACGCGTACCGTCAACGAGACCCGTGCTTTCGTGGTGTGTATAGTGCTGATGTGTGTATGCGAGGCATTGCTTACCCTCGCCGCAATCACCATGCACATTGCAGTGCCGCCTTCCTCGCTGATTATGGTGGCGGGGATTTTTGCCGGGGTCGCGGGAGGATATTATCTATGGCAGCTGATGGCATATAATTTTATCGGTTATGTGTTTTCCGACAAGTTTTCCACTTCGCTCTGGCTGCGCGGTTTCAATGCAAGCCAGGCAATGCTTGGGGCTTTGTTGCTGGTGCCCGCCCTTGCGGTGCTTTTTTATCCGTCGGCAACGAAATGGTTGCTGATTGCAAGCGTTTCGCTCTATTTTTGCGTCAGGTTGGCGTTTATATATAAGGGTTTTAGAATTTTTTACCAGAATTTTGCCTCTCTGCTTTATTTTATTTTGTACCTTTGCAGTGTGGAAATAATACCGCTCATTTTACTATTTAACGGCACGTTTTCACTTTGTTGTAATTTAATTAGCTAATCTACACAAGTCGATAAGAGAGTGAAAGTAAAAAAAGTACTTGTTTCACAACCGAAACCTACATCAGACAAATCGCCCTATTACGAAATTGCGGAGAAATACGGAGTTGAAATCGAGTTTCGCCCTTTCATCAAGGTCGAGGGGCTTAGCGCGAAAGAGTTTCGCCAGTCACGCATAACCCTTTCTGACTTCACGGCAATAATATTTACAGCACGTACTGCTGTCGACCATTTTTTCCGCCTTTGTGAAGAGATGCGTTACACTGTGCCTGATACTATGAAATATTTCTGCACGACTGAAGCGATAGCCAACTATCTGCAGAAGTATATCGTGTATCGCAAGCGCAAGATATTTTTTGTCAACACCGGCAAGCTCGACGACCTTCTGCCCTATCTTCTGAAGCATAACAAGGAGCGTTACCTCTATGCTGTCAGCAGTGTGCATAAGGAAGACCTTAACGTGCTTGACCACAACAATATTAACTATACTAAGGCTGTCATGTACCGTACGGTCAGCAATGACTTCGGCCCTGATGAGCCGTTTGACTACGACATGCTGCTTTTCTTCAGCCCCTCGGGTATCGACTCGCTCCTGAAGAATTTCCCTAAATTCAAGCAGGATGAAATCAAGATAGGCACATTCGGCTCGACCACGGCTAAGGCTGTGCGTGACGCCGGTTTGCGTCTTGACATGGAGGCACCCTCGGTGCAGGCACCCTCTATGACCGCCGCCCTTGACCTTTTCCTGAAGGAAGACGCTAAAAACGATTGATGCCGATGGTTGCTTCGGGGCGTTTATATAAGCGCGAGAAGCTGTGTTCGGTCACGGCTATAGATGCGTTATTTGACCGTTCCGGAAGTTCGGTGTCATCAACTTCATATCCGTTGCGCTTCGTGTGGCGTAAAAGCGGAGTGAGGAAGTCGGGTGTACAATTCATGATTTCCGTTCCAAAAAAACGACTCCGTCATGCGGTTGACCGCGTGGCGGTGCGTCGTCGTGTACGTGAGGCATATCGCCTTAATCGCCTTATACTTGGCGATGTGGCGGAGATGCCCATTGATATCGCGTTTATCTATTTGGCTGACAGGGTGCTTCCTTCCGTGCAGATTCATGCCGCCATGCGTAAGGCTCTTGACAAGTTGCGTGACGCAAACAGTGAAGCGAAATGAAACGTCTGATAGTGGCTATTCTTATTCTTCCGGTGAGGTTTTATCAGCTGGTGATATCGCCGATGCTCCCTCCGTCATGCCGGTATGTGCCTACGTGCAGTCAATACACTATCGAGGCGTTGCGCAAGCATGGCCCTGTGAAAGGATTGTGGCTTGCCGTGAAACGAATACTGCGCTGTCATCCCTGGGGAGGCAGCGGATATGACCCGGTGCCGTGACAATGCTTGACATCCACACGCATCATCACAATCGGCACGATGCCGTAATCAACCTTAATGACGGCGAAATGCCTCTCGACGGCTATATTTATTCCGCAGGTGTGCATCCGTGGGACACTGTTTTGCCCGACGAGGAGATTGATCTCCGCATGGAGCGTGTGGCGCATCTTTCACTGTTACCGCAAGTCGTGGCAATAGGGGAGGCGGGGTTTGACCGCCTGCGAGGTGCTTCATTAGACCGACAAAGAGAAATCCTGATGCGGCAGGTCGCAATCAGTGAATCGGCGGGAAAACCGATGATACTTCACGTGGTGAAGGCGTTCCCTGAAATCATACGCCTGCGCAAGGAGCTGAAGCCGTCGCAGTCATGGATAATACATGGTTTCCGTGGAAAACCGCAGCTTGCTGAGGAACTTCTCCGTGCCGGTTTCCATATCTCCCTCGGCGAGCATTTCAATCCTGCCGCGGCTGCGGTCATCCCTCCTGACCGCCTCTTTGTGGAGACCGATGAAAGTCTCATGCCTGTGGAGCAGATTGCGGCTCGATTCCCGCATCAGCCCGAAGCATGTTTATAAGCTTCGTATGAAATCGCTGACAATCCCGTGCAGCGGGTCGTTGCCGTAGCTTTCCGGTATGGGAAAATCACTTTTCGTGGTGAAAATATATCCCGTTACATCCGCTTCCATTGCTTTCAGTGCGGGTGTTGCCCCTTCGGCAGGTGTGGATATCACGGGGCGGAACAACCGGTCGCAGAGATAGTCAATCACCCGGTTGCCCATGGTTATGATTCCGGAGTCGACTATCCCGGGGTCGGAGCAGTTCACGCGTATGCCGCGCGGAGCCAGCTCTCTTGACAGGTCGAGTGCAAAATGAGTGAGCATGAGTTTGCTGCGCCCGTAGGTGGTAAAGCGGTGATGATGGGTCACGGCGTGTTCTTTCCAGTCGGTGCACAGCCGTGCGATGCGGCGCGTCATGGAGGTGGTGAACACGATTGCGCCGCCATCGGCGATTGCGGGCAGGAGCAGGCGCGTGAGCAGGGCGGTCGACACGAAATTGGTCTGCGTAGCCGACTCGTAGCCATCACCGGTGAGGCGCATATCTCCGGGCATTGTGCCTGCGTTGTTGAAAAGTACGTCGACGCGCATTCCCTTTCCACTTATTTCTGAGGCAAACCGCCTGACCGAATCAAATGATTCCAGATTCAGCTCCATCACTTCAAGCGTGGTTGAGCGGCGGTCGATTGATGTGATAACATTCCGTGCCTTGGCGAGATTGCGGCAGGCGAGTATCACCTGCCCGGCACCGCGCGTCACAAGCCCCTCGACAATCGCTTTGCCGATGCCGCCTGTGGCTCCTGTCACTATGTAAGTCCTCCCGTCGTTCACTTTCCCTTATTCTCCTTTTTACCCGGGCGGTCAAGCCCGATGCGTTTAATCATGACGCGTCCCCATTCAGGAAGCATGGCGACTGCTACTATCGACACGCGGTTGAGACCGCCGTTGATATATTGCGCTTTGCGCCTGAACATTTTCCGGAGGGCGTGGCGTACAAATGTGTGCGGAGTGGCAAGCACACCGATGCGCACTGCAAACTTGCGCCATTTCTCAGGCAGTCCGAAAAGCGACGTTGCGATTCCCCCCGGACACGCCACTGTCACCGACACGCCGTAATCTTTCATCTCCACACGCAGGGCGCGTGAAAACGCGCGGATATATGCCTTGGTCGCGCTATACATGGTAATTCCGGGCATCGGCATCCAGCACGACATAGACGACATGTTAAGTATGTAACCACCCTTTGCCTCCGTAGCCATCATCATCGCTATCTCGGTCGACAGCATCGTGACGGCACGGATGTGCAGGTCGATATACAGGTTCAGACGGCGACGCCCAAGCTCCTCGACTTTCTTGAAGTCAAATATGCCGGCATTGTTGACGAGCACCTCGGGCACGATAGAGTTGGCGCGCAGCACACCGATTATGCTGTCGGTTGCGTTAGGGTCGGTCAGGTCGAGCCGGTGGGCGATTGTGGCGACGCCGTACTGTTCATGGATTTTTTCAGCCCATTCCACAAGCTCGTTGTCCTGATTGCTCACCATAAGCACCGAATAGCCGCGCTCGGCAAGCTGATGGGCAAACTCCAGTCCGATGCCCGATGAGGCACCGGTCACTACCGCCCATCTCATGACTGCTGACGTGCTTTAATCCGTTCGATCTCGCGTTTGAGGCTCTTAGGAAGGTCATGGACACACTTGTGACACGCCATCTCGCGCGAATACATTCTGCCGATGCAGTAGTTGGTGTGCTCGCATCCGGAGCTTTCAAGACCCTCGTCGCGCATACGGTTGACAAAGTCGGGCATCGTGAGCAGTGACCGCGCCATCTGCACAAACTCGAATCCTTCGCCGAGCACCCGCTCGATTGAGCTGCGCGTCGAGCACCCGCCCACATAGATAAGGGGCATCTTCAGCTCCTTGCGGAATATCTTTGCGTCGTCAAGGAAATAGCACTCCTTGTAAGGTACGGCAGGCACCATCATCTTGCCAAACATCCTCACGCCGTATTTCAGCCACCAGCAGTCCATGTAGTGAGTCATCGCTCCGATAGGCATCTCGCCGCGCATCACATACATGGGCGCTTTGCTGACAAAGCCGCCGGAGAGCACAAGCGCGTGTGCGCCGAGCTGTTCGAGTTCGCGGGCTATCAGGAGTCCCTCGTCGATGTCGATTCCTCCTTTGAAGCCGTCGCGCATGTTGGTCTTGACAATCACGCCGAGGTCGCTCCCCGCCGCCTTCATCACCTCCTCCATGCAGAGGCGCATGAAGCGCATACGGTTGTCGAGCGAGCCGCCCCAGCGGTCGTGACGGTGATTGGTGTAGGGCGAGAGAAACTGGCTGATGAGGTAGCCGTGACCGGCGTGTATCTCAACGCAGTCCATTCCGGCGTCACGGGCGAGACGTACAGCGTCACCAAACGAACGCGCCATCGCCGTTATCTCGTCGTCGCGCATCTTCCTTACCGGAGTGGGGGAGTATATGTTGAACCGCCCCGATGCCGATATGGGGGTCTCGCCAGCAGTCGACTTGTGCGACATGTTGCCGCAGTGACCGAGCTGTATCGATGCCTTGGCTCCGGTGGCGTGGATGGCGTCGGTGATGTCGCGCAATCCGGGTATGATTTCCTTTCTCATCCAGAGCTGTCGCGGGAAGGAAAGTCCGTTGCGGGTCACCGAGGCGTAGGCGAGGGTGGTCATCCCGACGCCCCCTTCGGCTACCGATAGATGATAGTCTTTGAGCATCTGAGACGGACTGTTGTCCGGGCACATTCCCTCGAATGCCGCCGAGCGTATGGTGCGGTTGCGCAAGGTCACGGGACCTATCTGCGCGGGGGTGAATAATAGCGATTGGTAGTACATGGTGTCAGTATATAAATGGGATAATGCTTTTCAGGCGTAGTGACGTGAACTCGTCGCCGAACTCGCGGCGGTAGCGGTCGTTGATTTTAAGCGCGCGGGGGGCAAGATTGGCGAATGTCCAGAGAGCGAACACCGCGCCTGCCCACGACCAGGTGAGGATGGCGAAGCCGGTCCATTCGACCACCTCGCCGAAATAGTTGGCCGACGATACGTAGCGGAACATGCCGCCGCGCGGCAGGTAGTGGCGCGTGTCGCCGGGCTTGCGCAGATGGCGTATGATGTAGTCGCTGTGGATGTTGATTGCCATCCCGGCGAAAAATATCAGTGTGCCCGCTATGAATTGTGGCGAGAGCAGCCACGAGTCGGGGTAGCGGTCGGCGGGCGAGATGTAGAATATCCATCCTCCCTGCATTACGGCGTTGATGAGGTTGAATGTCACGCCCATCAGTATGATTGAGAACGGCATTCGGCTCTTACCCTTGATGAGCAGCGGGAAGATGAAGGAGCGCTGGAAATAGTGCAGCTCGAAAAGGAGCGCCATCACGAGCGGAGCGGTCTCGGCACGTCGCGGCGAGCATAGCCATAGGGCGAGCATGGCGAAAAACACGGGCGACTCCATGATTACCCACCCGAGACGGTTGTTGACCGACGCGCCCCAGCGGCGCGAATACATGATGCCGTAACCGGCATCGATAAAATGCAGGGCGACAAACACAATCAGGGCTGTCACTGCCATCCCGACAAGCAGCCAGTCGTACCACAGCGTAAGGTTTTCCATTGCACATCAAGTTATAATGGCAAAGATAGTAAAAAGTTGTCAGATTTCAGATTTCAGACATCAGATTTCATAGAGGGATCTTTCCCTGGCAGGAAAAGAGGTGTTGTCAGTTTTCAGGGGTCGTTAAAGACTTTAGAGACCTTAAGGACTCTAATGATGCGGGGTGAAGTCGACCTCGACGCCGTCGCGGATGTAGCGGATTATGCCGCCATCACCGAGGATACCGATGGTGGCGTTGACTGCTGTCTCGGGGCGGTCGCCTCCTGCGCGGTCAATGAGTGCGATAATGTCGTAAAAGGTGTTGCGGTCGGCGCGGTAAAGGGGGAATATCTGTTCGGTTAGCTCCGACATGTCGAAACACTGGTGGTCGTTGATGGTAGCAAAGCGGAAATTGACCGGCACCTTGTAGTAATACCATGAACTTTCATATTGCGCCTTGACGATGAGAAACATCTCGCGGCTCTGCTTTATCGGCGCCTTGTCATCGTAGTCAATCACTTCGTAGCGCTTGCCGTTTTTGTGCTCGTCGTTATTATGCCCGGTTTGGTTGAGGCGTGTACACTGGTTTTTGACTACGGAGTAGTCGATCCAGTCGCTCGGATATGTGTAGTAGATGTGCCCTTCGTCGCCGGTGCGCTGTATACCCCGGGTGGTGATGTCGGCGGGATACGTCCATTGCGGTTTGGTGTCGTCGAGGGTTGTGCCGTCGGCGATGAGGGTGTTTGACAGCGCGACTGAGGTGGTGGAGGGGAGCAAGGTCGTGTTCACGTCAACGCCCGTGAATTGCAAAGCCTGTGATTCGGGGAGGAGGGGCGATGTGGTGGCGTAGCGGCAGAGCATACTGTAAAAATTGCCGTGGCTGACTGTGGCGTTGCTCGCGTCGTGCAGCGTGACACGGATTTTTGCGGCGACACGGCTCAGCGGCACTTCGATGTTGGCGTAGCGTGACAGGTTTGGCGGCACAATAACCTCTCCGTACATGACAAAGAGATCCTGTGGTCTATTATGCTGCAGACCAGAAAGTCCATCCTTAAAAATCTCGGCAAAAGTCTTGCCGTGGGGGTTACCCATGTTTATATGATAGTTTGCTACCATCGCTATTTTTGAGGCAGCTTTTACTATATCAAAGGTAATGTCGCCGGTTTGGTCTGAGGCAAATGAGATGATTTCATGTCTACCATGAAATTCGGAAGGAGCATCAAAAGGCTGGTATAGCGTCACTTTTCCTTCATTGTCAAGGAAAAAGAGATCGATTGTCTCCACTGCTGTCTCGTTCATGTCTTGCCAGCAATATTCTTCAGTGGCGGCATCGGCGCGGCTAAGTCCGCGCCCGTAGCCGTTGGTGACGTAGCTGATGGTGATGCGCTCGACATCGGCGGCCGCGGAAGGCTCGGCGTCGTGCTTGTCGGAGCAGGCGGCAAGCATCAACGCGGCAAGCAGTATATATTGTAGTCGGTAAAGTTTCATGACATTTCAGGGTTGATTATGGGTTGGTGGTTGCTGGTGCATCCTTGTGACCCTCCGGATAGCTCCACCAGCACCGGCTGCTGTAAGCTTCGTTTTCGCTCTCTTTGCCTATGATTAGTTGGTCGATCTTACGGTCTTTCTTATTTGTATAGAATGGGAACAGCTGACGTATCTGGACGCGGGTCTCCGAGCCGGCAAGTTTCAGCGGCTTAAACGGTGAACTGCCCTCAGTGGTATTTATCGGCAGCTCCTCGGTGAAATTTATGCCGTCGTAAGCAGCCTTTATTACGAGATAGCAGGTCGGCACTTTCCCCGCCTCTTTCCATTTTAAGCCGTGTTCGTTGAGTTTCATTACTGACGTGCTCCCCTCTTCCGTCTCCGGGGAGCCGCCGGGGAAATACACCGAGCGGAGGCGAGAGCCTATCTTGACTTGATAGGGGGTTGCGCGCGCTATGCCGGTGGTTGCTGCCTTGGCGTTTTTGTCATCATCGTTGCCTACTCCGAAGAAGAAGCCGTTAGGAGTGTCGGCAACAGACGTCACTGTAGGATATACACCGTCGACCGGGTCTTTGGTGTAGTCGGGATAGGTGAATTCATAATTGCCTCCAGCCTGATATTCCACGCCATCCTCGATGAGGAATGCTTTCCACACCGCGCCCTCGGGTCCCGTGAAAGTAAAGGAGAAGTCGGCAAATGATGTATTGTTCTGCACCATGTCCTCTCCGTCTTTGGTGGAATAAGATGGGAACGATACATAGCAGTTTTGCGCCTCATTGTCTTTTTCAGGTGACAATGTGCAAGTCGTTGGATTCCAGCCTATCGCGGAGTTGGCGTAGTTCCAGCATTCCAGCTTATAGGAGAGTTTGCCGGGTGCGAGATCTTTTTCTATGGTATATAGATAAAGATGGTTGCGGTTTACATTATACCGGTTGTTTACATAATGGGAGTTAGACTCTTCATCCGGGTAATTATCTATGACCATGGAGCAGGTCTCTTCATTTGAGCCATTATTTACAGTAGCCGTGATGGTTACTTTTCCGTTGTAAGCTTTTGTTTGAGAAATTTCTGAAAGATAAAAAACGATGCTACCGTCATCTTCTGTCTCGTTTTCATAGCCAGGCATGTGTACTGTCGGAGTAATTAAATCATTAGTTCCAGCATTGTATGGATTGAATGATTTGTCATAACTAGTACTTGAGTTATTGGTCTCTGCCACTGTGTCCCATCCTGAGGGACAAATTTTCAATCTTTTATCGCACTTTTCAACTACGGCTTTTACAAGGGTATATCCGGCATCTATCAAGTCTTTTTTCAGTGCGATTTTTACTTTTGCGAGTGCACGGAGCAATTTTATCTCTCCGACTTCTGCGCTTGTCTTACCGTCAAGGTTCATCGTGAAAGTTTTTACACCCCACATGGGAATACATGGAGCATTAGCTGTATTCCTTCTCACCACTGTGTTGTCGTTTTTATCAGCATCGTACCATGCAACGGCTACATTTGAACCACCGTCATTCATCCTTGTTTTAAGAGCATTCAATGTCGTGATATCTTTTATATGGGGTGCATCTTTACTGTCCTTGATACGGTCTCGGTAGTTTGCTAAAATCATCAGGCGGTAAGTGCCTTCTGTCCAGCCTTTGCCTGCTGTGTTGAGTTTGGTCGTGACTTGATAATATCCGTTGCTCAACATGGTGAGTTCTCCTTCTTCGAGGTCGAGGTGGGCTATTTCATCCGTGGCATTGTTGATAATCATCACATGGAGCCATTTGACGTCAGCATTGCCGTTGCTGAGGATGATTTTGTTGTCGAAGGAGCTGCCGGGATTGCCGGGGTCATCGGGATTCCAGATGCCGTCGCCGTCGGCGCGCGAAAAGAGGTCGCCGAGCTGGTCAAGTTTCAGCACGAAACTCACCGGCACCTCGTCGGGCAGTTTCCCGGGCTCGTCGCAGGTGTCGTAGTCGTTGACGCATCCGCCAAGCATCATCGCCGCCATCGCCGCCAACAATATGATTATATGTTGTGCAAGATACTTCATTTCATTGTTGTTGATTCATTAACAGAAACAGGGATAGTCTTTGATGACCCGTTTGTGGCGTTGTTAGCCGGTTTGGGTGATTTGCGCAAGAAAGACTTCACAGCGCTTACAGTGCCACCTGTATTTTGCTGATATTTCATTCTCATAAAGTACCTAACAGGATAAAATATGGCATGCCTGATGGGAATCTGGGAGTAATCACCTGATGGTTGTTGTGTTACTTTATGTACAATCTGGTCAAGATTGCCCTCCTTGGAAAAGGCGGAATAGTTGTCAAATCGTAGCAGAGCTAAATTAAGAATGGTCGATGTCGAACCGTTTACAGTTGTAGTGGTGTATCGTTCATTTTCGGGCAGGAGCAGCCACATGGAAAGCTGGCGTCCCAAGTCTTGATTAAAGCTGTTGCCGGTAAACCCTCCCATGGCATGCAGATTAAAGCCCGACACATTTGCCACATAGAAATTATAGCCGTCATCGGTATAACACTTGTGCAAAAGCGCCTGTTGGAGGTCGTACACCTTGTTATAGCTGTTTTCGACAGCGGGACGGAACGCCGCCGACATAAGTTTCGAGGCACAGGCTATACCGAAATAGTTAAGTATCGCGCCTATTTCCTCTTCATCGGGTATCTTGACATTAAACCGGGTCAGTCCGTTGATGTCGACTGATTGGTCAAGCGGTATAAACTTTTCATCGCTGTATGCCACGAAGTTATATAGCAGCGGATAATCATCGAAAGTATCGGCGTTTCGCGAATCAAATTCGGCATCAGCTGCCTTTCGATATGGGTAGAGAAATCCTTTTTCAAGTTCGGGATAGTCTGTGTAAGTGGTGCCATCCTCAGCGGTCTTTTCAATCTTATCAAATGATGCGGTCTCCTTGTTGATGGTGTCGTAATGGTCGGTCAGCGGCGTGCCGTCGTTAAGACATTTGGTATGAAGCGAGCGCGACATCCAGAAATTGTTATATCCGATTTTTACTACCGGGTAAGCTGTAGCTTCATCTCCTCTGATGTCATTGAGCTTATGAGGCTCGGTGTAGGCGACTTTTACAGTATTGTCGGTCAACTCGCGTTTGGTATCTTTGTTGTAGGGATTGTATGAAACGCTTACATTTCCGTTGGCATCAATCGCGATATGTCCGTACAGGAGGGCGTCGTAATCGGTCACCTTTTTCTCGGGCATTGTAAAAGAACCGATATGGTAATATTCAAGCTCGCGTTTATCGTCAAACGGATGTACACCGGAGGTCTTCTCCCAGGTTATCGTGCCGCCGTGCATATACAGTTCACCTGTCGTTGCGTCATTGTGCCCGTTTTCAACATACTCGCCGTTTTTCCACTGATAGCGGGTGGAGCTGTATCCCGAACTCGTGCTGTATGCCTGTGCGTCATAATCCCATACTCGACCGTGAGCGACTGTAAACATACCGCCGCCACCGCCGTCGGTGCCGATGTGTGGCAAGGGCCACCTGCCTTTGCACGGATGGTTAGTGTAATCGCTGTTGGATGTTCTGAGGTCGTAAATAAACCTCAGGACTGTGCCGTGGTCAAGATTTATGATTTTTTCGCTCTCATAGCCTTCCTTGAGGTTATAGAACACCCAAGCCTGGGAAAGCACATATTTTGTCTCGTCGTAAGGGGTTCCGGTGATAAACTCTGCATCAGTCCTACCTACGCCCGGCTGATAACGCAGATATTCACGGCAAAGCAGCCCAACTACTTCGTGAGTGACAGGATCAAATACATCGAGTACCCATGATTCATCATCGGTGACATCCTTTATCGCCGGTAACTGTCGTGATCGAAGGGTGAAAATATAGTTGTGTCCGGGCAATAATTTCACGTCTGATGCCGATTTGAAGATAGTGCGGACTTTCTCAACGATACTGCTTGACTGGTCGACCACATTGAAAAGCGTTGCATCAAGTATTTCTTGATCTTTTGCTATGGTCTGATAGGCGGGTACGGCTGCGCGGAATACGAGCATATCCTTGTCAGCATCATCGCGGTAGCTTTCAAGATGCATGTTGAATGACGCAGTGCGGTTTGCATCGTCAGTGTTGCCGGAGGCATCGGAGGCGGTGTAATTGCATCGGAGCTGATGTCCTTTTTCGCAGAGCTGTGTGGGTGATGTCGGGTCTGCCGAGGTAGCGTCGTCGGCGAGATGCACGTTGCGGGTGAGGTCGACCCCCCACGCTGTGTCAAAGAGGTTGAGCAGCCTTACGCCATAGTCGGTGTCAAGGCTGTCTTTGTGTATCTTCACCACGATAGTAGCCATGACATGATCCATATACACCTTGATAGGGTTGGAGCCGGTCTCCTCGATTTTGTCGCCGGTGTAAGAGTTTTCGGTGGTCACCGCATCCCATAGCAGGTCGCTCTTTTCAAAGTCCTCATCTTTGCGTTGGTCGATTTTGACAGAGTAAGCGAGGTTGGCGAAATTGGTAGTGGTCGGCTCGGTTGCCGAGCGATCAAATGCGGCATCGTTAAACGCCTCATCGTAAGGATAATAAAGCAGATAGCCCCCTTTCTGGATGGTGAGCGCGGTGCCTCCTGTAGGACCGGCAAGCACCTGCAGACGCTGTATATCAGTGCCGTTGCCGTCAGGATTAAGATTGGAGAGCACATGCACGGTGTAGACGGAGTTTCGGTTAGGCTCTCCATCGCGCCATCCGGTAGCGGGTGCGGTTATGTCGAGTTGTCCCTCGGTCTCCGGATACTGGAGTGAGAATGCTCCGAGGCGATCCTTGTCGGCAAACTCGCTGTGGAAATGGTCGGTGTAGACGGTGCGCGAGTAAGTCTCCTCGGTGGCTATCATAAAGTCGTAGCCTTCGAGTCCGGGTATATATTCATCGGGCGCGTCGGGATTCTGCATCGGCAGCTCGTCGGTGCAGGCGGTCATCGCGGCGATGGCGGTAAATAATATGTATCTTAATGCTCTGTTCATAGTCGGTTAATAAGGTCGCGGCAATATCCATTCGTCACGGTCATTGTTCCAGTCGTTGATTACAAGGTCCCAGGTGTAGGTGCCTTCGGTCTTCTTGATTTCAAGACGGTAATATGTATTTTCCTCCATTTTGCGGAGGTAGGGATTGTCGGGAAGATGGATGGTCCAGCTTTGTTGAGAGCCGGTGGCGCTTGTGGTTGAGAATTTGAGGTTGAGGAAAAATTCCCCGTCGCGCTGTGGCAGTATTACAAAGCGGTAGAGGTCGTAACGCTTTGACTCGTCCTCGACATCCTGCTTCGTTTGAATCTGGAAAGGGTAAAATGTTGATGAAGTCAGGCTTTTCTTCGTATTAAGGTCTGTGGTAGAATATTCATCGATATCTGACAGATTGCCGGTAAAGAGGTCGAGATATTTGCCTATATATATTAAATCCGCCCATGATTTTGCTTCAAACTGAACACCGGTCACCGGCTCGGTGAGCGCACTTAGAAATGCCACCTCAATCGTGGCGCACTTTTTGCGCAACTCGACCGGCACGGTGCCGCGTGTATCGGCGGCGATGGGTGAATTATTGAATGTCGACACACCACACCACATTATGTCGCTATGGTTGAGCTTCAGGTCTCCGTTTTGGTCTGTTCTCGTGTAGACAGGCAACTTTTTCCAGTTGAAATCGCTTTCTTCATCACCGGAAGGAGTGCCAACCACGGGTTTATCGCTGTAATATGGCGGGTAGTTGTCCTTTGCTGCATTGTCAGCCATTTTCTCCGTATTATACATCGGGTAGTAGAAGCCGAAATGATAGTTGACATCTGATCTCAGCAGCTTCACGTAAGGCTCCTTTGCCTCCTTCGCGATCACGCCATCGGTGGTGGCGTTGTCGAGCACGAGGTAGCCCCCTTTGACGCGCCACTCGGAGTTGGTGAGAAAATTGCCCTCGGAGTCGGAGATGACGCAGCCCACGGCGGCGTCATCCTGAAGTGTGGTGGCGAGGCGATTGTAGGCAAGCTCGGCGCGGCTCAGGCTCATGGGCGCACCGGCGTAACGGAACGCGAGGCGTGACCCGGCTTCGGGCGCACCGCCGGTGCCGCTGTCGCTGCTGCAAGCCGCGAGCAGGAGCAGGGTGGTGGTGGCTGCAAGGCGAGCCGCCCGGTGGAGGATAATATGCAGGATGTTATTTAATGACATATTCGTAACTATATGTGCCGCCATCAATCATGTCGGCTACGGTGACACTGAATTTCAACCCGCCGTCGATACGGACGGTGAAGTCGTACTGGTGGTTGCGTACTATATTTTTAGGCGCGTCGTCGGCAAGTCCCGTCGCGGTGAAGTGGAGAGTGCCGTTGACGGTGTCGCCTACGGGGATATCGTTGCCCGCGTGGAGCGACTTTATGCTGATGTCAATCGACGGACGCGTCGCGCTTTCGGCATCGTTAAGCTGCTCGGGGAGATAGAGTATATAGCTCTTGACGCCGGAGGGGAGCATCATCACGGGGGTCGACTGCGGCGCGGCTGTGGTGAACGCGTTGATGCAGTCGGCTACGCTCAGCTCCGTAGTGGCAGGTTTCAGCGGGGTAGCCGCGCCCTCGACAGCGTTGTCCATGCGTATGCCGGAGGGCATATAGTAGCCTTGCGGGGCGTAGTTGTTGACGCGGACAGAGGCGATATCGTAGTAAGGTGCGGTGGTCGACGCGGGGCTGTCGGCATCATTTTTAAGCATAATCTTTACCTTGGCGAGGGAGCGCAGCAGCTTGATGTCGAGCAGATTGGCGAGGTTGTCGGTGGAGAAGTCGACATGGATGCGGCTCTGTCCCCACATGGGTATGTAGCCGTTCTCCTTGGCACTCTTCTCGGCATTCCAGTTAAATGTGGCGGCTGCCGCTTCAAGGTCTGCGATTTTGGATTCGGAGGTGAGAAGCGGGGTGACGACTGACGCATTCCAGTTGGCGAGCGCGATTACGGTGACTTCGTTGACCGACTCGGTGACACCGGCAGCGTTGGAGGTGGTGGTGCCGTTGGCTGTGCGGGTGCCACCGGTTACTTCCTTGAACGCTTCGAGGCTGATGCTCAGTTCGCCGCCATAGTGGCGGTCGTCGCCTGACTGGTCGGTGAGGCGTACACCATTTACCCAGGCAATCAGCTTTTCGGTGTCGGAGTCGTAGATGAGGAGATGGAGCTTGGCGGGGTCAATTACGCAGTCGGCGGCATCCTCGTCGCCGGGGTTGTACTCGTCCTTCCAAAGGAGTCCCGGGTCAATCGGGTCGGGACCAGGCGCAACGGCTTTCTTCGCCGTGTATGTGATTTGGGTGATGGTTCTGTAATAAGCGATCACTTTTAAGCCTTTTTCCTTTAAAAACGCTACGTCAGTATCCTTGATTTTATATCGGTATAGGCTATAGGTATCATCAACTGGTACAATTTCAGTCTGTTGAATCCAAACACCGTTGATTATAAATTCTACTTTATTGTTTTGTTTGATATCCCTTACTGTCGCTGTAATATAACCGCCTGCAACAGGCTCATTGTCGTTAAATATCGTCGAGCTGAATTCATATTGTTTAGTTAACGCGTCATTATAGTCGGTGAACACTCGCTCCTCATCTGAGAGTAGTATTTCTTCGGTTTCGACAGTTTCAGTTTCGGTGGATTCGGCGCGGGAGAGGGCGCGTGATGCAGTGGGAGAGGATGAATTGAGATTGAGTGAGAAGATTACGGTAGCAGTGTCGCCCGGAGCGGGAGCGGGGGCGGGGAGGGGTGTGTCGGAGCAGGCCGCCATGATGATGGCGAGGAGCGGGAGGAGGATTATATGTCGTGGGTCGTGCTTCATGCCTGCGGGGTGGAGTTATTGGATGGTTTCTTCCTGTCGTACTATTCGCCAGGAGTTTATGTAGAGTCCGAGGGAGAGGTTCCAGCGGTTGTTGTCGTCGAGTATGAGCATCATCGAGTAGTCGTCCTGCCGGTCGAGGAAGTCCTGGTCGGTGAGGTGACGGTTGGCGCTTCCCTTGATCATGAGGAAATAGGATATCAGGTCGAGGCGCGCCACAAGGTGCTCGTTGCCGGGCTGTGTGCAGTTTACCTCAAGGGTCGGGCGACACGTGGTGACGAGGCGCGACGTGGTCATCTCGGCTATCACGGAGCTGATGGTGGTGACGGCGCGTGAGGGCGACGCCGCAGTGCCGCGACCGGCAATGTTGTCGGGGTCGGGAAGCTCGGTGGCTGCTGTCGTCACCGCCCAGGGGCGGTAGGTGACCACGGTCGCCGACGCGGGGGCGTTGGTGTGGTCAAGCGCGGTGTTGGTGTCGGTGATGGTGAAGGTGAACCAGTCGGGGTTGACAGGTTCGCCGTCGGCGTGTTGAAGGATTACGCGCACGAAGTTGGTGTCCTTCGTCAGGTCGATGGTATAGTCGTATGTGCCGTATCCGTCGGGCATCTCGGCGGCGGTGAGTGTGCCGTGGTATAGGCGGTGGATGTCTTTGTCGCTCACGGCATGACCCGGGGTTGCCGACGGGGTGGTCGCGAGGGTGCAGAGCAGGTCGGCTTTCTCGACGGGGTTGTCGCCTCCGGCGAGGGTCCATCCGGCGGCTGCGGTTTCGCGTGATGTGCCGCCACACCATGCCACGAGGTCATACGTGCCTGGATCGACCTCCACGTTGATGCAGTTGTCGGCGGCGTGTAGCTCGGCGGCTGTCGTGGTTGTGGACCATGCGATGCGTCCTGCCGGGTCAAAGGCGTAGAGCGCGACATGGGTCACCTCGGAGGGAAACGCGTCGGCATTCTTCATGTTTTTGGTGTAGGTGAGCTTCACGCGGTATGTGACGGAGCAATCGCCTTCTTCATCGTAGAAGACGCTGTCGCAGGCTGTGATGCCGACGGCGAGGAGCGCAATCAATATCCGTGTCAGCGTATGTCGGAGCATAGGTTTATTTTAGTTGTCAGATTTCAGATTTCAGTTGTCAGTTGTAGGGATGCACCATGGTGCATCCGCGTGGAGTTGAGGTCGTTAAGGGCTTTAAGGACCTTAGTGACTTTAAGGACCTTAGTGACCTTAAGGAGCCGGCTTTATCGCGGGGCTGTGACTGCTTTACCGGAGTTGCTGGGGCGGCTTGCAGCGGTTTCCCGGAGGGATAATCCGTGTTTAGCCGGGGCGTTGAGCGTAGCGAAACCCCCGGGGGTGTCTCCTTTTTCTGTTTCCGTCAGGAATCATCAGTGTATCGCGTTACTCAACCTACGGCTAAATCCGTATGATGCCCTGCGGGCAACATTCCACCCTCGATTCCGGTGTTGGCGCCACGGGCGCACATAAAGTGCAGCCCGTGGTTGCCAAAATCGGTTTATTACTTAAGAGTCACATTCTTGCGAACCATGCGCCAAGCAAGTACGTTAAGATTTGCCTTAAAGTTATACTTGTCGGTGATTGTAGGAGGTACGATGGGGAATGTTTCTTCGAAAACACCGGTAGCCCATGCAGTTGGTAATATTTGTTCAATGGATATCTCATATGTATGATTACGTACTACACCGTAATATCCAGGCGAAGGATTTCCATTGTCAAGTTTGCCAAGATGCTCAATAGGCACGTTAAAATATGCTTTACCATTTGTATAAGCCTCAAAAGTTCCGCAAATTCTGAGAAGCTCCGCATTTATTTTGTCTGTGGTCCATGTGGTTTTGCAGTCAGTGTATTTAGAATATTTGCCTTCCGCTGTTCTTATGTAATACTCATCAAGATTAACATTTTCTTGCAATTTAATTGAAACAAGATTTTCTGTTACTTTGTCTCCTAAACTTGACTTCTCGGGATGATAAATCATTGTGAGCGACTTCAATGTTTCTCCACTAAGTGCTGTATAAGTCTCATTTTCGCTTTCGGTCTTTTTTGTAAAGATGAGATTCTGTACGGAAGCGTTGGCATTCCAGAAATTATCACCTGTATAGATGGCTCCGGCTCTACGGTAGAAGGTTATGTTTTTTGCATTATCTCCTGTGCCTTCTTTAATTGTATTATTCGAACCATCTTTTAGTTCATAATGACCAATAATAATCGCCGAAATCAGCGCGGAATTTTTAGCGTATGCTGCTCTTGGTTTCGTGTTTTCAAATGTGTATAGACAATTGCCAAATGCAGTTCCATAATTGCCTGCGAGATCTTTATAGCTGTAGTATTTTAATGGATAAGAAGATGAGGATGTATGTACGTCATCGCTTACATCGGGAAATTTTGTTAGGTCGGTAGTAAAATTACGTGAGTGAGTCCAGTATGAACGCTTGTTTGTAAAGTCATTCCAAATCACTCCTGTATCCCAAGTTAAATTTGAGTTTAATGTTGAATAATTCTGAGTGAAATGTTTCATGAGGTTTGATGATGTTTCAATTGCATTTAATCCCCATTTTTCTGCGACAAAAACGACCGATTGTTCCTCTGTCCCATTAACGGTTGCTTTCGAAGTTACATTATCGATTGTAGACGAATGGCTTGACGGTCCGCTTAAAATAACCTTACTTGCAATTCGTTCAATATAGAAATTTACGGCAGGAATATCCTTTTTCTTCTCTGCAGATGTTGTGCTTTTGTAAAAATTAGTTTCACTTACAGGAACGGCGACTTGAAGGACTCCACTATTATCAAAATAAACCGAGTTGTTCATTGCAAAATAATGCGTTGTTTTGTCTGCTCCCTCAGGTTTTATAGATTTGGCCCATGCCTTCCTCTCCACAGTTTGTGTTGCAGTAACATTACCTAGACTTGTTGCTTCCGATGCATCTACAGGATTGGCGAATGCTATTGCATAGGCAGGGGTTGGATCGGTAGGTTTAAGGGTTAATTTAACTTCAACTTCTGCTATTGTTTCTAAGTTGTTCCCGGTGGTTTGATTAGGCTTTATATCAAGTGTATTGACATTTTCGCCCACGGTAATGTATTTCTGATTGGCGTCGTAGAAAGCAATTGTAAGTGACGTAATCTCACTTTCCTCATAAATGTCATTGCCATTAGTTACAGTTCCACCATTTGCATAATCGGATGGTGTAGTAGTTTCTCCATCACGGCTTCCCGTTTGTGAGAATGCGTCGAAGATGCGCACGGTGATGTAGGATTCGGTGCCGTCATTCAGCACTTGGTCGGGTGCATTAGTGTTTTTGTCATCGGAGCAGGCGGTGAACGCCAGGAGGGTTAGTGCTCCGAAAAATAGCTTGTTACTTTTCATGTGTAATTGGGTATTGGTTTTTAGTTGATGATTTAGACGAATGTTAATCGGGTTGTCAGTTAGTCAGGTTTCAGGGTGTAATCTAAACTTTAAACCTTAAGCCCTAAATTTTTATGGTTTTGAGGGTTGACGTTTTATGATTTCTTGGAGCTGGGCGCGAGCGTCGGCAGCCTTGGCGATGCCGCCTTTTTCGGCGGCTTCAAGGAGCGGGAGGGCGGTGTCGTAGTCGGCGCGCTTGGCGGCGAGTATTCCGCGGGCGTATGCTGCTTCGGGGGAGTCGCCGGCGCGGTCGAGGTAGCGCGATGCGCGGTCAAGGTCGCCCGACTGGAGGGCGGCGAGGGCGGCGTTGAGGTTGGCTTCCGGCTCGGCGGGGTAGAGCCTGACTGCGGTTTCAAACACTTCGTTGTATTCCGGCGAGCCGGGCTGTAGTGTCTGCGCGAGCAGATACATCTCGCGGAGCGAGAGCTTAGACGGCGCGGTTTTCATCACGCGGGCTATCTCGTCGGTGGAGGTATAGGTGCGCACAGTGTAGCGCACGGTGTAGTCGGTGTGGCGCAGACCGGGGTAGACATCGGCGAGCAGCATCTGGTATTGCTTCGGGAATCGGCTCTTGAGTCGCCATTCGCGACCGTCGTCGTTGCCGTCAAATACCGGGTCGGTGCACACGGCGATCATCGCCTCGCGGTCGGGCAGGTCGCTGGCGCGTAGCCATGCTATGAGTCCCTGCCAGTCCTCGGCTTCCCACTCCGAGCGGAGTATCGACGCGGGGAAGGCGTAGAGACCGCGTATATATTCGCGCAATGCCTCGGTGCGGCCTTTGGCGAGCCGCTCGTTGTTGGCGTAGGAGCCTTCAGGCGATGCGTAGCCTTTGAGTGTCAGCTCGGTGATGGTATAGTCGGGGTCGTTTTTGATAAGTTCGATGGTGTCGCGTATGGCGGCAAGCTCCTGCGGGTTGCGGCGGTAGTCGGGGTAAATCGCTGTTTTATTGACGGGAAAGTCGATATAGGCGTGACCTGCCGCCTCGCGTATCTTGGCGGCTTCGGCAACCGGGGCGATATACTCATACTGCGGGGCAAATATGCGGGGGCGCAGGTCGAGTGTGGCAAGAAGCTCGGAGCCGCCGGTGAGGGGCGCGCAGTTGCAGCCCGAGAGGGAGTCGGTGATTATTAGGTCGGCGTCGAGCATCCAGTCGGCTACGGGCACTTCGGCATGGTAGGGTAGTTCGGCGGGTACTTTCCCGGCGCGATAGGCGGTGTAGCCTGCGGGGGTGGCGATGTGCTCGCGGGCGTCACGCAGGGCGCGGTTACGTCCGGTGACCGTTATGCCGGGGAGGTCGAGGCGGTTGTCGCCGTTGACAAGGGCGGGGGTCACTATGAGCTGCTGCTCGCTCTTTACCTTTATGTCGGCGAGGCGCAGCGTCATGTCGACGATGACAGTTGACTCAGTGCGTGTGATAGTGGTGTTGTAACCCCCCCTATCTGAGGCGGTTACGGTTGCGGCTGCATTGTCGGCGGCAAGCAATGCCGATGCCGGGAGGAGAAGTAGCGCTATGAAGGTTGACAGGTTATGATTCATGGTTGCAGCTGATTAAAACACATATATAAGATTGACGGCGGCTTTGGTGGGTCCCACATAGTTGTTGTGACGCCCTGTCTCGATTTTTTTGCCGCAACCGGCACACTCGTAGACATCATAGCGGGAGTGGATGTAGCCTACGGCTATCTCCGCCTCGATGTTCCAGTGACGCGACAAGAGCCATGAGTACCCGTAGCCTATGCCCGCGCCTTCATACCATCCCTGATGGCGCAGTGTGCGGAAATCCTTGAAATTGGAGCCGAGAAAGCTGAGGAAATCGAGGTCGACGTGACCTACATTATATTGACCTCCGAGCAGATGAAAGGCGAAGAAGTGACCGCCCATCTCGCGGCAGAGCCAGTAGCGCAACTCGGGCTGCACGAGCCAGTGTTTCCACCGTTTGCCGTCGGAGAAGCTCCATGCGTTGAAGTTGCCTGAAATGTCAAGCGACCATTTCGGCGCGAGAGCCACCTCGACACCGGCGTTGATTGTAGCCGTGGCGTCATAAAGCAGATTGGTCTTTATCGCGACATTCTGTGCCTGCGGCTGTAACGATATGATGATAAAGAGAAAGGTCATCGCTATCGAAAGCCTGCTTTTCATCGGTTTTAGGTACTTTAACATTACTAAAATCACTTTTCCATATACGCCGGGGAATGTTCGGTAAGGCACAATTCACTTGTCCCCGACACCAACTTTGAATTGTGTTTTCAGGTTTAGTTAGTAAATGCAAAAATAAATGAAATTTTTATTTGATGCAAAATGAAATGAGGGGTTATTGTGTTAATTAACTATTGTTAAAGGAAGGAGTTGTGAGTTGTCAGATTTTAGTTTTCAGAGATACAGAGGGACAGAAGGTCAAAAGCAACAAGATTATTTTTAGAGTGTCCAATGGTGAAGCTGCTTTCTCTCAGCGAAAGGAGCGCGTAGCTGTAGGAGCGCCCGGAAGGGCGCCCACCGCCAGCCCGTTGTCGGTATCGCGGGGGTTGGCCGCCACCCACGATGCGTGTACCTCACTAACTTAAGGATTTTGCCCTGAAAGGGCAAGATGCCGTTAACCGCGGGCAGCGCCGAAGGTGCGCCCGTGGAGAGCGATACCCCTACAATAACGCAACCCTGAAACGGGTTGCATAAGTATGTGCTAATCAGATGGCTATTCAACCCACTCCGGGTTGAGTCAACAGGAGATGCACTTGCTCCACGGGTATGCCTCCGGCATTACCCGCGGTTAACCCTATGAATCCCCATGCGGGGATTTATGGCTCCGGCACCAAAGTTAGTGACAGTGAGTGGAAGCTTGCCACCAGCCCGCTTCTGGTATCGCAGGGGTTGCCCGCCACCCACGATGCGTGTACCTCACTAACTTAAGGATTTTGCCCTGAAAGGGCAAGATGCCGTTAACTGCGGGCAGCGCCGAAGGTGCGCCCGTGGCAGGCAGACGCCTCCCCGCCCTATCGACCCCGAAGCGGGTCGCATAATTATTATCAGTTAATATACTTAGGATTATATTCTATACCGTTTTTCTCTAAAAAGCGTATCAGCTCCTCTCGTGGAGAAACAGTGCGATGATGTTCCGTTTGATTCATTATATATTGCGCAACCGCTGATTTATTTGTTGCCGATATGGAAAAAGCATAATAACCTTCTGCCCATCTTGTAAATGAAGGGAACTTACTTCGGTTTTGGTTCATCCAGATACTTGAACTCCGCTTTATTTCGCGCATGAGGACTGAGATTGCCACGTCCTGATGGATATCTACTAAGATATGGATGTGATCTTCGATACCTCCAATGTGTAACACTTTACATTTTTGCCCTGTGGCTACGCCACAGATGTATTTGTAAAGTTCTTCGCTATGTTGCGGTGTGATTGACCGGTTACGTGAATGAGTGGCAATTACGATGTGGTGTAAGGAATTAACAGTGCTCATACTACTATAATTTGACTAAATTCAAATGTAATTAAAATTAATGGAATCACAAAGTTTATGTAAGAATAATTGTCCGAAGGGTCAGCACGTGGTTATGCGACCTGCTCCGGGGTCGATACGTGGAGAGGTTTGTGCCTGCCACGGACGCACCTTCGGCGCTGCCCGCGGTTAACGGCATGAATCCCCATGCGGGGATTTATGGCTCCGGCACCAAAGTTAGTGACAGTGAGTGGAAGCTCGCCCGCAGCTACCCTTCCAGACGTCCACAGCAACGCGATGCTTTCAATGCGGGAAAGCAGCTGCACCATGTGCGCCCTGCCATTGGGCACTCCCGAAACAACTCTATTCTTTTTATCTTCTGTCCCTCTGTATCTCTGGAAACTGATGGCTGAAAACTGCCGACTCACTTTTTTTAGTTAATTATTATTTAGAATCGGTCTAAAAAATCATCAGTTTTGAGTATTTCCCGATTTTCCGGGCACCGGTAATTTTGCAATCGAAAAAATGAACCAAAATGAAAGGAAAAAGTAAGATTACAGGATTGTTGCTCTCTCTGCTTGCCGTTGCTCCCGCTATGGCACAGGAAGCCGCCGATACTGCCGGATATTCAAAGTTCCGGTTTGGCGGTTATGGAGAAATGGTCGCTTCGTTCAAGGACTACGGCATCAACCGCTTCCAGAAAGACGGTGCCACGAAGGAACGCCGCAACACAGTGGCGATACCGCGATTTGTGCTTGCACTTGATTATAAGTTTACCCCGAAGTGGATACTCGGTGCCGAGATCGAGTTTGAGTCAGGAGGCACAGGCATCGCTTACGAAATAGAAAACAGCGAGAACGGCGAGTATGAGACCGAGGTCGAGAAGGGTGGCGAGGTCGCTCTCGAGCAGTTTCATATCACACGCCTTATCATCCCGCAGTTTAATGTGCGCGCCGGACACATGATAGTGCCGTTCGGACTCACCAACACGCATCACGAGCCGATTAATTTCTTCGGGACCGTCCGCCCCGAAAGCGAGACAGTGATGATACCGAGCACGTGGCATGAGACCGGTATCGCACTGTTCGGTACATTTGGCAGCGGTCATGCCCTGTTTGATTATCAGGCGATGGTGGTCGCCGGACTTAACGCCAACGGTTTTGACCGCGACACATGGATTGCCGGCGGCAAGCAGGGATTTTTCGAGACCGACAACTTTACTTCGCCCGGATATGTGGCGCGTATCGACTATCGCGGCGTGAAAGGGCTGCGCACGGGAGTATCATTCTACTATTGTCATGACGCGGGCGCCAACTCCGACAAGTCACAGACCTACGCCGCCGACGGCAGGATACCTGTGACGATGGCGAGCTGGGACGGACAGTACCGCAACAGCTACCTGACAGTGCGCGCCAACGTGATTTACGGACATGTGGGTAACACTGCTGCGGTAAACGGCAAAAACAACAAGCTCCCCGGCGCGTCGCCCTACAGCCGCCTGCTTCCCGTGGCGAAAAACTCACTGAGCTATGGCGCGGAGATTGGCTTCAATCTCCGTAATGTGACCGGGGTCAAGAAGATGCCGGTGATATATCCGTTTGCCCGTTACGAATATTTCAACCCGCAGAAGTCGGTAGCCGCGCCCGCTACAGCCGACCGCCGTCTGGAGGTGAGCAAGTGGAGTGCGGGTGTCAACTGGTATGCGCTGCCCAACCTTGTGGTGAAAGCCGACTATTCCAACCGTCAGATAGGCACCTCCAACCCCTTCGGCAGCGGTCGCTACAACAGCGAGAATGAAGTGTCGATAGGTATCGCCTACATCGGCTGGTTTATCTGATTCCGCTTTCCGCCTTCGCGGAAAGCGGAGGGTTAAGGGTTATTGTTCAAGCCTGCGGCTTGAAGATTATACGGTTAGGGCGCATGCGCTATAACCTGTTAACCCCATAACCTCATAACCTTCAACTTTCGCTTGCGAAAGTTGAATTTATAAGAATCATAAAAATAAAATTAGATATATGGAAAGAAAAATTTACTCAGCAATCATGGCGCTTGCATTGGGCTGCTCGATGGTGGCATGCAGCGACGACAAGAAAAATGACGAGCCCAACCCCAATGAGCCGGTCGAGTCAAAAGATCTGGAGTACACCGCCTCCAATGCTAACGCATGGCACAATTACACCATTCAGGTGGCAAACCTCCTGAAAGATGACGCCAACAGCCTATATGAGGCATGGGCTACATCCTACGACGGCGGCGACGCGTATGCCACTACGTTCAAAAACCATAACAACTCGACTTACGCAAGTGCGCTAAACTGCATCTCCGAGATAATCGACGGCTGCAGTAGCATCGCCGATGAGGTGGGCAACGCGAAAATCGGCGATCCCTACAATCTCTATGTAGGCGGTAAATATGAGGAAGCGCTTTATGCGGTGGAATCATGGTACAGCTGGCATTCACGCGAGGACTATAGCAACAACATCCGTTCAATCCTCAACGCCTACACCTGCACTTACGGCGTCGATATCAGCGCACATTCAATCTCCACTTTCGTAAGAAGCCTCAATCCGGAGCTTGACGCAAAGGTGCTTGAAGCTATCAACAACGCCACAGCGTCAATCATCGGTATACCGGCTCCCTTCCGCAGCCATATCAATTCACTCCAGTCGAGAGCCGCAATGGATGCCTGCGCTACGCTCAACGAAGTGCTCGACCGCGACCTCAAGGCATTTTTCAACAGTCTTGGCGACGGGCATGACGCCGAGCTCGATGCCATCGTGAAGGATTATGTAGATATAGTTATCCTTCCTACTTATAAAGATCTCCGCGACAAGAACGCCGCCCTCTACACCGCAGTGCGCAATCTTGCCGACACCCGCAGCAACGCCGCTTTTGAAGCCGCATGCGAGGCATGGCTTGAGGCACGTGCTCCCTGGGAAATGAGTGAGGCATTTCTATTCGGTCCGGTCGACGCTCTCGGTCTTGACCCCAACATGGACAGCTGGCCTCTTGACCAGGATGCGATTGTAAACCATCTCTCTTCCGGAAACGTGTCTGACCTCCTCTGGGGCGACGGTGACGACGACGGTAAGGTCGAGGCGGCACAGAACATACGCGGATTCCACACTCTTGAGTTCCTTCTATTCAAGGATGGTAAGGCAAGAACAGTAAAATGAAACTTAGACACATATATATTACAGCATTCGTTACAGTAGTCGTCAGCCCTCTCGTGTCATGTGACCGGGAGGGTCTCGACGTGCTCGATATCGAGACCCCGCAGGGCTATGAGCTGTCGGCGGGCACCTCGACCATATTTCTCAACTCGTCGAAGGCTTTTGACACTCAGGCTGACTGGGTGAGCGGCTCCAACACCACCCGCTTCTACCGTGGCGACAAGCTGTATGATGACATGCGTACATCGTCCAACGGATACGGCGGCGGTCTCGGACCGGTTTATGCCGGATATTCCTGCGGAAGCTGTCACAGCAATGCGGGGCGCACAAAGCCTGCGCTATGGGCCGACGGCGGTTCCGGCGCATACGGATTTTCGGCGATGCTTGTGTATGTGACCCGCAAAAACGGAGCGTTTTTCAAAGATTACGGCAGGGTGCTTCACGACCAGTCAATCTACGGCGTAAAAGCCGAGGGCAAACTGAAGGTCGATTGGCACTTCGAGTCGTTCACATTCCCCGACGGCGAGCCTTACGAGCTTGCCTATCCTACCTATACCATCACCGACTGGTATGCCGACGAGATAGACCCCGACGACCTTTTCTGCACGGTGCGCATACCGCTCCGGCATGTCGGCATGGGGCAGATGATGGCGCTTGACCAAAACGAAATCGAGGCGCTTGCCGCCAAGAGCAATTATCCCGAGCTTGGCATATCGGGCCGCTGCAACTATATCAACGAGCGCGGCGTAAGAAGTCTCGGCGTGTCGGGCAACAAGGCTCAGCATGCCGACCTTACCGTAGAGCTCGGCTTCTCGAGCGACATGGGTGTCACCAACAGCCGCTATCCCGAGGAGATATGCGAGGGGCAGATACAGATGTCGCAGGGTTCCATGATGGGGCTGCTTTACGACAAACTCGATGTGTCGACCGAGGAGATGGAAAATGTCGACTTCTACATGCAGTCGCTCGGTGTGCCGGCGCGCCGTAATGTCGACGACCCGCAGGTGAAGCGTGGCGAACAGATGTTTTACGAGGCGAAGTGTCACCTTTGTCACGTGACTACCCTCCATACCCGCCCGCGCGGTTCGACACTGCTCAACGGTACCCAGCTTCCCTGGCTCGGCAACCAGACCATTCATCCCTATTCCGACTATCTCCTGCACGACATGGGCTCCGAGATTATGGGCGTAGGGCTGAACGACAATTATGTGTCGGGACTTGCCGCCGGCAACGAATGGCGCACCACCCCTCTCTGGGGGATAGGGCTTCAGGAGAAGGTCAACGGTCACACCTATTTCCTCCACGACGGCAGGGCACGTAACTTCACCGAGGCTATAATGTGGCACGGCGGCGAGGGGGAGGTATCAAAAAATCTCTTCCGCAAAATGTCGAAGAGCGACCGCGATGCCCTCATCGAATTTCTCAAGTCGTTGTAAATTCAACTTTCGCTTGCGAAAGTTGAGGGTTAAGAGCTTGCCTTGCAAGCGGGTTAAAAGGTTATGGGGTTAAAGGCTAATAGGAAGTTAGCTATCGTAAAGCGGGCTTAGCGTAGCAGTAGGGGCGAGTGGAAGCTCGCCCGGTACACGGAAGGCAAAGGATGCATCGGTATCCCATAAACCTTAAACCCATAAACCCTCAACCATAAACCCTCAACCCTAAACTTTGCCCCTCTAAACTTAAAATATGAATATAAATTATTAACTTTGTTATGTCAAGAATAAAATCAATCATATCAGCAATATTGATGGTTTCGCTACTTCCTGTCGCAGCGTCGGCGCAGTATGATGCCGATACCGAAAATGGAGTCGTGTCGCTTGCAGGGCGCGACGGCTTCTCATGGGGTACGCGCAACGGTGATTTCCTGTTCAAGCCATATCTGCTTGTACAGACATCGGCAAATTTCAACTATTACGATAGCGAGGGTCTTGACCCGGCTTACAACCAGGATAATGTGGCAAACTCCGGATTCGCCATACCTTACGCGGTGCTCGGATTTACCGGCAAGGCATTCGGCAAAGTCACTTATAATCTTTCAATCAACGCCGCCGCTTCCGGAGGCAACCTCTTGCAGCAGGCATGGGCCGACGTGAAGATACGCGACCAGTTTGCCGTGCGCATAGGAAAATTCAAGACTCCCTTCTCCCACGCTTATCTTACCACGCTCGGCGAGACACTGTTCCCCTCCCTACCCGTGTCGCTGACCGCATCGGTGATAATGCCTCATTCACTTAATGCTGTCACGCCTCATATCGGAACCGGTTTTGACCTCGGTGTCGAGGTACACGGTCTTATACGTCAGAAATGGGGCTATCAAGTAGGTGTATTCAACGGCACCGGTGCCTCGGTAAACAGTGCTACCAAGACATTCAGCGACGACTGGCACATACCTTCGCTGCTCTATGCCGGACGTTTCACCTTCCAGCCGAAGGGCGTGATGCCCGCCACTCAGGGCAGCCCCCGTCAGCTTAATCTTGACAGGATGCTCATCGGTGTGTCGGCTTCAATCAACGTGGAGAGCGAAAACGAGAGCACCAACGATTTCCGCGCCGGAGTGGAGTTTGCATGGATTAAAAACCGCCTCTATCTCGCAGCCGAGGCATATTATATGAGAGTGGGATTCACGAAACGCCAGAAAATCGATGAGTCTTACAATTATCTCGGCGGATATGTGCAGGCAGGTTATTTCATCACCGACCGTCTGCAGGGCGCGCTCCGTTACGACCTTCTCGACCGTAACGGTCTTGACCGGGGCGGCCTGCTCAACATGCCGGCTGTGGGTGTGAATTACTTCTTCAAGGGTACGGGTCTGAAACTGCAGGCGATGTATCAGTACATGGGCAGGACCGGTCACGCCACACAGCTTGACCGTGACAACGATGATCTCGGGCTTGCCATGCACTCCGCCACCGTGCAGTTACAATATACATTCTGACAATATGCGACTTCACAATATCATATTATCCTTGACACTGGCGACATCTGTCGCTTCATGCGACGACGGTAAGATATATGATGACGCCTCCATGGGAATGGATGACAACGGTATTACATCGACCGTAAAATTTACCGGCGATGTCGAAGGAATCGATTCCTGGACAAGCGGATATTCGGTTGTCGTGGCGGGATTCAGCGACAGTGAATACGCCGAGGTATCGCGTCCTGTGACAGGAGGGGATTTTGAAATTGACGGTATCACCGACGACATTTCAAGCATCGAGCTTTGTGTCGTCAACCGCCTGCGCAAGCGTGTCGCCACATTCGCTTCCGTCGAGCCGGTAAAGGGAAGTGACGGATACATCCATTTCGATGTAGGGAGTGTGGATGCCGGGATGTTTGTCGCCGTTCAGAACGCCGTGTTCAACGCCGCCTGTGTGCAGTGTCACGGCGGTAGCAATCATTCGGCTGCGTCGCTCAACCTTACCGAGGCTGACAGTTACGATGCTTTGGTCAATGTGGCTTCGGTGAAGTCGCCCGACATGATGCGCGTGACTCCCGGCGATGCGTCGGCAAGTGTGCTTTGGCGCGCTATCGCCACAGATATATCGGATGACTGGGCTTACCGTCACCATACGATTATTTCTAATAATACCTCAGCCGATCTTGTGAAAAACTGGATTGACGCCGGTGCTAAAAAATGATGACATCTTATGTTACTGGAAGAAGAAATAAAAAGGGAAATGACTACATATTATAATAACGGTGCATCCACCACAGTGTCGGCATTTATGCGCGGGAGCGGAGTGGCGGAGTACCATGCGATAATCAAGTCGACCGCCGCCGGAGAGACTTTCGCCGCCCAACTGTCGACCGTCATCGCCGCTTACAATAACCTGTGCGAACGTCTCGGTGCCGGTGTGGTGCCGGTGTTCAAGCGCTATTTCCTGAGCGATGCCTCCAACCAGCAGTCGCAGCTGCCGCGTGAGGAAGAGTGCGCCGTTTCTATAGTGGAGCAGTCGCCGCTCGATGGCACGAAGCTGGCTCTCTGGGTGTATCTGCAGGAAGGTGTTGCTGTCAATAACCTGTACAACGGACTGTATTCAGTGACTCACGGAGATTATACCCATTTCTGGCAGGGGAGTGCCTGCACACCCGATGTGCATTCGGAGGTTGCCACCCGTGCGTTGCTTTGCGACTACGCCCTGCGCCTTGAAGACGAGGGTTGCTCGATTGCCGACAACTGTGTGCGCACATGGTTTTTCGTGCACGATGTCGATGTGAACTATGCCGGGATGGTGAAGGGTCGAAACGAGATGTTCATGACCAACAACCTTACGTCCGACACCCATTTCATAGCAAGTACCGGCATCGGAGGTCGCCATGCCGACCCGCGCGTGACCGTGGAGATGGACACTTATGCTGTCAAAGGCATCGTGCCTGGTCAGATGAGGTATCTTTATGCGCCGGAATATCTGAATCCGACTTATGAATACGGTGTGGCGTTTGAGCGCGGCACGTATGTTGACTACGGCGACCGCCGCCATGTGTTTATCTCCGGTACGGCGAGCATCAACAATCGTGGTGAGGTGGTGCATAAGGGCGATGTTAAGGCACAGACCCGCAGGATGTGGGAAAATGTAGGCGCTCTTCTTGCCGAGGCTGAATGTGGCTGGCATGATGTGTGTCACATGATTGTGTATCTTCGCGACATAGCCGATTATGCGGCTGTCAATGCGATGTATGAGGAGCGTTTTCCGGGTGTGCCGCGTGTGATTGTGCTTGCGCCGGTGTGTCGCCCCGAATGGTTGATTGAAATGGAATGTATGGCGGTTCGCCCCGTCGCCGGTAATGGTTATGCGGCTTTCTAAACCGGCTTGGCTGCTGCACATATCGCTGCTTGTGATTGTCGTCGGAGGGGTCATGACATGGCTCACCGGCGACCGCGGGCAGGTACGACTCGGGAAGGGTGAGGAGGTTTCGGCTTATCAGCTTGCCGACGGTTCAGTGAGGCAATTTCCGTTCCGGCTGTCGCTTGACAGTTTTACCGTGGCATATTATCCGGGAGGAGAAGTGCCGCGTGATTTCGTGAGTTATCTTCGTGTCGACGGAGAGCCGACCGAGGTGTCGGTCAATAACATCGCCTCGGTAAACGGCTATCGTCTTTGCCAGATGTCGTATGACAGCGAGGGTCATACCGTGCTCAGTGTCAATCATGACCCGCTTGGAATAGGGATGGTTTATACAGGATTTTTGCTCTTTGCCGTTGCGGGATTGTGGCTCATGCTGTCGCGCGTGTCGGGATTTCGTAAGGCGGTTAAACGTCTGTCAGCGGTGACAGTATTGATGCTTGCCGTCACAGGCGCGGCTTCGGCAGAGACTATCGCCGGTGTACCGCGTCAGCAAGCCGATTCGCTTTCCCGCAAGCAGGTGATGTACAATGGCAGGGTGATGACATTTAATTCGCTCGCGCGTGATTTCACGCTGAAAATCACCGGCGATACGCGCTATCGCGGTTTGTCGCCGGAGCAGTTTATGGCGTCATGGCTGCTTTATCCCGAGCAATGGCAGGGGGAGCGTGCAATTCTTGTGAAAGATAAGGCGTTGCGCGACTGTCTCGGGCTTGACGGACGGTATGCATCGCTCGACGACCTGTTTTCGGCTTCCGATTATTACCGTCTGCGCGATTTGTATGGTAAAGGCAATGCAGAGCTTGACCGCGCCATCGAGGAGCTTGACGAGAAAGTAGGATTGATCATGGATTTATTGGCGGGTAATCTGATTATGCGCCTTCCCGATAATGCCGATTCTATGTCCGCTGCCCGCGTGGAGGCGGAGATTGTCTACAATCAAGTGCCTTTTTCCACGCTGATTTTCATACTGCTTTTCTGCGGCGCGGGAGTGGCTTTTGTCGGCTTGTTCCGCTTGCCGAAGCTTACCATAGCGGCTGTGGTGTTGCTTTGGGTTGCCTTTTTGCTGCAGCTGACCGCATATATCCTTGAATGGTATATGTCGGGGCATATACCGCTTGCCAATACGGGCGAAACCATGGAGTTTCTGTTGCTTGTGCTGTTGCCGCTGCTGCTGGCGTTTCACCGCACATCGCCGTTGCTTCTGCCTGTCGGGATGCTTTTTGCGGGTGCGGTGGCTCTTGTCGCGCATCTCATCGGTTCCAATCCGGTATTAACCCCGCTCATGCCGGTGCTTGCATCTCCATGGCTTAGCATCCATGTGACGCTTGTCATGACGGCTTACGCGCTTTTCGGTTTCACCGTCACCTGCAGCGTGATTTCGTTTTTCTCGCCTTCGCGGCGTGAACGCCTGATGTGGCTTGACCGCGTGATGCTCTATCCGGCGCTATACCTTCTCGGACTTGGCATAATTACCGGCGCCGTATGGGCAAATGTATCATGGGGACGCTATTGGGCATGGGACCCGAAGGAGACATGGGCGCTAATCACCTTTATTATATACGCCGTGGCGATGCACCGCTCTATCAAGCCACTTAACCGCCCAACCGCCTTCCATGCCTACATGCTCTTTGCTTTCCTTGCCGTGCTGATGACCTATTTCGGTGTCAACGCCCTCTCCTCACTCCACGCCTATTCGTAGGAGTTGCCAGTTGTCAGATTTCAGTTTTCAGATGTTGGTGTTAAGGTCTTTAAGGTCGCTAAGGACTCCAAAGACTCTAAGGTCATGCACAATAGATTTGACCTTTTCCCCCGCAAAAGCGTTATAGTAGAAAAACAAACATTTACGACTATGACAGCAAACCGCATACATCCGATTGATGATGTACTTGTAGAACTTTATTTCGACGGAAAGAAAGTCGACACTTATGAAGGGTCAGGATTTCACACAGTAGAGCAGGCTATCCAAAATGCCTACGACGGCTCAGAGCGCGCAAACGTGAATATCGAAGACTACGTGTTCCGCGTGACAAACCTTGCCGACCACACCTCGGCGCGCTACCGCGTAAACGCCGGCGGCAACGTAAAAATCCTCCCCGAAGAGCCATAACGCTGCCTTTTGCGCCTCTGTAGCCATATATACGGCTGATTGTATAAGGGGCGAATGGGAGCTCAATGTCACTAACTTAAGTATTTTGTCCGGAATGGGCAAAATGTCGTTAACCACACAACCCTGAAATGGGTTGCATAAATATATGCTAATCAGGCGGCTATGCAACCCGCTTCGGGGTAGAGTCTATGGAGAGAGGCGCTTGAGCCACGGGTATGCCTTCGGCATTACCCGCGGTTAACGGAATGAATCCCCTTGCGGGGATTTACGCTCCTTGAACCTTAAGTTAGTGACATTGGATGGAAGTCCGCCCGCGATTCTCACTGGGATTGCTCGCAGGGCATTATCTGTATGTAGCCGTGGGTTGAGCGTAGCGATACCCACGGAAAGCAAGCCCCAAAGATGTTTCTGAAAGAATCATCTTATTGATACCCCGGCAGATTCAAAGGTAAATGCTGTTTAGAAAATTTTGCGCGATTTTTATTTTGCGGTTGATTTTCCGCATTATATAATCTTGATAAATTCAAGAATTTGGGGCGGCGAGGCATGAATTGCGATAAAAATGATTATCTTTGTATTTAAGAAATGATTCTGAAATATGACCGATATACAGCAATCCATGCGCGAAATCCTTGACTGTGAGAGCCGCGCGATATCCAATATCCCGGTGACTCCGGCTTATGACGCTGCCGTGGAACTGATTCTTGAGCATGTCCATCGGAAGGGTGGTAAGGTCGTGACTTCCGGAATGGGAAAGGCGGGACAAATTGCGATGAACATCGCAACGACATTCTGCTCTACGGGCACACCTGCCGTCAACCTGCATCCTGCAGAGGCGCAGCACGGCGATTTAGGTGTGATTCAGCCCAACGACGTGATGCTTCTGATATCCAATTCAGGCAAGACCCGCGAGATAATCGACCTCGTAACGCTCGCCCACAACCTTTATCCCGGACTGCCGTTGATTGTCATTACCGGAAATCCCGACAGCGAACTTGCGTCGATCGCTGATGTCACGCTTTCGACAGGAGGTTCGCCGGAGGTGTGTCCTCTCGGACTTACACCGACCACTTCGACCACGATGATGACCGTGATAGGTGATGTGTTGGTGGTCAACGTCATGCGTCTCTCCGGATTTACCCGCGAACAATACGCATTGCGCCATCACGGAGGATATCTGGGTGTGAAATCCCGTAATGCCGAATCTTAATCCCCAGTATTATTATGAGAAAGATTATAGCAATAGGCGAATGTGTGCTTGACATCCTGTTTGACGGCGATATGCCACGCGTGGCATCCCCCGGAGGACTGATACTTAATGTGGCGTCAAATCTCGGCAGGATCGGCAGGGAAGTGAGCTTCGTCGGCGAGGCGGCGCGCGACCGTGTCGGCGACATGATTGTCGATTCATTGAAGTCCGACAATGTTTCGGTCGACCATATCGACCGTTATACAGAGGGTGTGACCCCTTCGTCGTTTATATTCCGCGACAGCGACGGCGAGCCGCAGATAGTGCGTTACGGGCGTAACAACAATGACAGTTTTGATGTCGTGTGGCCGCGCATCGACAAGGATGACATATTGATATTCGGCGGATTCTATGCCATTGACCCGCGTGTGCGCCCCCATCTTTTCGAGATAGTGAAACACGCGTCGGAGCGCAAGGCTATCATTATCTATGTACCCGGTTTTGCTCCCGAAAAGGAGCCGCGCATAACGCGTGTGATGCCGGCGATACTTGAAAATTTTGAGATTGCCGATGTCGTCATCACCCGTAACCGCGACCTGAATACGATATTCCGCACCACCGATGATGCCGCCGCGTATAAGAACAACATAAGTTTTTATGCCCGCGACTTTATCAACCTTGACCGTAATAACGCGCGTCTGCGTTACTATCACGATAAGGAGATGGTTGAGGTGACGGCAGAGACCGGCGGTAATAACTTCGCATGGAGTGTGGGGGCGATTACCGGCGTGATTGATGCCATGATTAAAAATGATATAACCCGTTTCACACTCAGTGGCGAGGGAGAGGCTGTCATGCACACCCTTACCCAGCTCGCCCAGGAGACAGGACAGCCTGTCGCCAGCCTGCTTTCGCAGCTTGAGGGCAAAAATGACCTGCTGAGTGAGCGTATCGGCAAAGATGTCATGATGTCGGTGCTTGAAGAGGCGGCGCAGACGGCAAAAGTAGCGTCGCAGTCATTTGACGGGCTCCTCCCGGTGAAATAATTCTTTATGGCATGAAATCGACTTCGCTTGAAACAGGATTTATCAACCGCGTCGCTGATTCCGCACTGTTGCCATTTGAAAACAGCGCTGATGCCGGGATAATCGTTGAGGCATTGCCGTTTGACGGGGCATACGACCTTGTAAGTACTTATATGCGTCAATCCATTGACAGCGGACATGTCGATGAGGCGATAACGCTGATTTCCGGTATCACGACGCATAATGCGCCTTACAGTGAGACAATCAAGGATGCGGCACGACAGCAGATTCTGGCGGCGGCAATGATAGAGGAGGGTGATGTCGATGGCGCTTTAGTCAGGATAGCCGATGCGTTGCATATCCTTTCTGAATATCCGAAGCGGAGAGACACAGCCTTCAGGAGCGTACTTGCATTGTTGCTCTACGACCTCGCGCTCATTCACGCCGAGCGCAAAGAGTTCCATGCTGCAGAGCGTACGATAAATAAGGCGATAAAACTTTTTGAAGTCCTTGCCAAAACTAATCCCGACCGTTATGCGTCGGCTCATGTATATGCCTTGAATGTCGCTACATCGGCTTACCGTTCAAGGATAAAGCAGGTCAATCTCCTGGCACATTATCAGGTCGCCACCTCCACTTATATCTCCATGGCTGCAAACGGTGCACCGGAGGCGGTAGGGAAACTTGTCGATTCACTTGTCAGGGAGGCGGAGACTCTTCTGAATCTTGGCAAACCGCGCGATGCCGTGCGCTATCTGAGCCGTGCCTTGAAATATCTCGACAAGATTGACCCTTCATTCTCCTTGCGTAAACTGAAGGTGTCTGTCATGCTTGGCGAAGCTCTGCTGCACACTTTCACCACAAGGCAGAAAGGAGTGCATCTGCTCAACACCCTGTTGCAGAAAGCTAAAAAGATGGATGCCGTGGATGAAGTGGAACATATAGGGCGTCTTCTCGATGAAAAGACCACTTCGCTGATTGATATTCTTTCACGGTGGCATAAAATCTTTTCCCGCGACTGATTGTATTTATATTAAGTAACAAAATGAAATAAAATATATGTCTACAGCATTATCTTCGGGCGCTCCCCATGGCGGACTGCCTGTACTTGACCCCAAAACCAAAGTGGCTATCGTCACCGCTGAGTGGAATTCCCACGTTACCGAAGCTTTGACCGACGGGGCTGTTACTTTGCTTAAAGAGCAGGGCGTGGCTTACGACTGTTATCATGTGCCCGGTGCAGTGGAATTGACCTATGGGGCTGCTGCGCTGGTGAAAGAGTATGACGCGGTTATTGTGTTTGGTTGCGTTATACGCGGAGGCACACCGCATTTCGACTACGTGTGTGACAGTGTCACTCAGGGTGTCACCCGCTTGAATGCAAAAGGTAAGACGCCGGTCATATTCGGAGTGCTTACCGTTGATACCGAGCAGGATGCCATTGACCGTGCGGGCGGTAAATATGGCAACAAAGGCACCGAAGCAGCCGAGGCTGCAATAAAAATGATAGATTTTGCTTGCAAAGTAAGAAAGTTATAACTAAATTTGCAGTCCCGTTACGGGAATGGGCGAATACCAGAGTGGCCAAATGGGGCAGACTGTAAATCTGCTGGTTTATACCTTCGGTGGTTCGAATCCATCTTCGCCCACGCTACTACTATTATAATTGCGGAAGTAGCTCAGTTGATAGAGCATCAGCCTTCCAAGCTGAGGGTCGCGAGTTTGAGCCTCGTCTTCCGCTCAAAAAAGGTCCGGCCGCGAGGCTCGACCTTTTTTGTTTTTCTCCCAATTTCATTACTCAAAACAATAATGAGGCTGCATCAGGATTGATACAGCCTCATTGTGTGACAGGTGATAATTCAGTGGCAGATTATTTTTTCCGTCCTGTTTCCGGCTTTAACAATGTAAGCTCCGGGCGACGGAATAAGGACTGTCCCGTATCCATCGGCGATTAGACATCCGGCGATGTTGTAGACATTGATATGAATCTCATCACGGCTTTTTATCATGCGCCCTTCCACGTTAAGGAAAGGGACGCTTTCAGGGCGGGATATAGAAGTGGAAATGTCATATTTGTGACGCTCAAAAAACTCCATGTATCGCTTGCTCCAGTCGTGAGCAGTGGCATGTCCAAGAAGAGGATTAACAAGATACTCTTTTGTTTCTACATCAAGAAGATTGAATGGCGCGAATCCTACACGGGCGGGATCGGTCGTGTCCTGAAGCGACAGATTGGTTGTGACAGGGCATTTGACCATGTGTGCGAAATTCTTGACATCGAAGTATGACAGACGGGCAAGCATGTCGGTTTCGGATATGCCGTTTGCTTCCGCGAGGGGAAGAATCTGGTTTGCCGGCCATGCCGCTACCTTGAAATCGACAGGGAAATCGGCATGTCCGGTAATACCCGGTGCGACAGCGCGTACCCTGTCATTGGCAAGGGCAGCCGCGACATAGGTGAATGCACCTCCCTGACTTCCGCCTTCACAGAATATATTGTTGGTATCAACTTTCGTGCGGCTTTCAACGAAGTCGATTGCCCTTACACAGTCAAGATATGCGCCGTAATAGTAGTGCTTGTGTTTATAGTCGTCATCAGCGAGTCCGTAAGTATAGTAACTCATGCCGTTGAGAGTGTAGATGTTGCGGTCTTTATGAGGATCACGGTTGTTAAGCATCTGTCCGCGTACCGAGAGTACGAACTCACACCATTCAGGATTGGAGTCGCCGTCCATGCACCAAGGGGTTGACGTACCTCCATCAGTCCCCTGGAAGTGAATAAGGCACGGATATGTCCCTTCTGCAACCGGTTCGGCATAGTAGCCTGAGATGATTACCGGAGTGCCATCGGGTTCGTCGGCGATTGATTGCATCTCCACATACCATACCTTGCGTGTGGAGGTGGATTTTTCCGTGACTTCGCTGACGATATTGAATTGGGACGCGACATTTTTTAGCTCATTCAAGGCGGTTGACCAGAATTCATCAAAATCGGGCTGCCCGTCGTAAGATATTTCAATCTGTGTGGGGTTGAAACCGATGTTATATATACCGGCAGCCGAGCCGTTTACATCCATCGACAGTGTGTAAAATCCGGGATTAAAATCGCCAAGCTCGACTTCGGCGGTTACAAGTGAGCGCGCAGGCAGCGTGATTTCTTTGGAGATGGTTGCTGCAGGTGATGTCTTGTCGAGGTCGGAATAAACCGTGGCTGTAATAGTCACATTATAGTCATGGGCCTCAAGACTTTGGATATCAACTACTCCGATGGCTTTCTCTCCTTCTTCCCATGCCTTTATACATGAAGTGGCAATCATGTTCTGTGTGCGCAGCATCTGAGAGGCATCAATAAATTCTACTTTGTCGAGGGTGTAGTAGCAGCCGGTAAGACGCAGACCTTTCTCTTTTACCAGGGCTATCATTGCTTCATCAAAAGTGATGTCGGCTGATGTAGCGCCTTTGAGCTGAGTGTTGCTTACCGGGTCAAATTGGGTATAGTTTGCCTGCAGTCGCAGTTGCGCATTATTTGCGACCTCACTCATGCTGACGCGTACAATGGTACCTTCTTTCATATCGGTGAAAGCTGATTTGTCAATAAGAACGCTGTTTTTGGTATCGTCGCTTGCCCATGAAATACGTTCCGAACCTTCCCATGCCGTGCTGATTGCTTTTGAAGGATCTTTGAGTACAGTTGAAATCTCCGCTGTGCCTGTCAGGTCAACTGATGCCAGAGTGAACGCGCAACCGTTTATTTTACAGCCGGAGGCTTGTAACAGCTTGGCTTTGTCCGCATCTATTTCAAATTCCGCGCTATAAGGTGCGGGCAGACCTTTTTCCGAGTCATACAGGGCGGTTGGTGTCCAGATGTCGTTGCCTGAAGAGTCTGTGACTTTGAGTTGGGGCCATGAAGTGCGGTCTTCGGCAATACTGCTGATGCTTATCTTCAGGATATCGCCGGCTTTGACATATTTGAACTTGGAGGCATCGAGTGTGAGTGCGCTCCATTGTACCGGAAATTCGCCACGGAATAAATTGCTTGTCAATTCCATGTAATCAGGCATCCCTTCGATAGCCTGTTTGAACCAGTCCATATATTGCCCATACCAGCCGGAAGGTACCGAATGTGCTTCATTTTCGTTTACGACAAGTTTGCGGTTTGGCACTTTAAGATTGTTGAAAGGTGCCATATTGGTGCGGACAGGACAGATGGGGTCTTGAAGACCTATTGCCTGAATGACCGGACATTCGATTGCTCCGGCAAGGTTTTTTGTGTCGAAATAGCTCAGGAAACGGTACATGTCGGCTTCGCTCATGCCTTTTTGAGCGGCTTGTGCTACAGCGACGGAGCGTGGCCATGCCGCTACGGTGAAATATGTAGGGAAGTCGCCCATAAAGGGTACGGCGGGAGCAATTGCCTTGAGTCTCTTCTGGGGGTCAAGTGCCGCGGCGGCTATTGTAAATGCTCCGCCCTGGCTTTGTCCTTGGGCAAAGATTGCCGATGAATCAACTTTATCGCGGGATGAAACAAAGTCTATGGCGCGGATACAGTCCATGTAAGCTCCGCGGTAGTAATAGCTTTCTTTGTCGCCGAAATTGAAGGCAAACCAATCGCCGTACGTGTTTGTGTACGGTTCGCGATTGTTGATGCTTTGTCCGCGTGTCGACAGAATCAGTTCTGCCCATTCACCCTGGTCGCCGGATGGACAATAGGGGTCGACGGGTTTGCCGTCGGGACCGTATGCGGCACTGTCATAGCCTTGGTATGTGATTACAACGGGATATTTGCCATCGCCGACAGGTTCGGCATAGTATGCGCGGATTGTCACAGGCTCTCCGGTGAGTCCATCGGGTATTGATTGCATTTCTACAAGGTACAATCTGCGTTTGGAGCCGCTTTTTTCCGGAAGTTCGGTAATCTTGAATGACGGGTCTATGCCTGCAAGCTGTTGAAGGGCATCATTCCAGAATGAGTCAAAGTCGGGTCGTGCATCTTCTGCTACGGCAATTCCTTCCGGATTGCAGGCTATGTTGAAGGATTCTACCAGACCTCCGCCTGCTATAATTGCCAGCCTGTACATACCTGCTTCCAACTTGCCCAGTTCGAGTGTGGCTTCTGATGTCGCACCGGGTTCAGCTATCGCAGTCTGGTCAATCTCGGCATACGCTTCGCCGTTGTCGCGGCTCAAAATGGCTTTTACAGGAACAGTAAGTTTTTCAGCTCCGAGATTCTGGATTTCCAATGTAACAGAAGCCTCACTGCCTTTTGCCCACAGTTTTGAAGTGCCCTCGGCAAGCTGTGCCGTGAATGCGGGCATTTTTGCCGGGTCAACGACATCGATTGAGGTAAGGCGGTAGCCGTTGCCGCTCACGATTAATCCGGTTTCCTGTATGGATTCGAGCATAGCCGGGGTGACGGTGTACTCATAGAATGGCAGACCCACAGTCTTGATTGGGGCATCGGCGAAAGATTTCCATGATGCATCTACGATGCTTGCTTGTGCCCACGGGCGCACTTCTGTCATACCGAAACGCAGCACGTTGCCTGATTTTACATCCTTGAAGCAATCGGAGTTTATTACACCCCAGCCTTTGTCAGGCTCTTCCCAACTTATAAATGTATCGCCTTCCCACACGCGACTTACGGCAGAGTCAAAATCTCCGCCCTCACCAAGTTCCACTTCTTTTTGCACTGCGATTTTGGTAAGTGTGGCGTGGCATCCTTTTACTACGAGACCTTTGCCGCTGATTTCGGCAAAGAGTTCATCGGTGATGTCAAAGGATTCAATACCTGCATTTTTTACAATGCTCTTCACTGCGGGAGAGAAGTCGGTCCAGTTGCTCTTCTGAAGATAGACTTGTGGTGTACCTGCCGAACTGTCGACATCTTTCACGCTTACGAGTACCCGGCATCCGGGTTCAAGCGAGCTTACTTGTTCGGCACTGAGAACAACGTAACCTGACCAGTTGCCCATGACAACTTCTCCGCTCCAGAGATTCACGGTCACTTTTGTTGTGGCGCCGTGCGCGGTGAGCAGCAGTCCAAGCGCCATGAGTAATAAAATGTATTTTTTCATCGGTTAAAAGATTGATTCGGTGCAAAATTATATTACATCGGCAGAGACGTGTATGCTTGAATGTTTCGCTGATATGCACAAATGTTTCATATACCCTTATGTGCGCAATTATGAACGATTTGCGCTCACGGTATTGCACGATTCGCAATAAAAAACGATATTTGCGATATGAAAAGTTTCATCACCTTAATCATGCTATGTATCGCTTCGGCTATCTGCCGGGCAACCGAATGGCATGCTTGGGAAGGAAACGCTTCGCTACCGACCTCGGAAGTTTATGCTTTGTCGGTTGACTCTGTCGGCAGGCTTCTTATTGGTACCGCTCAGGGGCTTTATGTGGCAGCTGACGGGGATGAAATACGTAACATTAAACTCCAGGACAAAGCTTCGCGGCAGCCTACGGTAAACCGCATAGAAATTCTGGACGGAAGTATATATGTCCGCACACTTATGGGTTCTTATCTGCTCGAAGGTGATTCTGTCCGGCTTTGTGATACGATTGTAAGTCATGAGTATGTACCCCGCAACGTGCCCGCTCCCCTTCAGGATAAGATAGTTAAAGATATGGCTGCTCTAAGGCATGGCTGGAAGGCGTATGCGACAAACAGTGACGGGATTTATCTATATCGCCGCTCTACAGGAAGTCTGATAAACATGCGCCGTTCATTGGATGATGCTGCATCGATTCCCGGTAATCACATATCGTCAGTCGCATACGATACCCGAAGTGGTCGTCTCTATGCCTCGATATATCATTCCGGGATATATTATTCAAAGCCTGTCCTGTCGGATGTGGAAACGATACATACCGGTATCGAAGAGAATATATCCTCATTCGCTATTGACGGGAAAGGGCGAATTTGGACAGCATACGATGGTGCGGGTATAGATATTGGTAATGATACCGTGCTTACGGCATTGCCTAGTTCCACTGTTACTAACCTTCTGGCACTCCCTGACGGAAATGTGCTCGCGGCGAGCTACGGGGGCGGCGTATTCAAGGTTGACACGCTTTTAAACGCCGTCTCTGTCCCGAATTTAGGTGCTGAGAGCGCGGTTTCGCGATGCCGGGCGATGGCTTTTGATTCGTCCGGGAAGTTGTGGATAGCATCTTTTTCTAATGGGGTGATTCGTCATGACTTCGCCACCGGGATTTCTGACAAATTTGATATTTCCAATTCCTCCTTGAAAACAAATTATATCACCGATATGTGTTCATCGCCGTGTGGCGACAGCATTTTTGTTGCAACTCATTACGGGGTTTATGCTTTTGACACTCTTTCAGGCGCATCGCTGGAACTGGAAACGTCGGCTGCCGGTGATGAGCGTATCGTGGTTGATCAGCTTGCATTCTCGACCGATGGCACACTGTATTTTGCCACACCTGACGGGTTGACCGACCGTAATGGAACTAAGGTCGCTTTGAATGGAATGCCTCTGATTGCGTTGGAGAGTTCTCCCGACAGCACATTATGGTGCAGCACTGATTCTGCGGTCTATCATGTTGATATGCGATGTCAGCCGCCTCATGTGGAGGTATTCGCAAAGTTGGATGGTTTGCGATTTGGGAAATATGCGTTGTTTGATACGGGTGACGGAACTGTCCTTGCCGGTGCTTTCGGTGCTGTAGCAGTGATAAGTTCCGATGATAATCCGGTAAAAGAAGCCCACGGTGGTTTGCAAGTAAGGATTCCGTGGTGGATATATGTCGTAATCGGAATAATTTTCTCAGGGGGGGTGTTGATGTATTTTTTACGCAATCGGGTTGCGGGAAAGAGTGTTGGCACTCCTGCGATGCCTCCGATATCTCAGCCCGATATTGCTGTTGATGCAGAAGCGGAAGCCGAGGCAGATAATGCTTGGTTGAAGTCAATAGATTCAATAATAGATGAGAATATTGCCGATGCCGCATTCAGTATTGAAGAGTTGGGGCATCTTGCCGGGATGAGCCGTAGCAATCTCTATAAGCGAGTCAAGGCTATCACTGGACTGTCGCCTCTTGAATATCTGCGGGAGAGACGAGTGAAAAAGGGCCGGCAGCTTCTTGAGCAAGCCACGGGTAAGCATGTAAAACCTACCCTCAGCGAGATAGCCTATCAGGTAGGCATGTCACCGCGACAGTTCTCAAAATACCTCAGGCATGATAATTAGATGCCATTTCGCGAGGCGGTCATCCCCCAATTAATATGAAAAAGCCGGTTGCAATTATTCAAAACAGATTATTTAATTTGAATAATTCATTTTGAATAAAAATGGAATAATGATATTACATATAAATATTTTATTCGGAATTATTAGGGAACGTAATCTCCAATACGTTATTCCGTTACCGACCGCCTTTTTGGTATGTGGATTAACACAATCTACGGTGATGCGTCAGTAGCCAGGTTATGATTACTCGTAGGGCGCGGGAGGCTCGGCGGCGACGGGGTGCGGGGTGTCGGTGGTGTAACCCGGGTTGACGATACTTTGGTATAATGCTTCGAGGCGTTTGCCTTGAAGGGATTTTTTACGGATTTCACATTCCCACACACGGATTACGTGCCAACCGAGCAGCCGTAGCTCCACGTTGGCGCGATAGTCACGTGCGATATTCATGTTGATTTTGTGCCGCCAGAAGTCGCTGTTGCTTTTGGGCAATTTAAACTGACTGCATCCCTCATGCCCGTGCCAGAAACATCCGTCGATGAAGATTACCGTGTGGTATTTCTTCAATACGATGTCGGGAGTGCCGGGAAGCCGTCGGTCGCTCAGTCGATAGCGTAGTCCACGCGCATGGAGAAACCGTCTCACGATCATTTCGGGTCGGGTGTCTCTGCCGCGTATAGCCGCCATGCAACGGTGGCGTTGTTCCGGTGTCATCACGTCAGTCATACAGTCTTATAACGTGCCGGAATGCCGGATTGTTATTTCAGATGGCGGTCAAGGAAGTCGACGGCATGGCTGACAGTCGGTTCAAACCATCGTTCAAAAAACCAGAACGGATGTATATCGGAATCAAGCTCGTAGGTCTCGTGGTCTACTCCGAGAGCGTCAAGTATCTCGCAGAGCTGGTCGCGCCCGTCATGATAGCGTGGCAGCTGACTGTTGATAAAGCATATCGGTGCTGACGAGGGTGTAGCCCACAGGATTGCAGAAGCCTCGTTCCAGTTTTCGGTCGCATCATCATACATTCCTCCGAGCCAGAACGCATTTACCGGCATCTCCCCCTTTTTTCGCAGACGTTCGGCGGCATCGGCAATGTTGCCCGGCGACACGAAGGTCACTATGCCATCGATGTTGACCACTGCCTGCACGTCGCTTGACACATCCGGAAAATCGCCGTCGCCTTCATGACGTGCCGAGCCGTTGGTCATGCCGGTCAATCCGGCAAGCTGACCACCTGCCGAACATCCCGACACCGCGATGTGGTCAGGGTCGATACCGTAGGTGTCGGCATTGGCGCGGAGCCATCTCACGGCAGCTTTTATGTCATGTAACGCAGCGGGGTATTTTGCTTCAAGGCTGAGACGGTATTCTACCGGTACGGTCACATAACCCTTTGCGGCTATGTTCATGGCAAGCGGGCGTTGCAACTCGCGCGACCCCGACCGCCAGCCCCCGCCATGAATCATGATTAGAGCGGGATAGCGTTTGCCGTCGTCGGGTCGGTATATGTCGGCGTGCAGCTGACGCTCTCCGAAAGGAGTGTCCTTTAATGTACGGTACACCACGTTTTCATTCGCTTTCACCCCGGCAGGGAGCACAGCCGGTACAAGGCGAGCCTCGGGATGGCTTTTCAACACCTTGATGTTGGTGGAATACATGGTGAACGACGTGTCGCGCGGTATGTCGCGTGACTGCGCCGTCGCAATCATGGCGATTGCGACGGCTGCAATGCTTATGACGATTCTCGGAGTCATTTATTTTCGATAAAGTTTTACAATCTGTCCGGGTGTAGTCGTGATATCGTATTCATACACGCGGTTGATTACAGGCCATTGCCGTGCCGCTTCAGGACTCGTCTTTACCGGTTTTACATCGGCACGGGCGTATAGCGGATTCGGACAGTCGCCTGTCGCCTCTTTCAATCCCTCGCCTGTAAGCGGAACGTAGGAGCGTACTCGCAGCACGCCGCCCGACTGCGAAGTTATCTCGGCAGCGGCAAGCTGCCCGTTGTCCCATGTCATGTCGACATCGAAATTGCCACGTGCACGCAATCCCTTGACTTCTCCATTATCCCATACATCGGGTAGTGCCGGAAGCAGATGTATCGCACCGTCATGACTTTGCAGGAGCATTTCCGCGATACCGGCGGTAAGTCCGAAATTACCGTCAATCTGAAATGGCGGATGCGCGTCAAACAGGTTGGGGTACAGTCTGCCGTCAGGATATTTCTCTGCGTGGCTGTCATCGGGCAGCAGACTCATGAGGTTTTTGACAATCTTATAGGCGTGGTTGCCGTCGAGTAGACGTGCCCAGAGGTTTACTTTCCAGCCGATACTCCATCCGGTAGCCATGTCGCCGCGCTGCGTAAGCGTGTTGACTGCACCACGGAATGCTTCAGGGGTCGAGTAGGGCGATATCTGGTTTGAGGGATAGAGCCCGTAAAGATGCGACACATGGCGGTGCTGATCCTTGGGGTTGTCGGCATCTACAATCCACTCCTGGAGCTGACCGTAGCGGCCTGTCTGCATCGGGGGGAGCATCTCTATAGCTTTGCGGAGCGAATCGGAATATGCTTTGTCTGCTATCCCGAGAATCTCGCCGGCATGCAGTGCGTTGGATAGGGCATCGAAGGCAATCTGATTATCCATTGTGCAGCCTGCCGTGATGGATGAGTTGCCGTAGCCATGTTCGGGTGACATTGACGGTACTGTTACCAGCCAGTCATATTCGGGATGACGGGTAAGATGACTCAGATAGAAATCGGCTGCTCCTTTCAGCACAGGATAGTAGCGTTTCAGAAATTCCTTGTCGCCGGTAAACAGATAATGTTGCCATAGATGGGTTGTGAGCCATGCCCCGCCGTTAGGCCACATTCCGTAACGTGCGGCATCTACCGGACCGGTGGCGCGCCAGAGGTCGGTGTTATGGTGAGCCACCCAGCCGTCGGCGTTGTAAAGTGTCTTTGCTGTCTCCGCGCCGGTCCGGGAAAGTTCCTCCACCATTTCAAACAGCGGTTCATGGGTTTCCTGGAGTGCCGTGACTTCCGCAGGCCAGTAGTTCATCTCCGTGTTTATGTTGATGGTAAACTTGCTGTCCCACGGCGCATGTTCGCGGTCGTTCCAGATTCCTTGCAGGTTTGCCGGTTCGCCTCCCGGTTGCGACGAGCTGATAAGAAGATACCTGCCGTATTGGAATAGAAGCGCCACAAGTGCCGGGTCATTGTCGTTAGCGAAATTTTCAAGGCGGTCACGTGTCTCGGTAATGTCGGATGTCGAGGGCAAAGTAAGGCTGACACGGTTAAATTGCGCCGTATAAGCCTTGATGTGTTCGGCAAGAAGCGATTCATACGGTACTTTTGCCACGGCGGCTATCGCGCTGATAGTCTTCTTGGTCTCGTTGCCGCTTACATCCTTATAGTTCACAAAGTTGGTGGCAGCCGTGATGTAGAGAGTCGCTTCGCTTGCATCGCTGACTGTGACATGGCCATCTTTTGATGAAACTTTTCCGTCAGACACCACTTTGACGCGCGTTTCTTCGCGCAGACATCCTTTTATTCCCTCATGGTCGGCTCCGTTGCTGCGGGCAACGAGTGTGCCGTTTTTTGCCGTCACTTTTACGGGAAGTGGTGAGCTATATCCGGCGTTAAAATTCAATGCGCCGGGTTTGCTTGCCGTAAGACGCACGATGATAGCATTGTAGTTGAGCGGCGAGAATGCAGTGCGCTCGTAGGTTACGCCGTCGATTGTGTAGCGCGTGGTGGCGGTGGCATTGTTGAGGTCGAGCACACGGGAGTAGCCGGTGGCATTGCCTTTGTCACCGAAATCGAGATGCAGGCTTCCGCAGGGGAGATAGCGCATACCGTTGATGCCCGTCATGTAGGTCTCGTTGATAAGCTTTTCAGCGTCGCTGAACTTGTCTTCAAATATGAGGCGGCGTATCTCGCCGAGATGCTTGACGCCCTCGGGATTATTGTTGTTATACGGGCTCCCCGACCAGAATGTCTCTTCATTGAGCTGGATTTCATCGGAGGCAATGCCCCCGTATATCATCGCGCCGATACGCGAGTTACCGATCGGATATGCCTCCACCCATGTTGAGGCGGGAGTTGAAGTTACAAGACGCAGGTTGTCATCGGCGTACATCTGAATCGCTGCCAGAACAACGAGTACTGTTGTAAGTATATATCGCATATATTTTCAATTTTGGAGATTATTTTGCCGGATTTTCAACCTTCTTGCCGTTGATTGTCACGTTGTCAAATACAATCTGCGGATAGGCGCATACAAAGTTCGGGTCAGTGGCTTTGATATTGACATTGCGCACCGTGAAATTGCTTACAGTATCGTCGGGATTGCCTGCGATATGACCGAAGCTCTTGCAGTCCACATCTATATTTTCCACAAGTATGTCGCGCACTATGCCGACAGGCTTTTCATCAGTGCCTTCAAGGTCGAAAAATTGTTTCCAGGGACGCATCTCGATTACGGTGGCACACGTGCCGGTGATGTTCTGTACAGTGATGTTCTCGTAGGTCTGATATGTGTCGGGACGCATCTTCAGGCGCAGGATCGAGCAGCGGGTCTGCAGCTTGCAGTTGCGTACAGTCACGTTTTTGGCGTGGATACATTCGCTACCGAGTGTCAGCACTCCATGCAGGTTAGGACCGAAAGTGCAGTTTTCTACAAGGATATTTTCCACAATGCCGTTTTCAGGTGAGATATGTGCGAAGACACCCTTGCCTCCTTTCAGGCAAGCACCGTCGTCATCGCAGTTCAGGTAACAGTTGCGCACAGTCACGTTACGGCATGCGTCGAGGTCGAGCGCGTCGCTGCTTGGTGCCCTTACCGGTTCACGGGGCGCTTCCATGCGGGTATTTTCTATAAGTACGTTGTTACACTGATAGAGATGTGTGGTCCAGAATGCCGAGTTACATAATGTAGGACCGTCGATATGGAGTCCGTCACATCCCCACAGGAACACGAGGCGCGGGCGGTGTACTTCCAGGTTTGTGCATTTGGGTTTCACCTTGCGGAGTGCCCAGAACTCTTCCCAGAATTTCAAGGCATTGCCGTTGACAGTTCCCGGACCGGTGATGGCGAAATTATCGACATAATACGCATTGATGAGGGCAGCGTAATAATATATGCTCCTACCTTCCATACGGGATGGTATCAGCGGATAGTCGGCAATGTCGTCGGATCCCTTTATAACAGCCCCCTTTTCAAGATGGAGCGTGGTACCGGGCTTGAAGAATAGACCACCGGTAAGGAATGTTCCTTCCGGCACTACTATCCTGCCACCGCCTGCAGCTTCAGCCGCGTCGATGACCGATTGTATCGCCCGGGTCTGTACTATGGTGCTGTCGGTTGTCACCCCGTAGTCGGTGATTTTGAAGTCGGCGGCTGTCGACGTGATTGCCGAGAAAGCGCATATTGCCGCAATCGTTTTGCGGGGACTTAATCTATGTGTCATGATATAGAGGGTATTATATGGTTACTTTATTGTAGGTAGGGAGAGAATGCCAGGCTTTACATATTGCTTGAACTCCGGCACGGTCTCGGCGATGGCTTTTGCCGCGATTGCCGCAACAACCTTGCCTCCGTATATATTAAGGTGTGTATTGTCAATCTTTCCGTCGGGGCAGAATTTGTATGTGTTTGCCGGAATCCACATAAACAGTTCCTTCGATTTTTCTCTTCCGAGGCTCTGGACAAGACTGTGGGTTAGCGCGTTCAGGTCGACAAACGGAGTACCGAGTTCCGCTGCGACTGTGCGCGGTGATATGAGGTATGCTCCGTGGGTGTCAACGAGGATATCGCCCTCTTCCTTATTTTTTGTAGGACCCACGGCTGTCGGTGGATTGTCATCGCGGTCTTCCGCTTTTTCAGTCACTGATGCCGGAAAATTACGGCGCACGATGGAGTTCATCAATATCGGCGTCGCTCCCTTTTCAAGGGCTTTCTGTGCAAACATGCGCAGGTTGTCGTCAAACGTGCTTCCCGGGTCGGTGTGACGTTTCTCCCCCGGCTTTTCATCGTTATGTCCGAACTCGATTATCAGGTAGTCGCCTTTGCCCATCTTTTCAATCACTTTATCCCATCGTCCTTCATTGATGAATGAACGTGAGCTTCTGCCGTTGACGGCATGGTTGTCGACACGTATTTTCCCTTGAAGCATCATCGGTAACATCTGCCCCCAGCCTCGTTCCTGATTCTCATCTTTAAGCGGCTTGTTTGCCATTGTGGAGTCGCCGATCATGAATACGGTTATCGTGTCACACTGCTCTTGTGCCGTCACACCGAGTGCCAGCAGCATAAATAGCATAAATGATGAAAAGATTTTCATGTAAAGTATAGTTTAAAGTTAATTTTGGTGTTAGCAAAACAAAGTTAGTAAATACATCTTGAATTATGCGGGTATTTATTGCTTTTCATGCTGTAAAAATTGTCTTGCAGGGTGTTTTGTCGGCAGAATGTTGACTGGAGGTGAGATTTTTGACGGAATTTTGATGAAAAATCCATTTTTTCCGGCGAGAATGTTTATAACTTTGTATATCGTGAAATTTTGTACTTTAAGAAACTATTAACTGTAATCTATACCAAAAACGCTATGATTAAAAAATCTATTTTAGTATTGTCGCTCCTTGGCATGTCAATGGGAGTATGCGCCCAACAGGCGGAGACACTGGACCGTGGTGTCGTAGCCGTCAAGACCGACAATGGTGTGTTCGTATCGTGGCGCAGTCTTGCCGACGACAGCAAGTCAACGACATTTGACGTGTACCGTGACGGGGTGAAGATTAATGCCGAGCCTGTAAAGGGGGGCACTAATCTGCTTGATGCCGAAGGCACGGCGACCTCTAAATATGTTGTGAAGCGTCTTGACAAGGATGAATCGAGCAAGGAGACAACTCCGTGGGGTGACCCGTATCTGCGCATCAAACTCGACCGTCCGGCAGGCGGTACTATCGAGGGCAACAACAAGTTTACAACTTATAAAAACGGTGCGGTTGTCAATCTTGTGGAGGACGATTATACTTACAGTCCCAACGATTGCTCTGTAGGCGATGTCGACGGCGACGGTGAATATGAGATTTTTGTGAAATGGGATCCATCCAATTCACAGGATAACTCCCTGAAAGCTTATACTTCCAACGTCTATATCGATTGTTATAAGCTTGACGGTACGAAACTGTGGCGTGTGGACCTCGGCAGGAATATCCGTGCCGGTGCCCATTATACTCAGTTTATGGTCTATGACTTTGACGGCGACGGCAGGGCTGAGCTTATGTGCAAGACAGCTCCCGGTACTATCGACGGAAAAGGGAAAGCCGTGCTGATGGGTGATGACAAGGTGACCGATGATTACCGTAATTCCGACGGTATAGTCATCAGGGGTCCGGAATATCTCACAGTGTTCAACGGATTGACCGGCGAAGAAATCACTACTACAAGCTATGTGCCTCTGCGTACTGTGCAGAGCAGCTGGGGTGACAGTTACGGAAACCGCTGCGAGCGTTATCTCGCCTGTGTGGCATATCTTGACGGAAAGAAACCGAGCGCGGTGTTCTGTCGCGGATATTATACCCACAGTTATCTTTGCGCATGGGATTTTGACGGCAAGGAGCTTAAGCAGCGTTGGCTTCACGCGTCGACTACCAAGGGACAGGGTGCTTACGGCGAAGGCGCGCACTCTCTGACTGTCGGCGATGTTGACGGTGACGGATGTGACGAAATCGTCTATGGCTCCGCTTGTATCGACCATGACGGTAATCTGCTCTACCGTACAGGCGCGGGACATGGCGATGCGCTTCATCTCGGTGACTTTGACCCGGACCGTGAAGGATTGGAAGTATTTATGGTTCATGAGGAGAAGTCGTCGGCTTACAAATGGGATTGCGAGTTCCGTGATGCCGCAACCGGTGAAATCATCTGGGGTGAGGCACAGTCAGGAAATGATATTGGTCGCGGTCTGGTAGGTGACCTCAGCGAAAACTGGCGCGGTTATGAGGTATGGCCGGGATCACGTTTCGTGAAGGGCAATCGCGTAAACGCTACTTTCGATTGCAAGGGTAATGTTGCCGCCGATGGCAAGGTGCCTTCAAGCTGTTTCCGCATTTACTGGGACGGTGACCTTCTTGACGAGCTTTTTGACGGTAAATATAATAAAGACAGCAAAAAGTCATTCCCGGTAATCGAAAAGCGTAATTCTGCCCTAACAAGCAGTTCGACTCTAATGTCATTCAACAAATGGAATGCCCAGTCATGTAACACGACCAAGGCTACTCCGTGTCTTACCGCCGACATCCTCGGTGACTGGCGTGAGGAAATCATTTTGTGGGATGGCGAAAACAGTTCCGACCTCCTGCTGTTCACTACCACAATCCCTTCCGAGTACCGTGTGCCGTGTCTTATGCAGGACCACAACTACCGCATGGCTATCGCATGGCAGAATGTCGCTTATAACCAGCCGCCTCATCTCGGCTATTATCTTGCCGACCGCTTCTCCAACTCTCCGCGCCTCACCATCAAGTCGGGCAGCGTGAAGCAGCTTATCGAGGTAGGCGATCCGATTCAGGATATTACCGGTCAGGCAATCGCTACCAATACACTTGTGGCAAACGGTATGCCTGATGGAGTGACTCTTGATTTCAACGACAATACCGGCGTGTTCACCATCTCAGGTACTCCGACAGAAATCGGCACTTATGATGTGACTCTTGTTGCAACAGGCGAAGAAAATGCCGAGACCCGTCTGGAACTGACAATCAATGTTGTTGCCAAGGTAAATCTTGTGCCGCTTGCACGATATAGATTTGAGACACTTGGAGAAACCACACCTAATGAAATCGAGGGAGAAGCAACTGTTACCGGAAGCTCCGCTACTCTTGTAAAGGGTGTCGAAGGCAACGCACTGTCACTTGCCGGCGGTACATATCTCAAGCAGAAGGCATACGACAAGATTCAGCTTGGCGACCGCGACTTCACTATCGAGCTGTGGTTTAAGTCGACAACTTCTGCAGCCTACATGCTTCACAAGGGAAGTCTTGGCGCAAACTCCTCTACCGGTGCTACCGGCAACTGGGTAGGTATCGAATATAAGAACGGCAACCTCCGCTTTGCTATCGACGACGACAAGCAGAAGAGCGAGGCTTCGGCTGCTGCCTCTGAATGTTTCGATGGTACATGGCATCATGTCGTATGTGTGCGCGACGGTATGACCAAGCAGCTGAAACTCTACATCGATGGCGCGCTTGCCGGTGATGCAACCGATAATACCGGTGCTATCGCTGACAATAACGAAGACTTTGTGATAGGTAACGTGAATGTCAATTTCGACAATCCTTTCAAGGGTGAGATTGACGAGCTGTATGTCTACGAAGGTGCAATGAGTGCCGCAAAAGTGGCTCAGCGTTACGAAGAGTCCAAGCCGGAGGCTGCCGGCATTGATGACGCGCTTGTCAATGCCAATATCACCGAAGGCGATGTCACACTGATTGATGCCGCTACAGGTATCGTGGTTGCTACAGGTCACGGTACACCCGGTGTAGTGACTGAAAATGCCGCTCCCGGCGTATATGTACTTGTGATTGATAATGGTACTGACCGCCAGACAATCAAGTTTATCAAAAACTAAGAAATCATTTTCTAACTTACCTTCAATCATAATTTTAAGGCGACGCTGTGAGGCGTCGCCTTTTTCTTTTCATTGAGTAGTCATTTAAGACCTAAAAAAGGGAAATGCCATTGCTGACATTTCCCTTTTATGTGGATTGTTATAATTAATACTACTGGCGGGCAGCTTTTACGTAGCCGAGAGCCTCGCGGCACTTGTCGGTTACATACTGCCAGTCCTGGGCTTTAACCTTGTCGCCGGGGAAGAGCTTCGAGCCCATGCCTACGCAATATACACCTGCCTTAATCCAGGCGGTGATATTTTCCTGAGTAGGCTCTACGCCGCCGGTGACCATGAGCTTAGACCAGGGCATCGGTGCCTTGAGACCTTTGACGAATTTCGGGCCGAGTACATCGCCGGGGAACACCTTGCAGAGGTCGCAGCCGACTTCCTGTGCGGCACCGACTTCAGAGATTGAACCGCAACCGGGGGTGTACGGTACGAGACGGCGGTTGCACACCTTTGCTATCTCGGGATTGAACAACGGACCTACTACGAAGCAGGCACCGAGCTGGAGATAGAGTGCTGCGGTAGCGGGGTCTACGATAGAACCTACTCCCATAGCCATTTCGGGACATTCCTTGGCTGCAAACTTAACCACTTCGGCAAATACCTCATGGGCGAAGTCGCCACGGTTGGTGAACTCAAATGCGCGTACACCGCCGTCGTAGCATGCCTTTACAACCTGCTTGGCAACTTCAACGTCAGAGTGGTAGAAAACGGGGACCATACCGGTCTCGCCGATTTTAGCCAATACGGCTTGCTTATCAAATTTTGCCATGTTTTTCTGTTTATAATTTCATTATGATGATTAACGCTGAACGCGACCGTTGGCATTACCGCCGGCGAGTGATTCAACCTCCTCGACAGAAACAAGGTTGAAGTCGCCGTTGATAGTGTGCTTCAATGCTGAAGCTGCGACAGCAAATTCAAGTGCCTCGCCCTGGTTAGGCTTGGTGAGTAGTCCGTGGATAAGACCGCCTGAGAATGAGTCGCCCCCGCCTACACGGTCGATAATCGGATTGATGTCGTAGCGCTTGCTCTGATAGAACTCTTTGCCGTTGTAAATCATTGCCTTCCATCCGTTGTGGGTAGCTGAGAATGACTCTCGGAGAGTAGATACGACATACTTGAAGCCAAATTCCTTCATCATTGCCGCAAAGATGCCCTTGTAGCCTTCTGCGTCGGTGTTACCGCCTTCTACATCAGCATCGGGCTTGAAGCCGAGGCAAAGTTCTGCATCTTCCTCGTTGCCGATACATACGTCTACATATTTCATAAGCGGGCGCATGATAGACTGTGCTTTCTCTTTTGTCCAGAGTTTTTTGCGGAAGTTGAGGTCAACGGATACGGTAACGCCGTGACGCTTTGCAGCCTCGCAGGCAAGACGCGTAAGCTCGGCAGCCTTGTCGCTGATAGCGGGGGTGATACCGCTCCAGTGGAACCAGTCGGCGCCCTCCATGATAGCGTCGAAGTCGAAATCGCTCGGGTCGGCCTCGGCGATTGCTGAGTTGGCGCGGTCATAGATTACTTTTGAGGGACGCATTGATGCTCCTGTCTCGCAATAATAGATGCCTACACGGTCACCGCCGCGCGCGATATATTCGGTGTTCACTCCATAACGGCGAAGCGCATTGAGTGCAGCCTGTCCGATTTCATGCTTCGGAAGCTTGGTTACAAAGCAAGCCTCGTGACCGTAGTTGGCGCAGCTTACAGCTACGTTTGCTTCGCCACCACCCCAGATAACATTAAAATTGTCAACTTGTACAAAACGGTTGTTGCCAGCCGGTGAGAGGCGGAGCATAATCTCGCCTAAAGTGATGATTTTCATGTGATAAATTGATTTATAAGTGTAACAATATGGATTAGTATTTTACAGTTGGAGAGACTGAAGCCGACGCTCAAACGCTTCCGCCATCGCTTTGGCGGCGCGCCTGCCGTCGCCCATCGCAAGGATGACGGTCGCGGGACCTCTTACTATGTCGCCGCCGGCATATATTGCCGGTGCCGACGATTTCATTGATGAGTTGTCGACCACGATACCTCCCTGGCGTGTCATTTCCAGGTCGGGTAGGGTAGTCGGAGGATTAGGGAGTGACCCCACGCTCACTACGACAAGGTCAACAGGCACTTCTTCCACGGCACCGGGAATTGCCACGGGTGAACGGCGACCGGTCGAGTCGGGCTCGCCGAGTTCCATCTTCTGCAGGCGCATAGCGCAGAGAAATCCATTTTCATCGGCAAGATATTCGACAGGGTTACTGAGCGTTACAAATTCGACACCCTCTTCGCGGGCATGACGTATCTCCTCGGAGCGCGCGGGCATCTCCGCCTCGCTCCGGCGGTAGACAATCATTGCCTTTTCCGCTCCCATGCGGAGTGCAAAGCGTACAGCGTCGATTGCCGTGTTTCCTCCACCGATTACGGCGACACGTTTTCCTGCAAGAGATGTCGGATTTTTAGCGTATGCCTGCGAGTCAAGCAGATTTAGGCGTATAAGATATTCATTGGCTGTCATCACACCGGGAAGATTCTCCCCGGGTACACACATGAAGCGCGGTTTGCCCGCTCCGGTAGCGATATATATGCCTTTGAATCCCGCCTCTTGCAATTCCTCATATGAGAATGTCTTACCGACAAAACAGTCTTTTACAAATTCTATTCCGAGACCTTTAAGGCGCTCGATTTCGTAATCGACAATCTCATTGGGAAGACAGAATTCCGGGATTCCGTATTTCAGCACCCCGCCGAAAGTGTGAAGCGCTTCAAACACAGTCACTTTGTATCCGCGTTTTGCCATGTCTCCGGCAAAAGCGAGTCCTGAGGGGCCTGAACCGATTACCGCGATTTTGATGGCAAGCGGCTGCGGTGCAGTCTGTATTGTGTCGTTGCCGGAGTTTTCGCCTGCAATGGCTTTCTGCCGGTCGCTTTCGCGGCTGAAGTCGGCTACGAAGCGTTCGAGATGACCGATTGCCACGGGCTGCTTCTTCATCTTATTATAGACGCATGAAGCCTCACACTGTTTTTCCTGCGGACATACTCTTCCGCATACTGCAGGAAGAACGCTTGTCTCGTTGATGACACGCAATGCCTCCGCGAAATTGCGGCGTTCGATATTTTTTATGAAGCCGGGTATATTGTTGGCTACGGGGCAGCCTTTCATACAGCCGGGGTCAGGGCAGTCAAGACATCGGCGTGACTCAAGCACGGCTTGCTCGACGCTCAGCCCCTGGTTTACCTCGTCAACGCAGGTGACACGGTATGTCGGGTCAACTTCCGGCATTTTCACGCGTGGAAGCGATGTGCGCTGTTTGGTCGTATGGCGGCCGCGGAGTTCTTCGCGCCATGCGTCGTTACGGTTGGTGATGCTTTCTGCCATGTCAGTAATTATACGTATAGTCGTTGGCGGTTAAGAAGCTGGTCGAAGTCTACCTTGTGGGCGTCAAACGAAGGTCCGTCTATACACGTGAGCTTCCGCTCTCCGTCGACCATGACCCTGCAGATGCCGCATAACCCTACGCCGTCAACCATAATCATGTTAAGGATGCACACAGTCGGAATCGAATGTGTGAGAGTCAGTCCGGAAATGTCTTTCAACAATGTGGTGGGGCCGGAGATAAACATCTTGTCGATTTTGCGGCTGTCGATAATCTCGCCGATGACTTCCAGCGGATTGCGGTCGCGCACATCGATTACCTCGCTGTATTCGCTCACCTTCCCTTGCAGACATGCGGTCTGTGACGATTGCTCGGAGAATACCGAGATGACGTGACAACCCGCTTTCTTCAAGGCTCTTACCACCGGAAGCAGAGGCACAAAGCCCGCGCCGTCGCCGCAACACACGACTGTGCCGTAATTCTTTATCTCGATAGCCTGACCAAGCGGTCCGAGAAGATTGGGCAGCGAGTCGCCGGGTTTAAGCGAGGCAAGTGCCTCGCTCAGTCCTGCGGCTTTATGGATTATGATGTTTATCGTACCTTTTCCCTCATCGGAATCCACGATTGTGAACGGAATACGTGCGCCGTCTTCCGCGAATCTTACGATTACGAAATGACCGGGACGACACGATTTTGCGACAGAGGGGGCGTATATGCGCAATTCTGCCGTGTATTCCGAGTAATGTACTATTTCGCGGATTTCATTCATCGTTTACTTCATTTCAAGATAGGAAATCTTGTCCATGTCGCTGTAGTCGAGGTTTTCGCCTCCCATACCCCAGATAAACATGTAGTTGGATGTTCCTGCAGCGGCGTGTATCGACCATTCGGGCGACATGATTGCCTGCTCGTTGTGAAGCCATATCATGCGGTTTTCCTGAGGTTCGCCCATGATGTGACATATAGCGTTGCCTTCCGGCACGTTGAAGTAGAAGTAAGCCTCCACGCGGCGGTCATGGGTGTGTGCCGGCATTGTGTTCCATACGCTTCCCGGCTTCAACTCGGTAAGACCCATCTGGAGCTGGCAGGGACCTTCTTCAAGCACGTTGTTGACAATGAGCTGGTTGATTACACGGTCGTTGCTCTCCTCCATCTTTCCGGCTGCGAATGAGTTGGCTTTAAGCGAACCTTTTCTGCCGTCGATGGTGACAAGCTGCGTCTTGTATGCCTTGTGGGCGGTGGTGGAGTTGAGGTAGAACTTTGCGGGATTTGCCGCGTCCTTGCTGCGGAAAGTCACGTTTTTATTGCCTCTTCCTACATAAAGAGCATCCTTGAAGTGCAGCTCGTATTCCTTGCCGTCAACAGTCACGATTCCGTCGCCGCCTATGTTTATCACGCCAAGCTCGCGGCGTTCAAGGAAATATTCCGATTTCAGCGGGTCGATGGTTTCAAGCACGATTTCCTTGGTCACGGGCATTGCGCCGCCAAACACGAGGCGGTCATACATGGAATATGTGAGAAGCACCTTGTCGGCTTCCATCACCTTGGGCATTGCGAAGCGTGAGCGAAGCTGTTCGGTATCGTAGTGTTTCACGTCTTCGGGATGACATGCGCGTTGTATTGAATATTCGGGCTTTTGTGCCGACATAGCAAGTGTTGCCATTGCGATTGAGAGTGATAATATTACTTTTTTCATTGTTAAAGTTTTTGTTATGGCAAAGTTACGGCGTTTATTCCTTACTGATATGCCATTTTTATTCAAATCAGGGTGATTATTTGTTATTTCAGATTTTCAGCGGCTCTTTGGTCGTTGATAATCTTGATGCGGTTCCACACTACAAGTGCTATCGTGGCGACACCCAGCAGTCCGGCTCCTATGTACTTAAGGTTATAACTGCATTGGAATATCACCCATGCAAGCGGTGAGCCGGCGAAGTCAAGGCTACCTCCCTCGAAGCCCTGCGGTATTGCTACGGCGGCATCGCCGGTGTTGGCATACACATCCTGGGCGGCTTTGGTAAACTCGGGGGCAAGGTTGGTCACCATAAACAGAGCAAGCACGATTACCACGAGTCCTACGATGAATGTCTTCACTACATTACCTTTGGTGTAAGGTAATACGAGAGGGAACACGTAGAACATGCCGGCAAGCGAGGCAAGCGGCAGGAACTCGTTGCCGGGAAGCACCACGGCAAGGAAGAGAGTCACCGGAATGAGCAGAAGTGATACCACGAGCGTGGTGGGATGTCCGATTACAAGAGCGGGGCTCATGCCTATCGACAGACCCTCAGCTCCCTGGAATTTGCGGGCTATAAGCTCGCGGGTGGCATCGGATATAGGTTTCAAGCCTTCGATAAAGAGTACTGTGACACGCGGGATGAGTTCCATGACCGCACCCATCTTTATGCCGAGACCGAGTATGTAGGGTATCTTGTCTACAAGCTGCTCACCCGAGGTACAGGTGAGGCAGCCGATGCCGATACCTACGACCACTCCCAGAAACAATGGTTCGCCCAGCAGACCGAATTTCTTTTTAAGTCCCTCGGCATCTATCTCAAGGCGTTCCATGCCGGGAATCTTGTCGAGAATCTTGTTGATAAACCATGCGAAAGGAGCGAAACCGGCGCAGAAAGGCTGCGGAATAGATATGCCTTCCATATCCTTGTAGAAGGTCTGGAATTTGTCGGCTGTCATGTCGGCGATGACAAGAGTGATGATGTAGCAGATGATGGCGGCGAAGAAGCCCCAGAGGAGCGAGCCGCTGGCAAAGTACACCACCGCGCCGATAAAGGCGAAATGCCAGTAATTCCAAAGGTCGATGTTGACTGTGCGTGTGCCTTTGAGAAGGAGTAGCACGATGTTGACACCGAGACACACGGGGATAATGAATGCACCTACCGCGGTGTTATATGCCACGGCGGCAGCAGCGGGCCATCCCATGTCGAACACCTTCAGCTGTAGATGGTAAATGTCGACGACACTGTTGAGGGCGGGTCCGAGCGATGAGGTGAGAAGCGCCGTGATTACCGACAGTCCCACGAAGCCGACACCTACCTTCAGACCGCAGTTGAGCGCCTTGCCGAACTTGATGCCGATACAGAGTCCGAGCACGGTGAAGATGATAGGCATCATTACCGCCGCGCCCAGACCTATGATATAGGAAAATACCTGTTCCATTATTTAGGCTGTTTTCCGATGTAAGCGAGAATACCGCCGTCAACATACAATACGTGTCCGTTGACAAAGTCGGAAGCGTCAGATGCGAGGAACACGGCGGGACCCATGAGGTCTTCAGGTGTACCCCAACGCGCGGCGGGAGTCTTGGAGATGATGAACTGGTCGAACGGATGACGGCTTCCGTCGGGTTGCAGTTCACGGAGCGGGGCAGTCTGTTCTGTGGCGATGTAACCCGGACCGATACCGTTACACTGGATATTGTATTCGCCATATTCAGAGCATATATTGCGGGTGAGCATCTTGAGTCCGCCCTTTGCTGCGGCGTATGCCGATACTGTTTCGCGACCGAGTTCGCTCATCATCGAGCAGATGTTGATAATTTTTCCGTGACCTTTCTTGATCATGCCCGGAATCACGGCTTTCGCGCAGATATAGGGAGCCACGAGGTCAACGTCAATCACGCGACGGAAATCCTCAACCGCCATCTGCTCCATCGGTATGCGCTTGATGATACCGGCGTTGTTGACAAGGATATCGATTGTGCCTACAGTCTTTTCAATGTCAGCTACCATTGCCTTTACTGCTTCTTCATCGGTGACGTCGCAGAGATAGCCTTTTGCATCGATACCAAGTTCCTTGTATGCCTTCATGCCACGGTCAACGGTCTCTTGACGCGAACAGTTAAACACTATTTTTGCACCTGCCTCCGCGTATGCACGGGCGATGGCGAGACCTATTCCATAAGCGGCACCGGTTACGAGTGCCACTTTTCCTTCTAATGAGAAATTTACCATTGCGATTGATTTATTTTATGATGATTTTTGGATTAACGGGTTATTTTATTTCTGTTTTACAGGGTGTCGATAATTCTTTGTGCCATTTATGGAGATTTTCAAACCACTTTTCTGCATTTTTGAAACCATCGGCTTCTCTTTCCGCTCCGATATTGACCGAATAGCGTATTTTGCCGTCGGCATCGGGTGTCAGCATGGCAAGATAATTGTACTCATCCTCGACCATACCGCCGTTGTTTGCCGGATTGACGTGCAGTCCGAGTCCGAGCGTCTCGGGAAGCTCGGGCGCTTTTTTATCGGGAATGTTGCTTCCGTAGCTTCCCGCAAGTCCGTCCGGTGCCATGAATCCCTTATTGTCAGTTTCGAGTTTCTGGATTCCGGTGCAGAATTTGTCGCCGTCACCGACATTGCTGACGGTCACTTCTACATCAAAGTCATGGCGACCGGCATAGATCGTATAGCGCTGTTTCATCTGATGGCGCTTGCCGTTATAGGTCCAGTCGCGGTCGGTGACCTCGACGATTGAGCGGAGCGGCCCGCTGACTATGATTTCCTGTCCGCGTGACGCCACGGTGTCGATTGTGCAGGGATTGCCGCTCTGATATCCCCGGAATGAACCTGCGGCAACCGATTTCCCCGCCCAAAGTATATCTCTGCCGTATCCTTCGGCAAGCTGTTCGGGAGTAGTGTAGAATCCCGTCACCTCAAGTTCGAGACGCGGAGTCGACTTGCCGTAGAGGTCGATGCTCTGACGGTTGTCCATATAGATGCGCAGTGCATTGTGGATGCCCTCCATTACGGCTCCATGACCGTAAATGGAGTTGTAGGTAATCTTTGTGTTTACCTCACCCGGGAAGGAGACCGAATTTACCTTTACATGAGTTTTTTTCTCGTCGCGCAGTTTTATATAGGCGTTGGTCATCGGCTCATATTGCGCTTGTGTGCCTTCCGTGTCGAGGGTAACGGTTATCGGCGTTTTCTTCTTCGCCGGGAGGTCGATTACCATCACCAGCTCATCGGGAATGCCGTCATGGTCGAGGTCGTCAATCTGTGAGGGTATCTCCTTGCCGTTGATTGTTGCGACAGCGCGGCTCACGTTCATGCCCGGTGCATGTCGGGCAAGATCTACTATTACCGGATGAGCCTTGCGGTCGGTAGAGAGGGCGTTTGTCACTGTGACATTGACGGTCCGTGATTCAGCACCGGCAATCATGGCGGTGCATGCAAGCAATGATAATATGGTCGGTCGGAAATTCATGGTCGGATGGATTTACAAGTGGCGATTCAGAAACTTTCAAGCCATGCTTTCAGGTCGGCTTGCATTTCGGCTTTATACTTGAATCCTTCGCGGATTCCCCATCCGTGACCGCCGGAAGGGTATATATGGATTACCGCAGGTACGCCGTTGTTGTGAAGTGCGGCGTAGTAGTTGATGCCGTTCATCGGAGGCACTACGTCATCATCGTCGCTGAACACGATAAACGCGCGTGGAGTCTCGTCAGTCACCTGCTTTTCATTAGAGTAGAGCAACTCGGCGGCGGGAGAGGCATCCTTGCCTATCAGGTTGTCATGCGAACCGATATGGGTATAGCTCTTGTCCATGGTGATGACCGGGTAGAACAGTATCTGAAAATCGGGGCGCGCCGATTTCTCGGCATGAGTGGCGACTGTTGAGGCGAGGTGACCGCCTGCCGATGACCCCATTATGCCGATATCGTGAGGATTTATGCCCCACACTGCCGCGCTGTCACGCATGATTTTTACTGCATTTGTCGCATCAGATACGGGCAGGTTGGGATTTCCTTTCGGGAAACGGTAGCACACTACCGCGTAGGCGATGCCCTGCTTGTTGTAAAATGGTGCCCAGTCGTAGCCCTCATGGTCTTTGGCGAGATGAGTGTAACCTCCTCCCGGACAAGCTACCACGGCTCTGCCGGTGGCGATTGACGGGTCGGGAAGATATACGCGCATCGAAGGGTTGTTGATTTCAATTACGCGCGATTGTCCGTTGACAGTTAACAATGTCGCGATTGCTATTAGTGTGAAGAATATTCGTTTCATGATAGAGAAGGATTTAGGCGGTTACTAACAATCAATGCGTAAAGTTACAAAAAATTTTTAAACAGGGCTAAATTACCGTTGTGAAAATGCGTATGGCTTGGAGATTGACTAAATTTAGGCAATCTCTTAATCATCATGAAGTTTTCGCTGCATGAAGAAGTATCGGGTCGCCGACAGGAACAGCAGTGCGCCTGCAGCCTGCATTGCAGCTGTGACCCAGAATGCCGCCGAGTAACTGATATATTCGACAAGAAATCCGCCGATGAGGATGCCTATGCCCATGCCGAGGTCCCAGGATATCAGTATCGATGAGTTGGCGGTGCCACGTTGGTCATGGCGCGCCACTTTTATAAACATGTTTAGGAAGGCGGGATACATCTGTCCGTTGCCGAGACCCACGAAAAGTGCCGAAGCGTAGAAAGTCCACTGGTTTATAGAGAGGGCGAAAAGCGTGTAGCCGACAAGCGACAGTATTACGCCTGTGGCACAGCTTTGTGTAAGTTTGCCCGCGCGCAAGGCGCGTGACCCGTAGAGGCGCGATGAGAAAAGACCGAACGAAAGTATTGCGAAAAAAATTCCGGTGCCGTCGGTGATGCCAAGCTCCTCTTTGCCGTAGATGGCGACATAATTGCTCATCACTCCCCAGCAGAGACCAAACAGGCAGATGTTTATCGCCATGAGCCATGCCCTGCCCAGAAAGAAGTGGTCAAGACTGATTTTTGGCTTGTTCTGAACGATTTCGCGCTGCGGAATCTTCACTGACGAGGCGCAGCAGAAGCCCGCAAGTGCCAGCGCGAGGGCTATCCAGAAAAGGGAGCTGAAATTGCCGGTGGCGGCGTGGATGTAGATGCCTGCCGAGGGGGCGATTGCCATGGCGAGGTTGTTGCTAAGTCCGTAAAATCCTATGCCCTCGTTGCGCCGCGACGACGGGAGTACGTCGATTGCCACAGTGCTGTTGGCGACTGTTGCCGCTCCAAAAGGGATACCGTGCATGGTTCTCACGATTGCAAACATAAGCAATGTCCCCGCGCCGATATATCCGGCAAAAAGTATGAAAAAGGAGAAGAAACATATCATCAGCACTTTCTTGCGATTGAAACTGTCAACAAAAAATCCGCTGAAGGGTCTGATAAGCAGTGTCGCCACTACGTAACCTGACAATACTATGCCGATCATGTCTTTGTCGGCGCTGAACTGTTCGTTGAGGTATAGCGGAAGCAGAGGAGTAAGGATATAAAATGCGAAAAACAGCAGGAAGTTGCTGCACATCACCTTTATATAGTTTCTGTTCCAGAGCCGCTCGCTTTTAGCCTTGATTGCTGCGGATTGTAGATTGTCCATAGATATTCCCGCTTGTGAAAACCTGTATAAAAATCAAGCAGCCCCTGGAGGAGCTGCTTGGCGGTGCGTACGGGACTCGAACCCGTGACCCCGTGCGTGACAGGCACGTATTCTAACCAGCTGAACTAACGCACCTCAAATTGGTCGTGACAAAGTTACGATATTTGTATGTAATATCCAAACACAACCGTAAAATATTTATTTGCGTCGGCGCACCGAGCGTGTAGCCGAGCTTGACGGTGATGATTTCGGTTTTGCCTCTTTCACCTTCTTTGGCGCTTTGGTCTTTGTCGCCTTCCTTGCTCTTGACGAGCGGGCGGCACTTTTCTTTACCTCGGCATTATCTTCCCTGGTGGCGATTGTGTCGCCCGATGCAAGGCGTTCACGCTCTTCCCGCTGTGCGATGATTTCCTCCCGTGTAGGCACCCACATCTTTTTTTCGTAATTGACCAGATAGTTCTGGATGCTGTCTTGTGCATGTTTCAGGGAGTCGGGGTCAGGATAGAGCTGCATCATCGACTTGTTGCGCAGGTTTCGGGTCTTGTAGATGTCGCCTTCGTATAGCGCGAGCTGGAAAAAGTCGTCGTAGTTATATTTGGCGAGATTGTTGTCGTCGTCGATGAATATCGACTGCTGGGTGAGATAGGGGCGGAGGGCATCCATCTTCATCCAGAACATAGGATACTTGATAGCCTCGCCGCCGAAATCGCCGGAGCGGTGTAGCACGGGACAGATTGCCTCGACGGTGGTGCGCATACGGTTGGAACGCTTGTCCACCTCCCAGCGTTCGAGCAGGTAGTAGGAAAGTACCTCATTGGCGGGCACGTCGCTCTCCTCTATGGCGAAACGCGGTTTTTTCTCGGTCGACCCTTTTGCCTCGGTGTAGAGTATGTGAAAACGGTCGAGCATGTCGCGCACATTGACCTTGTACTGGTCGGTGAACACCTCCCTGCCGTCAAGATATTCGTAGGCATTCAGTTCGCCGTCGGCAAGCAGCCGCAATATTATGCGGAACAGGTTTTCCTGTCCGTCAATCACCTCCTCAGGGTAGTAGAGGGGCGCATTTTTCACCTTGTCAAGGTCAATCTGGCGATAGACGATTTTCATCCATTGTGCATCGGCGTCGCTGCGTTCCGGCTCGTTGAAAAACTGCTGCATACGGTCGGTGACACGCGCCGATTTTTCGGTGTTCTCCTTCTTGGAGTCCCTGCCGCCTTTGCGCACGACAGAAGAACTTGACGACTGTTGTGCCGTCGCCGATACGGCGATTGTCGTTGCCGTCAGAATGAAAAGGATATGTCGTAAAAGTCTCATGACAATTTTGTTTATTAGCTTAGTTAACAATTACCTCCATCGGGGCGAGATCACGCTCGATGCCGTCGGGTCCTACCGCTCTCACACGCGAGATGTAGAATCGCTTCCCTCGTGACAGGCGCCGGAACGAGTCTTTCTGACGTTGCGAGAACTGTGCCCCCGATGACACTTCCGGTATGGCGTTGCCCATCGAGTCGAAAAACACTGTCTCGAAACTCAACACCTTGTAGTTCACGTTGAGCAGGTCGTCGTCGATTGCCGCTTCAATGCCGGGCGCGGCAAGTAGCAGCGTCTTGGCAAACGGTTTGGAGCCTTTGTAACGCTCCGGATTGCCCTTGGAGTCGGTAAATGCAATATACGGTGTAGGATCGGGCAGCTTGCGCACACGGAAGGTCGTGGACGCTACTGTCTGCTGCCGACCGTCGAGATTTGCCGAGACGGTCACGACCGCTTCTGTCCCTACCTTGGCGGGACGCGCAATCCACGCGTCACCGTGGCGGGTAAGCGTACCGTTGGTCATGGTGGCGGATATAGCTCCCGGCGCCACTCCCGGCACTGATATGCTCATTGGGTTGTCGATGCCGGCGTAGAGTACATTCATCATTGTTGCCGAGATGGTAGCAGTCGGCTCGATTACCGTGTAGCTCGACTCGAAGTCATGACGCGTCACCGACCCGTCGCCATGAGGCACTTCAAGGTAACCCTTGTAGTCAAACGTGCCTGTCGACCCGGCAACGGTCTCAAATAGTCCGTGATCGTTGTCAAGCTGCTTGCCGTTGATGAAAATGAGAGGGCGCTGTGTGGTGTCGACAGCTGCAAGCACAATATTTGCCGAGTATTTGCTGCCGCGCATCACGTTGCGTGACTGCGGGATGACAAATGCGTTCAGCTCGTTGACGCGCACATCGCCCGCATCGACGTTGGAGAGCAGGGTGGCGAGAGCCTCGCCCTCGGCGTAGCGCACGTCGCTCTGCAGTTTGGTGAGCAGCGTGATTGCCGCCACTACAGGCTTGCTGTCAAACATCGCCTCTTCCCATGACACGGGAATAACCGTGCCTTTGCGGGTGACATCGGCTGTCGATAGCGCCTTGCGTATGTTGTCGCTTTTGACCGAGTCGGTCATGAACGATGCTATATAGTCGGAGTAGCCTTGTACTTCTTTTTTAAGATGGGCGCCTTGTGGCGATACCGCTCCGAGCATCACTACCGATGCCGCCTCAAGGTCATCCTGGTTCAGGATGTTCTTTACATCGGCTTCCTTTCCGTCGGCGCGCACTGCAATGGCGAGTTTCAGGGAGTCGATAAGCTGGTAAAGCCTTTCGGTGGTGCGGCGCACATCGGTAGCCTTGTCATACCATACGCCGCCTTTGCCCGGATTCTGTTCGTTGAAGGCTTCAAGACGCCGGTAAAGCACCTCGTTACGTTCCGATATGTTTTTATTGGATCGCGAAAGCCCCTCTTCGACCTGACTGAACCCTTCGAGCACATCGCTTGACACATTGAGTGCAAGCATCGCCGTCAAGACGATGTACATAAGGTTAATCATTTTCTGGCGGGGTGAGAGTCCGCGTGTATTGTTACTTCCCATTTACCTCGTTTGATACTGTGGTGCCTTCGGGCATTCCACCCATCGGGCGATACATATTGATTGTCATCGCGTGGAGCATCTTTTCATATACCTGGTTGAGCTGCTGCATGTAGCGCGCCATCTTCTCGGTCTCCTCGCAGTAACGCTCGCTCATTGCCGATGATTTCTCATACATGTCGCGTATATCCTTGATGCCCTTGTTGACGCGGTCGATGGAGTCGAGCTGCGAGCTGACGCTCTTCAGCTGAATCTCATATATGGTATTTAGGCCGGCGATGTTACGGTTGAGCGACTGCATCTCTTCAACATAGCCGCTTGAGCTGCGGGTGATATTCTCCGAGTTTTCGGTAATGGCGCGATATGATTCCAGAAGCACCTCCGAAACATGGTTGAGCGATTCGGTGGTCTTGCGCAGCTGGTCCATCTGCTCGGAAAGCGCAGTCATCTGCGCGGCATAACGCTCCGAAGGAGTTGCGTCATCGGGTATCAATACCTCAGTTACGGCGGCTCGCTGTCCGCCTGCGCCGACAGGTATCTGCCCCCCGATAGTGGCTTCCATCTGACCGGATACCACTCCGCCTCCTACAATCTTCACGCCCCCGTCGCCGTTGAAGTCGGGGCGGTCTTCCGGATTCTTTGAGGAAAGCACCGGAAACACTTCCTCCCAGTGATATTCGCGCGGCGGGCGGTCAAAAGCCGTGAGCACGAACATAAGTACCTCCGTGCCCATACCTATCGACAGAAGCATGTTGCCCCCCGGCAGGTGAAGTATCTTGAAAAGGGCGCCCCAGATTACAATCGCGGCACCGATGGAGTAGGCGAAGTTGAAGAAGCGCTGTCCCTTCTCTCCGGAGAGGAAACGCTCTACACTGTTCTTATATCTTTTGATTTTTCCCATTGCTCTTGTTGGTATGTGATAACGGTTTTATTTCTTCTGTCCTTTGGCGAAGCCTATCTGGGTTCTCACGTTGCGGAAGCCGATGTAGCTGCGCTGCTCGTTCTGATACTCCCACATGCGTATGTCGCTCCTGACATTGTGAGCCACATCTTTCCACGAGCCGCCGCGTACAATCTTGCGCTTCATGCGGTACGGGTCCTCTACAGCCGCGTCGTAGCGGTATTCCGGATTGAGGTCGCTTGTGAGTTTGCCTACACTCTCGGTGTAGGCGGTCGAGGTCCATTCGCTCACATTACCCGCCATGTCATACAGTCCGAAATCGTTGGGGGCGTATGTACCCACACGCGAGGTGATTATATGTCCGTCCCTGACATAGTTGCCCTCCGCCGGCTTGAAATTGGCGTAGAAGCACCCCTTGTCCTCGGTAAGAGGAAGTTCACCTTCCCAGGGATAGATGTTCTCGTCGTTTCCGGCACGGGCGGCATATTCCCATTCTGCCTCTGTCGGCAGACGGTAAGGCTCGATGTAGATGCCGTCTTTACCGAGCGAGCGGCGCAGGAAGTCGGTGCGCCAGTTGCTGAAGGCATTTGCCTGCTCCCAGCTCACGCCCACCACAGGGTAGTCGTTGTAGCCGCCGTGAGAGAAATAGAGTCTCACATAAGGCTCGTTGTAGGCATTGTCAAAGTCGTTTATCCAGGCTGTAGTGTCGGGATACACATTTACTATATATGTATTGAGGAAATCATAGTCGCCGGTGAGGGCGCGGGTGATGGTCTCGCGTACAATCTCCCCTTCGTCGTTGATATATGCCGTGTCTTTGGAGATGATGGGCAGCTCTGTAGGCACGGGCTTGTCTGTGTCATATTCGCGGCGAGCCGGGTTGAGGCGGTTTTTGCGTTTTGCCGCCTCGGTGTGGTTGTATACCTCGTAGCGATAAGTGAGTTGCTCGGGGTCAAGCTCCTTGACTCCGGTGATGGGGTTTGTGCGGTAAAGGCTCTCGATGGCGCGCGCCTCGTCTTCACCCGGATTGCGCCAGGGAATAGGCTTGCTCCAGTTGAGATACGGACCTATCGGGTTGCCCTCCTTGTCCTCTTCAATCTTGTAAGCCTCGTTGCCTCCGTATGCAGGGTCGGCAAGACGCTCGCGGATTATGGAGTCACGTACCCAGTAGACAAACTGCTTGTACTTGCTGTTGGTGATTTCGGTCTCATCCATCCAGAAGCCGTCGACAGAGATACCGCGGGCATCGGCGCGAAGGTTCCACGCGCTGTCGGGCTTCGACGGACCCACCTTCATCGACCCGCGGTCGATGAGTACCATGCCGTAAGGTGTCGGTTCCGCCCAGGAAGTGCCACCCACTCCCGTGACCTCGCCGCCCGAGCTGCTTCTGCCGCCTACCGCGCATGACGCCAGCATGGCGCAGGCGAATATGGTTATAAACAGATATTTCAAATTTCGTCTCATATTGATTGGTTACATTATGCGTATGCTTTTATGCTTATGCCTGTTTTTCTCTCCAAGGTCGAGTTTGAGGCGGTAGCCGCCCCATATCTCGTGGCTTCCGTTGCTTGCTCTCGATATCGCCGAGGTGGCGTAATCGTAGCTGTATCCGAGGAAAAAGTTTTTAAATTCAGCCCCGAGTATCAGTGACACCGCATCGTTGATGCGGTAGCCCACTCCGGCGGTGAGAAACTTGTTGTAGCGCACTCTTGCCGTTATTTCACCGGTGGTGAATGTAAAATCGCTTTTCACAAGGAATGACGGTTGTATTTCAAATAACGTGTTTTTTATGGGAATATTGCTACCCGCCATGAAATAAACCGTGCGTCCCGCCTTGAACTCGTATTCCTTGCCGTCGGTGCCGTCGGTCGACATCGTGACGGTGGGTTCGTTGAGATGTGTGGCGGATAGTCCCGCCCAGAAGTAGCGGTGGGTGTACCATACTCCGAGACCGAGGTCAAACGATGTGCCGTGAACGTCGGTCGTCGGTATGCCTTCATCGGTTCCCTGGTGATAGTCGTCGCCGTCGGGGAGTATCACTTCCGAGCCTTTGAACGACTCGTCAATAAATCCGAGCTGCAGGCCTATGCTGAGTTCGCCTTTAAACAGTTTGAGTTTGTATGCCGCCTGTGCACCTATGGTCATGTTTTTGTAAAGACCCATGCTTTCCTGCTGCATCATGAGCCCCACGCCGAGACGCTTGTTCATGAGCTTGAACGGCATGTCGCCGGTGACAAGAAATGTCTTGGGCGCTTTGGGGATACCTACCCATTGCAGGCGCGACCCTCCGCGTATCCTGATGAAGTCGGATGTGCCGATAGCGGCGGCATTGTAATATGACGGCACCTCGAAATATTGCGTGAATTGCGCGTCGACCTGCGCCGTGGCGCGGTCAGGAAATATCAGGGCGCATAAAAGCAACAGCAGTAGCGGTGTATATGATTTCCTTGCCATAGGTCGGGTCATTCAAAATAAAAGGTGAGCACAACCATCTGGGTGACGGCTTTCTTTATTGATTGGGTATATTTGATTCCGTCGGGGTCATCCACGAAATCGGGGCGGTCATGTTTGAGCACGTCGGTAAGACCGAAACAGAACTTCAGCTCCGGACATAGCTTGAAAAAGGGGAGATAGAAGTCGCAGCCAAATCCAGCCGTGAGAAGGAAATCGGTACTCTTGAGCTGTAACAGGTCGCGGGGACGGCGTTTCGACACGTCAAAGGTCACCATTGCGCCTGCCACAAGATAGGGACGGGCATTGTGATAGCGCATCGAGGCAAATTTCACATCGACCGGTACTACCACCAGGTTGGTCTTGAGGTTTTGCTGCTGTACGCCTCCGCCGGTGGTATCGTGCATCTTTATGACGCGGTTGCCGAAATACATTCCGGGGGTGAAGCGTATGCTGAAATAGTTGTTGAGCCGCAGGTCAAGGAGTCCGTTCACGCAGAATCCGGGCGAAAATGCCGGCTGCTCCATGAACCATGTCTCGCCGTTTTCGGTCACGAAACCGTTATGGGTAATCTGCAGGTCCTGGGTGTGTACGCCGATTGAAAATCCGAGATGCCACGGGCGAAGGTCGGAATAGGGGCGGTTGAGAAGCTTGTCGTTGCGTTGTTGCGCAGAGATGGGCAGTGCCGCTGCTATCAGCACCAGCATCACCACTGCGAATATTTTATTATATGTACGGCTTACATCCATTACTTAATCATAACGAATGTAAGCCGCGTTTATTATATATAAAGGTTTAGGGGGCGAAATTATTCGTTTGCGAGTTCCGCGTCGATTTCGGTCTGTTCGGGTGTCGCCTCTCGCGATATGGTCAGTGGTATCCTTACCCACAGGAAGCCGGGTATAAGACGCCAGAACGCTACCGCTACAGCCCAGCGCCAATCAACGACCGCAATTCTTGAGCGGCGTTTTATCGCCTTGATAATCAGAGGTACTACTTTCTCTTCATCCATGGTCATGGGATATATCCGGTCATCCTCAAGTAATGGTGTGCGTACCCATCCGGGACGGATGTCGGTAAAGGCGAGGTCCACTCCTTCGGTGTGGGCGAGCTGTTCCAACGCTTCAAGATAAGTCGACTGATATTTTTTAGATGCCGAATAGCTTGCAAGCTTACCTATGCCTTTTGTGCCCGCTACCGATGATATCACGGCGATATGCCCTCCGATACCTTTTTCGCTCATTTTGCGGAAGAAACGGTAGGCGGTGTCTACCATGCGGGTATAGCCTACTACATTGGTCTCAGCCGTGGCAACATCTTTTTCCACATCGAGCGAGTCGTTTTCGTAACCTATGCCCGCTGTGTGCAGATATACATCCATGCCGCCGAGATTACGTATCAGTTCCAGCAGCCGTTGGGGCGCGTCACTCTTGGTCACGTCGATTTTCAGCCATTCTACCTGTTGAGGAAACATCTCTTTCAATTCTTTCATGGGTGCTTCTTTACGGCCGGCGACACCGACCTTCCATCCCATAGAGGCGTATGCCTCGGCAAGGTGAAGACCTATGCCTGAGGTTCCACCCATAATCACGATTCTGTTCATGTATGATTGTAAGTTTACGGTTTAGGGTTTATAGTTTATGGTTGAGGGTTTATTGCCGGTCAGCGCTTTATGAAATATGTGTCGGCTGCTTGATAGTGGGTCGTGTTGAAGTCGATCATTATCCGGCGCTCGGCTATGCCGTCGTTAAGTATGGCGTCAATCCTTAATATGTCGGCGCGGTCAAGCTCCATCCACTGATATTGCTCTGCTTCGGGTTGTGAGAGTTTGCCTTCATCTTCGGCAAAAGTCAGTATATTGTCGCAGATGTCGCGGAATCCTACCCCGTCATCCTTGGAGTCTATGTAACCGAGCACTTTTGTCTTCAGCTCGTCGTCAGTGTAGGTCACGTGCAGTTGCGTCGTGCCAAGTTTTATTTTCATCATAGCGGTAAATGTTAGTCGTTTATCTAATAACACTGTTCGCGGTGAAATTGTTAATATCCTGCGGGATTTTGCAGTTAGCGCGATTTTAGTTTTCTTTGCATCGATTTTTGAAAAAGCAATCTTAAAAAAATTATGAACAGACTTGTAAAAATTATTAGCCTGGCATGTTGCATCGCTTGCTCTATGCCGGTGATGGCGCAGTTCAATTTGAAGAAGGCTGTCGGTGCGGCCACTAAGGCGGCGCAGGCTGTGACGCTTACCGATGCACAGATGACAGCCTATGTCAAGGAGTACATCGACTGGATGGATGCCCATAATAAGGTGTGTGAACCTGACCATCCTTATACCCAGCGTCTTGACAGCCTTACCCAAGGGCTTACTTCCGTTGAAGGCATACCCTTGAATTTCAAGGTTTACTGGGTGGTTGATGTCAACGCTTTCGCCTGTGCCGACGGAAGTGTACGCGTGTTTGCCGCGCTGATGGATATCATGAGCGACGAGGAACTGCTTGGCGTAATAGGTCATGAAATCGGTCATGTCGCACATCACGACTCAAAGAAGGCATTCAAGCAGTCGCTTCTTACCTCCGCGCTTAAAGACGGTATCGGCTCGACAGGCAATACTGCAGCCGCTCTTACCGACTCGCAGCTCGGTGACCTCGGCGAGGCGCTTGCCGGTGCCACTTACTCGCAGAAGCAGGAAAAGGAAGCCGATGATTACGGTTATGAGTTTCTCAAGAGCCACGGTAAAAATCCCTGGGCTATGGCTTTGTCGTTCAAGAAGCTGAAATCCATACAGGAAGAAGCGGGAGCGAAAAAAGACAGCAAGATTAATCAGCTCTTCTCGTCTCACCCCGATCTTGACAAGCGCATCGAGCGCATGGAGAAGCGCGCCACCGACGAGGGCATCACTCCTCCAGCTACCAAGTAATCACGTGTTGAACGATTTTAGCGGGACGGCGCATTTGCGTTGTCCCGTTTTTTATGCCATATCCCGGATAATAGACAGCGAAATCTATTGATTGTCTATCAGTTGAAATGGTAGGCTAAAATTTTTATATCTACATTTGTGAAATGAAATCAATCTCATCACATTATCGCGCCACACGACTGATATTGCTGCTCGTCATGGCGGTGACCGCTTTTTCTGTCGCCGGGGTAAACCGCGCCGTCGCGTTGCCTGACGGCTCCGGTGATGCGCCGCGATATTTTTCTATTTCCACCAATCTGGTCCCCTGGGCGGGAATGCACGTCAATCTGGCTCCGGAAGTGCAGGTGTCACGTCACCTTACGGTTCAGGTCCCGGTACTATGGTGTCCGTGGAACATCAGTTCGCACCGCTCGGTAAAATCATTTGCTCTGCAGCCCGAATGTCGCCGGTGGTTTGGCGGTAAAGCGGCAGGCTACGGACATTTTGTAGGCATACACGCCTCAGTGGCTTGGTTCAATCTCAGAAACGGAGATAACCGTTACCAGTGGGTAGGACGTCCGTTGTTAGGCATCGGCGCGAGCTACGGCTACGCCTTGCAGCTCTGCGAGCGTTTCGGCATGGAGTTTACGCTCGGACTCGGATGGGTCAACATGCGTTACAACCGTTATTACAATATTCCTGACGGTGCCCTGATCGACAGGAGTGTCACCAATTATTTCGGCATCGACCGCATCGGTGTGTCGCTCCGTTATGTCATAGACCTTAAATCCAGATAATCATGAACACTTTGGCGCGTTGTGTCAGCATATACATTATTTTTCTTGTCATGGCTCTTTCGTCATGCGTCAGGGAGTTTCCCGGGGTGAATCCCGACGGCTCTGTCGGCATCGACCCTACGCTTGTCACTGTTGACATGGAGCTCGACATCGACCTTTCGCTTGAACCGTTTGCGGTCTTGCATCACTCGCGTTCGGAGTCAAATGAGGTCATGCTCCGCTTCATAGTTGAGTTTACCCGCGACGGCAAGGTTGTGGAGCGCGTAGAGACATTTACCGACCCCGCATCCGTCAGCTCCGGCAACTTGAAGCTGCCTGTCTCGGTCAAGCTTCATGCGCTTGAATATAATGTTGCCGTATGGGGCGATTTTGTCCTCGGCACCGGTCACGATCCGCTCTGCTATGATGCTTCCGACCTGTATGATATTGCCTGCAAGACACCCTATGTGGGATGCATCGATGAGCGGCAATGCTTCCGGGGAGTCACTTCTCTTGACCTGCGACCCTGGCGTAATCAGTGGAATGCTTCGGTCACAGTGCCGGTGGAGATGAGCCGCCCGCAGGCAAAATACCGCATCATCGCCTCTGATGTGGATGAGTTTTTGTCACGAAGCGCAAAGACCCGTGCCGGAAGAGGGGGCTACACTATGCGCTTCACTTACGGGATTATGCCGTGGTCTTATGACTTGTGGTCAGGGGCTGTCGCCGGCTACGCCAATGAGGTGGAGTTTAATGTGCCACTTGATTTTTCGTCGGCATCCGACGGATTGCTGCTTATCGGTTTTGACTGGCTCTTTGCCGGTGATAATGTCAGCGATGTGAGCTTGACGATTACTATGTTTGACCAATATCTTGTCCCGGTGTCGCGTGTGTCCGGTATTGTCGTGCCGCTGCAGAAGGGACGTTTGACCACAGTCACCGGCGATTTCCTCACCAATGAGGTGGGCGGGTCGATTTCCATAGACACTGAGTGGGACGGCACTATAGATATAGATGCCGATATATCAATGTGAAAAGTAAGTAAATAATTAATAATAAAAGTAGTAAAGATGAAAACAAAATTGTTTAGCTTTTTCGCGGCTTCCGCTATGTTGTTTGCTGCGTCTTGTTCGTCGACCGACATCGAGGAGTCGCTTATCCCTGAGGAGCCGGTCATCGGCGATTGTGTGAGCGTAAACGTGGCTGTCCCTGAAGGTGATATGTCAATGTCGCGCGCTGTACCCGACGGGTGGGTGCTGAGGTGTGTGTTGTATCTTGTCGCTGTAGATGACCAGGCCACCCCGATAGCAGATGCCCAACAAACCAACAAGGCAAAAATGAAGACGTTGGTTGCTCCCTACGAGGTGGGTGTTCCTATCAGGTTTACCGGGGTTGAGCCGGGAAAATATGCTCTTTGTGCTTTTTGCAATTATGTTAAGGCGGGAGAGGCAAGTAACATAAGAGGACAAGTGCCATACGATTTAGGGGCTGTAGGTTATAAAAACGGTGATAATTTCCAATTTGTTGTCAGTATGGGACAAGACACATCCGAAGGTATTGTAAATGTATTCAATGATATCTACGACTGTTGGAAACAGAAAGTGGTTTTTGAAAAGACCGATGTAAATGCCACGCAATCTATTACGCTGAAACGTGCCGTAAGTAAAGTCAATTTTAATGTCACGGGTTCCGACTTTTCTACCGCCAACCTTGCGTCTCTCAAAATTTCAGTAGGCAGCTATTATAGCGGTATAGATTTGTGGAGCGATAATCCATGCACATCTAATTATGGCAATATTGACGCTACAATAACTGATTGGCAGGAAGGAGCAAATACATTGGCAAGCATCTATCTGCCGAAGCAGGCTACAGCGAAAACCTTTAAGCTCACCCCGGTATCTAATGATGTCGATGTGACATTTAAGGAAGTTTCCGTGAAAAATCTCCTTTTCGACAAGGTTAATGTCGTTTACAACGTCAACGGCAATATGCTCCTTGACGCCGGCACCAATGTCACTGTCAATGTCACCGTTGACAATCAGTGGGGCAATGACGAGGCTATGAATAATCTTGATATCGAGTTTACCAATCCCGCAGTAAACTAAAATCATAGATAGAAATTAGCTATTATACCGGAGGGTGTTGCAGAACTATGATTTTGCAACACCCTCTCACTCCTTGAAAGCGATAGGATTACGGGTTGCCCGAAGGGCATCATCTGTATGTAGCCGTCGGTTGAGCGCAGCGATACCGACGGGAGGCAGGCTCCATCTAAATGTTTCCCGACAGGGAATCATCACGGAGCGCGATTGATGTTTACTTGTCGGAATTTGCAAAGTGGCGTTTTTTATTTCAGATTATGGATTAAAATATGTAACTTTGCGGCTTGATAAAAAACTACCAACCGGCGTGGAAACAAGATATATATTTGTGACCGGAGGAGTGGTATCATCCTTAGGAAAAGGAATCATCTCCTCCTCGCTTGCCTGCTTGCTTAAAGCTCGCGGTCTGCGCGTTACCATTCAGAAGTTTGACCCTTACATCAACATCGACCCGGGTACGCTGAACCCTTACGAACACGGCGAATGCTATGTCACCGTCGACGGACATGAGGCTGATCTTGACCTCGGGCATTACGAGCGTTTTACCAATGTGCCTACCACACGTGCCAACAATGTCACTACCGGACGCATTTATCAGAGCGTCATTGACAAGGAGCGACGCGGCGACTATCTCGGCAAGACAGTGCAGATCATACCTCACGTCACCGATGAAATCAAGCGTAACGTGAAACTGCTCGGCAACACCGGTAAGTTTGACTATGTGATTACCGAAATCGGCGGCACGGTGGGTGATATCGAGTCACTTCCTTATCTGGAGGCTGTGCGTCAGCTCCGTTGGGAGCTTGGGCAGAATGCCCTCTGCATACATCTTACCTATGTGCCTTACATCCGTGCGGCAAAGGAGCTGAAGACAAAGCCCACGCAACATTCAGTGAAGCAGTTGCAGGAAGTGGGTATCCAGCCCGACATACTGGTATTGCGCACCGAGCATGAGATACCTGCCGACATGCGCCGCAAGATAGCGCAGTTCTGTAATGTGTCGCCCGATGCCGTGGTCCAGTCGCCCGATCTCCCGTCAATATATGAGGTGCCTTTGAAGATGCACTCGCAGCATCTCGATGAGATAGTGTTGCGCAAGACGGGCGTACCTGTCGAAGGAGAGCCCGACATGGCGGCGTGGCTGCATTTTCTTGACCGTATGAACAAGGCGGAAGAGACCGTGACCATCGGTCTTGTCGGTAAATATGTGGAGCTGCAGGATGCCTATAAGTCAATCAATGAGGCCCTTTTCCAGGCGGCTACCTATAATGACCATAAACTGAATCTTGTATATATACATTCCGAGAAACTGAATGACGGAAATGTCGAAGAGAAACTTTCCGGCATGGACGGAGTGATTATCGCCCCCGGCTTCGGTCACCGTGGTATCGACGGCAAGTTTGTGGCGCTTAAATGGTGTCGTGAACATGACGTGCCCACATTCGGTATATGCCTCGGTATGCAGTGCATGGTGATTGAGTTTGCCCGCGACGTGCTCGGACTTACCGAGGCAAACTCTACCGAGATGGAGCCTAATACACCCCACAACGTGATTGACCTTATGGAGGAACAGAAGTCGGTCACCGCCAAGGGTGGCACGATGCGTCTCGGCGCATACGACTGTGTGCTCGCTCCCGGCTCACGCGCGGCACAGGCTTACGGCACTACCGAGGTGAAGGAGCGTCACCGCCATCGCTTCGAATTTAACAACGACTACCGCGAACGCTTCGAGGAAGCGGGCATGAAGTGTGTGGGAGAGAACCCCGACACTCATCTTGTCGAGGTCGTTGAGTTGCCAGGTCTCCGTTGGTTTATCGGGACACAGTATCATCCCGAATATTCATCCACGGTACTTTCACCCAATCCCATATTCCTTGATTTTATTAAAGCAGCAATCGCATACAAACACGATAAACAGAAATAATGGATAAAAATACGATGCTCGGACTCCTCCTTATGGGAGCAGTCATCCTCGGCTTCATGTGGCTCAACAAGCCTGAAGTCGATCCTAACAGCCCGATGCCTCAGGAACAGCTTACGACCGAACAGGAAAAAGCTGTCACCGACAATGAGCTTGCATCGCCTGCTGACAGCCTGACAGTGGCTGAGTATAATATGCTTGCCGGTGCTATCAAGCAATTTGGCGTTGCCGACTCCACCGGTCGTGCCACATTTACCGCTCCCGATATGCAGCTGTCGTCTGATGGCAGGAATATTCAGGGATATGTCAAGGTTGACAGCACTGATATAAACATCAATTATCTGATTACTCCGGAACTCAGTTCCATTCAGCCCCTCTCGCCTCAGGTGATGGGCCGTGCGGCAGCTGCGGTAAAGGCGCGTCTGCGCGATCTTTCGCAGTATCGCGGTTTTGCCCGTTATCTGCAGGGTACCGATACAAGTGTAAAGCTTGAAAACGACCTTATCGCGGTTGACCTTTCGACCAAGGGCGGCATGATTGCACGTGCCGAGCTTAAGAAATATGATTCTTACCGGGGAGGAAATGTCGTGGTGTGCAACAAGGATAATGACAACTATTCATTTATCCTCAATTCCACTGACCGCGAGTTTGATACGCGCGACTTCTACTTCACCCCCGTGCAGGAGAGTGATTCGACTGTGTTGATGTCACTCGACCTTGGTGGAGGCGCCTCGTTCGGACTCCGCTACACCCTTGCTCCCGACAGCTATGTCGTAAAACTCGACGTGGTGCAGAAAGGTATGGAGTCGGTGATTCCTTCAAGTGTAGTGACCATGGATTTCCTCTGGCATCAGAAGATGATACGTCAGGAGAAAGGTCGCATGTTTGAAGAGCGTAATTCCGCTATATATTATAAGTATGCCGGTGGAAGTGTGGAAAACCTCAGCGAGGCTAAAAATGACGACGAGGAGGTCAATGAGCGTATAAAATGGATTGGTTTTAAGAATCAGTTCTTCTCGATGGCGTTTGTCGCGAAGACCCACTTCAACCGTGCCGACTTGAAATCACAGGTACTCGACAAGCTCAATCCCGAATATCTGAAAGAGATGGATGCTGTCGCTTCTGTGGATTATTCAGCTGCAAATAGTAATCCGGCTTCATTCGACATTCTCGTGGTGCCTAATCTCTATCCGTTGCTTTCCGATCTCTCCGACGACCTTCAGCCGGGCGACGACCTCAATCTCACGCGTCTTATCCCGCTCGGTTGGACATTGTTCCGCTGGATTAACACCTGGATTGTGATTCCGGTGTTCGAGATACTCGGCAAGTGGTTTACCAACTACGGTATCATCATTCTGCTCCTGACCATATTTATAAAGATTATCATCTTCCCCTTCACCTATAAGAGTTATATGTCGCAGGCGAAGATGCGTCTGCTCAATCCCGAGATTCAGGCTATCAATGAGAAATATCCCGGGCAGGAAAATGCGATGACCCGTCAGCAGAAGACCATGGAACTGTATTCCCGCGCCGGCGCCAATCCTATGGCGGGATGCTTGCCGATGTTGCTGCAGATGCCGGTGCTGATTGCCATGTTCACCTTCTTCCCCTCATGTATAGAGTTGCGCGGCGAGTCGTTCCTCTGGGCGAAAGACCTCTCCGCTCCCGATGCGATAATCTCGTGGACGGCTAATATACCGCTTGTCACCGAATATTTCGGTAATCATATATCGCTTTTCTGTCTGTTGATGACCGCCACCAACATCATCTATACCAAGATTACGATGGCGAGTCAGGCATCGAGCAACGCTATGCCGGGCATGAAGTGGATGATGTATCTTATGCCGTTGATGTTCCTTGTGTTCTTCAACAATTATGCCGCCGGTCTTAGCTACTACTACTTCCTTTCTCTCTTGATTACCATCATCCAGACCTACGTGTTCCGTCATGTGGTAAGTGAGGAAAAGATGCGTGCCAAGATGGCTGAGGCAGCAAAGAAACCCCGCAAGAAATCGGGCTTCATGGCTCGTCTTGAGGAGGCTCAGCGTCAGCAGCAGGCAGCCCTGCGCGAACAGCAGAAACGTCAGAAAGGTAACCGCCGTTAATCAACAATAACAAAGGTAGCTAAGATGGCTTTTACCGGCTATTTTAGTTACCTTCTTTATAATCAAACAACTTTTATCCATGAATAATTTCACATTTTGGAGTCCTACGAAATTTGTGTTCGGACGTGACACGGAAGCCCTTACCGGCGACCTCGTAAAGCAGTTTGGCGGCAAAAAGGCGCTTATTGTCTATGGAGGTGGCTCGGTAGTGCGTAGCGGTCTGCTTGACCGGGTGAAAAAGTCGCTCGACGATGCGGGCGTGATATGGGAGGAAATGGGGGGCATCTGCCCTAACCCTACCGACGACCGTGTATATGAAGGCATAGAGCTTGTGCGCGCTCATGGCATTGATTTCCTGCTCGCCGTAGGAGGCGGATCGGTGATTGACACCGCGAAAGGTATTGCCTGCGGTGTGCCTTATGAGGGTGATTTCTGGGATTTCTATTGTGGAAAGAAGATAGTTGAGAAGGCGATGCCTGTGGGTGTCGTGTTGACGATTCCGGCTGCCGGCAGCGAAGGGTCGGGTAATTCGGTCATCACTAAAAAAGAGGGGCTTATCAAACTGAGCCTCCGCACGGAGAGTGCCCTGCGCCCCCGTTTCGCGGTGATGAATCCGGAACTTACATTTACCCTCCCGCCTTATCAGACCGCCTGCGGAATTGTGGACATGATGGCTCACATTTTCGAGCGTTATTTCAGCAATACGCCCGGATGCGAGACTACCGACCGTGTGGCAGAAGGACTCCTCACGGCAATCATCGCTGAAGCGCATAAGATAATGGATAATCCGCTTGACTACGATGCCCGTGCCAACATCATGTGGAGCGCGACACTCGCCCATAACGGACTGTGCGGCACCGGTCGTGTCGAGGACTGGGCTTCCCACTTTATCGAGCATGAACTGAGTGCGATTTACGATGTGGCTCACGGTGCCGGGCTTGCCGTGGTCAATCCCGCCTGGATGACTTGGGTTATACGCACCAATCCGTCGAAGGTGGCGCAGTTTGCCGAGCGCGTTATGGGTGTTAAGCCTGAAGGACGTAACGAACGCGAGATTGCGGAAGAGGGCATAGCCCGCTTGAAAGATTTTTACCGCAGCATAGGTATGCCGGTCACGCTTGGCGAGCTTGGTATAGAGTCGCCTGATATCGACCGTCTTGTAGCGAAACTTCACGAGCATAAGGGTAACCCGATTGGTGGATATGTGAAACTCACCGCTGTCGACACGGAAGAGATTTATAAACTGATGCTCTGATGCGCGTAGTCCGCTATTCTGTCGCCGACAAGGAGGTATGGGACGCGTTTGTCGGCCGCTCCAAAAACGCCACATTTCTTTTGAAACGTGACTATATGGACTATCATGCCGACCGTTTTCCCGACCACTCCCTGATGCTCTATGATGACTCGGGGGAACTCGTCACGCTTCTTCCGGCGACTGTGAGAGGCGATGCACTGTCATCACATGCCGGACTTACCTACGGGGGATTCGTGATGACCGATACCACATCGGGTGTCGACCCGCTCCGGTGGTTTGATGCCGTGAGGGCATACTGTCGTGAACAGGGATTTCCCGCGCTGATTTACAAGCCTGTCCCCCACATATATCATCGTCATCCTTCCGATGAGGATCTTTACGCGCTTTTCCGCAATGATGCGGCTCTCACGGTGCGCAATCTTGCCACTGCTGTTGACTTGCGCAATCCCGTGCCTTCAAGTCGTCTCGGCAAGCGCGCGCTGAAGCGTCAGCGGCGCTTCGGCATATCGGTTGAGGAAGTGGACGATGTCAATCTTTTCTGGCAGATTATTGTCGATGACCGCCGGGTAAGACATAACACTGTGCCGGTGCATACCGCTTCCGAGCTTGAGCGTCTGCACAAGGCGTTCCCGGCGGAAATACGCTTCTTTGTAGCGCGTCATGAGGGTGGGGTGGTCGCCGGTGCCGTTATCTATATATGTAACGGGGTGCTTCATCTCCAGTATGCCGCCGCCACTCCCGAAGGCAAGGAGATATATGCTACCGATGTCATCTATCATGACGTAATATTTAACCGCTTCACAGATGCCTCATATTTTGATTTCGGCACATCCAATGAGGATGGAGGCTGGTATCTTAATGAAGGCATGGTCGCTCATAAGGAGGAATTTGGCGGCAGATCAGTGATTTACGACACTTATCGCATCTCTTTCTGAACAATTAGTCACCGCTATTGCGTTTATGCTATTGCATGATAACCGTTATGCGACTAATTTTGCAAAATCATTAAATATCATTCATTATGGCTAAGGTTTATAAATCACTTACCGAACTTATCGGAAATACCCCGTTGCTTGAAGTTGCCAATATCGAGAAAACCGACAACCTCCACGCCCGTCTGCTTGTAAAAATCGAGAGTTTCAATCCCGGCGGGAGCGTGAAGGACCGCATAGCCTTTGCCATGATTGAGGATGCCGAGAAATGCGGGATGCTTTCTCCCGGTGCCACGATTATTGAGCCGACGAGCGGAAACACCGGCATCGGACTTGCATGGGTGGCTGCCGTGAAAGGCTACAAACTTATACTGACCATGCCCGATACCATGAGTGTCGAGCGTCAGAATCTTCTCAAGGCTCTCGGTGCCACTCTTGTGCTTACTCCCGGTCAGGAAGGGATGGCGGGGGCTATACGCCGTGCCGATGAACTGCATCGGGCGACTCCCGGCTCTTACATCCCGCAGCAGTTTGAGAATCCGGCAAATCCCGCACGTCATTACCATACCACCGCTGAGGAAATATGGCGCGACACCGATGGCAAGGTTGATTTCTTCGTGGCTTGTGTCGGTACCGGAGGCACTCTTTGCGGCACAGCGCGACGGCTCAAGGAGCTGAATCCGGCAATAAAGGCTGTCGCCGTCGAGCCCGACAGTTCCGCAGTCTTGTCGGGTGACAAGCCGGGGCCTCACAAGATTCAAGGTATCGGTGCCGGATTCATCCCCGGCAATTATGATGCCTCTGTAGTTGATGAGATAATACGCGTCACGGATGACGATGCGATAAAGGCATCCCGAAATTTGGCGCGCCTCGAAGGTCTGCTGGTAGGCATTTCCTCGGGCGCGGCTATGTATGCCGCCGAGCAGATTGCGAAGCGCCCCGAAAACGCCGGCAAAACCATCGTAGCACTCTTTCCCGACACCGGCGAACGCTATCTCTCAACCCTCCTCTACGCCTTCGACCAATATCCCCTCTGATATCAGAAAGGACTAAAAGAGAGGGTGCATTGGATTTCCGATGCACCCTCTCTTATTTGTATTTATTCAAGTCACGCCACGATTATTTGCAAAGCAGTTTGTAGGTCACGTCACCGACCTTGACCACATATATGCCGCCCCGCAGCGATGAAAGTGATTCGACAGGCTGTTGTTCCAGCACTTTCCTGCCGTCTATGGTATATACATCAGCTAAGCCGCTTGCCGGTAACATTTCCGGAGTGTCAATACCGGCAGCATTACTGATATGTATGTCATCCACCAAGGCATAGCCGGAATTGCATGAGAGGAAACTCCAACATAATTGGGCGTTACTTCCTGCAAGAACGGAAAGAGGATAGCTCTGTCGACCGTTTTCAACAGCCGCGAGATCCTTAATCACCGTCCACTCCGATTCATTTTCCTTACAATAGCGGAACTCAAAAACTGCCGATCCCAGCGGTCCCGGTTTCTCCTCACCATAGAAACTGATGAATGATACTTCCGGCTGTGAATCAGCGGGGAATGATATCAGAGGTGTTACAAGATGGCACTCAAGTTTATTCATAGCGGCTGCAACACCGCTTACTGAGGCAAAGCCCTCCTGATGTCCGAGTTCGGCGGGGAATTCACTTTCAAACCAGTTGTCGAAACGCCATGCATACATCTCCTTGACATTTTGACGCGGATCGATCAGCTCAATCATCCAGCCTGCAGGAAGGTGTCCGTCATTGAAATCGGCGACAACAGGGAGTGACACCGGCATTATGTCGCCTATCTCTACATCGGCATAGACAGGCAGCGATATTTGACCGTCGGGATACACTACATGAATATTGTAGCGGTACATTCCGTCATCAACACCCGCGTCGACAAAGCTTGTCTCGCTTATGTTGGCGCCCACTCTTTCGCTTCCGCGGTAGACATCGTAAGTCACTCCGCTTGCTTCGGGTGCTTTCCATGAGAGGCTGACATTGTTGCCCTGGATGTCGGCAACGAGATTTTCAACGGCTGCAACGGTTCCGGGGGTGACTGTGGCGCTGACACGTTCAGCCGCTCCGTCAGGCCCATAGTAATTTGCCTCGACTTCGAAAGTGTATATACCTTTATACAGCCCCGACTGAGTTATGGCACGTTCATTTTCTTCACTCTCGTCAATCCATCCTATCGACTTGCCGTTGAGATACACGCGGTAATATGCGGGTACACGCTTCCCTTCCGGAAGATCCCATAGGGCGCTGACATTGTAGCGGCCGTTACCTGTTTCTTCATAGGAGACTTTGAGATTGGTCACGGGGTTGAATGTGGCAACATCTACATCCACGTCAATTGTAGAGGCTTCATATTCTATATCTTCCGCCTCGTTCCATGCCATTACGGAAAAAGTATGTACGCCCGGCTCCTTGAGCGACGTGTCGGTGAAATATCTTGTCTTGATGTAGTCGCCCGTCATCTCATTGTCGCAATAGACGCGGAAAGTGGTCTGACCTGCGTTGAGCCATTCCTCTTCCGGTGTGCTGCGGAGAGTCTTTGCTTTCACCTTGGACTTACTGGTGAATTGGCGATGAGTCTTCATGCCTGCGGGAAATGCCGGTCGGTTGCCCGGTTTGCTCATGGTGAGCTGAGGCGCTTTTTTCGCTGTTTCATCTATACCGCGAAATTCCACGTCGTCGATAAACCATACGTAATACAGTGACTCTGTTTCACCGCTGAGTCCCCGGAAGGCAACAAACGTGTTTTCGTCAGTGGGCTCGCCAAGAAACAGCGATGCCTGCTGCATCGCGTCTACGTTGCCCATGTCCCAACGGGCATCCCATAATTCGGTCCATGTTTCACCGCAGTCGCGGGAAATCATCACGTAATAGTGGTCGGGGAAGTCTCTCCATTTGCCATCTTCAAACAGTTGGGGATGGATATAATACCAGAAGTCGAGATATGTGGCTCCGGGTGTAGGCATTGCTACAAGCCATTCGTCCTGATGAATCGACTCGGGATCGTCATCGACAATCTCCTCGGCAAACTGAAGAATGGCAGATGCCGACCCGTGAAAGAACGGCACTTCCTCCGAGTCGCCTTCAAATCGCGACCAGTTCCCTACAGGATCCAGCGCACAGTCGGTCGTGCCCCAGCCTTCAGGCGGAAACTCTTCATCCTCAAAACCGGATGAAAATATTACGGGACCCTCGTTGCCCCAGTTCCACGTGAGATAGACATTTCCTGCCTGGGATTGTCCCTGCAGGTTTCCAGGGGCTGCCGGTGTGAATTCCGCACCGGTCATAGCCGATGCTGAAATCAGTGCGGTTGTTGTGGCAAAAGCCCGGATAAAAGGTGTAAAATTTAACATATAATGATTGATTTAGTGAGTGCATTGCGTGATACGCGTACTGTCTCGGTGATTTCAAGTTCACGGGTTATATAGGTGATCAATGTTGTGACTGCTATCAAAACACATAGTAAATGTCTACAACAGCAACAAAAGACTCGCAAAACTACGAAAAATCCATCAAAATCACACATGTAAAAAGAAAAAACTTTCCGTCTTCCCCGAAAATACATTCTTCCGTATATAAAAAGGATGATTTGCGACTTTGATGCGCAAATCATCCTTATACATTTTCCGGTTGGGAGGGTCAGTCGCGGTTGGGGGCGTCCCACTTCTTTGTCTCGGTGGCGCGCACGTTGATTACCTGGTCGCCTACCTGAATGCGGAAATCACCCTTTTCAAGCACCCATTTTTCATCATATCCTACAAACGCGAGGTCGTTGGCGGGTACAGTCAGGCTGACGGTCTTGGTCTCGCCCGGCTGCAGTTCGATTTTCTCAAACTGGCGCAGACGGCGCACATCGGGCGAAGTCGAGGCAGCAAGGTCGCTTGAGTAGAGCAATACGCTCTCCTTGCCTGCCATTTTACCGGTGTTGGTCACCTCAAGACTGAATATGAGTGTGTCGCCTGCCTTGAACTCCGGCTTGTTGACGCGCAGATTGGAGTATTTATAAGTGGTGTAGCTCAATCCTGTACCGAACATCCACTGCACATCCACCACGGCATCATAGTTGTAAGCACCCGACATGGTCTGTGAGCTTTCGCCCTTCTTGTAGTCGTAGGTGATGAGGGCGGCGCTGTGCTTCGGATATGTGATGGGGAGTCGACCGCTGAAGTTGGCATCACCCGAAAGCAGCGATGCGAGTGCCTCGCCTCCGTAATTGCCGGGAAGCATGATGTCGACGATTGCTCCGGCAAGCGGTTCGATTTCACCGATAAGGCGCGGACGACCCTCGTTGAGGATAAGCACGATAGGCTTGCCGGTCTTCGACAGTTCGGTGACGAGCTTTATCTGGTTAGCCGACAGGTTGAGGTCGTTGATGTTGCCCGGGGTCTCGCAGTAGCTTGTCTCGCCTACGCAGGCTACGATGATGTCAACATCTTTCGCGGCTTCCACTGCCTTTGCTATGCCTGAGGCGTCTTCCGGTCCGAAATTGCCGCCCCACTGGTAGTCAAGATATTTCACGCCCTCTTCAAGCACGATATTTTCCTGCCCGAAGCGGTTGGCGAGACTCTTGTAGATGGTGTTGTGGTGACCGGCAATCATGTCGGTAAACTGTCCCTGCCAGGTGTAGGTCCAACCGCCGTTGAGCGATCTCATGGAGTTGGCGTTAGGACCGGTGACAAGGATGCGCTTGCCGGTGGATATAGGAAGAAGCGCGTTGTCGTTTTTCAGCAATACCATTGACTCCTCTGCTGCCTGACGCGATGCGTCGGCAAACTCTTTTGAGCCGAAAAGCGGATAGTCGGTCCATTTGGTGTCGGGGTACTCAAAGAGTCCGAGGCGCATTTTCAGACGTAGGATGCGCGCACACGCGTCATCTATGCGGCTCATGGGCACTTCTCCCTCCTCCACAAGCTCTTTCAGCAGTGTGCAGAAATCCACGTCATAGGGCTCCATCGCCATGTCGATACCGGCGTTGATGGCAAGGCGTATAGCGTCTTTCTTGTCGGTTGCCACATATTCGCGGGTGTAGAGGTTGTTGATGTCCGCCCAGTCGGTCACGATCATGCCGTCCCATTCGAGTTCTTCCTTCAGCCATTGGGTGAGATATTTGGCGTTGGCGTGGAAGGGAACACCGTTGTTGGTGGTCGAGTTGACCATTATCGAGAGCGACTTGCCGTTGCGTATTGCTTCCAGATAGGGTGCGAAATGCTTCTCACGCATCTCCTGCTCGCCGATTGACGAGTGGGTGCGGTCTTTTCCGCTCACCGGTACGCCGTAGCCCATGAAGTGCTTCAGGTTGGATGCTATATGGTAGCGGTCGATATGATTGGGGTCGGGACCCTGCATACCGAGCACTGTCGCGCTGCCCATCTGTGCGCTCAGGTAGGCATCCTCGCCATAGTTTTCCCAGATACGAGGCCAACGCGGGTCACGACCGAGGTCGACTGTCGGATTGTAGGTCCAGGGCACATCGCTTGCGCGGGTCTCATAGGCGGTTATCTCGCCTCCGCGACGTGCGAGCTCGCGGTTGAATGTCGCGCCCATGTTGATATTTTGCGGGAAGAGAGTAGCACCCATGGTGTAGCTTGCACCGTGATTCATGTCGAGACCGTAGATACACGGTATGCCGATATGCTCCATCGAGTAAGCCTGTATCTGTGACACTATCGAGTACCATTGCTCGGGGGTAAGTGCGATGTCGGCTACGTTGAGTATTGAGCCTACCTTGTATTTGCCGAGAATTTTGTCGAGCGAATCTTTGGAAATGGTGAAGTCGGAGCGTGTCGCGGGGTCAAACGGTCCGCCGAGCACACCGAGTGTAAGCTCTGCCATCTGCCCTACTTTTTCATCGAGCGTCATCTTCTTCAGAAGCTTGTCGATACGCTGTTCCATCGCCTCGTCACGCGGTATCACCGGCGCGGCATGGAGTGCAGTGCTGCCACAGGCGGCTATCAGTGCCGTGGCGAGTAGTTTTGTCAGTTTCATCGTGTTAGTGATTAGGTTGTGTATTTTGTGTTATCAGAATTTATATCCTATGCCGACAAGCCCGCTGATGCCTTTGGCAGGAATGCCGTAGAAGGTGTCCCACTTTTCGTTGAGCAGATTGTCGAGCTGCGCGCCCACGGTAAATGCTTCAGTGATTTTATATGAAGCGCCGAATCGAAGGTTGCTGACATCGCCGAGCTTGACGCGCTGAACATACAGGTTGTCGGCAAACTGTGCCTGTCCGATTCCCGACGGCGATACCTCGTAGGTCGCCCTGCCGCTGCGCAGCTCATAGCCGAGCGAGAGATCAAGTGCCTTTATAGGGGTGACGGTGAGGGTTGCGTCAAGCACATTTTTTGCCCTGTCAAGCCATAGTGCGTTACCCTTGTCATACTCTTGAGGAGCGCCTTCGTAGGCTATGCGCAGGCTTGCCATGTCGCGGTAATTGTAATTGAGCGCCACGCCGTAGTGTAGATTGGTGAAATCGATAGCGGAATACATACCGTCAAGATTGTTGAAATTGGTGAAAAGAGCGGGTAGCAGCAAGTTTTTTGCCTTACCGGTACCACCCCATGCCTCGATGCTTGCGCCGGAAAATGGTCCGATGATGAATCCGGCGTCGACATTCCACTGCCTCCAGCTGTCACCGTAGGCGAGCGACGGATTGATGTAATGGTTTACGGCGAAGAGCGATGACATCGAGTTGAGCGACGGTGTGCCCCCGGTAAATCGGGCGTAGATGGCAAATTTGTCGCCCGAATGCCAGTCGGCGCGGATGTCGGGTGCTATCCTGAAGCCGTTGTCGCCTCCCCATGTGTCATATAGCTGTAGACCTATCTTGAATGAATAGGAGGGAGCGACATGGCGGTAATACGGTGTCAGGGCTACATAGCCGTGGTTGTAGTTGCCGCGCATCTCATGTGAGAAAACCGCTCCGGAGCTGATGATTTTCACCGTGTTTGTCGCTCCGGCAAATGCCGTGTTGATATCTGCTCCTATATAGTTGTTTTCGTTCAGCCCGTAGACTCCCCCAAGGGTTATTGTAGCGTGGTTTTCAGTGAGGGGTTTGATATTGGTGCCACCCATGCTTCCGGTAGACATCCCTTCCGAAAAGTTGAAAAATCCGTAGTCGACAGCCGCATTATAGCGGAAACTGCCTGCCGTTCCCTGCCATCCTATGCCGCCTTGGACGGTGTTGGCAGTCTGCGATGTCGGGTCTCCTGTGAGTGCGGGCGACTTGAACGCCGACAGCGAGTAGGCGAGATGTGCGTCAAGCGTTCCCGCTTCCCCGACGCTGTGACGGAGATTCATGCCGATGGTGGCTGTGTGGTCGCGCATGTGTAGCTTGTCGCCTTCGCGGTTGTTGCGTTTGTAGTCGCTGCCGTCATATTGCAGCCATGCGCCCAGGCGTGTGGCGTCATTGTCGATTATCCTGTAACCTGCCGACACTCCAAGCTCGAATGTCGGAAAATATCCGGCATCGATGTAGCCCCGGTAAGGCGATTTAGCGATTGATGCGGCGTATGCAGCCGGGGGGAGCAGGGTGATGTCGTGGGTGAGCGGCGCCGCCACGCCCCGGTCGGTCCAGCTGAGTTTCTTAGTCTCAATCGCGGGCAGGTTAAACTGAGGAAGCTGTGAGAGTTTTTGCGCCTCGCGCTCCTGCACCACAATATCTTTCTCCACCGTGATTTCCTTGGTGAGGTCGTCGGCTGTCGCTGTCGCCGATATGCCGAGCGTGATTACCGCTGCGGCTATATTATATATGTTATGTGCCATTGTATGTTGCTTGGATGTGGTGGATTACTTTAATCGCTCGTCAATCATCATGAATATGTCTTTCTCTTTGCCTGGGTAATTGTCACGCAGGCTTTTGAGATATTCGGTCGCCTCGAAGTCGCTTCCCTGCTTCCGGCAGATGTCGCTCAGCAGTATGTAGCCTCGCGCAAGCCAGTAGTCGTGGGGCGTGTTGGAGTCGATCAGCTTCTCGACTGCGGTTTTTGCTTTCTTGGTTGATCCGGTGTCGAAATAGTGCTGGGCGAGATAGTATGCCGATTTCGCACCGTAGATATCATCGGTGTTTTTGGCGAGCTTTTCCCACTCTTTTACCGCTTCGTCGGCTTTGCCGGTCTGCGACAGGGCGTAGGCGCGTGAGTAGATTATTTCGTTTTTCTGTGCGGTGCCGATGGCGGTCGATTTGAGCAGACGGTCAGCCATCTCGATTACGTCGGAGTGGCGGTTCATGTCACGCGACACGCGCATAATGCCGAGACGTGCGGTCACTATGTTGCGTGATGCCGATGCGCGCGATTCCAGTTTGCGGAATGTGGCGAGGGCGGCTTCTCCGTTGCCGAGGTCATACTCCACGTTGCCCTTGATGGCAAGCGCATCTTCGGCGGCTTCCGAGTCGGGGTAACGCTCGGTGAGCTGTGTCGCGTATTTCAACGCTTCGGTGGGATTGCCCGATTCAAGCGACGACTGCGAGAGATAGGTCAATGCCTGAGTCTCGTATCTGCCGCCCGGATATTGGGCTATGTAGTCTTTCAGGCGCGTGGTCTTGCTCTTGTCGTTAAGATAGGCGCGTTCGGCTGCCTGGAAGGTGAGCGCGTCAAGCTCGGAGGTTTCGAACTTCGGTGCGTTGGGAACAGCCGCTATGAATGAGCTGAACTCGCTGAGCCGGCCCTCGTCTGCCATGAGACGCTTGAGGTCGTCTGACGCCACACGCGCCTCCTCGCTCGTCGGGTAGTTGCGTATCACCGTCTTGTACGACTCTATCGCCCGGTCGGTCTTGCCCTGGGCAAGCTGCGTGATGGCAAGCTGCAGATATCCGTTTCTGCCCTGCGCGGTCGTCGGGTAGCGTTTCACAAGTGACTCGTAGATGACCACCGCGTCGCCGGGACGGTTGAGAGCCACGTAGCTTTCCGCCTTTTCAAGCATGGCGGCGGGGAGGAGTCCCGATGTGGGATAACGCTCCATCATGTCATCGAGCGACTCGATTTTTCCGTGGTGATTCTTTACGAGCCCCTTCATCATCGCTTTCTGGAAAAGGGCGTAGTCGCCTGCCTCGGGGTTGAGGCTGTAGGCTTGGTCGTAATAGGTCGACGCAGCGGTGAAGTCCGACTGATAGTACCGGCAGTCGCCAAGACGGTTGTAAGCGTCGGCGACAAGGCTCTGCTCAAGATTGCCGGGATTTTTCACCACACGCGCGAAATCGGCGGCGGCATCGTTGTAACGCTTTTGGGCAAACTCGGCATAGCCGAGGTCATAGTAGGCGAGCTGACGGTTGGCATCATTGGCGCGCGACGATTTCAGATAATCGTTGTAGGCTCTTGCCGCGCGGGCATATTCGCCCTGACGGTAGTAGCAGTCACCGAGCCAGAGGTCACATTCCGTGGCGATTGCCTTGTTATGGGCTGCAAGCGATTTTGCCTCGGTAAACCGGGTTATTGCCTGCGAGATTCGTCCTGCGGCTACATCGCGGGTGCCGAGGGTGTAGAGTACACGCTGCTTAGCGGTGAGTATCTTTGCCGACGGCCGGCGTATCTTCTGTATCGAGGCGAGTGCCTGCTCGTAATTATTGTCGGTCATGTATCCGGTCACGAGATATTCCTCCACTTCGGGGGCGTAGCGCGATTCGGGGTAACGCTTCAGGAAATCCTCAAACATGCTCACCGAACTGCCGAACGGTGTGCGTCCGCCTTCGGCTTTTGCCACGGCGTAGTTGTAGAATGCCGTTTCCTGCACCTCGCGGTCATAGTCCATGCGGTAGGCTTTTTCAAGTGCGAGCAGGGCGGCGTTGACGTTGCCTGTCTGCAGATATGACTGCCCTATATAAAGGTATGCCGACTGCCCCATCGCGTCGTCACATGCTGTCACCGGCTGCAAGGTGTGTATGGCGGCTTCGTAGTCGCTGTCCTTGTACTGGCACACACCGAGTATGTACATTGCCGACGGTTTCGGATTGGTCACGTCACCTGTATATTCCGCTATGTAAGGCAACGCCCCGGCTTCATCGCCGAGGTTGTAGAGCGACTCGCCCGCTATGCGCTGCATCTCGGAGCGGTATTCCGGGATGTCGTTAATGTGTGCCTTGGCAAGTGCGAGTGCCTTGTCGTAGTCATGGTCGATGTAGGCTATCTGGGTGAGATAATAGGGTGCTCGGTTGCCGGGTGCGGTGCGGGTGTCAGCTTCGGTGAAATATTTCTTCGCTTCTGCGTAGGCTCCCTGCGCGTAATAGATATAACCCTGATAGAAGCGTGACGCACCGGCGTAGCGGTCAACTCCCTGCAGCCGGCGGAATCCTGCGAGAGCCTTATCGTAGTCGCCGAGCATCATCAGGCAGTAGGCGGTACGGTAGTCGTAATCTTCCTGCGCCGCCAGGTTAAGACCGCCCTTGTCTATCATGCGGTAGCCCGCGAGAGCCTTTTTATAATTGCCGTCAAAAAAGTCGCAGTCGGCGATTCCCATCTTTGCCTCAAGCCTGAAGCGCGATGCAGGATACTCGTCGACAAACTTTACCAGCTCCCGTCTCGCCTCTTCAATCGATCCTGATTTCAGATAGGCAAGTGCCGCCGTGTAGGCAGCAGCCTCGATGTCGTCGGGTGATGCAAGCCCGGTTTCCGGCGAGGTAAGCTGGTCGATGGCTCCCGTATAATTATTGTCACGATACATCAGTTCGCCCCGGGTTACAAACCCTTCCGGATTGGGCGAGTTGACCTGTGGGTGTCCGCTTAGCGCCATTGCGAGCGCCGCAGGCAGTATAACAATCTTTTTCATCTATTGCGGATTTTAAATCGGTCGGCTCTCATGACGGTACATCCCTCAATCCCTGCCACACACGATTATTATTGCAAATATACGAAGAATATTCGGTGAAAAAAATAGCGAAAGTCGACCGGAGGTCGGTTCGCGTTGGCGAAGCCAATTTTTTAAGCCACATATACGAAGAATATTCGGTGAAAAAAATAGCGAAAGTCGACCGAAGTAGTTTTCCGTTGTCGGAGTCGTTAAGGTCCCTAACGACTCTAACGACTCTAATGACCTTAAAGCCCTTAAAGCCACCGCGTAGCTGTAGGGGCTGCCGGAAGGCAGCCCGCGACCCGCTGGCAACCATAGTCCCGCCCGCGCGTACCCGCTGCCACGTTGCCCGATAGGGCATCATCTTCGTTTAGCCGTCGGTTGAGCGTAGCGATACCGACGGAAAGCAAGTCTCCCCGGATGTTTCCGTCAGGAATCATCTTTAATGCTATATTATGTTTTTCAACATGCTTTCTCGGAAGTTCAAATATAATTTATAAATTTGCAGCTACATACATAAGAAAGCGTTTATCCGCGCTGATTCTTGACTGTTGGAAATTCTCGCAAAATTTCATGTTCATGTCAAGGATTGAGCAACGGTAGATGCCCGTTGATATGTAATATTTTGTGTCCGGTAAGTTTCTCGTGAGAGAAATTGCCGGGTGCATTGATTGCATATACAAGCGTGGGCTTCTGGCGTTGCCGTCCGACATGAATAGGGCAATGCGAGAAGCCTCCAACAGTAGGACGGTAACAGATACAGATTCCTACGCTCTTCTTTTTTACTATTCTCTTAATCGCTTGACAGGGGAGTCGGCCGGGCAGGTAATTTTGAATATGAACAGCACAGTGAAAAAGATTATTCTATCATCAACGGTAATTGCCGGGCTTGTTGTGTCATCTTGCGGAAGTCATTATGAAAAAGCACAGGTTGACCTGGTGCCGGTAAAGAGCGGAGACTCCTGGGGATATGTGAATCTGGAAGGTAATTATGAAATCAATCCTCAATTTACAGAAGCGGATGCGTTTTTTAAAGGACGTGCATGCGTGGCAAAGGGAGACAAGTGTGGCTATATTGATGAAAAGGGAACTTTTGTGATTTCTCCAAAATACGCTTCCGCCACTTTCTTTACGGAAGAAGGGGCTTGGACCGTTGAGCCTGAGGGACCTCCGGTGTTGATAGACAAGGATGGAAAGGAACTCCTTGTGATGAAGGAGGCTGAACGCGTATGGGCATTTAGCGAAGGACTTGCTCTGGTGGAGACGGCAGATGGAAAATACGGCTACATTGACCGCAATGGAAAATTTGTAATCAAGCCGACATTTGATAGCGGTCATCCTTTCAGTGACGGTCTTGCATGGGTTGAAGAAAGATATAGGTCCGGGTATATCGACAAGAACGGAAAATGGGTTATAGCGGACTCTGTTTACTATCCTAAGGGCTCGTTTATAAACGGTCGCGCCATTGTGGGAACCTATGCCGGTGAGGAGGGTGTGATTGACAAGACAGGCAAATTTGTTATCAACCCGCAGTTTTCCGGGATGTTTCCTGATGGCGATAGGTTTATTATTAAGGTCGGTGATGAATGGGGCTGGTGTGACGCCCAGGGGAAGATTGTAATCAATCCTCAATTTTCCGCTATCTTTTTTACCGGCTTTGGTGACAGCGATATGGCACCGGTCAAAATCGGCGATGAATGGGGCTACATTGACCGTAAAGGAAAAATCGTTATTAATCCGCAATTCGGGTTGGCGACCTCATTCATCCAAAATAAATGGGCATGGGTAACTAAGGATGGAAAGTCCGGTCTGATTGACCGTAAAGGAAATTATGTGGTTAATCCTCAGTTCAGGGATATATCGATGTCATATCTTGCGTCTCAGAATAAGGATATTTTTGCAAATACAGATGCATTATCTGTCTGTTCACAATATTTCAATGCTGAGGCGGTGGTTGAAGAGGTCATGAAGTCAGTCACTCAAGATGCTGTGTATGATGTCAACTTTAATATGTCCATAGGCGATTTGATGAAGAAATATGGCATAGATGAAAACCGGCTTGGAAGCTACGGTTCCATACAGTTGAAAGATTTTACCATTACTAAAGATGTCGATGCCACTCTTGTGGTAGACGGGGAATTTTTTGAACTCGTTTCCGATGGATGGTGGGGAATGACTAATGTCCTCAATAAGAAGGCAAAGCCTGATAAGATATCCCTTATGTTGAATATGAAAGGAAAGGCAGAGGGAAAGAGACAGCAACTGTCTGATGCATTTGCGGAGAAAATGAAACTTAAAGTGCTGAAAGATGATGACAATTATCGCTTTGCTGAAGGAACCTATGGTAAATTCAAAGTGGAGATATTTGAATATTACGGAGGAATCGATATAAGATTTAAAAAGAAATAATCAGGATAATCATGAAAAGAACAATAGTAATTTTGCTGCTGCTTATTGCAGTGCTGAATGTAAGAGCCGATTATTATACAGCGCGGAACCAGTATAATGAGGAAGTCGGGCTGGAATATTTCGAAAGGGGAAATTATGATATGGCACTCCCGATGCTCCAGCAGGCGGCAAAGTCGGGAAGCCTCCCCGCACTGAATGCCCTCGGACAGATGTATGAAAACGGTCTGGGAGTCACAGCCGATAAAACCATCATGATGAATATGTACACTAAGGCGGTAGCCGGAGGGCATGTCCCGGCAATCATTAATCTTGCATCTTATTACTATAAGAATGGCAATACCCCTAAAGCGATAGAACTTTGGGAAAAGGGGGTAAAATTGGGCGACCCATTCTGTATGATGAAAATGGGCAGATGCTATGAGCTTGGAGTAGGGGTGTCTGTCGATTTTAACCGCGCAGAAGACTTGTATTACAGGGCTTCCCAGGTGTCACCTGCATATAAGGAAGACTTGGCTTCGATATGCTACAAAAAGGAGCTTTGGGAGCGGGCTTTCAAGATTTATTGGGAGATTTATACGTCGGGGGAATACCTGAGTGATATGGGTGGTGCGGAGCTTGCCGCCCTTCTCGCGGCGGAAAACAGCATTGCTTATCGTAATCCTGCTGCGAATGTGACCAAAACCGCAACCTCGCCCGTCGACATGGCTCGCGAGCTTAATCTCGCCAAAGCCGCCCAGGTATGGCTTAACAAGGTACAAAACCCGTCAAAGATAACAGGCTCGTTACATTTCATGACCCCCATGGAAATGGATTGGGACAAGGTGTTGGAAGGATTGCCTGAAGTGAAGGCGCGCATAGATGAGTATAATCTTGCTGAGCAAAAAATTGATGGAGGATACGAGGTGTTTCCCATGAGTCGCCTTTCCCGGTATCCGGAGATGATAGGTGGCGATGAGAAATTTGCTGACTGGGTATGCTATAATATGAGATATCCGGTTGAAACAGATGGTGAGAAAGCGAAGGGTCGTGTGGTAGTGGCAGGTATTGTCGGTTATGACGGTAAATTTTCCAATCCTGTGATTATCAAGTCGGGAACGCCTGGAATGAATCGAGAGGCACTGAGGCTCGCAAGTAACATGCCGTTATTTACCCCGGGCGGCATATCGACTAACTGTCGAAGCTATTTCGCTGTCCCGATTGTTTTCAACCCCGACTCCTATGCCCCGTGGCGGAAATCTGTCAATACGAATACCTCCTCTGATGAAATTTGCACTAATCCCGATACTGGGGCTGAATTTCCCGGTGGTCAACAGGCTCTGTATCGGTGGCTGGGGGAGAATTTGCGTTATCCTCCAGCAGCAGTAGAAAACAATATTCAAGGAAGGGTTGTGGTCTCTTTTGTCATTGAAAAGGATGGTTCCATAGGCAAGGTAACTGTTATCAGATATAAGGACCCGGATTTAGATAAGGAGGCAATTAGATTGATTAAGTCAATGCCGAGATGGACTCCTGCTCAATATAACGGGCAACCTGTCAGGTCACAGATGAATATTCCGATAACTTTTAGTTTGTCACGGTAATCACCCGCTATATTTATACGAACTATAGCAAAATTTTATTATTTATAGTCGGAACGCGGGCTTGCATCTACTCGTCCCCCTACAACGGCTTGTGAATCAGCGCGTATCGCGTAGCTGTAGGGGCGGCTGGAAGGCCGCCCGCGACCCGCCCGCTGCCATGTTGCCCGACAGGGCATCATCTACATTTAGCCGTCGGTTGAGCGCAGCGATACCGACGGAAATAGGAGCAAAATCAGATGTTTCCGGAGGAATCATCTTGTCGCACGGTTGATGATTCCCTGTCGGGAAACGATATGAGGGAGAGCCCGCTGTCCGTGGGTTTCGCTACGCTCAACGCCACGGCTAAATTTGGATTATCCCCGGAACGGGGATAAAGCCGGTTCATGACGATTGCCGCGTAGTGCGTGTATGCGGGCGAGCTTCCACTGCCCCTACAACGACTTGTGAATCAGTGCGTATCGCGTAGCTGTAGGGGCTGCCGGAAGGCAGCCCGCGACCCGCTGGCAGTCATCGTCATGCCCGCGCGTGCCTGCTGCCACGTTGCCCGACAGGGCATCATCTCCATTTAGCCGTCGGTTGAGCGCAGCGATACCGACGGAAATAGGAGCAAAATCAGATGTTTCCGGAGGAATCATCTTGTCGCACGGTTGATGATTCCCTGTCGGGAAACGATATGAGGGAGAGCCCGCTGTCCGTGGGTTTCGCTACGCTCAACGCCACGGCTAAATTTGGATTATCCCCGGAACGGGGATAAAGCCGATGCATGACGATTGCCGCGTGGTGCGTGTATGCGGGCGAGCTTCCACTCGCCCTACATGGAGGACAAAATCATAGTTCTGCAATACCCACGCAATGTGATGGTGGTGTTGCCCGATAGGGCATCATCCCTATAGTGTAATCTGGTGGGAGATTGTGCCAAAGGGCAGTTCTGTAAGGTCGAGAGAGATATCGGGGCAGGTCAGTGGATGCCAGAAACGCGAGCATTTATCAGCCGGCATGTGGCATCTCTTGTCATTATGTATTCTCAGGCAAAAACGCGATTTATGGTCGGTAAGGTCTTTGAATGTCGACAGCTTTTCGGGGGTAGGTTCGTAAATTATTATATGCCCCTGCATGGTTATATTTTTACTGCCGAAGTGTTGCAGGGGAGCAAGCAGATGAAGCATTTTCAGATAGCTCCCCACTATCTGATTCTTGGCTTTTGAAAGATTGTCGACTTCAAATGAGCTTTTAAGTTCAAAGAAATGAAATACGATATCATCGCCCTCCTCACGGCAAAAGAGACCGTCACACTCTCGCGTCATGATGTCGTGACATTCCAGGTCGGCTGTTACCCCATTTTGGGCTTTGGAGTGAAATGATTTGGTATTTTCAAGGAAATCTCTTGAAAAATTCCATCCGGTCACATTTTTTACCGTTAATTTTTGAAAGGTGTTAGGTTTACCTATGTTCTCATGCTCGAAAATAACCACATCGGAACCGCTGACAAGCTTTGCTGCAAAAGCAGGGTATAGTTTATTGAAATTAGTTATTATCCTGTTCATCGTTATCGGGGTCTCGGTGTGACTCAATTATATCCTCAAGATCGTCGTAAACCTTTGCGCTTCGCTGCATGGTCTCGTCAATGACAGTCTTAAATGTGTCAAACGGTACTCCCATGCTTGTGTCCTGTTCCTCTACCATGGAACGACCGGCGCGCGTCGGTTTGATGTAATATGCCCCTATGCTGCCTGTAGGCAGTGCGGCTTCGGGGTCAAATCCAAGCTGTGAGCAATATTCTGCGAATCTGTCGGTATCATTCATGATACCGCGCATTATGCCGAGGCGAGCCAGGTCATTGATTTGTCGCAGCAGGTAATCGCTGTGGGTGGTTATCTGCAGATGGGCACCCGCATTTATTGAATAGCAGAGCAGTTCGGCTACTTTTACTTGTAATTCCGGGTGTAGATGCGACTCCGGTTCTTCAAAAAGGGTCGAGCATTGTCCGAGGTATCCTTTCTGCAGCATTATTGCAAACGGGGTAAGCTCTTTTATTGACGATGCCGCTGCTGTGATAGGTATGGAGAGTCCTTCGGCGAGTTTGTACACAATCTCGTCGTCAACTATTGATATGTCGCCGTGCAGTATTGATTCCTTCAGCGTGGATTGCACTTTTTGCTCAATCTCTTCATTTGATTCTTTTGACCGAGGTTGAGCCGGCGAGATGCTTTTTAGTATCGCGAGGTCGTTTATAAATTCGCGATACATACCGCTAATCATTGCCCTGGCGCTCTCAGGCAACGCAAGCAGACTGCCTCGCGACGGAGGCATAAGGAATGTCTGCGTGATGTCGATGTCATAGAGACGCCGGAGGAAATGGGCTATCAGGAAGCGGAACGGAAGGTTTTTCCACGCGACTCCGTTGGTGGGCAGGTTGATAGGGTCGTCCAGCTCAATCAGGTTAAGTGTCTCGATATGATCAATGACTTCACCGGAGCCAAGGCTCATTGTACCTCTTTTCAGGGTAAATGAAAAATTTTCGGGTAGACCTGCAAACTCAATTCTGAAATCAGCTTTCAGGTTGGGGTCGCCGAGAGTCTGTCGCAGGTAGTCGATGCCACACTCATTTATCCATTTTACAAGTTCACCGGTAGAGACGCGGTAAAGCAGATTGGTGTCATCGGGAAGCCCGTTTTTTAACCGTTCATAGTCAATCTGATGAACTTCAAGCACTTCGCGTAGCCCTTCGCCTGTGATAATACGGTAGACATAATGCACAAGCAGCGACAGGTAACTTTTGCCAACACCCGACGGTCCGGAAAAGATAAGGAACGGTTTAAGCCCGATTGTTACCGGCCCTTCGATTGGTCCGAGACGGTTGATGTGAATATTGATGTTGTGCATGATGTATATTATTATATGGATATATGCAAAGTTAGGCAAACGGCATGTAATTCAAAAATATTAAGCCGACAAACTCTATTGCGTTGGATTGTTAAATTATATACGAATGAAATAAAGTACCATAATGGGATAAAATAGTATCATAGACGCGCACAATTTGTGATTATATTTGCATGACCTTAACATAAAAAAGAATTAACTAACCTAATTTAATAACCTAAATCAAACATTATGATTAAAAATTTACTCTCTTTTGCTGCTGTCGCAGCTCTTGCAGTATCATCTGTTAATGCAGCTGATCCCGTGAATTTGACTCTTCAACCCGGTTGGGGTGCAGCTGGTGGTCTTGAAGGTATCTCATTGACATGTGGTTCTCAATGGGGTCAGTATCATCTTTATAATGCTGAAATCCCTTTGACTGAATACAAAGGTTGCTTAATCGAATATGCAACAGAAAGTGCCGATAGCTGGCAGTTAAAAATAGAAGATGCACAAGAGCATTATTGCGACCTGAGTGCAGCCCAGACTTCTTTAACGGTTTCTTTCGCCGACTATACCGCTGATGTGAAGTATGTGGATATTCAGGGTAAAGTAGCTGATGCAACGATAGTTATAAACGGATTTTATCTTATCAAATCTGATGATACCAAGGTTCCTGTAACTACAGGTTCTTCTTTCTGGGGTATCACCGTAGGTGCTTATGCAACTCCATGTGCCCTTACCTTTACTGAAAATTACGGTGGTGCCGAGCTGTTGGCTGACGGTAAATCTATTGCTCTTTCTGCCGGGTCTAAGGAGGTTTACACTATCAAGATTGAACTCTCGGAAGGTGCGCCTACTGAAATTCTTCTTGAGGCGGATGACGCTGAGGGAAAGGGATTCCTTTGGAGCTATCCTAACTGTGCTGTAGGCGAGAAGGAAGTGTCTCTTGTGCTCAATGGCGCTGAACTTGAAAAGGATTGCGCAAAGGTGTGGGTAAAGACTCCCGCAAAATCAGAAACTCCTGCTAATTTTGCTTCTGCAACATTAGAAATAACCGGTAGCACTGTCGGTATCGATAACGTGGCTGTAGATGAGAATGCTCCTGTTGAATACTACAATCTTCAGGGTGTTAAGGTTGCCAACCCCGCAAACGGTATCTATGTTGTACGTCAGGGCAACAAGGTAAGCAAAGTCCTCGTGAAGTAATCAACATTATTTATTATCCATAAAAGGGTGTATCGAATTTTTCGATACACCCTTTTTGCTTATTGTCCTGTCCTTAAGGCCTTTAACGACCCTAAGGTCACTAACGACCCCGTCTAACTGACAACTGCCCTCTGACAACTCTCAACCGACAACTCTTTCCCCGTCAGGGGATAATCCCTATTTAGCCGTCGGTTGAGGGAAGCGATACCGACGGAAAGCAAGCCCAAGCGCAGATGTTTCCGGAGGAATCATCACGGAGCAAAGACGGCTGCACCAAGGTACAGCCCTACTCTTGGGCAACTTCAAAAAACTTTGTCACTTCTGCCCCTCAGTCCTTCTGTATCCCTTACGAACTGAAATCTGACAGCTGAAATCTGACAACTGACAACTGACAACTCTATTCCAGTATCGCTGCTACGCGCTTGAGCGCGGCGATAAACGCGTCACACTCCTCGATGGTATTATACAACCCGAACGACGCGCGCACAGTGCCTTCGATGCCGAGCCGGTGCATGAGCGGTTCCGCGCAGTGGTGACCCGTGCGCACGGCGACGCCAAGTTTGTCAAGCAACATCCCCGTGTCATAATGGTGGGCATTGCCGATAAGAAACGATATTATGGCATCTTTTCCGGGAGCGGTGCCGAATATCCTCATTCCGGGAACTTCCATCATTTGCGGCATCACGTACTCAAGCAACCGGTGCTCGTGGGCAGCAATTGCCTCCATGCCTATCGGCTCCAGATAGTCGATGGCACTCTTGAACGCCGCGATATCCACAAAGTCGGGTGTCCCCGCCTCAAATTTAAACGGCAGTTCGGCAAAGGTGGTGTGCTCGAAGCTCACATTGCCAATCATCTCGCCTCCGCCTTGATAGGGGGGCATCTTCTCAAGCAGTCCGCGCTTGCCGTAAAGCACTCCCACTCCGGAAGGACCGTACATCTTGTGAGATGAAAACACATAGAAGTCGCAGTCGAGCGCCGTCACGTCGACACGCTGATGGGCTACTGCCTGCGCACCGTCGACCAGCACCGGCACACCATGGTCGTGTGCCTCCCTGATTATCTCCGCTACCGGATTGACCGTGCCGAGCACATTGCTCACATGAGCTATCGAGACCATCGCCGTATGTTCGTTGAACAGTTTGCGGTAGGCATCCATGTCAAGTATGCCGCTGTCATCCATCGGGATTACACGCAACTTCACGTTGACACGGCTCTGTAGCAGTTGCCACGGCACTATGTTGGCATGGTGCTCCATGACGCTGATGATTATTTCATCCCCGTCATGGAAAAATGTGCCGCCATACGACGATGCAACGAGGTTGATTGCCTCCGTGGTGCCGCGCGTGAAGATGATTTCTTGGGTCGAGGAAGCGTTTATCCATCCCCGTATCCTTTCGCGCGCCGCTTCCTGCAGCGATGTCATCTCCTGCGACAGGGTGTGTACGCCACGATGCACGTTTGCCTTCGTGTTGTAGTAAATGTTTTCGATGCTTTCCACCACCTGACGCGGTGTCTGCGATGTGGCGGTGTTATCGAGATATATGAGCGGGCGGTTGTAGATTTTCCTGTCAAGGGCGGGAAAATCGAAACGCAGCCGGTTTACATCGTAATTGTCCATGATTTACTGTTTTTTTGCCGAGAGGCAGCTCGTCATGCAGTCACCGCAGAATGATTCCTGTCCCTGAAAACGCTTTTCGACAAGAAGGTGAAGGCGCTCGCGCAGCCCTTCCATTCTAACGGTGTCAATCACTTCCGACATAAATGCTTGCATGAGCATCGTGCGCGCAAGTTTCTCGCCGATACCGCGTGAACGCATGTAGAACAATGCCTCCTGGTCGAGCTGTCCGGTCGTGGCTCCGTGGCTGCACTTCACGTCGTCGCAGTATATGAGCAGCTGCGGCTTGGTATGCATCTTCGCACCTGTTGATGCGAGCAGGTTGCGGTCGCTCTGGTATGCTTCGGTCTTGACTGCTCCTTCATTGACCGTGATTCCTCCTTCAAAAGCACCGGAGGCGTCATCGTCAAGTACATATTTGAACAGCTGGCGGCTATGGCAATAAGAGCCGAGATGATTGACCGACGAGTTGTTGTCGATATGCTGGTGACCCGATGCGATTGCCATCCCTGCAAGGAGGGTGTCACATCCGTTGCCGGTGATTTCTATATTATAGTCATTGCGGGTGGTTCCGCAGCTGAGGGTCATGCCGTTGACAATCAGCGATGAATTTTCCTCCTGACGGGCATATATCGACGAGCAGCGCGAGGTGCCTTCGCCCGATTCCTCAAGATCGTAATAGTCGAGCCGCGAATTGGCGTTGAGTACAATCTCGACTACCTGCGACGACAGATATTTCTGCGACGAGTCCTGGGTGTGGTCACACACAAGCAGCTGTGCCGATGCGCCCTCCTCCATCACTATCAACACGCGGCGCACAGCCATGAGCGGAGTGGGGGAACTGAATATGTTGACAAGCTGTAGCGGCTTTTCAAGTGTCACGCCCTTCGGCACATAAATCATCACGCCATCTTCTACCAGCATCGTGTTAAGAGCAGTGGTGGGGGAATGGAGCGATGCTACTTTTCCGTAGTATCTGCCGACAAGCTCCGGATGCTCGGTGGCGGCTTTGGCAAGACTGCCGAATATCACTCCTTCGGGTAGACGCGATTGAAGCGACCCTACGGGGTGAAACTCGTCGTTGACCACGATACCGAGCAGTGTGCTCAGGTTGGGCACTCCGCAGTGAAACGATGCCGCCACATCGACCGGGATATTGACGCGGTTGATGTTTAGTCCGAAGTCGGGAGCCATCATCTCCTCTATCGAGGTCTTTTCATAACCCTCGGTGTTTCTGTCGGGGAGGCTTTTCCCCTTCAGGGCGTCAAATGCCTCTTGCCGCAGGGCGTTGATTACCGGAGCCGAGTGGCTGTCGAGAGTCTCCCGGTGGTCGCGGTAGATATCTGTGTATTGTGAGAGACTGCTCATGGTCAATCGTGATTTTCGTTCTGTTTTATCCAGTCGTAACCCTTCTCTTCAAGTTCGAGCGCCAGCTCCGGACCTGCTGTCTTCACGATTCTGCCCTTGTAGAGCACATGCACGAAATCAGGCTTGATGTAGTCGAGCAGACGCTGATAGTGGGTTATGACGATGGTGGCGTTGCGGTCGGTCTTCAGTTTGTTGACACCGCCGGCAACTATGCGGAGCGCATCGATGTCAAGACCGGAGTCGGTCTCGTCAAGTATTGACAGGCGAGGCTCAAGCACAGCCATCTGGAATATCTCGTTACGCTTCTTCTCACCCCCTGAAAATCCTTCGTTGACGGAGCGTGACGCAAGCTTGTTGTCAAGCTCGACGATGGCGCGCTTCTGACGCATCAGCTTCAGGAAGTCGCTTGCCGACAACGGCGGCTCGTTGAAATATTTGCGCTTCTCGTTGACGGCGGCGCGCATGAAATTTACCATTGACACTCCCGGAATCTCTACCGGATACTGGAACGAAAGGAACAGTCCTTCGTGGCTGCGGTCCTCCGGGGAAAGCTCAAGCAGGTGCTTCCCGTGGAAATCAACACTGCCTTCTGTGACGGAGTAACCGGGTGCGCCGGCAAGCACCATCGAAAGGGTTGATTTACCCGAACCGTTTGGTCCCATGATAGCGTGTACCTCGCCTTCGCGCACCTGAAGGTTGATGCCTTTCAATATCTCTTTACCGTCGACCGATGCGTGGAGGTCGTGAATGTCAAGTAATATGTTTTTATCCATTTCGGTTATGTTTTTTTCTGTTATTGAATCAATGGCGGTAGTCCGCGATCCCCGAGGGTGTCATCCTACCGAACCTTCAAGTGTCACCTGAAGCAACCGTTGTGCCTCTACGGCAAATTCCATCGGGAGCTTGTTCATCACCTCCTTGGCATAGCCGTTGACGATAAGCCCGATTGCCTCTTCGGTGGGTATGCCTCGCTGATTGCAGTAAAACACCTGGTCCTCGCTGATTTTTGAGGTGGTAGCCTCGTGCTCCACCACTGCGGTGTCGTTGAGCACGTCGATATACGGGAAGGTGTGCGCACCGCATGTCGGACTGAGCAACAGGCTGTCACACTGCGTGTAGTTACGGCAACCGTCAGCCTGGGGAAGCACTTTCACCAGTCCTCGGTAGGAGTTCTGGCTGTGTCCAGCCGAAATACCTTTGCTCACGATGGTCGAGCGCGTGTTGCGACCTACATGTATCATCTTTGTGCCGGTGTCAGCCTGCTGGTAGTTGCGCGTCACGGCAACAGAGTAAAATTCGCCTGTGGAGCCTTCGCCCTGGAGCACGCAGCTCGGGTATTTCCACGTGATAGCCGAGCCGGTCTCCACCTGGGTCCATGACAGTTTGGAGTAGTCGCCACGGCAGAGTCCGCGCTTGGTCACGAAATTGTACACGCCGCCATTGCCGTCCTTATCGCCCGAATACCAGTTCTGGACGGTGGAGTATTTCACTTCGGCGCGGTCTTCGACCACAATTTCCACGATAGCGGCGTGAAGCTGGTTTTCGTCACGCATCGGGGCGGTGCATCCTTCGAGATAGCTCACGTATGCGTCATCATCGGCAACGATGAGTGTACGTTCAAACTGTCCCGTGCCTGCGGCGTTGATACGGAAATAGGTCGACAGCTCCATCGGGCATCTCACGCCCTTCGGTATGTAGACAAACGACCCGTCGGAGAACACTGCCGAGTTAAGCGCGGCAAAGAAATTGTCGCGGTAGCTCACCACGCTTCCGAGATAGCGTTTCACAAGGTCGGGATAATCTTTGACAGCCTCGGAGAATGAACAGAAAATTACTCCTAATTCGGCAAGCTTCTCCTTGTGGGTGGTCTTTACCGACACGGAGTCCATCACGGCGTCGACAGCCATTCCGGAAAGTGCTTTCTGCTCCTGCAGCGGTATGCCGAGTTTGTTGAATGTGTCAAGCAGTTCCGGGTCAACCTCGTCAAGGCTCTTCGGTCCCTCCTTTTTCTTTGGAGCGGCGTAATAGCTGATAGCCTGATAGTCGATAGGGGGGATGTCGAGATGCGCCCAATGCGGCATTTCCAGTGTCAGCCAGTAGCGGTATGCCTTCAATCGGAATTCAAGCAGCCATTCGGGCTCGTTTTTCTTTTTCGAGATAAGTCTTATAACATCCTCGTTTAGTCCGCGCGGTATGACATCGGTGTCGATGTCGGTGACAAATCCGTATTTGTAATCGTCACCGGTCACATTTTTTATAATATCGTCATCGTCCTGCCGCTTTATATTTTGGTTATCTTCATTCATCATTTCTCGCTTGATATATTGGGTATATATGTGTGTAAGTGAAAACAATCACGGTGGTTGAATGTTGACCCTTTAAGTAATATTGTGAATCATGTCGCCTACCGGACCCGCCATCACACCGAAGAGTTTAGGCGCAAGCTGCATCACGAATATGAAAAGCCGTCCGGAGGCAAGGGAGGAGGAGTGAAATATGATACAATGAGGCGCTATCATGTAGAAGAGATTGAGGAAGACACTCAGGAGTATCAGCCATTTGAACACGCTGAACACTCCGCCGAGCAGATGGTCAAGCCATCCTGCCATAAGGGTGTCGGTAATTCGTTGCAGAAGCGATGCAAATGCGCCGATACTGAAATATACCACCAGATACACCGTGATGCCGCCGGCTATGTTTGCAAGGGTGGCATTGGTGAATGTGTCGGGAAACCATGACATGTACAGCCCTCCGACATCATCGGAGAAAAAACGACATGCGATTATGCCGAGAATCACACCGCCGATTGAAGCAATCTGCGAGATGATGCCCTTGTAAAGTCCGAGTACAAGGGATGCGCCGATTACTATCAGCAATATTATGTCTATCGTGGTCACTTGTCAGAATGATTTATCGCTGCAAAATTACGAAATTCCGTCAACATATTCAATAGCAATGTCATTATAGACAACCGCTATCGGAATTTCCCGAGCCGCATTGCCGAAGCAACGCTGAAAATATCCCGAATATGCCAAAGGTCAACCTTTGGAATCCACCACCGTTACTTTCTCATCATTGAAACAAACGCACTAACATCTATGTCCAATGTCTGATTATTTCGCAAGAACCAATCAATGTAACTTGAATCGATTGCAAAAATTTCTCGAAATGTTTTTCCTTTATACTTGCCAAAATAAATCACATCATCGGGAGTTGTTTTTGGAAAAACTCGATTTATTTCGCCCTCAATAATACGCTCTCTATCCGATGTGTTTTCCGGGATGTTTAACAATTGGTCGAAATCTACCCGAAAGTAAGGGTCTTTTTCTATTAACCAAAAGATGTATTTTGGGTCTTGAGAATATACCTCTTTTATTGTCTTTCCTTTATATTTCCCAAATTCAATTACATAGTCAGTATGACGAATGGGGAATATTTCATTCATGTCAACTCCGGGAACATCAAGAAGAACCCATTCGCCACATCCCGCACAAGGAATCTCCTCATCTTTTATATTTGGATAGCATTCTTGTCTATAACTATCATTCGGTTTACCATCCACAAAACATTTTCCGTATGCCTTACCGTATTTTCCGCGAGGCTTAACTGTTTCAACTAAAAATGTTCTATCTCGGTTAGGATCCATGCGTCTTTCTTCGCTTGAAGAGCGAGCTAAACCTAACTCACACCTCTTTACCAAAAATGGAGTTCGCTTGCCAATGTTATAATATATGCTGAATATATTATCGCTTGGATACATATGCTATTTTTTTGAATTGAATAATGGTTTTAGGGCACTTTGGATGGCTTTCCGAACATCATCAGCTTCTGTTTCACCTTGACCCTCTGCCGTGCAGCTACAAATTGGACGCTGTGTATATGCAGATACAAACTGAATTGTAACCTCTATGGAATATCCGAGGTTGACATTTCTACGACCTGTCTCTCCAAAGTTCACAATCATTGTTTCCTTTGCGTTGTTAGGGTTCACCTCATTGACTTGGATAAATCCATTCTTAAAAAGAATACCCGATATTAGGGAGGCCGGATTTATAGATTTGGTAGTTCCTCCGTAAACGCCATATTGATTTCCGTACACTCCGGAACTTGATGTATAATCGCCTGTGGGTGATATATAGAAATAACGATAATACTCAATTGAGTCATCGTAAGTGTGGATTACAGGAGGGCGCATAGATGCGCACCCACTCAACATAAAGATTACCAATGTGGAAATTACGCTTATGTAGGCGTATTTATAAATCCTCTCCATTCGCACGATTATATTCGTTATCATAGAACATGGTTATGTAATATTTGCCGTATATTTCAGAAATCATAAACCATACAGGCTTTTTGGAGCATAATTCCATCATGTATTCAAGTGACATTTTCATTAATTCCGTTTGAACTTCATCTGTTGGATTCGCAAGTTCGTCTAGAGAATATTTCTCTAATATGATGGGCATTAACTTCTCAAGCAGGAGGGTTGTGTCGGACAATTCTGTGGGCTGTTGATAAAAAATAGCCTCATAACGCTTGTTTTTCACACTAATTTCGTAAGATATATCTTCATCATCAGGTATGAGTTCGTTTCCCAAAGACATATATTTGGTATTCTTCTCAAACTGACGACATAGATTATTGAATCTTATTTGTATTGAACGCTCATCGACAGGATTTGCATCACACAACATAATACGGCAAACCTTGTCATTATTTGTTGCTATATGGAGATTTACATCCATGCCGTTAAACTTTCCTTCCAAGACATCCTTGTTATAGGAGTTTGCACGAAATCCTTTCGCTTTTAGTTTCTGAATCATTGCAGACTTACTGCCATCAATAGGAATGCCGAGGAATTGCGTTACGTCTTTTTGAGAGTATGCACATACAGCAATCAAAACGAAGATAAGGGAGACGATTATCTTTTTCATATTTTGACATAAGCGCACCTCAGTTACCATAAGTGCAATTAAAACCACGAAGCGTGGAACTGTAATGCCACGTCTTAGTGTGAAGGTGGTCGGAATACCTTTATAGACAGATGTGGGAATTAACAGCCCCACGCATATGCGTGAAGACCGTTAAGCCAACTCTTGTCTATAGGTGAAATAGTTTCCGACGCTTTTCACACACAAGAAGAAGACATAACGCTTCTTTTTTCAAAATGTAATGATTGGACTCCTCCCAATCAACCGCAAAGTTACAACAATTTGCGGTTCATGTCAATAGGCTGGCGAAAAATAAGTTTGGTTCAGTCTTAGATATATACATATATACTGAACCAAACCTATAAATATATGCGGAGCAAAAGAGAAATGCCCCTATCATATTATCTTTTCATCAGCACCCCTAAATCATCCTCACTTATCAACGAAAAGGGAAAATCAAGGCAAATAGTAATGTTAACGGCTGCAAATTATCGATAAATCGGTTCTATTCGTTTTCTGCGGATTGCATAAATAGTACGAATTTAGTACAATTATAAGTGGGTATATTGTTGATAATCAACGCTGTTGCTCGACAGGCTAAAACTGAGGTTCGTTATTTGTTGAATATGAATTATATTCTTAACTCTTGTATTCACAAGAGTAGTTTCCTCTTTAACGAAATACTTCGAGTGCGAAAGCAACGATTTTAGAAACCGACAGTAGTCGATTGGAAGAGCGGTCACAAACCGCTCTTTTTGTTACTGGTATTTCATACGTAGTTCCACTCTGATTATCGTTGGGTCAGAGGAGGGCGGTTACTTCCTTGAAGGCGTAGGTGTGGGTGTTGCCGAAGGAGTCGAGAAGCGACAGGTGACCCGTGGGCGCCACACCGGTTATTACCGCACTGAACTCTTCGCCCGTGGCGGTGTCACGGTAATTCCCTCCATCGCGTCGCCAGAGCGATTGCATGTAGTCGGCATGACGCAGGTCGAGCGACTGTGCGAGCCTACGGTAGATGGCTTCGATAACACGGGTCAGCATTTCATCGAGCGGCAGCTCTGAGCTGGTAAGCATGATTGTTGACACGGGATTGGGAGCGTCGCTCTTGAATTCGCGCTGGTTCACGTTGATTCCTATACCGGCAATGGAATGCCCGATGGTGTTGCCTGAAAGGCTGTTTTCAATCAATATGCCACATATCTTCCTGTCACCGACATAGATGTCGTTAGGCCATTTGACGCTGACCGGAAAGCCGTCAAGATAGTGACGCAGAGCGTCAGCGATGCCGAGTGCCACCGCTTCCGATATGTAAAACTGGTCATGTGCCGCTACGTTCTCCGGTTTCAGCAGAAGCGAGAAGGTTAGATTTTTGCCAGGTTCAGCTTCCCAACTGTTGCCGCGTTGTCCGCGCCCCGCTGTCTGCGAATCGGTTATCACTACAGTTCCATCGGGCGATTCACGGGCTATTTTCGACAGGTAAGTGTTGGTGGAGTCGCACTCCTCAAGTCTGATTATATTATATCGGCTCATGACATCATACGGTTGTAAACATATAGCACCCCATCGCTATTATGGCGATGCCGAGCGCGAAATAGAGGCATCGGGCGTGGCTTCGCTTCATGCGGAATGTGAGTACCCTCACATTCATGTTGCTGAAAAACCATTCCCATCCCGCTATTGCCGCTACAATAGAGAATATGCCGCAACCTGTGAAGATGGCGGCAAGTATATAGGCTCCGGTCGTAAGGCTCATTATTCCTCCGGTTCAGTGACGGTAAGTTCGCGTGACCCGTCGGGAAGCTCTTTGATGTCGACCCGAACGGTGTCGTCGGGAAGGATGTCGGCTATGCGTTCCGGCCACTCTATGAGGCAGAGTGCGCCTGAGTCGAAATAGTCTTCCACGCCTATGTCAAATGCTTCTTCGAGTGATTCGAGACGGTAGAGGTCAAAGTGGTAGATGAGTTCAGCCGTGGTGTCGGAACGGTATTCGTTGATGATGGCAAATGACGGACTGCTTGTCGGGTCTTCCTCAACGCCGAGCGCCCTTGAGAGGGCTGAGATGAAAGTGGTCTTGCCCACACCCATGTCGCCGTAGAAGGCAAATACGGTGTAGTCGCCCATGATGTCGATAAATTCCTCGGCGGCTTTGTCGAGGTCGGCGGTGGTGGGTATAAGAATCTTTGTTGTAGCCATATTTGAAGTCGGTTATTTTGCGGTTAATGTAATAAGCGGTACGATCATTTCTTCGAGAGATATGCCTCCGTGCTGGAATGTGCCGGAGTAATATTGCACGTAGTAGTTGTAATTGTTGGGATAGGCGAAAAAGTCATGACCTGACGCGAAAATGTAGGTCGACGAGATGTTGGGCGAGGGGAGTCCGTAGCGTTCGGGATGTTTTATCTCATATACTTGCTTCGGATTGTAGCTCAGATTCTTGCCTACCTTATAGCGGAGGTTGGTGTTGGTGTTGCGGTCGCCTATCACTTTTATCGGGTTGTTGACCTGGATGGTGCCGTGGTCGGTGGTGAGGACGATTTTGTAACCTTTCTCTGCGATTTTGCGGAATAGTTCCAGTGCCGATGAATGGCGGAACCATGACTCGGTAAGCGAGCGGTAGGCGGCGTTGTTGGCGGCAAGCTCGCGTATCATCTTTGACTCGGTCCTTGCGTGAGAGAGCATGTCGATAAAATTGATTACCAGTACGTTCAGCTCATTGCTTTCGAGGTTGGAAAACTCGCGTATCAGTTTTTCTCCCGTTGCGGAATCGTTGATTTTATTATAGGAAAATTTCACCTTGCGGCGAAACCGTTCAAACTGTGTGGCAATCAGCGGCGACTCGTTGAGGTTTTTCCCTTCATCCTCATCTTCATCGACCCACAGGTCGGGAAACATCTTGGATATGTCAAGAGGCATCAGTCCGGAGAAGATGGCGTTGCGGGCATATTGGGTCGCCGTCGGCAGTATGGAGGTGTACAATTCCTCCTCGAAGGTGAATATGTCAGACAGGAGCGGCTTGACCGACCGCCATTGGTCAAGGCGGAAATTGTCAATGACGATGAAAAACACCTTTTCCCCCTTGTCGAGCAGCGGGAATATGCGTTTCTTGAATATCTCCGGACTCATGAGCGGATGGTCGCCGCCGGTCACCCAGCTTTCATAGTTTTTGCGTACAAATTTATTGAACGCCGAATTTGCCTCATCTTTCTGCATCCGCAGCAGTTCTTCCATGCTCGTATCGGCTGAAGCAAGTTCCAGTTCCCAGAACACCAGTTTCCCGTAGAGGTCATACCAGTCTTCAATAGTGCGGCAGTCGTTTATCAGCGTGGATATGTTGTTGAACTCCTGCCGGTAGTCGGTTGCCGCCTGTTCGCTTACGAGGCGCTCGGAATGGAGATTCTTTTTTATCGAAAGCAGTATTTGGCTGGGGTTGACGGGCTTGATGAGGTAGTCGGCTATTTTGTTGCCGATTGCCTGGTTCATGATGTTTTCCTCCTCGCTCTTGGTAATCATGATGATGGGGGTGAGTGGCACAAGCTGCTTTATCTGTGCAAGTGTCTCCAGCCCTGTCAATCCGGGCATGTTTTCGTCAAGTATGATGAGGTCAAACCGGTTTGACTCAACAAGGTCGAGCGCATCCCTGCCGCTGTTGGCGGTGGTCACGTCATATCCTTTGTTTTTTAAAAACAGTATGTGGGGCTTCAGCAAGTCAATCTCGTCATCGGCCCATAATATATTGTACCGGTCCATAATCGGGTCTTTTTAATCCAATAAATCATCGTCACCCTCCGATCCGGCAGGATATTCAGGATAAACCGGCGTTGCTGCAGGCTTTTGCGGCACTGCTGTCGGTGTGGGTTGCGGCTGCGGCTCAGCTTCCGGTTGTGGCTCGGGTTGAGTAGGCTGTGCCGGTTGTGGCTGCGGGGTCGATTGTCCGGGCTCTTCTTGCACTCGGCTTGGCTCCGGGAGTTCCTCGGTGTGAACTTGCGGCTGAACTTGCTCGGGCTGTGACTTCGGCTCATGTTGTTCTTGCGGCTCCGTATCCACTTGCTGTAGTTCAGGTTCCGGCAGCGGTGCTGGTTCCGGTTCGGGCACGGTCTTTGTCGCTTCCATAGCTGCTTCTGTTGCTTCTTCAGCGTCTTCTTCGCCCGGCTCTTCGGGACGGTCGCCTACGATGGCATCGTAATACATGTCATCAGTCTCCACATCGCCCGGAGCGGTGACGACAGGCGCTTCAGCCGCCTGTTGGTCGACATACCGGAAATAATCCTCGAATGTGCTTCCGTGTTGCAGGAGGGTGTCAAAGTTCTTTACGCTTATCATCACCGGACGCACTTGAGGCGGCAGCACGAGGTCGGCGTCGCTTTCCATGACCTTGCGGTAATGCATAAGTTCCTCAAAGTTAGCAAATCCTTTTACAAGAAGCAAACCGAGACGCCCGAAATTCATCGGCTCAAGGTCAAAATCTTTTACTACAAACGCTCCGAAGTTGTGACGCGCCACGTCAAAGAGGAGCTGGTTGCCCGACACCTCGTCGGTGGGATACACAAGCACAAGCAGCTGCGGCTCAGCGGGATTGAGGTCAAACGCGATAGAGTCGGTCGACATTGCCGTGGAGTCGTTGCCAAGCCGGAGATCCCAGATCATTCCGCGCATGTTGGTGGCACCGCTATGTAGCTTGCGCCCCTGTGCGAGTCCGCGCAGATAGGATGATGCAACGGGTGTGATGTCGGTCTCCGGATAGCGTTCGAGCATCTCTTTCAACACCGCGCGGAAACTTTCCTGGTCATTTTCCGACACATAGCTGAGAGCGTCGATAAACATGAATTTGGGCATTATCTTGCTCAGCGGGTATTTTTTCATCATCTCGCGATAAGCGGCGTGTACCTCGCTGTTGCGGTTGTCGAGATATGCCTCGTAGGCGCGTTCATACATCCGTTCCTGGTCGCTCTCCATGTCGCGCAGCTTGTCGAGATAGTCGGGGTCACGCATCGCCATGCCATATTTCGATTCCGGGAAATCACTGAGCATCAAGGCACGGTAACGCTCGGCAAGCGGCTTGTTGCCGGCGCGCATATACATCAGATACATATTGTAGTATATATCCATGCGGTAGATGTTGTCGGGATAGCGTCCCAAAAGGTCAAGCCATTCGTCGGAAGCGTCGTTGTATGCCTCAAGCTGGTCTTTGAGTATCAATCCGATATTGTACATTCCTTCCTGTATGATGTCGTTGGCGGTGAGCTTTTCCTCGGGAGTCGAGGGTATTTGCCGCAGATAGTATTCGGGGAAATGCGGGTCGTTCTGCTTCTCGGTGTCCTCTTCTTTCTTCCCTTCTTCACCTTCGGCGGCTTCCTCTGACTCACTGTCCTCGTCATCACTGCTTTCGCTGTCAAAGTCGTTGAAGCTGAACGATGCCTTGTTGCGGCGTCGCCAGTCATCTTCGAGTTTTCGTGATCCCCAGCGTTTCTGGAAGTCGGTCTTTCCGGCATTGCGGGTCGCCGTGTTGTAGAAATACCATGAATCGTCGGTGTTCATGGTGAAGGTGGTGGGAGCAGAAGCTGCGTTGCCGTTGTTCTGCACATTGTTGTTGCCCTGCTGCTGGGCAAGATATTCCTCGCGTTTCAGCCTTTCGGCTTCCTCCGCCTCCTTTTTCTTCAGTTCGTCGATTATCTTGTTGACCACGGCAAGCTGCTGCTCTTCGGTCATCTCCGACAGGCGCAGCAGCGAGTCGTTGAGCGTCACATTCTGAGAATAAAGCGCGAGCTGGTCGAGCACGTCGCTGCGGGCGCGCAGGGAGTCGATGCCGGGATAGCTTTCGGGCAGCAACGGCACAGCCTCGGCGTAACAAGGCTGCGCGAGGTCGTAGCGGTGACGGTCGAAGTAGAGAGAACCGAGTTGCAGTTGACTGATTGCCTTGTCGATGCCGTTGCGCGTCGACTTCTCTGCAGCGAGTTTATAATTGTCGATTGCCTTTACCGTATCGCCGCGCGACAGGTAGAGATTGCCGATGGCATAATATATCTGGTCGAGATACGGCTTGTTGCGGTCGTAGCGCGTCATGCGGCGCAGCGCCTTGACTTCCGGCTCCACATTGGTGCCGGAGTAGACTTCGCTCTGCTTTATGCGGGCGTTGAGCTGGGCGCGGTATGACACTTGCGATCCCGCCGACTTCTTGTAAGCCTTGTATGCGGCATCTTTGTTTCCTGCGCGTGCCTGTAGCTGACCGAGAAGGAAATACAGACGCGACTTCTGAAGCCCTGACGAGTGCTTTATGGTCTTTTCCACGTATGGGATTGCTTTCAGCGGGTCATGAGACTGCAGAAGCATGGTGGCGTACACCATATTGTAAAGTCCTTGCAGGTCACCGTTGACGAGTGCCTTTTCCGGTATCTTGGTCACGATATTCTCTGCCTCGTAGTCCCATCCCATAGCGAGATAGGAGCGCGCCTGCCAGAGCTTTGCCTCGGTGATGGTGTTGGGAAGCCAGGTGAAATGCTTTACGATGTAGTAAAATGTTGATGCCGCGCCGAGAAAGTCACCGTTGTTGTACTGTGAACGTCCCATCTGCATCCATGAATTGTGGATGAAGGGGTTGTATTCGTCACGTTTCATCCATGCCTTGTATTCCGGGTCGGTTGATTTGCCGGGTTTCTTTGCCGGCTTCTTCTTGATTGACCTTAGCTGGATTGCTTTCTGCGCTTTTTCTATCGAGCGGGTGAAATCGCCGGTGGGCTGTGGCGCGTCGGGGTCTTTGCGGGCATCGGTAGGATGGATGAAAAGCAGCCGCGAATAGTCATCTTCATATCCGCGTTCGAGCGTCTTCATCGTCTCCTTGTAATGCTCGTCGCCGTTGTAGTAGATATTGTAGCGGGTGATAAAAGCCTGATAATTACGTGACATGGCGGTGTTTTTCCGCGGACCGCACGACACGACGGCTACCGAAATAAGGAGTAGTATTATCAGTGTTAACTTTTTCACGTTTAATATATTGGCTTACGTTATAGAATAACGCCCGATACCGCCGATTATTGCACAAGATGGCGTGTAATGATATCGGCACACAGACGTGCCATGGCATATACGGCAATCTGCAGCAGCACGATTATAGCCGAGCAGGGCACATCGATTACTGTTGCGAGGAGCAGTCCCGCAAGCGACGAGGCGAGCGACACTCCCATCGCCACGAGCATTATCGACATGAAACGCTTGCACCACACTTCCGCGATAAGTATAGGCACTGTCAGCATGGCAAGAAGGAGCATTATGCCTATCAGCCTGATAGTAAGCACTACGCTCACAGCCACAAACACTGTCATGGCGTAGTTGATGAACTTTACGGGGAGTCCCGCTACCTTGGCGAAGTCGCGGTCAAAGGCGCAAGCGATGATGGTGTGTCTGAACGCGAGGAAAAAAGCAAGCAGCAGGGCTGTGAATACGGCAAAAAGCCACAGGTCGGAAGCGGTGATGGTGAGGATGTTGCCGAAAAGGAAGGTGTTAAGCTCCGGTACATAGCCCGGCGTTAGAAATACAAACAGTATGCCCACCGCCATGCCGAGTGACCAGATGACCGCTATCGCCGAGTCTTCCCTCACCTTGTAGCGACCCGCCATCCATTCTACTCCGAGCGATGACACGACGGCAAAGACTGCGGCGGTGGCGACGGGACTGATGCCGAGATAGTAGCCGAGTCCGAGACCGCCGAAACAGGCATGGGTGACACCGCCGGTAATAGACACCATGCGGCGGCTTATAATGTAGGTGCCGATGATTGCGGCGGCGATACTGATGATTATGATGCCCGCAAGCGCGTTCTGAAAAAATGTATATTGTAGAAACTCCATCGCTGACAGGTTATTGCACTATGTTTGCTTCACGGCGAGCCTCGGCTACGATCATCAGCAGCTCCTCCTTGACCGCCGACGGCAGCTCTATGCCGCGCAGCTGGATGCTTCTGCCCCAGCCGGCGATATCTTCCGGCAGGAGAGTCAGCAGCACGTCACGGAACTGCTCGATTTCCTCGTCGGTGTAATCGTCGGCTTTTCTGCCGATATACGCGTCAAGCTCCTCATCGTCGTAATACTCGATTTTGTCGCTTACCGAGGCGAGGAGAGAGTCGCGCTCGCAGGTGATGTGCATGCCGCAGCACTGCTCTTCCGGCTCGTTGAAAGCCGGCTCCTCGACACCTTCGGCAGCTGCTTTCCTGCGCGAATGGCGGTCGTGAAGATACAGTATCAGTCCGACGGCGACAAGCGCGCCGAGTATGATAAGGCTTACCTCCATGCTTATTCCTCCACTTCTGACGGTTTGATTTCCTGAAGCGTGAACCCTACCTGACGCAGATGGTCCCAAAATTCGGGATATGACTTGTTGACCACCTCCACGTTGCGTATCACGATGCCGGGCAAGAAGAGTGCCACCGGGGCAAATGCCATAGCCATGCGGTGATCGTCGTAGGTGTCGATGGCAAGAGGTGCATCGGTGTCGACCGGGGCGCGGGCGCCTTCCCATTCAAGGGAGCTGTCGTCGGGCTGCCCAATGACAAACGACAGTTTGCGCAGTTCGGCGCAGAGTGCCGCGAGCCTGTCGGTCTCCTTTATCTTCAGGGTGGAAAGCCCGGTGATATGGAACGGAAGATTGAGCACACAGCAGGTGACGATGACGGTCTGCGCAAGGTCCGGGCAATCCGACATGTCAGCGACGAGTCGCGGTGTGATGTCGGGCGACGCGTTGAGTTCAAGTGCACCTTCGCCATCCCACTCAGCCTCGATGCCGAAATTGGAGAAATATTGCTTTACACGGCTGTCGCCCTGCAGTGAGTCTCGCTCCAGTCCGAGCAGTTTGATGTCGCCGAAAGAAAATGCAGCTGTCTCAAACCAGTATGATGCCGCCGACCAGTCGGCTTCGACCGTAAAGTCGATTGCGCGGTACATCTGCGGGGCTATTGTGATGGTGTTGCCGTAAAATTCGCTTTCCACTCCCCATTGTTTCATGAGTCCGAGTGTCATGAGTATGTAAGGGCGCGACACTATATCTCCGGTGAGGGTGAGTGTCAGTCCCTTTTCCATGAGCGGTGCCACCATGAGAAGCGCCGAGATATACTGGGAGCTGACAGAGCCGTCGATGGTGATGCTTCCTCCCGCGAGTTTCTTGCCGGTTATGCAGAGTGGGGGAAATCCATCCTGTTGCTGATAGGTGATGTCGGCGCCACACTCGCGGAGAGCGTCGACGAGCGGTGCGATAGGACGTTGACGCATACGGTCACTGCCGTCGAGAGTGACCGCGCGACCTTCCTGCATGGCAAAGTAAGCGGTGAGAAAGCGCATCGCAGTACCCGCCGCCCCTATGTTGATTTCGCTGCCGGTAGAGAGGAGTGCTTTATGCATCACATCAGTGTCATCGCATTTAGCCACTTCCTTTATCGACCCGCTATTGCCGGTGAGTGCGTTTATCATCAAGGCGCGGTTGCTGATGCTTTTTGACAGCGGCAGGGTTATCCGGGCGTCTGTAATCTCTTCAGGAGGAAATATCTGATAGTCCATAATGCAGTGTATATTTTGCTTGTTTGTATTTGTCAGAATGTTGATGCTTTCAGCCAGTTTTGCCATTCCTCATGGCTGCCGTTGAAGGTGTTGAGGTCGACTTCCGAGCTACACGCCTCGGTCCACCCCTGATGGCTGTATTGCCAGAGCGACCACCTGGTGTTGCCGTCATCGAGAGGCGGGTCGGTAAACGAGCATATCCACAGTGGAAATTCCTCGAAACGCTCTTTGAGGAAACGCTCGTAGCCATCTTTATTGGTGTAAAACATCACGTTGTGTCCGTTACGTTCAAGACACCCGATCATCGCGCGCAGGCGTTTCACGATGTCGTCGGTGGGTATGCCTGCGGGATTGCTCCATTCCTCAAGGTCAATTACAGCCGGAAGGTCGAGCGTCTTGCCTCGCAGGGAGTTGAGGAAGTTGATTGCCTGCATCTCGCCGTCGGTATCAAACCGGAAGAAGTGATATGCGCCGACAGCCTTTATGCCTGCCTTCCGTGCCTTAAGGTAGTTGGAGTGAAAACGCGGGTCCTTGAAACTGGTGCCCTCGGTGGCTTTCAGCATCACGAAGTCGATTGAATCGCCTGCTATGCGCTCGAAGTCGATGTCTCCGTTATGGGATGACAGGTCAAGACCGCGCACCGGAAACATATCTTCGTCAACATTGACCGCCTTTACTGCGCGGCGAGTGTTGACAAAAAATATGCATGCAGCGATGACTCCCGCCGCAAACACTATTGTCGCAATCCATATCTTTACCTTCATTTCAGCAAATTTACACATAAATCGGGAGTTGCACCAAATTTATTTGACCAATACCTGCTAAATCTTTCGGTGTGGCTATGTTTGGAATGACGGCAAAGATGTGGCGCGAACAAAATACTGAACTAAAAGGAAATTATCCGAATAGTTCTGAATGTGAACCGAGTCGGACAAGGTCTATTTCATCAGATTCAGGATCAAACCATATCAATAGAAAATCTCCTTCGATATGACATTCCATGTGACCGGCATAGTTGCCTGTGAGCATGTGTGGGCGATTTTCTTCGGGAAGTGGTTGCTCGTTTTTTAATAATTCAAGTACGCTGAATAGCTTTCCAATTTTCTTTGGGTTATTACGAAATCGTTTATAGTCCTTTTTGTATTGCGATGAGGCTTTTAGTTTCTTCATAGTCCCATTGATTTTTCCATCGCTTCAATAGAGGTCATGTTGAGTGCGGGGGCATTTCGAAGGATGCCGCTTTCTGCTTCTTTCATGGCTGCTATAGTTGTGGCATTGGGCTCGTGATAAGCTGCGTCAAGCAGTAATGTCTCGACGTAATTGTTAAGACTCCGATTCTGACGCTTTGCAAGTTGCTTTAATCTTTCGATTAGTTCTACAGGGAGGCGGAAACTTTGATTTTTCTTTAATGCTATATCCATGGTTATATTACTTTTGGCTGCAAAGTTAATTCAAATATATTACAATAACAATATAATATTGGAATCTGTTTCCCGAGATGTGGCAAGTCTTTATTGTACTGGAGCGAGGGGATTTTTATTGGCGAGAGGCACGAGGTTACGGAATTTTGTTGTAATTTCGTCGGGTAACGGATTATGGACTTATGGAAAAGCAGCGGGCTAAGATAATCGGCATTGCACGGCATCGTCTCTCCACTGATGGTGATGGTGTTACCACGCTTGTCGCTTTTCATGGTTGTCCGCTCCGCTGCCGGTATTGTCTTAACCCGCAGTCATTGGGCGATGACAAGTCCTTCCGCGATTATTCGCCTGACGAGCTATATGCCGAGACCCGCGTTGACGAACTTTATTTTATTGCCACCGGCGGGGGCGTGACTTTCGGTGGAGGGGAGCCGTGCATGCGTCCGCAGTTTATCCGTGAGTTCCGCAATCTCTGCGGTGAGGCTTGGCACCTCAATCTGGAGACATCGCTCAATGTACCGTCAGCCTCCATCGAGGGGTTGCTTCCGGTGGTCAACACCCTGATTATCGACATCAAGGATATGAATCCCGAAATTTACCGCAGCTATACGGGGCAGTCAAACGACCGTGTCATCGATAATCTCCGCCTGATTGCCGATGCCGGGCGTCAAGGTGACTGCATTATCCGTCTGCCGCTGATACCGAACCATAACGATGATTCCGACCGCGAGGCAAGCCGCGCCACTCTTGAAACTCTCGGCTTCACCCGTTTCGACCTCTTCACCTACCTGGTCCGCAAACCCTGATTCTGTGCCGGCTCTAACGACTTTAAGGTCATTAGAGACCTTAGTGACCTTAATGCCTCCGACAAACCGAAAACTGATGCTGAAAACTTTTTCCCATTTGTACATTGGGAGGGGTGGAGGCGGTTGTATATTTGCGGAAACAGATAAAACTTACAGCTATGAAAAAGACATTGAAATTTGATGACGAGTGGAAGCAGGCGATAGCTCTCCTTCCCGTGAAATTGCAGCAGCAACTTATAGACGCGATAGTACGTTACCAGCAAACAGGCGAGGTGACACCGCTTCCCGCGATTTCCAATGCTATCTTCATGCTCATAAAGTGTACGGTTGACCGACGCGCCGCTTCAGCTGCACGTCAGCGTGAACGTCGTAGCAAAAGAAGTGCCGCGAAGAATGCCGTCAAGCCGGAAAGCCAAGAAGAAAAGACAATCCGCATCGGACTTCAGCTAAAGCAGAATCGCCGTTACCTGCGGTCGCTTTCACGTAGCTACGGCATTCTCCACGCCGACATAAAGGCGGGTATTGACCGCGTGACCAAACGGCTCAATCATTCCGGCATCGAGATTACCGACACGGAGACATTTCTTGCCTATCTGCTTCCGGATATCGGTGTCGCTTAGCGGGAGGAATTATTGTGTCGGCTTTCCTCTTCGATATTGCGCAGAAGCGCAACTTTCATGTCGTAGTAGGCGCGAGACATGAGAAGCGGATGGATATCGGGATTGTAGAATCGCTGCTCCTCGGGGCGAACTTCGGCGGCAAGCTGACGCTTTACATAGTCGCGGATGTCGGAAAGGGTTGCCTTGGGATAAAGCCGCTGCCCGCGTTCCATCACCTTTACCTGCAGCGGACGCAATCGGCATCCGGCAAGACTGATATGTTGCCACGGTTTGTCGGGCGACACACATTCAAGCTTTGACAGGTCGGGAAGCGAGTCGCTGTGATGGGTGATAAGCTCCCCTACGCTAAGTCCCTCGCTGTCGAAGACGCGATATACGCTTTTCAGCCCCGGATTGGTGATTTTGGTCACATTGTCGGAAATCTTTATCTTGGGTTCCCATATTCCGTTGCGGTCAATGGCGGTGAGTTTGTACACACCTCCGAATGTCGAGTCGCTTTTGGCGGTTATGAGCCGTTCGCCGACACCGAAAATGTCGATACATCCACCTTGCGATAAGATTGACCCTATCGTGCCTTCGTCAAGGCTGTTGGAGGCTACGATGAGGCAGTCGGTCATCCCTGCTTCATCGAGCATCTTGCGCGCTTTCTTTGACAGTGATGCGATATCGCCGGAGTCGATGCGTATACCGCGCAGGCGTTCGCCGCGTGGCTCGAGAACATCGTGAAACACGCGTATGGCGTCAGGCACTCCAGATTCGAGGGTATTGTAAGTGTCGACAAGAAATACCGAGCGGCTTCCGTATATCTCGGCATAAGCCTTGAATGCCTCATATTCCGATTCAAACGACATGATCCAGCTGTGAGCCATCGTGCCGGTCACCGGTATGCCAAACATTTCTCCCGATATCACGGTTGCCGTGGCACTGACCCCGCCGATATATGCCGCCCGTGCACCGTAGATTGCGGCATCGGCGTTGTGGGCGCGTCGCGCTCCCATGTCGGCTACCTCCTTGCCTCTTGCCGCGCGTACTATGCGGTTTGCCTTGGTGGCGATGAGCGACTGATGGTTGAACTGCGACAGCATCGCGGTCTCGATTATCTGTGCCTCGATAAGCGGTGCCACGACAGTCACTATCGGCTCGTCGGGATATGCCACGGTGCCTTCGGGAAAGGCATATATGTCGCCCGTGAATCTGAAATCACGCAGATAGTCGAGGAACTTGTCGGCAAACATTCCGAGACTCCGTAGGTAGTCGATGTCACGTTCGGTGAAATGAAAACACTCGATAAACTCCAGCATCTGTTCAAGTCCGGCAAAGATAGTGAAACCGCCATTGTCGGGATTCCGGCGGTAAAACATGTCGTAAACAGTCGGCTTTCCTCCCTTTCCGAGAAGATAGAAGCCATTGGTCATTGTCAGCTCATACAGGTCCATGAGCATCGAGATATTGCGGTGACCGCATAGAGAGTTAGGTTCCATCATGTCGTAAATTTAAGTTTCGCAAGCTCACTTAATTAAACAATACCGGAGGCATGGTTTGTTCAGATTGGGAAATTTTGTTAGTTTTGCAGCGGATGGAAATCGCGATTAAAAATATGGTGTGTGACAGGTGCGTGAAAGTGGTGGGCGACATCATGGCGCGCCTCGGTCATCCACAGGCTCAAGTGACGATGGGGCGCGTGACGCTCGACGCCCCGCTTTCCGATGACGAGTTGACTCTGCTTGACAAGATGCTTGTCGAAGAGGGGTTTGAACTGTTGCGTGACCGCGATTCATCGTTGGTGGAGCGAATAAAAGGCGAAGTGATACAGTTTGCCCGCGATTCTGCGATTAACACAAGGGTGAAGTTGTCGGCTTATCTTGCCGACCGCCTAGCCACTGATTACCGCACACTCGGGAGAGTGTTTTCCAAGCATGAGGGGCGCACGATAGAGCGATACCATATCGCCCAGAAAATTGAATATGTCAAGGAACAGCTTGCCTACGGCGAGATGACAGTGTCGGAGATTGCCGACATTACAGGCTATAGCAGTGCCGCGCATTTGTCACGACAGTTTCATGCCGAGACAGGGATGACCCCGACGGAATATCGTGAGCGGACTCCCCGTCGTACCCCGCTTGACAAAGTGTGACACAATACAGCTAAGGATTTTGCCCGGAATGGGCAAGATAAAGTTAACCGCGGGTAGCCCCGAATGGGGCACCCGTGGAACGCAGGTCTTACCTCGTCATACAACCCTGAAACGGGTTGCATAAATGTGAACTAATCAAGCGGCTATGCAACCCGCTTCGGGGTTGAGCCAAGGAGAGAGGCGCTTGAGCCACGGGTATGCCTTCGGCATTACCCGCGGTTAACAAGAAGAATCCCCTTCCTGGGATTTATGGCACTTGCGCTTAAGTTAGTGACAAAGTGTGACCACGCAAAATGCAACATTTTTGCAAAATTGTGTAACGCGACCGGCTCTGTCGTGTTGTAATTTTGCACCATGGAAATTTTACATACTTTACTCTATATGCTTAACGAGATGTCGCCCTACATCTTGCTTGGCTTTTTTATAGCGGGACTGCTTCACGCTTTTGTCCCGGCAAGGGTAATGAGCCGCCATCTTTCCGGCTCCGGATGGAAATCGGTGGTGAAAGCCGCCCTTTTCGGTATACCGCTGCCGCTGTGTTCGTGCGGGGTGCTACCCACGGCTGTCGCAATGAAGCGCAATGGTGCGTCGAGTGCCGCGTCATCCTCATTCCTGATAGCCACGCCGCAGACAGGTGTCGACAGTATTGCCGCCACATATTCGCTGCTTGGACCGGCATTTGCCGTAGTGCGCCCGGTAGCCGCGCTCGTCACCGCTTTTGCCGGCGGATGCCTCGTCGGTCGTGCCGAGAAAGGAACCGTGGAAGAGGAGGCTTGCAGCCTCAACACTGCTACCGATGAGGAAGAGCCGTCGCTCTCCCTCATTGCGAAAATCAGGAAGGCGCTCTATTACGGATTTTTCCAGATGGTGCAGAGCATAGGCAAATGGCTCGTCATCGGACTTATCATCGCGGCGTTAATCACCGTGTGTGTCCCCTCCGATTTCTTTGTGTCGCTTGCCGACCGTCCTCTGCTTGCCATGATAGCCGTGGTGGCGGTCGCTGTGCCGATGTATGTGTGTGCCACCGGTTCCATACCTATCGCCCTGTCGCTGATGCTCAAAGGATTGTCGCCCGGTACTGCACTAGTATTGCTGATGGCAGGACCCGCCGCCAATTTCGCGTCAATCACCGTGATTTCGCGCACTATGGGCAGGCGCAGTGCCGCAGTCTACCTCGGCTCCATAGTGCTCGGCGCGATATGCTTCGGACTCGCCATCGACTCTCTCCTTCCGCGCGAGTGGTTTACCGCTCCGCTTGCAGCGGCTCACGGAGCGTGTCACGGCGCTCACGCAACCTTGTCGATATTTGACACGGTATGCTCGGCGATACTGGTGACGCTGCTCGTGATTGCATTTGCCTCACAGATTTACAACCGATATAGAAACAAACATAAAAACATTACCGACATGACAGCAGAATATCATATCAAGGGAATGAGCTGCGCACACTGCAAGGCTACAGTTGAGAAAAATCTTGCCCGCATCAAGGGCGTGACCTCAGTTACGGTCGACCTCCCTTCAGGGGTGGCACTCGTAGAGGGCAAGCATGACCGTGACGCCGTTATCGAGAAGATACGCGAAATCGGCTTCGACCCCGTCGAGGCATGAACGGCACCGGCGGTCAGAAATCAAGGGTGAAATTACCCGACAGATGCAGCATTGACAGGAAATATACCATACCTTCGTAGTAGCGGTATTTTCCGGTGGGAGGCTCGGCATCCCAGCATCGCTGAATAAATTCGGTGGCGATGGCGCGGCGGTCAGGATTGTCTGACTTTGCAAGTGCTATCGCCCCGACTGCGTTTGAGCCTTCCATCCCGCGCGAGTATGACCCGAAAGCATTTTTGCCGTCGACTGAGAAGTGACCGTGGGTAAACCCGTCACGCTTGAAAAAGCGGAGCATACGGTCCATCACCTCGCTCTGGCGCGTGGTGTCCTTGCCGGTGAGGTAATAGTCCATACCGATGTTCATGGCGCATCGGATGGCGTCGTACATGTAGACCGAAGTGTCGTATCCGGCGTGAGGCCAGCGGTAGGGGGTGCCGTCGTAGTTGCTGTAATCGGGGTGCAGCCCTGTCTCCGGATGTGCGCTTGCGATAAGGTGGTCGCGCGCCGCCGTCGCTGCCTTGCTCCAGAAGTCGCGGTCGGTGGCGGCAGTCGCCGCCCAGTAGTCGAGAAATGCCGGAAGCTGGTAGGAGGGGTCGCTGAAGCCGTGACCTGCGTCATCGGGCACGAAAGTGATCAGCTGCTTGTCGCGGTCAAAAAGGTCGTAGACACCGGTGACATTGCCGGTCTTCGACATTATTTTGCGGAGTATCGTGTTTGCCTCGTCGATATATGAAGGATCGTTCCAGCGTTTTCCGGCGAGGAAAAGCGCGGTGACGTAATACATCTCTCCGTCAGAGGCATTGCTGCCGCCGATTTTATGTCCGTCGGTACCGCATTGCCAGCAGAAATAGCCGTCCCACGGGGTATCGTCGTATGCCATGTGGGTCTTGCTCCATTTCCACAGGCGGTCAAACTCATCGCGCTTGTCGAGCTGGACGCTTATCATCATGCCGTAGGACATCCCTTCGGTACGCACATCGCTGCTGCCAGTGTCCATGATGAATCCCTTGTCGTCGCCGGCAAGATAGTAGACACTTTTCTGTCCGTCGGCATCATATACCGACAGGTCACCCGGCGTGAAGAAATGATTCCAGACGCTTTCGATTTTTTCTTTTGTCTCTTCCTCTGTCTTTCCAAGAACTGTGTGAAACAGGTTTTCGGCACCGCACGATACGGCGGTCATTGCCGCACACAGCAAAATTGTACTTTTAAGCTTTCTCATTTATGATATTGTAGTGTTTATGGTTTCCCGCGTTTGGTTGTGACGATAATTGCACCGTTGGCTCCGCGCGAGCCGTAGATAGGAGCGTCTTTCAGCACTTCCACGCGCTCGACATCGTGGATGTTGACACCTTCGAGTGTACTCACCGGCAGTTCGTCGACGATGTACAGCGGCTCGTTGGATGAATTTATACTGTGGACTCCGCGTATCGTGACACTGTTGTCGCCACCGCCGGGACGACCGCTGCCGCTTACATTAAGTCCGGGTACAAGTCCGCGGAGCGCGCTCAATATGTCGGATTGCCCTGTGGCGCGCAGTCGCGCACCGGATATGCCGGAGCTTGCCGTGATGCGTTCGCGGCGGCTCACGTAGCCGTAACCGAGGTCCATTATCTCCGGCTCTTCATTGACCGACTTTATGCCGGTTTCGATGACGGTGATTTTAATTGATTTTCTTCCGTCAACTGCTATGCGGAAGACGTTTTTCTTTATTTTAACATTGAGGGTGTCGCCGGGATTGACCTCGCTGAGTCCGAAGCGTCCGCGTTTGTCGGTCGATGCGTAGCTGGCTTCATCGGTAATCCAGATTTTAGCCTTGTTGACAGGGTTGCCCTGTCCGTCGACTATAAGCCCGTTAAACGGAATCTCTTCACACCACGCCATTGCCGCGCATAGGGTGAGCATCACTAAGCTGACTATGTATTTCATGATAAACGAGTTTTTGCAAAGATAAGGAATTTTTTATTTAAGCCAAAGGCTTAAGGTTAGAAGGTTATCCACCACTATAACCCCTAACCTCATAACCTTATAACCTGCTAACCCTTCATCATCGGCAAGTACGCCGATGATGAAATTTCACAGAGATGCGAGAATGATAGAGTTGGCGCGGTCGACGAGCGAAGTGTCGAGGGATGCGAGATATATCCTGGTGGTAGTTTCGGAATCGTGACCCATCCCCTCGCTGATTATGCCTACCGGGATACCTTTCGCTTTTGCCGCCGATGCCCAACTATGGCGCGCGACATAGAGAGTGAGAGGAATTTGTATGTCGGTCATGTCTGCGATTTTTTTCAGGTTGTGGTTTATGTTGTAGCTTGCGTTGCGGTAGGCATATCGCTCGTTGTTGCCGGGTGTCTTGATTATCGGCAGCAGATAGATGCCTGCATTTCGCGGATATTTGTCGAGAATATGTTGCATTTCCTTGGTCCATTTGATAGTGAGCTGCTGTCCTGTCTTGCGGCGCCGATAAGTGACATAGCCGTTTTTCAGGTCGGTCTTGCGCAGAAACGCCATGTCGATAAAGCTCATGCCGCGTAGAAAGAAACTGAGCAGAAACATGTCGCGGGCATAGTCGAGCTGTGGCTGCACGGTGAGGTCAAGAGCCTTGATGCGCTTGATTGTCTTTATGGGGAGTGCGCGTTTGACGGTTTTGTCGACACCGGTGTAGACGTGACGGAACGGATTGCGGTTTTCGATGATTTCATATTCTACGGCGCGGTTGTAGACGGCACGTAGTATGCGGGTATAAAACGAGATGGTGTTAAGCGCCACTCCGCGCAGACGCAGCCATGCCTCGTAGGCTTCCATCAGATCGGGAGTGATAGAGTCGAGCATGATGTCGGCATCAAGTTGGCAGCGTGTGTCTACCGCACCGTTCTCAAGAAATTTCCTGAAGCTGTTTAGCGCCGATTTGTAGGTCTCGGCGGTGCGTATCTTGCCGTTCTGCCGGAGTCGGGCGATGATGCTGTCCATGAAGTTGGTGAGGGTGTACTCCTTGATGTAATTGTTGAACTCGTCGATGATGTCGTCGACTGAATAAGAGATGCCGTTTGCCGCCATGCGCCGGTCAATTTTGTTGAATCGTTCGAGGTCGCGGGTCAACTGCCGCCGTATGGCGGCGATTATGTTTTTGCGTTCACTCTCCTTGCTGCATGTCACCGTGGCGCGTGATTCGTTCCATTCCTCGGGCAATATTTTGTAGGGTGATAATAGTTGGCGCACTTTGCGTTCGTGGATAATCTGATAATAGATTGTGCCTTCGTGACCGGCGACAGTCGACGGGCGGAATTTTACTTTGATAGAAGCCATCTGAATTGAATTTAGGTGTCAAATTGAAATTTTGATAAGATTGATAGTAAATGCGTGATAAATTTATTAACTTTATTGCCTATCCATTGCCGTTATGAATGAAAATGACGATTACTGCCGGTTGACCCCGGTATCTGACACAGAGCCGCTCTCCCTGCCGATTGAACCGCTGATTTATCAAGTGCGCGGATATCAAGTGATGCTTGACAGTGACCTGGCACGGCTTTATGGCGTTGACACAAGACGTCTGAATGAGCAAGTTAAGCGTAATTTGGAGCGTTTTCCGGAGGATTTTATGTTTCAACTTTCCAAAGAAGAAGTGCAAAACTTGATGTCGCAATTTGCGACATCAAGTTGGGGAGGGACGCGCAAACAGCCTTATGCATTCACCGAAAACGGGGTGGCGATGCTCAGTAGTGTGCTTCGTTCAAAGACCGCGATAGAGGTTAATATAAGGATAATGAGGGCGTTCAGCGCCATGCGTGGATTTATGATGAGCAATGCCCGCGTGTTTCAACGGCTGGAGACGCTTGAACATCATCAGCTCCTCTTGCAGCAGCATCAGAGCGACACAGATAAAAAGATTGAGGAAGTGCTGAATCGTCTCGACAGCGGCGATTCGCGACCGGTAGAGGGATTTTTCTTTGAAGGACAGATATTTGATGCTTACGCTCTTATCTCTGATTTAATCAGGATGGCGCGTACACGTATCGTCTTGATTGACAATTATGTCGATGACCGGGTACTGAAAGTTCTGACCAAGCGCGCAGAAGGAGTGTCTGCAACAATTTATACCGACCCGCGTCATTCTCAAATCAGCAATGATTTACGCCGCCATAACGCCCAATATCCCCGAATAGATGTAAAGCATTGCTCCAATGTGCACGACCGCTTCCTTATCATAGATGACGCGGTATATCTCATAGGCGGCTCGATAAAAGATCTCGGAAAGAAAATTGTGGCGTTCAGCCGCCTGCATCAAAATCCGGGTGAGATTCTTGTGCGACTGCGGTAAAAGGGGATGGTGAAATGTTAAAATTGACGGTATTTTTTATATTTTAGTAAAAATATCATACTTTTGCCAAAACACTAATTCATTATGTCACATCTTCCTGCTATACCTGTATTATACGGCACTCACTGTCGCGTGGGCGTAACTTGCTTATATACAGGCGGTAAAAGATGTGGGGGGTAAAATATCCCTATAATAAAAAACATGATTATAAGGACGTGACAGTTGCCGGCGAATTGCCGGTGACCGGTCTTTGTCGTGTCAGAGGAAAAATCACATATCATAATTTCAGCAATGAAAATCAATTATTTACAGGCAACACGCGTGCTTGCTGCACTGCTGTCGCCGGTGGTCGTCGTGTCGTGTGCCGACCGTTTTGACGACCCGGAGATAGTAATCGCCGGCGACCGCACGGCTTTTGAGTTTGCCGCTTCAATTGAGCAGGACAACTCGTCGCGCGCCGATGAGAGCGGCTTTGCCGACGGCGACCGGTTCGGGGCGTTTGTTGTCAATTACGATTCCGGCAGCCCTGGTATTCTTGCGGTCACAGACAACCAGGCAAACAATGTCGCCGTGACCTTTGACGCCGCTTCGGCTACATGGTCTACCGCCACAGACATCTATTGGCGCGACTTGTCGACCCCGGTCGATGTGTACGGCTACTATCCGTTTAATAACGCACTCGCCGATGTCGAGACTTATAGCTTCGAGGTGCGCGCCGACCAGAGCATACCGGCTACCGACAGCGGCGACATGAGCGCCTACGAGGCATCTGATTTCCTTTGGGCGAAGTCGGCGCGTGTGGTGCCGGGTACACGCATCAACCTCGTGTTTACCCATCGTCTTGCGGGCGTGAAGGTGATGCTTCAGAAAGGTGCCGGATTCACCGACGAGGAGTGGGCGAAGCTGCCGCGTATCGTGACGGTTGACAACACCCTACGCTCTGCCACGGTCAATCTTTCGACCGGCGTTGCCACGGCAACCGGCACCGCCGACCGCCATGTGGTGATGAATCCTGACGCAGCCGACAGTTACCGCGCCGTAGTGGTGCCGCAGAAAGTGGCTGCCGGTAAAAGTACCATAGGAATCACCATCGACGGGGTGAATTACACTTATACCCGCGACGGGGGCATGGAGTACACCGCCGGAAAACTTCATAATTTCACCTTGCGCATCGACAAGAAAGAGCAGTCGGGCGCATATGCGGTGACGCTTGTCGGCGAGTCAATCTCCCCCTGGGAAGCCGACAGCTCGTCGCATGACTTTGTGGAAAATTCTTATGTCGTGGTCAACTGTCCCGAGCCGGGTAAGCTGCGTGAATCGCTTGCCGCCGCAGGCATAGATATCGCCACTGTGAAAAATCTGAAAATCACGGGAACGCTGACCGATGATGACTTTGCCTTGATGCGCGAGGAGATGCTGTCGCTCACGGCGATTAATCTTAAAGATGTGAAGATTGTCAAAGTGAAACTTACCTTATATGATGATAAGGAGTCTGATAGAATGCACGATGACGCGTTACCCGCGGAGGCTTTTCGGGATATGAAGACAATAACCCGGGTTATACTCCCCGATAATCTAAAGGTATTAGGTGAGTGGTCTCTGTCCGGACTTAACCTGTCATCTACACTTGTGATTCCCGATTCTGTCACGGAAATATGTTTTGATGCTTGTAGTGGATTGCCGGAATCATGTACAATCATTATGCCGTCATCTGTGGAGGTGATTGGTTCATATGCCTTTGCCAGTGAAGCAAAGATTGAAATGCGCTTGTCCAATAAATTAAGATTTGTGGGAGATAATGCATTCTGGTATGCCGCTAATAAGACCGGTATTTTCTATCTTTCAGAATCTATTGAAGCTCTTGGTCTCTCATGCTTCGGATGTGGAGCATTTCCTACGGAGGAAATGACCGGAGAGATAGCTATTCCATCTTCGCTGAAAGAAATTCCTGATGGTGCTTTTTTCCGGTTAAACCTCGCCGGAGGTACTGTTCTGAAAATGCATGACAATATTACGAAAATAGGAAGCAATTCTTTTAGCGAGATAAAATTCAGGTCGCATTTCTCGTTACCCTCTCATCTGAAAGAAATCGGTGCAGAAGCTTTTTCAGGATGCCGGTTTGTAGGTGGACTGGAACTTCACAACGCATTACAATACATAGGTGCGAGAGCATTTTACGGTAGTAATCTTTCAGGTAAACTGATTGTGCCAAAAGGAATAGAGATTGTGTCAGATGGCGCTTTTAGTTCCTGCAGGATTGACAGTTTGATTACAGGAGATGAACTCCAGATAATTGATAAAGATGCATTTGCCGGTAATTACGATTTAAATTATGTGGAACTCGGCAAGAATATTGTAGCCATCGGTTCATCTGCTTTTGGGTGGTGTAGTGCGTTAAAGACAGTTGTGTGTCTCGCATCAGAACCTCCTGCTCTCGGCGAAAATGTATTTGAAGGTTTTGATCCAATGCATTGTTCACTGGAGGTACCTAAGGAATCGGTGGAGCTTTATCGTAATGCTCCCGGATGGCGCGAATTTTCACGAATTTCCCCACACAGGGAACTTGTATTCGGCTTTTCAAATCAAAAATGCCTTAACAAGGGGCTAACGCGCTCTGCCGTGCTTTATGCTGAAGGTCCCTGGCGAGTCAAAGAAGTTCCATCGTGGATTCATGTCTCTCCCGATCAGGGTGAATATAAGGATGAGGTTACAGTAACTATCGATCCGCTTAGTGTGGGCGCAGGCGAGCGTAGCGGCAGAATCGTTTTTGAGCTTATTGCCAACGGTTATACCGCCGACTGCGAGATAACACAGTATGATTATGAGCATCCCGAGGATACTGAAATCCGGCTTCAGCGCGCATCGGCTCAGGGAACGCCCGTGAATATCTTCATTGTCGGTGACGGATTTGGTGCGGAAGAGATTGTCAACGGCAACTATCTGTCGCGAGTAGAGGAGACGGTAGAGCATCTCTTCTCTATCGAACCTTACAAGAGCTATCGCTCATATTTCAATATCTCTACGGCTATAGCCATGTCACCCGACAATATCGTAGCAACATTGCAGAGCCGTCGTCTTGACCGGTTGAATACTTTCGGTGTGGAGCTTGACGTGCCTGTTGTGACTGACTATGTAACCTCCGTCTCCGGCGATATATCTTATGGCAATCTTAACGATGCACTGGTTGTCGTGTTATCAAATATGGATGCTTTCGACGGCAAATGCTATCTTGAGGATACAGATTATGCAATCGCTTGTATAGCACTTCCTGAAACAGAATTTTATCCATACGACCGTCGTGGTCTGGTACAGCATTATGCCGGAGGAACGGCTTTTGCGGGACTTGGAGAGGAAAGTGTTGCGCACATGGAAAATATAAAGGACTGTACTTGTCCGTATTGTAATAAAAAAGATGTTTATCCAAAAATGAAAAGCAAGGGGCTGCTGGATAATATCACGCTTTCTTCCAAAATGAATGAAGCACCCTGGCGGGAGTTTATCTTCCATCCCAAATACAGCCAGACGGTCGATATGTGGGAGGGCGGATACAATCATCTACGCGGTGTGTGGCGCAGCGAACCGCAGAGTGTGATGAGCAACTATATCCCGTATTACAACACCATATCGCGCTATGCAATCTATAAGAGTATTATGCGCCGCGCGGGACTTACTCCCTCGCTTGACGACTTTATCGCCAAAGACAAAATCGAAATTCCTCAATAATGAAACAGATTAACATATATCACATATCATGCGCCCTCGCACTGTCACTGTTGTGGGGGTGCAGCGACGATGTCACCTACAAAGTCGACACGGTAGATAGCGGGCAAAAAGAGATACGTCTGCAAGCCGATATCGACCAGCTGAACTTGTCGCGCGCCGATGATTCCGGATTTGCCGACGGTGACCGGATAGGCATCTATGCAGTAAATTTCGGAGCCGACGGTAATCCGGGTACACTTGCGTCGACCGGCAATCTTGCCGATAATGTGAGATTCACTTTCAATGAAGACGCTAACTCTTGGACCGGCGACCGGCAGCTTTATTTCAAGGATGAGAGTACGCCGGTAGATTTCTACGGTTATTATCCATACATGGAAGCGGTGGATAATGTCAACGCTTACCCATTTTCAGTAGCGCGCAATCAGTCGACCGAGGCATCGGATGGCAGATTGTCGGGTTACGAGGCATCTGACTTCCTTTGGGGCAAGACGGTAGGTGTCACCCCGTCAACACCGATTGTCACCGTGACATTCCGCCACATACTTTCCTCGGTCCAGGTGACGCTTATAGAGGGTGAAGGATTTGATGAAGGGGAGTGGGCTTCTCTCGACAAGAGTGTAATCGTATCAGGTACTGGACGTGATGCGCTCATTGACCTTGCCACTGGAACAGCAACGCTTACCGGCAGCCGCGACAATACCGGAATTATTGCCGCCGGTTATAAGGAAAATTACCGCGCGGTGGTCATTCCTCAATCGGTCGATGCGGGAGAGCCGTTGCTTGACATCACCGTTGACGGGCAGAGCTATCAGTTCCGAAAAACGGAGACAATGACTTATGTGCCATCGAAGATGCATAAGTTTACCATAGAGGTGACAAAGCGATTGCCCGACGGTACTTTCTGTTTTGACATTGTCAATGAAGCGATTACTCCATGGGAGAGCGATGCGGAGAGCCATAACGGACTTGCCAAGGAATACCTTTTGGTAAATATTGAAGAAAATCAGACGCTTGAAGAAGCATTAAAGGTGCAAAAAATAGATGTATCTGATATTGTCAATCTTAAAATCACCGGAAGCATGCATTCGGAGGATTTTTACTTTATCCGTGACAATATGAAAAAGATTCAGGCTCTTAATCTAAGAGAAATTGACTTAAAAGATAGAGTTTGGATTGGAGGAGAATCAGAATATTGTGAAAATGCAATTCCAAGTATAGCATTGACTAATGCTGTTACGCTAAAATATCTTGTGCTCCCAAAGAAACTAACTGCAATTGGAGAATATGCTTTTGGCGGTACTTCGTTAGAGGGTTCGCTTACAATCCCGGATGGAGTGAAAATAATTGAGGCGGGGGCATTCCAGAGTTTTTGGGATGAAGGATCTGGGTACAGCGTGATTCCCGGTGGAAAATTATTCGTCCCGAATAACTTTACCGGTGAACTGAGTCTACCGACATCACTTGAATACATAGGGGCTCAAGCATTTAAAGGATGCAACTTTACCGGAACACTTGTACTCCCGGAGTCCGTGACTTACATAGGAGAAGGTGCTTTCTGTAGATGTCTGAATTTTACCGGTGAATTACGTTTGCCGGATAAACTTGTCGAGACAAAAGGCGGTTTTGATGGCTCTAACGGAGCCTTCTATGGAATGAAGGGTATTAACGGTAAATTGTATCTTCCGAAAAAAATGAAAGTAATAGGCGGATTCGGTAATATGGAATTGTCTTCAGTTCTTTTCCCGGATGCTCCCGTTACAATCGATGTCGGCGCATTCCGAGATACCAAAATCAAAGCGGCGGTTATCATTCCGCCAACGGTCAACGTCATAGAGGAATATGCTTTTTCTCATTGTACTACTCCATATGTCGATCTTCCTCAGTCATTGTCATTTATTGGCAAGTATGCATTTCAGGGTTGTCAAAATTTAACTGATACGATACACATCCCGGGGAAAGTGGAAGTGATAGAAGAAGGGACTTTCCGGGAATGTGGAAAGCTAAAAGCTGTGACTTTATCAAGTGCCTTAACAAAAATATGTCAAATGGCATTTGAAAACTGTTATGCACTGGAATATATACGAATAGATGCACTTGTACCTCCAGAATTGGATGAGTCGGCATTTTACGGGGTAAATAAAGATAACTTTACCTTAGAAGTTCCTGAACAGAGTGTGGAAGCTTACAGGAACGCACCGGGATGGCGAGAGTTCCGGCGAATCGCCGCTTATCGCAATTTCGTGGCGCGTCCCTCGAAATACAATGTGCTTAACAGAGGCGGGAAGAAAGAAATCATACTTAATGCTGATGCCGAGTGGGAACTCGCCTCCGCGCCGTCGTGGTGTCATGTCGACAAAAGTTCGGGTAACAAAAAGACAGAAATGATGCTGACGGTCGACGAGATGGCGCATAACAGCGGAAATCGCGAGGGTAAAGTCGAATTCCGCTTGAAAGGTGATGCCGGTTATACAACCACAATAGATGTAGCGCAGTATGATTATCAGTATGAAGAAGATGAATATATCTCTCTTCAGCACGCAACGAAAGGTGACGGTATCGACCTTTTCTTTGTTGGAGACGGCTACGATGGCGCCGATATATCGGATGGCAGTATGCTTGAGGATATAAGACAGGAAGTGGAATATTTCTTCGCCGTGGAACCGTACACGACCTATCGGGAATATTTCAATGTCTATACCGCAGTTGCTCTCTCTGAAGACAGCGGAGTCGAGGGTTTGAATCATTGGCGTAATACTAAATTTCACACTAAGGTACCTGAGAAATGCAGTGATCCGCGTATAACTGCCGATTGGGGAGGTGCAATGGACTATTGTGCCGAGGTGTGTCCTCCGATAATAAATCGTCCTCAACCGAGAGTGGGAGTGGTGCTACTTGCCAACACTGCGCTATATGATGGCGTGACATATAGCATGGGTGACAGTTTCTGCGCATTAGTGACAAAAAGTGAGAATGATTATCCCTACGATGCAAGAGGTCTCGTACAGCATGAGGCAGGAGGTCACGGCATAGGTTGGCTGGGTGATGAATATATCTATCATCCGGAGTTCATACAAAAATGTGACTGTAAATGTTGCGGTCATGTAGAAGAATTGCTCGCAGAGCAAAGTTCCGGATTCTCCCTTAATCTTTCGCTTAACGGCAAGTATAGGGAAGTGCCGTGGAGTCATCTTATATTTAATCCCTCATACGGAGATATCGTGGATATTTACGAAGGTGGCTATTTCCATGGGCGGGGAGTATATCGCTCGGAGTATAATTCATGCATGAACAACAATGTGCCTTACTTCTCGACATGGAGCAGGCAATTGATTGTGCAGCGTATCATGAAGCTGGCGGGTGAAGAGTTCTCGCTTGAGAGTTTCTACGCACATGACAGTCGTGAGACAGGACGCGACTTCACAAGTACAAGCCGCAGTAGTAACGGTGGGTCAGCTGCGGGGTATCATGGCAATGCCCCGGTATTTATTGACAATTACAAATTTGGCAGGAAAGGAGACAGACGATGAAAATCAACAGACTATTATATATTGTCGCCGTGATGATTCCGGCAATTACCGTAATGACAGGTTGCAGCGACGAGGATTTTGCCACACCGGTGGACCATGCCGGTGAGCGGATTCCCGTGACCTTGTCAGCGGCTTATCCATCGGTATCGCGCGCCTCTGATGCCGGATTTGAAAACGGTGACATGATGGGAGTGTATCTGCTCGATTATGAAAATGATGCTCCACAGGATATATCAGGTGACAATCTGCATGGCTCGAATATAAGATTCTGCTTCGACGGTACAGACAACAGCTGGCGCGGGGTGACCGACCTTTATTGGAAAGACGCTAAAACGCCCGCCGACGTGATAGCTTATTACCCGTTTGTAACGGAGATTGTCGACCCTAAAGAGATGCCACATTCAATATCGCGCCGACAGGACAGCGCAAGCACTGAGACTGTGATGGGGGGATATGAGGCTTCCGATTTGCTTTTGGGGAAAATAACGAGGCAGATGCCAACCTCCGAGCGCATAGATCTGACGCTTAATCACCTTATGGCAGGGGTGAGGATAACGCTTAAAGAGGGTGACGGATTTGCTGCCGGGGAATGGAACTCGCTGGCAAAAAATGTATTGGTGGCGAATATTGTGCCGACAGGCACGGTGAATCTTACGGACGGTACGGTCACGGCAGGCAGCGATGAACCGATAAGCATAACCCCGATGGAGTATAACGGTGATTATCGCGCTGTGGTGTTCCCACAGACGATAGAGGCAGGTAAAGAGTTAGTGACACTATCGGTCGGGAGTGAAGGGTATGCCCTTTCGCGTCAGCAACCGACGACATACGAGTCTGGAAAGATGCACACCTTTACCGTGACAGTTGACCGTCGCGATAACGGGGATATTGTATTCACGCTGACCGATGAAGCCATTATACCGTGGATTGACGAAGCGGAGTTCCGTGACGGGATAATGCGCAGTTATACGATAATTGATGTGCCTGAAAAGGGAAGTCTGGAAAAGGTTGTAGCAGAATCGGGAATTGCATATACCGAAATCCAAAACCTGAAACTAACAGGTGTGATAGATGAAGTGGATTATGCATTTATGCGTGATGAAATGACCTCTCTTAAATCGCTGAATCTTAAGGATGTGTCTACCTATGATAACAGGATGGCAGAGGTAATACCGGCAGAGGCATTTAAGGGGAAGAAAACCTTAATCCGAGTGGTTTTTCCTGAAAAGTTAAAGGAAATAGGCAATGGTGCATTCAGCGAGTCAGGATTGATGGGAGATCTTATAGTACCTTACGGCGTTATTAAGATAGGAGAAAGTGACGGTTGGCTTGGAGCATTTTCGAAATGCGAGAATCTCATGGGAAAATTGACATTACCTTCGACATTGACATCGATAGGCAGATATACTTTCTATGAGAGTAATCTGAGTGGAACGCTTGAATTGCCGGAATCGTTGATTGAAATAGGAGAAGATGCTTTTCGTAGGAATTCTTTTTCTAATGAGCTTGTCTTGCCGCGTGGACTTAAAAATATCGGTTCTCACGCTTTTGCATATAATAATTTTACCGGAGGACTTGAGATACCATCGGGTATCTCGGTCATTAAGGAAGGCGCATTCGAGGATGCCGGTTTTTCTGGTACATTGATTCTTCCGGAAGGTTTAACCGAAATCGAGGAATTTGCGTTTAGGCTATGTAAATTCAGAGGGGAATTGTTGTTTCCGTCCACTCTTGATCTTCTCGGAAATTTTGCCTTTGCCGAAACGACGATTGGAAGAATAGTATTTTCTGGAAATCCCAAATCTATAGGGCGTGCCTGCTTTAAAGATACCAAATTACTTTCAGGTCGCGTGGAAATCCCTAATGGGATATCGCGTATAAATGACTGGACTTTTTCCGGGGCTTCTATGTTGTCAGAAATCATTTTGCCGGAGACGGTCTCCTATGTCGGCGGGGGGGCATTTTCCGGTTGCGTAAGTCTTAATGAAATTACTGTCAAAAGTATGGAACCGCCTTTAACCGGAATAACGAATCAAGAGTTGCTAATGGGCTACATTGATTTGCCTGGTAATGTACGACCGTTTGATGGAATATTGCTCAATAATGTGATTCTCAAAGTGCCGTCGGTAGTAAAAGAAGATTATGTCAGGGCTAAAGAATGGAAAAAAATAGGAAAAATTGCCGATATTAATGGCTTTATGTGTCATCCAAACGCAATGTGTGCTTTAAATGCTGGACATGATGAACCTGTGATTATTGACGGAAACGGAGAATGGGAAGTGACCCATCTGCCCTCATGGTGTAAGGTGTCGAAAAGTACAGGCTCCGGGAAATCGGAAATAATGTTGTCAATAGAGGCTCTGTCGAAGGGCGCGGGTGACCGCAGTGATTATGTCGAGTTCACGCTTAAAGGCTCCGGATCAACTGCACGGTGTGAAGTGACGCAACGTGACTATAAATATGCCGAAGATGAGTGCGTGACGCTCCAACGTGCCACCAGTGGCAACTGGATTGACGTGCTATTCATAGGTGACTGCTTTGACGCCGATGCGATTGCCGACGGGCAGTATCTCGGAATGGTGGAGGAGCAGATGGAATATTTCTTCGGAGTCGAGCCATATTCGACATACAGGGATTACTTCAATGTATATGCCTGCATAAGTCTGTCGCAGGAGACAGGAGTGAACACCACGAGCACCGCGAGCAACACTCGCTTTATGACGCGCTACTCCAACGGTACGGGATGCGCGGTAAAAGGACTTGCCTGTGATGATGCCGAGAGTGTGTTTGACTACGCGGTGACACACTCCCCTCTGACACGCGAGAAGATGCCGCAATCGCTAATCATAATGGCTTTGAACTCTGACGAATATGGAAGCGTGACCACACTTACCGAGGCAGGTTCGGCGATAGCGATAGTAGGACGGAGCAGCGACCCGTATCCGATGGACTCACGTGGAATATTGCAGCATGAGGCTTGCGGACATGCGTTCGGCAAACTTGCAGAGGAGCGCATAACAAGTAGTAGTTATATCAATGCCAGTATGAAAACTACTATAGAGATCGGGCAAATGAAAGGCTGGTATCAGAACCTGTCACTTACAGGCAATCCTGCGGAAGTAGCGTGGAGCGACATGATTTTTGACCCGCGCTACAGTGACAAGGTGGACATATATGAAGGAGGGTACGGCGTGACACGTGGAGTGTTCCGTGCAGAAATCAATTCGTGCATGAATTACGGCATACCATATTTCAGCGCGCCGGCGCGTCGCGACATTGTGAAGAGGATACTCGACTACTCGGGAGAGGGCTTCACACAGGAGAAATTCCTTGCGAAGGACACCGACAGCTGGGGTGCGACAGGGAGCAGCCGTGCCATCGGCGACGTAAGAGGGGGAGGCGCATCATATCACCACCCGGTAAGAATAGTAAAATCGAAAAAATATTAAACCATTATGAAATCATATTTTAACCTGCTCCTTATAGGAGCCACCGCAATGTTTGCGGCTTGCAATAATGAAGACGCTCCCGAGGCAAAGGGTGGCGAAGGGAATGAAATCGCGTTTCTGTGCAGCTATGCTCCGGAGTCACGTGCCACCGACACGGCATTTGAGGGAAATGACCGCATAGGAGTGTATATCGTCGCCGACGGGAAGACACTGCAGACAGGAGGTAACGAGCTCAACAACGAACAGTTCAGCTACAACGGCACGGCATGGACTCCGGCTCGTAAGGCTTACTGGAACGAGGGAGTGCATAACGTGTATGCTTACTATCCATACGTTGCAAAGGTGAACGACACGGAAGATTTCACATTTGACCTGCAGACCGATCAATCTACCCATGCGGGATATACTGCATCGGATTTTCTCTGGGCATCGAAAACCGGGGTGACGGCATCTGCATCGCCTGTCAGCCTGCAATTTGCCCACAGAATGAGTAAGGCAATCATCAAGCTTGAAAAAGGAGAGGACTACGAGGGAGAGCTACCGGCTGACTGCGAGGTATATATACACAGCACGGTAGCCACTGCATCGGTCAATCTTGAGAACGGAGGGGTGTCGAAAGATATCTATGCCGGTACGTCGACCATACGTGCATTCAAGAAGAGCAACACTGAGTATGAGGCAATCGTGGTGCCGCAGAATATCGAGTCGCGCCGCCCGCTTGTCGAGGTTGTGACTCAGGGCGTAAGCTATCTGATGGAAGGAAGACTGTCGTTTAAGCAAGGATGTAGCCACACACTTATTGTGACCATAGGAAAGAGTCCTAACCAGACCAAGATAGAAATAGGCGGTTCAATCGGCGGCTGGAACTAACAGGCTTGTCTTAAAACAGATTTGCTATGAAAAAAATATTGATATCTATATGCCTCGTTGCCATTGCCACCGGAACTGTATCGGCTGCAAATTACAAAGGCGACATAAACCGCGACGGAAAGGTTGACCTCGCGGATATGGCGTTGGTAGCTACGGCAATCAATTCGGGCAACTCCGACAAGACCTTGCATGACATCAACGGCTCGGGGGTGGTTGATGACGCTGACCTTGACGCGCTCGCCGACATCATATTGTCGGAAAAGCTGACCGAGGACACGGGACTAAATATAGGCATAGGCGGTTGGGGCGACGGCGGCGAGTTTGGCGGTGTGGTGACATCGCCGGGAATGTCGCGCTCGGTTGAATCGACTCAGTTTTTCCTTGACGGTCCGAAATATGATTTTGACAGGAACAGCAGTTACATGGAGTTCGGTATCGAAGGCACACCTTCGGCTGTCTCGGGAATATTATTTAATATAACTGTTCCTGAGGAACTTGATTTTGAAGCCGGGAAATTTGTGCAGTTATATGAACGGAGTACCGGACACCGGCTTTACGGAAAGCCGGTGGTAACAAATGCCGGCAATGACAGAAGGATTCGGTTTATCGTGTTCTCAAATACTCTGGAAGAACTTCCCACGGAGAGAACCGTGTTGGGACGGATTTATCCATTGGCAGATGTGGACAACTACTTCGGACACAGTTTTCTAAATAGCCAGACTATTGCAAGGGGTGCCACGCGGAGCGTAGTTGTGCCGGAGCATGGGGCGTATGTGAACTGGAGTTTTTGCCCGGTAACCGGAATCACTTTGAATGAAACTTCCATAGAAATGCAGGTCGACGGTGAGATGACTCTTTATGCTACGATTTCGCCGGATAATGCCAAAAATAGGGATTTAAGGTGGAGTAGTGACAACACTGATGTAGTCACTGTCGACGGCTATGGCACAATCCATGGAGTTTCGGTTGGTGAGGCGACAGTGACGGCTACGGCAGCCGACGGGTCAGGGGTCTCGGCATCATGCCGCGTGAAGGTGAATCCTGTGCTTGTCAGCTCGATAGAGCTTGATGTTAATGATATTTCACTGCGACTCGGTGGTGTCCGGAAACTGATAGCTACGGTGATGCCGGATAACGCCACCGATAAGAGGATTGTCTGGAGATCGGATAATGAGGGTGTTGCCTCGGTTGACGAAAGCGGAAATGTAACCGCTGTCTCGCAGGGAGAGGCAATCATTACTGCGACTTCCACTGATGGTTCCAGAGCGAAAGCTGAGTGTATCGTGAGGGTTTTGCCCCCGCTCGCCACCTCGATTGTGCTCGACCGGAACGAAATTGAAATGACTATCGGTGATGAGGCTACGCTTACGGCGAGGATGGAGCCGGCGAATGCCGAGATGCCCGTGTTGGTGTGGTCATCAGCCGATGAAACGGTAGCAAAAGTAGCTGACGGGGTTATTACCGCGACAGGTATCGGAGAGACTACAATTACTGTGTGCTCGGCGGATGATGCCTCTTTGGCGGCACATTGTCATGTGAAGGTAAATCCGGTGCTTGTAAGGTCGATAGAGCTTGATGTCTCGAGTGTGGAACTTGCCATAGGGGAGAGCGTGACGTTACATGTGACTATTCTTCCGGAGAATGCGACTGACAAGCGCGTGAGCTGGAGTTCCGATGACATTGCTGCTGCGGTCGTGGATGACGAGGGAAAGGTGACTATTACCGGAGCCGGGAGCACAGTAATCCGCGTGGCAACTCTTGACGGAAGTAACCTTGAGGCTACCTGCATGGTGTTGGGGCTGTCGGGGCTTATGGAAGTGATTGACAACAGTGAGCCGGTGGATATTTTCAGCATTACCGGAACGCTAATAGTTGCATCGGTGCCGATGGAGCGCGTACACATGTTGGAGCCGGGGACATATATTATACGGCAATGCGGACGTGCATATAAAGTCGTGATACGCTGACGCGAGTCAGGAGACAATAAACGCCGGGGATGTGTCAAATTTGTGATGCATCTCCGGCATTCATATTTGGTGCGTTATAAAGCGTGGTTAACTATTGTTAAAATTTGAGGGTTGTGATGGGTATTTACTGATTTATGGCTAATATTGAACTTAAGATTATAATTACCGTCACGATATGAAACTTAAATCAATCTTCCTTTCTGCTGCCGTGTGCCTTGGATTTATGGCACATGCCGGGTCACAAGACTCGTTGTTTGTCATTTATTCGGGAAATCTCATGGCGTATCCTTATGTTGATAATGCCGCTCCGGCACAGACGCCGGCTCCCGATGGTTACACTCCTTTCCATATGGAGCATTACGGACGTCACGGGTCACGCTGGCTGATAGGGGAGAATGATTATAAGGCTCCTGTGAGATGTCTTGAGGCTGCGGAGCGTAACGGCAAGCTGACTCCGCTGGGCGAGCGTACGCTTGCTGTGCTGCGTGATGTGGAGAAGGCTTCCCATAAGCGTCTCGGCGAACTTTCCGACAAGGGTGCGGTGCAGCACCGGGCGATAGGACGCCGGATGGCACAGAATTATCCGGAAATTTTTACGGCGGGGGCGAATGTCGATGCCAAGGCGACCGTGGTGATACGGTGCATACTGTCGATGCTCAACGGTCTTGAAGGGATACAGAGCGTGGCTCCGGATGTTAACGTGCGCAGCGATGCTTCTTATGCCGACATGTATTTCATGAACTATGACGACAAGCCGGCATGGAAAATCCATGCACGTGCCGACTCGACCGTGCTCCGCGACTACCGGAAGCGCAACGTGGCTGCCGACGGCTATCTGTCGCGACTTGTCACCGACGAGAAGTTTGCCCGCGACAGCGTGGCTCCCGGACTGATGCCTTATCTCTACTGGGTGCTTGCCAACACGCAGAGCCATACCGGACAGCCGTGGATTTTGCCGGAGGTATTTTCGGCTGACGAGGTGCGACAGGCGTGGCGTCAGGACAACGGCATGTGGGTGCTTCACAGCATCAATTCGCCGTTGACCGACAATCGTATGCCGCTCATTCAGCGCAACCTCCTGCGCAATATGATAGAAAGCACCGACACCGCGGCTTTGTCGGCGACTCCGGGTGCGAACCTGCGCTACGGTCACGACGGGATACTTCTGAATCTAATTACCCTGCTTGACCTTAACGGACTCGGACAAGAGTTTGCCTCGATAGAGGAGGCGGAAGAAGCGGGGTTGAGGAGCTACGACCTGATTCCGATGGCGGGTAACGTGCAGCTTGTGTTTTACCGCAATGATGCCGGGCACATACTTGTAAAGGCTCTTCTCAACGAGCGCGAGGCGACTCTTCCGGGCACTCCCGTCGACGGTCCGTATTACGATTGGTCAACCATCCGGAAATATTACCTCGACAAACTCTCCGCGATAGAGTGAGGGAGTTGTCAGTTGTGAGTTGTCAGTGTTCAGATTTCAGAGATACAGAAGGACAGAGGGGCAGAAGTGACAGAGGGATTTTCCCGTCAGGGATAATCTGTTTGTAGTCGTGGGTTGAGCGCAGCGATACCCACGGGGAAGATGGTCAATAGGGATGTTTCTGAAAGAATCATCTCGGAGCAAGATTGATGATTCCCTCCGGGAAACATTACGGTGTGGCTTGCTTTCCGGGGGTATCGCTTCGCTCAACCGCCCGGCTAAATACGGATTATCCCCTGGCGGGGAAAGAGTTGAGAGTGTCAGATTTCAGATGGAAGAGATACTGAAGGATTTTACTTTTTGTCAACAAAGGATATGCCCGGCATCGCGGGAGGATGTCGGGCGTTCGGATTTCAATTATGATTGAGGGTTATTTGCGGTAGGGGGCGGTGACGTCCTCGAAGTCGGATTTGTAGATGGTGAAACCTTGTTTCTGCGCCTTGGCGCGGGTGTCGCGCATGGATTCCTGTGCTTTCTGCACTTCGCGCAGGTTCCAGGCGTATTGTCCGTAATAGTATTTCATCACTATGCCTTTTGCCGTGTCGTATGCCCGCTCGAAATTTTTCCTGTTGAAAAAATCAGCGGCAGGGTTCCTCTGAGCGGATGCTGACGAAGATGAAGATGATGAAGCAGAGCTTTGGTGGACGGTGGCGGGACGGCGGGGGGCAGATGCCGCCGCGCGGTTGGATGCCTTTGACGCCTGATAATTGCCGATGGCGTTGCTTATCCCCTGTCCGAGCTGACCGAGTGCGTCGGCGAGCTGCGCCCAAGCCTGTGCGCGTTCCTGCCGCTGACGAGCCTGTGCCTCGGCTTGTGCCTGCGCCTGTAGCTCAGCCTCGCGCTGTCGTGCCGCCTCGGCTTCGGCACGTGCGATATCCTGCTGCCGGAAATACTTGATGAGTCTTTCGCGTATTCCGGGAAGGTCGAGGTCGGGCAGCTCGGTTTCAGACTTGATGACGGCATGGAGGTGGAGCTCATCCGCCTTGTCAAGCATTTTCATTGCTATGCGTTTATCAGATGTGGCGAGAGCCGTGTTGATGGCAATCATCGCCCCCGACTGGTAGATGCGCGGAAGGAGTTCGGGGCGGTCGCTATGGGCTGCAAATTTAAACATTCCGAGGAGCAGATAGTCGATTTTACCTCCGTATGTGATATCTTCCTTGTCGGCTTTTACAAACAGATTTTGAAAAATCTTGTCAAGATTATCGTCGAATGTCAGGTTGCCTTCATCGTTGCATTTAATCTCAAGTATATACGAGTCGGGAGAATTATATACATCTGCATCCAACATGATTCCGCGACCATCGGGTGTACGCTTTATTTTGTCGAACACCTTGCCCATCACGGGAGCCGATGAGCCGACGATGCCGAATTTTTTGTTCTTATATGTCAGAAAAAGGCTGCCGATGACATCGGGAATGCTGTCAACAATCGAGGCTACCGGCACAATCGAATCATAGACACAAGGGAGTGCGAATCCGGATGCCGAATCGTAAAGCCCCGCGTTGCCCTTGTAGTCGAGGAGACGGGTGGTGCCGGTCTGTCCGGTGGTCTTGGCGATTGCGGGCAGTTCTTCCATTGAATCGAGAATCACCGCCTCCGAGTAGTCACGGGTGACAAACGCGGCTTTTGGACGGGAATCACCTGGGAGCGACACTGACAGGAAGCCGTTAGAGCCGGGTATGGGCGCGATCGACGTGGCGTCAGGAATCAGTTCCTTGCCCAGATCGGCATTATATAGCTTACATCCATAGTTGCCCGAAAGTATATATGTGGACAATGTGTCGGAGGTGAATGTGTGGAATGACTTGATGTCGGAGGTCGACCCTTTGTGTGGAATAAAGTGGTGGCGTTGAACATTGTAAGCCGCGATATTGTCGGGAGCATCGAATACAATCACTCTCGCCGGGGAGTAATCTCCTTCAAAATCAGCGATCTCCCGCTCTTCGAATGTCGGAATCTCACCTGGGCGGTGGTTGGTAAAAGGCAAATCGTTGCCATGACGGTCGGCAAGGAACAGTGTATCACCACGCTCTACTGCGACAAGACTCCAACTTACTATGCGAATGAGATATGGTGTATGCATAGGTCTTTCGTCATCGTATTGCTCGGTACGCGTGAATGATTTGAGGTCGTACATTGCCGGCACGACATCTTGTGGATCCCTTACGGCGCCCCAGCGGTTGCCCTTGCGGGTTATGAACATGGGGCAATTAGGGGGATTGTAATTCCATTTGAGTTTTCCCTTTTCTTTTTCGAGGTTTCCATTGTCGGCGGGGATAATCTCGTCATATTCACAATCAAGCACCACTGCATTGCGTCCGCTTACTAACCTGTCGATAGATACAAGCCCCTTATGGTTGCTGTCGCCACGGGTGACATAGATATAAAATTTCTTCAGCTTGTCGTTGCCGGATAAATATAAATATTTGTCGTAGGATGCTGCGATTTCCCACGTGTCGTAACCCTCGGGGAAAACCACGCGCCAATCGTCGTCTGACGGTCTGGAGCGTGCCTTGACAACGAGCAGATTGTAAAGACCGTTGACTTTCACAGGGACAATCCCGCCGACAACACCATAGTTAATGCTTGCATCAAGGAAATTGACATTTTTCCCCTTGCCAAAGCTCTCCTTGCAGTCAGTGTCGAAAATAAAGTCGGTGATTTGTGCTTCCCCTGTGTTTTTGCTTTTGCGGAATACCGCCATTTTGTCGCCATCCTTTTTCCAGAAAACCTCAAAGGGATATGTGTCTGAGTGTGATTCAGCCAATAACGGGATGCTTATGAGCATACACGCCATTATCAGCAGACTGCGCTGCAGGGTCATAGTGAGAGTCGGTGTCAATCGATTCATAGTAGGGGATAGTCGCCTCGGTCATCCTCTCGTCGGCATCAGATTGGTTTATATAAGGAAAGCGCGGGAATCTGTATCAGCAGCCATCTTGCTAAAATTTGTGGGAATTGCTATCAGTCAACAATCGGCGCGGATAAACGCTTTCTGGTAATGTCAGTATTAGCTTTTTTTCTTTCGCGATAAAGTTAAATATTTCTATTGGACTATGCAATAGCTATTTATATGTTCTACAACAATGTTTTGGCTTTTATAAAAGTCTTTTTCACGTAGCCAAAGGGAATGAGGGCGTTACAAAATAGCCATTATATGTCGTGACACGAGCATAAAAAAGGGGTGTGTCTAAAATGGCACAATCATGTCACAGACAACACAGAGGAGAGCCGAGGTGACCATCGACCTCGACACCGGCGGCTCGGAAAGCTAGCTTGATAAACTCAAGGCGAAGGCTGCCGAGCTGCGCAAGGCATTCGCCGACGCAACAAAGGCAAGCGACACCAAGGAGATTAACCGCCTTACCCGCGAGATAAACAAGACCAGTTCGGAGATACGCCGCCTGCAGACCAATGCAGAGCGAGTGCGCGACGCCATGGTGTCGCTTGACAAGGCTACGCGATAGAGTGAGAGAATTCTCAGTTTTCAGGTCGTAAGAGATACAGAGGGGCAGAGGGGACAGATGGATTTTCCCGTCAGGGATAATCTGTTTGTAGCCGTGGGTTGAGCGCAGCGATACCCACGGGGAAGATGGTCAATAGGGATGTTTCTGAAAGAATCATCTTGGAGCAAGATTGATGATTCCCTCCGGGAAACATTACGGTGTGGCTTGCTTTCCGTCAGTATCGCTTCGCTCAACTGACGGCTACTTAGGGATTATCCCCTGACGGGGAAAGAGTTGAGAGTGTAAGATTTCAGATGTAAGAGGGGATTTATGGCTCCTGCACCTTAGGTTAATAGCATTTAGGCACTCCAAATTGTAGCTGATTAGAAGCGGGATTTTTCGGAGTTGCCTGCGCCGGTGCCACGGTAGCGGTCGCGGGTGGTGTTGAAGCGGTACTGGAGGGTGAGCATTACCGACCGTCCCGGAGTGAAATTTTTCTGAACTAACTGAACGGAATTGCTATACATCAGTGCCTTGTTGCGTGACGTGTCAAACAAGTCTTTTGCTTCGAAGGTGACGCTGAAAGAGTTGTTGAAAAATCCTTTGTAAATCTTGGCATTGACATACCAGGGGGTATTTGTCACTTTCATGTTGTTGTCCCATACATGTGTCATCAGTTGCGCGTCGACATTAAGCCAGATGTCCAATGGGAGCCGGATGGCGTTCTGCCATTGGAACAGGAATCCGGGAGTGTTCATTTTCATAGGCGTGCCGTCGACCGGGAGAGTAAGCCATTGCTTCATCATGCCGACATTCACTCGAGGCGACCATACTCCGACTTTGAACTGACCTCCTACAAATGCCTGAAGATAGTGGCGGTGATCAAGATTTGCCGTGCGGATTATGGTTGCCTCTCCATCAACTCCGTGAGGCTCTGTGATGTGATATACACCGTCTTTGAAGTATATATAAGACAACTGGGCGAAAAACTGCCGCCACTGCGCCATATATTCCACTGTCTGAATTTTTGTGGGTTTAAGGTAGGGGTTGCCGGTCTCGTAGGTGAGGCGGTTGATATAGCTGACGGCGCCGTCGAGCTGTCCGTATCCGGGTCGAACGGTCTTGCCTGAGTAGTTCAGCCCCATGCGTACTGCACCTATCTGCGTCGCCACGTTGAGCGAGGGAAACAGATTGTTGTAAGTCTTGCTCTGACCGTCGCGATGCACCCCCATCTCATAGTAATCAAATTTCACATGCTCATAGCGGAACCCGACGCCGACATTGAAGCGTCCGAACTGCCTTGCAAACTCGACAAAAGCGGCGATGTTGCTTTCATCCACACGGTTGTCGGCATCCGGAACTTCGGGTATGTTAGCGGTGAAGCGATTTGTGGCGCGCGTATCGATGTATTCCTCACCAAACTGAATTTGTCCCTGCCAAAGAGGGTGGCTGACAACCAGTTTTTCTGCAAACATACGGTTGCGGTTGGTCGATTCAGTGCTTACATTACGGTTATCCCCTGTTTCGCTGAGCTCATCGCTCAATGAGGTTTCCCGGTTTTTATTCCATAGATAATCGGCGTTGAAGTCGATGTTGAACTTTCCGATGGTGCCGTTATAATAAAGATTGATATTATGGCTCGGCAGCCCTGTCATTTTGTTGTCGACATCCGAATCGTATCGGTCGAGCAATGCGCTGTCCTGTCGGACTTCGCTTAGTATTGTCCCTGTAGAGCGATGGCGGTTCCAACTGTTTTGATAATATGCGCCGATGCTGTGTTTTTCATTGAACATGAAGGAGATGCCTATTTTACCGGTCATATCGTTGTAGGATTGCTTGCCTGTTGTGCGGATTGACTGCTTGTATCGGCTTGCAGATGTAGTGGTTGTCATGTCGTTCATGCGGTCGTCCCGGTTATTGCCGTACCACCAGCCATAGTTTGCGAACAGTTCGAGACCGCGTGTACGATATTTCAGGTCAACGGAGTTTCCTGTGCGGAAATAGTGATGAAATCCGTTGTCAGAGCGGAGGGTGCCACTGAATCCGTCGCCTTTCGGAGGTTTTGTGCGGATAATAATCACGGATTTCACATTTGCCGCATAAGCGGCTCCCGGATTGGTTATTACAGAAACATTCTTGATGTCATTGGAATTGAGCTGTGAGAGTTCCTGAAGGTCATTGACCTTGCGCCCGTTGATGTAGATTGCAGGTGTTCCCTTGCCGAATACTTCAAGCTTGCCGTCGTTTTCCACCACCATCGGCACACGTGTCAACACATCGTTTGCCGTACCCGCGATGGCGAGCGAGCTTCCCTCTACATTGGTGACGAGTGCATTGCCTTTCATCGTCGTTGAGGGTCGTGTGGCGCGGACTATGACTTCTCCGAGTTCCACCGTTGTCGGCACAAGTTTAATTATTCCCATGTCGCCGGAAGCGGGGACGGGGACTACGGCGGTTTCATAACCGGCAAAGGAACATTTTGCGGTGAGACTTCCGGCGGCATCGGCAGGAATGGAGAACCTGCCGGATTGGTCGGTGACGGTACCGGTGATATAAGTTGAGTCGCTATATAACACGACGTTTACATAGTCGAGCGGAGCGTCGGTTTCTCCGACTATTTTGCCGGAAATCTCCCGGCTGTAGACCGGTGACATGGTAATAAAAACCAGAAGGAGTGTAAGAATCTTTTTCATATAGCGGTAATATTTATCGTTTCCTAAGTTCAATAAGAGCATCTATCAGGCTGCCGTCCAAGTTGATGCCTTTTTCTTCCATCTTGTCGCTCATCTTTTGCTTGATATCACCGAGGATGTGTGTATCCATTTCCTCCCATGAATAAATTTCGGAGCAGTCATCATTGGTAGTGACACGCGCATTATATTCAGCGCGGTTGCCGACAGAATCAGTGGCACAGTATATAATCACTGTCTGGAATGTGTCTCCATCGAGTTCACGTGCATAGGACTTGCCTACGTATTGGATGCCGGGAACGGAGTCAAGACGGGCAAGAGTCGCCTGTTCAAGATTCCTGTCACGCAGATATCCTTTGCCCGGAGAACAGGAGGTGATGGCGATTGACACCATTAGAAAGAGGATTGAGAGAATGTAGTTTTTCGTTTTCATTTTTGCATCAGTTTTTAGATTTGTTTTGATGCAAAATTATGTCCAAAGGGATTTTAACTCCAAATATAAAAGTCTTAATACGCAAGATGCAACCTGCTGAAAATCAGAGGCTGCATCTTTTAAAAGTCTTAATAGGGAGTGGGTCGGTCTTAACGGGGTCTTAATCCTTGTCGCTGTTTTTAAGGAATACGACAATATCTTCCTTTTCTGGCACTCCGAGTTTCTTTCTTATCGATGATTTACGTACATAGACAGTGGAGGTAGTCTGACCCGTTATCACGCTTATCTCTTTCGTTGAGAATCCGGCTACCATAAGAACGATAATCTGCTCCTCTTTCGGAGTGAGCAGTTCTCCATATTGTCGGTGGAACATACTGTAAAATCCGGAATAGAGGCTATCGATCATTTCGAACACCTTTTCCCAGTCCACGAGCTCACCGTTGGTCTCGCCGTCGATTGATGAGATTTTACGCAGCATTTCGCGGTTTTGCTCGGTCGGGGTCTCGGCGACCATCTTGATTATGCCGAGCTGCTTGAGCATTATGCTGCGGAGTGTGGATGGATTGGGCGTTTCTATATTTTGTGCAGGGGCTGATTTGTATTCGTCAACCATTTTCTGCAATGCCTCTATGCGCTCCTCGTTGTCGCGCTCGCGCTGACGGCGAGTTCTTATTATCCATGCGCTTCCGCCAAGTACCAGAATTGCCGCGAGGCTTACAATGAGTATAATCACCGTCTTTTGGCGGCTTTCAGCTTTCAGCTCTAATGCACGATTCTGTTGATGCAGTGCACCTCGTTCCGACTCCCATTGCGATGCCTTCATGCGGTTGAAACGCTCGTTCTGTCGGTTGTTGAGTCCTGTAATCTGCATCAGCTTTACGCGACCGGTCCGCTTTAAGTCAACCATTGCATGAAGCATATTGCTGTAACTGCGGAAGTAGGGATCGTCATCGCCTCTCATTTTGTAGGCAAGACTGTCGGCGATTGCAATATGGCGTGCCGCACGGCTTACATCTCCACGGTTCAAGGCATTCAAAGCGTATTGGAAATGGAGCAGATCGGCGGCGCCGTTATCCGGCCCTGCCTTACGGAATATCTCGTCAATAAGACTGTCGCTTTCATGCTCGCGCCCCGCTTCGGTAAGAAGCTGAGCACGCTCGGCTGTAAACTGAAACTGTTTGTCGCCCCAGTTGTGGCGGCGGGCATACTCACTAAGTTCCGACTCGATATATAGAGCCGAGTCTACCTCGCCGGCATAAAAATAGCCTCCCATAAGCAAATACTTCGCTTCTACTTGTCTGAGGCTATCTGTCTCCAGCTGATAAAGCCTTTTTGCCAATGGTATAATTCGGCTGCCTTGATACTCAGATGCACCGAGCAGGACGCGAATACGTAATACCTGAGTCATCAATGAATCGGGCACGTCGGGTAACGACGCGAGAGAATCCAACATGGCAATGGACCCGGGAGTGTCACCCACCCAAAACTTGTACCAGGCGAGTGCAGCGCCGCTCCGTATGTTTCTCACAATCTCTTTTCCACGATAGAAATCGTGGGCAAAAGAGATCAGCGAATCGCTGATCATGGAGCGGTTGCGCTTCATGTGACCGTAAGCCTTGAGGTAATATAATTTTGCTTTTAATGAGTCAGCTTTGAGGTCGGAGGGGTCAATCGCCTCCAGGATAGCCAATGCGCTGTCGGGATGCTCGGAAGCAAGTATTTCTGCATCTGAGAGAATCTGTGCCTTATGCCGTGAATGAGAGCACGATACGCCGCTACTCGCCACGATAAACGCGATAAATACCGTCAGCAACGGGCATCGATATAATAGTTTTAGTGTCACCATATTAAATGTCAGGCTGTTATAATGTCTGTCCGAGTTGCAAAGTTACAAAAAATAGGTGAATAAGATGACATGACACCGTGATTCTCTGGCTATTCGGCTTTCACAAATTACGTTGCCTAAACGTAGCAGATAGTAGCAGATATGGGAATGTGTAATTTTGCGGATGGTCATGTTGATAATGCTAATATTAGCTTTTGCAATAATTTTGTCTATGGGGTTAATTTTGATTCAGGATCCTATTGATATAGGATATTACTGCGAATAAGACAATAAACTTTAGTTAAGATGAAAATATGGGATAAATAGTCGGATGTTGAGCTATTATTGCTATATTTGCCGCCTAATAGACGCAAGTACGACTGTAGAAGATAATAATATACATGTTACTCGATAGTGAAATATGCCGTCGTCTGGGACAAAAAATAAGGCATCTGCGACTCCGACAAGACTTCACTCAGGTGTTGCTCGCGGACAGGCGCAAGTCTCATTGACGACATTAAAGAGAATCGAGAAAGGCGATATAAGCTATTTCGATTCCCTGATGCGCGTGCTTCGCATACTGGATGTGTTATCGTCGCTCATTAAGGAAGATGAGATGAGTCCCAACGAATACTTTGAGTTTGTCGAGGCAAGAAAGAAGAAGCAGCGCAAACGCGCAACTGGTAACAACAAGGCCAACACACAACTTAATACCGAGGAATCAGGATGGTAGATATGGCAACGGTAAACCTGTATGGTCAACCCGTCGGGACATTCAGATGGGACAACAGCCGCCAGCTGGCACATTTCGAGTATGCCGAAAGCTTCATAGGCAAAGGTCTTGAACCCTCGCTGATTCTAATGCCTGTGCGTTCGGGAAGGATATATTCATTCTCTGACATAGGTCGTGAGACGTTCAAGGGGCTTTCCGGTCGTAGCAGCGGAAACGCAGTGGAGACACTCTGTTTCTTCGGCAAGCGCTGCATGGGAGCGTTGGGGTTCGAACCGGCAATGGATGCTCCCTATATTCCGGATGTCAGAATAGAACTTGACTCCCTTGTTGAGGTGGCAACCCGGCTGAAGGATGACACATCGGGGATGCTCGACATCATCATGCGACGGGCGGTGAAATTCTTCGACCGCTGGCTTACTGACCTTGAACGTGAAACACTTAAAGACTACGACAATGAACGGCTCGGCTTCAACAACTGACTTCCGCGCTCGCGTAGGCGCGATGCTCGCACAGGCGAGAAAAGAGAAAGGCATCACTCAGATACAACTCGCCGAACGTCTCGGCATGGCGCAGGGCAGTCTGTAGCGCATCGAGAGCGGGCGTTACATGAGCATCGATGTCATCGGGCGATACCTCGACGCCATCGGCGCGGAACTTACCATCAAATGACTTGCATATCCGGATTATAGGATGTATATTTGCATCGCTCATCTGTAAACAGAGTGAGTTTCGAGGCTCGGCTTATCCAGGCATAAGTCCGAGCCTTGTGCTTTCAATGACGAAATCATCCATCATCATCACCTCGGTTTTTTTGCGCAAAATAAAAATGCCCGGCATCGCGGTGATGTCGGGCACTCGGTTGTCTTAAGAAATTTAATGAGTTAAATTAATTGAGGTTTGGTGGAGTATATTAGGGTCTCAGACCACGGGCTTGATTATCTCAACCCGCATTCCTAACGATTCGATTATTGAATAAAACACGGTCACACTCGGGGTGATCAACCCGTTTTCGATACGCGAGATATATGACTTTGTCACATTAAGACGGCTGGCAAGTTCCGACTGGGTTACTTTTGCCTCCTTGCGTACATCCCGGAGCATCTGACCGGTATAGAAGCAGCGCGCCTCCTCCATCGATGACTCCCATTGTTTACTTCCAAATTCGCCGAACTCTTTTTCAAGCTCGGGCATTATGTCGGTTAGCTCATCTTTTGCTTTCATAATATTCCTCCTTTATTTTTAATGCTTTCTTGATCTCGTTTTCCGGGGTCTTCTGTGTCTTCTTTTGGACACCATTGAAGAGAACCACGATATCCCCTCTGTCGAAGATGAAGAATATGCGGTATATGTTGCCGTTCCATTCCGTACGTAATTCATAGAGTTCATCCCTGATGAATTTTATGAATTTCTTAGACAGACGGTCCTGTGTCACCAGCAAAGCCAGTCCATACCTGATTTTCCTTTGCGTACCTTCATCCAGCGTGGACATGAACTCTCGGTAATAAGAGCCGAATGCCTTGATCTCTCTTTTCTTCATACAACAAAGATATAAATAAAGTTTCAATATTTTGCAACTTTTTAGCTTTTTTTGCGCAAAATAAAAATGCCCGGCATCGCGGGGATGTCGGGCTGTCGCTGTCGGTGGATTTGTTCTAATAAATCAAAGAGACAGCGTCATGAGTTCATGACCGAGGTTGTGAAGCGCGGTCTCTATCTGGCGACGCGCCTTCTCCCTGGGCTTCGCAACGCCGTTGGCGTAGTTCCAGAGCTGCTTCTGATTTATGCCTGTAAGGCGTTCAAGCGCGGCATTGGTGAATATGCCCTGATAGTACCTGAGCAATGACTGGGTGTCGAAGTGCCACTCGATTTCATATTCCCCTTTCAACGGCTCGGGCAATTCGTCATAGGGTGTGTTCTCTTTTATAAGGCGTATAGCCTCAAGCACGTCGGCTTTTGCATCGGCAACCGAGTCGCCGGCGGCATATATGCCTTCGCAATTCTCCGAGTAAGCACCGAAATGATCGCTGCTCGCTCCGATGTTGATTATTAATTTTGTTGCCATAGGTCTCATTGTATTGATTTGGTATTTATGGTTGGAGAGAGAGGGGCGACAGCCCCATCTCTCTTGCGATTTTTCTTTTCAGCGGCTCGAATATTTCTTTCGCGCCATGGTAGGGAACCGGTGGTGACAGTTTGCCGTCTTTCTCATAGAAGTAATGGCTGCCTTCTGCCTTTACAAACTTCCATCCGGCTTTCTTGATCTTCAAATGAAATTCAGTGTACTTCATGTCTCTTGTTTATTAGAACAATACAAAGATAGGAAAAAGTTCCATTATTTGCAATTTTTAATGGAAAATTTTCCATTGTTTTAAAATTTGCAAATCCCCTATTGCACAATCCGATTCTTTGTATTGGCTTTGCAGTGCTAAAATCTCGTAAGCGCATGTCGCTTCCATCGGGCATCGGTTAATTGTCAGGACTTCTGTCAGGGCTTTTTTTATGCCCTATACATACACAGCCAACGCGGCTGTCATATCCAAACATACTTTGTCCTTCGGGGCGATGCTTATGAGGTTTTAGCGAACGGGATATGACAGCCGTTTTTCTGTCTACAACGCTAAAACCTCATAAGCAATGAAACAGACGATTTCATTAAAGGAACCGGGAAGAGCCTTCAATCTTCCGACAGTGAGCATCAGTGGCGCGACCGTGCGCCGTGTGTCAACCTTTGCCGCCATAACCGGGACAGCCGGGGCATGGATATGCGCCCTCGCCGACCGACCGGTAGCCTGCTGCCTCTGCGCTTTGGTGGTGACAGTGTGCGCCGCCATCAATCACTCAAGTAAGAAAGGAGGCGCGATATGAAACTGACAGCCACCGACTACATCGCACGTGTCGACGAAATAATCAGCATGGCAACCGAGGGAAAGCTGCCCGTACAAGTGGGTATTCTCGCAGGATCGCTGCGCAACCTCCGACCCGATGACAATCCACAGGCTGACCCCGCGCCCGGTCATGAGTTCATGTCCTCTTCTGACATTCGCGACCGCCTCGCCGAGGTGTGCGACCTTGAGCTTAACGAAATAGCTGGGGTGATGACGGCATTGGGATATCGCGTCTACATCACGCCATTCAATGATGCACAGTGGGCTATCAAAGACAAGGAAGCCGACTGACAATCCAAGGACACATTTTTTTGACATTTTTATACCGGACAGCCTCGCAGCGATGCGCGGCTGTCTTTCCCTTGAAAATATTTGGATTTCTCACAGAAAAGTATTAAATTTGAACTGAACGAAAACATTATCGACATGACACCTTTGATGACGACATTGCATTACGTGTTCCACTCCGACGGCAATCTGATAATGATTGTCATCGGGGCTGCGATATTGCTTGCAATTCTTTACGTACTGTTACTCGCAGGGGGAGTGGTGTTTGTAGGTGTCCGATATATATTGCGCGCTACATACGAGGATTTAACCGACCTGTTTCTTTGGGTCAAGGGAAAAGTTACCCGGTAGTTAAGATAACGCTTCATATTTTTATTAAAGGCAGTCGCGCGGCTGTCTTTTTTTCGTTTTAAAGCTGGCGGTAATTTAGCTATGATAAATTACCGTAACCATGTCACAGACAACACAAAGGAGAGCCGAGGTGACCATCGACCTCGACACCGGGGGCTCGGAAAGCAAGCTCGACAAGCTCAAGGCGAAGGCTGCCGAGCTGCGCAAGGCATTCGCCGACGCAACAAAGGCAGGCGACACCAAGGAGATTAACAGCCTTACCCGCGAGATAAACAAGACCAGTTCGGAGATACGCCGCCTGCAGACCACTGCAGAGCGAGTGCGCGACGCCATGATGTCGCTTGACAAGGCGAACATGCCTGTAACCATCCCGGCTGAAGGGGGAAGGTGCTTTCCATCGACTACCCTTACCCCAATTTGAGGGAGCGGTGGGTATATGACATCAACGCAGACACTGTCTACTGCAAGCATCAGGGCGACTCGCTCGCGCTGATACCGCATGGAGGCTCCACCGGCATAGGAAGCGCGACCGTCGCCGACGGCATGATCATCGACACAAAGGTAAAGGTGTGCGTGAAGTTCCATGCCGCCGACGTGCCTGACACCACGCGCCTGTTCAACATCCGCAACAGGCTATATGCGTGTGAGCGTATCGAGGTGACGGTCGACTCCAAGGGGAAGCAGCCGATGATGACAGGTTACTTCTTCCCG